>Ga0209847_1000008_pt1 | contig 239881 bp, 220 predicted proteins | sample OrgsoiDNA_201060_FD_185808 | JGI IMG/M metagenome (GOLD analysis project Ga0209847, IMG submission 185808) | Permafrost soil microbial communities from the Arctic, to analyse light accelerated degradation of dissolved organic matter (DOM) -... | ecosystem: Environmental > Terrestrial > Soil >... | reverse complement strand
CCACTTCTGCGGGCCGTTAGCTCAGTTGGTAGAGCAGTTGACTTTTAATCAATTGGTCGCTGGTTCGAATCCAGCACGGCCCACCAATTCAGAGAAAAGCGCCTTTTGGCGCTTTTTTCGTATGTGAAATCCAGCACGGCCCACCACTCTTTATTTATAAAGAAGAGAGAAAAGCGCCTTTTGGCGCTTTTTTCATATGTGAAATCCGGAGTCAATCCGTGATGGAGGCGAACCCGTTGCTGGTTCGAGCATATTCCTCATCCCCTACCCCAGCGTAAACGTCGGCACCACTTTATTGTGCAGCGCCGGATTATCACTTTCGTCTTTCAGATTCACACCGGACAGCTGGCGGTGGAAAGATTGTTCCAACAACCAGGCGAGCTTAAAAGCAGCCTGCGGGTAGTCCAGCCCTTCCGGGCGCACGTTCGAAATACAATTGCGCTCCGACTCCAGCCTTTTGGTATGCGGCCCCCAGGTCATGTAGATACCTAAACTGTCGGGTGAGGACAATCCCGGACGTTCGCCGATCAAAATCGCCACCGCCTTTGCTTTCATCACCTGCGCAATATCATCCCCCAGCGCCACCCGAGACTGATGCGCCAGAACCACCGGTCCTAACGTCAGTTCCAGCGTCCTTAAATACGGCAGCAGCGCGTTAATCAGCGGCACGGCCTGTCGATGAACGGCTTTGGAAGATAATCCGTCAGCGACGACCAGCACGATATCTGACGCCTCCCGTGCGCGACTTTGCAACGACTCGCGACTTCCCTCAGAGAGTTTGCGCCCCAGATCCGGACGGCACAGGTACGTTGCCCTATCTGGCGCAGCACTGGCGACGGTCAGCGTTTCCAGCCCCATTTGATGAAGTTCGGTTTCCAGTGCATCACTGTCGAAAGGCTGATGCACAGCGTCACGCGCCTGCGCATGGGCTAATCCGAAACGCAGCAGTTCATCGGTCGGCAGACTTGAACCGGTTCGCCCCAGCGCAATGCGCGCCGCGGTAAACTGCCGCAGCGTTTCCCACGGATTGTTGTGGACCAGCGGCGACAGCCCTTTGTCTTTATCGGTCACAGGCTTTCCTCAGCTTAGTTGCGGCAACTGACGCAGTAACGGATGTGACGCGCGGGTATCCTGCAAAGCACCCTGCGGATCAATAATCTTCATTTTCTCCAGCCAGACGGCAAATTCCGGCGCGTGTTTAAGCCCCAGCAACTCACGGATATACAACGCGTCGTGGAACGACGTGCTCTGATAGTTCAGCATGATGTCATCCGCGCCCGGCACACCAATCAGGAACGTCAGCCCGGCGGTGCCCAGCAGCGTCAGCAGTGTATCCATATCATCCTGATCGGCTTCGGCATGGTTGGTGTAGCACACATCGCAGCCCAGCGGCACGCCCAGCAGTTTTCCGCAGAAATGGTCCTCCAGCCCGGCGCGGATGATTTGCTTGCCGTCATAGAGATATTCCGGCCCGATAAAGCCGACCACCGTATTGATCAGCAACGGCGAGAATCGTCGGGCGATGGCGTAAGCCCGCGCTTCACAGGTTTGCTGATCGACATCGAAATGCGCATTGGCAGACAGACAGCTCCCCTGCCCGGTTTCGAAGTACATCACGTTATCGCCAAGCGTCCCGCGTTTCAGGCTCAGCGCCGCCTGTTGCGCCTCTTCGAGCAGCGCAAGATTGATACCGAACCCGCTATTGGCGGCCTCCGTTCCTGCGATCGACTGAAACACCAGATCGACCGGCGCACCGCGTTCCACCAATTTGATGGTGTTGGTGACGTGAGTCAGCACGCAGGACTGCGTGGGAATTTCAAAGCGCGTGATGATGTCATCGAGCATGTAATTGAGATTTTCCAGCAGCGGCAGGCTGTCGCTGGCCGGATTGATGCCGATGACCGCATCGCCTGAGCCATAAAGTAGCCCGTCGAGCATACTGGCGGCGATGCCCTGCAAATTGTCAGTCGGATGATTCGGTTGCAGACGCACGCTCATGTGCCCCGGCAACCCGATGGTATTGCGAAATTTAGTGATCACCCGGCATTTTTTAGCGACCAGAATCAGATCCTGATTGCGCATCAGCTTACTGACCGCCGCCGCCATTTCCGGAGTAATCCCCCACGCAACCGCCGCAAGCACGGCGCTGTCGGTTTTTTCGCTCAGCAGCCAGTCGCGAAAATCTCCCACGGTGAGATGTGAAATCGCGGCAAATGCCGTGACGTCGTGGGTATCGATAATCAGCCGCGTGACTTCATCATCTTCATACGGCACCAGCAACTGTTGCAGGAAGGTTTTCAGCGGGACGTCGGCCAGCGCCATTTTTGCCGCCATCCGCTCTTCCGCGCTGGTCGCCGCCACTTCAGCAAGATAATCCCCCGACCTCGCGGGAGACGCTTTTGCCATCAGCTCGCGTAAATCTTTAAACCGGTAGCTGCGATGGCTCAATGTGGTCTGAAACATAACGCTCCTTAGCGAATCGGGTTATTTGCCGATTTTGGCCGATGCCGGTCGCAATCCACGTAACTGTGGGTCTTCCGCCGCGTCCGTGCGCGCCTGATGTGTCAGCAGGAACCAGGCGTAGGCCAGCAACATCATGGCGGCGAAGATCAAAAACAGCAGAGTGTTGTAATAGATCATAGCCCCCAGACACACCACCGCCAGCACCAGAGCCAGCGCCGGTGCAAAAGGATAGAGCGGCGCGCGGAATGGCCGGATCAGATTCGGCTCGCTGCGGCGCAGTTTGAACAGCGCAGCCATCGAAATGATGTACATCACAATCGCACCAAACACCGACATGGTCACGATATTCGCGGTCAGCGGCTGCCCGCCAATCACAATCAGCGAATCCGAGAAAATGGCCGCAATCCCTACCACACCACCGGCGATAATGCCCAGATGCGGAGTCTGGAAACGTGCATTCACCGTCGCCAGCCGTTTGGGCAGATACCCGGCGCGCGCCAGCGCAAATATCTGACGGGAATAGCCCATGATAATGCCGTGGAAAGACGCAATGAGCCCGAATAACCCCAGCCACACCAGCATATGCAGCCAGCCGCTGTTGCTGCCGACAATCAGTTTCATGGCCTGTGGTAACGGATCGTTGATATTCGACAATTTGGTCCAGTCGCCCACACCTCCGGCAAACAGCATCACGCCCAGCGCCAGCACGGTGAGCGTCAGGATCCCGCCGATAAAGGCTTTCGGGATGGTGCGCTGCGGATCTTTGGCTTCCTCAGCGGCCATTGATGCGCCTTCGATTGCCAGGAAGAACCAGATGGCAAAAGGGATCGCCGCAAAGATGCCGGAGAACGCCGCCGGGCTGAACGTATCGCTGCCCGCCCAGCCGCCGTGCATGAAGTTCGACATCTGGAAGCCCGGTGCAACCACGCCCATAAACACCAGCAGTTCAAAAATCGCCAGCAGCGTGACCAGCAGTTCAAACGTCGCGGCAATGCTGACGCCGAGAATATTCAGTACCATGAAAACAATGTACGCGCCGACCGCTACCCATTTCGGTTCGATGGAAGGAAACTGCACGTTGAGATAGGCACCGATAGCCATCGCAATCGCCGGTGGCGCAAAAACAAATTCCACCAGCGTGGCGAATCCGGCGACGAATCCCCCCGTCGGCCCGAAGGCTCGATAGGCGTAGGCAAAAGGACCGCCTGCATGAGGAATCGATGTGGTGAGTTCGGTAAAGCTGAAAATAAAGGCGCAGTACATGGCGGCAATCACCAGCGCGGTGATAAGAAAACCCAGCGTGCCGGCCTGCGCCCAACCATAGCTCCAGCCAAAATACTCGCCGGAAATAACCAGTCCGACGGCAATGCCCCACAGTTTAAAACTGCCCAGCGTCCGCTTTAAAACGGGAGTGACTTTCGTGGTATGCATGTGTGATCCCCTGCCCGGTGATAACTCAATTTTTGTTGGAAGAGAAAGGCCGCCGTTCTGCCCGATTTTTCTGCGGCATAATTCATCCTGCAAAGGCTGTACCACTTAACCGATCCAGCATTAACGCGGCCTGACAGGCTTCCGCTGGCCGGTTTGCTTCATTTTGGCGCGTCCGGATTGCAGCAAAATCCGAAACGGTGCGTTGCCGTGCTGTCATCAAATTTGGCTACAATGAGATCCCATTCCTGTGGAGAAGCGCGTGTGAAAGAGAGGGAGCAGCAAATTATCACCTGGCTCAGCGAAGAACCGCTGCATGTGCGGGCGCTGATGGAAGTGCAAAAACTGGGGCTGAACGATGGCTGGCTGGCGGCGGGTTTTGTACGCAATCTGGTGTGGGACCGGCTGCACGGCTACCCGCGCATCACGCCGCTCAACGATATCGACGTAGTGTATTTCAATCCTGAGGAGCGTTCAGTGGAAGCGGATGAGCGTTTAGAGCAGCGTTTGCGCGCAGCCGCGCCTGAGCTGCCGTGGTCAGTGAAAAATCAGGCGCGTATGCATGAACGTCACGGCCACGCGCCTTACGCTTCCAGCGCGCAGGCCATCAGTTACTGGGTAGAAGTGGAAACGGCGATTGGCGCGCGAATGAATGCTGACGGACAGATTGAACTGAACGCCCCGCTCGGACTGGAGAGTTTATTCCACTTAACGATCACGCCTAATCCGCGCCACGCTATCCCGGCGGTATTTGCCGAACGCGTCAGCACCAAAAGCTGGCTGAGGCTGTGGCCAAAGCTTGAAGTACAAGAAATGCGTTAACACTGTAAGGAATATGCAAAACCAATAAAGCCGGGGCAAACGCCGCCGATAACGCTTAAGCACCTTTACGTGCAAAATTTTATTCACACTAAGCGAGGCTATTATGAGCACTATCAGTGCCACCGGCAGTGCAGTGAGTTCGTCTTCAAGCAGTGATGCGGGCAGCAGCAGTCAGATTGCACAGTTGACTAAACAGATCCAGAAACTGACCGAACAGGTTAAGAATCTGAGCAGCTCAGGCGGCGATTCTGAAGACGTGAAACAACAGCAGGAACTGTTGCAGCAACAGATCGAAATGCTGCAACAACAGATCGCACAGATTCAGCAGCAGCAGGCGGAAAAAGCGCTGGAACAGCAGCAAAAAGCCGAAGCAGCCACTGACATCAAAAAAGAGGAAGGCGTCAACAAGCCGACCGACACCAATGCGATTGATATTTACGTCTAACCAACGTCCGGCATGAAACAGCCGGCATGGTGTCAGGGTTTGAACACACCCTGCTGGCTGCGTTTTTCACTCAGTATTAGCGCCTGATCTTTCACTACCTGCCAGATGGCCTGCGCGGCGGGCGAAAGCGACCGGTTCTTGCGCTTTGCCAGCATCAGCACGCGGTTGATTTCAGGTTCCAGCGGCCTGATCGCCAGCCTGCTGCCTTGCGGTACCGGCAACGCCAGCGCCGGAAATACGCTGATGCCAATCCCCGCTTCCACCATCGGAAACAAGGTGGCGGTATGCCCGATTTCCTGGGCGATTTCCGCCTTCACGCCCTGAGATTTCAGCGCGTTATCAATCAGGATGCGGCTGCCCGAAGCGTAATCCTGCAATACCAGCCGGCAACCGTTCAGCGCCTGCCACTTCACCGACGTCTGGCTGGCGAACGGATGATCTTCCCGGCACATCAGCAAAAAAGGCTCATGCAATACCGGCTCGCAGTCGAGATCGGTATTTTCGCCGGGATCAATCACAATGCCGAAATCCACTTCGGCATTACGCACGCTGTTGAGTACCAGCTGCTGCGCCTGATCGCGCAATAAGATGCGGATATCAGGATAAAGCCGCTCGCCGCTGGCGATGCATTGCGGCATCAGTTGGGCAGAAATGGTCTGGCTGGACGCAATCCGTACGCGGCCATTATGCTGCGTACCGAAACTGCGGGTATCAAGCAGCATGGCATGCAACTCATCCAGCAGCGGTTCCACGCGATTTGCCAGACGACGGCCAGCGTCAGTCAGTGCCACTTCGCGCGTGGTGCGATCCAGCAGCCGTACGCCCATCTCCATTTCCAGCTCTTTCATGCTGTGGCTGACCGCCGACTGACTCAGGCCAATGGCCTCGCCCGCCCGGCTGAAGCTGCCGTGGCGCGAAACGGCGACAAACACGCGAAGCTGTCTGAGGGAATAATTCATGAATTTTCCGCATTAATGGATTAAATAAATCAATTTATTAATTGTATCGCAGTCGCTCAGAATAGCGCTCACGATAAGATTATAAATATGAGATATCCCCATGCGCTTCTTACCCGATCGCTTCACCCTGACGCTGATTGTCACCGTGCTACTGGCGACATTTTTCCCGGCCAGCGGCATGTTCGTTGCGTTTTTCAACAATCTGACCATTTTCGCCATCGGCCTGCTGTTTTTTATGCACGGCGCCAAGCTTTCCCGTGAGGCGATTTTTCAGGGCAGTAATAACTGGCGACTGCACCTGTGGGTGATGTTCAGCACCTTCATTTTGTTCCCGGTCCTCGGCCTGCTGTTTCAGTGGTGGCATCCGGTGGACGTCAGCCCGCAGATTTACAGCGGGTTCGTCTATCTGTGTATTCTGCCTGCGACCGTACAATCGGCGATCGCCTTCACGTCGCTGGCGGGCGGGAACGTCGCGGCGGCGGTGTGCAGCGCCTCGGCCTCAAGCCTGTTAGGGATTTTTGTATCACCTCTGCTCGTCAGCCTGCTGATGCACGTCCAGGGTACAACCGGAAACGGTCTGGAACAGGTCGGGCACATCGTCCTGCAACTGCTGGTACCGTTTATTGCCGGGCATCTTCTGCGGCCGCTGATTGGCGGGTTTGTAGAGCGTCACCGCAAAATGATCGGCAAAACCGACCAGACGTCCATTTTGCTGGTGGTGTATTCGGCATTCAGCGAAGCCGTCACGCAGGGGATCTGGCATCAGGTGGGCATCGGATCGCTGCTGTTTATCGTTGTAGTCAGTCTGGTTCTGCTGGCGCTGATTCTGGTGATCAATACATACATGGCGCGCTGGATGGGGTTCAGCAAACCGGATGAAATCACCATTGTGTTCTGCGGCTCGAAGAAAAGTCTGGCGAACGGCATTCCGATGGCCAACATTCTGTTCCCGGTCAGTGCGATTGGCATGATGGTGCTGCCGCTGATGATCTTCCATCAGGTTCAGCTGATGACCTGCGCGGTGCTGGCGAAAAGGTATCAGAAGAAACAGCAGGACATGGCGCTGAAAAAAGTGCCGGTGACAGAGTCATAGGAACAAGAAAGGCGCTGAGATCAGCGCCTTTCTTCGTTATGAGGTCTGACGTTAATCGTCAGTGCCGCCTGAACCCGGCCCGTTGCGACGCAGTGGATTAATCAGACTTTGCAGCCCTTCGCTTTTGATGGTCAGCGTCAGTTGCATCAGTTCACCGAGTTTTCCCTGCGGAAATTCGTCTTTGCGGGCGAACCACAGCAAATACTCTTCAGGCAGGTCAATCAGCACCCGCCCGGCATATTTGCCAAACGGCATCACCATGTTGGCGATTTGGATCAGATCTTCTTTTTCCATCGCTTATTCACCCAGCAGGCGGATCATCTCCGCTTCGTCGATAACGGCAATCCCCAGCTCCTGCGCTTTCGCCAGTTTGGATCCGGCCGCTTCTCCGGCTATCACCAGATCGGTTTTCTTCGATACGCTGCCGGAGACTTTCGCGCCCAGCGCCGTCAGGCGGTCTTTGGCTTCATCGCGCGACAGGACAGACAGAGAGCCGGTCAGCACCACGGTTTTACCGGAGAACGGGCTGTCGATCTCTTCCGGTACAATCACTTGCACTGCGGGCCAGTGAATGTTGATTTCCGGGCTGAGAAGCTCGTCGATCACCTGCTGGTTATGCTCTTCCGACAGGAAATTCACCACGTGCTTCGCCACCACGTCACCGACATCCGGCACGGCTTTCAGGGAATCAATATCCGCCGCTTTCAGCGCTTCCACAGAACCGTAATGCGCCGCCAGATTAGCCGCCGTCGCTTCGCCCACTTCGCGAATACCGAGCGCATAAAGGAAACGGGCGAGCGTGGTTTCTTTGGCTTTTTCCAGCGCATTCACTACGTTCTGTGCGGACTTCGGCCCCATGCGATCAAGACCGGTGAGTTTGCCGGCAGTCAGGCGGAACAGATCGGCCGGATTCTTGACGTACTCTTTTTCCACCAGCTGATCGATAATTTTATCGCCCATGCCATCAACGTCCAGCGCACGGCGGGAAACAAAATGCTTCAGCGCCTCTTTGCGCTGCGCGCCGCAGATGAGACCGCCGGTACAGCGGGCTACCGCTTCGCCTTCCACGCGTTCAACGTCGGAATTACACACCGGACAATGGGTCGGGAAGATCACTTCGCGGGCATTTTCCGGACGTTCGTCCATCACGACCCCGACAACCTGCGGGATGACGTCACCGGCACGGCGGACAATCACCGTGTCGCCAATGCGCAAGCCGAGGCGTTCGATTTCATCGGCGTTATGCAGGGTCGCATTGCTGACCATCACACCGGCGACCAGCACCGGCTCCAGACGCGCCACCGGCGTAATCGCCCCGGTACGGCCAACCTGAAACTCGACGTCTTTCACCTGCGTGATTTGTTCCTGGGCCGGGAATTTAAAGGCCGTCGCCCAGCGCGGCGCACGCGCCACGAAGCCCAGCGTTTCCTGAATATCCAGCGAATCAATTTTCACCACCACGCCGTCTATATCAAAACCGAGTGTCGGACGGTCAGCTTCCACCTGACGGTAAAATTCGAGCACGTCTTGACTGCCGGTGCAGACGCGCACGCGGTCGCTGACCGGTAAACCCCAGGCTTTCAGCTGTTGCAGGCGTTCATAATGGCTGCGCGGCAATTCACCGCCATCCAGCACGCCGATGCCGTAGCAGAAGAAGGTCAGCGGACGTTTGGCGGTAATGCGCGGATCGAGCTGTCGCAGTGATCCGGCGGCGGCATTTCGCGGATTAGCAAATACTTTGCCACCGGTACGGCGTGCTTCTTCGTTCATCGCTTCAAAGCCCGGCTGCGGCATGAACACTTCGCCACGCACTTCGAGCCTTGCCGGAATATTGTCGCCCTGCAAACGCAGCGGGATCGCGCGGATGGTGCGCACGTTGGCTGTAATGTTCTCGCCGGTCGTGCCGTCACCGCGCGTCGCGGCCTGCACCAGTTCCCCATTTTCGTACAGCAGGCTCACGGCTAAACCATCGAGTTTCAGCTCACAGCAAAACGTCAGCGGCTCAGCGGTTTTCAGCCGATCCTGAACGCGCTTGTAGAATGCCAGATAGCTGTCTTCATCAAACACGTTGTCCAGCGAAAGCATTGGCACCTGATGTTTCACCTGCCCGAATTCGGACAGCGGTGCAGCTCCCACGCGCTGCGTCGGGGAATCGGCGGTGACCAGGTCAGGGTGCGCCGTTTCCAGCTCTCGCAGCTCTCGCATCAGACGATCGTATTCGGCATCAGGCACTTCCGGTGCATCAAGAACGTGGTACTGATATTCGTGATGGCGCAGCTGAGTGCGTAAATGATTGATTTGTTGTTCGATAGTGGCCATGACTCACCGTGGAGATAAAAAACCCCCGCAAGCGGGGGTCTTGAAAAGGGGGATGTCACAACTGCCTGAGTCAGGCAGTCGCCTCGAGGACCTCACGGATCCGCGCTTTATAGGTTTCGAGCTTCTGCGGCGTAATCATACGACGCTCATCGTCGAGCACCATTGCACCGACATCATCGGCAATGCGTTGTGCGGACTGTAACAGCAGTTTGAAGTTCTGATGCGCATCACCGTAGCAAGGCACCATCATGAACAACGTAATCCCCGGCGTGGAGAAGTCGGACATATTGTCAGGGTCGAAGGAACCTGGTTTGACCATATTTGCCAGACTAAACAACACAGGGCCACTGCCCGCAGGGCTGACGTGACGATGGAAAATATTCATGGCACCGAACTGGAAGCCGGACTGAAGCACGCTGTTAAGCAACACTTCACCGCCGATCACACCACCCTGATGCGCTGCGACATGCAGAACCAGAACCGTCTCTTTCAGTTTTGCTTTTTCTGCCGGCGCGTCTGGCTCAGCAGGGGCAAACGGTGACGTTTGAGGCTCTGCTTTCGCCGCAGGTGCTGCGTCCGCATGAATTTCCTGCGGAGGAACCGGTGTCTGCGGTCTCGCTGGTGCTGAAGGGGCGAAATCAACCGCAGGTTCGCGGCGGGATCCGGTTTCAGGTTCAGCAGCAGAATACCCGCTTAACAGCGGATCTTCCTGCACGGCATGATGTTGAGGCTGAGCAGGCTGCTGCGGACGTGCAGCAGGCGCTGGCTGCGCAGGGGGTGCCTGCGGCTGACGTGGCGGTGCAGACTGTTCTGGTTCATCGTACTGACCAAAAGTCGGCTCGTCCTGAGAATGAGCAGGACGCACGCGCACCTCTCCCACTCCATCGACAAAATCGTCAGACGGAGACGGGTCCCGTTCTTTTTTCATACGTTTAGCTGGACGATCGCGAAACAGCGAAGAGCGTTCTTTACGGCTGGTCCACAAACCGTGCAATAACAACGCTATTATGGCGATCGCGCCAACAACGATTAATATCAGACGCAAATCCTGCATCATTGCTATCTCTGTTGTTCTAATTCATTGCCACCACGGCAAACATATACATGTTTAACTCTATTTGCCCACGTAGATAAGTGCAAGTCTGGACACTACTTTCTGGTAAGAAACATCATAGTTGCACCTTTTTTTGCTGCTTTTTCAGCCAATACGCGGCTAGCCAGTGGAAAATCATACCGATATGATAGTCCATGTCATTCAACTCAGAGAGAAAATTTCTTTTATGACTTCATCGCCAAACGCCGCAGACCACAACGGCGTGCATTATTTCAAACAGGGCTGGACGCTCATTTCCTTATCCGGGATACGACGTTTTGTGATTTTACCCCTCGCGGTTAACGTCATTCTGATGGGCGGTGCCTTTTGGTGGCTGTTCACTAAGCTCGGGGAATGGATCCCGGCGATGATGAGCCGCGTGCCCGGCTGGCTAAGCTGGCTGGATTATCTGATCTGGCCGGTCGCAGTGATTTCTGTAGTACTGGTATTTAGCTATTTCTTCAGCACGATTGCCAACCTGATCGCCGCCCCGTTTAGCGGCTTACTCTCGGAACAGCTCGAAGCGCGGCTGACCGGAAAAGCGCCGCCGGATACCGGCATCTGGGACATCATGAAAGACCTGCCGCGCATCATGAAACGCGAATGGCAAAAGCTGGCGTATTACATCCCGCGCGCGCTGGTGCTGTTTGCGCTGTACTTTATTCCGGTGATTGGACAGACCGCCGCGCCGGTGCTGTGGTTCCTGTTCAGCGCCTGGATGGTCGTTATCCAATACTGCGACTATCCTTTCGATAATCACAAAGTCAGTTTTGCCGACATGCGCCGTTCGCTCGGTAAAAACCGAATCGACAACATGCAGTTCGGCGCGTTGGTGAGCCTGTTTACGATGATCCCGGTGCTGAATCTGGTGATCCTCCCGGTGGCGGTGTGTGGCGCAACGGCGATGTGGTGCGACCGCTACCGTTCGCTGTACGTCATAAATAATCTGGACATTAACCCGACACGAGGATAAACGTTTCATAACCTTGTTTTTAATGATTTTTATCGCAACAGCCGCGTTATGCGGCTGTTGGCTTAGCTTGACTTTTGCCTCTCAAACTTATTTCTTAATAACCTATCGATATACCAAATACCAAAAGCTTACTTCACTGGAAAAGCCGTTCGCGTATGCTTTTCTGATTCCCACTAATTTCAGAGTGTTGAAAGCTTCACACCGTGGATATTTCATACAGTTAAAGGACGGGTTATGAGCAAGATCTATGAAGACAATTCATTAACAATCGGCCATACGCCACTGGTTCGCCTGAACCGCATCGGTAATGGTCGCATCCTGGCTAAGGTCGAGTCGCGTAACCCGAGCTTCAGCGTGAAGTGCCGTATCGGTGCCAACATGATTTGGGATGCCGAAAAACGCGGCATCCTGACCAAAGATATCGAACTGGTAGAACCGACCAGCGGCAATACCGGCATCGCGCTGGCGTACGTCGCTGCTGCGCGTGGTTACAAGCTGACACTGACCATGCCGGAAACCATGAGCGTTGAACGCCGCAAACTGCTCAAAGCCCTCGGCGCCACTCTGGTGCTCACCGAAGGCGCGAAAGGCATGAAAGGCGCGATTGCCAAAGCTGAAGAAATTCAGGCCAGCGATCCGCAACGTTATTTGATTCTTCAGCAGTTCAGCAATCCGGCGAACCCTGCCATCCATGAACAAACCACCGGCCCTGAAATCTGGGAAGACACCGACGGTGACGTGGACGTACTGATCGCGGGCGTAGGTACCGGCGGTACCATCACCGGGACGGGCCGTTATCTGAAAAGCAAAAAAAGCAGCGTGACGCTGGTGGCCGTCGAGCCGACGGACTCCCCTGTTATCACCCAGACGCTGAACGGCGAAGAAGTGAAACCGGGCCCGCATAAAATTCAGGGTATCGGTGCCGGCTTTATTCCGGGTAACCTTGATTTAGAACTGCTGGACCGTGTGACGTTGATCACAAATGATGAATCCATTCAAATGGCGCGCCGTCTGATGGAAGAAGAAGGGATTCTGGCCGGGATTTCTTCCGGTGCCGCAGTAGCGGCTGCGGTTAAATTGTCCGAAGAAGCGGACTTTGCTGATAAAACCATCGTCGTGATTTTACCGTCCTCTGGTGAACGCTATCTGAGTACCGCATTGTTTGCTGATTTATTCACTGAAAAAGAATTGCAACAATAATGCTACATCACTAAAAGCGCTCAAAAAAGCACCTTAACGGGTGCTTTTTTGTGGGCTACGTCAAACTTTACACCACTCTGTCATTGATTTTACCCGCCAGTTTTAGTATTTAACCGGACAATTATTTCGGTGCGCGAAATTAATCGCCTTCATCCCGCCTCCCGCTGAATCGATTTACCGATTTGTTACATGAGGGAAAAAGACGGCATAATGGGGTGAGAACAGAAAAGCCTAGATCTAGGGCAAAGAGTTTTATCGCAGAGTGCGGTATTTTCTCTTTTCTGTTGCATCAGAACCAGCCCCTGAACCATAGTCAGGCGCGAATCTCTCAGGCCAAAGTGAAGCCAATACGCTAAACTTTAGCTCCACAACATTACTTTAATAAGTTGGGGAAACAACAATGTTCCAGCAAGAAGTTACTATCACTGCACCAAATGGTCTGCACACTCGCCCTGCGGCACAATTCGTGAAAGAAGCGAAAGGTTTCACTTCTGACATTACCGTGACTTCAAACGGTAAAAGCGCCAGTGCTAAAAGTCTGTTCAAACTGCAAACTTTGGGCCTGACCCAAGGTACCGTTGTGACCCTCTCAGCTGAAGGTGAAGACGAGCAGAAAGCCGTTGAACACTTGGTAAAACTGATGGCAGAGCTCGAGTAACAACAAGCCGCTCTTATATCGTTTAAACCAGTCAAGAGAAAGGTAGGGTTATGATTTCAGGCATTTTAGTATCTCCCGGTATCGCTTTCGGCAAAGCACTTCTGTTGAAAGAAGATGAAATTGTCATCAACCGGAAAAAAATCTCTCCCGATCACGTTGATCAGGAAGTTGAACGTTTCCTCACTGGCCGTGCGAAAGCGTCCGCCCAGTTGGAAGTGATCAAGACCAAAGCCGGTGAGACCTTCGGTGAAGAGAAAGAAGCCATCTTCGAAGGCCACATCATGTTGTTGGAAGACGAAGAGCTTGAGCAGGAAATCATAGCCCTCATCAAAGACGAGCATGCATCTGCTGACGCAGCCGCTTTCTCTGTCATTGAAGGCCAGGCGAAAGCCCTGGAAGAGCTTGATGATGAATACCTGAAAGAACGTGCGGCTGACGTACGTGATATCGGTAAGCGTCTCCTGCGTAACATTCTGGACATGGCGATTGTCGATCTGAGCTCCATCCAGGATGAAGTCATTCTGGTTGCGACCGATCTGACGCCTTCAGAAACAGCACAGCTGAACCTGAACAAGGTGCTCGGCTTCATTACTGATTTGGGTGGCCGTACTTCTCACACCTCAATCATGGCTCGCTCACTGGAACTGCCTGCTATCGTGGGTACCAGCGACGTGACCAAACAAGTCAAAAATGATGACTATTTGATCCTCGATGCCGTCAACAATAAAATCTACGTTAACCCGACTGCCGATATTATTGACGAGCTGAAAGCGGTTCAGAACCAGTACATCTCTGAAAAAGACGAACTGACGAAACTGAAAGACTTGCCAGCCATCACACTCGACGGTCATCAGGTTGAAGTTTGCGCCAACATCGGTACCGTGCGCGACGTCGCCGGTGCAGAGCGCAACGGCGCTGAAGGTGTCGGCCTGTATCGTACTGAATTCTTGTTCATGGATCGTGACAGCCTGCCTACCGAAGAAGAGCAATTCCAGGCGTATAAAGCCGTTGCTGAAGCGATGGGTTCACAAGCTGTTATCGTGCGTACCATGGACATCGGCGGTGATAAAGACCTGCCGTACATGAATCTGCCAAAAGAAGAAAACCCGTTCCTGGGCTGGCGTGCAATCCGTATCTGTCTGGACCGTAAAGAAATTCTTCACGACCAGCTGAAAGGTATTCTGCGTGCTTCTGCTTTCGGCAAACTGCGCATCATGTTCCCGATGATCATTTCTGTAGAAGAAGTGCGTGAACTGAAAGCAGAACTCGAGATGCTGAAAGCTCAGCTGCGCGAGAAAGGCCAGGCATTCGATGAAACTATCGAAGTTGGCGTGATGGTAGAAACTCCGGCAGCCGCCGTGATTGCTCACCATCTGGCAAAAGAAGTCGATTTCTTCAGTATTGGTACAAACGATCTTACCCAGTATACTTTGGCTGTGGATCGCGGTAACGAGCTGATCTCTCATCTTTACAACCCAATGTCTCCGTCTGTACTTGGCTTAATCAAGCAAGTTATTGACGCATCTCATGCTGCCGGTAAATGGACAGGGATGTGTGGCGAGCTAGCCGGTGACGAACGTGCTACACTTCTTCTATTGGGCATGGGATTAGACGAGTTCAGCATGAGTGCTATCTCAATTCCACGCATCAAGAAAATTATTCGCAATACAAACTTCGAAGATGTGAAAGCGCTGGCAGATGAGGCTCTGGCTCAACCTACGGCGCAAGAGTTGATGAACCTGGTTAACAAGTTCATTGAAGAAAAAACACTCTGCTAATTGCGCGATGCTGTAAAGCTGCCCAAATTAATGCTTAGGAGAAGATCATGGGTTTGTTCGATAAACTGAAATCATTGGTTTCTGATGATAAAAAAGACGTTGGCACTATTGAAATCGTAGCGCCAATCTCTGGTGAAATTGTCAACATTGAAGATGTGCCAGACGTTGTTTTCGCTGAGAAAATCGTCGGCGACGGTATTGCAATCAAACCAACTGGCAACAAAATGGTTGCTCCGGTTGACGGCACTATCGGTAAAATCTTTGAAACTAACCATGCTTTCTCAATCGAATCCGACAGTGGCATTGAACTGTTTGTTCACTTCGGTATCGATACGGTGGAACTGAAAGGCGAAGGCTTCAAACGCATCGCTGAAGAAGGCCAACGTGTGAAGAAAGGTGATTTGATTATCGAGTTTGATCTGGCTCTGCTGGAAGAGAAAGCGAAGTCTACCCTGACTCCGGTTGTCATCTCTAACATGGACGAGATCAAAGAGCTGATTAAACTGACTGGTAGCGTGACTGTGGGCGAAACCCCAATCATCCGCATCAAGAAGTAAGTCGCTCAGCGATAAAGAAAACGGCGCTTAAGCGCCGTTTTTTATTGCTCGAATTCAGAGAGTCTTTACTGAATCTTCCAGTGGGGAACCTGCAGACTGATCACCAGCCCGTGCGGCTGGGCATTACGGGCATCTACTTTGCCTTCATGCGCCACCATCACCTTACGGGTGATTGCCAGCCCCAGACCGTAACCTTTGCCTGATAACGGCGACTTGACGCGCACGAACGGGTCAAAGATGCTCGAGAGCTTGTCTTCTTCCACACCCGGCCCCTGATCGGCCACTTCAATCTGCAAGAAGTCTTCAAAATGCGCCAGCGAAACGGTAATCGTTTGCCCGCGGGCTGAGAAACGTAACGCGTTACGTACCACATTATCAACTGCACGACGCATCAGTTCCGCGTTGCCTTTCACGGTGTAATCCGCGTCATCCGGCGTTTCAGGATGCATAGCAATTTCCACACCCGGTAACTGCGCTTCATAACGAGCATCATTGACCACCGCTTCGACCAGCCCGAACAGATCGAAATATTCTTCATCAGGAATTTCGCTGCTTTCTGTTCGTGACAGCGCGAGCAGCTCACCGATCATCTTATCCAGGCGCCCTGCTTCATGTTCTATGCGGCTCAGAGACGTTTCTACATTCGACGGATTCTGCCGCGCCAGACCGATCGCCAGTTGCAAGCGAGCCAGCGGCGAACGCAGCTCATGTGACACATCGTGCAGCAGTTCTTCACGCGCTTTCACCAGCACTTGTAAACGTTCAGCCATAGAATCGAAATCACGCGCCACTTCAGAAAGCTCGTCGTGACGTTTCCCCATGCTGGAGAACAACCGCACCGATAAATCACCCTGCGCCACCAGTCCGAACGCTTTACGCATTTGCAGCATCGGCCGCGTCAGGTTCCATGCCAGCACCGCACTGAACAGTAATCCACCCAGGCCGCCCAGCCACAGCAGCGGCGGCGGCATGTTCAGCAGATCTCTGTGCCGGCGTGGCCGGTATTCGTGCATCAGCCCCTGAACGTCGTAACGCAGGCGATAGCCTTGTCCATCCGGTCCCTGAACAAATTCGACGACTTCATGGGGGATTTTGCCCGGTTCCAGATCCTGCACGGTATTGCCCTGCGCCGGCAGCAGTGAAGGCGTTACCGAAAACAGTTTGCGGTCGCTCTCCGGCCAGTTGGCCATCATGTTATTGAGCCCAGGCATTCCACCTGTATGCAGCATCGAGACGGCCGAGTTGATTTGCAACTTAACGAAACGCCGTGCTATGCCGCTTTCCGGCGGTTCATGCGGATTATAAAAGGCGAATACCACCCAAAGGCCCTGGGTGATGGCAACGAAAGTAAACCAAAATCCTAAGAGGATTTTCCAGAACAACCTTCCGCGCATACGTTTATCGGATCCGGTAACCAATACTGCGCACCGTCTCAATAGTCAGAATATCGCCACCGTCCAGTGACCCCAGTTTTTGACGAATATTACTGATATGCACGTCAATGCTGCGGTCGTATGCTTCACGTGGGCGTCCCAGACCTTTCTCGGACAATTCATCTTTGGAAACAACACGCTCCGGGGAACGTAAGAGCAGTTCAAGCAAGTTGAATTCGGAAGCGGTCAGATCGAAAGGCACACCGCGCCATTCGCTGCTGCGGGTGGCAGGATTGAGCGTCAGATCGCCGTAGTTGACCGATGAGGAATCTGAGTGTGATTCCTGCTGCTCTTCCACACGACGCAGCACAGCACGCAGGCGGGCCACCAGTTCACGCGGATAACACGGTTTTGGCATGTAATCATCCGCGCCCATTTCCAGACCAATCACGCGATCGATGTTGTCGCCTTTGGCGGTCAGCATGATGATCGGCAGACGGCTGTTTTTACGCACCTGGCGCAGCACATCAATACCGCTCATGTCAGGTAACATAATGTCGAGGATCATTGCGGTGTATTCGCCAGACATGGCGCCTTCCACCCCCGCTTTCCCGGTCAGCACCAGTGAGGCGTCAAAGCCTTCGGCAATAAGGTATTCGCTGAGCATGGTGCCTAACTCGAGATCGTCATCGACTAACAAAATTTTCATTATTTTTCCGCCTGGCTAAAATTCTGGTCATTTTTACCACTAAGCATGCAATGCGCAGCCGCTTTTACTCTAATTTTACATTCTAGTGATGAATATAGGATCAGAGATCAAAAACGCCAGTCGACAGATAGCGATCGCCGCGATCACAAACGATCGCAACGACAACGCTGCCTGGGTGGCTTTTTGCCACACGTAATGCACCCGCCACGGCACCGCCGGAGCTGACGCCGCAGAAGATACCTTCTTCACGCGCCAGCGCACGCATGGTCTCTTCAGCTTCCGTCTGGCCCATGTCCATGACGTCATCGACCAGTTCAGGTTTGAAAATACCCGGCAGATATTCCTGTGGCCAGCGGCGGATCCCCGGAATGCTGCTGCCTTCAGAAGGTTGCAGGCCGACAATGGTGACGCCCGCATTCTGGCTGCGCAAATAACGGCTGACGCCGGTAATGGTACCCGTTGTGCCCATACTGGATACAAAATGCGTGATCCGCCCCTGGGTCTGCTGCCAGATTTCCGGGCCTGTGGTGGTGAAATGAGCGAGGGGATTGTCCGGGTTATTGAACTGATCCAGCACTTTTCCCTGTCCCTCCTTTTCCATGTCCAGCGCCAGATCACGTGCGCCTTCCATACCCTGCGCGCGGCTAACCAACAGCAGCTCTGCGCCGTAAGCCCGCATTGAAGCCTGACGTTCGAGGCTCATGTTTTCCGGCATCAGCAATTTCAGCTTGTAGCCCTTCAGCGCAGCAATCATTGCCAGCGCAATACCCGTGTTTCCACTGGTGGCTTCAATGAGCGTATCGCCGGGGTGGATTTCTCCGCGCTTTTCCGCCTGCTCAATCATGAACAGCGCTGCGCGATCTTTTACCGAGCCGGCAGGGTTATTGCCTTCCAGCTTAACCCAAATCTCGCTGTCCAGACCTTTGGTCAGGCGCTGTAATCTCACCAGAGGGGTGTTACCGATAAATTGTTCGAGCGTACTCACTGGGACTGGCCTTATGACAGGGCGTTATTGACGATGCCAATACGGAATTAAGGGAATTCAGACGTAAAAAAAGCGACCTCAGGGCCGCTTTTTAAGCCTGCTGCTCAAGAAAAATTAACAGCAGGAAGATTGATTGGCAAACATTGTTAGTTTGCCATAAACAGAAAGGGGAAAGACGACGCCCTGTTAATTGCCGATTTTTTGTAAGCTGTAACGTTTACCGTTATTTACTACTCTGAATTCTTTGAAAACTTTGTCTCCGGGATTAACTAAAACCAGCTTTTTCCCTTTTTTCACCCCGATCACGGGGCCCCCCGCTTTCTGGGTGATAAAGATAATTCGAGCCTCCTGAGAAACCTCCGGTTCAGCTGCCTCCCTTGATTTTTTTACCATCTGCATCTGCGCCGACAGAACATAACGGGAAGGCGAAAAGTATACCAAACCGGGATCTAAAGATTGCCCTCTGTAACTGAGCTCCAGATGCAAATGAGGTCCGGTAGTTCTACCGGTGGTACCGGATAATGCAATCACCTGGCCTTTGGACACGGGTTGATTGACAGAAACGTTAAATACGCTCAGGTGCAAATATTTGCTGACCCAGCCATTTTTATGGGTAACAACAAGATAGCGCCCCGAAATCGGGTCACTGCCCACTTTTGTCACCACCCCGCTCTGAACTGCCAGCACCTTGCTATGTAGCGGAGCTGCAAAATCGGTACCATTATGCGTCGCGAAACGCGCAGTCACCGGATGAAAGCGGCGCCCAAAGCCGGACGTCACGCGTAAAGGCACCTGCAGCGGTGAGGCGAAAGAAAGCTGGCCGCTATAACGCAGCGGTGATACACCGTCCACGTTATCCGTCTGCACACTACCGTAGGCTGATACAGAACAGACCAGAATCATCCATAAACTCTTCAGCCCTAATTTCATCACTGTACAATATTCACATGGAAAAGAATCAACGTGGCCACTGCAATAGCAGGACCATAAGGAATGTAATTGTTCTCTTTAATTAGCGGGCTTTCAGAGACACGTAAAATCTTTTCGTAATAAGCCCATGAGACGAAATAAACAAACCCGCCTACTACCGCTGAAATCAAAATCAGTTCAGGCAGCAGATCCAACCCTAACCACGCCGATGCTGCCGCGTACAGTTTAACGTCACCGTTGCCAAGGCCATCCTGGTGACGAAATTTTTTGTACAGCGTCATTACGGTGTACATCAGTGCCCAGGACACCACTATTCCCAGAACAGACTGTTGCGGTTTTACAGGGATAATTCCAAATACCGAAGCCAGAACGCCACCCCACAGCAACATGTATACCAGAGGGTCAGGCAGATAAAGGGTTTTGATGTCAATAACCGCCAGCGTATAGAGAACACAGAATAACCCCATGCAAAACACAAATTCAGTCACACTGATACGTGGTACTAAATAAAAAGCCATAACAAAGAACCACAACCCGACCACCGCTTCGGTGATCGGATATTGTGCGGAAATGCCGTTGCCGCAGAAACGGCATTTCCCTTTTAACAAAAGCCAACTGATGACCGGTATATTATCCCGTTTCAGTACTGGTTTTTCACATTGCGGGCAATGAGAAGGTGGCCACCAGAGATTCACTGGTTTAGCCCCCTCATTTTCTTCATCATATTGAGCAAGCATCATCAATGGCAGGCGATAAATGACCACATTGAGGAAACTGCCTATAACTAACCCAACAATCAATGCCAGTATTGGGTAACTGGAAAATAATATAAACTCAGCCACAACGACCTCAGTAATTTAGCATATTAATGACAATTCACATCTTTGCCAGTTTTAGTATTTTTTAATTTATTAAAACTCATGCTGCTGTTTGTATACATAGCATCATTAAAGTCACCTTTGGCAAGTATGGCTATATTATCCAGAGATAGTAGATCCACAGTAGATCCTACAGCCATGCCAGGAATCGCTTTATAGGTACCAAACGTAGTGCCATCTTTTTTATTATAAAGCTCAGACCGGGTCACTTTAAGTCTTGTACCATCCTCAGATGAAATTGACTCACCTTCCCAAACCATAATTTTACTTAACCAATTCGGAACATTGTAATCAGTTGCCCCACTTACGACCTCAATGTGTAACATTTTATAATTCCTAATGGGGATACGCATTGTAATAGGGGCGCGGTCGATATAATCCATATAGGTGTCGTCACCATGCTCTGTTATTTCTGTCAAAACGTTGAGGTTACTTTCCCCATATTTTTTGGCAAGAGAAGGATAGTCAGACTTGGTATCCGACCAACTACGAACAGGTTGTTGAGCTTGGTTCTTTCTGAGCAGCGCTCCCGTAACAGGACCTGAAACATCCCCTGCCGGGTAATTTGCTATGCGTGCTGCTAAGCCTGAGGGTGAATTATGACCTTTTCTTTCGACCGGGTATTGCGATAAGTCAGTCTCAGTCTTGATAAAATTCCCGGTGTATTCTCTCTTATCATTAAGGACATACATCACGTTAACAGCCAGCGGTCTTCCGTGATCACCATACCACTCATACTGATAATTCGTTCTATTCTGAGTCGTTATAGCGAGAGACTCATACGGACCTGGGCAGGCATTCATATTAGACATACCGGAAGGTACGACATATTTGAAACTGCCCGATTTTGCATCTGTTGAGGTTCCGGCATGGCTCATACCTGATACGCCGAGACCAACAACAAGAGATATTATCGCTGAGATTAATTTTTTATTCTTATCTGACATGTTATTTTTCATAAATAATTTCCTTATAATGAATTAATACTGCGACATTTTCGATAGCGCATCAGTCAGTGCATACAGCGCCAAAAACACCCAGATAACGCAACCACCGAGAATAAGGGTTGATAATGACTTTAATAGCCCAGCAATTTTCTTGATATATTCCTGAATCTTCGTTCTTGAGCGTTCAGAAACAGCAGATAAAACCTCATTAAAAGACGGTAAACTGGAATACAAGGTAATATTCAATAGTTCCTCAGCGCCAAAAAGTCCGGTATTAAGGGCTTCGGCATAATTTGCGCCTGATGTCATTTTATTCAACATTTTATTTACGTGACTTTTCTGCCAACGACTAGAGTTTAGAGCGATAATACTTAAACTGTCATTAATAGGAATGTTATTTTTTAACATCCTGGCCAGGTTATTCAAAAATACTGACGCCGATATTTCTTTAAATGTTGAGAATGGCAATACTTTATCAAAATATTTATCACGTACAGGACCGGTCAAATTACCCATCAGGAAACGCAAGAAGAAGAACACAGCCACCCCCCCCAGTAATATCATAAACCACAGACCGTGGAATAATGCATTACCAAAACTAAACAGCAGTTGCGTAATTTTCGGCCAGTGAACTACAGGAACAACCTTTTCAAAAGCAGGAAATACTTTTAATGCATAACCCGTGATCACAATAAGTGCCATACATGTCATGATAATAGGAAATATGACAGCAGAGACGAGTTGCTTGCGTAGTACTTCATTATATTTAATCATACTCACTAAAGTCAGGAAGCCATCAGCCAGGCCCCCGCTTCGTTCAGAAGCATGAATAACACTCAGTTCATCTTGTGGGACTAAATCCTGAAATACTGAGGAAATAGAAATACCCGCCTTCATTTTACCGATTAATGACTGCAGTTTTTTAACGAAACTTTTACCAAGAAGCGTTTTACCGTCGCTTTCCAGTTTCAGCAAAGACTCATAGAGTGGCAATTCAGCATTAATCATATCAGCACAAAACTGATACAAATAAAGACGATTGGCTTTACTAAATTTTCTCAAGGATCACCTCCAGTGCTTCATTTTCCAAAACACCGAATTCCATATCAAACCATGATGAGCATACTTGCCCTGCTAAAACTTTAGCCATGACCTTCTCCTTTATTTCAAATCCTTCAGAGAGAGACGGCATCAACTTTCTCTTAGCACGCCAAATAGTATATACACGCAACCATTCTTGCTTTGAAATAGCCTCAAGTTCTTCATACCCTGGGCGCATATATTACAATACCAACTGACGGCCAGCAATACCCGTATCCTTACAATTTGAGCATCCCAAATTGTGGCGGGTAAATACTGAGAAACTTTTTCCTAATATGGTTATCTCTTTACTGATTTTGCATTTATTACAAAGCACGGGAATCAATTTCTGACACTGCAATCCTGCAACAAATCCTGGTGTTGATAATTTATCACTGGTAATACCCAAAGCAGATAAACGCTGCAAAAGTGAGACAATGTTACCGGCGTGAACAGTTGTAAAGCAGTAGTGACCACTCTCTACAGCGCCAGCCAAAGCATTGGCAGAAATATTGTCGCGTATTTCCCCCACCATCAGCACATCAGGGTCACGGCGCAGTGCTGATTTAATAGCTAAATGGAAACCACCGCCTTCAGCATTCAACACCGAGCTTTGCTTCGCACCATATATTTGATACTCCACGGGATCCTCAACCGTCAGGAAACAACCCTTGTCGTCATAACGGTTGATTTGCAACCACTCCATTAAGTTTTTTAGCGTTGTTGACTTACCGGAACCCGTGGTACCTGCAATAATATAAGCCCCATAAGGGTTACTTAATATTTTTTTCAGATCGGATAATTCATCATCTGAAACACCTAATTTATCCAGACTGGCGATAGCCGCTTTCTGTATTCCTGAACGAATAACACGCAATACTGCGTGATAACAACCCGCCGTCTCACCAAAAATTGGGAAATGTGCATAACGGAAGCGATAGTTGTTATTACCTAACGTGTATAATATGTTAGCACTCTGAGGGATGGCACGATTCCAGGTGGTATCTTTAGTACTAGCCTCAACGTTATATAATACAAACACCAGTTCATCACACTTATCTGCCTTCATTTGCATAAAGGTACTCAATACACCATTAACACGTAACTCTATTTGAGCAATATTATCATTACGGGTAATATGCAGGTCACTGGCACCCATATTAACAGCACTAAGTAAAATGCTTTCCAATGCATTTTGAATATCACTGTTATCAGCGAGATTTAACTTCCTCTTATTAACAGACGCTTGCTCAAGCACGCGGTAATAATCAGCTTCTGATATGATAGCAATCCCACAGATATCACAACTGTAGAATGAATTCAGCCTAGAAATATCACTATCGAGTGTTAGAAGATTGTCGGATAATGATTTAACAGTCAGCAAGTATTCTCTATCATCAAAAGACCCGGTAATCAAATCTTCTTCATACTCAACAAAACGCCACTCCCCCGCCATAACGGAGTCGCTTGTCAGATAAAGAAAATCCAGAATCACGGGGTGACTTCCTTAATCGTAGGCATATTATGACCAGCATTGAAAACTATAAAGTTATGCCCATCCATTGAGAACTTTTCATTTATTTTAACTAACTTCACAACATTATTAGAGGATATTGCTACTCGCGACACTCCACCAATATCAGAGACAAGTAAAACTTTAGGCAAAGGCATTTCCTCAATCATTTTACCTTCGTCAGGGGTACCTTCATTGGCATCAGTATTGTTGGCTGAAGTCTCAACGACCGGAGCTACCTCAGTGATCCCTTTCGCTTTTTGGATTTCACTGCGGATCTTTTCAAGCTCCAATTCATTAGATAATGCACGCTTTTGATTTTCAAAAGTAAAATCATCCTGCATCATCTCAATCATATGATCTTGCACTGGTGCAGGAAGAGCATCGGATTGGGTATTATTCTTTGCAGCCGTACTGTCTGAGGGCTTCGTATCTGCTGCATACACTTCAGATGAGGTAAAGCCTAAAACCAGTAATGTCCATAAAACTATTTTCCACTTTTGCATACAAAACCTCCTGAAATCTTCAATGCTTTAGATTTAAGCTCAATACCTTTAACAATAAAGTTGTTTTTTAATGCCTGACGTTGAAAAATGCTCATGACATGTATAACGTCATTTTTAGCATTCATAGTCCAGCTACCAAAAAGCAACCCATAATATTTATTATTGCCTTTTATTTTCTCCTCAACATCAAGCACTGATGATGCAGGAGCTTTAGCAATAACCAACTGATCTGACTTATCATTAATTGAGTTAAAAGCGTAAATATAACTTAGTAATTCCCCACAACTAGATATAGATACATCTTTGCCCCGTTTATAACTGTCTAATATACTATTACTGTTTAACTTAGCCGGGATTCCTGAAAAATTAATCCCTTTATTAGAAAAACTAGCCGAGTAATCTTTGCCCCAGAAATTTTTCTTCTGCACATTGAAAATGTGCGATTTCAATATCTCATAACTAAAATTACAACTATCATTTTTGCACGTTATGACTTTTTCATCATATCCGGTCATAGCTAAGAGTGTACGGCTTTTGTAAATCTCATTGAGCAGCAAATTAAAACGTTCGATACTTCCGCCTTTTAATTGCTCTTCATAAAAGCTATTTACTGTCTTAACATTCTGTTGTAATTCATTTTTTTTCCTTAGGACTTCTTCCTCATGTTTTTTATGAGGTACATAAACCATGTAATACCATCCGGAAACTGACGCAAGAACAATCGCAACTATAATAGTCAGTATTATCCATTGTCTTTTATTGGGAGTGAGACCACCCTTCCAAAAATACAATCCCTTGTTCATAAATCACCTAAGATAGCATCATGTTAAGCAGCACCGCCATCAGTGCCAGCAAGAATACCCCGACAGCGGCGACACCTATTATAAATAACTTTTGTTTACGCTTAATAATAACTTGTCGCTGTTCGCATAAAGATGAAATATGCTCTATCCAGGGACGTTGCAACTCCCTAACACTCAAATGAGAAAGAGCTCCTTCAGAAAAGTCATGCATCAAAGCATCAAAGAACTCTTTTTTAACTATTCTATCACTGCCACTCACGATTCTATCTTCGTTGACGACAAGAAAATATACATCATCAACTTCTTTGGAAGCAGTAAAGTAATATATACCATCACCAAATTCACTCCTGACATGGATCGCAAAAGGTTCTAATTCAGCCAATTTCTTCTCAGAATATCCTTTAAGCAATCCACCATCAGAAGTGGTGTAGACAAGTTGACTGTGAGTACGACGCACCTTGTTTAGCCACAGTTGATAATTCCTGCTATTTCCTTCTGTATTTTCCGGCTCCCAAATCAAGCCTGTAATGACATTATGCTCATAAAGATAATTAATCATAAGAATCACCTAGCTGAAGTAGGAGCCCGGTAATAATCAATGCCAACCACAGTAACTACCGTCACATTTGATTCACTATTCGTTGCATCGGCACCGAGCATTAAATAACTATGACCATCAGATGACTCTTGTGCCTCATACTTACCAACCATTAACATAGTACCCGCAGATACCATTGTTGTATTATACATTTCAGTCGTGGTTGTTTTAGGCAATTGCACCGAATCAAAAGTTTGTATTTCATTTAAATAGCGCTTGGTAAAACCACTCGTTACCTCAATACGGCCATCGGTTTGTACACGTGGCGTAATGATAAAACTGGTACCCGTCACTAACTCGGAAGTTTCAACTGAAGTGTCTTCGGTTGAAGTCAGATCATTAGTTGTTTTAGTACGCCCTGAGACATAGTGTTGCGTCTGCGTCATATTTAATGGTATAGGCGTTCCATTCCGAGTGACAAAAGATCCACTTTGAATAACTTTGTTACCTGTAAGTTCGTATAATGCATTCATCTGAGCACTTACATTCAAGGTATGGCCAGAGCCCGCATAGAAATTGCGGCCAAACGACATTCCACCCTCCATATTGCTCAATATTTTATTGCTATCAACGTTGAATGTTGTGCCACCATTTTTGTACTGCATTGTCGCACCAGCACCAAGTTCTTTCATTTTAGATTTGTCGAGTGTATAAATTTTGTAGGTAACGACAAATTGTTTATTATTATCAACTTGATATTTCTTTAACACATCATTGAGTGCATTATATTCTGAAGGACGCCCAGAGAATGTTAAAATGGAAGCATCTTTGAAGATTGTATATACACCACTTGAAATGTATTTTTGCGCCATATCATCGACATCATCCCAGTAGGATGAGTCAAACTTAGTTTCTGACTTACCTTTCAATCCACCGCTGGATGTAGATGCATTACCCGCAATATCTAAACTAGACTCTGATTTGGTGTCTTCACCATAGAAGTCCATCTTAATAATGTATGAACTGTACAGGTCGAGTTTTAAGACATTGTTATCATCAAGCGTCGCACTAATGTCATAAAGCGCAGAAATATAGCGCATAAACTCTTCAAAATTACCATTGAAGTTGACGCTGCGCGTATCTTTACTTGGGTCATTGGTGGCATCAACTTTCGCTGTTCCGGTTCCTGGCGCCGCGTAATTAAGTCTGAAACTGATCCCCGTCTGTTCAGAGACTGCGTTCATCAGCATATTCAAATCCATTTGCTCATAGGATTGAATATTCACTTTTTTCGCCAATAACTCCTGAGTTTTGGCGTTATAGTCTACTTTTTTACCCAGGAACGCAGTATCAAATTTCTGGTATGGTCGCGTTTTTACATCATCCGTGGTCGTGACCTTACCATCTTTAGAATCAGTTAACGTATCTGGATTATATTTTTGGTCAATCGTCGTGCAGCCCTGCAAGATGAAGAGCAGTGAGTAGACTCCAATTTTAGTTTTCATAAGTATTCCATAAAAATCGCATATTATTGTTCATCAACCAGTAGCACTTTATTCTTTTGGTAAAGTTTTATAACTAAACCATAATTCTCGGAAGAGAATAATTTACCTAAATCACCGAGAACATCATCTGTAGTTGCTCCCGTATAGGTAATAGTGCTATAAATCATGTAGTCTTTATTACTATTCCAAAGCATTTTATACCCAGAGTCTTTTGCCCATTGGTTTAACGCCTGGCTTAATAAAACATTCTCATGTAACACAAGAGCTCGAGTGGGGTATGTAGGTGCCACCATCGCATATTTTTGTGTATTCAGTGCAGATGAAGCTACAGGCCGTACTGGTGTTTTTAACTCTGTAACTTTTTTCGGTGAAGCACTTGGTACAGTTGGTTTAGGCGATGCAACGATATTATTCACACTCGACTCAAAATCAGGTTCTGTCAGTACGGAAGGATATTCCGAACGATCGCTCGTGCTACGGCTTTCGCTAAAGGGGTCGCGACTCTGCGCTTCGGTGAAACCGCCTTCAGTTGCTAGAGTTGGCACTGATAGAAATAGCAGACAGTAACCTATCGCTTTTTGTATTATTTTTGCGTCCCTTTTGCTCATAAATATTCCTAGTTTTTAAATTCCTGTTTAAAACTGAGTTATTTCAGTTGTTGCTAACTTGATTTATGGTCACTGCTTTATCGTACTGCACCAAGAAGTCAGAACAACCGACACTGATTTGGAGTTAATAAGATTAATACCATCACCTGAGGTATTATCGTAAATAGCGGACGTAGCACTGACAGTCCAGCTAGTCGCATCACCATTTAAGTTAACCTGGAGTGCAACACCGGCCAGACGGCCAACAACACCCAATTCCGTTCTATTTTTTGCCTGATTGGAAAAATCACTTTCACTTTTACCACCATCACTATCTGTACCGGCATCAGCAGCAACCGAAGAGATAGCAGCAACCAGTCGTGGATACATTTCTCTACCACCAGGCGCAACCGGGCATTTTTGTACATTGACCTTCATTGTTCCACTTTCACTGTCGACATTCCCGGTATAGTCAGTATCTTTTTTAGCAGAATCATAATCATTACCAAATGCACGATATTCAATGACAGGTACAGTCAGTAATTCTGGAGAACCGTCACTGTCTACATTTCCTGTATTTTCCACAATAATGTTGGCCATTAATGTGCCGGTAACCGTCTTATTATCTTTCTCAGTGGTCAGATGCATGGTTTGATCATCACCATTTACGCCTGTACTATCCCCTTCAGAAACAGCCAAGCAGGGCAGACTTTTACCTTCATTTGAATCCCAACATAAACCCGGTTTATTCGTTGTGCTTCCTGTGCCACTGTAAATCTGCAGGCGATCCGCATTGTTCGCTTCTATGCATGGTCCTGTCATACGGGTATTCATATTCCAACACATCTTGTCCACACCCGTAGAACCATCAGATTTTGCGTATTTCCCAATCCCGGTTTCAAAACTAAATCTAATCGCATAGTCATAGTTTTGCGAATTAGTCAGATCGCTGGTGTGGCTTGCCACAGTGCCAAAATCAATAGCAGCGTCAGTTCCCGATTTATTTGTCAGGATAATTTTCCAATCTTTATCCGTCGCCCCTTTGGTGCGACGCAATAATGCGGCTTGCTTATAACTTATTTTATAGTTTGTCAAAGCCTGATCAAAAGCGGGTTTGTAATTCTCAAAAAATAAGTACTCAGATTTCGCATCTGGTACAAATCTTACAATAAAATCTACACGCTCAATCGCAAGACTTTCAGTCGCACTGCCCACTAAATCGACACGATCAAACTTCATATTGCCATTGACAGCAATTTGAGGTAATTCACAACGGATGTAATCTTGCTCAAATGTTCGATCAACTTGTCCTTGAGTTGGATCCGCGCTGCTACCATCACAGCCCTTACGGGTAAAATACTTACGTTTTGAGTCAGTTCCTTTCCAGGATAAATAGTCAGTCGTTGATAAAGAATCCAGTAATCCTGTATTGCTCACACGTTTATAATAAACATCTTTGTATGAATCAATATTGTTTTTATCTTTGGTATAGAGTGGGTTAGTTAATGGCTTAGCGGAATTATCCATCGCAACTTCATCTTCATTAACAAACTTTAAGAAACCATACATTTCCTGAACTATTGCATTTGCTGTTATCTGTCGTCCGGCTTCGTCAATTTGTTTCTTTTTATAATTCGCTAACATCACTAACATCATGCCGATCAATGCCAAAACGATTATTACTTCCAGAAGTGAAAAACCAGAATTTCCCTTTCGCACCTGATATCTACCTTTAGACAAAGTTTGAACCCCCTCCCGTATGGGAGGGGGATATAACACTTACTTGCTGCCTAAAATAATGGCATTATCAGAGTTATCACTACAAGCTTGAGCAGCGGAGCTAGGTGTAATTGCTACAGCACCTTCACTTGCCAGGCTTCTCATAACACCAGTTGGGCCACCACTTGTGGAAGTAATTACAACTGCGCCATCCAAAGAGGTTGGAGCTTTTGGATCAGCACCTGCTGCAGCAGTTGAAACCTCTACATAATCCCATTGGTTGCCGACCTGAGTCAGCAGGCTACGACATTCGCCAGCGTCAAGGCCGTTAATATCAAGAATGAAGCCTTTTGTTGAGCCATCTTCTGCATCACCAGTTACTTTCACGCCTTGCATTGTGAAGTAATCGCCTGAGATACCATTTTTGATTTCAGTTGCACTTACTTGACCCAACTGAACCAATGTAGCAGCCATTGGCGCCGTATCACCTTTCGATTCATTCATATTTGCAGGGGTCAGGTTCAATGCAGTTGCTGCTTCACTTGGATAGATACCAGTGTCGTGATAAGCATTACCAGCGGCAACACGCACGGAGTTGGTGTTATCTACCAGGTCGGTGATATCCTGACTTGAGAATGCACGCTGAGCCAAGATAACCACTGCAGCTGCCATGGTACCGATGATGCCCAATACAATGATAACTTCCAGCAAGCTCATACCACGTTGTTTTTTCATGGCAAGAGTCTTATTTGCCTTGGATTTCATTTTGTTAACAAATTTGTTCATTATATTTTCCATAATTTAAAAGATTTAATAGAGATTATTGCCCGTTGCATTTCCAATTAAATATCAGTAAGCAATTCCTAAAGGAATCCACCCAGCATTTACCCTACCTGCTAATAATCATTAGGAGAGAGATTAAATGCTTACCTGTCTTATTTAATGAATAAGCTCTAGGCGTCCAGACTAACAACACTAACAACTTTCGTACAAAATAATACTTCACCTACCCTGCAACCTGAATCGCGTGGGAAAATGACAATATATTTATAGATGAATCCAACTCAACTACAAGAGAGTTACACACAAGCATTACAATAAAATAGGATGATAAAAAACGAATAAACCACCACAATTTATTTTATTGAAATTACTTCTTTTCACATAACACTCTATTTTATAGAGCGTTTAATTCAACTGACCGTTTCTTCATATTCTTAAATGCAGAGCTTTTCACTCTTGCGCAAATAAGTTGAAGCTTGGTGTCAATTTCAAGTCCAAGTACTTCTTTTGCATCTTTATTAACTTTATCCCCTTGCGCTTTAAAGGTGGCATAGGATTTGTTAATTTCAGCAAATTGTTTTGCATATAATGCATAAGCATTTGGATCAAGCTTACCTAAAGCTACAAATTCTTTATTACATGCTTCACGTCCTGGCTGAGCCTGTTCCTGTACGGGCAGCATTTTATTGCTGCAACCTACAGAGGCGAAAACCATTAGACACAATGCCAATAATGAGTATCTCTTATTCATACTAACCCCATCCGTGACGGCTCCCTGACATTTGTCAGATTAGAAATCTTTTCAATTCATAAATAGGCTATCCGATTTATTGGCCGCATTATAGATAGCTATTTTTAATATAGCAACACTATTTTAAATTCATAACTTTGACTTATTTACAAGTAAAATACATACAAAAAAACTATTAAAAATTCTTTCTCTTCATTCAATATTAAATTATATTTTAAATAAAAATAAACTATAGAAATCAGAAAGTTAAACATAATAATACAATTGCCTTAAAGATTTACCCAAAGCATGAAAAATTATTTTCACATGCTAATTAAAAGTCCAACTTATTCTTTAAAAAGGATATTACCTTGCATGTCATTTTGTTGGTTATATTTATAGCTCTCATTCTCATTATCTATCAGTAAGGTACAAGTTACAGATTTACTCTGTCTTTTAGTGTCCTTTAGAATTCATGAAGTCACTTCTCCTCCACAACACAAGTTCTTGAAGAGATCATGTCTGCTTTTTTTATTCGAGGGGAACAAGGAGAAGAGCAAGGAAGGTGTCGGAGAAATTACTAAAAATACGGAGGTAAAGAGAGAATTACATCAGTAAACCGAAAGCAGTATTTTGCTACTTTCGGCTAATAACCAATGAATTATCAGGCACTTTTTGCCAATGCAACGGATTGCAGCTGTTGATCGCCGGCATACAGGCGACCATTAAGACCGCCGACATAAAAGCGATCGCCGCGCTGTGGCGCGCTGACACCGTGAGTTTGTGAAAGCACCACTGCCAGCGGTTCGTCATGCCAACCTTCGGCCTGGACTATTAGTTGCCAAAAATGCCCTCGCGGGCTGACTTCCAGCACTATAACCGGCAGCGGGCAGCGCGGATTACTTTGCGGGGTGATTTCCATTTCCCACGGACGCAGGAAAAGATCGACCGGCCCCTGATGCAAAGGCGGGTTTTCCAGCGGCCAGTGGTGTGCGCCTACGTATAGCTGCGAGCCACGGATGTCACCGCTGATTTTATTCACTTCGCCCATAAATTCGAGTACAAAACGGGTCGCCGGTTCGCGCCAGATTTCTTCCGGAGCCCCGACCTGTTCGATATTGCCCTGACTCATCACCACCACGCGGTCAGCAACTTCCATCGCTTCTTCCTGATCGTGCGTTACGAACACGCTGGTGAATTTCAGTTCTTCATGCAGTTGACGCAGCCAGCGTCGCAGTTCTTTACGTACCTGAGCATCCAGCGCGCCGAAAGGTTCATCGAGCAGCAAGATTTGCGGTTCAACGGCCAGCGCACGCGCCAGCGCGACACGCTGTTTCTGGCCACCGGAAAGCTGGGCAGGATAGCGATTGGCCAGATGCGCCAGTTGCACCATCTCCAGCAGTTTGGTGACTTTTTGCCTGATAGCCTCGGCGTTTGGACGCTCGCGACGCGGCAGCACCGTAAGACCAAAGGCGATATTGTCGAATACCGTCATGTGGCGGAACAGCGCGTAATGCTGAAACACAAAACCGACCTGACGGTCGCGGGCGTGCAGACGTGTCACGTCTTTACCGTGAAAGCTCAGGGACCCGGCGCTCTGATTTTCCAGCCCGGCGATAATGCGCAGCAGCGTGGTTTTCCCTGAACCGGAGGGCCCGAGCAGCGCAACCATTTCTCCGGAAGCAATATCGAGCGAGATATCATTAAGCACTTTCGTGCGGCCAAAATATTTGTTGATACCGTTAATTTCAATGCTCATGAATTTCCTCCCGCTCAAGACGGTCGTTGTGGCGCTTCAGACGCCATTGCAGTCCGCTTTTCAGAAACAGTGTGACGATGGCCATCAGGGTTAGCAGCGCGGCGGCAGTAAACGCGCCGGCAGTGTTGTAGTCCTGATGCAGTAATTCAACTTGTAATGGCAGCGTATAGGTTTCGCCGCGAATCGACCCGGACACCACCGAGACAGCGCCGAATTCTCCGATAGCGCGGGCGTTAGTCAGCACCACTCCGTACAGCAGTGCCCAGCGAATATTCGGTAATGTCACACGGCGGAACATTTGCCAGCCTGACGCACCGAGTAATACCGCTGCTTCATCTTCATGGCTGCCCTGGCTTAACATCACCGGCACCAGCTCACGGATAACAAAGGGACAGGTGACGAAAACGGTCACCATAACCATACCCGGCCAGGCGAACATGAACTGAATATTATGCGCGTCCAGCCAGCCGCCCAGCGGCCCGTTGGTGCCGTAGAACAGTAGATACAGTAAACCGGCAACCACAGGCGACACGGCAAACGGAATGTCGATAAGCGTCAGCAGCAGCTGGCGGCCAGGGAAGTTAAAGCGCGCCACCAGCCAGGCCAGCAACGTGCCGAAAATCAGATTGACCGGCACGGTAATAAGCGCCATCAGCACGGTCAGCCAGATGGAGTGCAACATGTCGGAATCCGACAGGTTCTTCCACACCGCGGCAATTCCGTCAGAAAACGCCAGCACAAAGATGCTGATCATCGGGATCACCAACAGCAGAATACAAATCAGCACGCCGGTGCCGATCAGCGCCCATTTCACCCAGTCAATACGCTGGCGGGATGCGCCTGCAAAAGCCGGAACATCAGACATTATTGGCCTCCCAGACGACGGCCATAGCGGCTCTGTAACGTATTAATTGCGAACAGTAAGATGAGAGACGCCGCCAGAATAACCGAGGCAATGGCGCTGGCCGCCGGATAATCAAATTCCTGCAGGCGGATGAAAATCATCAGCGACGTTACTTCAGTTTTCCATGCGATATTGCCGGCGATGAATATCACTGCGCCGAATTCCCCGAGGCTGCGGGTAAAGGACAGCGCCGTGCCCGCCATCAGCGAAGGCATCACTTCCGGCAACACTACGCGACGGAAACTCTGCCAGCGCGATGCCCCTAACGTTTCAGCCGCTTCTTCATATTCAGGGCCTAACTCTTCCAGCACCGGCTGAACAGTACGCACCACAAACGGGATGCTGGTAAACGCCATTGCCACCGCGATACCGAGCCAGGTGTAAGAGACTTTGATATCAAAATGTGCCAGCCACTGGCCGTAAAAACCGGTGGTTGAGAACAGTCCCGCCAGCGTCAGCCCCGCTACGGCAGTCGGTAACGCAAACGGCAAATCCATCAGGCCATCGATCAGACTTTTGCCGGGGAACTCATAACGGGTGAGGATCCACGCCATCAACATGCCAAACACGCAGTTGAAAAGGCTGGCCACGCCCGCCGCCAGAAGCGTCACTTTGTACGCAGCGACAACCTGACCGTTGGTTATCACGTCCCAATATTGCGACAGCGTCATTTGTGACAGCTGCATCACCAGTGCACTCAGCGGTAAGAGCAGCACCAGACACACGAACAGCAGGCTGCTGCCGAGGCTCAGGGTGAATCCGGGTAATACACGTTTGCTCGACAACAACATTACTTGTGACCTTGCTCTAACAGTTTATCCAGCTCACCGCCGGTACTAAAATGGGTGTCCATGACTTGCTTCCAGCTGCCAAACTGGTCTTCGACTTTGAAGAGTTGGGTGTCCGGGAACTGCCCTTTCGCCGCGGCCATTGCCGTTTTGTCATATACGCGGTAGTTAAAACTGGTGATAATTTTCTGCGCCTGCGGGCTCCACAGGTAATTCAGATAATCTTTGGCCGCTTTCTCGGTGCCATTTTTCTCGACGTTTTTATCTACCCACGCCACCGGGAACTCAGCAAGAATATCCACAGGTGGAACAATCACTTCGTATTTGTCGTCGCCGTACTGTTTGCGAATGTTGTTCACTTCGGATTCGAAGCTTATCAACACATCGCCCAGCCCGCGTTCCACAAACGTGGTGGTCGCGCCACGGCCGCCGGTATCAAAAACCTGCACGTTTTTCAGGAAGCTCGCCATTTTGGCGCGAGTCTTCACGGTATCTTTCTTATCTTCAAGATTGAAAGCGCCCCAGGCGGCCAGATAGGTATAGCGACCATTGCCGGAGGTTTTTGGATTTGGGAACACCAGCTTCACATCAGCACGGGTTAAATCATCCCAGCTGTGAATGTTCTTCGGATTGTCCTTACGCACCAGGAACGCCATGGTGGAATAGAACGGCGAGCTGTTGTTTGGGAGACGGCTTTGCCAGTCGGCGGGGATTAGATCACCACGGTCGTGAAGGATCTGCACATCCGTCACCTGATTGTAAGTGACCACGTCGGCCTTCAGGCCCTGCAAAATCGCCAGCGCCTGTTTTGACGAACCGGCGTGCGATTGTTTGATCTCGAGTTTGTCGCCGTTGTTTTGCTCAGCCCACTGTTTTTGAAACGGCGGATTCAGCGCCGCGAACAGCTCGCGGGAAACATCATAAGAGCTGTTCAGCAATTCGGTGGCGGATGCCGCACCGCTTGCCAGCAACATCGCCATCACGGAACCTTTCAGCACGTTGCCTGTAAACCACGCTTTACCCAACCCCGTTTCTGCAAACCCGATAGTTTTCATGCTTAGCCTTAGGTGAGTGAACCGATATGCGACGCTGATAAATGCCGCTCAATATCACACAGTGTATTTATAACTGAGGGTCAGGCTGTAACGGTTTTATATACCATTTAGTGATTTTCAAGCATGAAAAGCTATAAGGCATTAACAATCGAGGGGAGAAACAAGGCGGGTGTTAAGGAGGATGGGAAAACAGCGCGCCCGAAACGGACGCGCAGGGAGGATTTACAGCGCTAACAGACGGGTCAGGGAAGGCGCGAAATAATAGCTGCCGGTCACCGGGCGGGTGAAGCGCAACATGGCGTCGCGTTTACCGTCCAGGTCACCAAACATGCTCAGCAGTTGTTTCTCAATGTTCCACAAACGCGCGCAATAACTGATGAAGTACAAACCGTGCTCGCCGCTGACGGTGCCGTACGGCAGACTCTGACGCAGGATCTTCAGGCCTTTGCCTTCTTCTTTCAGATCCACGCGGCTGACGTGAGAGGTATCCGGACGGGTTTCTGAATCCAGTTCTTCGTCGGTCAGCTTGGTGCGGCCAATCACCTCTTCCTGCTGTTGCACGGAGAAGCGCTCCCACTGCACAAGATTGTGTTTCCAGCGCTGTACCATCACGTAGCTGCCACCGGCATCAACGCTGCCTTCAGGAATGATCGCCACCTGCGCACGGGCTTCGGCTTTCGGATTTTCAGTACCATCGACAAAACCACTGAGATCACGTTCTTCGATTCCGCGAAAACCGTGCGTTTCTTCTTCCACTACAATGGATGTCCCAAAGGCTTTTAGCGCCGCCTGCGCCAGCGCAAAGTTCACGTCATGGCGAAGAGACTGAATGTGCAGCAACATATCGCGCTGCGTGGCCGGTGCCAGCCCTTTGCCCAGTGGCACGAAAGATTTCAGCTCGTCCGCGCCCTGATTACCGGAAAGGTCGCGCCAGACGTCGTGACCAAATGCCACCACCGCGCCGAGATGTTGATCAGGAAACTTTTGCTGCAACTCTTCGAGCGCAGCTACAAATGTCCGGCAGCCCTGCCGGAGCGCATCCAGGTCGCCCTGAGCTTTCGCTTCTATGTAAATGGCGAAACGGCAATGTTCGGGCAAGATGCCGCTCTGAACCTGAGTCATGTTTTCATCCTCGTTAATTTGACCGGCGATATCATACCGGATGTCAATAAAAATGCCTTGCGCGAAGGCAAGGCATTGAGGATATAGTGAGGCCAAAAATTCAGGCTTTATTGCGCAGTTGCCGCCGCAGGATCCGCGCGCCAGATAATTTTGCTGACCTTCCAGTCTTTGAGTGAATCATCCGCAGGCATCAGAGAATCCGGGCCATGCCAGATACCACTGAACACGTAGCTGACGTGCGTGCTTTGTGGCGCTTTACACTCGATGTTTTGGGCATCGTCGCCCTCGCCTTTCACGCACACATCAAACGCTTTGGTGTAGAGATCGCTAAACGGCGTACCGATTTTCACGCCCCATTCGCTTTCGACTTTAGCATCCACCACATCAACACGCTCCACCGAACCCTTGGGCGCGCCGCTGATGGACATTTTCACCTCTTTATCACTCATCGCCTGATAGAAGCTCAGCATCTTGCCGTTGCTCATCGACATGCCGCTTCGCAGGGTGTAATCACCGTCCAGCGCGTCCTTGATGGCCTCTTCTGTCAGCGGCGTGCTGGCGGTTATCTCGCCGACGCCTTTGTCGGACACGGTCAGGCTGCTGCCAAACCAGTTAAGCGGATTGAAAGATGACCAGGACACGCTCGGCATCGACATATGTGACATTGACGAACAGCCGGTGAGGATCAGAGGCAGCGCCAATAACATCGGGCGAACCTGTAAGCGAACAGTCATTCAGTACACTCCTTGACGGCCCGTTCCCGTTGGCCGGTGCGGCCTGACGGATAAACCGGCAGCATAAAAATGGGATATTTTTCAGAGATCAGTTTTTCGAAATCAGCGCCAGTTCGAGTGCTTTCTTTGTGTAAAAGTTCAAAAGCTTCATACCAGACGTCGTGCGGCATCAAAACAGGCGCGCAGACGGCGGCTCAACAGCCAGTACGCCAGCGCGGCGGCATCGAGCAGCGCCAGCACGATATCGACACCCGAAATCATATCAGTACTTTGCCACAGCCCAAGCGCCTGCAACGCGAACGTCACGAACATGCCCGCCAGCAATAACCAGTAACCGGCCTGCCAGAAACGCGGAAACAAATGACGGCGGCCGCTGAGCAGAAAAATCATCGCGGGCGGCAGGCCGAGCAAAATGCCTGACCAGAAACTGCGGGGATCAGGGTAGAACAGCGCCAGCAAATCACTGCCCTGCTGACGCGACGCGCCTGCCATCACAAACAGCAACCAGGTTCTCGCCTGTAAAATCAAAATCGTCCAGAACCACAGCGGCAATCGCAACATACCGTGGTCGTTATAATCATCCGGGTTCATAAATGAGGACAATGTTCCTGCACATTAAGGGAAATTAAACAATAATCAGGGCAGCTTAAGAAACCGTTAAGAAGACTCTGTTTTAATGGTTCTCAACGCAGCAACACATCGAAAAGATGCCATAGTTGCTGACACTCACCAGAAACAGTTAATTAAGGAAGACCTATTATGATGAAGAAGATCACTCTGGCAACCCTCATCGCACTATGTTCAGCGACTGCCTTTGCACAACAGACCGGCGGATTTAATGGTCCTTCGGCGCAGGAGGCTCAAACTCAGGCCGCACCACAGGGCGGATTCACCGGCACGACTGCGCTCAGCACGGTGAAAGATGCGCAAACCATGAAAGACGATCAGTGGATAATGCTGGAAGGTTTTATCGATCAGCGCATCGACCATGACAAATACATTTTCCGCGACAGTACCGGTACCCTGAATGTTGAGATTGATGGCAAACGCTGGCAGGGACAGAACGTATCGCCAAAAGATAAAATCCGCATCGAAGGTAAAGTCGATAAAGACTGGAACTCTGTGGAAGTGGACGTCAAAAGCGTAAAAGTCATCAAGTAACCACGCCCTGAAGTAAAAAGCCCCGACGGTGAAAGCTGTCGGGGCTTTTTAATGAATGCCTGAGGGGATCAATATTCCTGATCTTCGATCAACCGCTTCCCCAGCAATAACGTGTCTGAAATCTCATAGCCGAGCTTTTCGTACATACTGACAACCGCATCATTTTCAGCGCGCACCATTAAATTGATTTTCGGACAGCCGCGCGCGATGAGTTTCTTTTCCAGACGGTTCACCAGCGCATTGGCAATGCCGCGCCCGCGATAATCCGGATGAACACCGAGATAACCCGCTGATCCACGATGACCGTCGTAGCCGCCCATCAGCGTGCCGACCACTTCCCCACCAACTTCTGCCACCAGGAAAAACTCCGGGCTGTGGTTAATTTTGCGCTCAATATCCAGTTCAGGATCATTCCACGGACGCAGCAGGTCGCAGCGCTCCCATAAGGTCAGTACTTCTTCGAAATCTTCTTGACGGTATACGCGAATTTCCATCACTGTCGCCACGGGTAATAAAGGGATGATCTAATTATCGCGTGATCTGCTTGATACGCAACATCAAAATCGAAAATCGTGTATTTTATAACCGCAATTTATCCGTCACTTTCATCGCCCGGCAGAGAATTAATCATTACTTTGGGAAATATTTGCGCGGCAATATATTCATTCACGACACAAAATTCATAAAAAGTAATAGTTCTCAGATCGAAACTACAAAAAAGATACTCTATAACATAGGGCATTCTGCACTTATTCTGACGGTAATGGACTGATGTTAAACCCTCTGAACAAATTTCTGCATTTCCAGCCTCTGCCTGCTGCCGCTACACGTCGCCAACTCTTGTTGTCCGGTCTGGGTTTAGCCATTGCCGCTTTTGGTTCCCGCTCCGCCACCGCCGCGCAGCAGGAACACATCACCAAATCAGCTCCGGCACCCAAGCCGCCCGGCTCTAAAAAGCTGGTGATGATTGATCCGGGCCACGGCGGGATTGATTCGGGTGCCGTTGGCCACGAAGGCTCAGAAGAGAAACACGTGGTGCTGGAAATCGCCAATTATGTACGCGCCATCCTCGGTGAGCAGAGCCATATTGAAGTCAAACTGACCCGCGATTCCGATCATTTTATTCCGCTATATCAGCGCGTCGAGCTGGCTCATCAGCATCAGGCCGACCTGTTTGTATCGATTCACGCCGATGGCTACACCAGCCCGAGTGCCTCCGGTGCCTCGGTGTTTGCCCTCTCCAATCGCGGAGCCAGCAGCGCGATGGCGCGATATATGTCGAAAAAAGAAAACGACGCCGATCTGGTCGCCGGGGCGAAATATGCCAAAGAAGACAACAATTACCTGCAACAGGTTTTATTCGATCTGGTGCAAACCGATACCATTAAAAACAGCCTGACGCTCGGCCACCATGTGCTCGACCGCATCCGTCCGATCCACCACCTGCACAGTCAGCAGACCGAACAGGCGGCGTTCGCGGTACTGAAATCCCCGTCGATCCCGTCGATTTTGGTGGAAACCTCGTTCATCACAAACCATCAGGAAGAGCAGTTGCTGAGCACCACGGCGTTCCGTAAAGAGATAGCGCAGGCGATTTCGCAGGGCATTATCAATTTCTTCAGTTACTTCGATGCCAACGAACGCAAACCCCGCTGATCTGCCAACCTGAGCACAAATCACGTTATACTGACCTCCTATTTTTTTGATTCAGCGCTCGCAAGGCGCTGAATGTCTTTTCAGTCAACGTCTGCGAGTTTGCCCGTGAGCCAATCGATTCCCGACATCCAGCAAGTTAAAACTTTCCTGCTCCAACTGCAGGAGAACATTACTCAGCAACTGGCAGCCGCCGACGGTCAGGGCCAGTTCGCCGAAGATCAGTGGGTGCGCGAAGAAGGCGGCGGCGGCCAGAGCCGGGTGTTAACCGACGGTGCAGTCTTCGAACAGGCGGGCGTCAACTTCTCGCATGTTTCAGGCGCCACGCTTCCGGCCTCCGCCACCGCACACAGGCCGGAGCTGGCAGGACGCAGCTTCCAGGCGATGGGCGTTTCGCTGGTCATCCATCCGCTGAGTCCTTACGTGCCAACCAGTCATGCCAACGTGCGTTTTTTCATTGCTGAAAAAGAAGGTGAAGCGCCGGTGTGGTGGTTCGGCGGCGGGTTTGACCTTACGCCTTATTACGGATTTGAAGAAGACGCGCGCCACTGGCACCTGACGGCGCAGCAGCTTTGCCAGCCATTTGGCGACGACGTTTATCCGAAATACAAAAAGTGGTGCGACGACTACTTCTTTATCAAACATCGCAACGAGGCGCGCGGCATCGGCGGCTTGTTCTTCGACGATCTGAACACCCCGGATTTCTCAACTTGCTTCGATTTCATGCAGGCCGTGGGCAACGGTTTTACCGACGCCTATCTGCCGATTGTTGAAAAACGTAAAGCGCTGCCGTGGGGCGAACGCGAACGCCAGTTCCAGCTTTACCGTCGTGGCCGCTATGTGGAATTCAATCTGGTATGGGATCGCGGTACTCTGTTTGGCCTGCAAACCGGAGGCCGCACAGAATCGATTCTGATGTCGATGCCACCGCTGGTGCGCTGGGAATACGGTTATCAGCCAGAGGCGGGAAGCCCGGAAGCCGCGCTGTACAGCGATTTCCTGCCGGTACGCGACTGGCTAAAAAATGAGGAAAAGTACTGATGCAAATCTGGGTCGATGCCGATGCCTGTCCGAACGTCATCAAAGACGTTCTGTTCCGTGCCGCCGAGCGCACCGGCATGATGGTGACGCTGGTGGCTAACCAAATCATCCATACCCCGCCGTCCAAATTCCTGCGCACGCTGCGGGTAGAGGCCGGTTTTGACGTCGCCGATAATGAAATCGTCCGGCGCACTGAGCCGGGCGATTTAGTGATCACCGCCGATATCCCGCTGGCAGCGGAAGTGATCGAGAAAGGCGGCGTCGCGCTTAATCCGCGCGGCGAACGCTACACCACTGAAACCATTAAAGAGCGTCTGAACATGCGCGATTTCATGGATACCATGCGCGCCAGCGGCGTGCAGACCGGCGGACCGCCTGCACTCAATCAACGCGACCGTCAGCAATTCGCCAATGAACTGGATAAATGGCTGCAACAGGCCAAACGCTAAATCCGGTCGGGCAAACCGATTTACCCTACACATTAAAGGAATAAGAAATGGTCAAAAAGATTATCCTCGATTGTGATCCGGGGCACGATGACGCCATTGCGATGTTACTGGCGCACGGAAATCCGGAGATCGAGCTGCTCGCCGTCACCACGGTGGTCGGCAATCAGACGCTGGAAAAAGTCACCCGCAACGCCTTAGCCGTGGCGCGGGTCATCAACCTGACCGGTGTGCCTTTTGCCGCAGGCGCAACCCGCCCGCTGGTGCGTCAGGTGGAAATCGCCGATGAAATCCACGGGGACTCTGGCCTCGATGGTCCGGTTTTACCGGAAGCCGCCATTACCCTCGAACCGGTTCACGCCATCGATCTGATTATTGATTTGATCATGTCCCATCCGCCGAAAACCATCACGCTGGTGCCGACCGGTGGTTTGACCAATATTGCTATGGCGGTACGCAAAGAGCCGCGCATTGCAGAACGCGTCAAAGAAGTGGTGCTGATGGGCGGTGGTTATCACGTCGGTAACTGGAGCGCCGTGGCGGAGTTCAATATCAAAATTGACCCGGAAGCCGCACACATCGTCTTCAACGAAAAATGGCCGCTGACCATGGTCGGGCTGGATTTAACCCATCAGGCACTGGCGACGCCGGAAGTGGCGGCACGCATCGCCGCCGTCGGTACGCAACCGGCAAAATTCGTCGGCGAGCTGCTCGAATTCTTCGGCCTGAGCTACAAAGACCGTCAGGGCTTTGATTCCCCGCCAGTGCATGACCCCTGCGCCGTGGCTTATGTAATTGATCCGAACGTGATGACGGTGCGCAAAGTGCCGATAGACATCGAGCTGACCGGTATGCTGACGCTGGGCATGACCGTTGCAGATTTCCGCGCCCCGCCACCGCAGGACTGTCATACACAGGTCGCAGTGAAACTCGATCATCAGCGCTTTTGGGATCTGATCGTCGATGCGCTTGAACGGATCGGAGAAGTGAAATACTGACCTAATGATGTCTGAGGCAGTTCACAAACAGTCCGCAACAGTGAAACCAGGCAGAACCGCGCCATCCATGGCGTGGACGCTTTACTCTTCTGCCTGTCTTTATCTGCACAGACTGGACTTCGCAATCTGATGGGCTTCCTCCGGGACGCCCTTTTACTTATATAACGAAAGTTATAATGGTTCGGTCTGCGCTTCGACCACCGCCAGCGCCACCATGTTTACAATGCGTCTGACCGAGGCAATGGGCGTCAGAATATGCACCGGTTTCGACACCCCCATCAACACCGGCCCGACGGTTACCCCTTCCGAGCTGGAAACCCGCAGCAGGTTATAACTGATACGCGCCGACTCCATGTTTGGCATGATCAGGATATTGGCAGCCCCTTTCAGCGGGCTGTCAGGCATGATGTCCTGACGGATGCTTTCCACCAGCGCAGCATCGCCGTGCATCTCTCCGTCAATTTCCAAATCCGGCTCGCGGGCGTTCACCAGTTCCAGGGTTCTGCGCATTTTCAACGCCGCCGGGCTGTCCGAGGTGCCGAAACTGGAATGTGATAACAACGCCACTTTCGGCTCGATACCGAAGCGCCGCACCGTTTCGGCCGCCATCAGCGTGATTTCCGCCAACTGTTCCGCCGTCGGATCGTCATTGACGTAGGTATCGGCGATAAAGGTGTTTCCGCTCGGCAACAGCAGCGCATTCATGGCCCCGGCAACGTGTGCACCTTCGCGGAAACCAAACACATTTTCCACAATGTCATAATGCTCATGATAGGTGCCGACGGTGCCACAAATCATCGCGTCGGCTTCGCCGCGCAGCAACATGATGGCGGCAATCAGCGTCGGGTTGCCGATCACCGCGCGACGGGCCTGCTCCTGCGAGACGCCGCGCCGTTTCATGCGCTCATAATATTCGCGCCAGTATTCGTTAAAACGCGGATCGGATTCGTTATTCACCACTTCAAAATCTCTTCCCGCCTCAAGTTGCAGACCGAGTTTTTTAATGCGCATCTCAATGACACTAGGCCGTCCGACCAGAATCGGTTTCGCCAGCCCAAGGGAAATCAGCTCCTGCGTCGCCTGCAGCACGCGCTCCTCTTCCCCTTCGGCCATCACCACGCGTTTGGCGTCTTTTTTAGCCTGTGCGAAAATCGGCTTCATAAACAAATTGGTCTTGTAGACGAACTCAGACAGCTTCTCAATGTAAGCGTCAAAATCGACGATGGGCCGCGTCGCCACGCCGGAATCCATCGCTGCTTTAGCGACTGCCGGAGCAATTTTCACGATAAGCCGTGGATCGAAGGGCTTAGGAATGATGTACTCAGGCCCAAAAGACAGCTCCTCTTCCCCATACGCCGAAGCCACTACGTCGCTTTGTTCGGCCATCGCAAGGTCGGCGATCGCATGTACGCAGGCCAGTTTCATTTCCTCATTGATGGTGGTCGCACCAACGTCCAGCGCCCCGCGAAAAATGAACGGAAAACACAGCACGTTATTCACCTGATTCGGATAATCCGACCGGCCAGTGCAGATAATTGCATCCGGGCGCACGGCTTTGGCCAGCGGCGGCAGAATTTCCGGTTCAGGATTAGCAAGCGCCAGAATCAGCGGATCTTTAGCCATGGTTTTCACCATGTCCTGTGTCAGCACGCCCGGTCCGGAACAACCGAGGAAAATATCCGCCTGCGGGATCGCATCAGCCAGCGTGCGCTGTCCATTGTCCTCAATGGCATAGGCCGCTTTGGTTTCGGCCATATTTTCTTCGCGCCCCTGATAAATTACACCGCGCGAATCGCATGCCGTGATGTTGTGGCGTTTAAGCCCCAGCGCTACCAGCAAATTGAGGCAGGCAATGGCCGAAGCTCCCGCGCCTGACACCACCAGCCGCACATCGGAAATGTTTTTCCCGACCACGCGCAGGCCGTTAAGCACCGCAGCAGTACAGATAATTGCGGTGCCGTGCTGATCGTCATGGAACACCGGAATGTTCATACGTTCGCGCAGTTTTTTCTCAATGTAGAAACATTCAGGCGCTTTGATGTCTTCGAGATTGATGCCGCCGAACGTCGGTTCAAGCGCGGCGATCACGTTTATCAATTTGTCCGGATCCAGCTCATCTATTTCGATATCAAACACGTCGATACCGGCGAATTTCTTAAAAAGTACGCCCTTGCCTTCCATCACCGGTTTACCCGCCAGCGCGCCGATATTGCCAAGCCCGAGCACCGCCGTGCCGTTGGAAATCACTGCCACCAGATTGCCCTTAGCGGTGTATTTATAGGCAGCCAGCGGGTCTTTTTGGATTTCAAGACAAGGTGCCGCCACACCTGGAGAGTACGCCAGCGCCAGATCGCGCTGCGTGGCGAGCGGTTTGGTGGGTGAGACCTGAATTTTTCCGGGCACCGGGAATTCGTGGAAGTCGAGCGCACTCTGTTTCAGTTGTTCGTCCATCGTAGGGTCCTTTTTGTGTTTCTTATTTTTTATAGGGGTACAGACCGGGGAAGCCGCAACATTTGGTTCACCAACGCTTTCAGTTCTCCCGCACAACAGTATAGATAACCTGCCACGACAGAGGGTGAAGCACGACCAAAACTTGCGCGTTACATTGATTACTTTTCGTTCGCGGAAGACGTCTCGCAAATTTCGACTAAGCTTAATGTTCCCCCTTGCGCAACACAGGTTGAAAGTTCAGCCTTGCGTAGGCTTTTGCTTTTTCATTGCTCTGACCCATTACAACAATCAGAGAAAGCGCATTCAAATTGTTAACAGAATGATGCAGGGTAGTAGCCCTGTGAAAAGAGACGAACGCTTCTCTTCTCGTATCATTTTTCTTCCTAAGGAGATGTTGAAATGAACCAGTTAGACGCCCTCAAAAAGCTAACGACTGTCGTTGCCGACAGCGGTGATATCGAATCCATTCGTCATTTCGAACCGCAGGATGCCACCACCAATCCATCCTTAATTCTCAAAGCCGCCGACCTGCCGCAGTATCAAAACCTCATCAAAGACGCGCTGGATTACGCACGTAAAAAAGGCGGCAGCAAAGAGGATCAGGTGATCAACGCCACGGACAAGCTGGCGGTGAATATTGGTGTCGAAATTCTGAAAAGCGTCCCTGGCCGCATCTCGACCGAAGTCGATGCGCGCATGTCATTTGACAGCGAAAAGTGCCTGGCTAAAGCGCGAAAACTGATTGGCTTGTATCAGGAACAGGGGATCGATAAATCCCGCATTCTGATCAAACTGGCTTCCACCTGGGAAGGCATCAAAGCTGCCGAACAGCTGGAAAAGGAAGGCATTAACTGTAACCTGACGCTGCTGTTCTCTTTTGCTCAGGCACGCGCCTGCGCCGAAGCCGGTGTGTATCTGATCTCCCCGTTCGTTGGCCGAATCTATGACTGGTACAAAGCCAAAGAGCCAAATGCGACGTATGACGTGGAAAAAGATCCGGGCGTGAAATCCGTTCGTGAGATCTACAAGTACTACAAAGCGCAGGGCTATGAGACCGTCATCATGGGAGCGAGCTTCCGTAAAGTGGAACAGATCCTGGCGCTGGCCGGTTGTGACCGCCTGACCATCTCACCTAACCTGCTTGAAGAGCTGAAAGCCAGCGATGCGCCAGTGGAACGAAAACTGCAATCCTCATCAGCCCCGGGCAACAAACAGCCTGTGCCGCTGACTCAGGCCGAATTCCTCTGGGAACATCACCAGGACGCCATGGCCGTTGATAAACTGGCCGAAGGTATCCGCCAGTTTGCCGTCGATCAGAAGAAACTCGAAGATGTGCTGTCTGCTCAACTGTAATTTCACACATTGATATTCAATGGCTGCTGCCTGTGGGCGCGGCCATTCACCGGAGAAAAATATGCCTTCTCGTAGAGAACTAGCGAATGCTATCCGTGCCTTAAGCATGGATGCGGTGCAGAAAGCGAATTCCGGCCACCCCGGCGCACCAATGGGGATGGCGGATATCGCTGAAGTTCTGTGGCGCGATTACATGAATCACAACCCGACCAACCCGCACTGGGCCGATCGCGACCGCTTTGTGCTGTCGAACGGTCACGGTTCGATGCTGATTTACAGCCTGCTGCATCTCACCGGTTATGACCTGCCGATGAAAGAGCTGGAGAATTTCCGCCAGCTGCACTCCAAAACGCCGGGGCACCCGGAATACGGCTATACGCCGGGCATTGAGACCACGACCGGCCCGCTGGGTCAGGGCATCGCCAACGCCGTCGGTTTTGCTATAGCCGAACGCACGCTGGCTGCGCAGTTCAACCGCGAAGGCCACGATATCGTCAACCACCATACCTACGCTTTTATGGGTGACGGTTGCATGATGGAAGGAATTTCCCACGAAGCCTGCTCGCTGGCTGGCACCATGAAACTCGGCAAACTGACTGCGTTTTATGATGACAACGGGATCTCTATCGACGGCCACGTGGAAGGCTGGTTCACCGATGACACTGCCAAACGTTTCGAAGCCTATGGCTGGCATGTGATCCGAGGTGTTGATGGGCAGAACTCTGACGCCATCAAAGCAGCAATTGAAGAATCGCACAAAGTCACCGACCGTCCTTCCCTGCTGCTGTGTAAAACGGTCATCGGGTTTGGCTCGCCAAATAAACACGGTACGCACGATGCGCACGGCGCGGCTCTGGGCGTGGATGAAGTGGCTGCCACCCGCAAGGAACTGGGCTGGAACTACCCTGCCTTTGAAATTCCGCAGGATATTTATGCCGCCTGGGATGCCAAAGAAGCGGGTAAAGCGAAAGAAAAAGCCTGGGATGATAAGTTTGCGGCTTACGCCAGCGCTTATCCTGATCTGGCGAAAGAATTTAAGCGCCGCGTGAGCGGTGAGCTGCCGGAAAACTGGGAAGCCGACGCGCAGAAATTCATCGAAGGTTTACAGGCTAATCCGGCCAACATTGCCAGCCGCAAAGCCTCACAAAACACGCTGGAAGAGTTCGGTAAAATTCTGCCTGAATTCCTCGGCGGTTCTGCTGACCTTGCGCCAAGTAACCTGACCATGTGGTCCGGCTCTAAATCGCTGGGTGATGACATAGCCGGTAACTATATCCATTACGGCGTGCGCGAATTCGGCATGACGGCTATCTCCAACGGTATCGCGCTGCACGGCGGCTTCCTGCCTTATTCGGCTACGTTCCTGATGTTCGTCGAATACGCCCGTAATGCGGTGCGTATGGCGTCACTGATGAAGATCCGCAATGTGTTCGTCTACACTCATGACTCCATCGGCCTGGGCGAAGACGGCCCGACGCATCAGCCGGTCGAGCAAATGGCCAGCCTGCGCGTTACGCCAAACATGAGCCTGTGGCGTCCGGCGGATCAGGTTGAATCAGCAATCGCCTGGAAATACGCCATTGAGCGCAACGACGGACCATCCGCACTGATCTTCTCCCGTCAGAACCTGACCCAGCAACCGCGTACAGCGGAGCAGCTGGCTAATGTGGCGCGTGGCGGTTATGTGCTGAAAGATTGCGAAGGCAAGCCAGACGTCATTCTGATAGCCACCGGTTCTGAAGTGGGTATTACCGTCGAAGCAGCCGATAAACTGGCCGCAGGCGGCACCAAAGTGCGCGTTGTTTCCATGCCGTCGACTGACGTTTACGACAAACAGGACACGGCATACCGTGAATCAGTGCTGCCGAAAGACGTCCCGGCGCGACTGGCAGTGGAGGCCGGTATTGCGGATTACTGGTACAAGTACGTTGGCCTCAACGGCGGCGTAGTCGGCATGACCAGCTTCGGCGAATCTGCTCCGGCAGAACAGCTGTTCAAAGAGTTCGGCTTTACTGTCGATAACGTTGTCGCAAAAGCGCAGGCGTTGCTGAAATAACGTCGTCGCCTGCCATACCCCTCCCGCCCTCCCTCTTTGCAGGGGGAGGAGCAAATTCAAAATCGGCTGGGTCTGCTCCCTCTCCTGCCAGGGAGAGGGCCGGGATGGGGTATCACCGCAAACACCTTGCATTTTTAAGGGCTAAAATCCCTTCGCTTTGGTCTTGCTCTAAATCCCTCGCTCCGGTAAAGTCCCGCCCCTTCTTTGGCATGGGGATCAGTGATGTTTATTGGATTTGACTACGGTACAGCGAATTGCTCAGTTGCGGTGATGCGCGACAATAACGCCCAACTGCTGGCGTTAGAAAATAACGATCCTTATTTACCCTCCATGCTTTGTGCGCCAACTCGCGAAGCGGTCAGCGAATGGCTGAACCGTCACGGACAGGTGCCAACGGGCAGTGATGAAAATCTGGCGCTGCTGCGTCGCAGTATCAGCTTTAACCGCGAGGAAGATATTCCGGTTAACGCCAACAGCGTGCAGTTTGGTTTGCAGGCACTCGCCACCTATATGGAAGATCCGGAAGAGGTGTACTTTGTCCGCTCACCGAAATCCTTCCTGGGCGCAAACGGCCTGAAGCCGCAGCAAATTGCTCTGTTCGAAGATCTGGTCTGCGCGATGATGTATCACATCAAACGTCAGGCAGAATCCGTTTTACAGCAGACCATTGAGCAGACCGTCATTGGCCGCCCGATCAACTTCCAGGGCATGGGCGGCGATGATGCCAACCGTCAGGCACAGGGCATTTTGCAACGCGCCGCAGAACGCGCCGGTTTCCGCGATATCGCTTTCCAGTTCGAACCGGTAGCAGCAGGGCTGGATTTTGAAGCGACGCTGACGGACGAGAAAACCGTGCTGGTGGTGGATATTGGCGGTGGTACCACCGACTGCTCAGTATTGCTGATGGGCCCACAGTGGCGCGATAAGGCAGAGCGTCAGAACAGCCTGCTCGGCCACAGCGGTTGCCGCGTGGGCGGGAACGATCTGGATATCATGACAGCGTTCAAACAGCTGACGCCACAGTTCGGCATGGGCAGCGAAACCCACAAAGGAATCGCTATTCCTGCACTGCCTTACTGGAATGCGGTAGCGACTAACGATGTCCCTGCTCAGATCGATTTTTACAGCGTCGCCAATGGCCGCATGCTGCGTGATTTAATCCGCGATGCCGCACAGCCAGATCTCATCAAACGCCTGCTGAAAGTTCAGCAACAGCGTCTGAGCTATCGTCTTGTGCGCGCGGCGGAAGAGAGCAAGATTGCGCTATCCGAACGCGAAAGCGTCACGGCGGCAATGGACTTCATCGAGGCGGGTCTGGCAGAAACTATCAGCCAGCAGCAGCTGAGCGAAGCTATCGCACAGCCGCTGGAGCGCATTCAGGAACAGGTGAACCTGGCGCTGGCGAGCAGCGACATCAAGCCGGACGTGATTTATCTGACCGGTGGCAGTGCGCGCTCTCCTCTGCTACGGGCTGCGTTGCAGGCACAATTGCCGGGTATTCCGCTGGTCGGGGGCAACGATTTCGGCTCAGTCACCGCCGGTCTGGCCCGCTGGGCGCAAACCCTGTTCCGTTAATCGCAAGATTCCCGGCACATCAGTACGCAATAAAAAACCGCCTGATTTCTCACGGCGGTTTTTTTATTTTCCAAACGAGGTTATTTCCAGGCGCTGGCGTCGTTCAGCGTCTGAATATCGGCATCGTCCAGCCTGAGCGTCGCGGCCTGCGCCAGTTCATTGAGCTGTTGCAAAGAGGTGGCGCTGACAATCGGAGCGGTAATGCTCGGGCGCGCAATCTGCCATGCCAACGCCACCTGCCCCGGCTGCACGCCGTGCTTCTCAGCCACCTGATCCAGCCCTTTAAGCACTTTCAAACCACGATCGTCGAGGTAACGTTCGATCACGCTTTCGCCACGCTTACTTTTGCTGGCATCCGCTTTGGTACGGTATTTCCCGGTCAGGAAACCGCTCGCCAGCCCGTAAAAATTGATCACACCGACACCGTTTTCCGTGACGACCTTTTCCAGCGCTTCTTCATACACTTTGCGGTCATACAAGTTGTAAAGCGGTTGCAGCGTTTCATAACGCGCCAGCCCGTTATCCTTGCTGACTTTCAGCGCTTCGGCCAGACGCGGTGCGCTGTAATTAGAAGCACCGATGGCCCGTACTTTACCTTCTTTGATTAACGCATCGAACGCGGCCAGTGATTCCGCCAGCGGTGTATCTGCGTCGTCATCATGGGACTGATAGAGATCGATATAATCCGTTTGCAGGCGCTTGAGCGATGCTTCAACCGCCTCTTTGATATAGCGTGGTGACAAGCCGACTTTGCCTTCGCCCATCGGTTTACCGACTTTGGTCGCCAGAACTATCTGGTCGCGCTTACCGGTTTTCTTCAACCAGTTGCCGATGATCGTTTCAGATTCGCCGCCCTGATTGCCATCGACCCAGCGGGAATAGACGTCGGCGGTATCGATAAAGTTCAGGTTATTATCCAGCAAGGCATCGAGCAGGCTGAAAGAGGCGGACTGATCGACTGTCCAGCCAAACACGTTGCCACCAAAAGTCAGCACCGGTACCTGAATACCTGAACGGCCTAATTCTCTTTTACTCATCACTCTCTCCCTATAACGGTCAGTGTAAAGTTGCTTCGCGTGCGAACGGTTTGTGATTCAGGGTTAACCTTAGCATTTTGATATAAAATGAGTGGCTTACTGCCCGACCTTTTTGTCATAAGTAATTTCAAAAATGTTAAGAGGATTGAGAAGGACTCTCCTTATTTCCTCCATTTTCTGCCGGAGCATTCTGGCTACACTGTGGGTCTGGCCTGCTGACGGTTGCCGTCCCCAGGCCGCGACAATGATTGTGCTGATGCGATAACCCGATGAAATCTGAAAATACTGAGACTGTACAGCCCTCCGAGCCGCTGCCGCCTTCTGTGCGCTGGCAGTTGTGGATCGTCGCGTTTGGCTTTTTTATGCAGGCGCTGGATACCACCATCGTCAATACCGCGCTGCCGTCGATGGCCCAAAGCCTCGGTGAAAATCCTCTGCACATGCATTCGGTGGTGGTCGCTTATGTGCTGACCGTAGCAGTGATGCTGCCCGCCAGCGGCTGGCTGGCGGATAAAGTCGGCGTCAAATGGGTGTTCTTCTCGGCCATCGTGCTGTTCACCCTGGGTTCACTGCTCTGTGCGCAATCTGACAGCCTGCGCGAGCTGGTGATGTCCCGCGTGGTACAAGGGATTGGCGGCGCGATGATGGTGCCGGTCGGACGGCTGACGGTGCTGAAAATCGTGCCGCGCAGTGAATATATGGCGGCCATGACCATGGTGACGTTACCCGGTCAGGTCGGCCCGCTGCTTGGCCCGGCACTCGGGGGTTTTCTGGTGCAGTACGCCAGCTGGCACTGGATATTTTTGATCAATCTGCCTGTCGGCATTGCCGGTTGTATTGCCACATTAATGATCATGCCGAATTACAAAATGCAGACGCGCCGCTTTGATATCAGCGGTTTTGTGATGCTGGCAGTGTGTATGGCGACGCTGACGCTGGCGCTCGACGGCAGCCGCGGGCTCGGGCTGACGCCGCTGGAATTACTGCTGCTGGTGGTGGTTGGATTTGGCGCGCTCGGTATCTACTGGATGCACGCGCGCGGTAATTTATCTGCCCTGTTTTCACTGCGTCTGTTTCATACGCCGACCTTTAAAATCGGCCTGACCGGCAGTTTTCTGGGTCGCATCGGCAGCGGTATGTTGCCGTTTATGACGCCGGTCTTTCTGCAACTCGGCATGGGCTTCACCCCCTTTCACGCCGGGCTGATGATGATCCCGATGGTGCTCGGTAGCATGGGAATGAAGCGCGTGGTGGTCCGGCTGGTCAATCAGCTCGGCTACCGTTCTGCGCTGGTAACCGCCACGCTGTTGCTGGCGCTGATTACGCTTATCTTCCCGCTGGTGGCGATTTACGGTGCTGTGTGGATGATCCCGATTGTGCTGTTCTTCCAGGGGATGGTGAATTCGCTGCGCTTCTCATCGATGAATACCCTGACGCTGAAAGACTTGCCGCCGCGCCTTGCCAGCAGCGGCAACAGTTTGCTGTCGATGATCATGCAGCTGTCGATGAGTCTGGGCGTCAGCGTCGCAGGTATCCTCATTGGCGTGTTTGCGCAACAGCAGGTGAACGTCGGCAGCGGCGCGATGCATACCGCGTTTCTGTACTGCTATATGGCGATGGCGGTGATTATCGCCCTGCCAGCCTGGGTCTTTTCGCGCGTGCCGGCTGATGCCCAGAAAAATGCCCTTATTGACCGTCGTCGCGCTGCGGCCAGCTCTCCCGATCCAATGAGAAAATCATGAAACTAGGAATTACCGTCAAACTGTTCATGGCCATCTTCTGCACCTGTGCGCTGGTGTTAATCACCATGAACTGGGGCGTGCGGATGAGCTTCGAGCGCGGCTTTATTGATTACATCCGCCAGAGTAACGAACAGCGCGTGGAGTTGCTGGCCGACACGTTGCAGGAACAATACAAACAGCACGGCAGCTGGGAGTTTTTAGAAACCAATGACCGTCTGATCTATCAGCTGATGCGTTCCTTTGAACAAAACAGCAGCCCGCGTATGCCGCCGCAGGGATGGCGCACAAAATTTTGGATCCTCGACAGTCACGATCGCCGGATTGGCGGATACGATCAGCCGGTGCCGCCTGATTTGCAGGGACCGCGCCGCGTGATGACCGTCAACGGCGTAGTGATAGGTTCGGTGATTTCGACCCCGGCTGAACGCCTCACGCGCGACGCCGACATCAACTTCGAGCGTCAGCAAAGCCGCACCAGCTGGATGATTGTCGCCTTTACCGCCCTGCTGGCCGCCGCCGTCACCTGGTTGTTATCGCGCGGTATGCTCGCGCCGGTCAAACGGCTGGTTAACGGCACCCATCAGCTGGCCGCCGGAGATTTCAGCACCCGCGTGGAAGTCGACAGTCAAGATGAGCTGGGGAAGCTGGCGCAGGATTTCAACCAGCTGGCGATGACGCTGGAAAAGAACGAGCAGATGCGGCGGGCGTTTATGGCCGATATTTCCCACGAGCTGCGCACTCCGCTTGCGGTGCTGCGCGGTGAACTGGAAGCGATGCAGGATGGCGTGCGCAAAATGACCCTTGGCTCACTGGAATCATTGCAGTCGGAAGTCTCAATCCTCACCAAGCTGGTGGATGATTTGCACCAGCTTTCCCTTTCCGATGCCGGTGCGCTGGCGTACCGTAAAGTGGATACCGATGTTGTGCATCTGGTGCAGTTGGCGGAAGCCGGTTCTCGCGATCGTTTCCACAGCAAGCAGTTAACGCTGACCAGCAAATTACCTGAAAGCGCGCAGGTGTTTGGCGATCCGCAGCGTCTGTCACAGCTTTTCAACAATCTTATGGAAAACAGCCTGCGCTATACTGACCCCAATGGCGGACTGGAAATTCTGGGCGAAATCCGCGACAAATTGCTGATACTCACGTTTCAGGACAGCGCGCCAGGCATCAGCGATGAACAGCTGATCCGCATTTTTGAACGCTTTTATCGCACCGAAGGCTCGCGTAACCGCGCCAGCGGCGGCTCTGGTTTAGGTCTGGCGATTTGTCAGAATATCGTCGAAGCACACGGCGGGCAGATAAGCGCCAGCCACTCTCCCGCAGGCGGCGTGCGTATCACGGTCGTCCTGCCGCTTTCTGTTCCACATGGACCGAGAAACTGATGAACGATTTAGTAGCATCCGGCCATGCGCCGTTAAAAATTTTGATTGTGGAAGATGAGCCGAAACTCGCTCAGTTGCTGATCGATTACCTCGACGCGGCGGGTTATGTCACCCAGTGGCTGCCTGACGGCCACGACGTGATTACTCAGGTCAAAGCCAGCCCGCCGGCGATGATCTTGTTAGATCTGATGTTGCCGGGCAGCAGCGGCCTGTCGATCTGTCGTGATATCCGCCAGTTTTCTGACGTGCCGATCATGATGGTAACGGCAAAAACCGAAGAGATTGATCGCCTGCTGGGGCTCGAAATCGGGGCGGATGATTACATCTGCAAACCGTACAGCCCGCGTGAAGTGGTGGCGCGCGTCAAAGTTATCCTGCGCCGCTGCGTGCGCCCGGATGAAAACATCACCAAAAGCCACGGTCTGCATATCGATGAAGCACGCTTTCAGGCATCGTTTCAGGGGCATGAACTGGAGCTGACGCCAGCAGAATTCCGCCTGCTGAAAACCCTGTCGGTAAAGCCTGGCTATGTGTTTACCCGTGAAGTGCTGCTTAATAATCTCTACGATGATTACCGCGTGGTCACTGACCGCACCATCGACAGCCATATCAAAAACCTGCGCCGAAAGCTGGAGTCGCTGGACGGCGAGAAAGCCTTTATCCGCGCGGTCTACGGCGTCGGTTATCGGTGGGAAGCGGAGCCCTGCCATCTCGCCTGATGCTCATAGCCGCTCTTTTCGGGCCGACAGTTCAGTTTTGTAAAGTTGCTGAAAGTCTGTCGGCCAGTTCACATTTCATGCCTTAACTTCCTCTTATCGCCGCGAAAGATTCTCCTTTAACTACACTTAGCTGTGGAAAATAACCCCCCTTGCTGGAGATAACCTTTATGGCGACTGGTCACTATGATCTGAAAAAAGCGAAGAATGGACAGTTTCACTTTAACCTGAAGGCCGGGAACGGAGAGATTATTCTCACCAGTGAAATGTATGCCAGCAAAGCCTCGGCAGAAAATGGCATCACGTCTGTGCAAAACAACGCGCCATATGAAGAACAATACGAGATAAAACCCTCAAAAGACGGGCAGTTTTATTTTGTGCTGAAAGCCAAAAATCATCAGGTGATTGGCGTCAGTGAAATGTACACCACCGAAGGCGCAGCGAGGAAAGGCGTGCAGTCAGTAGTGAAAAACGGGGCGACAGCCGATATCCGTGATTCAACCCAGCAACCCGCCTGATCCCTTTTACTGAGGTTGTCGCATTCCTTGCGGCAACCTCAGAAGCCAAAAATTGATCTGACCCCGTAAAACCCCAAATACCCACACTAACCGGCTGCTTTTGTTCAACTCAGACGTTACAATTCTGGCCTTTCGTCGCCCCGCATCCGGGACGGCCCTGACTTGTGATCAGACTGAGATTGACTATGTTAACCCCCGATTCCTTTGTTCCTGAACTGCTCTCCCCTGCCGGTTCCCTGAAAAATATGCGTTATGCCTTCGCCTATGGCGCAGACGCAGTGTATGCCGGACAACCGCGTTACAGCCTGCGCGTGCGTAATAACGAATTTAATCACCAGAATCTGGAAATCGGCATTAACGAAGCCCATGCCCTGGGTAAAAAATTCTACGTGGTTGTCAATATCGCGCCGCACAACGCCAAGCTGAAAACCTTTCTGCGTGATCTGCAACCGGTTATCGACATGGGGCCGGACGCGCTGATCATGTCCGACCCAGGGCTTATCATGATGGTGCGCGAAGCATTCCCGCAGATGGATATTCATCTGTCGGTGCAGGCCAACGCAGTGAACTGGGCGACGGTGAAGTTCTGGAAACAAATGGGGCTGACGCGCGTGATTTTGTCGCGCGAGCTGTCACTCGAAGAGATCGCCGAAATCCGCGCGCAGGTGCCGGATATGGAACTGGAAATTTTCGTCCACGGTGCGCTGTGCATGGCCTATTCCGGCCGCTGCCTGCTTTCCGGTTACATCAACAAGCGTGACCCGAATCAGGGTACCTGCACCAACGCCTGCCGCTGGGAATACAAAGTTCAGGAAGGTAAAGAGAACGATATCGGCAGCATCGTGCATCAGCATGAGCCGATACCGGTACAGCAGGTCGAGGCCGTGCAACCCACTCTGGGCATCGGTCAGCCGACGGACAAAGTGTACATGCTGGAAGAAGCGCTGCGTCCGGGTGAATACATGAGTGCGTTCGAAGATGAACACGGCACCTACATCATGAATTCCAAAGATTTACGCGCTATTCAGCACGTCGAGAGCCTGACCAAAATGGGCGTTCATTCGCTGAAAATCGAAGGCCGCACCAAATCCTTCTACTACTGCGCGCGCACGGCGCAGGTGTATCGTCGCGCCATCGACGACGCCGTTGCCGGTAAACCTTTCGATCCAACATTACTGACCACGCTGGAAGGCCTGGCGCATCGCGGTTATACCGAAGGTTTCCTGCGCCGCCATACGCACGATGCGCAGCAGACGTACGAGTATGGATTCTCAGTCAGCGACCGTCAGCAGTTTGTCGGCGAATTCACCGGTAATCGCGTGGATGGCTGGGCTGAGATCGACGTGAAAAATAAATTCAGCGTCGGCGACAGCGTAGAAATGATGACGCCGCAGGGCAATATTCAGTTCCGCCTTGAAGCGCTGCGTAATAAGAAAGGCCAGCCGACCGACGTCGCGCCAGGCAACGGCCACATTGTTTACGCCGCCCTGCCGGACGACATCAGCCTCGAGTTCGCCATTTTGTTGCGCAATCTGCAAGAAACAGACACGCGCAATCCACACGCAAAATAGGCTTTTGCTGAAAATAAGAAACGGATCACATCTATTTCTTTCTTAGCTGGATAATATGCATTCGCAATTTACTTCGAATGCAAAATAAAGCAACGGACTACACTAGGAACCACCTCCTTGGCCGGCTCAATCTCCCTTGAGCTGGCTTTTCTTTTGGTAACCAATCCATTCAAACATCCCCTTCGTCAAAATCATTATTCTTTTCTTTTAGTCGATTAATAAAAATAATGTATTCCAAAAAAATAATAGCTTTATCGAATATATTTAAGTTCAATTATTTTATTCATGCGGAGTTTTTTTCAATCATTTATCTGATAGCCAAGTATTAGCATTTTCATTTATGGTAGTTATGTATAGAGAAAAGGAGCATACATGACCACAGCATTGCTGATTTTGAATGGAAAAGGCGCAGGCAATGAGGAGCTGCGCGTGGCCGTCGGTGCGCAGCGAAAAGAAGGTGTGGAGCTGACAGTCCGTGTCACCTGGGAATACGGTGATGCCGCACGTTATGTCGCAGAAGCCGTGGCGCTGGGTTGTGACACCGTTATTGCCGGTGGCGGCGATGGCACCATCAATGAAATCGCCGGAGCATTGGCACAGCTTGAAGAACCGCGCCCGGTTCTGGGTATCGTCCCGCTGGGTACGGCGAATGATTTTGCGACCGCCTGTAATATTCCGCTGGCCCCCGAACAGGCGTTGCTGCTGGCGATAAAAGGCCGGGCGGAAGCCATCGATCTTGCCAGGGTGAATGATAAGCACTACTTCATCAATATGGCGACCGGCGGATTTGGTACGCGTATCACCACCGAAACGCCGGAAAAGCTGAAAGCGGCACTCGGCGGCGTCTCGTATTTTATCCACGGGCTGTTACGTCTTGATACGCTGAAAGCCGACCGCTGTGAAATCAAGGGTCCGGATTTCAGCTGGGAAGGCGATGCGCTGGTCATTGGCATTGGCAACGGTCGTCAGGCCGGTGGCGGCCAGCAAATCTGCCCGGAAGCGCTGATCAACGACGGCCTGCTGCAATTGCGTCTGCTGACCTCTGAAGAGCTGCTGCCCTCATTCCTGCGCAGCCTGATCAATAATGAAGAAAATAAAAATATCGTCTCCGCTCATCTCCCCTGGCTGGAAATTACTGCGCCGCATGATATGACCTTCAACCTCGACGGCGAACCGCTGACCGGTAAGCAGTTTCGCATCGAAGTGCTGGCCAACATCATTCAATGCCGCCTGCCGCCGCATTGTGAACTGCTGGGGTAAATTTCTGCCAATTCAGACAGCCCGCAACCCTGCGGGCCTTTTCATTTTGGAAGTTGCTGGCGGCTCATCGAAAAACAGGCAAACGTGACTGATCCGCATTCAGCCTGCCAACCGGAGGTTTTTTTATGGGTTATTCTGAGGTTCGTATCCCGCTCATCTGACCGCATGGCCTGTGTTTACCTTCGCCATTATTCCCTTCTCTTCAGATAACTTTCGCGCAACAAAGTGTGATCCTCTCCGGCAAAAATCAAGAAACATACTTGTATGGTAGTTGTCATCTGGCGTATTTATAGCCAAAGGAAATGCATCCAACTTTACTGCAGAAGGTCGTAACCGATGAAAATCGTGAATGCTGAAGTCTTTGTTACTTGTCCGGGGCGCAACTTTGTTACGTTGAAAATCACCACCGATAGTGGCCTTACTGGTATCGGTGACGCCACGCTCAATGGTCGCGAGCTGCCGGTCGCGTCATACCTGAAAGACCACGTTTGCCCGCAGCTTATCGGGCGCAATGCGCACCAGATCGAAGACATCTGGCAGTTTTTCTACAAAGGGGCTTACTGGCGTCGCGGGCCGGTCACTATGTCAGCGATTTCAGCGGTGGACACGGCGCTGTGGGATATCAAAGCCAAAGCCGCCAATATGCCGCTATACCAGTTGCTTGGCGGCGCATCCCGTACCGGCGTGATGGTTTACTGTCACACCACCGGCCATTCGGTAGACGAAGTGCTGGATGATTACGCCAAACACAAAGAGCTTGGCTTCAAGGCGATCCGCGCGCAGTGCGGCGTTCCGGGCATGAAAACCACTTACGGGATGTCGAAAGGTAAAGGCCTGGCCTACGAACCGGCAACCAAGGGAAACTGGCCGGAAGAGCAACTGTGGTCGACGGAAAAATACCTCGATTTCACCCCAAAGCTGTTTGAAGCCGTACGTAATAAATTCGGTTTTGACGAACATCTTCTTCACGATATGCATCACCGCCTGACGCCTATCGAAGCGGCACGCTTTGGTAAGAGCATCGAAGACTATCGACTGTTCTGGATGGAAGATCCTACGCCAGCCGAGAATCAGGAATGCTTCCGTTTGATCCGCCAGCACACCGTGACCCCGATTGCCGTCGGTGAAGTCTTCAACAGCATCTGGGATTGCAAACAGCTCATCGAAGAACAGTTGATCGACTATATCCGTACCACTATCACCCACGCGGGCGGCATTACCGGTATGCGCCGGATCGCTGATTTCGCCTCTTTGTATCAGGTTCGCACCGGTTCACACGGCCCGTCAGATCTTTCGCCAGTGTGCATGGCCGCTGCCCTGCATTTCGATCTGTGGGTGCCAAACTTTGGCGTGCAGGAATATATGGGATATTCCGAGCAGATGCTGGAAGTGTTCCCGCATAACTGGACGTTTGATAACGGCTATATGCATCCGGGCGAAAAACCGGGGCTGGGCATCGAGTTCGACGAAAAACTGGCAGCGAAATATCCGTATGAACCGGCGTATTTGCCGGTGGCCCGTCTGGAAGACGGTACTCTGTGGAACTGGTAAGGGAGCGAATAATGAACAGCGTCGTTATACAAGAACCGGGAAAACTGGTGATCGAGCAACGTGCCTTGCCGGTACCTGCCGCCGGTGAGGTACGAGTTCGGGTCAGTTACGCAGGGATCTGCGGCTCGGATGTGCATATTTATCACGGCCACAATCCGTTTGCGAAATATCCGCGCGTGATAGGCCATGAATTCTTCGGCCATATCGACAGCGTTGGAGAAGGCGTCGAAGCATCACGCATCGGCGAGCGCGTGGTGATCGATCCGGTGGTCAGCTGCGGACATTGTTATCCCTGCTCCATTGGTCGGCCCAATGTCTGTGCCGAATTGCAGGTGATCGGCGTGCATCGTGACGGCGGCTTTAGCGATTACGCCTGCGCTCCGGCTAAAAATGCCTATGTCGTGCCCGCCACGATCCCTGACAATCTCGCCAGTATGGTCGAACCTTTTACCATTGCGGCGAACATTACCGCCTTCCTCAAACCGACCCCGCAGGACACCGCACTGGTTTACGGCGCTGGCCCGATGGGGCTGACGGTGATTCAGGTGCTGAAAGGCGTTTACGGTGTGGAGAAAGTGATTGTCGCCGACCGCATAGAAGAACGGTTACAGATGGCACAGCAAAGTGGGGCAGACTGGATCATCAACAATACCGAATGCAACGTGACCGACATACTGGCCGCAGAAAATGTACGTCCTACGCTGATTGTCGATGCTGCCTGCCATCCGGCAATTTTGCAGGAAGCCATTTTGCTGGCATCACCGGCAGCACGCATCGGGATGATGGGTTTCTCCGGCGAGCCCAGTACCTTCACGCAACAAAGTATTACCAGTAAAGAAATCTCGTTGTTCTCATCGCGCCTGAACAGCCACCGTTTCCCGCAGGTGATTGAATGGATGGAACAAGGAAAAATTACGCCGGAAAAACTGGTGACGCACTGGATGCCCGCCAGCGACGTGGAAGCCGCTCTGACGCTGTTTGAAAAGGAGCAGCGTGCATGCTGCAAAGTGTTACTGACGTTCTGATGATTCAAAATTTATAAGCTTTGGAAATTCAGGAAGGATGCCCGCCATCCTTCCTGCCACTGAGTACCTGAGATTCAACCTACAAATAACGCAACACTATTAAAACGACACCAAGTGGAGCACTTACCTATGTTCAAGAATCTGCGCTGGATTATCGTATTCCTGCTGTTTATGGTGTACATGATCAATTACCTCGACCGCGTCGCGCTGTCGATTACTGTCCCGATGATAGAAAAAGAGCTGACCATTAATCCTGAACAGTTCGGCCTGATATTTGGGAGTTTCTTCTTTGGTTACGCGATATTTAACTTCCTCGGGGGGTTAGCGGTAGATAAATTCGGCCCGACAATTGTTATGGGTTTAGCCGTCGGACTGTGGTCTTTATTTTGCGGGATGACTGCTATCGCCACCGGCTTTTATTCCATGCTTATTCTGCGGGTATTATTCGGTATGGCCGAAGGGCCGATATGCGCCTCGGCAAATAAGATGATTAACGGCTGGTTCCCGAAGAAACAGGCTGCCACCGCTATGGGGCTTCTCAGCGCGGGTTCGCCGCTCGGCGGCGCAGTGGCCGGCCCGATCGTCGGGTATCTGGCCATTTCATTTGGCTGGCGTCCGGCGTTTATGGTGATTGCTGCGATCGGCATTGTATGGATGGCCGTCTGGTTCTTCACCGTGGCCGATAATCCGCTGAAAAGTAAACGCGTCTCCCCGGAAGAATTGCGTTTGGTGGATGCCATGAAGAATGAGCATTTAAGTGCAGAAGAAGATCTGGCGCAGGCGGCGCACGGTCTGGGATATTATCTAAAACAGCCGATTATTCTGGTCACCGCGTTTGCCTTCTTCAGCTATAACTATATTTTATTCTTCTTCCTGAGCTGGTTCCCGGCCTATTTGGTGCAGGCGCACGGATTAAATATTAAAGAAATGAGTTTAACCACCGTCATTCCATGGATTGTCGGCTTCGTGGGTCTGGCATTAGGCGGTTATATTTCCGATAAGATTTTTAATATTACCGGTCGCTTATTACTGTCACGTAAAATTATATTAGTCGTCAGCCTGTTAGCGGCAGCCGTCTGCGTGGCGCTCGCCGGCATCGTGACCAGCGTGGTACCTGCGGTGGTATTAATGTCAGTCTCTATTTTCTTCCTGTACACCACAGGGGCGATTTACTGGGCGATTATTCAGGATGTGGTGCATAAATCCCGCGTCGGCGGCACCAGCGGATTTATTCATCTGGTCGGCAGCGTCTCCGGGATCATCGGGCCGGTCGTCACCGGATTTATCGTGCAGAATACTGGCCGTTTCGACAGCGCCTTTATGCTCGCAGGCGGCGTCGCGGCGCTGGGTGCCATTCTGGTGTTCTTTGTGATTAAGCCCCCAAAGCAATCAGTGGAAACCACACTCTCTCATAACTGAAAGCGCGGATATCAATAAGACAAACCCGGCCAAATGCGCCGGGTTTGCTTTTATCACGAACGCTTAATATTTTTACGCTTCATCAATCCACACGCGCATCTCCCCTTCCCCACGGTTTGCCCAGGTAAAGTACGGCACAAACGTCATGGTTTGCGATACGGTCTCTTCGACTGATGGATTGAAGCGATAGAGCGGCTGCTCACCGGCCTGAGACGACGAGCGGCGCTGCCCCTGAGTTTGCAACAGCGTCTTACCGGCAAAAAGTCCGCTTCCGGCGATCAACCGGAACTGCGCATCGTACGGCAACCGGACATTGTGCAGTTCGCTGCCGTTATCCGCCTGTTCGAGACAATACACCAGCGGACCGCGCTGGATCGCCACTTTTCCAGCGACATGTCGCAGCAACGTATTCCCCTTCACACGCGTCACCGGCATCGGTAATGTCATTTCAATGCGATCGCCCTGCTGCCATTCCTGCGTCAGCCGCAAATAGCCGCGCCGGGTCAGACCGGCCAGTTCCAGCGGCTTACCGTTCAGCATCACCTGCGGGCTGGCGCACCAGTCCGGTAAACGCAGCGCCAGCGTGGCCTCCAGCGGCGCATCGGTGTTGACTTCAATCAGCACCTGTTCGGTCCACGGATAGCCGCCGGACTGTTTGAGACGCAGTGGTTTGCCTGCGACCGTCGCTTCCACATCGCTGCCGATATAAAGATTGATGTCCACACCGTCCGGCCTTTGGGTATAAATATAATGCCCGAGCGACGCTAACAGACGTGCGATATTCGGCGGACAACAGGCACAGCCGAACCAGCGCTGACGCACCGTTTTGACGTGATCGTAAATATGGTTGAACGGGATACTTTTCGGATGCACTTCCAGCGGATTAACGTAGAAAAAATGTTTGCCGTCGAGCGCCATACCGGCCAGCACGGTGTTGTAAAGCGCGCGCTCCATGACGTCGCTGTAACGGCTGTCAGCCTCCAGCTGCAACATGCGGTTGGCGAACATCATCAGCCCAATCGAGGCACAGGTTTCGGTATAAGCGGTGTCGTTGGGTAAATCATAATCTGATGAAAACGCTTCGCCGCTGCTTTGCGATCCTACAGAACCGGTAATGTACATCTGCCGCTGGGTCATGTTTTCCCACAGTCGCTGGCAGACTTCACGTTTTTCCTGATCCTGACTCAGCCTCGCCAGATGCGCGATACCGGCGTACAGATACACAAATCGCACCGCGTGGCCGATAGCCGTGGTCTGTAGCGCTATCGGCACATGCGCCTGGCTGTAGGCTTTGTCTTTCACCATCCACGCCGGGCCGTAAGTATTCCAGTGCGACGTTTTACCGCGTTTTTCGTATTCACTATCGTAGAAATGCGGCTCTGCGCCACGTTGTTCGACGAAGTAACGCGTCAGTTCGAGATAACGGGTTTCGCCGGTGGCTTCATATAAACGCATCAGCGCCAGTTCTATTTCCGGATGACCGGGATAACCGTGCAACTGCTGTTCGCCGGGGCCAAAAACCTGTGCAATGTGGTCCGCCAGCTTGCAAACAATATCCTGCAAACGGGTTTTTCCGGTCGCCTGTGCGTAAGCTACGCCTGCTTCGATCAAATGCCCGGCGCAGTAAAGCTCGTGACACTCCGCCAGATTCGTCCAACGCTGCTGCGGTGCTTTGACAGTGAAATAAGTATTGAGATAACCATCAGGTTGTTGCACCGCGCCGACCATTTCAATGACTGCATCCGCCGTTTTTTCCAGTTCAGCATCCGGCGTTTTTGCCAGCAAATACCCGACCGCCTCCAGCCATTTGGCGACATCGCTGTCCTGAAACACCATGCCATAGAACTCACCCTCGCTCTGACCGGCGGCAATTCTGAAATTCTCAATCGCATGGCTCGGCTCGGCCTCTGCCACATTGTCGTTCAGCGCTTTCCACTGATAAGGCACCACCACATCCCTCACCAGACGCTGATATTCGAGCCAGAACGCATCGGAAATATTCACTTTTTGCAAAGGTACTTCTAAAGATTCAACCGGAGAAAATGACATACAACCTCCTGAAATAATGAACGTCATTAAATTTTGGCCGCCAGATCGTGCGACATCCGCGTCAGCAGTGTGTTATCGAGCTTGCAGAACATCAGCGTCCCCGCCAGCAGGAGATGCATCGCCGCCGGCAGCAGCGTTTCAAGCAACGTGATGCCGCCGAGCGACGCAGGCGTCTGGTGTTCGGCACCTGCCTGATAAGACACCCAAATGAAAACCAGGCTGATGATCCCGGCACTTGACGCCCAGGCCAGCTTGATGAAGAACAGATTGAAGGCGAAGTTCATGCCCGAGGAACGGATGCCATTTTTCCAGTGACCGTAATCGTCTGCGAACGCCATGATGGAAAAATGCAGCGGCAGGGTGAATCCGAGGATCACGCAATGCACAAAGATTATCCCCAGCCACAGCGTCTGGAATTGTTCACCCACTGGCACAAACCACAGCAGCAGGGAAAATACCGCCAGCACCAGATTGGTGATCATATAGAGACGGACGCTGTCGATAAGCCGGGTCAGTTGATTGACGATCACCGCCCCCAAAATCGACGCCAGCGTCACCATGCCAAAGAACATCGAGGCGTATCCGGCACCGCCTTTCAGCACGTAAGTAATGAAATACATGTAGCCGCCGCCGCGCAGATTGAACACATTGATCAGCAGAAAGGACATCAGCAATACCAGCAGCAGCTGATCGTTTTTCAGCATTCCACGAATATGTTCACGAATGCTGAACTGGCCGAGCAGCGCCAGCGGCAGACGTTCGCGTACGGTAAAGAAGCACCAGAGGAACATCACTACGGCAATGGCACACAGTAAGCCGACACCTTGCTGATAGCCGAGCGCCGCATCGCCTTTGCCGAAAATCTGCACCAGCCACGGCAGCCCGACGGACACCATAAAGCCCGCCACGCCGCATAAAACAAAGCGCCATGACTGGCAGGAAATGACTTCGCGATGATCGGTGGTCATGGTGTTGATCAGCGCGCAATACGGCACATTTATCGCGGTGTAAGACACTGAAAGCAGAAAATATGTGAAGAAGGCATAGGCAATTTTGGCGTCGCCGCTCAAACCTGGCACGGTAAACGTCAGAAAACCCACCACACCAATCGGCAGCGCGATCCAAAGTTGCCACGGGCGAAAACGTCCCCACCGGCTTTGCGTGCGGTCGGCCAGAATGCCCATCAGCGGATCGGAAATCGCATCGATAACGCGCAGGGAAATAAACAATGTACCGACAATCGCCGGTGTCAGGCCAAATACGTCGGTATAGAAGAAGGTCAGGAAACTGGTGATCAGGCAGGTAATGATCGTGCCACCGGCATCCCCTAATCCATAACCTATTTTCTCACTGACAGAAAGTTTGGTGTGCGCAGAAATTATTACCTCCGCGTTCTTTCCCGATATTGAACCGGTATTAACAGAATCTGTTGGCATTATATTTCCTCGCTTTTATATGTGTATTAATAAGCCGTCAGGAATGCAGGGATATCAGGCTGAGGCGTTATACCAGCCTGTTTTTATAGGGTACGCATTTAATCTGGCACGGGAACCAGACGCCAACAAGAGGAGGATAAAGTAGTTAAACGGGACAATTCCGACTCACGCATGGAATATGTGAAGCAGATCAAAACGTCTGCCGGCAGGACGGGCAGCCACCGTGCTATGTGCTACTGTCAGGCTTTACTTGCTGAGGGCGTGCCTGCTAAATGACTGATGCACTTTCATTTCCAGTGAAGTACCCGGTTAACGTGCAGAACGGCGGGCTCTTTATCTCACGTGGGATCGGCACACATCCGACACGCAGACTTAACTCGCATGAATTGATTTATGTCGTACGCGGCAGCCTGTCATTGCAGGAAGAGAATACGCGTTTTGATTTGCGTGAAGGGGAAAGTTTACTGTTATTCCCCGGCAGAGAACATAAAGGGTTAACGACGTTTGATCCTGAATTAAAATTTTACTGGTTACACTTCGATATTGAGAGCAATCGCACGTTAATGGATTCATGGCAAAATAATCCCTCTTTACAGCTGAATATTCCACAGCATTGCAAAGTCAGGGATCGTGAAACACTCTTAACGCTATTCAGACTATTTTTATATGAGCAGGAAAGAGGCGGGAATTCACTGGCGCTGTATCTGATTTTGCTGTTGCAGGAAGTCGCGCGCGCCTGGCCGGAAAATGTGGAACCCGGCGGGCCCGGCGTCGCGCTGGCCTATAAGGCGCGGCAACTCATCACCACTCAGTTTCATCTGCCGCTCGGTGCTTCTGAGCTGGCGGAAAGGTTGCACTGCAATGCCGATTATCTTGGACGCGTTTTTCGTCTGACGTTCCAGATGACCCTGACAGATGCGCTGCATAAACAGCGTGTCGCCGCCGCCGAGAAGCTGCTGCTGGCCAATACCGGAAACGTCGCTGATGTCGCACGGCTCACCGGTTTTAACGACGCTGCATATTTTCGTCGGGTGTTTCGCAAGCTGCTGGGCATGACCCCGGCAGCCTATAAAAAACTTTACTGCCGTGAGCATATCAATTCGGATTAGTTTCTATGAAATATCCCAAATTTCTGTCACAACCTTGCGCTAACAATCTCAAAACCCTGAGAAAACTCATGCTAGTATTGTTAACTCCCGACTCTGAAGACAACTTTTGCCCATGACAGACGCCTTTGAATTTCTCAGTAATGTGCCGGTGAATCAGCAGATTTACCGCACCTTGCGTCAGGACATCGTCACCTGTGCCATCGCGCCGGGGGCATTCCTCTCGGAGAAAGAGATTTCCACACGCTTTAACGTATCGCGCCAGCCGGTTCGCGAAGCCTTTATCAAACTGGCCGAAGCCGGGCTGGTTCAGGTCTTACCGCAACGCGGTACGTATGTGATGAAGATTTCATCCAAGCGCGTCGCCGATGGCCGTTTCATTCGTGAGGCCGTTGAAACCGCCGTGGTTCGCCGTGCTGCTATGGTTGCCACGGATAAAGATCTGGCGCTGCTGGAACATAATCTTGAGCGTCAGACGCTGGCGGCAAAAAGCCAGCAAACGCAGGAATTTCTGTTGCTCGACGATGATTTTCACCGCACGATCGCGCAAATTATCGACTGCCGTCTGGCATGGGAAACCGTCGAACACATCAAAGCGACGATGGATCGCGTACGGTTCCTGACACTCAGCAAAGTCTCCCCGCCGGAAAATCTTATCGCGCAGCACTATGCCATTTTCGACGCTCTGAAAGCGCATGACCCGGACGCCGCTGAAAATGCCATCCGCCTTCATTTGCAGGAAATGATTTCTACCATTACCCCGATAGCCGAGCAAAACAGCGACTGGTTTGATGCGGAGTAAAAGGCATTATCCCGAATAAATCTGCCGTCAGATCGTTTTAGGTTAATTTTTGCGGGTTAACCCTAAAATTTGTATGACAACTTCAGGTAAGCTGTAAACCACATCGATACCGTGGAAATTCTTATGCCTGCTACTGCCTCCCTGAAGAAAAGCTTTTACAGTGCTGAAGAGTCACTGTCCCTTGCCCAGCTGGATGAAGAAAAAATCAGCCAGATCGCCCGCGATCTCGACGTGGCGGAAAGCGAGAAAGAACATTACCTCACCGGATGGATGGGCCAGAACAGCGTGGTGCTGGTGCGAAATTATCAGGACAAACGCGGTACCGCGAACGGCCTGGTAATGTCTCGCGGTAATCGTTACAAGCTGACCATTCAGGCCATTACTTTTCGTATCCCTAAAATCCTGCTGTGGGTCACCTTTCGCCGAACACCCCGCACCATGACGGTGGTCGCCTATAACAAGCTGGGCGAACAGGCCAGCGGTCTGCAACAGTTTATGCACGTGCAGGATCCCGAACTGAAAGAGCGGCTGGAAAATGACTGGCGCGAGCTGAATGATTATCTTGGTATGGCCTGCTGGCAGATGGACAATAACCGTCCAATGTGGCGACAGTTGCATGAAGAGATCACACCGCAGGCGCTGTGGTTGCTGGCAGATTCACCGTGGTTTAGCGGCAAAAAATTGCAAAATGATGGCGATCTGGAAGGTCTTTGGCTGAACGAGCAGTTTATTGGCCGCCGCAGCGGTGAGCATGCGGCGCTGGTGCTGTCCTGGAAGGATGAAGAGAATCAGGACATCGCCAGCTATCTTTATGAAAGGATGTCAGCGAATAAAATCCGCGTGATGCTGCGCCCGCGCAAAGACGAAAAATTCTATCCGCTGAATCCGTTCGACGCCGTGCACTTACAACGGGCGCTGTCCATGTTTCATCAGACTCAACAGGCGCTGGCAGAAACTCAACGCAGCGCCTGATTGATGTCAATAACGCCCTACCACCAGCGGTGAAAATGATGCACCGGGCCGATGCCGTGGCCCACTTCAAGAGAGTCGGCGTGCATCAGCGCATGTTGCAGATACGTCTTGGCTTCGCGCACGGTATCCGCCCAGTTGTTGTGACGCGGGCGCAGTGCCGCCAGCGCCGCAGACAATGTGCAGCCGGTGCCGTGAGTATGGCGGGTATTGACACGCGGCGCGGTAAAACGCTCACGGGAACCGGCCATAAACAGCCAGTCAGGACTTTCTTCATCGCTCAGATGACCGCCCTTCATCAACACCGCGCCACACCCCATCGCCAGCAAGGTTTCACCCTGCTCACGCATTTCCGCTTCGCTGGTCGCTATGGCACATTCCAGTAACGCTGCCGCTTCTGGCAGGTTTGGCGTGATGATCGAAACCTGCGGGATCAGCAACCGGCGAACTGCATCCACCGCTTCCGGCAGCAATAATGGATCGCCACTTTTCGCCAGCATGACGGTATCAAGCACCACAAACGGCGGCTGATAGTGCCGGAGCCGTTCCGCGACCGCTTCTACAATCTGGCTGTTTGCCAGCATACCGATTTTTGTGCTGTCGATGCGTACGTCGCTAAGCACCGAATCCAGCTGCGCCGCCACAAATTCCGGTTCGATATTATAAACCGACTGAACGCCGCGGGTGTTTTGCGCCACCAGCGCGGTGATCACGCTGGTGCCGTAAGCGCCGAGCGCCGAGAATGTTTTGAGATCAGCCTGGATCCCGGCACCGCCGCTCGGATCGGTGCCTGCAATGGTCAGCGCATTAATCCGCTTCATGGCTGCGTCTCCCTGTTTAACCACTCCCCGTTCATTACGTACAAGTTATCGAGAAACTCTGGCGTAAAGCTGCCCGGCCCTTTGACGGTAGCGCAGGCACGTTCACCGGCGCAGGACATGACGCGACAGGCTGCCGCGACGTTATCGAGCCGGTCGCCCGGCAACGCAATGAAAGCGGCCACCACCGCCGACAGCGCACAGCCGGTGCCGACCACGCGGGTCATCATCGGATGGCCGCCCGGCACCGCCCAACAGCGATCGCCGTCGGTCACATAATCTGTCTCACCGGTGACCGCGACAATCGCGCCGGTTTCATGCGCCAGCTGCTGCGCGGCGGGCAAGGCAGAAAGAGAGTCGTCACCGCTGTCGACGCCGCGACCGGACGCACTCAGACGGCTGAGCGCGCGGATTTCCGAGGCGTTGCCGCGAATGGCGGCGGGTTTGAGTTTGATGATGTCGAGACAGAATTCGGTGCGCCAGCCCAGTCCGCCAACGGCCACCGGATCCAGCACCCAGGGTTTTCCGGCCTGATTCACCGCCTGAATAGCCGCCAGCATGGCATCGGCGTGAGGATGCGTCAGCGTACCTACGTTGACCAGTAAGGCATCAGCAACGGCGCTAAACTGCGCCGCTTCGGCAGGATCAACCACCATCGCCGGAGACGCTCCCAGCGCTAGCAAAACATTGGCAGTAAAAGATTGCACCACGTCGTTGGTCAGGCAGTGGACCAGCGGTGATGAATGGCGGAGTTGTTGCAAAGAACCGGCGGCAATCGCACCGGGAAATACGGAAGGTCGGACGTTCATAAGTCTCCCAACCGGCTTTCAGGAAGGCGGCATCGGGAGAGATACCTGACTTCCCTACGCTGGCATAATCCAGATCAGGTAATACGGGTAAAATCTCAGCCTGTCTTTTGCAAGAGCGGCACCCCGAGTCAAGGAAGCATTATTGGTGTGGACGGCAGGAAGATCAATCAGCAATTGATACAAAAAAGCCCTGTCCATTGACAGGGCTGATGAGATAACCGTGATTTACACCGTCGCCGCCACATCTTCCACTACGCCTTCACTGCGTGCCTGCCACAGTTTTATCCAGCGCAGGATGGATGCCACCATAATTACCGCGCCCAGCGCGACCATGATGATAGAAATTGTGCCGTTGAACAGATTAAAACCTTTGGCCAGCGGATTGAAATAGACGTGAGCCACCATCCAGTACGCCGCGTAGTTCACGGTCACGTAGAGATACGCCAGCGGTATCAGGCAGGTCAGCATATAGCGGCGCTTATCCGCCAGACGCAGAATAATGGTCGCGCCGATCATCAGGCCGATTGAAGCCATCAGCTGGTTGGAGACGCCAAACAGCGCCCAGACTGAGTTGATATCGCCGGAGTTCAGCAAATATCCCCACAGCAGGCAGGCGACAATACTGCATGCCACCGCGCCCGGCCACCAGTCAGTACGTTTCAGCGGCGCCCACAGGTCACCGAAGAAATCCTGCAACAGATAGCGCGCCACACGGGTGCCTGAATCGACCGCTGTCAGGATGAATACCGCCTCGAACATCACCACGAACTGGAAGAAGTAAGAGGACAAATGGCTGAACCACGGGATGCGCGTGAAGATATCTGCCATGCCCACCGCCAGCGTCACGGCACCGCCGGTGCGCCCGCTCAGATCTAAGCCAATTTCCTGGCTAAGCGACGGCAGATTCACCACCTGCATGCCAAGACCGGCAAACACTTCAGGCGCGGAGTTAATCGCAAAATAATCCGCCGGATGCAGCGCGGTGGCGGCAATCAACGCCATCACGCCGACCACGCACTCCGCTAACATCGCCCCAAAACCGACCGGCAAAATGTCACTCCATTTGTCTATTTGCTTGGGCGTGGTGCCGGAACCGATAAATGCGTGGAAACCTGATATCGCGCCACAGGCGATAGTGATTGAGATAAACGGCCAGACCGGACCGGCCAGCACCGGGCCGCCACCGTGGATAAACTGCGTGATCGCCGGGAACTGAATTTCCGGGTTGATGAACACCACGCCGACGATCAGCGCGCCGAACACGCCGATTTTCATGAAGCTGGAGAGATAACCGCGCGGCGTCAGTAACATCCATACCGGCAGAGCGGTGGCGAAGAAAGCGTAGACCGGCAGGACCAGACTGACCGTCGAGGCGCGCAGGCTGAGCCATTCGCCAAACGCCGAGGCCTGGATGTACGGCCCGATCACCACGCAGGCCATAATCGCGATAATGCCTGCCCACGAAGCGGCTTTCATACTGCCGGTCAGACGCTCCCACAGGCCGACGCAAATCGCCACCGGGATGGTCATGAAGACGGCAAACGTGCCCCACGGGTTACGCTCAAGGGCATGTACTACCACCATCGACAACCCCGCCATGGTAATGGTGATGATAAATAGCATCGCCAGCCCGGTACACCAGCCAGCTACCGGCCCGAGTTCACGTTTAGCGACTTCCGACAGGGACTTACCCCGGTGTTTCATCGAGGCGAACAACACGACGGTATCGTGTACCGCGCCGCCGACCACGCAACCGATCAGCAGCCATAACATGCCGGGCAGATAACCGTACTGCGCCGCCAGCACCGGGCCAACCAGGGGCCCCGCCGCCGCAATTGCCGCAAAGTGGCTGCCAAAGTTCACCCATTTCTTCGTCGGGACATAGTCTTTCCCGTCTTCCAGTAAATGCGACGGCGTGACCTGAGCATCATCGGCTTTCAGCACTTTACGGACGAAAAACACGCCGTAAAATCGGTAGCAGATGGTCAGGATACACAGAGTCGCGATGACAAAAGTCAGTGCGTGTTGCATCTTGTTGTTCTCCGGATGAGGAATAATCCGGTGCAACGTAGCAAAGCCCTGTAGAAAGCGCGTCCGCTGTTTAGGTCAGCGGCGGCATAGCGATTTAAGCGGCAAAATGCAGGGATGAACGGCGTGCCTCAGAGCCCCAGTTGAGCTTTCAGGGCTTTCAGATAGCGACGGCTGACCGGTACGCGCACCTGGTTTTTCATCACCAACTCCGCCAGCCCGCTGTCGTCAAAACGAATTTCCCGCAGATGGTTTATGTTGATCAAAAACTGCCGGTGGCAACGCAGCAGCTGCGTCCGATTTTCCAGGGTGCGCAGTGTCAGTTCTGTAAAACATTCACTGCCATCGGCGCGGTTTACGAAGACGCCGCTGACGCGCGAACTGACAAAAATCACCTCGTCGAAGGAAAGCAGATAAATGCGGTTCTGGCCACAACAGGGGATCAGCGCCAGATCCGGTTCTCCGGCCATCAGCGCGGTGATATTTTGTTCCGGCAGATGCTTACGCAGACGACATAGGGTTTTCTCCAGCCGCGATGCCTGCACCGGCTTGAGCAGATAATCAAAAACGTTCTCTTCGAACGCCTGCAGGGCATATTCGTCATAGGCGGTGAGAAATACGATGTGCGGCATACGCTCAGCGTCAATCATCCCGACCAGCTCCAGCCCGCTGATGCGCGGCATATGGATATCGAGAAACACCACGTCGGGTTGCAGCCGGTTGATAGCTCCCAGCGCTTCCACGGCGTTTTCACACTCGCCGATCACGCTGATATCCGCCGCATCCTGCAACAGAAAACGCAGATTTTCACGCGCCAGCGGCTCGTCATCAACAATCAATATTTTCAGCATGCTGACTCCTTAACGGCAACCGTAAAATGACACGGGTAAACTGTTCCGGTTCGCATTCCACATGCAGACTAAATTCTTCGCCGTAGCGCCCGCGCAGACGACGATCGACCAGACTCATGCCCAGTCCCTTTCCGCCAGCCGACGGCGCATACAGCCCGGCGTTATCTTCGACGGTCAGCACCAGACAATCGCCCTGCCCGATGGCGGAAAGATGAATGTGCCCGGCGCCCAGCAGCTGCGACGTCCCGTGCTTGATGGCGTTCTCCACCAGCGGTTGCAGCATAAAAGCGGGTAAAAACAGCTGTTGCAGTGCGTCGGGGAAATCAAACGTCACGCTGAGACGGTCGCTGAACCGCGCGCGTTCGATATGCAGATAGGCTTCCACGTGCTCAATTTCATCGGCCAGCGTCACCACCTCCTGGGGCCGTTTGAGATTTTTGCGAAAGAAGGTGGAGAGATGCTGGACCAGTTCGCCCGCCTGCTGGCTGTCGCGGCGGATCACCGCCACCAGGGTATTCAGCGCGTTAAACAGAAAGTGAGGATTCACCTGCGCGTGCAGCAGTTTGATTTCAGACTGGATCAGCAGCTGCTTGTGGCGCTCATACTGTCCGGCGAGGATCTGCGCCGACAGTAAACTGGCGATCCCCTCGCCCAGCGTCCGGTTGATCGAACTGAACAGCCGGTTGCGGGCTTCGTACAATTTGATCGTGCCGATCACTTCCTGATTCTCGCCGCGCAGCGGGATCACCAGCGTCGACCCTAGCTTGCACGACGGGCTTTGCGTACAGCGATACGGCACTTCATTGCCGTCGGCGTAGACCACTTCGTTATGTTCGATAGCGCGGTGTGAGTGCTCGGACAAAATCGGCGAGCCCGGAAGATGGTGATCGTCGCCGATCCCGACAAACGCCAGTAGCTTCTCGCGATCGGTTATCGCCACCGCGCCAATATCCAGTTCCTGATAAATGATCTGCGCTACCCGCGCGGTGTTTTCCTGGTTAAATCCTTGCCGCAGCACACCCTCGGTACAGGCCGCAATATTCAGCGCACGGGCGCTGAATGCCGTGGTGTAGCGCTCGAACATCGCCCGCCGGTCGAGCAGAATGCGCATGAACATCGCCGCGCCAATGGTATTGGTCACCATCATCGGCGTGGCAATACTTTTTACCAGCCGCAGGGCCTCGTCGAAAGGACGTGCGACCATCAAAATGATCGCCATCTGCAATACTTCGGCAAACAGCGTGACGCCCGCGACGGTCAGCGGATTGAACAACCGGTCAATACGCCCCCGCCGCATCAGCACGCGATGAACGATACCGCCGAGCAGCCCTTCCATCACCGTCGAAATCATGCAGCTCAGCGCCGTCATCCCACCCAGAGAATACCGGTGCAATCCACCGGTCAGCCCGACCAGCACGCCGACGACCGGCCCGCCAAGTAAACCGCCGAGCACCGCACCGATCGCGCGGGTATTGGCGATAGAGTCCTGAATATGCAGCCCAAAATAGGTCCCCATGATGCAGAACATCGAGAACATGAAATAGCACAACAGTTTGTGTGGCAGCCGAACGGTGACGTGCATCAGGGGAATAAACAGCGGGGTTTTACTGAGTAAGTAAGCGATAACTAAATAAACGCACATTTGCTGCAACAGCAACAAAACCAAATTGAACTCATACATAGTCGCTGGCAGTATCATTAAGTGAGACGCGCACTATAGTCGACAATATCCACACAATCTTTGAGGGGGTTCACTCTTTGGTATCACCACTACACATTCGCCCTTACGAAGAAGCCGATCGCCCTTTTTTACGTACGCTGTATCTGGCCGCACGCAAAGACACCTGGACCTGGCTGGAAAACGCTGACTATAAGCTGGAGGACTTCGATCGTGCGGTGATTGGCGAGACGATTCTGGTCGCCGAGCGCGACGGCCATTTGCTCGGCTTTGCTTCCATTTTCACTCAGGAAAATTTTCTGCATAACCTGTTTATCGATCCCCAGTTTCAGGGAACGGGCGCTGGCAGCGCATTGCTGCATGCCGCCGAAAAAACCTTTACCCGCACCGGCTCGCTGAAATGTTTAGTAAAGAGTAAAAAATCGGTGGGATTCTATTTATCAAAGGGCTGGATCGTAGTCGCCACGGGGGATAGCCCGAAAGGGGAGTATTATCTCTTTCATTCATCTGCTAAATAAAACAAAGTGAGTTATTCGTCGCTTACCTCATAAATATCAATATTCTGTTCTCCATCAATTTTTCTTTGTTGTTAAGAGGTTAAATTCCCCAGCAGTGCTATACATACTTTGTCTTCTTAAACTTTTTGAGGGTACGAATGAAAAAAATAAAACTGCTTCAGGCCGCACTCGTGACCGGTGCCCTGCTCTTAGCTGGCTGTACCAGTCATGTCACTCAGAGCGAAAAATTCTCTGGTTTCCTCGGTGATTATTCCAACCTGAAAGAGACCAAAACCGCGTCAGGCACGCCTGTGCTGCGCTGGATTGATCCTTCCTTTAAAGCATCAAACTATTCTTACCTGATGTTTGAACCGATCAAATTCTATCCGGAACCACAACCTACCGCGCAAATCAGTAAAGAAACGCTGCAAGGCGTGCTGGATTACGCCAACACCCGCCTGAAACCGGCCATGGGTGAGCGTCTGCAACTGACGGATCACGCAGGTCCACGCACGCTTATCTTCAAAGGGGCCATCACCGGCGTAAATACGTCAGCCGAAGGTCTGCAATTCTATGAAGTGATCCCGGTTGCACTGGTGATTGCAGGAACCGAAACAGCTACCGGCCACCGTACCCGTGATACAGAAGTGTATTTCGAGGGCGAACTGGTCGATGCCAGCACCGGTAAACCCGTCTTCAAAGTGGTACGTAAAGGCTTCGGTAAACAAGTGTCCAACGACACCCAGAAAGTTACCGCGAATGACCTGAAAGTCGTGGTCGATAGTCTGGCGAATGACACTAAGTTATTCCAGGCTAACTAAACCAGACGCGTGAGTGAGTATTTTATGAGGCAGCCGGATGGCTGCCTTTTTTATTCCCTGCACGCTTGATCATACCTCGCGGCTCATAAATTCGCGCAGCCAGATATGGGCAGGATCCCGGTGCGAACGTTCGTGCCAGTACATATACATTTCAAAGCCGGGGATGGTCACCGGCGGTTCAGTGAGTTGCAATGCCGGATTGTCGCGTACCAGCCGCTCAGGAAGCATTGCCACTAAACCGGTGGTCATCAGGACCTGAATCACGAATAAAAAATGGGGTACAGAGAGCACCACACGTCTGGATAATCCGAATTGCGCCAGCGCACTGTCTGTTATGCCCTCAAACCCTCCCCCATCCGGTGAAACGACAACATGTTCGAGCGCGCAAAACTCGGCGACAGAAATGTTGGCTGACACACGCGCATGATTTTTCCGGCTCACCAGAACGTAGCGCTCGTTGAACAATAATTTCCGATGTAACCCCGACGCCACTACGTCAGAGGTATGAAACGCCAAATCCAGCTCCCCTTGATCCATCTTCCTGACAATGCGCGTCGGAGATGTTTCAAATATTGCCAGCCGGGTTCCGGGAGCGGCCTCGCGCAAAGCCTGTAGGGAAGGTAAAACAATGGTCGATTCGCCATAATCCGCCGCGCCCAGTCTCCACGTATTGACCGCCCTGAAGGGTTCGAAAACTTCACCCGTAGCAACCGCATTTTCAAGTGCTGTCAGCGCCCGCCGGAGAGGTTCACGTAACTCATCCGCGCGTGCCGTCGGGCGCATCCCGCGTGGCCCTGGCAGCAACAGCGGATCGTCAAAAAAATCGCGTAACTTAGCGAGCTGAACGCTGATCGAGGGTTGAGAAAGGTTTAACCGCTGCGCCGCGCGCGTCACATTATGTTCAGCCAGCAGAACATCCAACGTCATTAAAAGGTTGAGATCAAGACGGCTGAAATTGTTCATGACTATACCTGTTATATTTTAAATTCATTTTAACTATACCTAATGACATCTTACTCTGCATTGATACCCACCACGGAGAGTTCGTCATGAATATTTTAATTGTGTATGCCCACCCGGAACCTCAGTCCCTTAACGGATCACTGAAAGATTTCGCTATCACCCACCTTCGTACTGCGGGTCACAACGTTCAGGTTTCTGACCTTTATGCTATGCAGTGGAAAGCTCAACTGGATGCCCGTGACAACATTGCTCCCTCAGCGGACATTCCGTTTCATCCTTCTCTGGATTCTCAGCGCGCGTTTAAAAATGGCACACAAAGCGCCGATATCGTCGCTGAGCAGGAGAAATTACGCTGGGCGGATACGGTCATTTTCCAGTTTCCGCTGTGGTGGTTTTCAATGCCTGCCATCATGAAAGGCTGGGTTGATCGCGTTTATGCTTATGGATTTGCTTACGGCGTAGGGGAACATTCGGATACGCACTGGGGTGACCGATACGGAGAAGGCGCGATGAAGGGTAAACGGGCGATGCTGATGATCAGTACCGGCGGCTGGGAATCGCATTACAGCCCGCGTGGCATAAACGGAGCTATCGACGATGTGCTTTTCCCTATCCAGCATGGGGTACTGCATTATCCGGGATTCACCGTGCTTCCGCCGCTGGTGTTGTATCGCACAGGCCGTACTGATGCCGCACGCTTTAATCAGATCTGTGATGAACTCGCCACACGTCTGGATACGTTAGAGAGCACCACACCCATCGCTTTCAGACACCAAAATAGTGGCGAGTACGAAATCCCTTCACTGACGCTGAAGCTTGAAATCGCACCGGGCAAGACGGGGTTTGCGGCGCATTTAAAATAAAAAAGGAAGGCCGTCAACCGATGGCCTTATCGCTGTCCATACCTTCTCGCGCCATCGCCAGAAAAGTACAGGCTGCGCCATTGGTTTCTCCGGCGCGGCTCACCAGCATCAGGTTGGCGGCCAGATCGGGTTCTTCCAGCTTGCGGTATATCAGCCCCGGTATATGCACCTGTTCCAGAGGCTCAGGGACTAATGCAATACCCATTCCGGCCGCCGCTAAAGCCAGAACACTCAGGGTGCTGGAAGTACGATGAGCGATATTAGGTGTATGCCCCAGCATCTCAATGAGCCTGTGAAGCAAATACTCATCCGCATCGTGCGCATCGTAGAAAATCAGCGGTTCTGTCGCGAGCATTGCTACTTTGAGCTGGGGAATATTGGCCAGAGGGTGATCGTCAGCCATGGCCACCCGTCTTTCCCAGTAACCAATTCTTTCAGCCACCAGCGCCCTATCGTGTAACTTGCTGTGATCGGGGGTATACCCAATGTCCAACTGCCCTGCCAGAATCGCGTCTGCCTGCTGCTGCGGGGGGATTTCACGGACAATCAATTCGACATCAGGATACGCTTTGTGAAAGGCGCGCAGATCGCGCATCAGCTTACCGCTAAAAACGGCGTTCCCGGCAAACCCCAGCCGTATGCTTCCCAGCTCACCCCGTATGACGCGCTGGACGGTTAATTTGGCATGTTCAACCTGAGCGAGCGTACTACGTGCCTGGGCGAGCAGTAAGTGGCCCGCTTCGGTCAGGTCTACCCGGCGGCTGGTGCGCACAAACAACGGCCCTCCGAGCTCTTCCTCCAGCGCACGAATCTGCATACTCAAGGCCGGTTGCACAATGTGCAGTCGCTCAGCGGCTCGCCCAAAATGCTTCTCTTCGGCAACCGCCAGAAAATACCTCAGATGACGTAATTCCATCGCACCCCCCATTAATCATTTAAAATGATAGATCGTTCATATTAACACATTGGAATTTATCAACGTTAAAGAGGATGCTCTGCTTCATCGGCACACAGGTGCCTTCTGCTTAAGGACTTTGCCATGCAACATTATCTTGAAGATCGTCTGCAAATAACCGACCTGATGACCGGCTGGATCCATCGTGATCTGGGTCAATGGGATGGGCTTCGTGAGCTTTTTCATCCTGATGGCACTATTGAAGTCACCTGGTTCGAGGGTCTGGCCAGCGAGTTTGTTGATGGCTCGATGAAAATGGGTGCATCCGACGCACGAACTAAACACCTGATCGGCACCCCCAATGTGACGTTCAATCAGACCGCGACGAAAGCAATTGTCGAGACCAATGCCATGATCATCGGCGAGAACGTCAAACTGAACGTAGGCTGCGTGGGGCATAACCGTTTTTACGATTGGGTGGAAAAGCGTGATGGTGTCTGGAAACTCCTGCACCGCCAAAGCATTTACGATATGGCGAGTTTCACTTTCCCGATGGGGCCGGTCGAGATCGATAGCGCCGTAGCCGCAAAATATCCGCGTGAATATGCGGCGCTGGCCTACATGCTGGAAAAAAGCGGCTTCCCGGTCAAACGCGTGTTTGCCACCCGCGGGAGCGAGTTAGAAAAAGAAATGAAAGCCAGCGGCGTTGCCTGGCTAAAAGCCTGATCCTCCCTCTCCTCACCGGTGAACCCACTCCATTCCCCGGACATACTATTTTGCGGTTGCAAAAACCCCCAAAAAAAGCCAGCGGATAAGGTATCAACTGGCTATTTTATGGGTTCTCAATAACAGGTTTATTATTCCTGTTTAAAAATGCGCAGACGTATTCACAATTAAAAAGCCTGTGTATTTCTACTTTGCAGACACACGCTCCAACCATTCTCTATAGGCCTTGCTTGCGTCAGCAGAGACATTTTGACGATGAGCGTTAAATTCGTCGCGCATGCCGAATATTTTCCATACTAGCGGTGCAAGATGAATTGCCGGACTATTGAGTTCTTTAGCTTCACGCAATAAATTCAGGCTTCGTTCCCGATATTCTGCGAGAACCTCTGACTGATAGTCGAAGGCTTTACCCAGCCCGGAGATATACATCACTTTAAGGACTTCTGCTGACGGCCAATGTAAAGCCATGTTAAGCGGCCAGTCGAGCATTGCCCGTTCACCCCACATTGAAGACGCCGGCACCTGTTCATTGGCAATCAACGTCAGCATAAAAGTTTGCCCCAACGCTGTCAGATACACTTTCATGGCTTCAGTAGAAGGACGGAGATAAAACGTATCAAGAGGCTGTTCACGCCTCTGCCCGATGTGAGCAAGCAGACGTTCTTCAAGATTCAGTATCAGAGAACCAAGCTCTGCATCGGGTGCCTGACCACTTTCGAAAGCCTGTTTCTTGCGGGTGGTGCAATTCCACAGACTGAGCGAAATTTGCCACTGACGCTGCTCATCTTCGCCCGAACAACCGATTTCACCTGTTACAAAAAACTTCATCGCAGGCGGTACAACGTCGAAAAGCGCATTTGCATCCGCCTCCTCTCCCGATACCACAGGGCCTCCGCCCTCTGCGACCTGAATATAGAAACGGGCCGCATACTGACTCCAATAGTGAGCGGCTTCGGCGAAATACAAAGGAATAGCGCGTGTCAGACGACCAATTTCATCCTCTCGCTGCGATTCGGGACCTTCGTCCCCCTCCCTTTTTTTCGCAAGGGCGAAGAAACCTACATGGTCGATGTCCTCACCCTTTTGTTCGAAGAGCCAGTCTGCTTTGCATAAACCGTAATGCCAGACGGGCTGGGTGAGTACCAGCGTGCTGATTTTTAGCGTGTCAGGGTCAACAGGTATCCCCTCTTCGGCTCTTTTACGCATCGCCTGAAAGGTTTGGGCAAATTCGTCCAGATACTGTTTGATTGGCGTAAAACTCAGGGAATACATTCGAGTTAGCAGCTTTTCGCCCTCCTGAGCATCGCCCAATGCCTGATAGGCGCGCAGCAAATTGAGACCGGCCATCGGATCATGCTTGTGCTCATCATAGACCGGAGCAACAAGTTCGACGATCAGTGGAATCTGCCCATTATTGCCAAGATCGCCGGAAATCATCATTAAAGCTCCCCCGTCGAACAGGCCGCCAGCCAGCACGTCGCAATATAAGGTGCGGGCAGATTCAATCTCCTGGTGTTCCAGATGATAACGGGCAAGGCAACATTGTGCTCTCCAGCTGCCGGGCAAAGCAGCTACAGCACGCAGGCCTGATAAATAGGCCGCATCGCCGCCACGTTCCTGCTGAATCGTTGCCCACCACATCAAACCATTCTCCAAATTAGGATCGGTCAAAATGGCTTGCCAAAGCGTTTCCTCTGCCCGGTTTTCATCACCCGCCTCGGCAAATACTTTCGCTAAATTCGTCAACAGCGTGCCCGTGGCACCGGCTTTTTCAATGCCTGTGCGCAAGGTCTTTTCAGCGTCAGATAATTGACCATTTTTCATCAGCACAATGCCCTGAATTACATGGCAGCGCTCAGGAAGATCGTCAATCTCAACCAGACGTCGGGCTGCTGGCATCAGGTCGGCTGCAAAGCCGTCATTCAACCCCGAGAGTATCGTGTCATAGAGCCCGGCAGCGTCGTCCCACTTTTGTTGTAAAGCAGGCAGAAAGACTTTGTCGCGCCAGTCGCCGCGCGTGATATGCATCTCGCGACCATAGGCATCATAAGCAACAATCAGTTCTTCCTGAGTTGTCGGAGGGGTGAGTTCACTTGTTTGATCAGAGACGATGGCAGGAGATTTAACATTCTTTTTGCCGCTGAAGGCAGACAGGATACGTTTGAACATAGTTGAAAATTGCCCATTAGTGATGAGTGTTCATGGTGTTCAAACGGCCAATATCCTCCCTGCCGTTTGTAAATCGATTATCACCCGGTGGGATTTTCTATCCAATAAAATTATAGAGCGGTTTGCGGCACCGCTGCGACGACGCTATCCTGCATCAGGGATCGATTTCAGCTACTGCGTTACTTCCGGTAGCAAGACAGAATAAAAATGAGGCAAAGTCAGATATGAACTCAAATTCCCACCCACCTGCGCCTTCCGGCGAGATCCCGCCACTGGCATGGCCGGAATTTTCAGATGACAAAGCACGGCTGGACTGGTGGCGTAGCTGCACCCAGGCCTGGCTTGCACAATGGGAAAAACCGGATCCTTTCACGCCAGTCAGCGCAACAGAGTTAGCAGCGCTTGAACAGCGTCTGGGCTGCGCCATTCCACCGTTACTTCGTGTTTATCATGAGCAAATTGGTACCCTGAATCTGGCCGAAACCTTGTGCAGCGTAACGCCCGCAAAATACGCCAGCATAGAACCGCTGCACGATGCCTATCCTGGCATTACTGACATTCTGGAAAATGTCCCCGACGCCGCCCCGCAATGGGCGCTGGTCAACCAACTGGTTGTTTTCGGCGACTATCTGGGCAATGGCAACCTGTGGTGTTTTCACCGTGAAACGGGTGAGGTCTGGTACTTCGATCACGACTGCTCGCCGATGCTCACGCAAATGTTCACCGATGTCGGCCAGTATCTCGACATACTGATGTTCAAATGCCTGCTCGACGCGCATGGCGAAGAAGATAATGAAGACCTGCTGCGCGAGCATCTGGGTGATGCCATCGTGGAAAAGTGGATGTATTGAGAGGATAAACCCTCACTGTCGCACCATAAAAAAAGCCCGCAAATGCGGGCTTCGTTAATGCAGTGGTTATCGGGGGAGAATCATTCCCACTCAATCGTCGCCGGTGGCTTGCCGCTGATGTCATACACCACGCGGGAAATACCATCGACTTCGTTGATGATGCGGTTGGAGCAGCGGCCAAGGAAATCGTACGGCAGGTGCGCCCAATGCGCGGTCATGAAGTCGATAGTTTCAACTGCACGCAGTGAAACAACCCAGTCGTATTTGCGGCCATCGCCCATCACACCAACGGAACGGACGGGCAGGAAGACGGTGAACGCCTGGCTGACTTTGTTATACAGGTCGGCTTTGTGCAGTTCTTCGATGAAGATAGCATCCGCACGACGCAGCAGGTCGCAGTACTCTTTCTTCACTTCGCCCAGCACGCGCACGCCCAGACCTGGCCCCGGGAACGGGTGACGGTACAGCATGTCGTATGGCAGGCCGAGTTCCAGACCGATTTTGCGCACTTCGTCTTTGAACAGCTCTTTCAGCGGCTCAACCAGACCCAGTTTCATTTCTTTTGGCAGACCGCCCACGTTGTGGTGGGACTTGATCACGTGCGCTTTGCCGGTCGCAGAGGCAGCGGATTCGATCACGTCAGGGTAGATGGTGCCCTGCGCCAGCCATTTCACCGCATCCTGCTTGCAGGCTTCTTCATCGAAGACTTCAACAAACACGCGGCCAATGATTTTACGTTTTGCTTCCGGCTCATCAACACCGGCCAGCGCAGAAAGGAAACGTTCTTCCGCTGCCACGTGAACAATGTTCAGACCGAAACGGTCGCCGAACATTTCCAGCACCTGATCGGCTTCGTTCAGACGCAGTAAACCGTTATCGACGAAGACGCAGGTCAGACGGTCGCCGATGGCGCGGTGCAGCAGCATCGCGGTCACGGAAGAGTCCACACCGCCGGACAGGCCGAGGATCACATGATCGTCGCCAATCTGTACGCGCAGGCGCTCGATGGCGTCTTCGATGATTTTAGCCGGGGTCCACAACGCTTCGCACTGGCAGATGTCCATCACGAAACGTTCCAGAATGCGCAAGCCCTGACGGGTATGCGTCACTTCCGGGTGGAACTGTACGCCGTAAAAACGTTTTTCTTCATTCGCCATAATGGCAAACGGACAGGTATCGGTGCTGGCAACGGTGACGAAGTCTGACGGAATAGCCGTTACTTTATCGCCGTGGCTCATCCAGACGTCGAGCAGCGGCTTGCTGTTATCGCTCAGGGCGTCCTGAATGTCGCGGATCAACGCGCTTTCAGTCTGAACTTCAACCTGTGCATAACCAAATTCGCGTTCGTTAGAACCTTCAACATGGCCGCCTAACTGCATTGCCATGGTTTGCATGCCGTAGCACACGCCCAGCACCGGCACACCGGCTTCGAAGACGTAGTCTGGCGCACGCGGGCTGTCATGCTCGGTGGTACTTTCCGGGCCACCGGACAGGATGATCCCGTTCGGGTTGAATTCGCGGATTTGGGCTTCGGTTACGTCCCAGGCCCAGAGTTCGCAATAGACACCGAGCTCGCGCACGCGGCGTGCAACAAGTTGAGTGTACTGGGAGCCGAAATCGAGGATAAGGATACGGTGCTTGTGAATATTTTCGCTCATGAGGGGCGTTTTCCAGAAAGCAATAAAAGCGTTAAAACAACAGGTTAAATTTTTCTTAGTGCAATAAAAGCAGACAGCGAGCTAATTGCTCGCTGTCTTAAGGGATTAAGAACCCATGCGGTAGTTCGGTGACTCTTTGGTAATGGTCACGTCATGTACGTGGCTTTCCTGAATCCCGGCACCGCTGATACGAACAAACTCAGCCTTGGTGCGGAGGTCGTCGATGGTAGCACAACCGGTCAGACCCATACAGGAGCGCAGACCGCCCATTTGCTGGTGAACGATTTCTTTCAGACGGCCTTTGTAAGCAACGCGACCCTCGATACCTTCCGGCACCAGTTTGTCAGCGGCGTTATCGGTCTGGAAGTAACGGTCTGAAGAGCCTTTGGACATCGCGCCCAGAGAGCCCATACCACGGTAGGATTTGAAGGAGCGGCCCTGATACAGTTCGATTTCGCCCGGAGATTCTTCGGTTCCTGCCAGCATCCCGCCGACCATCACGCAGCTTGCGCCGGCAGCAATAGCTTTAGCGATGTCGCCGGAGAAGCGGATACCGCCGTCGGCGATAACAGGAATCCCGGTGCCTTCCAGCGCTTCAACCGCGTCAGAAACGGCAGTGATCTGTGGAACGCCCACGCCGGTCACAATACGTGTGGTACAGATTGAGCCTGGACCGATACCGACTTTCACCGCGCTCACACCCGCTTTCGCCAGTGCCAGAGCACCTGCGCCAGTCGCGACGTTACCGCCGATGATTTGCAGATCCGGGTATTTTGCGCGGGTAGCGCGGATACGTTCCAGAACGCCTTCGGAGTGGCCATGGGAGGAGTCGATCAGCAGAACGTCAACGCCCGCCGCAACCAGTGCGTCGATACGTTCTTCGTTGCCAGCACCCGCGCCAACCGCAGCACCGACACGCAGGCTGCCCTGCTCATCTTTACATGCGTTAGGTTTGCGTTCGGCTTTCTGGAAGTCTTTAACGGTGATCATACCGAGCAGATGGAATTGCGCGTCAACCACCAGCGCTTTTTCCACGCGTTTTTCGTGCATTTTCTGCAGCACGACTTCGCGGGCTTCGCCTTCTTTCACGGTAACCAGACGTTCTTTCGGCGTCATGACTGCGGTGACAGGCTGTTCCAGATCGGTCACGAAGCGCACGTCACGACCGGTAATAATACCGACCAGTTCGTTCTCTTCGGTCACCACCGGATAACCGGCAAAACCGTTAATTTCAGTGAGTTCTTTAACCTGGCGCAGAGTAGTTTGTGGCGTAACCGTTTTAGGGTCAGCAACAACGCCGCTTTCATGCTTTTTCACGCGACGGACTTCTTCCGCCTGACGCTCAATAGACATGTTCTTGTGGATGAATCCGAGGCCGCCTTCCTGCGCCAGAGCAATCGCCAGATTCGCTTCAGTCACGGTATCCATCGCTGCGGACAGCATAGGGATATTCAGACGGATTTTAGCGGTCAGTTGAGTACCGAGATCGGCAGTATTGGGCAGAACTGTGGAGTGGGCTGGAACAAGGAGAACGTCGTCGAACGTTAGTGCTTCTTTTGCGATACGTAGCATGGGCAATATCTCACCAAGGTGGATGCGGAAAAGATAAAATATTGCAGCGGGAGTATACAGGTGAGTAGGCATTCCGACCAGAACTATTTCAAAAACTTCTTGATTACCTTTTACGGGCATGTAGTATCGTTCGATTAAGTCTCTGTTTTTGAATTTGATCTGGATCACATGCCGCTACCTTCTTCGCCTCCTATTTTTACCGTAAGCCGCCTGAATCAGACGGTCCGACAGTTGCTGGAAAACGAAATGGGTCAGGTCTGGCTCTCCGGTGAGATCTCAAATTTCTCTCAGCCCTCTTCCGGCCACTGGTATTTCACCCTCAAAGATGACCGCGCGCAGGTCAAATGCGCCATGTTCCGCAATACCAACCGCCGCACTACCTTCCGTCCGCAAAACGGCCAGCAGGTTTTAGTCCGCGCGACTATTACGCTGTATGAACCGCGCGGCGATTATCAGCTGATTGCCGAAAGTATGCAGGAAGCCGGTGACGGTCTGTTGCAGCAAAAATTCGATTTGCTAAAGCAACAGCTGGCGGCTGAAGGTCTGTTCGATAGCCAGTTCAAACAAGCGCTGCCCTCGCCGGCAAAAAGCGTTGGCGTGATCACCTCCGCCAGCGGTGCGGCGTTGCATGATGTTTTAAACGTATTAAAGCGGCGCGATCCATCACTCCCGGTGATTATCTATCCCACGTCCGTTCAGGGTGTGGATGCGCCCATGCAAATCGTCCGTGCTATTGAGCTGGCGAATGCTCGCGAAGAGGTGGATGTCCTGATCGTCGGGCGCGGCGGCGGTTCGCTGGAAGATTTATGGAGTTTTAACGACGAACGCGTTGCGCGGGCCATTTTCGCCAGCCGCATTCCGATAGTCAGCGCTGTCGGCCACGAAACCGATGTCACTATTGCCGATTTTGTCGCGGATTTGCGCGCACCCACGCCATCAGCCGCCGCAGAACTTATCAGCCGCAATCAGCTGGAGTTGCTGCGTCAAATTCAGTCACAGCAGCAGCGTCTTGAAATGGCGATGGACTATTACCTCGCGCAACTTGCCCAGCGCTTCAGCCGTCTCAACCATCGTCTGCAACAGCAGCATCCGCATTTGCGCCTGGCGCGTCAGCAGACTGCGCTGTTCAAACTGCGCCGCCGTCTGGATGAAGCGATGCAAAATCAGCTGCGTCAGATGCTGCGTCGCACTGACCGGCTGCAACAGCGCCTGACACAGCAACAGCCGCAGCCACGTATTCACCGCGCGCAACAACGGGTTCAGCAGTTACAGTACCGTCTGCAACAGGCCATGTCCGAGCAACTGGGTGAACACCGTGAACGTTTCGGCAAAGCCTGTGCGCAGCTCGAGGGGGTCAGCCCGCTGGCAACGCTGGCACGCGGTTATAGTGTAACAACCACGCCGCAGGGCGCTTTGCTGAAGAAAACCACGCAGACCGCACCGGGCGATACGCTGAAAACGCGTCTGGCCGATGGCTGGATTGAAAGTGAAGTGAAATCGATCGTGGTGGAAAAGAAGGCACGTAAACGGGCAGTGAAAGGGGCCTGAAACAGGCCCCGGTTTAATATCAGATTAAGTAACTGTTTGTCCGCTCCCCGTTTATCCACACCTCACGCGCTTCGCCTTCCGGCACAACGATATCCAGGGATTTCCACGCAGGTTTGAATTCGCCACGCTGAGTGATTGTGATATCGATGCGTTGCGCGCTGCTGGCAATCTCCCAGTTCAGCCATAGCGCCTGATTTTGCTGCCAGCGGTGGCTTTCGCCGTCATCCTCGAACAACATGCCCGCTGATGTCACCGCTCCCGGCGCCGGATAAACGTGCAGTTCGCGGGTCATATCCTTTTTGCTGTCTGCATGCGCCAGACGCGCAGACTGCGGCAATGCGGCACCGGCGCGCACCAGCAGCGGCAGACGATCGAGCGGCGCATCGCGGCTAATCGTCTGACCGCCTGCGAACCATTCTCCGCTGTAAAAATCGCACCAGCCGATGCTGTTGTCCGGAAGATAAACTGCGCGCTCGCGCTGCCCTTCATCGACCACGCTGGCCACCAGTAAATCCCGGCCCATCAGGAAATCGTCGGTTTCGGCAAAGGTGTTTTTATCATGCTCGTGGTCGAGGAACGTGGGCCGCAGCATCGGTTCGTCGTCAGCGTGCGCCTGCCATAACAGCGTGTAGAAATATGGCAGCAGGCGGTAGCGCAGACGGATGGCATCACGGATAAGCGGCGTCACCTGCGGATACATCCACGGCTCGTTGACGGTGTGATCGTCATTCCATGAGTGAATGGTAAAGCGCGGATGCATCACACCGTTTTGCACCCAGCGCACAAACAGTTCGGCGTCGGGTTTATCGCCGGAGAACCCGCCGACGTCATGCCCGACGTTGTACAGCCCCGATAAGCTCATGCCAATACCCATACGCGTGTTATAACGCAGCGTCTGCCAGCTTGTGTGGTTGTCGCCGCTCCACGTCTGTACATAGCGCTGCATGCCCGCACAGCCGGAACGCGAAATCAGGTATGGACGGGTTTCCGGCGCAAAGCTTTGCTGCGCTTCATACGACGCACGCATCATCAGCAACGGCATCACCGGGCGAATGTGTTTGATGGCGATGGATTTACCAAATCCGTGGCAGCGGGCGTCACTGTCCCAAACTTCGTATTCATTGTTGTCATTCCACGTCGAGCCGATGCCTTTTTCCAGCAACTGCTGCGTGACGCCTTTTTGCCACCAGCGCACGGCGGCCGGATGGGTGAAATCGAGGTGTGAGCCTTCGTCATCCCAGAACACCGAGCGCTCAGGCACATTGTTTTCGCTGTCGCGGATAAAAAGCCCCTGCTCCGCCACCTGCGGGTACTGAGGGTGATCCTGCAACAGACAGGGTTTGATGTTGGCCGCCAGACGAATACCGGCGTCGAGAAACGCCTGCGACATCACCTCCGGCTGCGGCACTTTTTCGTGGTTCCAGTTGAAGACGTAGCGTTTATTGCCAATCGACGTATAGCCCGATGAAAGCTGGAACGAATCGCAGGGGATCTCATGTTGCTGGCAAAGTGTGATGAATTTCATCAGCTGCTGCTGGGCGTCCGGTGCATCGGTGTAATACATGGTCGAGCCGCTGTAACCCAGGCTCCATTTCGGACCAAACATCGTTTTACCGGTCAGCCTGACCAGCTTTTTAGTGACCTCCAGCGAGGTCGGGCCGATGAACAGATAGTAATCCAGATCGCCCGCTTCGGCGCTGAAACGACGATACGGCAGATGATAATTATCCAGCTCCTTGCCGAGATCCAGCCAGACATTGCTAAGATTGTCGTAGAACAGGCCAAAACTGACGTCATTACGACGGGTCATCGTAAACGGAATATGTTTGTACAGCGGATCGGTGCTGGCAGCGTTGTATCCCATGGCATCCAGATTGCGCATTTCGAAACGGCGGCCACTGCGGTTGAGATCACCGGCTTTTTCGCCCAGTCCGTAAACGCCGTCCTGCGCCTCACGTCGCTGATAGTGCGCCGATGCGTCGCCTTTCACCGAGAGCATATAGGCGCCGGTTTTGCGGTCACTGACCAGAGGCAACCAGTCACCCGCCGCGTTTTTATGTTCCCACTCCAGCCAGAGAGGCTGATGGACGGTCACGCGCAGCGCTTGCGTCGTGAGGGTGAGCGTGTTTTCGCCCTGTGACAGCTGGAAGCCCGGCAGAGAGAAACCTTCATTGCTCAGACGGTCGCGCCCTTCCCACGGCACATCATTTTGCGGCGCGATGCTCCAGGTGCGATCCAGTGCCAGCTCGCCGTTGCGCTGAATAAACACGCGGATTAAGCCGTGCTCCAGCACCCGCAGACAAAACAGATGCTTACCATCGACACGCAGATCCACACCTGCGTCGTGTTTTCCGGCCAGTTCCCAGTATTTCAACGTCTTCATACGTGCTCCCTTTTTGCCGGATTGCGGCGTTCAGCGATCAAAGCAATCAGGAAGACCGCCCCGATCAAATCAAAGAATCCCATCGCGATAAACAACGGGTTAAAACCGATTGTGTCGGCAACGGCGCCGATCAGCAGAGAAAACAGGAAACTGGCGATCCACGCCGAAGAGCCGCGCATTCCGTTAACGGTCGCGACCTGATTTTTGTCGAAGGTTTCCACGACAACAGCGCTCAACATGCAGGAAATAACCTGATGGCCGAAGCCGCCGATGGAGATCAGCGCAATCGCTGCGTACGGGCTTTGCGTGAGCGCCACCAGCGCCAGCGACAGCATCATGAATGCGCCGGTGACTGAGCTGGCAACGATGGAGTTGATACGGGTGCAGCCGAAAACTTTGCGATACAGCGTGGTGAGATAGCCGCTGGCGATACTGCCGAGATCGGCGGCCAGAAACGGCAGCCAGGCGAACATTACGATGTGTTTTAAATCCATCCCGCGTTCGTTGGCCAGATACAGCGGAACCCAGAAGCTGAAGACCGCCCAGGCGGGTTCGGCCAGAAAAGCCGGGATGGCAATCCCGTAGAATTTTTTGTTTTTGCAGACGATTTTCAGCGACTGAATAAACGGCAGACGCGTTTGCTGCGGTTCGTTATCCTGGCGGATCAGCGCCAGTTCGTCTTTGCTCAGATTAGGATGGGTTTCCGGCGAATGGTAGAACTTCCACCACAGCAAAACCCACAGCATAGAGAGCAGACCGCAGAACAGGAACGCCCCGCGCCAGCCGAAAGACAGATGCGCCACCAGAATAATGGGGGGTGCCAGCATCGCGCCAATGGAAAAACCCACGCCCGCCCAGCCTGCGGCGACTGGCCGCTCTTTACGCGGGAACCAGTCAGAAATCGCTTTGGCGTTGGCCGGTGTGGCCGCCGCTTCGGCGCTGCCCATGAAAAAGCGCAAAATCGCCAGCTGGATCCAGCTTCCGGCACCGGCGTGCAACATACACACGACCGCCCAGACAGAAGCACAGATCAGGAAACCGAGCTTCAGGCCGATCACGTCGATCAGCCAGCCACACAGTGGCTGAAAAATGGTATACGCCGCCTGAAATGCCGCGACGATGTAAGAATATTGTTCGGTGGTCATATTCAGGCTGGTTTTGAGTTCCGCAGCCAGTAATCCCAGCGAGTTACGGGTGATGTAGTTGACCGTCACGCCGAGTAAAAACAGCGCCAGCATCCACCAGCGTAACGCCTTTATTTTTCTGCGCCCTGTAACCGCAGTCTTCTCAGTGCTGATTTGAATTGTCATGCCTGTTCTCCCACCCGTCGGCCAATGCCGCAGATGATGTGTTATGTAAGGTACTTCGGCAGAGTAGGCAGACGGATTTGTGAGCGAAACGTGATTTTTTGCAAAAGTTTTCACGCTATAACTTCCCGGCCGCATCAGGAGTAGAAAACGCTTATGTGCTGCTCATCTTTTGTAGTGAAAAATTTTGCATGGTCGATTTTGAAGGAGATCACAGTTTGAAAGGAAAGTTAAATATCCAGCAAATTGCCGACCAGACCGGGCTGTCGATCAGCACCGTTTCACGGGTTCTGGCGGGGAAAAATAATACCAGCACCAGGGCCCGCGAGCGGGTGATGGAATGTGCCAAATCGCAGGGCATTTTCACCGGGCTTTCCACCGGACGCCTGATGCTTAATAACATCATGATTTTCGCCCCGGCCCGCGCCTTCGATGTTCGCAGCGATATTTTCTATTACAAAGTGGTACAGGGGATTCTGGCAGCGACCGCCCATCATGAAGTGCGTGTGCGCTATTGCGCGATGGAAGAAGAGAACGCCGACGCCGCGCTGTTTATCGCCAAAATGACCGACCCGCTCACCGAAGCCGCGCTGCTGGTTGGCATCGACGATCCGCATATCCATCAACTCGCCGCCGAAATGGGCAAACCCTGTGTGCTGGTGAACTGCCATGACCGGTATATGCGCCACGACAGCGTCAGCCCCGATCATCAGACCATGGGCGATTTCGCCTGCGATTATCTGTTCGCGCAGGGGCATCAGCACATTGTGACGCTGCAATGTCTGCGTCGTCATACTATGGAACTGCGTCTGAGTGGCATCAGACAGGCGTTCGCACGTCATCATCAGACCTTTAGCGACAGCCTTCATCTGCTGAATACGTCGGGTTTCGGTGCGCAGGAAAGCGAGCAGGCCATGCTCAACTATCTGGAAGCCTTGCCGGCGGGTCAGCCGCTGCCAACGGCGATTCTGGCAGGCGGCGATTTTATGGCCTCCGGTGTCGTGGCAGCACTCAGCAAAAAAGGGTTTTCGGTGCCGGGCGATATCAGCGTGCTCAGCACCGACGGGTTTAATCTGGCGGAAATCCACGACGTACAGCTGACCGCCGTCCACGTGCCGCGCGATGAGTTGGGCACTGAAGCCATCGCGCTGTTACAGCGGCGTATGCTGCGCCCTGACGCGCCCTGCACTAATCAGCTCCTTCAGGGAAAACTGGTTGTGCGGGATTCGGTACGTAAAACTTCAGGCCGGGCAGTCACGCCCCGTGCCCATCAGCTTTATGACCAACAAATCTGATGAATCACAGGTTGTGCGAGGGGCAGCCGGACAGATAAATCTCATCTTTGACCGGCAGAACGTGACGCGGTTCTATACTGATTTGTGACGACTATTCATTAGCCGCTTTTCAGTATCAGATATTCAGAACACCTTTCTTTCACCTGCGGGTGACCCTTGATAAGGAGATTCACGATGAATCACAGTTCAGCGAAGCGTTATAACAGCGTCATTCCACCCTACATGCTCAACCGCATTATCGAACACGGCTCAGAACCTCAGCGCAAATGTGCCCGGCAAACGCTGGTGCATGTAAATACCCTGATGGCACAGCCTTACGCCAAACCGCAAAAAATCGTCACCGCCAAAGCCGGACAGGTAGAGCGCGATATTTATGATGCGAAAAACACCACCCGGCTGCCGGGCGAATCGGTGCGTAAAGAGGGGCAGAAAAGTAACGGCGATGTCACGGTGGATGAAGCCTATGATTATCTCGGCGTCACCTATGATTTCTTCTGGCAGGCGTACCAGCGCAACTCTCTCGACGGGAAAGGTCTGGCTCTGCTCGGCACCGTTCACTACGACAAAGGCTATCAGAACGCCTTCTGGAACGGCCAGCAGATGGTGTTTGGTGACGGTGACGGCGAGATATTCAACCGGTTCACGATTGCCATCGATGTGGTCGGCCACGAGCTTTCGCACGGCGTCACGGAAAGCGAAGCCGGGCTGGAATACAATGGGCAATCCGGCGCACTGAACGAATCGCTGTCTGACGTATTTGGTTCGCTGGTCAAACAGTTTCACCTGAAACAAACTGCCGATAAAGCGGACTGGATCATCGGCGAGGGCTTGCTGGCCAAAGGCATTCAGGGCACCGGCCTGCGCTCAATGTCGCATCCCGGCACTGCGTACGACGATCCGCTGCTCGGCAAAGATCCGCAACCCGCTGACATGAGCGGTTATGTGAATACCCGCGATGACAACGGCGGTGTCCACATCAACTCCGGGATCCCGAACCGCGCCTTTTATCTTGCCGCGACCAAACTGGGTGGCAACGCCTGGGAACGCGCAGGATATGCCTGGTACGATACGGTGTGCGACAAATCGTTGCCTAAAAATGCAGACTTTGTGACGTTTGCCCAACTGACGGTAAAGCATGCCGAAAAACGGTTTGATGTCGCCGTCGCGCAGGCCGTCCGTGAAGCCTGGGAGCAGGTCGGAGTGATGTAAATGAAACCTTTAGATTCGCTGGAAAGTAATGCGGTTATCGAGATTTACCGTGAAGGTGGTATCGCGTTTATCCCTAAACTCAGCGGGCCGCGAAGGGTCGAGCTTTCGGACATGAGCGATGATAAGCGGCAGCAACTCTGTCAACTTATCAACCAGGCGATGCCCTATGCGCAGGAAAAAGAAAACGCCGGTCATGGAGACCAGCGTTATTTCCGCATCGAGATTTACTTTGCGTCGGCGGAGCATTCGGCCAGTCTGGTGGTGATCGTTCCGGAAACCGAAGCGCCGGAAGAACTGGTGAATTTATGGAAACAGGCCCGGCCAGAGGATCACCCTTCTGAGTAAGGGGAGTACGTCAATATCACCCGCTTTTTAGAAATCATTCCATGCCCGTTTTGGCAGATATAATCCACCGCACCGCAGGCTTTCAGTTCCTGCAACGGTTGCTGACAATCCGGGCATAACGCCGTTTGCTGATACTCACTATGACATGCGTCACAGCGAAAGTGACCGCTTACCCAGCTCATCGGCTGGTCGCAAACCGGACAATGTGCATCCATCCCGCTTCTCCTCTAAATAGCGCCCAGCGTCCGTAATAAATACAGGCCGAGCGCGGTGGTGAAAAATGATCCCAGCGTAGTGACGGCAATAATATTCGCCGCCAGCGTCGCGTTGCCGCCCATGGCCCGGGTCATGACATAACTGCCCGCCGCCGTCGGTGTGCAGGAAAACAAAAAGATGACGCCGAGCGCCGCGCCGCGAAAACCAAAAGCCCAGGCACCCAGAGTCATCAGCGCCGGAACAAACATCACCCGCGAAGCCGATGACCAGGCCGCGACATTTGAACTGCGAAACATTGCCCGCCAGTCAAGGCTGGCACCCGCGCACAACATTGCCAGCGGCAGTGCCATGCCGGAGATAAACGCCCCGGTACTGGCGAGGGTGGCGGGCATCGGCAAACGGCTGTACTGGAAGGCCAGTCCAAGCACCAGTCCGATAATCAGCGGATTGGTGACGATACCGCGCAAAATCGGCTGTAAGCCGATGCGATTCCCCTGCCCGCCTTTCAGGCTGCGGGTCAGCGTGATCACTGACAGCACGTTGAACAGAATCACTGTCACTGCCAGATACATCGAACCGAGCGCGATCCCTTCGCTGCCAAACGCCAGCGAGGCGTAAGCCAGACCCGCAATGCCGGTGTTAGCGCGAAATCCACCCTGAACAAATATGCCGCGCTCTCGCGGATCCTTCACCAGCTTTAGTGCCACCAGTTCCAGCAGCAGGAAAGAAACCACCGTCGCCACGCCGCCATAAATAGCCAGCGGCAGGTTGGAGCCCGAAGAGTCATGCCCCTGCGCTACGCTGAAAAAGAGCAGGCAAGGTAACGCGATATTGAAAACTAACCGGCTGGCTTTCTCATTAAAACTGTCGTCCATCAGGCCGGTGCGGCGCAGCACCATGCCCAATAACAAAATCAATAAATTAGGTACCGTGACGCCAAATGCAAAACTCCAGGTCTGCCAGAACATCCAGCCAGCTCCTCGCGCAAAAATGAGACAAAAAAATGGGGTACATTTTCATGCACCCCATCAGTTTTTAGGATTTGTTTTTCAGGTGCTGCAGAAGGCGTCTGCGCTTACGCTGCTGATGTGGCGACAGCGTGTTTTTCTTGCCTTCATACGGGTTCTCACCCTCTTTGAACTGGATGCGGATCGGGGTACCCATCACTTTCAGTGAACGACGGAAGTAGTTCATCAGATAGCGTTTGTAAGAGTCAGCCAGATCTTTCACCTGATTACCGTGGATAACCACGATAGGTGGGTTATAACCGCCGGCGTGCGCATATTTCAGCTTCACACGACGACCGTTCACCAGCGGTGGCTGGTGGTCGTCAGCGGCCATCTGCATGATACGGGTCAGCATGGAAGTGCTGACGCGCGTGGTCGCGCAGGTGTAGGCTTCAATCACGGATTCGAACAAGTTACCCACGCCGCTGCCGTGCAGGGCAGAGATAAAGTGGATACGTGCGAAGTCCACGAAACCAAGGCGCAGATCCAGCTGGTCTTTCACCTGAGCACGCGCTTCTTCACTCATGCCATCCCACTTGTTCACCACAATCAGTAGTGAGCGCCCGCTATTGAGGATGAAGCCCAACAGCGAAAGGTCCTGATCGGAGATACCGTCGCGGGCATCAATGACCAGCATCACGACGTTCGCGTCTTCAATCGCCTTCAGGGTTTTGATGACGGAGAATTTCTCGACGGTTTCAGTGACTTTACCGCGCTTACGCACACCGGCGGTGTCGATCAAAACGTATTCACGTTCGTCGCGCACCATCGGGATATAAATACTGTCGCGGGTGGTGCCCGGCATGTCGTAAACCACGACGCGCTCTTCGCCCAAAATGCGGTTAGTCAGTGTGGACTTACCTACGTTCGGACGCCCGACGATAGCCAGTTTGATTGGCAGAGATTGCGGATCGAAATCGTCTTCTTCGTCTTCCGGAATTTCATCACCGGTCGCTTCCTGCTCTGCCCAGTAAGCGGCGTTAGCCTCTTCTTCGGTCAGTTCGACTTCTTCTGGTTTAGCCCCAACGAACGGCACCAGTACGTGCTCAATCAGTTGTGCCACACCACGGCCATGCGAGGCCGCGATCGGATAGACTTCGCCTAAGCCGAGTGAGTAGAAGTCACCGACGGCGCTGTCAGGGTCAATACCGTCCGTTTTGTTCGCTACCAGGAAAGTCGCTTTTTCACGGCTGCGAAGATGCTGAGCAATGCCCTGATCGGCAGGCATCAGGCCCGCGCGCGCATCGACCATGAACAGAACGATGTCTGCTTCTTCGATAGCCAGCAGAGACTGGCCAGCCATACGGGTTTCAACGCCGTCTTCGGTACCGTCGATACCGCCGGTATCCACGATGATGAATTCATTACCCTCAATCTCAGCACGACCATACTTGCGGTCACGCGTTAGCCCCGGGAAATCCGCAACCAGCGCGTCACGCGTCTTGGTCAAACGGTTAAATAAAGTGGATTTACCCACATTCGGGCGCCCAACAAGCGCAACGACAGGTATCATTTTGAAGCCTCAGTGTTTTTATTTATAGCTAAACGCAAATAGTCTGCTGCCCTTCTGTTTCGGACAAACAGCTATAATTCAATTTGTTACAGCGAAATTCAACGTTCAAATTGCACGGTTTTCAGAATACGAAACGGCCCCTGAGCAATTCAGGAGCCGTTTTTAAGCCCGCGATCAAACGATCTCAGGGCCAGACGCCGGGCGCGGTTTTAGCGGGTGAAGGAGTAAACTTCGCCACCTTTCGCCTGTAACACCAGCTTGTCGCTTGCCACAATCGGCGCACTCAGGAAGCCATCACTGTCGACTTTCTGCTGAGCAACGAAACGACCGTCGGTGGTGTTGATCCAGTGCAGATAACCTTCTGAATCACCGACCACGATATACCCATTATACAGCACTGGCGCGGTAAGATTACGGTGCAACAGATCGCTTTGACGCCACAGGCTTACGCCGCCCTGTGTATCCAGCGCCATCACACGGTCATCCTGATCGACCATATAGATACGGCCTGCATCCACGATGATGTCATTCACAGAGCCGACATCACGTTTCCACATCACCTGACCAGAACGCAGATCCATCGCCACCAGATTGCCGTTGTAAGCCAGCGCATAAACAACGCCATCAACGATAACCGGTGTGGTATCCACATCACTCAGACGGTCGATTTCAGTCGTACCGGTAGTTTGTGAAATACGTTGCTGCCAGATCAACTGACCTTCTTTCATCAGCACGGCGCTGACGCGGCCGTTATCACCGCCGACAATGGCTGCTCCAAAGGCAACCGCTGGGGCAGATTCACCACGCAGAGAAAGCGTCGGCATATCGAGGTTAGCGGTCCACTGGATCTTACCGTCAGATTCGCTCAGACCCTGCAACATGCCGTTGCCGGTATGCACCAGCACTAATCCATCGCTGGCCACAGGACGGGACAATGCTTCGCCCGCCACTTTGGTCTGCCATGCCACGGTGCCATCTTCAGTGTTCAGCGCATAAACCACCGCTTTTTCACTGCCGATATACACATGGCCGCCGGAAACAGTCAGGCCGCCGGACAGTTGTGCTGAACGGTTGCTGGAGAAGAAACCGGTTTTTTCGGACAGGTTAACACTCCATTTTTCTTTACCGCTGTCAGCATCCAGCGCTTTCACGATGCCAAAACGATCGGCTGCGTAAATGGTGCTGTCCTGCCAGGCCGGACGCAGATGGGAGTAAAAATCACCAACGCCATCGCCTACGGATTTGCTCCAGACTTTCGTCGGAGTAAATTGATTCTCAACTTTTGGCAGCGGGGACATTTTGACGACATCTTCTTCGCTGTTAAACAATGAACAGCCACTCAGCAGGGCAACAGAAACCCATCCTACCAAGAGTGTTTTACGCAATTGCATCGGGGTTCCCCTTAGCTGGCTAAGTTGTTCAATTTCATACGCAGCATTGTTTGCAGCGTTTGAGAGGGTTTAGATTCCAGACCTTTGCTGAAGGCATCACGAGCCCCTTTCGCATCGCCTTTAGCAAGCAGAACATCACCACGGATGCCTTGCTGCATTGCTGCCCAGCCTTCACCCTTCACGCCGTCTAACGTTTTGAGTGCATCATCAAATTTGCCTTGCTGCATCTGGACACGTGCCAGACGTAAATTCACCAGCGAGCGTAAATTGTCTTCTTTGGCCTGACCTTGCGCCTGCGTTAACTGCTTTTCAGCATTGGCGAAATCTTTCGTTTCGACAAAGTGATCGGCCAGTTGCAGAGCGGCAAACACACCGTAATTGTTGTCATTGCTCTGACCAAACTTCTCGAGCTCGGCCACGCCTTGCGCACTTTTGCTGGCCATTGCCTGATTTGCTTTCTGGAAAGACGCAGAAGCTTCCGTCAGGGCAGAGTCCTGATGGCTCTGCCAGAAACGCCAGCCGCCCAGGGCTACAATACCCAGAACAACGCCGATGGCCAGCGCTTTACCGTTTTCGGCAAAGAAGCGACGTACAGCATCAACCTGTTCATTCTCAGTGGTATAGACTTCCACAGTGTCCTTCTCCTTAACCCAACATCGAAGCCAGACGCCCAGCAACTTCACTGTGCGTCAGCGTTTCTTGCGTTCCAGTTTGCAGGTCTTTGACCACAACCTGCTGGTTAGCGACTTCATCTTCGCCTAATACCAGGGCAACTCGTGCACCCCATTTATCAGCACGGGCGAATTGCTTCTTGAAGTTGCCGCCACCGTAATTCGTCATCACTTTCAGTTCCGGCATAGCATCACGCAGCGTTTCAGCCAGTTTCATGGCTGCACCTTGTGTACCCGCGCCAGAAGAAATGACGTAAGCATCAACCGTCGCAGGCGCTTTGAAGTCTGGATTTACGGCCTGAACCAGTAATACCAGACGCTCAAGCCCCATCGCAAAACCGACGGCAGGCGTCGCACGACCGCCCAATTGTTCAACCAGCCCGTCGTAACGGCCACCCGCACACACAGTACCCTGTGAGCCCAGACTGCTGGTTACCCACTCGAACACGGTGCGGTTGTAATAATCCAGACCGCGCACAAGTCGCTGATTAATCGTATATGGGATACCAGACTGCTCTAAAAGTTCACACAGACCGGTAAAGTGTTCCCTTGATTCATCATCAAGGTAGTCACCGAGCTCTGGCGCATCGTTCAATAACGTCTGAATTTCCGGATTTTTGGAATCCAGAACACGCAGAGGATTGCTGTACATTCGACGTTTGCAGTCTTCATCCAGCTTGTCTTTATGCTGCTCAAGGAAGGCCACCAACGCATCGCGATAGTTCGCACGGGCTTCCAGTGAACCGATAGAGTTCAGTTCCAGCGTAACGTGCTCGGAGATGCCCAGCGCACGCCACCAGCGGGCGCTCAGCAGGATCAGTTCCGCATCGATATCCGGGCCTTGCAGACCAAAGACTTCGACACCCAACTGATTAAACTGACGATAGCGTCCTTTTTGCGGGCGTTCGTAGCGGAACATCGGGCCGATGTACCACAGACGTTGTTCCTGATTGTACAGCAGACCATGTTCGATACCGGCGCGCACGCAGCCGGCCGTTCCTTCAGGGCGCAGCGTCAGGCTTTCACCGTTGCGATCCTCAAAGGTGTACATTTCTTTTTCCACGACATCGGTCACTTCACCGATCGCGCGTTTAAACAATGGGGTCTGCTCTACAATCGGCATACGGATTTCGCTGTAGCCGTAACCGCCGAGTACCTGTTTCAAAGTACCTTCGATACGCTGCCACAGCGCCGTGTCTTCCGGCAGGTAGTCGTTCATGCCGCGAATGGCCTGGATATTCTTTGCCACGTCAGTTCTCTATCGTTTTATAAAAAATGAACCCGATTATAGGGGGTTTGTGGTCTGCGGTTCAACGCACAGACGCCATCACCCCCTGTCGGGTTCAATATAATACTGCGAGCATACTCTGACGCCCGCAACCGATGTTACTTTTCAAGATGATTGATAACGATACGTTTACTCTCATCCATAATCGCCGCTTTGGCGCGGATCTTCGCTTCTAACTGATCGATCATCTGCTCGTTATCAAAACGATCTCTCTGACGAACGCCGTCTTCGTAGAAACCGCTTTTATTATGGCCGCCAGTGACGCCAATAGTGGAAACCAGCGCTTCGCCCGGACCGTTCACCACGCAACCGATGATGGAAACATCCATTGGCGTGATCAAGTCTTCAAGACGCTGCTCTAACGCATTGACGGTGCCGATGACATCAAACTCCTGACGCGAACAGGTCGGGCAGGCAATAAAGTTGATGCCACGGGAACGGATGCGCAAGGATTTCAGAATATCAAAACCGACTTTCACTTCTTCGACCGGATCGGCGGCCAGAGAAATACGCAGCGTATCGCCGATACCTTCAGACAACAGCAGGCCGAGACCGATAGCAGATTTCACCGAACCGGCGCGTAAACCGCCCGCTTCCGTGATACCCAAATGCAAAGGCTGATCAATACGCTTCGCCAGCAGACGATAAGACTCGACGGCAAGAAACACATCAGAGGCTTTTACGCTGACTTTGAACTGATCAAAATTAAGTCTGTCGAGAATGTCGACATGACGCATCGCGGATTCCAGCAGCGCTTCGGGCGTAGGTTCGCCGAACTTTTCCTGGATATCTTTTTCCAGAGAGCCACCGTTCACACCGATGCGGATAGGAATATTGTAATGTCGGGCGCAGTCCACCACGGAACGGATGCGTGATTCATTACCGATGTTGCCCGGATTAATGCGCAGGCAATCAACCCCGTACTCCGCCACTTTCAGCGCGATACGGTAGTCAAAATGGATATCAGCAACCAGCGGAACATTCACCTGCTGCTTGATAAGCTTGAACGCCTCAGCGGCATCCATGGTAGGCACAGAAACGCGGACAATATCGACGCCTACGCGTTCCAGCGATTTGATCTGGGCGACCGTCGCCGCGACATCTGTGGTGCGGGTGTTGGTCATCGATTGCACAGCAATCGGCGCGCCATCACCTACAGGCACCTTGCCGACATAAATCCGGGTTGATTTGCGACGGGTAATGGGTGCTTGGTTATGCATTACTTCACTCTCCATCGTTGCAATCGTCCGACAAGCTGCCGATTACTCGGCAGCGATAGTCAGGCGCGCAACACGGCTTGATTTTACAAAACGACTTAAATCAACCGGCTTGCCCTGGAATTGAATATCCACTGCACCCGGTGCGCCGATTTTCAGCTTATAAGGTGCAGTTCCCTTCACGCTCAGGGTTTCGCCGCCTTTTTTGATGCCGCTGAACAAGGTTTTACCTGACGCGTCATCGATCTGTAACCAGCAGTCAGCTTTGAACGTCAAAGCGACAGCTTGCGGATCCGCACCTGCCGCAGCAGTTTGTGCATCACCGGTTGGCAGACCATTCTCAGCCGTTGCTGGCTGGCTGGTGGATACCGCAGCAGGTGCTTGTGCTGCAGGCGTTCCGGCGGAAGCCGGTGCGCTGTTATCCGTTGGCGTTTGCGCAGTGTTCAAAGGAATTGAGTTCTGTGATTGTGGCGTCGTCGCTGCTGCGTCAGGCGCAGAAGACGTGTCTTCTGTCGTCGGTGCAGAATTAGCGTTGTCACCACCGCCCAGAGGAATAGTTTGCCCCTGGCCGTTATCTTGATTCAGTTGAGCCGTAGACTGATCGGCCATTGTCGCGATTTCTTCCTGCTGCGCCTGATGGTTTTGCCACCACCATGCACCGGTCAGGCCAATCACCACAAACACCACCAGCCAGGTAAAGCCCATCAGCCAGCCATCGCGTTTTTTGCGAGACTTACCGAGAGAGAAACCCTGCATAGAAGCGACTTTCGGCACTTTAATCGGGGCTTGCTTACCAATCAGGTTTAAGAGCTCTTCTTCCGGGATATGAACCAGTTTGGCATAGGAACGAAGATAACCACGCAGGAAAGTCGGCGCGAGATCGGCCGGCGTAGTATCTTCTTCAATTTGGCGAATCGTAGAGACTTTCAGACACAGGCGTTCTGCAACGGCCTGATGGCTGAGCCCTAACTCTTCACGCGCCTGACCCAGACGTTGGCCTGCGGTCAATGTAACTTTATTTTCTTGGGAGGCTTCAGTATTCATTAGCTAAGAACTGCTGGTACTGTTTGGATTGTGGATAACTTCGCGCAAGCTGCTTACCGAAGCGTTGAACGCTATCCGGATTGCCCGCTAACGCAGCGAATCGAATTTGTAACATAATGCTGTCAGCCGTGGCTGGCAGGACATGCTGGTAGATATCCAGTAGAAGTTTCGCCTGAGCGCGATTCCCTTCTTCAAATTCTTTGGTTGCCTCTGTCAGCAAGGGTGCGCCTTTATCGGGATCGGTTTTTAATGCCCGGCTCAGTAACACTCGCGCTTCCTCATTCTGATTTGCCTTCAGAAAACAGTAGCCTGCATTTTCGAGACTGTCTGCCACCTGACCGTAATCAGGCGCATTGGCTGCGGCGCTAAACTGCTGTTGTGCCGGTACATACTGCCCTAAACTACACAAAAACGCACCGTAATTATTTAAGACGGTCCCATTTTGCGGAGCCAGCTTCAGCGCTTGCTGATAGCGGCTTTCGGCAGCTTTCTGATCGCCGGTTTTTTGCTCGTAAAGTGCCATGCCCAACTGAGTACGATAATCATCCGGCGCACTGTCTGCGGCTTTTTGCAGATTCTGTTTCGCCGCATCCATATTTCCCTGAGTGAGATACGCCATCCCCAGTTCAAGACGGGTTTGGGATGCACCTGTTGCTGCCTGCGTCTCTTTCGGAGCGCTTGAACACCCCGACAACAGAGCAGCCGCCAAACCGGCAGCCATCAGCATTTTCGCACTGCCTTTCATTGCCATGCTTAATTCCCTTTATTCTGCCACCGACAATAAAACGCAGGGCTTTGAGTGATACCTCCAGGCCCTGCGCTGCCCTTCTGACGATTAAACGGCTTTAACGGAAATCTGTTGTTCAGCCGCCATCTTTTTCTTCAACGTACGTTTGGTGCGGTCAATGACGTCACCGGCCAGCTGGCCACAGGCGGCATCAATGTCATCACCACGGGTTTTACGCACGATGACGGTAAACCCATACTCCATCAGTACTTTAGAGAAACGATCGATACGGCTGTTTGAGCTGCGGCCATACGGCGCGCCAGGGAACGGGTTCCATGGGATCAGGTTGATTTTGCACGGCGTATTTTTCAGACGCTCAGCCAGCTCATGCGCATGCTCGGTGCCATCGTTGATATGGTCGAGCATAACGTACTCAATGGTCACGCGGCCCTGGTTGGCGTTGGATTTACTGATGTAACGTTCAACGGCGGCCAGAAAAGTATCGATATTGTACTTGCGGTTAATCGGCACGATTTCATCGCGAATAGTGTCGTTCGGCGCGTGCAGAGAAATAGCCAGCGCAACGTCAATCATGTCACCCAGCTTATCCAGCGCAGGCACGACGCCAGAAGTGGACAGCGTCACGCGGCGTTTAGACAGGCCAAACCCGAAGTCATCCAGCATGATTTCCATCGCCGGAACGACGTTCGTCAGGTTCAGCAAAGGTTCGCCCATGCCCATCATCACGACGTTAGTGATAGGACGGGTGCCCGTAATTTTGGCAGCACCGATGATTTTCGCCGCACGCCAGACCTGACCAATGATTTCGGACACGCGCAGGTTACGGTTAAAGCCCTGTTGAGCCGTAGAACAGAAAGTACATTCCAGCGCGCAGCCAACCTGGGAGGAGACGCAAAGCGTGGCGCGGTCGCCGTCCGGGATATACACGGTTTCGACCAGTTGCCCGCCGACCTGAATCGCCCATTTGATGGTGCCATCGGTAGAACGTTGTTCGGAAGCGACTTCCGGAGCGCGGATTTCAGCCACGCGCGCCAGCTTGTCACGCAGCGGTTTATTGATATCGGTCATTTGCTCGAAATCATCGCTGCAATAGTGGTACATCCACTTCATGACCTGATCAGCACGGAACGGTTTCTCGCCCATGTTGATGAAGAACTCACGCATTTGTTTGCGGTTAAGATCAAGAAGGTTAATTTTTGCGGCAGCAGGAGCAACAGTTTTCACTTCCTCTGCGGAAATCGGGAAGGTTTCAGACACGTTTTGCTCGGGAGTTGTTGATTCTAACATAATGAAATATGGCCTCGTTGTTACACGTTATGGCGCCAGGGAAGTGCAGAACCGGTACCGTCTGCGCGCATAAGCGGCATTCAGGTGGCCTGCAATAAATTGCGCCCCGAAGAGGCTGGCTCATTCGGGGCGCAACATTGTACAAATTTTAGGGCAGAGTTGCCATGTTTGGAAGGCGACGCTGACAAAATTCTTGCGAATTTGCGGTCTGTCTTCCGGCAATGACGCCCGAAAATCTTAACGCGGGCAGATTTCGCTTTCGTCGAAGAAGTAAGCGATTTCGCGTTGTGCGGATTCTACTGCATCAGAACCGTGAACGGCGTTAGCAGTGAAGCTGTCTGCGAAATCTGCACGCAGGGTACCGGCCAGTGCGTTTTCCGGGTTAGTTGCACCCATGATGTCACGGTTACGCTGAACTGCGTTTTCGCCTTCCAGAACCTGAACAACGATCGGGCCAGACGTCATGAATTCAACCAGACCGTCAAAGAATGGACGACCTTTATGCTCAGCGTAGAAACCTTCAGCCTGCTCTTTGGTCAGTTTCAGCATTTTAGAAGCAATGATGGAGAAACCTGCGCGTTCGAAACGTGCGTAGATTGCGCCGATGTCATTGTTAGCAACGGAGTTTGGCTTGATGATGGAGAAAGTACGTTGGATAGTCATGGAAAAACCTCTGTCTGACTTTTATAGGTAGGGCCGGTTAATTTAATGTTATACCTGCCGTAAAATGGCGGTGATTATAGGGAGCGAAGTTAAGATTGCCTACCCGAATCACAACATTTAATTAAAAAAATGCGGCATTGATTCACGATCATGCACAAACTGCCTAATCCCCTTAAACAAAACGGGGACAATTAGGGGATTAACGCAAAGATCCCCCTTACCGTTTTACGCCTGCCCGGACGAAGGAATAATGTTACGCAGCCAGCTTCCCCACTTGCGCTGATAGAACGGTTGCGTATGGCTTATCAGATAATGACTGATGCCGCGTTCCTTTTCAGAAACGATACAGAAATCCACAGGACGGTCGTCCGGTGATGTTTCGGCGGCCACATTTCCCGCTTCACGGATCAGCGCATCAATTTCCTGCTCATCACCGTCAGCTTCAACCCCAATTAACAGGTTCGGCTGCTCGTCGACGGTTTTGTCGTGGATAAGCGCCATGAACGCCCGGCGTACCGGTTTTTTTTGCGTGAACAATGTCGTCAGCGCGTCAATCATCGCCGACGGATACTCTTCCGGCTGGCCTATCAGAAGCTGGCTTTCTTTATCGAGTACCAGTTCCGACGGCGCATTCAGGCCGCCGTTGTTGAGCAGCAGCGTGACTTCGCTCGGGTAAAACTCTTTACCGTATTCAGATTTCGGATTCAGAAACAGCTCTTCACCCTGCGTCATTTCAAATAACACCCGGGCCGGAAGTGCCACAAAGGCCTGCTCATCCGGGCTTTCGCCAGCGCTGGCTTTTTCCAGAACGTCGACGGACGAAAAGAAAGGAATGATCGAGCTACCGTCCTGTTTTTCCCAGTGCAGGATATTCAGTTCGCTGCCCGCAGTGATCGCCACACTGCCCTGTTGTTCCGCATTATCCTGACCGGCATCGCCCAGAACAAACACGGTGGAATCCAGCAGCGTCTGGTAAAACGCCGGACGCCAGGCGGCAGCGGTCACGGACAGACGGAGCAGTCGCTCCAGCTCGTTTTCACCGTCCGTCGCAGCGCTACCGGCAGGGAGATGGTCGTGTGGGACACTCATGGTTCTTTACTCCGGTAAAGGTATAAAACGGGGCGCCCGTGAGCGCCCCGTGGTCAAAACAATGCCTGACACCAAAAAAATCGAGTTGTATGACAAAAGGATCAGGCCTTTTGCGCAGCACTTGCGCATATGCCGCTCGAAGTATGACGGTTAGTTATTTTGCTTTGGCTAACAACAGGTTGGCGACAGTGCGCACGCCCAGGCCGGTGGCACCGGCAGACCACTGGTCAGCCGCACTTTTGCGGTAAGTTGCAGAACAGTCGATGTGCAACCAGCCTTTTTTGTAATCCGTCACAAAGTGAGACAAGAACGCGGCAGCCGTGCTCGCACCGGCGGTGTGAGAGGGACCGGCGATATTGTTCAGTTCCGCGAAGTTTGACGGCAGATGTGAACGATGGAACTCTTCCAGTGGCAGACGCCAGAAAGGTTCGTGTTCGGCTTTCGCACTTGCCAGCAGTTCGCCAGCCAGCGCATCGTCGAAGCTGAACAGCGCGTGATAATCGTTGCCCAGCGCCGTTTTGGCCGCACCGGTCAGCGTTGCCGCGTCGATCAGCAGTTCAGGATTCTGTGCAGAGGCGTCGATCAGGCCATCTGCCAGTACCAGACGGCCTTCAGCGTCGGTGTTCATCACTTCAACGGTTTTGCCATTGCGGTAGCGAATGATATCGCCCAGTTTGAGCGCATTGCCGCTGACCATATTGTCCGCGCAGCACAGATAAAGCTTCACGCGTTTATTCAGGCCGTTGGCTGCGGCCAGCGCCAGCGCACCGGTCAGGGTCGCAGCGCCGCCCATGTCAGCTTTCATGGAATCCATAGAGCCGCTCGGTTTGAGGCTATAGCCGCCGGTGTCAAAAGTAATACCTTTGCCCACCAGGCAGGCGTAAACCGGCGCTTCAGCGTCGCCGCTTGGGTTGTAATCGAGCGCCAGCAGAACTGGAGCGCGATCTGAACCACGGCCAACAATGTGCAGGCCGTTATAATTTTGCTGACGAAGATCGTCACCTTTGGTGATGCGGTAGCTGACTTTGTCGTTACCAAATTCGCACATCAGATCCACAGCGCGCGTGGCCAGTTGCTCTGGTGACAAGTCTTCTGCAGGGGTATTGATAGTGTTGCGCACCCAGTCGATGATTTTCAGGCGCTGCTTCAGCGTGGTCGAATCATCTTCTGATAATTCGGCCCATTCGACGTTACGGGTGCCTTTCGGGCCACGGAAGCCCTGCCAGAATGCCCAGCTGTTTTCGAGATCCCAGCCTTCACCGGCCAGTTTGACATTTTTAACGCCCTGACCGTCGATACGACGTGCCGCGCGGGAGATTGCCGTCAGCGCGTCGCCGCCATTCAGATGAATGGTCATGCCCGCAGAATCGGTACTCAGTGTGGCTTTTTCGCCCCAGCGCGCATCAGCAGGCTGAGTGGAAAGGAACACGGGCATGGCTTCATTGGTCGTTACTTCGGAACTCATAACAGCACTCCTGATTGTTTTTATCTTCAATGATGACAGGTAAATCGCCCTTTTATAGGGAGGGACTTCATTTCATATAAACCGGTGGCAACTCACGCAGGCGGCGGACAGATTTCACCACCAGCGCAATGGCATAATCAATTTCTTCTTCGGTGGTCCAGCGCCCCAGCGAAAAGCGGATGGAACCGTGTGCCAGTTCTTCGCTCAATCCTATGGCACGCAAAACGTAGGAAGGTTCAAGGCTGGCGGAGGTACAAGCCGAACCGGAGGACACCGCCAGATCTTTGAGCGCCATGATCAGAGATTCCCCTTCCACGGCGGCAAAGCTGACGTTGAGAATGTTGGGTGCCGCGTGCTGCGGCGATCCATTGAGATGCACCTGATCCAGCTGCTGAATGCCCTTCCACAGACGATCCCGCAGTACGGTCAGACGCTCTGCTTCGGCGGTCATCTCTTCTTTGGCAATGCGGTAAGCTTCGCCCATGCCGACAATCTGATGCACCGGCAGCGTCCCGGAACGCATACCGCGCTCGTGGCCGCCGCCGTGAATTTGCGCGTCGATACGCACTTTCGGTTTGCGGCACACGTAGAGCGCGCCGATACCTTTAGGGCCATAAATCTTGTGCGCCGAGAACGACATCAGATCGACCGGCAACTCGCTGAGATCGATAGCTATCTTGCCCACGCTTTGGGTCGCATCGACATGGAATAAAACGCCGCGACTGCGGCACAGTTCACCGAGAGTAGCGATGTCCTGAATTACGCCGATTTCGTTGTTCACCTGCATGATTGACACCAGAATCGTCTCCGGACGCATCGCCGCTTCTACCGCCGCCGGGGGGATCACACCGTCTTCGCGCGGAGCCAGATAGGTGACGTCGAAACCTTCGCTTTCCAGCTGGATACAGGTATCGAGCACCGCTTTGTGTTCGGTCTGACTGGTGATGATGTGGTTGCCTTTCGCACGCTGCGCATGGGCTGCGCCTTTGATAGCCAGATTGTCAGATTCTGTCGCGCCCGAGGTGAAGACAATTTCACGCGGATCGGCATTGATCAGATCAGCAATCTGGTTACGCGCCACGTCCACGGCCTCTTCGGCCTGCCAGCCAAAGCGGTGCGAGCGGGAGGCCGGATTGCCGAAAGTACCGTCCAGTGTCAGACACTGCATCATCATCTGCGCAACACGCGGATCGACCGGCGTGGTGGCGGAGTAATCGAGATAGATAGGTAGTTTCATGGCAGGCAAGCTCCGGACTGCGCGTTCGTTATCGAACGAAAGAATTAAAAACGACAGCCAGTTTAAAACGGCTTCACGGATTCTTAAAAGGGAAATGACGTTTTGCGGGCACTAATCGGTAAGAATTGACGTCAGTAAAAGAAAAAAGCCCGCGGAAATTAACTTCCCGCGGGCTTTTTTAAGCGTCGATCATCAGTGGAAAAAGAGATTACGCTCTTAAATTCACATTGATCGTTTCCATCTGACGGCCATTTGGCTGACGACGGACTTCACCGTTCTGACGGTCGGCCACTTCCAGGATTTCCTGGTTATTGACCAGCTCTGCCAGCGTAATGTTGTTCAGGAAGCCGCTGATGCGTTCACTCAGATCACGCCACAGGGTATGAGTCAGACAGCGTTCGCCGTTCTGGCACCCTTCTTTACCCTGACAACGGGTTGCGTCAACGGATTCATCGACGGCAGTGATGACTGCGCCAACAGCGATATCCGCGGAATCTTTACCTAACAGATAACCACCGCCCGGACCACGAACGCTGGCAACCAGACCGTTTTTACGCAGACGCGAGAACAGCTGCTCCAGATAAGAAAGGGAGATGCCCTGGCGCTCAGAAATGTCAGCCAGTGGTACCGGTCCTTCCTGTGAATGCAGCGCTACGTCAAGCATAGCGGTCACGGCATAACGGCCTTTGGATGTCAGTCTCATAGCATGGTTACCTGTGTTGAATTACTTAAAAAAAAAATACATTGGTTCGGAACATGCAAATGAGTCTGCCATTCCCGAGTAAAACAGTCAACTATTTAACCTAGTAATTTACTCAAGTATTACAGAGCCAAAACAACGAGGGAGAAGCAAAGTCGCAACCTTATGATAATCAGACTAAAAACTGTCTTTATTATCAGAAAGTGAGGCTTATTCCTTGCCGTTCTTAGTCTTTTCGATCGACGTCAGGATGCCGCGCAGGATGTTTAACTCCTGAGATTCAGGTCGCGCACGGGTGAATAACCGACGTAATTTGCTCATTACCTGACCGGGATGCGCCTGTCGAATAAAGCCGGTTTCCAGCAACGTATGTTCAAGATGCTGATAGAAACGCTCGAGGTCATCGACCAGCGGATACGGTGACTCTTCATACTCTACCTGCGGCTTCGCGGCTTCCAGTAAAGCAAGGTGCGCCACGCGCACTTCATACGCAATGATCTGCACAGCCATCGCCAGATTCAGCGAACTGTATTCAGGGTTCGCGGGAATGCAGACGTGGTAATTACACTTTTGCAGCTCTTCGTTAGTCAGACCAACGCGTTCACGACCAAACACCAGTGCGACTGGCGCGGTTTGTGCCGCGATGGCACTGTGCTCGCCGCATTCACGCGGTTCGAGCATCGGCCACGGCAATGTGCGCGAACGGGCGCTGGTGCCGATCACCAGACTGCAGCCCGCCAGGGCTTCGTCCAGCGTATCAACGATCTTCGCGTTTCCGATCACATCACTGGCACCGGCAGACAAAGAGATGGCCTGAGAGTCAGGTTTCACCAGCGGATTGACCAGATACAGGCTGGATAATCCCATGGTTTTCATGGCACGGGCGGTAGAGCCCATATTGCCAGTGTGGGAGGTTTCAACTAATACAATACGGATATTGGGCAGCATACAAACTCTGAGCGTGGCGGAAAATCACAACAGCCTATCACAACGGTAGTTAATTTTCAGAACCCCTGCTATACTGCGCGCCGTTTCCCGTATTCCCGTTCTTTAACATCCTAGTTGGAAGATATCCATGCATCCGATGCTCACCATCGCCGTGCGCGCTGCGCGCAAGGCCGGTAACCTGATTGCCAAACATTACGAAACGCCAGATTCTGTAGAAGCGACTCAAAAAGGTACCAATGATTTTGTTACCAATGTAGACCGCGAAGCCGAGCACATGATTATCGACGTCATTCGCAAATCCTATCCAAAACACACCATCATCAGTGAAGAGTGTGGCGAACTGGAAGGCGAAGACAAAGATGTACAATGGATTATCGACCCGCTGGATGGCACCACCAACTTCGTTAAACGCTTCCCACATTTCGCTGTATCTATCGCCGTGCGCATCAAAGGCCGCACTGAAGTCGCGGTAGTATACGATCCAATGCGTAACGAACTGTTCACTGCGACCCGCGGTCAGGGCGCACAACTGAACGGTTACCGTCTGCGCGGCACCAACGCTAAAGACCTCGACGGCACCATTCTGGCAACCGGCTTCCCGTTCAAAGCCAAACAACACGCAAAAAGCTACATCAACGTGATTGGCAAACTGTTCACCGAGTGTGCAGATTTCCGTCGTACCGGTTCTGCTGCGCTGGACCTGGCGTATGTCGCCGCTGGTCGCGTTGACGGTTTCTTCGAAGTGGCGCTGAAGCCATGGGATTTCGCCGGTGGCGAGCTGCTGGTTCGTGAATCAGGCGGCGTGGTGACTGACTTCGTTGGCGGCCACAACCATTACTCTTCTGGCAACATCGTTGCCGGTAACCCGCGCGTTGTTAAAGGTATTCTCAATACCATGCGTGAAGAACTGAGCGAAGCGCTGAAGCGTTAATTCCGCTGCTTATCAGTTAAAAAAAACGGACGTCCATTGCGGGCGTCCGTTTTTTTATGCCTTTTTTTAGCGACCGAACGGACCGCCCAGCCCCGATGAAGCCTCTCCGCCCGCTGTACTGTACAAGAGAATACCTGCTACCAGCAGCACAATTCCTCCGCCCAGTGCCAGCAGCGACCAGGCGATACGTTGCCAGACCGCAGGCGTCCGGCTGGCGCTCAGCTTCACCGCCAGCGCCCGGCTGTAAAATACCAGCACACCAATAAGGGAAACGGTGAGTGAGGTGCCGATGGCCATGGCGATAGCTGAAATCACGCCCCAGCTGTACACGCCGATCACCTTGGCAAACAGCAACACCATGACAGCACCCGAGCATGGTCGCAGCCCCATCGCCAGCACGATCGCAATTTGCGTGCGTAAATCTCCGCCCGCCTGCAACTGTTTGTCACTCGGCACATGCTGATGGCCGCAACCACAATGATCGTCATGAACATGCGGCTGCGCGCCCTGCGGTGAAATACTGCGTATCTTCATCGCGGGCACCGGTCGCAGACTTTTCAGCGTGTGATAAACGCGTTTAAGCGCCCGCCAGCACAGCAAAAGACCGAGCAGGATAACCAGAATGAAGCTCCCCTGCTCCATCCAGAAACTGCTCTGATGCAGCTGACGGGAAGAGAGCTGCAACACGCCGAGCACCACGCTGACCAGCAATATCGCCACCAGCCCCTGCACAATCGCCGAGGCAAAAGTCAGTTTCAGGCTACTTTTCAGTCGGGAAGGATGGGTGGCGAGATAGGTGGTGATGACGATTTTTCCATGCCCCGGCCCGATGGCGTGTACAACGCCGTAAATGAGGCTAAAGCCCGCCAGTGTCATGCCCGCCCGCATCGGATTTTCTTTTACCTGGCGCAATAATCCCGCCAGTTCCTGATGTAAATCCCGTTGCCACATAATGCTGCTGAGCAATATGCGCGGCCAATAATGCATCAGCAGGAACCCCCCTGCCGCCAGCAGAATAAGAAAGACCGCCAGCGGCCACAGATCGCGCCAGGAAATGGTTTTCGATGACGTTGAGATTAATGACATTCCAGCGTGACCTTCTGTGCAAATTGCTGACCGAGATCCATGCTTTCCGCCGGCGCATCGGCTTTATCGAGCGACAGCGCGTAGCTTTGCAGCGAAGCGTTTGGCTTTGGCGTAAACAGCGCCAGCGTGCAGCGCTTTTCCAGGGCAGCCGGCATGTGCAGCGCGGTTTTGTCTTTGTAGGTCATATCGACAAAGTAGGACGGGTCAAACGTCATAAACTCCATCGGTTTTCCGGTCAGTGGCTGAGGACGGGCGAGCGGCAGAACAAACTCAAGCACCGCCTGGTCGCCTTTGCGGGAAAGCTGATATTCGCTCGGTAAGTCCAGATATTTCACCGGCTTTCCCTCACGATAAAAGTTGGTGAAATAATGCTGGCTGAGCACGCGCGCCATCACTTCTGCTGCCAGCTTCTTCCAGATATCCGAACCGGTTTTGGCATTTTGCGCGTCATACAGCAAATCTGCCGAGGTGATTTCATCCATCGTCCAGACCATTTTCAGGCCGGTCAACGAAGTCTCGTCGGCAACCAGCGTGGTCTGCATATCAATAAAGCTGTGCGGATGCGCAGACGCAGCGCCCGGCAGGCAAAATAGCGCCAGCGCAAGCCAGCGCATACTGCGTCTTGAGAGCCTGTCCCTGGTTTTTTGCAACGTCACTCTCCTGTAAAGCATCATTAAATTGTTACTAAGTAACAGTATTTTGCTGTGCATTTAAGCGGTCGTCAAAAATATCTGTGATCTGAGTTGTAAGCCGGAGTAAAACCCAATGGCCGCGGCCTTTCGCGGGCGGGCGGTTTGCTATGCTTGACTAATAATTTCAAGTGACACCATTACAGAAGGTGATATGACTCTGGATCCACAACCTGCTCCCGCGCTTTCCGCTTCGCAACGTCGCTGCCACGTGTTGCTGATGCTGTACGCGCCGCTGACGGCTGTGCAACTGGAGATTATCAGTGAAATCAACCGGGTTGATCTGCGAACGACGTGGGACGATCTGGCGGAAGTCACCTGCGAGATCCAGCGCATACACCGGCTGGACGTTCTGCAATACAGCGAAAAAGAGTGCCGCATTCAGGGCGACACCCTCGCCCAGCGCCTGTGTCTGTTTCAGGGATTACGCCGCACCCTGCGTATTTCCCCGGATTTCGTGCCGCGTCATTTTCTGCCCTGGTTACATATTGCGTTCGAAGGTCAGCCTTGCCCAAAGGTGGTACTGCGCACCGATATTCTGGGGGTCATGATCGAAGATTGTGCCTCGCTGTTGCCGAAAGGGCTGAGCGAGCACGATTGCCAGCTGATACGCATTTGTTTGCAATATTGTCTGTGGCAGAACGGTGCATGGCAAAGCGCGCCGTCCGGTGGGATTCGTTTCACCGAACAACAGCGTCGCTGGCTGCGCGAAAAAGCGGAGTATCCGGCGGCGCGAACGCTGTTTACGCAGTTGCAAACCCTGAGTCACGGCCTGATGGATGACAGCGAGTGTGAGTTTTTCACGCTGATGCTGCGCATGCTGAAAACGCACACCTACCAGAGTTCCGGCTCGACCGAAGATCAGCGGTTGCTGCTGCAAATCGAGAATCTGGTGGCGCGCTTTCAGGATGTCGCTGGCATGAAATTCAGCAGTTACGAAGGTCTGGTCGGCCAGCTTTTTGCGCATCTCGGCCCGGCGATCGAACGCTGTCATTTCGGCATTGGCATCGATAATCTGATGCAGGAAGAGGTCAACCGGATGTATCCGCGTCTGGTACGTACCACCCGCGAAGCGCTGGAAGGGTTTGAGCAGGAGTATTTGATCGCGCTCTCAGAAGATGAAATCGGGCTGGTGGCGATCACTTTTGGCGCCTGGCTGATGCAGGGCAATGCGTTACAGGAGAAACAGATATTACTGCTGACGCACAATAATCCGGAACTGGAAGAGGCGGTCGAGCAGCAAATCCGCGAAGCTACGCTGCTGCCACTTAATATCAAATATCAGACGCTGACGGATTTCTATAAATTCGGTGCCCCGAGCGGCGTAGCAATGATTGTTACGCCCTACGCCACCCGCAGCACCGACGCCGATCCGCTGGTCATTCACACCCAACTGCCGCTGGCGAAAGAGCAGCGAAAACGTATCCGCTCGCTGCTCGAAGCGCCTTAACTGACAGGCGTTGCCGGTGCGGAAGGCGTGACGTTTGGACGCAGGAAAATAGCCGGAACCGCCAGAATCGCCATCACCCAGAACAATCCGGCATGCAGATGTTCAAACAGGAAGCCGGACACCATCGTCATAATTGCCACCCCGCCACCCATTGCCAGCGCAGAATACACCGACTGTAAGCGGATCACCTGATCGCGCGGACGCGCTGCAATAAAGCGCATACCCGCCAGATGACAGACGGTGAATGTGCCGCAGTGCAGGATTTGAATCAAAATCAGCCACGGCAGCGCGGTAAATTCGCCCATCAGTCCCCAGCGCACCACACCGCACACTGCCGACAACAGCAGTAAATCGCGCGCCGACCAGCGGCTGAACAGCTGTTTGCTGAAGGTAAATACCAGCACTTCCGCCACCACGCCCAGCGACCATAAATAGCCGATAGTCGTCGAAGAATAGCCGACGTCCTGCCAGTAGATGGCGCTGAAGCCGTAATAGGCCGCATGCGCACCCTGCAACAATGTGACGCACAGCAGGAATCGCCAGACCGGCGTTTCACTCAGCAGCGCTTTCCAGGTGATGGTCGGCGCGCCGCTCTGACGCGGTTCCCCGACCGGCTTCACGCTTGGACGCAGCAGCATCCCGAGCAGCATCGCCGCCGCGCCTGCGGTCAGCGTGTATAAAATCGCGTTATGGCCGTAGACCTCCACCAGTTTGCCGGTCAGCGCCGACCCTATCACAAACGCAATCGAGCCCCAGACGCGCACTTTGCCGTAATCCATGTTGATCTGACGTTGCAGCGTCCCTGCCAGCGCATCGGTCAGCGGCACCAGCGGCCCGAAGAAAAGACTGAAACCGGCGATGTTGATCATCAGCCACGCCCAGCCGTTGCCGAACCAGAAGCCGACGGCGAAGGCCAGTGTGAGCAATGCCAGAATGCGCAGCCCGGTTATCAAATGAGAGGGGTCTTTGATGGAAGGAGAAATGATTAACGTGCCAAGGAAGCGAGCGACTAACCCTGCGCCGAGCAGCAGGCCGATATTTTCAGAAGAGATCCCCTCGCCTTTAAGCCATAACCCCCAGAAGGGAAGAAAAATACCGTAACTGAAAAAATAGGTGAAATAACTGAGTGACAGCCAGCGTGTGGAACGCAATTCCATAGATCCTCCGGTGTGAGGCCAATACTTTGACAGAGCTCACAATCGCTAGCAATCCGCAAACCTCTCCATGACAAAAGAATGTCTGCCAGCTCACAAATTCTGATTCATACGTATAAAAAAACCCGCCGGAGCGGGTTTTAGCACCTGACGGTTACCGCAATATTATGCGTAAACCGGGAAGCGTGCACAGATGTCGAGAACTTTGTTTTTTACGCGTTCGATAGTGGCTTCATCGTTCACGTTGTCCAGCACGTCACAGATCCAGCCAGCCAGTTCACGGACTTCTGCTTCTTTGAAGCCGCGACGGGTCACAGCAGGTGTACCGATACGTACGCCAGAAGTTACAAACGGGCTCTTCGGATCGTTTGGCACGCTGTTTTTGTTCACGGTGATGTTGGCGCGACCCAGAGCGGCATCAGCTTCTTTACCGGTCAGGTTTTTATCCACCAGATCCATCAGGAACAAGTGATTGTGCGTACCGCCGGAAACCACTTTATAACCACGTTCCAGAACCACAGCCACCATTGCCTGTGCGTTTTTCGCCACCTGCTGTTGGTACACCTTGAATTCAGGTTCCATCGCTTCTTTCAGTGCTACCGCTTTACCGGCAATCACGTGCATCAGCGGGCCGCCCTGACCACCAGGGAAGACGGCGGAGTTCAGTTTTTTGTAGAACTCTTCGCTGCCGCCTTTCGCCAGGATCAGACCACCGCGTGGGCCAGCCAGCGTTTTGTGCGTGGTTGTGGTGACGATGTGTGCGTGTGGCAGCGGATTAGGGTAAACGCCTGCGGCGATAAGGCCAGCAACGTGTGCCATGTCGACGAATAAGTAGGCACCAATGCTGTCAGCGATTTCACGTAGTTTGGCCCAGTCAACAATACCGGAGAACGCGGAGAAGCCGCCGATGATCATTTTTGGTTTGTGCGCTTCAGCCTGACGTTTCACATCTTCGTAGTCGATATCGCCAGTTTCGTCGATACCGTAAGGCACCACGTTGTACAGTTTACCGGACAAGTTAGCCGGTGAGCCGTGAGTCAGGTGACCGCCGTGACCGAGGTTCATCCCCAGAATGGTGTCGCCCGGTTGTAACAGTGCGGTGTAAACCGCGAAGTTCGCCTGTGAGCCGGAGTGTGGCTGAACGTTAGCAAAATCAGCACCGAACAATTCTTTTGCACGGTCGATAGCCAGTTGTTCAACGATGTCGACGTACTCACAGCCACCGTAATAGCGTTTGCCTGGGTAGCCTTCGGCATATTTGTTGGTCAGTTGCGAGCCCTGAGCCTGCATAACGCGCGGGCTGGTATAGTTTTCTGACGCAATCAGCTCGATATGTTCTTCCTGACGAACAACTTCTTTTTCCATTGCTGCCCACAGCACTTCATCATAATCGGCAATGTTCATTTCACGCTTTAACATCCGCATCTCCTGACTCAACAAACTAAAAAATAAACGCCCCTTGCGGGTTCTGCGCCACAGTGTAAATGTTTAAGCGGCCTTCGGATAGGGTCAGCTTAAGGTTTTTAGGCAAACGATTGGCTCCAGATACAGCAAGGCTTTGATCTGTGAACCTCTGTCCATAATCAAGGGAGTTTTATTCACCTGAACATGTACAAATTTCAGCTTTGTGAGCCATTCCTCATCTGATAATAGCCCTACCCCTTTAGGGGTGTTTACAAAAATTGTGGGTTTACATAAGATGCATTTAAAATACATGTTATGGCGTTACAATAAACGACACGGAGTTCACCATGCTTGACAGTCAAACTATCGCAACCGTTAAATCCACCCTTCCTTTACTCGCCGCGACCGGCCCGAAGCTCACCGCACACTTCTATGACCGCATGTTCGCCCACAATCCTGAGCTGAAAGACATCTTCAATATGAGCAATCAGCGCAACGGCGATCAGCGTCAGGCACTGTTTGACGCCATCTGTGCTTATGCCGCCAACATCGACAATCTCGCGGCGCTGCTGCCTGCGGTAGAACGTATTGCTCAGAAGCACACCAGTTTCACCATCCGCCCGGAACAGTACAATATTGTCGGGACACACCTGCTGGCGACGCTCGATGAAATGTTCAGTCCGGGTCAGGAAGTTCTGGATGCCTGGGGCAAAGCCTACGGCGTGCTGGCGAACGTGTTCATCAACCGTGAAGCCGAAATCTATCAGGACAGCGCAGAGAAAACCGGGGGATGGAGCGGTACTCGTGAATTTCGTATCGCCACGAAACAACCGCAAAGCAGTCTGATTACCTCTTTCCTGCTCGAACCGGTCGATGGCCAGCCAGTAGCGGACTTTCAGCCGGGGCAATATCTGGCGGTGTATATCCGCGACGCTTCGCTGAAGAATCAGGAAATTCGTCAGTATTCCCTGACGCAGGCGCCGAACAGCAAAACTTATCGCATCGCGGTAAAACGCGAAGATCAGGGCGCGGTGTCGAACTTCCTGCACAACCACGCACAGCCTGGTGACATCATCCACCTCGCCGCACCGCACGGTGATTTCTTCATGGATATCAGCGATATCACGCCGGTCGCGCTGATTTCCGCCGGTGTCGGCCAGACGCCGATGCTGGGAATGCTGAATACGTTAGCGCAGCGCGGGCATAACGCCCCGGTTCAGTGGCTGCACGCTGCCGAAAACGGCGCTGTCCATGCTTTCGCCGGGGAAGTGAAAAGTGCCGGGGAGCGACTGGGGTTGCTGGAAAGCCATGTCTGGTATAACCAGCCGCAGGAAAGTGATCTCCCTGGCGAAGATTTCCAGTTTCAGGGGCTGATGGATTTAAGCAAAGTCAGCTCGCAACTGGGCGACCCGGCGATGCATTTTTACCTGTGCGGCCCGGTCGGGTTCATGCAGTTCGCCGCGCAACAGTTGCTGGCGATGAACGTCAGCGAAGACAGAGTTCACTATGAATGTTTCGGCCCGCATAAAGTGATCTGAATCTGAAAGGCTGTAAAGCAAAAAGGCTGACGCGATGTCAGCCTTTTCCGTTTCTGCTCCGCACGGCGGATCAGATAGCTTCTTCGTCCTGCTCGCCGGTACGGATACGTACCACGCGCGCCACGTCGAACACGAAGATTTTACCGTCGCCGATTTTACCGGTCTGCGCGGTTGTCATGATGGTTTCCACGCAGGTATCCACGATGTCATCAGCCACAACAATTTCGATTTTCACTTTTGGCAGGAAATCGACCATGTATTCAGCACCACGGTACAGCTCGGTGTGACCTTTCTGACGGCCAAAACCTTTCACTTCGGTGACGGTCATCCCGGTAATCCCGACTTCTGCCAGCGCTTCGCGGACATCGTCGAGTTTGAATGGCTTGATAATCGCATCAATCTTTTTCATGGCGGACCCTTATAATCATTCGTTTGCTCTCCGCCTTCCTGAGCGGCAGCATGGTTCACAATCTGGCTTCGCAGGCGCGTGGCGTACGAAGGGGCTAAAGGTATCATAGTTCAGGGGCGGGAATGTACCCGATGGCGCTGATATTCTTTACAGTCTTTACTCTTTAAAATCGGTCGCTTCCAGTTCGTGGCGCGACAGCAATTTATAGAATTCGGTGCGGTTACGTCCGGCGATACGCGCCGCCTGCGTGACATTGCCTTTGGTTATCTGCAAAAGCTTACGCAAATAATTCAGCTCGAACTGATTACGCGCATCGGCGAATGTCGGCAATGCGGTGTTCTCCCCTTCGAGCGCCTGCTGAACCAGCGCTTCGCTGATCACCGGCGCGGAAGTGAGCGCGACACATTGCTCGATCACGTTCACCAGCTGACGCACGTTTCCCGGCCAGCTGGCCGCCATCAAACGTCTCAGTGCATCGGTAGAAAAACTGCGCACAAACGGCTTGTGCCGCTGCGCCGAGATCCGCAGCAAATGATTGGCGAGCAGCGGAATATCCTCCGCCCTTTCGCTCAGCGTTGGCAATTTCAGGCTGACCACATTCAGACGGTAGAACAGGTCCTCGCGAAATTCGCCCTTCTCCATCGCTTTCGGCAAATCACGGTGCGTGGCAGAAATAATGCGGACATCGACGTCAATATCATGATTGCTGCCGAGCGGGCGCACCTTGCGCTCCTGCAAAACACGCAGCAGTTTTACCTGCAATGAAAGCGGCATATCGCCAATTTCATCAAGAAATAACGTCCCTCCGGTTGCCGCCTGAAACAGCCCTTCCCGGCTGCTGACCGCGCCGGTAAACGCACCTTTGGCATGGCCGAACAGCTCGGACTCCAAAAGTTGTTCCGGCAACGCACCACAGTTGATGGCGATAAACGCTTTCTTCCCACGCGGGCTGGCACCGTGGATCGCCTGCGCCAGCACTTCTTTACCGGTGCCGCTCTGGCCGTTGATGAGCACGCTCACGTCGGACTGGGCGACCATATTGGCTTGCTCCAGCAGACGTAGCATGACAGGGCTGCGGGTGACAATTGCTTCGCGCCAGCTTTCATCCGCCGACGGGCTGGACTGCGCCAGCGCCTCATCGATGGCTTTATAGAGCGCATCGCGATCGACAGGTTTGGTGAGGAAACTGAAGACGCCCTGCTGCGTGGCGGCGACCGCATCGGGGATCGAGCCGTGCGCGGTAAGAATGATCACCGGCATGCCCGGTTGGAATTGTTGGATCTCCGCGAACAGCGCCATGCCGTCCATTTCATCCATGCGCAAATCACTCAAGACCAGGTCGATACGTTCACGGTGCAGCACACGCAGCGCTTCTGCCCCGCTTTCGGCAGTGGTGACACGGAAACCTTCGCTGGTCAGGCGCATACCCAGCAGTTTTAACAGGCTGGGATCGTCATCGACCAGCAATAAACTGGCAGCTTTTCGTAGCGTCATTTTGCGTTCGGATCCTTAGGCGGCGTGTAAGTCTCAGCCGGTTTCACGGAGGATTCAGAAGCCGGTTTCGCCGGCGTGGCGGGATCGTTGTCCGGTAAATCACCCTGAATTTGTTTGCGCGAGGAGAGCTGACGTTCGATATCAGTCAGGTTCTCCAGCTTACGGCGCGTATCCGCCAGACTGTTTTCCAGTGTCTGCTGTTGTGCAGTCATCACCTGAAGTTTTTCTTCATTTAGTGACTGCTGGCGGAGATTGCCGGCTTTTTCATCCCCCAGTACCACCTGCAAATTCTGACGCTCGCGCCACAGCTGCACCAGCGGGCGGATTGAAGACGGCATCTGTCCGCGATTCTGGCTGACTTTATTCAGCAAGGCCCGGCGCTGCGTGAGATCCGGATCGGCACCCGACAACAGGATGCTCTGTTTGAAGATCTGATCCCAGCTGGCGGCGGGGATCTGCTGCGCCTGAAAACGCGCCTGCGCGTCGCTCATACGATCGGCACAATCCATCGCACGCAGCCAGTAGAGGGAATTGGTCAGCGCGTCGTCATCGTCCAGCGCCCAGAGGGTCTCACAGGGCGCAATACGAAAATCAGTCACTTTGCTTTCAGGAACAACATTACTGGAAACTTGCTGATAATAGGAATTATCGGCAGTGTGCTGCACGCATCCCGCCAGTACCAGCGCGCTACCGATCGACAAAAATCGGCGAACAGATTTAATCAGTAAGGTGAATGCGCTCATTGGTCGCACCCGCCAGCGAATATCATCATTATTTATTCTTCTCAGCCGTCAGGGGCAATTCGATACGGAAACAGACGTCAGCATCCTCAACGGCAACCAGTTGCAGCTCTCCATGCATACGGCGAATACAGTCCTGAGCAATGCTTAACCCCAGACCGCTGCCTTTTACAGCCCCTTTTCTCTGCTGGCTGCCCTGATAAAAAGGTTCAAAAATCATCGCGTGCTCGGCGTCGGGGATCGGGGCTCCGGAGTTCGCCACCTCGATAATCACCCGCTCTTCACCATACCGGCTGCGGACCCAAATAGTACCGGATTCAGCCCCGTAGTGCACCGCATTGGAGTAGAGATTATCCAGCACCCGGCGCAGCAGCGTCGGTTCTGCCAGACACTGTGGCGCATCAATAACCACTTCACTGCGGATTTTCTTCGCCCGCGCAGGCAGACTGTTGGCTGCCACCACGTCAGTGACCAGCGCGTTAAGATCGACATTCACGCTGAGTGTTGGCGCATCGGCCAGTTTACGGTTGTAATCGAGTAACTGTTCGATCAGCGTCTGTAAATGGCGACTGCTGTTGTTTAAGATCGCCACCACTTCTTTTTGATCGGGCGTCAAGGGTCCGGCGACTTCATCGGCCAGCAATTCAGTGCCTTCGCGCATACTGGCGAGCGGTGTTTTCAGCTCATGAGAGATGTGGCGCAGGAATTCATGACGCTGCGATTCCAGCCACGCCAGCCGTTCACTTAGCCAGACAATACGCTGCACCAGCGAGCGGATTTCCCGCGGGCCTTTAAAACGCGAGACATCCCCCAGATTACGCCCTTCGCCCAGCCGGTTGATCATGCGTTCAACGCCTTTCACCGGGCCGATAATCATGCGGGTAAACAGCACCACCAGCGCACCGCTGAGCAGGAACAGCACCAGCGCCTGCCAGCCAAAGAACTGGCCACGCTCGGCAATTTCTCGCTGCAACTGTAAACCGCGTGAAAACACCACTTCGCGGGTGGCCTGCACCATTTCAGCATTGGTGCGCGAGAAATTCTCCAGCCGCGCTGAGGAATCGTCATCTGGCGAGTTATTGCGGCAAACCGGCGTGGTCAGTTGGGTCAGCAACGTGCGCAGCGTCTGGTAATAACGTAAATCTGGCAACACGGCAGAATGCACGTCCAGTAATTGCGAATATTGTTTGCGTTGATTTTGATAAAGGCGGGAAAGCGTCGGATCGTCAAGGACACAATACTGACGGTAGCTGCGCTCCATTTCCAGCGCGATGCTGGACATGGCCTCGCTGCGACGGGCATCGGTCAGCGTAGTGCGGTTGATCCGTGCAGCCTGGCGGCTGAGCTGGTCGAGACTGTCATAGGCCTGATAAGCCAGTACCAGCAAAGGCAGCAGGACTAACAGGAAAGCCATCAATACCAACTGGCGTAACGAACCGGGGAATAAACGTCCTCTTTTCAACGCATTCATCTCATTTTCAACAGATGAAGTCATGCTAGCTGACAAAGGTATGAACAGCCAGTGTCGCAGCAAATGGTCTTTAAGGTTTTTGGAATGGTAGAAAAAAAGGAAATTTCAGAGGGGTGGTGTTGCAGAACATCCATCAGGATGTTCTGCAAACCGGAAGAGGTGGTGCCTCACTCAACGTGTCGTTCGATGCTTGATAACGTGCTTGCGCAACGATTATCGGTCTGGTGAACGATAGGCACCGTTTCTTAGGCGTCATTCGGGCATTATGAGCATATCAACGCTTTCGCGTGAGCCAATCATAATCAGGTGAATGAGCAACTGCAATGATACTAGCACAATGCATGCCAACATTTAAATAAAAAATATATCACACTGAAATTTATCATTTTTTATATAAATGTGATTTTATTGTTCTGCCTGCAAACCCGATAACCCGCTGAAAAAACAGCCAGAGTGTCGCCGTAAACCAACACTTCAGACACCTTTTATTAAATAACTTAAAAATCAATAAGATATGTGTCTCTAAATGGCGACACCTTTTTTGGGGATTGTCGCCAAATTATGACAATAAGAAATCAGTGGCTAATCACCGCGCGTTTAATGAGCTGCTTCTGGCTGTACATCGCCTGATCGGAGTCTGCCAGCAGGCTATGGACGGAGGCGTGTTTCGCCGCGTCATATTCAATTTGCCCGACGCTGAATTTAATGTCGTAGCCGCGCTGTTCCTGCAAGTTCCACGCAACTACCGCTTCGTGCAGACGCTGCATGATTTCCCTCGCCTCAAGATGGCTGGCGTTGGTCAGCAGCGCAACAAACTCATCGCCGCCGAGTCGCCCGACCACATCAGTTTCGCGTAGCAATCCGCTGAGAATACCGGCGAACACGGTCAGCGCGCGATCGCCTTCGGCGTGCCCGAACTTGTCATTAATCGCTTTAAAATCATTCATATCGAAAAAGAGCATCGTGGCCGGTAAGCCCAGACGCTGACACGCATTCAGCGTCTGCTGCGCCTGCGCTTCGAATCCACGACGATTCGCCACCAGCGTCAGTTCATCCATCGTCGCCATTTGCAGCGCACCGATTTCCTGCTCGGCCATTTTGGCTAAGTCGCGCAGCAACTGGCGTTCATCATCGCTCATCTCACGGGGTTTCACGTCGATCAGGCACAAGGTACCCAGTGAACTGCCGTTGGGGACGACCAGCGGGCATCCGGCATAAAAACGAATACCGGGATCGCCGGTTACCAGCGGATTATCGTGAAAACGTTCGTCACAAAGGGTGTTGGGCACCAGCATGACGTCATTTTCCAGAATCGCGTGAGCGCAGAAAGAGACATCCCGCGAGGTTTCGGTGGTCGCCAGCCCCTGGCAGGATTTAAACCACTGACGGTTGACGTCTACCAGCGACACCAGTGCGATGGGCACATCAAACAGTCTTCGTGCGAGGCGGGTCAGGCGATCAAAACGTTCTTCCGGCAGGGTATCGAGCAGATTGTAGGCACGCAACGCGTGGATGCGCTTCGCCTCGTCAGTAGGGATTTCTGGCGTTTTCATTCACAGACCTCATTTTTCATGCGCCGCTTTTCATCGTTAAAACCGATGACGCAAAAGCGAAGCAGATTTCCCGGGTTCAAAATAACTGCAAAAATACGTATTGCGGATGTCCTGAAAATAAAGACATCGTCCTGTTTAGCATGTGTTGTTTATTTAAAGGCTTCATCAAAACAATAGCAAAAAATACAACCACGAAGAGGATGGTAGATGCTGAACAGGTCAGTTTGAACTAAGAATTTTATTACTTACGCAATTTCATCGCGCTGAAGTGCGGGTTAATCCCCGGCACAGCAGCGCTTAAACCACGTATTCAGAGAAGTCCGTAAAGTGCACTAAAACCCTAAATCCGGGGGAAAAAATCCGGCAAACCACTGTCAATGCTCGCTGAAACCCAGTGAATTTGGCGTCGGCACCGGCTGTTCGCAGTCTATCGGATTATCCACTTTGGCCGGATCGCACTGAGTAGCCTGCTGCGGGATAAATATATGATCGAGGATCGCGCGCGCCGTCGGCCCGGCGACAACGCCATCGCCTCCGCCGTTTTCCAGGATCAGCGCCATCACCACCGAAGGATGTTTATACGGCGCGAACGCGGTATAGAAGATATGGTCACGCAGGCGAACCGGGGTCATTTTAGCGTTATAGACCTGATTCTCACGCAGGCTGAATACCTGAGATGTCCCGGATTTCGCCGCAATTTGATAAGGGGCGGTGTGGAACAACTTATAGCCGGTGCCGTTCGGCAGATTCGCCATGCCGAACATGCCATTTTTGACGATACCCCAGACAGGCGACGTCGGATCGGCAATTTGCTGCGTCGGCGGCATTTTATACGGCGTGATCGTTTTGCCGCTTTTTGACGAATACAGCAGATGGGGCGTTTCGAGCTTACCGTTATTCACCAGCGCACTCAGCGCCCGCACCATCTGAATCGGCGTCGCCACCCAATAACCCTGCCCGATGCCGACCGATACCGTATCGCCCTGATACCAGCCTTTCTTGTGTACCTTCATTTTCCACTCACGGCTGGGCAGAACGCCGCTGTACTGCTCGTCCAGATCGATACCGGTAGACTTGCCGTAGCCGAATTTGCTCAGCCAGGTGTGAATACGGTCGATGCCCATTTCAAACGCCACCTGATAGAAGAAGGTATCGGCAGATTCTTCGATGGCTTTGGTGACATTGAGCATCCCGTGGCCCGTTTTCAGCCAGTCACGATAATGGCGCTGCGTGCCCGGCAACGTCCAGGTCGGCGCGCCGAAGAAAGAGGTTTGTGGCGTGATAACACCTTCGAACAACGCCGACGTCGCCATAAACGGTTTTACCGTAGACGCTGGCGGATAGAGCCCCTGCGTCACGCGGTTGATCAGCGGTAGATCCGGGTTTTTCAGCAGCGCGCTGTACTCTTTGCTGGAGATGCCGTTCACAAACGGATTCGGGTCGTAACTCGGGCTGGACACCATCGCCTTGATGCCGCCGTCGCGCGGATCCATCATCACCACCGCGGCACGCTGGCCTTTCAGCACTTTCTCAATGTACTGCTGCAAACCGAGATCCAGCGTCAGATAAATATTCTGCCCGGCCTGCGGCGGGACTTCTTTCAGCAGACGCACCACGTGACCGTGGTTATCGACCTCCACTTCCTGATAACCGGTGCGGCCATGCAAAATACTTTCGTAATACTTTTCAACGCCCTGCTTGCCGATATCATGGTCTGCGGCATAGTTCTCGGAAATCCCCTCGGCGTCGAGTCGCTTTTCGTCTTTATCATTAATCTTCGATACGTAACCCACCACGTGCGCCAGCTCCGCACCATAGGGATAACGCCGCTGCTGATAGGTACTTATTGACACGCCGGGGAAGTTGAACTGATTTACCGAAAACCGCGCGACTTCGACATCGGTCAGCGCCAGTTTCAGAGGGATTTGCGCAAAGCGACGCCCGTGGATCATCGCGTCATGGAAGCTGTCGAGATCGTCCTGGGTTAAGTCAACAATCGGCTTAAGCGCATTGAGCGTTGCCTGTAAATCCGGGACTTTGCCGGGGATCATCTGCAACTGATACAGCGTGATATTTTGCGCCAGCACCACGCCGTTGCGATCCATAATCAACCCGCGACTGGGGGCGATCGGGAGCATTTTGATGTCGTTCTGATTTGAGCGGGTCTGATAAAAATCATGCATTCCCACCTGTAAATGATACAGATTTAGCACCAGAACGGCGGACAGCAGAAACACGACCATAAAAGCAATCACGGCGCGGCGGACGAAAAGGACGGACTCGGCGGTATGGTCGCGAATTTCGTCGTTTAGTAAGGCCATAAGCGGGCAACTACCTTTATTATCTGCTTCTTAAAGCGGGCGAAATGAAAAAGAGTGGGGTCTGGAAAAGTGCGAAAGGATAGCCCGCCCTGCAACAGGCGACTATAAGAAGTGTGCTAATGAAGTAGCAGGAGTGTTTCTATTTATTGCAGGAATATTGCAGTGCGTGGCGGATCCGGCCAACGCACCTGCTGCCTGAAAGGGGGTGCCTTTTATTTGGCGGTGTTGAGTTTGCAATCCCCATAGACGTAACCTTCGGTCTGGGTAGCGACCACAAAGCTGTCTTTAGTGTGGATATACATCAGGTTATCCTGCGCGCCCGCTTTCATCGGCTGATTGTCTTTGCCGATAATGTCGGTCAGTTCAGGGCTGGTGATCAGTTTGCTACCATCCGGTGAAAAGCTGAATGTATTGCCCGCATCATAAACAGCGGCGTTTTTATTCACCACTTCAGAGACATCACTGCCATCATCCGACTGCGTATGATGGGTTAAAACACATTGATATTGCGTAACAGCCGATGCTGAAAACGACGCCAGCGCCAACATCACCGCCACACAACCGCCTGACCTGACCATCAGATAAATCCATAAAGTGAGTAAGAACGCCATGCTATCACTTGCCCGGCTGGTGGGAAGAGCCTGCAAATAAATATTCATAAGCAGAATGTCTTAAGCCAAATTACTTCTCATAAATAATGGGTTGCCAAACACTCATCTAATGACTCGTTTTTTATACAGTGTTAACTAAAAAACCTGCTTATAATCCGCCCATTACTCTCTTATAAAAACAAAGGATTGAGATGAGATCTTTCAAAGTGCCTGGGGCAGACTTCTATTTACGGTTCCATGAATTATCAGGGCTTGGGGTTCCGCTGGTGTTTATACACGGTCTGGGTTGCGCATCATCTTGCGATTTTCCACGCGTGGCGACCGACGCGTCACTGCGCCCGCGACGTTCCTTCCTGCTCGATTTAGCCGGTTCAGGTTTCAGCGATAAACCGCAGGATTTCAGCTACAGCCTGCAGGGCCACGCTGACTGCGTAATCGCCTGGCTGGAAAATCTCGCCGTGCCGCAGGTGAATCTTATCGGCCACAGCATGGGCGGCAGCATTGCCATTATGGTCGCGTCCCGGCGTCCGGATCTCATCCAGCGGCTGATCGTTGCCGAGCCGAATCTGGATGCCGGTGGCGGCGCGTTCAGTCGGGCTGTCGCGAAATATTCTGAAGAAGACTATCTCGACGAAGGGCATGCGCGGCTGATTGAGATTGCGGTGCGTGGTAATGATCAGGTTTGGGCAGGGTCGATGGCGGTAGCTTCACCGCTGGCTATTCACCGTCAGGCCGTCGGGCTGGTGAATGGCGAGGCAGCATCGTGGCGTGAGCAGCTTTATCAGCTTGAAATGCCCGCCACGGTACTGTTCGGTGAGTTCTCCCTGCCGGAGCCCGACGTCGCGGTTCTGCCGCAGCACGGCATTCACACCGCCGTTGTCCCACAGGCTGGCCATTCGATGATGTGGGAAAATCCCACCGGCGTGGCCGCCGCAATCAACGCGGCGCTGAATGCGCAAGTGGTGTGACCCCCCTTTCATTGTTCCGACTAGCAGGGGCAAATTTTCGCCCCTTTCCCCCCGAACGCCCCTGCCCAAAAAACTAAATAACCGATTAGTGATCCAGATCAACTAAAACCCGCGTCCCGCAAGGGCTGCGGAGGCATTTTAAGTCGAATTTCGGGGCGTTTTTAGCCCGAAAATGGCGACTCATACCCTCATAAATGCATTTCATTCCGCAACTCATGCATCTCACGCCGCAAATGAACCGCACATATTCCCGGGGACTATCATAGCCACAGTTAATTGAATCTACTTCGCTCGGGAGAACCCACTATGAGTGACAAATCTGGCATGCCGAACTACAACCGTACCCGCTGGCTGACTCTGGCCGGTACAATTCTGACTCAACTCGCGCTGGGATCTGTGTATACCTGGAGTCTGTTCAACGGTCAGCTTTCTGAAAAGCTGGGTGAGCCGGTCAGTCGCGTCGCACTGACCTTCGGGATCCTCAGCCTGTGTCTGGCTATCTCTTCTTCCGTCGCAGGCAAACTTCAGGAACGTTTCGGCGTTCGCAACGTCACCATCGCCGCCGGTGTGCTGATGGCTGCCGGGTTCTTCCTGACTGCGCATTCCGACAATGTGATCATGCTGTATATCAGCGCCGGTGTGCTGGTCGGTCTGGCGGACGGTGCGGGTTATCTGCTGACGCTTTCCAACTGCGTAAAATGGTTCCCTGAGCGTAAAGGGATGATCTCCGCCTGCGCAATCGGTGCCTACGGTTTAGGCAGCCTGCTGTTCAAATTCGTATGCGGTCATCTGCTGGCGACGGAAGGTTTGCAAAACACCTTCATGATCTGGGGCGGCGTGGCGATGGTGATGGTGATTACCGGTGCACTGATGATGAAAGATGCGCCGAAACAGGAAACCGCTGATGTGACTCGCGAAGAGAACTCTTTGAACGATAACAGCAAAGACAGCCGCGAATTCACCCTTGCCGAAGCGGTTCGCGCGCCACAGTACTGGATGCTGGCGCTGATGTTCCTGACTGCCTGCATGAGCGGCTTGTATGTGATTGGTGTGGCGAAGGATATCGGACAAAGTCTGGTGAAACTGGACGCACTGACCGCCGCCAACGCCGTGACCGTCATCGCGATTGCTAACCTGAGTGGCCGTCTGGTGCTCGGCGTGCTGTCTGACAAAATGCAGCGCATTCGCGTGATTTCCATCGCGCAAATCGTCTCTCTGGCCGGGATGAGCATGATGTTGTTCACTCACATGAATGAAACCATGTTCTTCATCTCCGTGGCCTGTGTCGCCTTCAGCTTCGGCGGGACTATCACCGTGTATCCGTCACTGGTCAGCGATTTCTTCGGCCTGAACAACATGACCAAAAACTACGGTCTGCTGTATCTCGGTTTTGGTATCGGCAGCATCTTCGCTTCTCTGGTGGCTTCACTGTTCGGTGGTTTCGCGGTGACCTTCAGCATCATCACCGTATTATTGATGGTGTCATTGGTTCTTTCTGCCACGATTCGCTTACCGAATAAATCAGAAGCAGGTCATAATACGCTCCAGCACGTGTAAACCAGCACTTGAGCGCATCATAAATGATGAACGGGAGCGTAATTAGCTCCCGTTTCTTATGAATAAAGCATATCCGTTCAGTGGCTGATTCACACAATACTTATGAACCAATGTGAATACACCGGACACCCGACCATGAAACGCACCACCCTCGCTCTTTTCAGCCTGATGCTCAGCCTTACCGCGTTTAACAGTTTCGCCGTAGCCTATCCTTCCAGCGCGCAGGAAGTCGCATCAGAACTGAGCCGTAAAGCCAGCGAAAGCAGCAATCAGCCGTCCACAACGCTTGATGCCAGCGCACACAGCACACTGACTTCCGGCAACGATTACCTGTAATCAGCGCACCAGCGTCGCGCGCTTGCCGTCGAATTTCCATCCCTGAATCAGATACTGCATCGCGATCGCATCATCGCGGTCTTTTTGCGTCATAGTGTTGTAGCGCTGATGGGCAATACCGACCGCGTCCATATCCAGCTCCACGCCCAGCCCCGGCAGTTCGTTAAGCGCCAGCTTACCGTCTTTAATTTGCAGCGGATTTTTCGTCAGATGCTGGCCTTCCTGCCAGATCCAGTGCGTATCAAACGGCGTAATGTCACCGGGCGCGGCAGCCCCGAGATGCGCCAGCATGGCCAGCGATACGTCAAAGTGATTGTTGGAATGACAGCCGAGCGTCAGCCCCCACGCATTGCATAACGTTCCGATAGTATTCGCGCCGCGCATCGACCAGTAATGCGGATCCGCCAGCGGAATATCGATGGCGTTAAGCTGCAACGCATGGCTCATCTGCCGCCAGTCGTTGGCTATCATATTCGTCGCGACCGGTAATCCGGTGGCGCGCTTAAACTCAGCCAGCGTTTCCCGCCCGGAAAATCCCTGCTCTGCGCCGCAAGGATCTTCGACGTAAGACAAAATACCGTGCATGTCTTTGCACAGCGCAATCGCCTGATCCAGCGACCAGGACGCATTCGGATCGACGGTGATCCGCGCCTGTGGAAAACGTTGTTTCAGTGCCCGCACGGTGTCGATCTCTGCCTCCCCAGCCAGCACGCCGCCCTTCAGTTTGAAATCCTTAAAACCGTATTTGTCCTGCGCGGCTTCGGCCAGTTGCACAACTTTCTCGTGCGTCATTGCCTCCTGATGGCGCAGGTGATACCACGCATGTTGCCCCGGTTGCGCTTTCCCTTCCTGATAAGCCAGATCCGTTTTCTGCCGGTCGGCGATGTAAAACAGATAACCGAGCACCGGCACTTCATCGCGCTGTTTACCCGGCCCGAGCAGTTGCGCGACCGGCTGATTAAGATGCTGCCCCATCAGATCCAGCAGCGCCGTTTCCAGCACGGCAACCGCGTTGTGGTGCCGCTCGAGATCCCACGGACGAAAGCCGGGCAGCACGGGCTGCGGTGCACGGTTTTCTTCCAGATCGCGTTTATGCAAATCGCTGACCAGCTGATTCATTTTGCCGATCTCCTGGCCGACGATATGCGGGATCGCCTCATTGAGGATCTTCAGCACAACGCCCGTCGCGGGCGACTCGCCGACGCCCGTATGCCCTTCGCTGTCTTTTAGCACCAGCAGGATACGGGTGAAATAACAATTATGTGCACCGGCGATATTGAGCAACATGCTGTCGTAACCGGCAACCGGGATGACCTGCATTTCGACAATTTTTGGTGTATCAGACATGGCGTTTTGGCTCCAATCCCTGCGGGGCGTGATAGTCAGGTTGTGTTGGCGTGCGGTTAGTTTTAGTGAAAAACAGTGTGATGGCGGCGAAGACGGAGGCACCGCTGAGAATATACAGCCCGGCAGTCGTGCTGCCGGTGGTCTGTTGCAGATAGCCAAATACCGCCGGCGCGAAGAATCCGCCGAGATTACCCAGCGAGTTGATCAGCGCAATGCCCGGCGCGACGATAGAAGACGGCAGCTGGCTTTGCGGGATAGGCCAGAACAGCACAGCGCTGGATTTCGTGCCGATGCACACTACGCACAGCGCGAACAGGCCAAACCACGGGCTGCCGAGCGTACACAAACAGGTGCCGATGGCGGCGACAATCAGCGCCAGTGCCAGAATGGTTTCCCGGTTGCCACGGAACCTGTCGCTGACGCGGCCCAATATATTGATGGCGATAATCGCGCAAATCCACGGTACCGAATTCAGCAAGCCAATCTGCAACGGCGACAGCCCCGGAATGCGGCCAATGATTTCCGGTTGCCAGAACACCAGCGTGTAGCCGGTCATGCACATCACGAAGAACAGGAAGCACAGATAGGCCATTTTGCCGTCGGTGATAAGTTTCCAGCGTGACTGCCCCTGCGTATGGACGTCACGCGAACTCGCCTCTTCTTGCAGCGCGGTGCTGAGCGCCTGCTTTTCTTCGACAGTCAGCCATTTGGCTTCTTCCGGTTTTGAAACCAGGAAGAATGCGGCAACGATCCCCACTAACACCGACAGCGCGCCTTCAATGAACAGCACCCACTGCCAGCCGGGTAATCCCATAAAATCATGCAATTCCAGCAATCCGCCGGTAACCGGGCCGGATAACAGATAGGCCGCCGCCGAGCCGGTGAGGATCAACGCCGTGGCACGCCCGCGATAGACGTTAGGCACCCATTTGCGGAAATAAAATAAGATCCCAGGGAAGAAGCCCGCTTCGGCGACGCCGAGTAAAAAGCGCAGCACGTAGAACTGCATCGGCGTGGTAACAAAACCCATCGCAAAGACCACCGCGCCCCAGGTGATCATAATGCGGGTCAGCCAGACGCGGGCGCCGTACTTGTCCATCAGCATATTGCTGGGGATTTCAAACAGCGCGTAACCGACGAAAAACAGACCGGCACCGAAACCGAAGGCGGCGGTACTGATGCCGACGTCTGTTTCCAGGCTGTGTTTGATGAAACCGACGTTGGTACGATCGATTTGGTTAATGATCAACATCAGGATGAGCATCGGAATGGTGCGGGCAAAGAATTTGCGGTTTGCACTTCTTACCGCTTTGTTTTCATGACCGTTCATGGTGTTCCCTTAGCGTTGAAATAATGAACAACTGCAACACTACTTAAGAAGCGAACACGGTGAATTGCCATTGTGCACTCGCCCAATGTTTGATCACCCGCAAAGACTGGCGACAACAATTAATTCACATTATCAATGAATTGAGCCATGTGCATAAGCACAACTGATAATTAAGGCGTTTTTCCTTTTTAGATGGAATAGCGAGGCGGTTCACAGTTTACGGAGGGTCTTTTTCAAACAAAGCGCTTAAAATAGGAGCACGTAATTATCCATGCGGTTTATATGTTTGTTATAATTGCGCTTTGAAATCGATCAATGGGACACGCCGTCCCGACACAAGGAGTGTGAAATGAAAGCAACTGCATTTTGGTTAATCATGGCCGGAGGTTCCGTAGCGATTGGCTACGCGATGGCGCTGATGATGGAACTTTTGTAACGTCTGGCGCCGTTCCGCCCTTTTCGATAAGGACATATCTATGGCATTTTACAGCCCCAGGCGCATCATTCTCTATACCGCTGCGGCCATTGCGCTGCTGGTCATCGTGGGTCTGACGACCTACTTCACCGTCGGCCATCTGGCTGTTTAACGATTTCCAGTCTTCAGAATCCGTGGCGATACACAACGTATCGCCGCAAAATCTGCCTGAAAACCTGCTCTGAACATCACACTCACTGAGAGAAGAAACATGACATACAAGGGATTACTGGTGGTTGCTGTCGTTATTCTGCTGGCAAGCATCGGCTCGGAGTCATTGATTAAGAAGGGAATTGCGATGGCGGATGCCAAAATCGATCAGGTAATTGGTCATTACGCAGACAAATAAGGCTTACAACTGCTGGAGTAACCTTACCGGGCGATGACAAAACCATACACAGCGTTTGGTATCGTAAGTCCATCAAATGTTGTGTGATGTCCCTGTGTAATACCCCTGTAGAACCCTGTTATTTGCCCGCCGTGTGCGGGCTTTTTTTTGGCTTTTTTTTGGTTTTTTTTTAAGTTGTTATTGATGCAAAAGCCAATTCCCGAAAGCATGCGGGGTGAATCAAGGCGGCAAGAGAGAAAATCCCGATGCGCTGACATAAGCCAGTGATTCGGTGGAACGGGCGTAGCTAACACAGAGTCAGCCCAAGGGATGAAGGGAATTTGCCGGTGCTTTCCCGGCCGTCATATTGCGGCGTAAGCGTCCATCGTACACTCCTACATTACGCGGCCTGAGCGCGGCCTTATCACAACAGAAAAAACGGCTGAGTTTTTTATTTCCTGATTATCTATTTTTCATTTCGATAAAAATGGCGAGAAAAAAGAAACCGGCTTTTCTGTTGTGGCTCCCGAAATAATTCTGGAAGCTTTTAAATAATAAACCCCGGCGTTGGCCAGGGTTTATTTTTGTGGTTCATAATGTCGATATTGAAACAACGATTCCTGTCTGCTCCGGGTTTACCCCATCTTCGCTATTGCAGGTGATTTGCCTTCAATATCAGGCGACATTACAGAACGACAACGTTACCCGCTGAAGGGCCTTTCTGGCCTTGTTCGATGGTGAACTCTACGTTCTGACCTTCGTCCAGGGTTTTGAAATCATTGCTCTGGATTGCAGAGAAGTGTACGAACACGTCTTTGCTGCCGTCTGCAGGGCTAATGAAACCGAAACCTTTACCAGCGTCGAACCATTTTACTAAACCAGTCATTTTAGTAGACATAGGAAATACCTTCTTTTTTTATTTTATGATGCCATAGGGCAATATAGGTCTGTTTTTATTTGAAATACTTATGGATGCATCAGAGAAGGAAATTCGTCGGAGAAAGGATTTGCTATATCACTTGAACCAGGAACTGCTTTACTAAATGTCTTACATAAATAGGTCTTAACCACAAACCGTTGACGCTATTTACACACAGCAGGATTTATTAAGCAAGCCTTTAATTCAACGCAATTCTATTTATAGCCTTTATATTTGTTAATGGAATAACCCGCAGGGCACGCAGGGCGGCGGCTGTAGCCTGATGAATAAATAATTATGCCTGCCGGATTCAGGCAGGCATTAAGACGATTCTCACCGCGTCATAGCTGAAACTCAGCGCGCCGTGGCTCTTTTAACGCAATCAGCTCGGCGCCCGTCCACCCGTTTGGCGAACCATGCGGTGGTCAACGTACGGGTAATTTTCGGACTTTCCAGCGTGATCCCCGGCAGCATCTCACGCGGCTGTCGCTTCCCGGTGGTTTTATCCGCCAGCGCAAACACCTTTTTATAGAGTGTAGTGTCTTCGAACTCCAGCTGTTCGCCCTTCTCCAGCGCCTTGCGGATTGAAGAATGGCTGATATCCAGACGCTTGCTCAGCGTGCGCACCGCCAGCTCGGTGCTGCCAGGCTTATCGGTGCCGTAGTTGATGAGGTCACCATCGAGCGCCAGCGGAATGCCCGAGGCCTTACTGACCGCGCTCTGGAACGCGGCATTCCGGCTGGCGTACCAGCCCGCATTAAAGTCGGCGAAACGGTACTGCGGCTGAGTGTAATTCGCCGGATAACCCAGCAGATGTTTCACGCCGAAATAGATACCGCCGCGACGACTGAACACTTCGTTGCGAATCGAACTGTCCACGGGATACGGATACCCTTTAGCATTCTGCTCAGCGAACGCAATGCTGACTTGCATCGGCCCGCCGGTATGCACCGGATTGAGATTGCCAAACAGCTTTTGCCCCATCGGCACCATATCGATGAAATCATCGAAAATCGCACTCAGCTGCTTCTCGGTTTTCACATTATCCAGCCGCTCGCTGTAGGATTTGCCGTTCGGCGATTTCAGCAGCAGTGCGGTGTGTACCAGGAAATTCGGCACATGGACGGCATCTGCGCGGCGGTCTATCTCTTTCCACGCGATTTTCCCAAGCCCCGGCACCGGCGCGTCGGCGTTGAAGTTAGATTCCTGCTGCGCCACCGCCAGCACCGAACAGATATTCTCGGTGGTCGGCGCGATACCTTGCGCGGAAAACGCGGCGGTAATGTCCGTCGCCCAGCCCTTGCGATCCGGCGCGGTGGACGGCATCAGCCGCAAGATATCCGCCTTAGTGTCCTGCGGATTTTTCACCGACGCGTCGTTTTTCTTATTAGACGTACACCCTGCGAGGATCAAAATCGCTAATGCACCAAGCGTGCGGGGTGTGGAAAATCGCTTACCGTTCAAAATCATACATTTCCTGAAGAGGGAGTTTCGTGTGTACTTTGGTGACGTTAACCAAGATAAGCGCGGCTTTCTAGTTAAAATTTCAGCTTTTTACGCTAAGGTTAATCTTCTGAATATGGAGCAAAAGGAGCAAGGAATCTATGCAATACGCGATCAAAACCTCTCACTTCACCCGTACTTTCCTGATGCCATTGATGCTGCTGATGATGATTTTTGCAGTCAGCGGCTGTAGTGATAAAGAGCCTGCGCAGCGCAAAGCGTTTATGGATTTCCTCCAGTCGCGCATTCTCGATAAACAGGTGCTGGCCGTGCCGCAGCTGTCGGAAGCGGAGAAAAAACAGTTCGGCGATTACAGCAAAGATTATGCGATCATCACCGGTTTTCATCACCAGATGAACACTGAGCTCGATTCCTCGCTGGTACCCGTGTTTGCCGGTATGAACGGCGTCAACAGCGTTAATGCGCTGGTCGAGCAGCGCGATGACCTCAAGAAAATGGCCGACAGCAGCCAGAACTGGAAAGAGAAAATCATCACGCTCAGAACGCAGGCGGATACCCAACACGCGGCGCTGAAACAGCCGGACGATCTGAAAAAGGTTTACGATCTGGCTTACGAGAAAACAGTGCTCAAACCCTCTGAAATCACCGAACAGGTTTTTGAGCTGCTTCCGCAGGTGCTGAATCTTATCGTCGCCAAAGCCGATTTCATCAAGAGTCAGGGGAAAGACGTCACCATTACCGGCAACCGTCTGCAATTCTCCAACCAGAAACAGCTGGATAAATACAACGCTATCCAGCAACAGCTGGTGCCGCTAAATGCGCAACTGATGCAGCTTAGCCGCCAGATGCAGCAAATGGTACGCTAAACCACCACCCGAACGTCCAGACCGCCGCAAGGCGGTTTTTTCATGACGGCGCTTTTGTTATGGTGTGCGGCACTTAACTAAGGAGACACCGATGAGTGACGAAATTCTTGCCAAACGCGTTGACCAGCTTGAGCGCGTAAACCGTGAACTTCTGGTACAAATTTCCGCCATGCGCCTGCTGTTCGGCAGCGTGGGCAATGTGCTGAACGCCAGCCAGGAAAATGCTTTCACGGTAGCCGTGAATCAGGCGCTGGAAGCAAATCGCGCCGACGTGGCAAACCAGACCGATCTGGACGAAGCTTCCCGTAAATTCCGCGAAGACGTGTTCAAATGCACCGAATCTCTGCTGCCCGGCAGCCGTTAACCGGTGATAAACCGAAGGTGTGTATTCGCCTTCGGTCCTCCGCTCCTCTCATACAACCTGCTGACTCATCTGCAACTCCTTTTAGCAGACGTTTTAGTTTGGGCATACCAGCGCCAGCGCCTTATTTTCCGGGAACAGTCTTTCGCTGATAAAATCGATAAATACCCGAAGCTTAGGCGTCATATAACCGCCAGACGGCCACAGAATGAAAAAATCTGCGCTGCGTTCGACGTGCTCGTCTAATACGGTCACCAGTTGCCCGCGCGCCAGCTCCTTGCGGACGCTGAAATCCGGCAGGCAGGTGATACCCAGCCCCTGCACCGAAAAACACAGACGTGTTTCAATGTTATTGCACACCATCGACACCGGCAGCGCGACATCCACATGCGCCGGAACCGGCCACGGCTCCAGCTTGCCGCTGTTGGGATAGCGGAAATGCAGGCAGCGATGCGTGAGCAAATCCTGCGGCTCACGCGGCCAGCCGTATTCTGCAAAATAGGCAGGAGACCCGACCAACAGATGACGGAATTTTCCGAGCTTGCGCATCGACAGCCGTGAATCCACCATCTGCCCGGTGCGTACCACCGCATCAAACCCTTCTTCCACCACATCGACCACGCGATCGGTGAAATCCAGATCCAGTTCAATGTCCGGATAGCGGCGCATAAACTCGCCGAGCACCGGCAGCAGCAGTGTGCTGACCAGCGGTAAACTCAAACGCAGCCTGCCCCGCGGATTTTCCGAAAGCTGCGACAACTCGCTTTCCGCGGCTTCCAGCTCCGCGACTATCCGGCGGCTGCGCTCGAGAAACAGTGCGCCTTCCGCCGTCAGCGTGACGCTGCGGGTGCTGCGGTGAAACAGTCGCACCTTCAGCTTGGTTTCCATCCGCGCGATGCTTTTACCCACCGCCGATGCCGACACGCCCAGTATCCGCCCTGCGGCGACGAAACTGCGGGTTTCAGCGACGTGCACAAACACATTCAGACTGCTCAGACTTTCCACCGCTACCTCCCATTGCGGACATCATCGTCCGCATACACTGGAAATCTACCCTACTTTTTCCGCATCGTGGAGATCTCTATTCTGATCCGACACTTTCTTTCATTGAGAAATCACCATGAATTCACCTCAGTCCGCCTCGCCGTTGCCGCTTTCCGCCCTGCTGGCGATGGCGATGACCGGTTTTATCGGCATTATGACCGAAACGTTGCCCGCCGGGCTGTTACCACAGATTGCTGCGGGACTTAACGTGTCGCAGGCAATGGCCGGACAGCTGATCACGCTTTACGCCGCCGGTTCGCTGATGGCAGTGATCCCGCTGGCGGCGATGACGCGCGGCTGGAACCGGCGCACCGCGCTGCTCACGGCAATCCTCGGCTTTCTGGTCTTTAACACGCTCACCACGTTTTCGACGAATTATCTCGTGACGCTGTTCGCGCGCTGGATGGCCGGTGCGGCCGCCGGTCTGGCATGGGGGTTACTGGCGGGCTACGCGAGACGCATGGTGCCGGTGCATCAGCAGGGGCGCGCACTGTCGGTGGCGATGCTGGGCGCGCCGGTGGCGCTGTCCGTCGGCGTACCGCTCGGCACATGGATGGGTACCCTGCTCGGCTGGCGGATGGCGTTTGGCGTAATGTCGGCGGTCACATTGCTGCTGGTCGTATGGGTGATGCGCAAAGTGCCCGATTATCCGGGGCAGGCGGCAGGCCAGCGTCAGTCGCTGCGTCACGTGATAATGATGCCGGGCGTACGCAGCATACTGGCGGTGATCTTATTGTGGATGCTGACGCATAACCTGCTTTATACCTACATTGTGCCGTTCCTTACCCTCTCCGGTCTGGCAGAACGGGCCGATCAGATCCTGCTGGTGTTTGGCATCGGCGCGCTGGCGGGTATCGCTTTCACCGGCTTGCAGGTGGATAAACGCCTGCGGAAAACTCTGCTGGCCAGCCTTACATTGTTTGCGCTGATTTCACTCGGACTGGCGCTCGACGGCCATTCACCGCTGATGGTCACGCTGTGCGTCGCCATCTGGGGGCTGACTTTCGGCGGCGCGGCGACGTTGCTGCAAACTGCCATCGCTGACGCCACCGGCGAGCAGGGTGATATGGCACAATCGCTGGTCGTGGTGTCGTGGAATCTGGCGATTGCCGGCGGTGGCTTGTCCGGCGGCATTCTGCTTAACACCGCTGGGGTCGGCATTTTTCCGTGGACGATGCTGGTGCTGTTGCTGGCCGCGCTGATTATCGCCTGGTGCGCGAAACGTCACGGTTTTAAGCCCGGTGCCCGATATGCAGAAAATCCTAAGGATCCGGTCGCGGAGGGACAGGATCAAAGTTTCGCATCGTCTGAGCGGGTATAATTTCCTAAACCCTTTCAGAACCAAACGCCTGAAACCTCCTCAGAGGGAGCACTTTCTGATAGAGTAAAAAACAGGCAATGCAAAGACGATGAGAACCATGGAAGCCCATAAGAAAGCCGCTATAATTTTGACTGTACTTGCCGCAACGGCCTTACTGCTGGTGGCTTTCGAGTGGCTTGCCGATCAAACCGTTCCCGAATTAAAGGAACATGTTGTTCATTACGTTGACCGGCACATCACCGGTTAACGTGGATTCAATAACACCTAAGCTCAATACAGGGAGGATCCGATGGTCACCAAAAGGATGATGAGTAAACACTGGAAGATGGTCGTCGTGTTGCTGTGCATCTGCGGCGGCCTGCTGTTACTCCGCTGGGCGGCCATGATTTGGGGTTGAGCTGATATTGTTAGCGATACTATTTTGAGTTAAGTTGACGCTCCTATGAAGACCCCAAAACCGCGTCGTCCCCACGGGCGATGGACCTATTACATTATGTACGAAGACATTCTGTGGCCATGCCCGGTTCGCTGGGAGTGGGAGAATAGCTATGGCGGCTGGCTGCCATTTTACTATTCCCCGACGCTGGAGTTTGTCGCCGGTGATCCGCTCAAAGCCACCAAAGTGCCCGGTTCCAAAACCCGGCCTCTCGTTAAAACCTCCCGCATTCCTCAATACGATTACTGATCCCGCCGTTCACACCGTTTCAATCAATCCGCTCGCCCGCAGCACCCTGCGCTGTACTGCATCCGGCAACACCGCATTCATGCCTCCGACACAGCCCAGGCTGAACCAGTGACGCGCACGGGTAATGCCGGTGTAGATCAGCTCACGGGTGAGGATCGGGCTGAGATTCTCTGGCAGCAGCAGCGCGGTATGGGTAAATTCAGAGCCCTGCGATTTATGCACTGTCATCGCGAACACCGTCTCCACCGCTTGCAACCGGCTTGGCATCACCCAGCGAATACTCTGGGTGCCGTCGCCCGCCAGAAAGGCGACGCGCGATACCCACACCGCCGAGCCATCCGCCAGCGTTTGCGGAATTTGCAACGTAATGCCGATATCGCCGTTCATCAGGCGCTGGCCGTAATCATTGCGCGTGACCAGCACCGGACGCCCCGGATACCAGCCTGCCGCCGCCTCCAGCAGCCCTTCTTTCCATAAAATTTCCGCAATACGCAGATTCAGCCCCTCAACGCCCCACCGCCCGCCGCGCAGGGCGCACAGCAACTGGAACTGGCTGTAGGCCAGCAGCACTTTGGTTGCCCAACGGTGGAAGGATTCCATCGGTTCGTCGATTTCAGGCCGCTCATTTTTCACGACCGTCAGATAGTGACGATATCCGACCGGCGGTGAGACGCCTGCCCGCGCCGTCGCAGCAGGAAACTGCCCCGCCGCGCCGTTAATCACCCAGTCGCGCAGCGCCTGATCGTCAGCCGCGCTGAGCGTCAGCTGCGCCAGATCGCCGTACCCCTGCTTCCACACCTGCTTCAGCGCTTTCACATCGCCATCGTTGACCGCTTCCGCCAGCCGCCCGATGCCGCTTTGAGCATCAAAACGGTAGCTGTGACGCAACATCACCACCGCCTGATCCATCGCCGTTCCGTGAGCATCCACCAATGCCTCCGGGATGTTCTCGCCGGTGACGGTTTGCAGCCAGTCGCGGGTTTTCGGCAAATAATGGCCGCCCGCCGCACGCTGGCAAAGTTCGCTGAGCAACGCGCCCGCTTCCACCGATGCCAGCTGATCTTTATCGCCGAGCAGGATCAGGCGCGCCTGATCCGGTAACGCCGCCAGCAGCGCGGCCATCATTTCCAGATCGACCATCGACGCCTCGTCGACCACCAGCACGTCGAGCATCAGCGGATTGCCCGGATGATGACGGAAGTGCCGGGTATCCGGGCGGCTACCGAGCAGACGGTGCAGCGTCACCACGTCGGTATTGATACTTTCACGTACGGCGTCACCGTTGCCGAGCGCGGTCAAATCGAGTTGAGATACCGCACCGGCAATTGACTCATTGAGCCGCGCCGCCGCCTTACCGGTAGGTGCAGCCAGACGGATGCGCAGCGGCTGGCCGTGGTCTTCCAGCGCCAGCGTTTGCAGCAACGCCAGCAGGCGTACCACGGTGGTGGTTTTCCCGGTGCCAGGCCCGCCGGTCACGATGCTGAACGCACTGCCCGCCGCCAGCGCACAGGCCAGTTTCTGCCAGTTGGCTTGCCCGCTATTGCCGCTGGCAGGAAACAGCGCATCGAGCGCCGCGCGCAAAGGTGCCACCGGCAACGCGTCCGGCTGACTGCGCGCCAGACGTTGTTCAATCGCGCCGCGGACATTCTGTTCATACTGCCAGTAACGGCGCAGATACAGGCGGTGCCCGATGAGCACCAGCGGTGAATTCCCCTCGCCGTTGCCCACCAGCTGCGGATGCACCAGCGCCGCCATCCATTCTGTCAGGCTGAGATTTTCCAGCACTGCGGCCGGGCGGATCACCGCACCGTCAGCATGATCACCCTCCGGCGGCAGCGAGAGCGAAAAGGCGCTGTCGGCGAGAGTGGCCTGCAAATCCAGACACACATGGCCGCGCCCAAGCTGATAGCTGGTCAGCGCCGTCGCCAGCAACAGCAGCGGCTGCGCGTCCGGCGACTGCTTCGCCAGAAACGTCACCAGCGCGCGATCCAGCTCACGCAGCCAGCCGCACTCTACCCAGCTTGCCAGCAGGTGTGCGATTTCTTCACGGCTGTTGATTTTCATGCGCGTTTCTCCTGATCACCGCTAAACAGCAGGTCGAGTTGTTCCATTAAGGCTTTATCCGGCCTCTGAACGCAGACGCCGTTGCCCGTCGCATGGCTGCCGCGCAGAAATAAATACACTGCGCCGCCGATATGTCTGTCGTAGTCATAATCCGCCAGACGGGATTTCAGCAGCCGATGCAGCGCGAACAGATACAGCGTAAATTGCAGATCGTAGCGATGATCCAGCATCGATTGCGTCATGGAGACCGGGTCATAGCCGCTGGCGTCGCCGCCCAGCCAGTTGGATTTGTAATCAAGCACGTAATAACGCCCGTCATGTTCGAACACCAGATCGATAAAGCCTTTCAGCATGCCGTTGAGGTCTTCCGCCAGCAGCGGCGCGCGTGCGGCGCCGTCCAGCGTGTACTGCGACACCAGCTTGTCGAGGCGGCGGGTCGATACCTGCGTCAGCGAGAACCAGAACTCCATTTCCACCTGATACGGCAGCAGCCCGGCCAGCGTAAATGTGTCGCCGTCCGGCAGCGGTAACGGCTGCGTCAGCAACGCGGTCAGCCATTCCGTCAGCGGCGTAATCCATTTTTCCCAGCCGCGCGTATTACAGCGCCGCGCTACCTGATCGGCGATTTTTTCCGGCTTCGACGTCAGTGCGGCAAACCCTTCGTCTCCCGCCCATTCCAGCAAACCGTGCAGGAAATTACCCGGTGCCGGACCGCGCGGAAACGCATACAGATCCGCGCCGGTCATCGGCGACGATACACTTTCCGGCGCTCCGATCGCTTCCAGACCCGTATTCTCTAAACTCTTATTTTCAAGATAGGTATCCTGCGCGGCGCTTTCGATTTCCACCGGCAGTTCACGCGTCACAACATCGGCGGCGATATAGGTCCCGGCCGGGGCGATTTGCAGGCCGGAAAAACTCGACACCCACCAGCGCGGTGCTTTGTGCGTGCGCAGCGGCGGGCGTGGTCCGAGTGCAGGCAGCGCCTGTTCATTACGGAACACCGCTCCGTCCGGCGCAGGCAGCGGCCATGCGCGGATATTCGTCGTTTCCAGCGCCTGTAAACGGGCCGGCAGCGCCCCGGCCTCGAAGGTTTCTCCGTCGGGGACGCTGTCCTGATGAAATAAATAGCCGGGCGCACTTTTCTCAAACTCTTTCAGCGGTGCCATGCCGAGCCATAGCGCGTAACGCGAGCGGGTCAGCGCGACGTAAAACTTACGCAGATCTTCGCCCAGCCGTTCGCGGTCGGCGAGCGCCAGCTGATCGTCGCTGGCGCTTAATGCCACTTCAAGCTCGCCCTCCTGCGTGTGCCATTTCAGCGGAGAGTCCTGTTTTTTCACCGCGCGGAAGGCGCAGGCAAAGGGCAGGAACACCAGCGGATATTCCAGCCCTTTGGATTTATGCACCGTCACCACTTTCACCAGTTCGGCATCGCTTTCCAGACGGAGTTTTCGCGCGTCGCCGCCCTGATGTTCGTCCTGACGCTGCTCCGCCAGATAGCGGATCAGCGCGTGTTCGCCGTCAAGCTGAACGCTGGCCTGTTGCAGCAGTTCGGACAGATGCAGCAGATCGGTCAGCGCACGTTCATCCCCGCGTCCAAGCAGGCGACGCGGCACATCAAATTCCCACATCAGGCGACGCAGCATGGGCAAAATGCCCTGTTTGCGCCAGCAAATGCGGTACTCCTGGAACTGACGAACGTAGCGATCCCACTCCTGTTCGTCCTGATTGAGGCGATCGAGCGCTTCCCAGCTTAAATTGAGTGACGGCGTGCCGAGCGCGGCGCGCAGCAGACGATCGTTTTCCGGCGCAGCGCAGGCCGCCAGCCAGTACTGCAATTCGCCTGCCTGCGCACTTTGAAATATCGATTCTTTGTCAGACAGATAAACGCTGCGAACCCCACGTTTGGACAGCGCCGTGCGGACAGCCGTGGCTTCACGGCCAGTATTCACCAGCACCGCAATATCGCCCGGCATCACCGGTTGCAGCGTTTCGCCAGGCTGGCCGAAACCGGCAGAACCCTGCTGCCCGAGGCGCAGCAGACGGACGATTTCCGTCGCACAGCCGTCGGACATCAGCTGGATATACTGCGTTTTCGGCAGCGCGTCGGCCTGATTTTCCGGATACCACAGCGTCATCGCGGCGGCTTCGGCATCATCAATTATCAGCGTGTCAGCGCGCCCTTTGGCTTCCACCGGCAGGAACGGCACCTGATTTTCATCGCCCCGACGGAACAGAAAAGCGCCCTCGCCAGAATCGCGGTTTTCGGCAAGCCCAAAGACTTCATTGACCGCCGCCACCATATTGCGTGTGGAACGGAAGTTGGTCGCCAGCGTGTAGTGCCGTCCGCCCGTATCGCGGCGGGCACGCAGATAGGTATAAATATCAGCGCCGCGGAAGGCATAAATCGCCTGTTTCGGATCGCCGATCAGGATCAGCCCTTGCTCCGGTGCGTTTTTCGCCACGCGATAAACGGTATCGAAAATGCGATATTGCAGCGGATCTGTGTCCTGAAATTCGTCGATCATCGCCACAGGGAACTGGGTGCGAATGATCTCCGCCAGTCGTTCGCCATTGTCGCTGCGCAGCGCGGCGTCGAGGCGGGTCAGTAAATCGTTGAAACCCATCTGCGCGCGCTTTTGCTGCTCGATGTCGAAGCGGTTTTCTATCCAGCGGCAGGCGTGTTGCAGCAAACCGCTGCGGGCATCCGGCAGATTTTCCAGCTGCGTTTTCAGGGTTTCCATGGCGGTGATCGCCGGATGCGCAGGGGGTTCGCCCTGCTTCCAGCATTCCGCTAAGCCTTGCGGTGTCAGGCGTTCCCAGCCGGTTTTCAGATCCGGCGACAGGTCATCCGTGGTCGCCCAGATGTGCAGTTTCTCCAGCCACGGCAGAAAATACCGCGCCTGAATTTTACGGCCATCCACCACTTTCGCTGCCACCGCGCCTTCGAGGAGGGTGCGCAGTTCCTGCGTCCATTCCGGCCAGCCCTGTTTCAGCGCCGACAGCTCTGCGGCTTTCTGCTGCCTGACCGTTTCGCAGATCTGCGCAGGCGTTTCGTCTGAGCCCAGTTCTTCGGCGTATTCCAGCAGCGGCGCAACCTTGCTGTGTAACTCTTCCGGCGTCCGCCACCATGTGCGCAGGGTGCGGATATCAGATTCCGGCAATGCGAAATAGAAGCTGCGCCAGTAGTCGCGCACCACTTCCATCAGCAGTTCCGTTTGATCGGTTTCCAGCGTCTGAGTGAACAGGCTGTCGCTGTCGAATGCGTGCTCGCCGAGCATGCGGTTACACCAGCCGTGGATGGTGGAGACCGCCGATTCATCCATCCATTCCGCCGCCAGTTGCAGCTTGCGGGCGCATCCCGGCCACTGTTCAGGAAGATATTCAGCGCACAACGTCTGCAAAAATTCGTCGCCCTCAGAAGAGGATCCGTCCAGATTTAAAAAGTATTCTGCGGCCTGCGACAGACGCACACGGATACGGTCGCGCAACTCTTTGGTGGCCGCATCGGTGAAGGTCACCACCAGAATTTCCGGCGGCGTCAGCGGACGACTGAACGCGTTATCACCGCCGTGGCCGAGCACCAGCCGCACGTACAGCGCGGCGATGGTAAAAGTTTTCCCGGTACCGGCGCTGGCTTCAATCAGGCGGCTGCCGGTCAGCGGAAAATTCAGTACATTCAGGGCCGAGGGCACAGTGCGATCCGTCATTCCTTGCCTCCTTTCTTACTGCGGGAAAGATGATTACGAAGCGGGGCCAGCAGCAGATCGGCAAGCCGGGCGAATTCACCGTCGGACCAGAGCGTCGCGAAGTCTGGCCACGCGCGCGCCAGATAGCGGTTGCTGTCGCGCTCGCCGAATTTCATGTTGGCCGGATCGTGATTTTCATAAGCATCCCGCGCCGCAAACCACGCGTCGCTGTCCGGGGCACTCTGTTCACTGCCGTCTTTTTTCAGCCAGACGAACGCCGTTTTCACTGCCAGCGGCAGAGGTCGTAATTGCCCCTGCTGCCAGGTTTCGACCAACGTTTGCCACAGCGCTTGCGCCTGCGCAATCTCCAGCGGCGGCAGTTCGGCGGTGCCGTTTTTACTGACGATAATGCTGTGCATCGGCTGCCCGTTAAGGTGTCCGGCCAGATGTGCCACCCAATAGGGCAGCAGTTTGTCAAACCGGTAGCTGCGCTCTTTGGTCATCAGGCCGCCGCTTTCGAGCACCACGCGCGCACGCTCGCCATTCTGATTAACACGCAGATCGCTGAGCCAGTCGGAGACATTCACACCGCCGATATCAGCCGACAACGCTTCATTGCCCAATGCCTGTGGCCACGCCTCAAGCACCTGCTGATAGCTGGCGAAAAGCGTGTCCATCGGTTCGGCGAGATCTTCACTCAGCACCGCAGCGAATTCGCCCGGCGCCAGTTCGCCACGCCGTTCGATGCGTTCCAGCTGCTGGCGCAACACGTCCTGACGCGAAACACCCGCCTCCAGCGCCCACTTCTGGGCGCGGATCAGTTCATCCTGCAAACGCCAGTTTTCCAGCGCATTCACGTCGAAAGGTTCCTGATCTTCGCTCCCCGGATCTTCCATCTCAAAATAGATATTGAGCCGCTGACGGAAGAAACTGCGCACCGGATCGGTAAGGAAATCCGACAGCTGACGCAGCGTCAGCGCGCCTTCCTGCTCCAGCGGTTCAAGCGGCCCGAACGCCGTCACCGGTGTATCCGCTTCCAGTCCGGCGCGCCATTCGTGGGCATAGCTGAACAGCGAACCGTCTTTCGTAAAGTAATCACGATTGAACGGTTGCAGACGATGCCCGACCGTCAGCGCGGGCAACAAATCCCCGCCGTCGTTGAGTTTCCAGCCTGCCGCCAGATGGTCGCGCAGTTGCGCTACCAGCACCGACGGCGGCCGCTCGGTATTGTCGTGAATGCTGCGACCGACCCAGCTGATGTGTAAACGCTCACGCGCAGAAAGCAGTGCCTCAAGGAACAGATAGCGGTCATCTTCGCGGCGCGAACGGTCGCCCGGACGGTAATCGCGCCCCATCAGGTCGAAATCCATCGGCACGCGGTTACGCGGATAATCACCGTCGTTCATGCCAAGCAGATAAACGTGACGGAACGGAATCGCGCGCATCGGCATCAGTGTGGCGAAAGTGACCGCGCCGCCGAAGAACGGCTGCGTCAGGCCGGACTGGTCGAACTGCGCCAGCCAGTGATCGCGAACCACGGAAAGCGGCAGTTCAGCTTGCAGATTGACGCTTTCGCAGGCTTCCAGCCAGGTTTCCAGCTCAGTGTGCAGACGCACCAGAATAAAGCCGTCTTCGCCGTCATCCCCGGCAAAATACCGGGAAAGGATGGCGCGCAGGCGTTCGCCCCACACTGCCGGTGCAGCCGGTTCGCGCAGCTGACGCCAGGTTTCGTCAAGGCAGTTTAAAAGATGCGACAGCGGGCCAATCAGCGCCGCGTCCAGCCCGCCGATTTCATCCAGCGGTTCAATATTCTCCCACGCGTCACCGCTGCCCACGGCATATCCCAGCAGCATTCGTTGCAGGCCGAAGAACCAGCTGTTTTGCTCCGGCGAGAGCGGCAGTTCGAGGCTCTGACGCTGTTCCGCGTGCAGCCCCCAGCGCACATTGGCGGCGCTTATCCAGCGGTGCAGCAGCGGCAGCTGTTCTTCTTCAATGCCAAATCGCTCGCGCACCGAGGGCACGTCGAGCAAATCCAGCAGATCGCTGACCGCAAACCGCGACTGCGGCAAATTCAGCAATCGCTCGAGCGCGCCGAGCAGCGAGTTATTCTGGCGCGGCCCCTGATCGGCGACGGTGAACGGGATATAGCGCGGATCGTTGCGCTCCATCAGGCCAAACACCGCCTGAATGTGCGGTGCGTAGCCGTTGATGTCAGGCACCATCACGATAATGTCGCGCGCCTTCAGCGTCGGATCCGCCGCCAGCGCCGCCAGCAGCCTGTCGTGCAGCACTTCCACTTCGCGTTGGGCGCTGTGAGTAATGTAAAAACGCAGGGAATCGTCCTGTGCATCCAGCAGCGGCCAGTGTTCTTTGGTTTCGGCCAGCGGGCGCAGCTGCAAAATATCCTCCTGCAACTGGTGTAAAAGTGTATCGGTACCGTTCGAAGTGAAGAGATCGATGCGCGGGATCACCGGCGCGAGCTGGGCAGCATAGGATTCGTGATTGTCGTATTCATTGAGCAGGCCAATGTAATCACGCCCCTGCTTGCCCCAGGCCGCCAGCAGCGGATGGGCGTGCTGATGAAGTTCATCTTCGGCGATCACCTGCGGCATGCCAGGCTTACGCAACTGACGGATACGCTCAGCGCGCAGCAGATCTTTATCGGCGATGATATCGCTCCAGTCGTGCTCGCAAGGGTTATGCACGCACATAAAGATGTGGGTCCAGCGGCCAAGAACCGCCAGCACTTCGAGAGATTGTTGCGGCAATGAAGAGATACCAAAGACGATCAGCCGCGCAGGCAGACCGGCCGGGCGCTCATTTTCCGGGATGGTCAGCGCATGTTGCAAAAAACGCTGGTGCAGCGCAGCACGGCTGGTGTTGCGCTCGTTTTCATCAACGTCGGCCAGCAGTGCGCGCCACAGTTGCGGTTGCCACAACAGATTTTCCGGCAGCGGCTCGCTGCCCTGACGACTGGTGCGCAGCACATCCAGCCCGTTGCCCCAGTCTTCCAGCCAGTCGGCGCGGTACACCTGATACTGATCGAACAAATCCGCCAGACGCTGCGCCAGTTGGTGCAGTTTACGCATGTCGCCGTCGTCTTTTAAGAAACGCGCCAGTGGCGCAAAAACCGGTTGAGTGAGTAACTGAGGCAAAAGACGGATCAGCCGCCAGGTCAGCAGCGGGCGGTCAAACGGTGAGGATTCCGGCACCTGCTCTTTACCAAGCACAGCGCGATAAACCTGCCAGAAGAAACGTGCGGGCAGTTTGATGTCCAGCGCCGCCGCAATGCCGCAGCCGCCGTCCTCAGGGTCACGGGCCATCGCCAGTTTCAGCCACTGATTGATCCCGTTGCTTTGCACCAGAATCACTTCATTTTCCAGCGGCGGTAGCGGATGCGCCGCCATCCAAGAGATCAGCACATCCCTCAACGCTTCTGAGTGATTGCCGTGTAACACCATCAAACCTGAATTCACGCTCGCATCCCTTGTTATCGCCGGTTAAGGAGAGAGATTTTGCGTTGTTCTGGAAAGGATTGGAAGGAAAAGAGGCCGGGACTGCGGGCACTGATTGCCTGACAGTGAAATACACGTATTGATCATTTCGCCGACCATTTCGTTAGCCAATTAATTAGTTTTATTTAAAAATTTTACATTACCATTCTAATACTCAATTAATTTCTGTTTAATGGAAATAAATTTCCGTATTTATCGCCATTTAAGAAAACACATTTTGTGTAATGAAAACTTAACTGATATAAAGTCGGTGTTAGTTGTTTACCGCATAAATAACAATCAGACCGTACTTTTATTCGCCAGTGCTAAATAACGTTAAAAACCGCATTTACTGGCTTGTAGTCAGGTATGAATAAAATTACCCGACGGATGCAGGGTATATCGGATATTAATATTGAATGTGGATATATCACACGCTGCGCCTTTCTTCCTGAACAGCATATTTTCCTTAGGTAAATTTTCTGCATGGAGACAAACCTGAGATTACCGCGCAACTCCCTGCTTCTCAACCAGGGTGAGCAACTGCTGGCCGTATGAAACTGGATCTCACGGCCAGCAACCGTTGGATAACGGGAAACGATGTCACGCTAAACGCTATACTCACCCCTGCCCCGAAATTAAAGAGGGTGAGGAGGCGACAGCGACGGCAGCTGGCGGGCCTGTGCAGCCTGCAATAAATCGCGCCACATCAGGGTATTTTCAGGGCATCATCTGCTTTCTACAAAACCAAAAACCTGTCTAAAAGGGCTTCATCATGGAAAAACTTCCGGCGGTCACTATTACTTATTGTTCCCAATGCAACTGGCTGCTGCGTGCGGCGTGGATAGCACAGGAGTTACTGAGCTCGTTCAGCACCGATCTGGCCTCAGTTACGCTGGTGCCAGGCACAGGGGGAATTTATGAAATTAAAGTCGATGATGAACTGATTTGGGAACGTAAGCGTGATGGCGGATTCCCTGAAGCGGCGGCGCTAAAACAGCGGGTGCGCGATATCTGTTTCCCGGAGCGGTCGCTCGGGCATATAGATAAGAAGAAAATTCCTGAGGCTGGACAGGCGGAGTGATTGAAAAGGCAGGATTGCCCTGCCTTCAGACTTCACGCGGTCATTAAGCCTTACGTGATACGTGTTGCGCAGCAGCGCGGTTGGCTTTGCCGACGGCGTTGGTTGGCGTTGTCCAGCTGACCGACGAATTCGCTGAAGTTAAAGTGCCCGAAGATTTCGCGGGCATCGCGGGAGAAGCTCTGGACATAGTTCTCCAGATTATCTTTGATGTCTTTTTGCCCGAGGTTGCAGAGATTCATCGGCGACAGACCAGATAAAGGCCGCCGTTTGGGAAAAGTCCGTTTTAGGCATGATGGGTTCCATGAAGTAAATAAAGACATACAAAAAAGGGTCTTTATTAAACACCCAAAACATAGAGATAAAAATAAAATTATATAAATCAATAGTATAATGATGTCGTTAAGCGATTCTAATACCAACCCTCCCCTGTTTAAAAATTGTGATGTACTTCAAGTTTCCCCGGTTTATGTCGATACCTTGATCTTAAGATTCCTTTCAGGGAAATGCCCATGCTTAAGACCCTCCGTTCGCGCATCATCGTGGCCTGCATTTCAATTGTGATTTGCTCGCTGGTTATCAATACGTTCCTGAGTTACACCGTTGCCAATAAATACAATAGTCAGGCGACCGACAGCACGCTCAATGCGCTGACATCCAGCCATACGCAAGGGATCAGCGAATGGGTCAGTTCGAAAACCAGGATGATTTTGTCACTGCAACCGGTGGCGCTGACCGCGGATCCGATCCCGGTCATGAAACAAATTGCGGCCGCGGGGGAGTTCGTCAACGTGTACGTCGGCTATGCCAATAAAACCGCGAAATTCTCGGATCCGACCGGCGTGCCTGCCGATTACGATCCGACAGGTCGCCCGTGGTACAAGCAGGCCGAAAGCGCCGGACGCCCGGTGGTGACGCCGCCGTATATCGATGCGGGCACCGGGAAACTGGTGGTGACGTTTGCTGTGCCGGTGATGGATAACGGCGAGCTGAAAGGGATTGTGGCTGGTGACGTGTCGATGGACAGCGTGGTCAATAACGTCAATACCATTCACCCGACGCCGGAAAGCTTCGGAATGCTGGTTGACCAGTCTGGTACGATCATCGCCCATCCAGACGCGAAACTGGCCCTCAAACCCTTCAGTTCGCTGGCGGAAGGTGTGGATCTGCCGCGTCTGTTTGCCGCCGGTGCGCCTTCAGATATCCTTCTGAACAATGCGGTGAAGCGCGTCCGCGCACTGCCGGTGGCGGGTACCGACTGGTTTACGCTGGTGATTGAAGATAAGAAACAATCGACGGCGGGCATGCGTTCCCTGCTGACGTCGTCGATGATGGCGCTGCTGGTCATTGTGCTGATTTCGGCGGCGGTCATCGGGCTTATCATTACCAAAGCGTTCCGACGCCTGTCGGTGGTACGCGATACGCTCAACGCCATCAGCTCCGGCGAAGATGACCTGACGCAGCGCTTACCGACCGACGGCCATGACGAAGTGACCCAAATCGCCCACGCCTTCAACACCTTCGTTGATAAGCTCAGCAAAGTGATGGGTGAAATCCGCACCACCAGTGAATCGGTGAAGGTCGCTGCCGATGAAATCGCGGCAGGCAATAACGATCTGTCGGGCCGTACGGAATCGGCAGCGGCCAGCCTGCAACAGACAGCGGCGTCGCTGGAGCAGATCACCGCCACGGTTTCGCAGTCCGCCAGTTCAGCCAGACAGGCCAGCGAGACAGCGAAATCCGCGTCCGAAGCCGCCTCCCGCGGTGACGTCGTGGTGAATAAAGTCATGACGACGATGGAAAGCATCGAAAGCGCGTCATCTAAAATCGGTGATATCACCGGGGTTATTGACGGCATCGCCTTCCAGACTAACATTCTGGCGCTCAACGCTGCGGTGGAAGCCGCTCGCGCCGGGGAACAGGGTCGCGGATTTGCCGTGGTCGCCAGCGAAGTCCGCAGCCTGGCACAGCGCAGCGCGCAGGCGGCGAAGGAGATCAAAGTACTGATCGAATCCACCGTCAGTAGCGTGGCGTCCGGTTCGGCGCAGGTGCGTCTGGCGAGCAGCAGCATGAGCGAAATTGTCAGTAACGTCTCCAACGTCAGCAGCGTGATGCTGGAAATTACTCATGCGTCCGAAGAACAGATGCAGAGTATCCACGAAATTAACCGCGCCATCACACAGCTCGACGGCATGGTTCAGCAGAACGCTGCCATGGTTCAGGAATCCACCAGCGCCGCCTCAGCCTTGCAGGAACAGGCCACCGGGCTGGCGGTGGCGGTCGGGCATTTCAGGGTCTGATCACACCGCTTTCCTAAAACGTTTATCACAGTCCCCCGGACCTTATCCTTCGGGGGCTTTGGCTTTACTTCCTCACGCTCATCAGGTTATTCCCGCCGACCTCATACTTTTGTTATGTCTGTTTTATGCTAGGATTACGACAAGAATATATAAACACAGCGTCTGACCTTTGAGGAATAAGGAATGAAGTATCCCGTGCAGTTTCGATGGACTCAAAAACATGAGGATTATTGTTCACGACATAAGGTCCATCTTAAATTCCCGGAAATAGTGGAAGGGATATATAAAAAGAGAAATATATTCCTTTTTAAAAAAGGGGAGAAAATAAAATTTACCGCAGATGTTTGGGTCGAAGAATATGCCTCAATGCCGCGAAAAAGTTTCTGCTCGATGGGCGCGTATTCTTACGCGTGCAGTAAATTACCGAATAACCTTACAACCGGCCGCTTTTGCAGCCTGGCGGCAGGCGTGCGGGTGATGGGACCGCAACATCCCATACACCGGTTTACGACCAGTCCGCTGACGTATCATGATTTCTTCTCGAAAGTGGCGCAGGAGCAATTCGGGGATACGCTGAACATTGCGGGGTTCGACTATATGCCGCCGGCGACGATATTAGGTCATGATGTCTGGGTCGGGGAACACGCCGTATTAAAAGGTGGTATCACCATCGGTAATGGCGCAATCATTGCGGCCAATGCGGTGGTCACCAGTGATGTGCCACCTTACGCCATCGTCGGCGGTATTCCGGCTAAGATCATTAAATACCGCTTTACGCCAGAAATCATCGAGCGTCTTCAGGCGACTGAATGGTGGGATTATAGAATTACCGATCTGCCGGATGTCACCCAGTCGGATGATATCGTTTATTTCATCGAACAGATGGAAGAAAAAATAGCCCGTAACGAAATAAGTAAATATCAGTATAAAATGATGAATATCGCCCAAGAACTGGCGGGGTTATAAAAACAGCAATAATGTCATTACGCCGATTCAACTCAATTGCGCGTACGCTAAAGGCCCGGCCAAAAGTATTGTCGAAGTGGTTGCCAGTTATAATTAACCGGCAACCGGCTTACTGACGGTCAGGCTCTAAGCTCCCGCTCCACCAGGGTAGCCAGCACGCCGATGCCCAGCGGAATGATGTCATCGTTAAAATCGTAGCGCGGGCTGTGCAGTGAGGCGGAAGGCGTGGTGCCATCGGCGCCCAGCCAGAAGTAGGCGCCCGGACAGGCTTCGAGCAGATAGGCAAAATCTTCGGCGGCCATCGACGGCGCATTGTTGAAATGCACCTGCGTAATGCCCGGAGCGTTCTCTGCTGCATCACGCAAAATCACCGCCTGCGCAGGATGGTTTTGCGTCACCGGATATCCAAACTCCCAGCGCACCTCCCCTTTCACACCGTAGGGTTGCGGCACGGCCTGCACATATTCTTCAATCAGCCGCCAGCAGGTTTCCCGCGTCGTACGGCTCAGGCAGCGCAACGTGCCTGACATGTGCAGCGTTTCAGGGATAACGTTAATCGCTTCGCCCGCCTGTAACTGAGTGAGGCTGATAACCGTCTGTTCCAGCGGCGACAGGCGGCGGGAAATCAGGCTTTGCAGTGATAAAATCAGCTGTGCGCCCGCCACCACTGGATCCGCGCCCAGTTCAGGCATCGCCGCATGGCAGCCCTTTCCGGTCAGCGTGATGTAGAAATTATCCTGCGAAGCCATCATCGGCCCCTGACTGACCGCGACTTCGCCGACCGGCAGACCCGGCCAGTTGTGCAGCGCGTAAACCGCCTGCATCGGGAAGCGTTCAAACAGCCCTTCTTTGACCATCATCTCGCCGCCGCCGACGTTCTCTTCCGCAGGCTGGAAGATGAAATGCACGGTGCCGCGAAAGTGACGGTTTTCACTCAGGTGACGCGCTGCGCCGAGCAGAATGGCGGTATGGCCATCATGCCCGCAGGCGTGCATCAGGCCGGGGTGTTGGGAGATGTGGTCAAACTCATTGAGTTCCTGGATCGGCAGCGCATCAATGTCTGCCCGCAGGCCAATCGACGGGCCTTCGCCGTTTCGGAGCGTTGCGACAATCCCGGTCTCAGCAATGCCGGTGTGGACGTCAAGGCCGAACGACGACAACAGTTCGCTGATGGTTCTGGCAGTGCCGTATTCTTTCAGTCCAAGTTCGGGGCGGGTGTGGAAATCCCTGCGCCAGAGTTTCGCCTGCTCAATAATCTCTCGGGAAATGACTGCCATAAACCCTCTGTGCTGATCTGAATTCCTGCCGGAGCGAGTCGCTCACCGGCAATATGCTGGTTCAAAGTATCACATTCGCGCGTGAACAGATAAACGTGAAAGCAATGGCGAAAAAGGATGTCAAAGCAGCGGGATAAATGCCGCATTGGGGTAGACGCCGGAGGCGCAAACAGAGACCATAAGCCATCAATTATGGTCAACGGGGCTTCAATGAGCGACTCGCCGCATCCCGTGCGTAAGCACCCCATGAAACTCAGCACATCTGTCAGCCTGATGATCAGCGCAGTGATCATTTCCGTCCTGCTGGTGGTGCATTTTCTGTATTTCGTTCAGGTCAGTGACACCACCCGCGACGGCGTGAAAGATAAGGCGCTGGCCGTGGCGCGCACGCTGGCGGATTTGCCTGAAATCAAACGCGCGCTCGCTCTGCCGCCCGACAGCGGCATTATTCAGCCTGTCGCCAGCGCGGTGCAAAAACGTAACGATCTACTGTTTGTGGTCGTGACCAATATGGACGGCATCCGTTATTCACATCCAAATGCGGACGTGATCAACCATCACTTTATCGGCAACGATATCAATCCGGCGCTGCTTGGCAAAGAGAACGTCTCGATCAATAAAGGCACGCTGGATAAAGCGCTGCGGGTGTTCACGCCCATCTATGATGATCATCATCACCAGATTGGCGTGGTGGCGATCGGCATCTCACTGGTGAAAGTGACGGAGCAGATCGACAAAAGCCGCTGGAGCATTTTGTGGACGGTATTGTTCGGCATGATGGTCGGTGGACTGGGCACCTGGATTTTAGTGAAAATGCTCAAACGCATTCTCTTCGGGCTGGAACCCTATGAAATTTCGACGCTGTTTGAACAGCGTCAGGCGATGTTGCAGTCGATTAAGGAAGGCGTGATCGCTATTGATGACGGCGCGCAGGTGACGCTCATCAATCAGGAAGCCCGGCAGATTTTTCTGGAAACCGGTACCCAGATAAGCACCCGCCCGGAGGACAACCGCGATTCTCAGCCGCTGCTCCTCGCATTGTGCGACGTCTTACGCACTGGCATTGCCCGGCGCGACGAAGAGATTAACTTTAAAGGCCGCTATCTGCTGAGTAACACCGTGCCGGTGCGCAGCAATGGCGTGATAATCGGGGCCATCTGTACCTTCAGGGATAAGACCGAAGTCAGCCAGTTGATGCAGCGTCTGAGCGGCATGGTAAACTACGCCGATTCGTTACGTGAGCGCTCACATGAATTCATGAATAAGCTGCATGTTATTCTTGGATTGCTGCACATGAAAAGCTATGCGCAGCTTGAAGATTACATTCTCAAAACGGCCAATAACTATCAGGCAGAAATTGGCTCCTTACTGTTAAAAATCAAATCACCGGTGATTGCAGGCTTTCTGTTGAGCAAGATTAACCGTGCGTCGGACACGCGCCATTTGCTGACGCTGAGCGATGACAGCCTGCTCCCCGACAACGCCAATGAAAATCAGGTGGCTGCGCTGATAACCGTGCTCGGTAATCTGATTGAGAATGCGCTGGATGCGCTGGCGGAACAGCCGGACGGTGAAGTGAGCGTGTTACTGCATTATCAGAATGGCTGGCTGGCCTGCGTGGTCAGCGACGATGGCCCCGGTATCCCGCCAGATGACCTTGAGGCTATTTTCGAAAAAGGTGTCTCGTCGAAAGGCGAAGAGCGCGGAGTCGGGTTATTCCTGGCAAAACAACAATTAGAAAACCTGGGCGGAACGATTGCCGTTGAGTCTGAACCTGACGTTTATACTCAATTTTTTGTTCAACTTCCGTGGGATGGTAAGAGGAAAACTGCATGATCAATGTGCTGGTAGTCGATGATGACGCCATGGTCGCAGAGCTCAACCGCTGCTACGTGGGCCAGATTGCCGGGTTTACGTGCTGCGGAACGGCTTCGACGTTACAGCAGGCGAAAGACATGGTGCTGAATAATCAGCTGCCGATCGACCTGATCCTGCTGGATGTCTATATGCAGCAGGACAACGGGCTGGATTTGCTGCCGGAGCTGCGAAACGCCAGACGTCCGGTAGATGTGATTGTGATTTCATCTGCGGCGGACGCTAAAACCATCAAAAAATCGCTCAATTACGGCGTGGTGGATTATCTGATCAAACCGTTCCAGTTCTCACGCTTTGAAGAAGCGCTGACCGGCTGGAAACAGAAGAAAGCGCTGATGGATAATCAGCAATATTACGAACAGTCTGACGTTGACCGGCTAATTCACGGTAACAATCAGGCGACAGCGGATACTAAAAAACTGCCGAAAGGCCTGACACCGCAGACGTTGCGCACACTGTGCCTGTGGATTGATGCCCATCCGGACACGGAATTCTCAACAGATGAGCTGGCGCACTCGGTGAATATCTCACGCGTGTCTTGCCGTAAATATCTGATCTGGCTGGCGGACAGCCATATTTTGTTCACCAGCATTCATTACGGCGTGACCGGACGACCGGTGTACCGCTACCGTTTGCAGGCGGAGCATTATTCATTGCTGAAACAGTACTGTCAGTAAACAGGATGGAAAGCGTTATCCAGCAGCGTGAAGCTAAACTGACGCTGTGAGGAGAAAATCACCTGCTGATCTTTGGTGACGAAAATGGCCTCGATATCCGGGATATCCCGCAGATAACGCAGGCTTTTTTCGACGCCCATGCCGTACAGCAGCGTGGTGTAGATGTCGCCGTCGATGGAATCCTCAGAAATAACGGTCACGCTGAACAGTTCGTTATCCAGCGGGTAACCGGTTTTGGGATCGAGAATGTGGTGGTAGCGGCGGCCATCGCATTCGAAATAACGTTCGTAAATGCCGGACGTCACCACCGATTTGCCGTTCACATTGATCACGCCGATCAGCGCATCCGGTGCTGAAAACGGCGTCTTCAGACCGATTGCCCACCCCCCTTCCCCGCCAGCGCCCAGCGTCTGCACATTCCCGCCTAAATTTATCAGCGCATTCTCCACCTTTTCCTGCTTCAGAAAATCCCGCACTACGTCGGCAATATAGCCCTTAGCGATCGCGCCCAGATCGATTTCCATTCCGGCTTTTTGCAGGAAGACCGAGCGCGTGGATTCGTCGAGAACGACGTCATGAGAATGTGTCAGCGGGAGAAGCGCCCGAAGATCATCGGCATCGGGCACGCTGTTACCGCTGAAGCCGATTTTCCAGCGTTTGACCAGCGGGCCGATGGTGAAGTTGAAACTGCTGTCCGGCGACTCGCTGACCGTTTTCGCGCAGCGGATGAGATTAAACACCGGCTGACTGACCACCACCGCATGGCTGCCCGCCGCATGGTTGACGGCCATGACCTCGGAATCGTGCCGGTTAACCGTGAAGATATTTTCCTGCTGTTTGATGAGCCGGAAAACGCGAGACGCCAGAATCTCATTATGTTCAAACAGCTTGAGAAGAATGGGAGAACCCATCAAAACAGCGGAGTAAGCATAAACCCGGGCGTCTGGCGTCATAGAAAATACCTGAACTGAAGAAGTGAAAACCTGCGCCACAGGGCGCGACGCAGGCTGTTACCCGTTACCGCAGAGCGTGAATGGCGGCATTACGTCCCGCCAGAATACCGAAGATGATGATATCTGCAACGGCATTCCCGCCGATGCGGTTCGCACCGTGGATCCCACCGGCCACTTCACCCGCCGCAAACGCGCCGCGGATAACCTGTTCGCTGGCATCCAGCACGCAGGTGTCGGTGTTAATGGTCACGCCGCCCATGGTGTGATGCACGCCCGGCGCGATACGGATCGCGTAGAACGGCCCCTGATTGATCGGATGGCGCAGCGCCGTTTTACGGCCAAACTCGGCGTCGTCCTGTTTATCAACGGCGACGTTATAGCTTTCCAGCGTGGCGAGGAGCGCATGGTGATCCATCTCCAGCTTCGCCGCCAGTTCCATTGGTGACGCTGCGCTGATGACAAAACCGCGCGCGATGTATTCATCGGCCGCTTTGTTGTTCAGGCGAATCTGCTCGTCAAACACCACGTAAGCAAATTTCTCCGGCAGAGCGATGATGTTCGCCGACACTTTGTCGCGGGTTTCCATCTCATTGAAGAACCGCTTGCCCGCCTGACTGACCAGAATCGCACCGCCGCCACGGATGGCTTCAGAAATCAGGTAGGACGTGGTTTGCTCCACGGTCGGGTGGATTTGAATTTCGCCCATATCCACAGTGCCTGCACCGATTTTCTGCAAAATCGCGATGCCGCTACCGGTCGCGCCTTTGTGGTTAGTGGTCACAAAGCCGTCCAGCTCAGGGCGATATTTCACCACCATTTCGCTGTTGGCGCTGAAACCGCCGGTCGCCACAATCACGCTTTTCGCGTTGACGATCAGCACATCGTTGTCGTCGTTGAGCAATTCCACGCCCTGCACCGCGCCGTCGTGATAACGGATTTCGGTGACGGAAGTATCGAGCATCACATCGATGTTACGTTTGTTGAGGTTCTTCACCAGACCGCTTATCAGGAAGCCGCCGACGGCGCTGCGATCTGCCGGACGGTGCGTGCGGTCAATGCTCATGCCGCCGGTGATGGTGATGTCGCTCAGCTCAATATTGTGCTCAGCCAGCCATTCGACCGCCTGCGGGGCGCGCTCGACGAACTCTTTGAGCAGCACGGTATTGTTCTTGAACTGGCCACCCTTCAGGGTTTCCTGATAGAACAACTCCTTGCTGTCTTCGATGCCTTTCAGTTTCTGATAACGGGTATCTGCGGCGTTCATGCCGACTGACGCCTTGATGGTGTTGCCGCCGATGGTAGACATTTTTTCCACGATCAGCACTTTTGCCCCTTCATCACACGCCTGAATCGCCGCAGCCAGACCGGCACCGCCGCTGCCCACCACCACAACGTCGTAGCTTTGCGGCTCTGACAGGCTGCCGCCCTCTTCCAGCAGCTGCGCTTTGCAGGATTTGGCGATAGCTTTAGAGACGGCTTTTTTCACCGCTTCACTTTGCTCGGTCGCGCCGGTCACCGCATCAACGTGCGGGCTGTTGGCATCGAGAATACGTGTACGGATGATTTCAAAACTGGTGGTGAATTCGACGTCAACATCACTACCGGCTTGCAGTTCGATATCGGCAATACGGTCGGTTTCCAGACTGACGTTAATCGCCAGCTCATTGACGGGATCCTGCACTTTTTCCTGGAACACGCCGGCTTTGAATTTCTTGGACGTCATGCTCATGTCGCGGATCATCGCGTCCACCAGCGAAAAGCGCCACAGCGGTTCAGGAATGGTCAGCGCCTCGCGCTGGGTGCTGTCGATGAACAGCTCGAGTTTCTGATCACTGGCGATACGATCGGTCCAGTCGGGATAGGCGATGCAGGCTTTCCCGATGGCGATCATGTCGTAACCGTGGGCCATCGCCAGTTCAGCGTCGGCTTTATTAACGATTCCGCCCACGCCCATCACCGGGATTTTCGCCAGTGTGTCAGAGCGCATCGTGACGTATTTGTCGATAAGCGGCGTCGGGTCAGTGGTATCGACAATAGAAGGTCGCAGCGAGTAGCCCAGCGAGAAGTGCAGATAATCAAGACCGCGCGCCGCCAGTTGCTCCAGCAGATACATCGTGTCGGCGAAACGAATGCCCGGTTCTTCCAGCTCTTCCGGCGAGAAACGATAACCGATGATGAAAGAAGAATCGGCGTATTTCTGCGCCATGGAGTGCGTGATGTCGAGAATGGCCAGCGGGAAACGGGCGCGGTTTTCGCGGCTGCCGCCCCATTTATCATCGCGCTGGTTGGAGTTCGGTGAGAAGAACTGCTGAATGAGATAGGTGTTAGCGCCGTGGATTTCCACGCCGTCGAAACCGGCTTCGATGGCACGACGCACACCTTCACCGAATTTGGCGATCATGTCGTCCACTTCTTCTGCAGTCAGCGCGACCGGCGTTGCAGCGCCATCACGCGGGGCAGCCAGTGCGCTAGGTGCGACCGGAGTCTGGCCGCCAATCAATTTAGGTTCGCTCATGCGACCGCCGTGATAAATCTGCAACACCGCTTTAGAACCCTGCGATTTCACGGCATCGGCGATTTTGGCCAGACCGTCAATTTTGCTGTCGTTGTCGATGCCAATCGCACCAGGAAACGCCAGCCCTTTGTCATCAATAAAGCAGCACTCGACGATCACCGTGCCGATGCTGCCGGCACGTGCGCGGTAGTACTCGACCAGTTCGCTGGTCACAGTACCGTCGAAAAAACCGGTACAGGTCGTCATCGGTGCCATCAGCACACGGTTTTTCAGCACGGTGCCATTTGGCAGAGTGAACGGACTCAATAATTGCGGGTTATGGCTCATAATATCCAGCTCCAAATTTAGAAAATATTTAATAATCTGTGAATTCGTTATCGGATTTGTTTTATTAATTTTATTTGTGGCCGATGTCATAGGAGTAATATAACGATATCTTTACTTTCAAAATGTGTAACGTTAGTTTATTAACTATTTATCCATTAATAGAATGCCCGCATTATTAAATTAATGTTAACCATGTTATTAAACGATCACATTAATTTAAATTACAATCCGTTTTACCTGTCATTAAAAGCCGAAAGATTACATTTACGCGGCAGAACATGACGTCATCGCGCACTACGGCAGGGCTGATTTTGTCTGATGCTGGCGGTTTTTCCCGGCCAGAAGCGGGATTTTAAAGGCAGCCTAACTACTCACTTTTTTCATCGGGTGTAGACGCTAAAAATACCCCTATGTGACACTCGGAATTAATTCATATAAATAAACCCTTCATCTATTCCCATTGCCTTTTCTTAAATTTACACAGCTCCGTATTTTCTTGATCGAGATCAACAGTAATAACTGCGAAAAACGCATTATATAAACATATCCTCCCTCTTAAGGGGAATGAGAATAACTAAACTCAAATAACAATAATGGAGCAATTTAAATGCCACCATTAAATAACTAAAGAAACTTGAGTAAGTAAAGAAAGCATAATCATCTTACCTATGTATCAACAAACCTATTCTCAACTACTTGTAGACAAATAAAATGACAGATATCTCAAAAACTACGGTTACACCGCAGGCGAACAAACCGGCCGGGGGCAAGAAAAACCGCCTTCTGCTGATGTTCTTACCTGTGCTGGTTGCAGTGTTGTTGTTACTCGCTCCCGTCCCCAACGGTTTAGAACCGCATGCATGGCACTTCTTCGCCATCTTTGTCGGTGTGATCGTGGGCCTTATCTTCGAACCTTTGCCTGGCGCAGTGATCGGCCTGACCGGCGTCGTGGTCATCGCACTCTTCAGCCAGTGGTTGCTGTTCAGCCCGGCGGAGCTCGCTGACCCTAAATTCAAAATGGCGGCACAGTCCTTTAAATGGGCCGTGAGCGGCTTCGGTAATTCAACGGTATGGCTTATCTTCGGCGCATTCATGTTTGCCGCAGGCTACGATAAGACCCAATTTGGCCGCCGTCTGGCGCTGATTCTGGTGAAATATCTTGGCCGCCGCAGCCTGACGCTGGGTTATGCCATCACCTTTGCCGATTTACTGCTGGCTCCGTTTACCCCGTCTAACACCGCGCGCAGCGGCGGTACAATCTACCCGATTATCGCTAACCTGCCGCCGCTGTACGGCTCCAAGCCGAATGACCCGAGTGCCCGTAAAATCGGTTCATACCTGATGTGGGTGGCGATCACCGCCGCGTGTATTACCAGTTCCATGTTCCTGTCCGCTCTGGCTCCTAACCTGCTGGCGCTGGGCATCGTAAACAGCATCACCGGGATTAACATTTCCTGGGGTACGTGGTTCTTCGCCTTCCTGCCTGTCGGTTTGCTACTGCTGCTGACCATGCCGCTCCTGGCATATTGGTTCTACCCGCCGGAAGTAAAAATCAATGATGAAGTGCCGCGCTGGGCGACCGCCGAGCTGGCCAAACTGGGCAAAATGTCCCGTCACGAAATCCTGCTGCTGGTCTTCGTGTGCTGTGCATTAGCCATGTGGATTTTTGCCGCCAGCTTTATCGAACCGGCCATGGCTGCACTGCTGGTAGTGGTTCTGATGTTGTGGACTGGCGTTCTGAACTGGAACGATATCACCAGCAACAAACCGGCCTGGAATACCTTCGCCTGGTTCGCCACGCTGGTAGCCCTTGCTGACGGCCTGTCCCGCACCGGTTTCATCGCCTGGCTGGGTAAAGAAGGCGCGGCCACTATGGGCGGCATCTCTCCGGGTACCGCAACTATCGTGCTGCTGCTGGCGTTTTATCTGCTGCACTACCTGTTTGCCAGCACCACGGCGCACACCACTGCACTGTTACCGGCCATGCTGACCATCGGTGCTGCAATTCCGGGCATCAACATGCAGGTGTTCTGTCTGCTGATGGTAACGTCGCTGGGGATCATGGGGATCATCACGCCATACGGCACTGGCCCAAGCCCGATTTACTACGGCAGCGGCTATCTGCCAACCAAAGACTACTGGCGTCTGGGCACCATCTTCGGTGCGATTTTCCTCGCCGCGCTGCTGCTGATTGGCTATCCGTGGATGATGATGATGTTCTGATACGGGTGATAAAATACCCTACAAAGCATTAACAGAGCATTTACTGGAAGAAAACATATAAACCACGTTGCCAGCCTGTGTATAAGGCTGGCAACATAGAGAAAGCATATAAACGTCGCCCGATTTATCCCTGATTCACCCGAAACGAGAAGTCCTGCTAGTGGCGGCAATAACGGATAAAGTGAGAAAAACAATGTCGAACAAACCATTCCATTATCAAGACCCCTTCCCCGTTACCAAAGACACAACCGAATACTATCTGCTGACCAAAGATCATGTTTCTGTGAGCAATTTTGATGGTCAGGAAGTGTTAAAAGTCGAACCTGAAGCCCTTACACTGCTGGCACAGCACGCCTTCCACGACGCGTCATTCATGCTGCGCCCTGCGCATCAGCAACAGGTGGCATCTATTCTTCACGATCCGGAATCCAGCGAAAACGACAAATACGTCGCGCTGCAATTCCTGAGAAACTCTGAGATCGCCGCGAAAGGCATTCTGCCTACCTGTCAGGACACCGGCACCGCGATCATCATGGGTAAAAAAGGCCAGCGCGTCTGGACCGGTGGCGGCGACGAAGCCAGCCTGTCGAAAGGCGTTTACAACACGTTCATCGAAGACAATCTGCGCTACTCGCAGAATGCCGCGCTGGATATGTATAAAGAAGTGAACACCGGCACCAACCTGCCGGCGCAAATCGACCTCTACAGCGTCGACGGCGACGAGTACAAATTCCTGTGTATCGCCAAAGGCGGCGGTTCTGCGAACAAAACCTATCTGTATCAGGAAACCAAAGCGCTGATCACACCAGCGAAGCTGAAAGGTTATCTGGTCGAGAAAATGCGCACGCTCGGTACGGCGGCCTGCCCTCCCTACCATATTGCATTTGTGATCGGCGGGACTTCCGCTGAAGCCACGCTGAAAACCGTGAAACTGGCGTCCACGCATTATTACGACGGTCTGCCAACCGAAGGCAACGAACACGGCCAGGCGTTCCGCGATGTGAATCTGGAACAAGAGCTGCTGGTCGAGGCGAATAATCTTGGCCTGGGCGCGCAGTTCGGTGGCAAATACTTTGCGCACGACATCCGCGTCGTGCGCCTGCCACGTCACGGCGCATCCTGCCCGGTCGGCATGGGCGTTTCCTGCTCCGCAGACCGTAACATCAAAGCCAAAATCAACCGCGACGGCATCTGGATCGAAAAACTGGAAGAAAATCCGGGCCAGTACATCCCTGAAGCATTGCGTCAGCAAGGCGAAGCCGGTGTGGTGAAGGTGGATCTGAACCGTCCGATGCCTGAAATCCTCGCGCAGCTGTCTGAGTATCCGGTGTCTACGCGACTTTCCCTGACCGGTACTATCATCGTGGGCCGCGATATTGCGCACGCCAAGTTGAAAGAGCGTCTGGATAACGGCGAAGGCTTGCCGCAGTACATCAAAGATCACCCGATTTACTACGCAGGCCCGGCGAAAACGCCTGAAGGTTATGCGTCCGGCTCCCTCGGTCCGACCACCGCTGGCCGTATGGATTCCTACGTGGATCAGCTACAGGCTAATGGCGGCAGCATGATCATGCTGGCGAAAGGCAACCGTAGCAAACAGGTAACGGACGCGTGTCAGAAACACGGCGGCTTCTATCTGGGCAGCATCGGCGGCCCGGCAGCGGTTCTGGCGCAGCAAAGTATTAAGAGTCTGGAATGCGTGGAATACCCTGAATTAGGAATGGAAGCTATCTGGAAAATCGAAGTAGAAGACTTCCCGGCGTTCATTCTGGTGGATGACAAAGGCAACGATTTCTTCGAACAGATCCATGCCAGTACTTGCGCGAAGTGCGTGAAGTAATTAAACAGTCCTTAGGATAAACACAAAGCCTGCCGGAAACGGCGGGCTTTTTTTATGCGATTGACCCGTCCTAAATAGCGCTGACGCTACAAATTGATGGCGCGAACCAAATGAAAAATTACTTATGATCTCTGCGATATAAATCCCACTCGTCGATACGCTCCCCGCCCGGCAGAACACAATCCGCCCGCTCGCCCTGCGCCGTCTGGACGCGCACCGACGTCCCCCCTTTTTCATGACAATACATCGCCGCAGGATTTGCCATGCCGACGGGCGGGTATTTGACCGGTTCTGACTGAGCACCCGCGCAACCCGCCAACACTACGGCACTCATCAGAGGAAACAGTTTGTTCATAGCAGACCTTTTGAGAATTTCATTGCCGGAGAAAGTGAGGACATTTCAAAAGTCATCTCATCTCACAAACCCATAGCCACTTAAGGGCTATGATGGTTTTTGTCTTAATGACGTTATGAATTTGGGAGGGATGATATGGAAAGGTACCAAAATCGGGGAGGAAATTCAGGTATCGTCGCTTTCGCCATAACGGAAGATTCAATCACGCTGAAGTTTAAAGATGGCTGGCATTACATCTACAACGCCGTCCGTCCGGGGCAAACAGACGTCACCCTGATGAAGGCCATGGCAAAATCCGGCAGCGGGCTTCACGCCTTTATCAACCGCAAGATCCAAAATAATTACTTCCATAAATACCGCTAAAAACGAAAAAGGCGGCAATCGCCGCCTCTTCTGCTTACTTCGTTTAATCACTCATTTGAGCTTATTTATACAGCTCAGCGGTACCGTACATCTGGTTATTACCGGAAGCACCGATGATGCGGTATGAACTTGCACCTGCCTGAGCGGCTTTGGCATTCAGTTCTGATTGCAGACCTGAAAGGTCACCGTTAGAAGATGCACTTACCACACCGATAGTCTGCTGACCGGCCGGAGCAGACTGAACTTCAGTTGCAGCCAGAGTTGAGAATGAAGCGGTAGCCAGTGTCAGAGCAGCGATTGTCATTGCGATGGTTTTCATGATGTTTTGTCCTGTCAGTCAATATTGTGCGGGTCACCTGCTTCGGTAATCCCGGTTTCGGGTCAACGTTATTTATTAATTAACGTTCGATAAGTAAATAATAGAGAGTGCGGGAAGTTTGCGCAAGACATTTATTTAATGAGTGTTAACTTATTGTGCGATCGGGTGACGGGACGATTGAAAGATGTTTATGGATGGGGAGACTGAGGACGCAGGGAAACGGTCACGTGGCTTAAAGATGAATTGATCATTGCAAAGGCGACTGTCGTCGAGGCTAAAGTGATGTGGGCCGGGTCGGTATTTTGGTGGGAAAACAGATACAAAAATAGACAGAAATCTGAGATGCCAGACGAGTTAATCTTTTGATAAAAATGTAATTTTAAATCAGAAATGGTGCCGACTACCGGAATCGAACTGGTGACCTACTGATTACAAGTCAGTTGCTCTACCTACTGAGCTAAGTCGGCATTTTGAGGTGTTACCGGGGAACTACGGGGTGATAAATTATTGAAATTTGATGCTGCCGTCAAGCCCCTGACGGTGCGTTTGCTGATTTTCTCGTCATTCTGCGCAAATTAATGAATTCGCACCGGTTTCATGAACAAAAATCCACCGGTGCAACGGCATTACGGACGCACTAAATCATCGCCGTAACCAATCCATTTGTAGGTCGTCAGGGCTTCTAATCCCATCGGGCCGCGCGCGTGCAGTTTTTGCGTGCTGACCGCCACTTCTGCGCCTAAACCGAACTGGCCGCCGTCGGTGAAGCGGGTGCTGGCGTTGACGTACACCGCCGAGGAATCAACTTCACGCACGAAGCGGTCAGCGCTGCTGATCGAACGGGTGAGGATCGCATCCGAATGCTCGGTGCCGTAGGTGCGGATATGCGCCACGGCGGCGTCCAGACCGGCGACCACGGTGACGTTCAGATCCAGCGACAGCCATTCGTCCTGATAATCCTCTTCTGTCACTGCCAGCACGTTCGCCGGGCCACTTTGCAGATGCGGCATGGCAGACTCACTGGCATGCAGCGTGACGCCGGCGCGATGCATTCTGGCGCTCAGCTCCGGCAGAAAACGCGCGGCGATCGCCTGATGCACCAGCACAGTCTCCAGGCTGTTACAGGCGCTCGGACGTTGTACTTTGGCACTTTCAATCACGGTCAGCGCTTTGTCAAAATCAACGCTCTCATCGACGAAGGTATGACACACGCCGATACCGCCGGTGATCACCGGAATAGTCGACTGTTCGCGACACAGTTTGTGCAGCGCCGCGCCACCGCGAGGGATCAGCATGTCGACGTATTTATCCAGACGCAGCAGTTCTGCCACCAGCGCGCGATCCGGGCTGTCGATGGCCTGAACGGCGGCTTTCGGCAGCCCGCACTCTTCCAGCGCCTGCTGAATGACTTTAACCGTCGCCTGATTGGTGTGATGTGTCTCTTTACCGCCGCGCAGGATCACCGCATTGCCGGTTTTGAGACACAGGCTGGCGACGTCGATGGTGACGTTCGGACGCGCTTCATAAATCACGCCGATAACACCAAGTGGCACACGGCGGCGCTCGAGGCGCAGACCGCTGTCCTGCAATGAACCGTCAATCACCTGCCCGACCGGATCGCTCAGGCGGCAGACATCGCGCACATCGCTGGCAATCGCCGATAAACGGGCGGGCGTCAACAACAGGCGGTCTAATAAGGCTTCGCTCATGCCGCTTTCGCGTGCAGTGGACATGTCGAACTCGTTGGCAAGAATAATGCTCTGGCTGTTGGCTTCAAGCATATCGGCCATCAGCATCAGCGCACGATTTTTCTGCGCAGTGCTGAGGGTAGCAAGCTGCCAGGACGCGGCTTTCGCGGCCTTGCCCATCTCGTTAAGCATGGTAACTCCTTAACTGACAATCATGTCGTCACGATGAACGGCCACCGGGCCGTACTCGTAACCGAGAATATCGCTGATCTGCTGGGAATGGTGACCGGCAATCATGCGCATCGCATCACTGTTATAGCGGCTGACGCCGTGCGCCAGGTCGCGCCCGTTCAGATTGCGGATACGGATCACTTCCCCACGCGAGAAATCACCTTTCACTTCGCGGATGCCTTTGGGCAGCAACGAACTGCCGCGCTCAAGCATCGCCGCCACCGCACCATCATCAATGGTGATTTCACCGGCTGGCGGTGCGCCGAAGATCCAGCGCTTACGGTTCTCCAGCGGCGTCTCCATCGCATGGAAACGTGTACCGACGGACACGCCGTTAATCACATCCGCGATCACGCCCGGCAGGTTACCGGCCGCAATGATGGTATCGACACCCGCACGGCACGCGACGTCCGCCGCCTGCAATTTGGTGGCCATACCGCCGGTGCCGAGGCCGGAGACGCTGTCACCGGCGATGCCGCGCAGGGCGTCATCGATCGTCGTGATCTCACGGATAAGCTCGGCTTCGGGATTGGTGCGCGGATCGGCGGTGAACAGGCCGCGCTGATCGGTCAGCAGCAACAGTTTATCGGCACCCGCCAGGATCGCCGCCAGCGCCGATAAATTATCGTTATCACCCACTTTGATCTCAGCCGTCGCAACCGCGTCGTTCTCATTAATCACCGGAACGATGTGGTTATCGAGCAGCGCATTCATGGTGTCGCGGGCGTTGAGAAACCGCTCACGGTCTTCCAGATCGGCACGGGTCAGCAGCATCTGGCCAATGTGGATGCCGTATATCGAGAACAATTGCTCCCAGAGCTGAATTAAACGGCTTTGCCCGACGGCAGCCAGCAGCTGTTTGGAAGCAATGGTGGCGGGGAGTTCGGGGTAGCCAAGATGTTCGCGCCCGGCGGCTATCGCGCCCGAGGTCACAATCACAATCCGATGCCCTGCCGCATGTTGCTGCGCGCACTGGCGGACAAGCTCAACAATGTGAGCCCGGTTGAGGCGGCGGGAACCGCCAGTGAGCACGCTGGTGCCCAGTTTTACAACCAGTGTTTGGCTGCCACTCATAGTCATCTGCCGTTTAATTAGTGTGTTTGATTGAATTGAAACGCTTTGCTTTGATGTGTTTGTATCAGGAGAGAAGCGTTATGCCAACTGGCATAACGCTATAATAGCAGCATTCATGATGGGAATGGGTAGTACGCAATGGTGCGAAAGGTCAGGCAGAAAGCTTCACCGGTTCTTCGCTGAAATCATCAGCAGGTTCCAGTTTGAGAGACATTTCTACAATCATGGCATTGAGTTTTTTGTGAAACCCTACCAACGTCGTCTCAAGCTTCTCGCGAACTTCAGCATCCTTAATGTTTTGAGCCTTCCAGTCGCCTTCTTTGTCGAACAAACCGAAGTGATACACGTAGGTAAAACGTTCGGCCTCGGCCTGTAACTCAATCCACCAGCCCCAGAACTCACGCTTCTCTGGCGCGGGCTTCACGTTGACACAGACAGCTAAGCAGTCAAAGAAAAAGCGGTCGTTCTCGCATTTCCCTTCTCTAATGTACGGCCCCAACGTACCGAAACGTTTCATTAGCCTGCTTTTAGGATGACCACTTGGTAACGTCATAGTACAACCTCCATATAAAGACGATCCTTTTTAGCAAAACGTTAAGAATAAGCAACCATTAAGTTATTGCATTCTCTTTTGCAGCCACTCGCAAATCTCATGTAATGCACGATCAAAATGCTGATAAAGCGGCTCGCTCTGGATAGCCATCAGCTTGCCGTCAGAGGAGGAATCCGCTATCAGCTTCGCTTCGCTCTTCGGACTGAACACATCGTTCTCCCAGTATGCGGCAAGCATCGGCGTCGGCGTTCTGCGCCCCAGCAGGCCCTGCATTTTCAGAGAATAACGATTAAGTTCGGTTTTCAGCGCCGAGTCCGACGCGCTGGACATGCCGATGCGGCTGGCCAGCACGTCCATGTACATATCCGGCACCTGTTCCTGACATTTTGGGTCACTGAGCAGCGTATGCACCAGCGCACCCAACGTGGCGACAGCGCGCACGCGGCGCGGTTCGAGATATGCCAGACGCACGGCGACGTTGGCGCCAAAACGGTAACCCAGCAGGCTGACGCGCCCGGCATCCACCCACGGAACATTCGGCAACTGCTGCAACACCTGCTGATGTAGGAAGCTGGTGTCCTGGGTCAGTTTCCACTTGGCGGAAAAACCGATCGACGGCATGTCGATGGTCAGCATCGCAATGCCCATCGGCGCCAGATAAGAACGGAACAGGCGCTGATGGTCACTTTGTAACGTATCCAGACCGCCACAGACCATCACCGTCGGGAACGGCGCTTTGCCTTCATTCGGCAGATGCAGGAAACCGGTGATCGGCGCACCGCCAGGGATCGCAAAATCCAGCTCTTTGAGTTCATAAGGCGAATGCTCGGAGGATTTCTCAAACGCTTTGTTCGCCAGGGCTTCGGCCTGTTCCGCCAGCGTATCGCCTTTGAGATGCGGATAACCGGCGATACTGTAAAGGTTGGCAGCTTTCAGCCAGTATTCGCTGGCCAGATCTGCATCTGACTCTTCTGCGGCTTTCTTCTGCCAGAGCATGGCCTGATTCGACCATTCATAAATCCAGTTGCCGTTGCGATAGCCGATGACCGTATCGAGCAGCAGCGGATTGCTGTGCTCGGCTTTGCAAACCGCAATGCGCGACAGCACCTCTTCCACTTCGAGCGGATCCACGCCGCGCCACATCCACATCAGACGGTTAATGGTCCGGTACCAGCAATTCACCGTATCCCCTTCCAGCGCTGAGTGCATCGGCGGGTGAACGTTGTGATGATGAACGCGACGGACAAGCGTCGAGGTTTCCGGGTATTTGAAGGAAGGTTTGAACAGTTTTTCCGTGAGATTGACTGGCGCCATAATGCATGATCCTCCGTTAGCAAGCAGATGGTCGCCCGCAGGCCACCCTTTCATGAGGGGATTATAACGTGTTAACGGTGCGACAAGACAGGAGTGAGGTCAAGCGAAAGGGATTTCAAGTCAATGAAAGCAAAACGCCCGGCAATGAGCCAGGCGTCTTTTATAAAGCGTAGTAAATCATTTTCCCACTAAAGGAGGAACAAACACGACGCCCATATCCCACGGCTGTTCGATCCAGGTGTTCTGCGGGATGTCTATCACGTAGTCATCGACCAGCGGTGCGCCAGCTGGTTTAGCAAAGATAGTGATGAAGTGAGCTTTCGGGTACATCTCACGGATGGCTTTCGCGGTGCCGCCGGTGTCTACCAGATCATCGATTACGATAAAGCCTTCACCGTCACCTTCTGCGCGTTTCAGCACTTGCATTTCGCGCTGATTGTCATGGTCGTAGCTGGAGATGCAGACGGTGTCTACGTGACGGATACACAGTTCACGCGCCAGTAACGCTGCCGGGACCAGGCCGCCACGGCTGACTGCAATAATGCCTTTCCATTGTTCTGCCGGCAGCAGACGTTTAGCCATCGTGCGGGCGTGGATTTGCAGCATGTCCCAGGTTACAACGTATTTTTCGCTCATAAAGGTGTCCCAGCCAGTGAAAAGACGGCTTCTAAGAATATATTCGGGGGAAAAAAGGTTGCGCGGGATTATAGAGATTCTGGCTCACAAAAACCAGCGATTATCTGGTATCAGGTGCCCAAAAACCCCGGATTTTCTCCCCACATACGCGCACAGCATCAGATTAAGTGATATTCTGTCAGGCCACTCGCCACAACGTCTGGCGGGGATTACTCAACCTTAAACCTACAGCATCTCAATCAGTTCGCCTGCACATGGAGCCTGAATGAGCTGACTGTTACAGGAGACTTATAGTGTCTGAACTGTCTCAGCTTTCGCCACAACCGTTGTGGGATATTTTTGCCAAAGTATGTTCGATTCCGCACCCTTCTTATCATGAAGAAGCGCTGGCAAAACACATCGTTGAATGGGCACAGGAAAAAGGTATCCACGCTGAGCGTGATGAAGTCGGCAATATCTTGCTGCGCAAACCGGCCACCCAGGGCATGGAAAATCGCAAAGCCGTCGCCCTGCAGGCTCACCTCGATATGGTGCCGCAGAAGAACAACGATACCGTTCATGATTTCACTAAAGATCCCATCCAGCCGTTTATCGAAGACGGTTGGGTAAAAGCACGCGGCACCACGCTGGGTGCTGATAACGGTATTGGTCTGGCCTCTGCGCTGGCGGTTCTGGCGGATGAAAGCGTCGAACACGGCCCGCTGGAAGTGCTGCTGACCATGACTGAAGAAACCGGCATGGCGGGCGCATTCGGCCTGCAACCAAACTGGTTACAGTCTGAAATCCTGATCAACACCGATTCCGAAACCGAAGGCGAAATCTACATGGGTTGCGCGGGCGGGATCGACTTCACTGCCACGCTGCCGCTGAGCCGCGAAGCCGTACCGGCCGGTTTCACCACGCTGAAACTGACCCTGAAAGGCCTGAAAGGCGGCCACTCCGGCGCAGACATTCATCTGGGTCTGGGCAACGCCAGCAAACTGCTGGCACGTTTCCTGGCCGATCACGCCGACTCTCTCGGCCTGCGACTGCTGGACTTCACCGGCGGTACGCTGCGTAACGCTATTCCGCGCGAAGCCATTGCGACGCTGGCGATTGCCTCTGACAAATCTGACGCACTGAAAGCGGCTGCACAGGAATTCCTGGCGACGATCCAGTTCGAACTGTCTGCGGTAGAGAAGAAAATCGCGCTGGTGGTTGAAGCTGAACAAAGCAACGCGAAAGCGCTGACGGCACAAACCCAGGGCAAATTCCTCGCGCTGCTTAATGCCACGCCAAACGGTGTGATCCGCATGAGCGATGACGTGAAAGGCGTGGTCGAAACCTCTCTGAACGTCGGCGTTGTCACCATGAAAGATGACGAAGTGGCGATCAACAGTCTGATCCGTTCCCTGATCGACAGCGGGAAAGAGTACGTGGTCAGCATGCTGAACTCACTGAGCGCGCTGTCTGGTGCGAAAAGTCTGGCAAAAGGCAGCTATCCGGGCTGGAAACCAGAGCCAAGCTCGCCGGTGATGAAGCTAGTGCGTGAAACTTACGAAACGCTGTTCAACAAAACCCCGAACATCATGGTGATCCACGCCGGTCTGGAATGCGGTCTGTTTAAAAAACCGTACCCGGACATGGACATGGTTTCCATCGGGCCAACCATCACCGGCCCGCACTCGCCGGATGAGCAGGTTGAAATCGAAAGCGTTGAGCTGTACTGGAAACTGCTGACAGCGTTGCTGAAGGCGATTCCTCAGAAGAACTGATTTTTAAGCTCCTCCCCCTTCGCAGGGGAGGAGCTTAAAGCACCCCTACAAACGCGTGAAATTATTCCCAGGGCAACAGCAACTGCCGCTCTATCTGCGGATCCTGCAACGTCACGTGCAGTCCCACCAGCCTTACGCCCCGCCCGCCCCGTCGTTGTTCCCAGGCTTCCCGCGCGACTTTCAGTAAATCTTCTTTATTGAGCACCGGCCAGACGTGTTCCTGCGTGGTCTGCTGAAAATCATGGAATTTGAGTTTTACGCCTTGCCGCGCGATGCGAAGCGTAGGGCTGACTTTGCTCAGCCGCGTATGCAGTTCGGGATATAAGCGTTCGATCAACGCCGCACACTCTTCCCAACTGTGAATATCTTCCGCCAGTGTGCGCTCGACGCCCACTGATTTACGCAGCCGTTCAGCGGAAATTTCCCGCTCGTCGATACCCTGACAACGCTCCCACAGGACCCGTCCAAACTTGCCAAAACCTTTGAGCAACGTTGCCAGATCATAGCGTTGCACATCACCGCAGGTAATTAGCCCGTGTTCCTGCAAGCGCTGGGCGGTCACTTTACCGACGCCGGGAATTTTGCTCAGCGGTAAATCTTGTAAAAACGCATCGACTTCATCCGGCGTGATCACGAACTGGCCGTTGGGTTTATTCAGGTCAGAGGCGATTTTCGCCAGAAACTTGATGGGCGCGATACCGGCCGAGGCGGTCAGATTGATTTCATCAGATATCGCCTGACGGATTTCGGCGGCAATAAGCGTCGCCGAGCCGTTGCACTGGGTGGCGTCTGACACGTCCAGATAGGCTTCGTCGAGAGACAAGGGTTCGATAAGCGGCGTATAACGCGCAAAGATTTCACGGATGTGGTGAGAGGCTTCTTTATAGGCTTCCATTCTGCCGGGGATGACTTTCAGGTGCGGGCAGAGTTTCAAAGCCATCCCGGTGGGCATCGCGCTGTGGACGCCGAATTTGCGTGCCGGATAGTTGGCCGTGCTAATCACACCACGACGATCGCGGCTGCCGCCGATGGCGATCGGAATGTCGCGCAGGGACGGATCATCGCGCATCTCAACGGCCGCGAAAAAGCAGTCCATATCCACGTGAATGATTTTACGCATACCCCTCCCCTGATGACTGTATAAGTATACAGTGAAGAGATGCAATTTCAAACACAGAAAATGGCGATAAATTTGGGTTAATTAATCACCCATTCTGGCAAGTACACATATTTAACAATACGACATTCATTATTCATTATTTGGTGATTGCTAAAATATTAATCAGTATTAATATGGCAGCGTTTGAGACAGGCTGTACATAAGAATCAATCAGTGGCGGTCTTAAAGATGGTTTCATCTGAGAGACAAAACATCAGAATTATTATTAAGCAGGATTTAGAATGATCAGAATCGCGCTGTTCCTTGCGATGCTCCTCAGTTTGCCTTTATTTACAGCAAATTACGCCGTGGCCAGCGAACCTGTCCCGGTCAACGCTGCGCTTAAAAAGCAGTTGTTAGGCGCTCCGGTATATATCCAGATTTTCAAGCAAGAACGTAAACTCGAAATGTACGCGCAGCTCGACGGCGAATTTCGTCTGATCGGCAGCTACGGCATCTGCGACTTTTCTGGTGGTTTGGGAAATAAACGTCGTGAAGGCGATTTCAAAAGTCCGGAAGGTTTCTACAATGTGGATATTCACCACCTGAAACCAGACAGCCGCTTTTATCGCGCGATCAATATCGGTTTCCCGAACGCCTATGACATTTCCCAGGGTTACTCAGGCAAGTACCTGATGATCCACGGTAACTGTAAATCAATCGGTTGCTACGCGATGACCGACGGCTACATGGATGAAATTTTCACCTATGTCCAGGCTGCTTTCCAGTTCGGCCAGCGCAATATGCAAATCAGTATTTATCCGTTCCGTATGACTGATGCCAACATGCAGGCGCACAAAAACTCAAGCTACATTAACTTCTGGCGTCAGCTCCAGCCGGGATATGCGTACTTTGAGAAACACCATCAGGCACCCAACGTGGTGGTAACTGACGGTAAATATGAAGTGCTTCAGCCGCTGTCCAATACCCCGCTGTCCTCACAGCTGGCGTTCACCCAGGTGAAATAACGCGAACTCGCCTGGGGCAATCTTGTTCCAGGTTTCGTTTGCAGTCAGCGGTTGTGTGGCAATCACGGTGACGACATCATTGGGTGTCGTCTGCTGCTGAAAATCAATCTCTACATCCTGATCCAACAACGTGGCCTTGCCGAACGGCGCGCGGCGCGTGATCCAGTACAGATTTGTCGAACAATAGGCCATCACAAAATGCCCGTCCGACAACAGCATGTTAAACACCCCTTTCTGCCTTAACTCATCCGCCAGCGACGCAATGAAGCGAAATACCGCAGGCCAGCTCGCAGGCCGACGCGGATAACGTTCCGTCAGCTTGTGCAGCAGCCAGCAAAACGCGTATTCGCTGTCGGTCTGACCTATCGGGCGCAGCGTACCGGTGTCGAGCTGACGATAACCGCGCAGCTGACCGTTGTGCGCATAAGTCCAGTTGCGGCCCCACAGTTCGCGGGTAAACGGATGGGTATTTTCCAGCGCCACTTCGCCACGGTTTGCCTGACGAATATGGGAAATCACCGCGCAGGATTTGATCGGGTATTCCTGAACAAGGCGGGCGATGGGCGAATTAAAACTCGGCAACGGATCTTTGAAAGTACGACAGCCATTCCCCTCGTAGAAGGTAATGCCCCAACCGTCTTTATGCGGGCCTGTCCCGCCACCGCGCTGCACTAATCCACTGAAGCTAAAGCAAATATCAGTAGGAACGTTAGCGCTCATCCCGAGCAATTCGCACATCTCCCGCCTCCTTTACAACAAAGGTCTTACGCCTTCGCCATCTCTTTTTCGATCAAGAGAATTAAAATATGAATGACTTTAATATGGATTTCCTGCACACGGTCTGCAAAACCAAAGTGCGGAATGCGGATTTCCACGTCGGCAGAACCGGCCATTTTACCGCCGTCTTTACCGGTCAGGGTAATGACTTTCATGCCTTTGGCGCGGGCAGCTTCGATGGCTTTAATCACGTTGCCGGAATTACCTGAAGTCGAGATGCCGAGCAGCACGTCACCTTTCTGGCCTACCGCTTCCAGATAGCGGGAGAAAATGTATTCGTAACCGAAATCGTTGCCGACACAAGAGATGTGGCTGACGTCGGAAATCGCAATCGCCGGGTAGCCGGGGCGGTTTTCACGGTAACGGCCCGTCAGTTCTTCCGCGAAGTGCATAGCGTCGCAGTGTGATCCGCCGTTGCCGCAGGAAATCACTTTCCCGCCCGCTTTAAAGGAATCGGCCAGCAGTACTGCTGCACGTTGAATAGACTCAATATTTGCCGGATCGCTGATGAATTTATTCAGCGTTTCAGCAGCTTCGTTCAGTTCAGTACGGATAATATCCTGGTACATAGCAACCTCTTTTATGTCCATTTGCAGCCGTGTCAAACGCGGCCGATAGCAATAAAACTTTCCGCTGTGCAGTGTAACGGATCGGCGGATCGCCGAGAAGCAATGAAGCGGTAATGATTCCGATAGTTTCCATTTTTGACGCTTCGTGCGGCCGGTTTGTGAGCTGTGTTGTAATTAGTATGTAAACACATTGATAAAGAAATGAGCATGGACTAAAACCATTATATCCCTACAACAGGTCAGACCTCCTACTACTCAGGAGCTTTACTATGATGGTTCTTAGCATTGTTGCATTTGTCGTTATCCTGGGCGCGCTGTTCTATCACCGCGTCAATCTTCCTATTAGCAGCCTGATTTTGCTGGCGTTTACCGCCGTGATGGGCGCAATCAACCTGTGGACGCTGTGGCTGTTGCTGCCGCTGGCGATCATTTTGTTGCCACTGAACATCCCTGCCGTACGTCGCGCATTATTCTCAGGACCGGCGCTTCGCACCTTCCGTAAGGTCATGCCCGCCATGTCCCGCACGGAAAAAGAAGCCATTGAAGCCGGTACGACGTGGTGGGAAGGCGATCTGTTTGGCGGTAAGCCAGACTGGAAAAAGTTGCAGGATTACCCGGAACAACGCCTGACCGAAGAAGAGCAGCGCTTTATCGACGGCCCGGTGGAAGAAGCCTGCCGCATGGCGAATGATTTTGAGATAACCCATGAACTGGCCGATTTGCCGCCGGAGCTGTGGGCGTATCTGAAAGAACATCGCTTCTTCGCGATGATCATTAAGAAAGAATACGGCGGTCTGGAATTCTCCGCTTACGCTCAGGCGCGCGTTTTACAGAAACTGGCAGGTGTGTCCGGCATTCTGGCGATCACCGTCGGCGTTCCGAACTCCCTCGGTCCGGGCGAACTGCTGCAACATTACGGCACTGAAGAACAAAAAGATCACTATCTGCCACGTCTGGCCGAAGGCCTGGAAATTCCGTGTTTCGCGCTGACCAGCCCTGAAGCCGGTTCTGATGCCGGTGCAATCCCCGATTTCGGTATCGTCTGTAAAGGCCAGTGGCAGGGCAAAGAAGTGCTCGGCATGCGCCTGACGTGGAACAAGCGTTACATCACGCTCGCACCGATTGCCACCGTGCTCGGTCTGGCGTTCAAACTGAAAGATCCCGATCACCTGCTCGGCAATGATACCGAACTGGGCATCACCTGTGCGCTGATCCCGACTGATACCAAAGGCGTGGAAATCGGCCATCGTCACTTCCCGCTTAACGTCCCGTTCCAGAACGGCCCGACGCGCGGTAATGACATTTTCGTACCAATTGACTTCATCATCGGCGGCCCGAAAATGGCCGGTCAGGGCTGGCGTATGCTGGTGGAATGCTTGTCGGTTGGCCGTGGCATTACGCTGCCCTCCAACTCAACCGGCAGCCTGAAATCACTGGCGCTGGCGACCGGCGCTTACGCCTATATCCGCCGTCAGTTCAAACTGCCGATCGGCAAAATGGAAGGCATCGAAGAACCGCTGGCGCGCATTGCGGGTAACGCTTATGTGATGGACGCTGCGGCGACGCTTATCACCAACGGCATCATGCTTGGCGAAAAACCGGCAGTGCTGTCGGCGATTGTGAAATACCACTGTACGCACCGTGGCCAGCGCGCCGTGATGGATGCGATGGATATCACCGGCGGGAAAGGCATTATGCTCGGTAAAAGCAACTTTGTGGCCCGAACCTATCAGGGCGCGCCAATTGCGATTACCGTCGAAGGTGCCAATATTCTCACCCGCAGCATGATTATCTTTGGTCAGGGCGCGATCCGTTGCCATCCTTACGTTCTGCGCGAAATGGCGGCGGCAGAGAAAAACGATCTGGTTGATTTTGACCGCGCACTGTTCGGACATCTCGGCCACGTCTGCGGCAACACCATGCGCAGTTTCTGGCTCGGCCTGACCCGTGGCCGCACCAGTGATACGCCGGTGAATGACGCGACCGCCCGCTACTATCAACACATCAACCGTCTGAGTGCCAACCTGGCGCTGCTGGCTGACGTGTCGATGGGCGTGCTCGGCGGCAGCCTGAAACGTCGTGAACGTATTTCGGCGCGCCTCGGCGATATCCTCAGCCAGATGTATCTGGCGACCGCCACGCTGAAACGTTTTGATGAAGAAGGTTGTCACGAAGCCGATTTACCGCTGGTTCACTGGGGCGTGCAGGATTGTCTGCATCAGGCAGAAGTGGCGATTGACGACTTGCTGCGTAACTTCCCGAACCGCTTTATCGCAGGCTTGATGCGTCTGGTGGTGTTCCCGCTGGGCGGCACGCACGCGGCACCGTCCGACCGTCTGGACCATGAGCTGGCGCGTATTCTGCAGGTACCGTCTGCGACCCGCAGCCGCATAGGTCGCGGTCAGTATCTGACGCCAAGCGAGCACAACCCGGTCGGTTTGCTGGAGCAGGCGCTGGAAGATATTCTGGCTGCCGAACCGGTGCATAAACGCCTGTGTGACGCGATGGGTAAAAAGTTGCCGTTCACCCGTCTGGATATTCTGGCGCAGAAAGGGCTGGATGCCGGTCATCTGAGCGCCGACGATGCACGAATTCTCAGCCGCGCGGAAGAGAGCCGTCTGCGTTCTATCAACGTTGATGAATTCGAACCTCACGAACTGGCCGCACACCAGCCGAAGCAAGAGGAAGCCAGCGTAAAAAAGGATGAGGCGAAACCGCGTCATACCGAAGCCGCGTAATCCAAAAGATTAACGGATCAAAAAAGCCTGAGTGTTTACGCACTCAGGCTTTTTTTTCAACATTTCGCCGGATTACCCTAAATAAATCGGGTTGCAGGGGGCACCACGAAATCTGACGGGCAATCAGAAGAAGTATTTAAAGCGGACACGCCCGCCATACCTTTGATCGCTGTCGTTATCGTTGCTGTAATGTTTATCCGCTTCCAGCATCGACACATACGCGCCCAGATAGACGTTGAAGTTTTGCATGTTCATCACGTTCGGGATCAGGTAACTCGCGTGGATCGTATGAATATCGTAGCTACCCGGTTCACTGAACCAGTCATCGCCGGCGTTATCGTTATCCATCGGGCGCAGGCCGTTAGCATTAAATTCTTCTATGCGGTTATGCGCGAAGATGTAACCCAGTTCGAAGTTCTTCCACAGCGCGTTGGTGCCGACGGTAAAGTCTTTCTCGTCAGAAGCATCCATGTACGCCGTACTCAGGTTCGCCACAATGCCGTCCTGCGGATCGGCTTTCTGACCGTTCCACGTCATCGTCATACCGTAACCGTTACGTTTGGACTGATCGATGGTTTCACCCTGATCGTTCTTATAGCCGTAAGCATTATTGACGACGTTGGTTTCCATTGCCGCCGCGATGGAGAACGCATCCCCTTTCCAGGCAATGATCGGACGCAGATACGCGACGTTTTTATCCTGTTCGAGTTTGTTGCCGTGGTAGTTTTGATCGGCAAACAGCGAGGTGCCATTTTCCATCAACGTGTTCAGTTCGAAATACCAGTTGCCGATATTTTTGTTCAGCAAAATATTACCGCCGCTGTCACTACGTCCGCGCCCTTCTTTCATCATGTACACATAGCCGTAGCCATCAGCGTACAAATCGTTGGCGGTATTACCGGAGTATTCAATAAAGGTATCCTGATTCAGCGGGAACATATCGTACGCTTCGAAGCGGCCGATTTTTGCCATCCAGTTTTTCTCTTCACCGAAGAAGAATGCCGCATCATCGACATTGGTCGAACCGTTGAGATCCGCAGTCGGCTGCACCGAGAAACCGGAGAATTGCCCGTTGTCATTACGGCGGTAACCATCAAGACCAATCAACAAACGGCCATTAACATCCCAGCGTTCATTGCTGCCCGCCCATTTATTCCCGTCACCGCTTTTAGCCGATATTAATTGACCGGTACGGCTTGCGCCGTCTACGTTAAATTCCACGTCGCCATACAATTTCAAATTATCGAAGCCATTTAACGTCAATGGTTTGCTGGTCGAGATACCGTCAGATTTCACTTCCACCGGCGTGGCTTCTTTCACACTGGCAATTTCCTGCTCGCGTTGTACATCTTGTTTTTTCAACTGTTGGATCTGTTTCTCTGCCGTATCTGCCCGCGCTTCCGCCTGCTGAAGACGCTGCTCGAGCACTGCCATACGGGCTTCCAGGCTGGAGGACGAACCCGCAGCCAGCACGGAACCCGACACAGCAAGACCAATCAATAAGGCAATTGGCTTAATTTTCATCATATATTGATGTCCTTTTCTTATACCCAGATTAACGATCAGCATTGAATTAAATTCAGCTGTATTATTTTATAGAAATAAGAGCCAGAGGCGTTTTGGCGAGAAATGAAGATAATAGCCAGAGGAATCAACTGTCAAAAAACAAACCGGGGAAACGTGAAGTAAAACTGTTATAACGAAATTTCGCACTTACAAAACCAATAAACGTAACACGGGGCGCCTTTATTCAAGGCGCCCCGTAAATAGATTATTTAGATAAATACGATTTAATTATTTATCGGCTGAATCATCAATACTCAGCTTTTTTTAGGACGGACTTTCGCAGTCAGGCCTTTGAGGAAATAGCGCAGAACCTGATCGCCGCACGGACGGTAGTTCTTGTGGCCTTCTTTGCGGAAGAACGCGCTCAGTTCACCTTCGGAGACTTTGAAATCTGCCGCATTAAGCACGGCGATCAAATCTTCGGTTTTCAGCTCAAATGCCACACGCAGCTTTTTCAGCATGATGTTATTGGTCAGACGTTTTTCCACTTCCGGCGCCGGGAAGCGATCGTCTTTGCCACGTTTGAAGGTAATCAGGCCATTCAGGAAATTTGCCATCACTTCGTCAGGCACTTCCATATAACCTTCTTCATCTTCTTTTTTCAGATAACGGGACATCACGTCAGGACTGACCGGTGTGCCCGTTGTCTTGAGGATCTCAATCAGTTGACCTTCGCTCATATCCAGCATGTAGCGGACGCTGCGTAAGACATGGTTGTGCATCATAATTCTGTATTCCTGTTAAAAGTAAACCGAGGAAATGCCACCGGGTTTACCCCTACGCACCTCGAAGGCGTGCATTATACAAGAAACTCACAGGATTAGCTGAACTGACGGATGCGTGCGATGAGAGACTCCACGTCGTCAATTTGTGATGCCGTAATCATTAACTTTTGACCCAGGCTCAGGGCATGACGCTGGCAATCGGCACGCATCGCGTCGTCTTTGATGGCATCGAGATCGGCAACGTGCGCCAGCCCGATAGTGCGGCGAATCAGCTCCGCACCACAGTAGCCAACCGTATCGCGCCAAACCTCTTGCAGGAAAATCTCCGCGTAGCCCGGTTCCGCCAGTGCCGGATCCTGTGACTTTTCGCGCGCCAGTTGCAGAAAACGTTCGCTGAAACTCAGCCACAGCTCGCGCACATCTTTCAGACGTTGCTCACGACCGTCCGCCGCCTCGCGCACGCCCACCAGCCCCGGCAGACCGCAATAGTTCAGCAGAAGGTTACCGATAGCAGAGCCGGGATCAAATCCGATCGGTCCGTAATAGCCGAACTCGGCATCGATCGCTTTCAGTTTCCCTTCGGCGACAAAAATCGAGCCGCTGTGGATATCGCCGTGCAGCAGTGCTTCGGCTTTACTCAGGAAACGATGTTTCAGTGAAGCCACCGCCAGACGCAGCGGTTTATCTTCACGCAGCGCAGTCACTTCCGGCAGTAACACCGGATCAACGTTATTGCGCTCGTGATCGACATAGGGATCGGTGAAGAACAGATCTTCAGTGATCTGGCACAGTTCAGGGTTGGTGAACCGCGAAACCTCGGCTTTCTTGGTCTGCGCGTTCTGATAAAAATCGGAAGTGTGGAACAGCGTCTGCGCCAGATATTCCCCCAGCTGGCTGGCGGCCTGCGGGAAATATTTCCCCTGCACCAGCTCGCTGCGCCAGATCTGATGATCCGATAAATCTTCCTGCACCATCACCGCCAGTTCCGCATCGTGATGCAAAACGGTAACGGTATGCTGCGGGCAATATTTTCCGTGAATAATCAGGGTTTCGGCTTCGATTCGGGCGCGGTCTAAGGTCAGCGGCCAGGATTCACCCACGCAGCGTACATAAGGCAACGCCTGTTTAACGATCACCCGGCTTTTCCCCGCCGTATCGCGGATCTTGAACACCAGATTCAGGTTTCCGTCACCGATTTCATCGGCGGTCACCAGGGATTGCGGATCCGCCACGCCACCAAACTGGCGGGCATATTCAACGGCATCTGCGGCGGTAAACGTGTAGTAGCGCGACATCCTGACCTCTCGAATTCTTTTTTCAGCCTTAAAAGCGTTTAGACGTCTATACATCCATAAAACATGTTGGCAGAATAAGTAATCAGATGCAACCGGGCAACAAGGATTTAACCAACCATGCAAAGCCTCACAACCACCAGTTTACGTATTCGTGAAAATCAGCTGTGGATCCTCGATCAGCAGGCCCTGCCGCAGCGTTCTGACTGGCGCGAATGTCGCGACGTCAGTGAGCTGGTGGATCACATTCGCAGCCTGCGCGTCCGGGGCGCGCCGCTGATTGGCTTATCCGCCAGCCTGCTTCTGGCACTGCTAGCCGAAAATGGTATGCCGCAGGATGCGCTGCATCATTCACTGGACAGGCTTCGCGCTTCGCGCCCGACCGCGGTGAACCTGATGAATAATCTCGACCGGATGAAAATCGCTTTGCAGCGACCTGATTTCGTTACCGCGCTGGTGGAAGAAGCGTTGCGCCTGGTTGATGAGGATCGCACATTGTGCGAAAGCATTGCGACGCACGGCGCAACACTGGTCACGCCCGGCAGCCGCTTACTGACCCACTGCAACACTGGCGGACTGGCGACCGCAGGCGTCGGCACCGCGATTGGCGTGATCCGTCGCGCGCACGAACAGGGTCATGTGCAGCAGGTTTGGGTGGATGAAACCCGCCCGCTGTTACAGGGCGGACGTCTCACCGCCTGGGAACTTGGCGAGCTGGGTATTCCTTATCAGCTGATTTGTGACTCAATGGCAGCAAGCCTGATGGCACAAAAACAGGTCGATGCTATCTGGGTCGGCGCTGACCGCATCGCGGCCAACGGTGACGTGGCGAATAAAATCGGCACTTACAGTCTGGCGGTTCTGGCAAAATATCACGGCATTCCGTTCTACGTCGCCGCGCCACATACCACGCACGATCCGCACTGCCCGGACGGTGCCGCCATTCCCATTGAACAGCGCGATGCCCGCGAAGTCACCGGCGTTTCCGGCAGCTTTGGTTCCGTTCAGTGGGCACCGGTGGATGCGCAGGTGTACAACCCGGCGTTTGATGTGACACCGGCGGAATTGATCAGCGGATGGGTGCTGGATATCGGCGTGGTAACGCCGGAGCAGGTGAAAGAAGGCATTTTCCACCAGACGCTGATCTAAACAATTTTCATCCAATATAACGGCACCTGGAGGGTGCTGTTTTTTTATGCAATAGATAAAAAACAGTACAAATGTAAGGAAACCGAAAGGGGTTATCTGTTAATATTATTCTTAGCCATTTTATTTTTATTGCCTGCCATCGCTGATGGCTATTTCAGCACGTGCATCCAACAGAAATTGGCTATTCGTTTATTGTGTCTGCCTTTAAGTGAAATACCTGTACGTAAAAAAACACAAAATTTTAGTTAAGTTATTTATTAATTAACGGACGTTTATCTTTCGTTGAATATATATAAAATGGACAAGGAAAAGTAACATGATGAAATCAGTTTTGGTTCTGTCGGCATTGATTACCGCAGGCACATTAACCGGCTGTGCCACAGAATCTTCGCGTACTCTGGAAGTCCAGAAAGTCGCTTCTTATAACACGCAATATAACGGCCCACGCAGCCCGATTTCAGTCGGTAAATTTGATAACCGTTCCAGCTACATGAGCGGGATTTTCTCCGACGGTGTTGATCGTCTGGGGAATCAGTCTAAAACCATTCTGGTTACCGATCTGCAACAGACCGGCCGCTTCAATGTGTTAGACCGTACCAACATGGCCGAAATTAAAGAAGAAGCCGGTATTAAAGGCCAGGCTCAGACCCTGAAAGGCGCAAACTACGTGATCACCGGTGACGTCACCGAGTTTGGTCGTAAAGAAGTGGGCGACAACCAGCTGTGGGGCATCCTTGGTCGCGGTAAGCAACAAATTGCCTATGCAAAAGTCAGCCTGAACGTGGTGAATGTTCAGACCTCAGAAGTGGTTTATTCCTCTCAGGGCGCAGGCGAATACTCCCTGTCCAACCGCGAAATTATCGGCTTCGGCGGTACTGCAAGCTATGACTCGACGTTAAACGGCAAAGTGCTGGATTTAGCGATTCGTGAAGCGGTGAATAATCTGGTTAACGGTATCGAAAGCGGTGCATGGCGCCCGACTCATTAATAATACGGGTGTTATAAAATGACCTTAAGCAAAACCCAAAGTACGCTGGTAAAAGGCGGACTTATTACCCTGCTGTTATTATTAGCGGGCTGTTCTACAAAGGCGGATAAATCGCTCTATAACTGGGACAATTATCAAACAACGGTATACCAGTACTATCAGGGCGATAAAGTTGGCCCTGAGGAGCAAATCGCCTCACTGAAAGAATCGATTGAGAAATCCCGTGCGACGAATAAAGCGGTTCCACCGGGCCTGCACGCCCAGCTGGGATTACTTTATGCCAACACCGGCCATACTGATTTAGCATTCCAGGAATTCAATACTGAAAAAAGCCTGTTCCCGGAATCAGCAACTTACATGGACTTTTTGCTGAAGAATAAAGGGAAAACTAAATGAAGCGTTTATTCGTATTATTGACAGTCGCTTTCACGCTGGTGCTGACCGGCTGCGCAAAGAAACCGGGATATGATTACACCGCGTTTAAAGAGAGCAAGCCGAAATCGATTCTGGTACTGCCGCCGGTAAACCATTCACCGGACATCAACGCCAGCCACAGTATGCTTTCCACCGTAACCACGCCGCTGGCGGAAGACGGCTACTATGTTTTCCCGGTTGCCGTGGTGGAAGAAACCTTCAAGCAGAACGGCATGACGTCGGCGGAAGATATCCGTTCAGTCAGCGCGGCGAAGTTACGTGAGATCTTCGGTGCGGACGCTGCGCTGTACATTGATATCACCAGCTATGGCAGCACCTATATGGTGGTTTCCAGCGAAACGCGCGTGACGGCGAATGCCAAACTGGTCGATTTGCGTAATGGCAAAGTGTTATGGACCGGCAACGCCACAGCCTCGGACAATGAAAACAGCAACAACAACGGCGGCATCATCGGAATGTTGGTGCAGGCGGCAGTGAAGCAAATCTCCAGCACGATGTCCGATAAAGGTCATGATATTGCCGGGCTCACCAGCTATCGCCTGCTGAGTGCAACGCAGACTGACAGCCTGCTGTATGGCCCACGTTCGCCAGAATATGGCAAAACAGTCACGCGCTAAGCACGCTCAGGTGTTGCTGGCAGTCTGGACAGCGCAGTACGCAAAACAGCCTGTTCAGGCACCAGACTACTTATCTGACCGGCACAAAAAAACCACCTTCGGGTGGTTTTTTTTTGTGCCGCTAATTCACCGTAAAATGTTTAAAGCCTTTCAAATGGCAAAACATCACTCTCCCAACCGCGGGTATGCATCGGCGATTTTATCGCCCGTAAAGTGCGCCACCCACCCTTCCTGATTATCAAATACGCGTATCGCCGTGAACGACGGAGAGCCGCCCATATCAAACCAGTGGCGGGTATTGGCAGGAACGGAAATCAGGTCGTTCTTCTCACACAGGATCTGGTAAATCTTGCCGTTGAGATGCAGGCAAAACAGCCCGGCACCTTCGACGAAGAAACGCACTTCGTCTTCGCCATGGGTATGCTCGGAGAGGAATTTGGTGCGCAGTACTTCACGCTGTTCGTTGTCAGGGCGCATGCTGATAACGTCCCAGCTCTGGTAACCCTTTTCTGCCACCAGCTTGTCAATTTCATGCTGATAGGCGGCGATCACGTCCTGCGGCTGCGGGTTTTCGCCTAAATCACGATCGGCCTGCCAGCGCTCGAACCGCACGTCAATTTTGTTCAGTTCGGTGGCAATTGCGTCACCGTCGCGGCTTTCCCAGACGGGGGCCGAAGGATCCTGGTCACTAAAAATCGTCAATGCACTCATGGTCAACCCTCTTATAAGAATGTTTCTAAGGCTATCTGATCAAAACGATTAACTTGCAGGTGATCGCTGACATCGTCAGCATCGTCGCGGATCAGCTGACAGGTGTGCCAGCCCGCTAAACGCGCGGCGTCGAGTTCCTGACGGATGTCAGATAAAAACAGTAAATCCTGTGGCGGTAAAATCAGTTGCTCGGCGATGTTCTGATACGATTCAGTCTCGCGCTTGGCGCCCACGCGGGTATCGAAATAACCGCTAAACAGCGGCGTTAAATCGCCCGCGTCGCTATGACCGAACAGCAGTTTTTGCGCATCCACCGAACCGGAAGAATAGACGCAGAGCTTCAGGCCATCTTCATGCCACGCCTGCAACTGCGGCGCGACGTCCTCATACAGATGTCCGCGAAAATCTCCGTTTTCATAGCCGGTACGCCAGATGATGCCCTGCAACACTTTCAGCGACGTCGATTTCACGTCATTATCCATATAAGTGAAAAGCTGCTCGATCAGCGCTTCGATACTGGCCTGCGGCCTGTCGATTTCGGCACGCAGGGCATCGAGTGCGGCTGCGACGTCAGGTTGTTCGTGCTCATGACGCAGGAATTCGGCCAGACGCTGACGTGCATAAGGAAATAACACCTGATGCACGAAACGAATGTCAGTGGTAGTGCCTTCAATATCAGTGACGATGGCGCGGATCATTTTGCCTCCAGCAGACGACGTTGCAGTTCACACTGGAACAGGAATTCCAGCCCTTCCAGATGGCGACGCGCCTCGGCTACATCTTTGCCCCAGCAGGTCAACCCGTGGCCACGCAGCAGAAAACCATACTGCAATGGCGCGTGCTCTGTTGAAGCCATAATTTTATCAGCCAGCGCGGGAATTTCCTGACTGTTGTCAAAAATAGGAATAAGAACCCGATCCAAATGCGTCGTCTGGCCGCTGAGGGATTTCTGCATCTCGTAGCCCTCCAGCACCAGCGTACCGCTGCGTTCCACGCGCGACAGTACCGTCGAATTCACCGAATGGGTATGCAGCACCGCTCCGATTTGCGGGTCAAGGGAATAGAGCATGGTATGCAGACCGGTTTCCGCTGAAGGACGACGCCCCTCCGGTGCCCGCCCGCTTGCCAGTTCGACCCGCAGGAAATCCTCTGCGGTCAGCGAACCTTTGTCTTTGCCCGATTCGGTGATAAGGCAATGTTCTTCGCCCGAACGCACCGACATATTGCCGCCGGTCGCCGGGCTCCAGCCCTTCTGACCAATCCAGTGACAGGCCGCCAGCAGCGCGCCCAGTTGCAAATTTTCTGTCATCGTATTCCTGAAAAACCGTGCGTTGATGGGCTGATTTCGAGGTGAAAATCGCGATATATAAATATTTGATATGTTCTAGACTGAATTGGCATTTAGCCATCTAAGCGTCTTGATTGCCAAATATTAACATCGTGTTATATTGTGAGCAACATCGCTATCTGCACCGGTCCAGGAGTATTGACCCGCCATGAGCACAGCCGCACTGATCCCCCAAAGCAAACTTCCCGCATTAGGCACCACGATTTTTACTCAGATGAGTGCTCTGGCGCAGAAACATAACGCCATTAATCTCTCGCAGGGTTTTCCTGATTTCGACGGCCCGGAGTATCTGCGCGAGCGTCTGGCTTACCACGTCAGTCAGGGATCGAACCAGTACGCGCCGATGACCGGTACTGCACCGCTACGTGAAGCCATTGCCGCGAAAACCGAAAAGATTTACGGCTTCGCGCCCGACGCCAATACCGACATCACCATCACTGCCGGTGCGACGGAATCCCTGTACATCGCGATTACCGCGCTGGTGTCGAAAGGTGACGAAGTGATTGCCTTCGACCCGAGCTATGACTGCTACGCCCCTGCGGTGGAACTGGCAGGCGGCGTGATGAAGCGCATCCAGCTCCAGCCGCCGGAATTCAAAGTGAACTGGGCGGAATTCGCCGATCAGGTCACCGACCGCACCAAACTGGTGATCATCAATACCCCACACAATCCATCGGCGACCGTCTGGCAAGACAGCGACGTCGAGCAACTCTGGCAGGTCATTGCCGATCGCCACATTTTTGTCCTCAGCGACGAAGTGTACGAGCACATCTGCTTCGCACCAGAAGGTCACGCCAGCGTGCTGCGCCATCCGCAGCTGCGTCAGCGCGCCATTGCGGTTTCGTCGTTTGGTAAGACTTATCACATGACCGGCTGGCGTGTCGGGTATTGCATCGCACCGGCGGTCATCAGCGCCGAACTGCGCAAAGTGCATCAGTATCTGACGTTTTCGATCACCACCCCGGTTCAGCTGGCGCTGGCAGATATGCTGCGTGAAGCGCCGGAGCACTGGCAGGAATTACCGGCATTTTATCAGGCCAAGCGCGACCGTCTGGCGCAGGGGCTGGCGAACAGCCGCCTGAAAGTGTTGCCGAGCCAGGGAACCTATTTCCTGCTGGTCGATTACAGCGATGTATCCAGTCTTGACGATGTTGCATTCTGCCACTGGCTGACTGAACATGTGGGCGTGGCGGCCATTCCGATGTCGGTATTCTGCGCCGCACCTTTCCCACATAAACTGATCCGGCTGTGCTTTGCCAAACAGGAAGCCACGCTGGACGCGGCTTCGGAGCGCCTGTGTCAACTTTAAAACTGTCCGTACTGCAACAGCCGCTGGTGTGGCTGGACGGCGAGGCTAACCTTGCCCATTTCGACAGCCTGCTCGGCGCGCTGACCGGTCGGGATCTGATAGTCCTGCCGGAAATGTTCACCACCGGCTTTGCCATGCAGGCACCGGGCAGCGCGCTGCCGCAGTCTCGCGTGGTGCAGTGGCTGCAACAGTGGGCGCAAAAACTCAATGCAATGATTGGCGGCAGCGTGGCGCTGAGCACCACCGACGGCGCCGTGAACCGTTTCCTGCTGGTTGAACCGCAGGGCAACGTCCATTTTTATGATAAGCGCCACCTGTTCCGCATGGCCGGTGAGCACAATTATTATGTTCCCGGTAAACGCCGTGAAATCGTCGAATGGCGCGGCTGGCGGATCCTGCCGCAGGTCTGCTACGACCTGCGTTTCCCGGTCGCGTCGCGCAATAAACAGGATTACGATCTGTCGCTCTACGTCGCCAACTGGCCTGCCCGACGCAGCCATCACTGGCAGACACTGCTCACCGCCCGCGCCATAGAAAATCAGGCCTACGTGGCCGGATGTAACCGCGTCGGCGATGACGACAACGGCCATCATTACAGCGGCGACAGCCTGATTATCAATCCGCAGGGTGAAGAGCTGGCGCGCGCAGAGCCGGGCTCAGCGATGATCATTCAGGCCGAATTGTCGCTGGAAGCGTTGCAGGATTATCGCGAGTCCTTCCCCGCATGGCGCGATGCCGATACGTTTTTACTGCACGATTAATCCGTCCGCACCTCAGCGCTTCATCAGAACGCTGAGCAGTTTTTTGACCGCCGGGGAATGCTCGAACCGGCGGTACACCAGCCATAGCTCGCTCTCTTTCAACGTATTTTGCGGCACAATAAACCGTACACCTGGCAGTTGGATCACGGATACCGACGCGGGAACCAGCCCCACGCCCAGCCCTGCCGCCGCCAGACTGACAATACTTGCCACATCCCTGACCTGCTGAGCGACCTGCGGCGTGAATCCGGCCTGCGCGCAGGCATCCTGCACTTCCTGCCCCAGCCCGATCCCCGGTTTATCGTCCATCAGCAGCCATTCATCTTGCGCCAGAGCCTCCAGCGGCAAACGGCTTTCTGCGGCTAACGGGTGCAGATGATGCAGGGCAATCAGCAACGGTTCACGGCTGAAGAGCTGCTGCTCCAGCCCGTCCGGCAGAAGGCCATAGGGCGCGCGAACAATCGCCACATCGAGAATTTCATCGGCCAACGCCTTGAACATAGCGTCCACCGGATACGGCGACAGTCCGATGGTCACGCGTGGCGCAATGCGGTGAAACTGATTGAGTCGCTCCGGCAGCAAGCCATTGAGCATCGCACTGGCGACGTGCCCCATCGCCACCGTTCCCTGCTCACCGCGCGCAGTACGCTGAGCCTCACGCACGCCGCTCTCGGCGATCTGTAACGCCAGCCGCGCCTTTTGCTCGAAGGCCACACCGGCTTGCGTCAGCGTCAGACGGCGGTTGGCGCGCACAAACAGCCGCACATCCAGTCGCTCCTCCAGCGCTTTGATCTGCTGGCTCAGCGCCGGTTGGGCGATCGACAACATTTCCGCCGCCCGCCCCATGTGTAACTCTTCCGCCAGCGTGACGAAATAGCGTAAGTGTTTGAAGTCCATCTGCCCTGCTCTGTGTAAAATCGATAAGAAAAACGTATCAATAATGCCGTAACGATGCAATTGATCGCCGACTTTTAAAGGCTCAGAGTAAAGGTAATTTAGTTACGCAGGAAATGATCATGAAAAGCCAGACCCCTCAGCACGCCCTGCAAGCCAGCGACGTCAATGATTTACGCAGCGCCATCGCGTTGCTCAAACAGCACCATGGTCAGTACATCGAAACCGATCATATTGTCGATCCCAACGGCGAACTGGCGGGGGTTTACCGCCACATCGGCGCGGGTGGCACGGTTAAGCGCCCAACGCGCATTGGTCCTGCCATGATGTTCAATAACATCAAAGAGTATCCGGGCTCACGCGTGCTGGTCGGCGTTCATGCCAGCCGTCAGCGTGCCGGATTGCTGCTGGGCTGCAAACCGGAAGATCTGGCGTTTCACATGGGGCAAGCGGTTAAAAATCCGATCGAACCCGTGAACCTGAGTGCTGGATCCGCGCCCTGTCAGGAGCAGATTTTTCGTGCCGACGATCCGGATTTTGATCTGCGCAAACTGCTGCCCGCACCGACCAACACGCCGCTGGATGCTGGTCCGTTCTTCTGCCTCGGGCTGGTGCTGGCAAGCGATCCGGAACTGGGCGTGAGCGATGTGACCATCCACCGTTTATGCGTACAGGGCAAAGACGAGCTGTCGATGTTTCTGGCCGCCGGGCGTCATATCGAAGTGTTCCGCCAGAAAGCCGAAGCCGCCGGTAAACCGCTGCCGATCACCATCAACATGGGGCTGGATCCGGCGATTTATATCGGTGCCTGTTTCGAAGCGCCGACCACCCCGTTTGGCTTCGACGAGCTTTCCGTGGCGGGCGCGCTGCGTAACCGCCCGGTGGAACTAGTGGACGCCGTTTCCGTACCGCAAAAATCTATAGCCCGCGCAGAGATAGTGATTGAGGGCCAACTTATCCCCAACGTCCGCGTGCAGGAAGATCAGCACACGCATACCGGCCACGCGATGCCGGAATTCCCTGGCTACTGCGGAGATGCCAATCCGTCGCTGCCGCTGATCAAAGTCACAGCGGTGACTATGCGCCATCACGCGATTTTACAAACCCTGGTCGGCCCCGGCGAAGAGCACACCACACTGGCGGGCATCCCGACCGAAGCGAGTATTTACAACGCGGTAGAAGCCGCCATTCCAGGCTTCCTGCAAAACGTTTACGCCCACACGGCGGGCGGCGGTAAATTTCTGGCGATCTTGCAGGTAAAAAAAAGGACTGCCACCGACGAAGGTCGTCAGGGACAGGCCGCGCTGATTGCGCTGGCAGCTTATTCAGAATTGAAAAACGTGATTCTGGTGGATGAGGATGTGGATCTTTTCGACAGCAGCGACGTGCTTTGGGCAATGTCGACGCGCTATCAGGGGGATATCAGCACGACGTTTTTGCCGGGGATCCGCGGGCATCAGCTTGATCCCTCACAAATGCCGGATTACAGCCCGTCCATACGCGATCGCGGGATCAGCTGTAAAACCATTTTCGACTGCACCGTGCCCTTTGCCCTGAAAGATCGCTTCGTCCGCGCCCCCTTCCAGGAAGTCGATCCACGCCCGTTTGCGCCGGAACTGTTTGATTAAAGCGTCAATATCTCAGCCATAAAACGAAAAAATCCCGCCAGGTTTATTCACCGGCGGGCTTTGATTTATTGAGGAATTACTGAGATCAGACTGTCGGCAGCCCTGACGTCAGCGCATCGATTAACCCCTGATCCAGCACCTGTTGCGGATGCACCTGAATCTCAGAGCTGTATAACGGCGGCAGTTTCTGGCAATACGCATCCAGTTCAGCCTGTGTAATCGTCGGCACTCCGTACTGAAATGAGTCCGGGTTTTCTGCGGGCAATGCCCCTTCCATTGTCGATCCGTAAGCGCCGAGTTCAATCAGGCTGTGTGATGACTCATCCGGACCATGAGAAAATACAAAAGTACCGTATTTAGGATGGCCGAGATAAGGAAGTACTTTTTCATCGCCCTGACTGTTTCGCAGGTTATAACGCAACTGAGCATAATTGCGGGTCACCAGCAAAAATGCCGTCTGAATAAGCGAGGCTTTTTCGTTGCCAGATAAGCAAAGCAGCAAATTACCGAAGTAATCGAGAAATGCGACTGAATTCCCCTTACCGCCCTGCGCAATATCAGTATTCGCCGCATCAATCATGAATGGCGCCAGTCCGGCATCCGGCGCGCCACGTGTTGGCGCGGTATATTGCAGCGCATCCGGATAGATGGCCTTCAACGCCACCACGATCGGGTCATCTGACGGCAGCTCTTTAATATTTTTTAACTGATCCGGCGGCAAATCCGAATTGATGCTTTCTTTTACCTGAGTCAGGGTGGCATCGAAAATCGATTCACACAGCGCCAGCGTCTGAACATTAATCACGTCTTCAGTAAAGAACGCCGGTACCGGCGCAGAACTGGCCGGACGGGAGAAACAGTTATCCCCGTTCACGGCCGGATAACTGAATGTATCCTGCGCCACCAATGCCAGTTCGGGAGTAAGTGAAGGGAAATCCGCCCTGGTATCAAAATTGATACCAGAATAGGTATCGAAAGCCGCGGAAATAACCTTAAAACCGCCGGTAATAATCGAACCGGTACACATGCAGCATGGGTCGAGCGAGGTCACAATGGTAATATCCGACGGTGCAGGCATTTCAATACCTTGAGCAATTTGATCGTAATACCAGTCGATCAGTTGTCTTTCACCGTGAGCGGTCGGGTCATTGGTTTTATTATCTATAACGACGTTATTATGGATTGCATTCAGCACATTACCGCTGGCATCCAGCATCACCCCACCGACGCTGAAAGTATTCTGACAATACGCCAGCATCGCCTGATCCGCTGCAGCAGCAGCGGCGGCTTCAACAGTAGAATACGTGGCTTTGACCGCGGTTGTTTTTTGCGAGTTACAATTACAATTACAATTACACATATTAATTCCTTCCATTAGATTAAGTGTATTGATTGAGGTTCAATAATTCGTAAAGCGTCGTTGATTAATAACGCCGAAATTAAAGAGACTGCATCGTGACAAGTTAATCTTCATTTAAACAATGGAAGGTGTTGTGCCAGTACTGGCACCAGAATGAGTTATTAAAAAATATTTTACTGGCGTCGATGTTTAATTTATTTATTTACAATCTGGATAAATATAATATTTTCATTCACGCTCTGAATTAATGCATTTCAGAGCATGAATATAATTAGCTATTCAGGTAATAACCGGAAAAAATGACGTTTAGATCGCGCCAATAAAATCAGACTTCCCAATCTTCACGCCAACGTGACGTAAAATATTGTACGCCGTGGTGACGTGGAAATAGAAGTTCGGGACAGCGAAGGTGGTGACGTAGCTGTGTGCGGTGAAGTTAAGTTCGAAGTTTTTTCCCTTCACGACGATCGCACGGGATTCATCGCCTTCCAGCTGTTGCGGTTTAACGCTTTCGATAAAGTGCAGGGTTTTCCCAATACGTTCCTGTAACTGCGCGAACGTGGTTTCGGTATCTTCCATCGCCGGTGCGGCGATACCGGCCAGGCGGGCGATTGCACCTTTCGACATATCGCTGGTGATCTGCACCTGACGCGCCAGCGGATACATATCTTCTGCCAGACGGGTGTTCAGGATCTCCTCTTCAGATTTCCCGTTTTCCTGCGCCCAGGCCGCGCCTTTCTCCAGCAATGCAGAGAGATTCTGTAAACCACGAACAAACTGTGCCGCCGTGCTGGCATAAAGTGATGCTGACATGATGCTTCCTTAATGAGTGTAGGGTTCAGAACAACCGGCGATAGATTAGCGCGTTATGGTCTTAACAGCGTGGCGTTTCGTAGTAGTGAAGTGTTACCGGAGATCACTTTTGCGAGCCGCGGTGCTCTTTTTGTCAACACTTGTAAGCAGACCGCTGTGTGGATCAGTTCTTGCATTCAATATCCCCGCAAAAACATCTGACAGAGGAAACCTGATGACCATCACCTTTATTGCACACTCCACGCCCGAACCTGCGTTGTACGGCGCGATGGCAGCGATACTTGCTGAATTGCGCGCGTTGCCGCTGTGTCACTTTCCCGTCAGTCATGATGCGCGACGTTTCCCGAATGCCCGTCAGCACGTCACGGCACAGGGGCATTCTCTGACCAGCGGACTGGTATGGCTTGAGCGCCTGACCGGGCGCGGTGCGGGTGCTGAATCCAGCCTGGAATCGCTGATTTATCGGGCACTTAAAGAGGATATCGTGGTGCCGCTGCGTGAGCCTCTCTCCGCAGAACTGAGCGCCCAAATCACCGCGCATGGCATCGAAACAGAATCATTAACTGTGGTGCGCCATCAGGATAAATTCCAACTGGAAGACAGCACCACCGGTAAAGTTCGCAGTAACGGCTGGGGGCGCGATGCCTTCGGGCGCTGGGCGTTAGGATCGGTGTCACAACCGGTGATGCGCGCCGGAAAAACCCTTCGCGTCGCCTTAGTCGGGGATTTTGCTGAACAGCGCGACAGCTATCCGGCGATGCTCGCTGCACTGGGAGACGCCGCCGATGCACTGGCAATGAACATCGACGTGGTCTGGGTGACGCCTGCACTGCTCGGCAGTCAGCTCGACTCCACCCTGTTTGACGTCGACGGTATTATTTTGCCAGGCACCACGCTGACCCAGGGTGACCATCAGGCCGCAGCGCTGGCGACTGCCACGTGGGCGCTGGAAAACCCGACGCCGCTGCTGGGCATTAATCAGGGGATGCATCAGATGGTGACGGCACTGGGGCAGCGGGTGCTTGGGCAGGAGTGCGTGGTGATGCAGGGTCCGTCTACGCTAGGCAGCCTGCAAACCGCGCTGCCGCTGAGTGAGCACTCACAACCCCGTCTGGGCAATCACCCGGTTAAAACCTGTGCGGGCAGCCTGCTGGCACACAAAATGGGCGAGGAATTTACGCTGCGCTATAACCAGCGCCGTTATCTGAATCCGCACATTCTCAGCGCACTGGAAAACGCCGGTCTTACGGTGTCTGGAATGGATGAAAGCGGGGAACAGGCGCAGGCGGTGGAACTGATGAATCATCCGTATTTCATCGGCGTTCAGGGCCAGCCTGAGCTGATGTCACGTCGCGAGCGCCCGAATCCGCTGCTGATGGCGTTCCTGCAACAGGTCCGTCAGAGTAACCGCGAATGCGACGTCAGCCACGCGGCGCTGACCAAAAGCGTACGCCTCAGGCATCCGCACTTCTCAATGGGGTGAAGGAAAGTATCGTTTCAATTATGCCCCCACGCGTCTTTAAATGAGCAATATCCCCCTCAAAACCACCGCGACCACATGACGCCCTCACCTTCAGGAGGGCTTACTGTCTGACCATTCCCTCATCGCCATCAGCCTGATCCCGCATTTTACCTACAGTCAGCATGACCCTCAGGACTGGGCAACTGCCGGAATTAGGATCACACAGCGTAAAAACACTTTCATGTTGACTTATTGTGTAATGATCACTATAAAATACACATTACTTAGTGGTCACTACATATATAATGTTAGCGACCCTCTGTAAGCAGAGACTTTTAACCGTGAAATCACCTGTAATACATCTGTTTGATGTGAGGATTTGAGCATGACCAAACCAATCTATGTCCATGAATACAATGAAATCGTGAAAGTACTGAATCAGTACAATGAAGGCGGTAAAAAGGCCGACAGCAGCATCATGAAACCTGCTTTCAGCAAAGAAGCCACAATCTTTGGCGTTGACGGTGACAATAAACTGACCGGCGGTGCGATCCAGGGTCTGTTTGATACCATTGATACCGCCTTCCGTCCGTCGCCTGAAGCGCAGGGCGTCATTGTGAATATTGATATTGTTGGCACCGCGGCCAGCGCACGCATCGATACCAACGATATCTCTGGCTTTTGCTTCACGGACTTTTTTAACCTGTTAAAGGTCGAAGGGAAATGGACGGTAGTCAGCAAAATCTACCACACCCATGTAGCGCCATAATATTTCTACGCTGACGCTGTAAAACCCTCTTTATTCCGTCCCTTAGGGACGGTTTTTTTTACAGAGGATTCTACGGACGTGGCAGCAGGAGAACCGCCTGGTTGGCGACGCGCTTTAGGTCTGCCTGCGAGATCCCGTCCTGTGCGGGAATGGACATCCCCTCCAGAAGCGTATTCAGCGTCAGGGCAATACTCTCGATATCGGTATCAGGGGGCAGCTGACCAGCCTCTTTTCCTGCCTGCAGACGCTGCCTGAAATATACCCGCCCTTCTTCTCTGAGCGCTTTAACAGCATCGTAGACATCTTTCGAATCCGGTGAAACGTTGATAGCCGCGAGGACCACCAGGCAGCCGCAGGGAACATCTTGCGACGTCAGGATGATGGCCGATTCCTCAAAAAAGTTGCGAATGGCATCATGTACATTCGCTTCCTGAAGCATCTTTTCCCACGGAGCATCCCAGTAGGTTCTTTCGTAAAAGTTTACCGCCTCGAGAAACAGCTCAGCCTTGCTGCCGAATGCCGCATAGAGGCTCGGCGGATTGATTTCCATTACCCGACAAAGTTCACCGACCGAAGCGGGTTCGTATCCGCATCGCCAGAACAAGCCCAATGCACTAATCAGGGCTTTATCCCTGTCAAAATTACGGGGTCTTCCTCGTCGTGAGGTCGTGCTGCGCGTTGAATCTGACATGTGTCCAGCCTGATAAATAAAGAAAAACTGATGGCTCATTATACAAGATTTCGGGCGTGCGGTACCGGGGAAGGATGCAGCTCTCCCCGTAACTTTTAGCTCACGGCACTCCCTTGTAAAAACACACAAAGTGTATTGAACACTACATAATAGTGTTATTATGTAGCAATTGATACACAATCATACCTGAATTGAGCAACGTTTCGGGCCATTCCCTCCGCCCACCCCCTCCATAAACCTTTTTTTCTTTGTGAATTGAAAAATCAGCTTGCCTTTTTATTTAGTGATCGTTATAAATATACAAATACTTAGTGATCACTATAAAATACAGAGTTGTCTCTCTGTCACGACAGCAACCGCCGACACGCTCGATCACGCTGAAGAAATGATTCAGTAAAAAGCCTGCCAGCCGGGAAAAGACTATCGTATTAGCGAAACTTATTTTGGTAACCGTGTCCCCATGACCGCAGCATTATCGGAATATGTTTCTTGTTTTATAAAAAGTTATCGCCGATGCCATCATTCGAATGGATGACATCAGCAAAACATGAATTAATTGTTGAGAGAATATAATGAATCCGAAATATGCCCCTTTATTTCAACCCTATACGTTAAATAACGGGGTTACTATCAAAAACCGTTTTACCGTTGCGCCAATGACGCATTTTGCCTCCCATGAAGACGGCAGCATCAGCGACGAAGAACGCCACTTTTTGACCGACCGCTTCGACGGTTTTGGCCTGTTTATCGCCGCCGCAACGCTGGTATCTCCGGAGGGCAAAGCCTTTGTCGGCCAGCCTGAAGCCATCGGTGAGAAAGATTTACCGAGCCTGCGTGAAGTTGTCCGCATTGCTAAGCAACAGGGTGCTACGGCGGTTCTTCAGATCCATCACGGTGGTCATCTCTCCCTCCCTGAATTACTGAAGGGTCGCGAGATGGTCGCGCCGTCTGCGGATGAGAAATCAGGTGCCCGTGCCCTGACCGATGAAGAGATCCGCAACCTGATTTCCGCCTTCGCCAATGCCGCGCATTTAGCCATTCAGGCCGGGTTTGACGGCGTCGAAATTCACGGTGCGAATAATTATCTTATCCAGCAGTTTGTATCGGGTGAGAGTAACCGTCGCACAGACCAGTGGGGCGGCAGTATTGAGAATCGCCTGCGCTTCCCGCTGGCCATCGTTGATGCCGTTACGGCAGTCAGGCAGCAGTACGCCACCGACGAGTTTATTGTGGGCTATCGTTTCTCTCCGGAAGAGCCGGGAGAGCAGGGCCTGACAATGAAGGATACCTTTGCCCTAATAGACGCGCTGGTCGAAAAACCATTACAGTATCTGCATGTTTCTCTGTGGGATTTCTACAAAAAAGCGCGCCGCGGAGCGGATACAACGATGACCCGTATGCAGTTGCTGCACGAGCGTATTAACGGCAAACTTCCGCTGATTGGCATCGGCAATCTGTTTACCGCCGACCAGATCCTGCAAGCTTATCAGACAGGCTGGGCGGAGTTCATCGCTACCGGTAAAACCGTGATGATGAACCCGGATCTCATCCGGCTTATCGCCTCAGGTCAGGAAGACAAAATTGTGACGGCCATCGATCCGCATAAAGAAGACCGTTACCGCATTCCGGATAATTTGTGGAATCAGAATATGCAGCGTCTGTCTTACCTGCCTCCGGTCAAAGATGACCACAACTGGCAGTCGCCGGATATTTAAAGAATATATTGATATTCAAAAGTAATAAAAAATCTTACCCGTTATTTATTCACCTGACTTCTGTTTCAGGTGAATAAAAGAAAAACATTATGAATTATATTCAAAATAAAACCGTAATGAGCAGCGCAGTGCTCCTTACGGTTTTAAAACTTTCATTTTCGCTGACTCAGCTCCCGCGATACGTCGAATACGCGTAGGGGCTTATCAGCAGTGGCAGGTGGTAGTGATCCTGCCCGCCGTCAATTTTTACATCGATGATCGCCGAGCAGTACAGCGTTTCACGCCCCGTCCCGGCAAAGTACGCGCCGATATCTGCACACAAGCGGTAATGGCCTGAATCCACAGCGTCCGGCGTTAATTTTGCCGCACGGCCATCGGCATCAGTCTGCGTTTCGCTGATTAAGGTGACGTTCTGACCGTCGATTTTTTCCAGCCAGACACGCACGCTGGCGGCGGGCTGGCCGAGTGATGTGTCGAGAATATGCGTTGTAATTTTAGTCATGACTGAAAATCTCCTTTAAGCGCAGCAGGGTAATTTCTTTGAGTTGCTGCGCAGTTTCCTGACTTTCGGTTTCCGGCGAATTCTGTAACCGCCGTTGCAGGTTCCCAAGGATCTCTTCTGAACTGCGGCCTTTGGCGCGGATCAAAAACACCCTGCCAAAGCGCTGCTCATAGCGCAGATTGCCCTCGTGCAACGCATCAATAATGTCCTGATGGCTGATGTTCAGCGTCGCCTGTTCCCCGCGAGACAGCTGTGCTTCTTTGCTGCTGCCGTCTGCCCGTTCACCGATGCGCGGATGCGCGGACAGCGCCTGCGTGATGTCTGCCGCCCGCCAGTGCTGACAGGCCGCGTCAGCGCACTGCAACAGGCGATCGGTTGAGGAATAGGGCCGCGCGTCGCTGACCTGTTTCGCCCAGGCGGGAATATTCACCAGCGGGCGCAGCAGTGCGACGGCCTCGAATTCGGACAGCGCATTAAACTCTTCGAGGGTCATCAATGCCCCTCCCCGAAACTCAGCACCGTGTTGATATACGCCTGCACCGCAAACGCCACGTCACCGGTCGTGACCGATTCATCCGGATGATGGCTGATGCCGTCTTTGCAACGCACGAACAGCATTCCGACCGGCCAGCATTCTGCGATAGCAATAGCATCGTGCCCCGCCCCGCTCGGCAAGGACATCGCCTGCCCCTGCAACGGCAAAATGCTTTGATTCAGACGGTGCTGCAACCCTTCGTCGCACTCCGTCGCGCTGATGCCGTAAAACTGTTCGGCTTCGAATGTCAGCCCGCGACGTGCGGCAATTTCATGGCCTTTCGCCAGCAAAACTTTAAGCAACGCACATAAATCTTCATCGCGCGGCCCGCGGGCGTCGAGAGACAATTTCACCTGTCCCGCAATGACGTTCACCGCGCCCGGCAGGCATTCCAGCGTGCCGACGGTCGCGACCAGATTGTGGCCAGTGGCGGTGGTAATACTTTCGATTGCCAGCGTCCATTCGGCGGCGGCGGTCAGGGCGTCCTGACGCTGCCCCATCGGCACGGTGCCTGCGTGACCGGCGTGACCGGTGAACTGGCAGTTCAGACGGCGTGCGCCGTTGATCGCGGTGACCACACCGAGCGGCACATCTGCCGTTTGCAGGCACGGACCTTGTTCGATATGCAATTCCAGATACGCGCAGAAATCGCCGACAGCGCGCCGGGATGCGCCAATGTGCAGCGGTTCCAGCCCGACGTTAATCATCGCCTCGGCAACGGAAATCCCCTGCGCATCCCGGCGTTCCAGCCAGTCGGCGGGCCAGGTGCCGGTCAATCCACGGCTGCCGAGCAGCGTGATGCCAAACCGTGTGCCCTCTTCATCGCAGAACCCGACGACTTCCACCGCCATCGGCAAACGAATAGCGTTTTGATGTAAATACGACACCACTTCCAGCGCCGTCAGCACGCCGAGCGGGCCGTCATAGCGCCCCGCGTTACGCACGCTGTCGAGATGCGAACCGAGCAGCAGCGCAGGCGCGGAAGGATCCAGCCCTTCGTAGCGCCCGCAGATGTTGCCGACGCTGTCCTGCCAGACGCGCATCCCGGCGGCGGCCATCCATTCGCCCACAAGGCGGTTGGCCTCTAAATGTTCCGACGACAGATAAACACGGGTCAGCATCCCCGGCGTTTCGCTGATGGCGGCCAGCGCGTCGCAGCGCGCCATCACCCGTTCGGCCGCCCGTGCGGCACTTTCGGACACCGCAGCCAGCGTTAAGGCTTCTGCCATTACTGACCTCCTGCGTAATGTTCCCACGCAGCCTGCGAACCGGCGCCGTATTTCGACGCAAACCCCAGACGGTGCAGCACGGCCTCCAGCGCCACCAGCGTTTGTAATACGCAGTCTTTGCGGGCGTTGTAGCCCATGGTGCCGATACGCCAGATTTTTCCGGCCAGCGGACCAAATGAGGTGCCAATCTCAATGCTGAAATCGTTGAGCATCATCTGACGCACCTGTTCGCCGTGAATACCCTGCGGAATGACCACGCCGAGCACGTTATTCATACGATGATTCAGATCGCCGAATACCTCCAGCCCCATTCCCTGAATGCCCGCCAGCAGCGCGCCGCCGTGCAGTTTGTGGCGCGCAATGCTGTTATCCAGACCTTCTTCAAGGATGATGCGCGCACATTCGCGTGAGGCGAACAGCATGCTGGTGGCTTCGGTGTGGTGGTTCAGGCGCTCCGGCCCCCAGTAATCCATGATCATGCCCAGATCAAAATAATTGGAATAGATCATCTCCTCGTCGCCGTCGGCGTGATCGGCGGTGCGGATCCCTTCTTCGACACATTTACGGCGGCGGATCTGTTCTTCAAAGCGCGGGCTGATGGTGACCGGCGAGCTGCCTGACGGCCCGCCGAGGCATTTTTGCAAACCGGCCGACACGGCGTCTAATCCCCACGCATCGGTTTCCATCGGGTTGCCGCCAAACGAGGCCGTGGCGTCTGAATAGAACAGCACGCCGTGACGGCGGCAGATATCGCCCAGCTGTTCCAGCGGCTGCAACATCGTGGTGGAGGTGTCGCCCTGTACGGTCAGCAGCCAGCGCGGTTTGACGGATTTGATGGCGTCTTCGATGTGCTGCGGGTCGAACACTTCGCCCCATGGCGCTTCGATAGTGTGAACCTCCGCACGGCAGCGACGGGCGATTTCACACAACAGATGACCAAAGCGCCCGAACACGGGCACCAGCACTTTATCGCCCGGACGAATGCCGGAAAGCAGCACGGCTTCGATACCGGCGCGCGAGGTGCCGTCTATCAGGAACGTCCACTGGTTTTCGGTTTTGTACAGCGCGCGGTACAGCGCCATCACTTCATTCATGTAGCCGGTCATGACCGGGTCATATTGCCCGACCAGCTGGCTCGCCATCGCACGCAGCACGCGCGGATCAGCGTTGATCGGCCCCGGCCCCATCAGCAGACGGGTGGGCGGGTTGATTTGTCCGAGTGTTTTGATGTCCAGCATGATTGATCCTTACTATGAAGTTCGTCAGACCGCAGCTTCGTTCAGCCCGCGTACCGATGCGATAAATTGTTTTAACTCCGGGGTTTGCGGATTGGCAAACAGCGTCCGGCTTTCGCCCTGTTCCCACACGGTGCCCTGATGCATAAACACCACGCGGTCGCCCACTTCGCGGGCAAAATTCATTTCGTGCGTCACCAGCACCAGCGTCATGCCCTCTTTCGCCAGTTGCTCGAGCACTTTCAAGACTTCGCCGACCAGCTCCGGGTCGAGCGCCGAGGTGATTTCATCACACAGCAGCACTTTCGGGTTCATCGCCAGCGCACGGGCGATCGCCACGCGTTGCTGCTGGCCGCCGGAAAGGTTGGACGGGTAATAATCCATGCGATCCGCCAGTCCGACTTTCGCCAGCATCTGCGCGGCCAGTTCACGGCATTCGGCGGCGGATTTTTTCAGCACGCGGCGCGGTGCCAGCATGACATTTTCCAGCGCGGTCATGTGCGGGAAAAGATTAAAGCTCTGGAACACCATGCCGACCGAGCGGCTGATGTCGCGCGCCTGCGAGTCGCGATCGGTGATGGTCATCCCGCCGAGTTTAATGCTGCCGTCCTGATACCCTTCCAGCCCGTTCATGCAGCGCAGCAACGTACTTTTCCCGGAACCGCTGCGGCCAATGATGGAGATCACTTCACCGCTGTCGATATCCAGATCCACCCCTTTCAGGACGTGATTCTGGCCGTAAAACTTTTGAACCTGATTGATTGTGATCAGCGGCATTACTGTTTATCTCCACGCAACGATTTTTCTAAATGCTGACTGTAACGCGACAGCGGATAACACATCAGGAAGTAGCCCAGCGCCACTAATCCGAACACTTTGAACGGCTCAAACGTCACGTTATTGAGCATCGTGCCCGCTTTGGTCAGCTCGACAAAACCGATAATCGACGCCAGCGCAGTGCCTTTCACCACCTGAACAGAAAATCCCACCGTTGGCGCAATCGCGATGCGCAGCGCCTGCGGGGCGACCACGCGCCACAGCGTCTGGCCAAAATTCAGGCCGAGGCAGCGTGACGCTTCCCACTGGCCTTTTGGCAGTGCGGCGATGCTGCCGCTCCAGATATCCACCAGATAGGCACTGGTATACAAGGTCAGCGCAAGTGCAGCAGCGGTCCAGGGGCTGACGTTGATACCAAACAAACCGAGGCCGAAGAACGCCAGAAACAGCTGCATCAGCAGCGGCGTGCCCTGAAACAGTTCGGAATACAACCGCACAAACAACGACGGCCAGCGGCGTTTGGTCAGGCGCATCAGCAACAGCGGCAAAGTAACCAGCGTGCCGCCAATGAATGCGGTCAGGGAGAGCAGAATCGTCCAGCGCGCCGCCAGCAGCAAATTGCGCACAATGTCCCAGTCGGAAAACGTCATCATCCGTTATCACTCCCAAAGAAGCGGCGTCCGGCCAGCAGCAATAACTGACGCATCGCAACCGACAACAATAAATAGAACAATGTGGTGACCAGATACACTTCAAAACTGAGGAACGTGCGCGACTGAATCAGGTTGGCGGCGAACGTCAGTTCTTCATAGGACACCTGCGACACGACGGAAGAACCGAGCATCACGATAATGCACTGGCTGACCAGCGACGGGTAAATACGCTTGAGCGACGGCGGCAGAACGATACGCAGAAATGTCTGACTGCGGCTCAGCCCCAGCACGCGCCCCGCTTCCCACTGGCCTTTCGGCGTTACCTGAATACCGGCGCGGATGATTTCGGTGCTGTACGCGCCGAGGTTAATCAGCATCGCCAGCAGCGCCGCTTCGCCTGCGGTCATTTTCAAACCGATGGCCGGCAGACCAAATACGATGAAAAACAGCTGTACGACAAACGGCGTATTACGGATGGCTTCGACATACACGCCCCAGACCGTCCGCAGGATTTTATGGTTGCCGCAGCGAATGGCCGCGCCGCAAATCCCGATCGCGACGCCGCCAATCGTTGCCATCACCGTCAGCTCAATGGTGGTCCATAAACCGGCCAACAGCTCCGGCATATACGGCCACAGCGCGCTAAAGTTAAGCTGATAGGTCATGAAAGATCCTCGTCAAACCACTGATTACGCGCCGATGGAAGCCGGCAGCGGAGCCTTCATCCATTTTTCGGACAACGTGTTTAGCGTCTTATCTTTAACGCCTTCGGCAATCAGTTCGTTCACTTTCTCTTTCAACGCCGGTTCGTCTTTACGCAGGCCAACGAAACACGGCGAATCTTTCAGCATCACTTTGGATTCAGGCGCTTTGGCCGGGTTCATTCGGGCAATCGCCGCTACCACCAGGTTGCCGGTAGCGATGTATTCCACCTGACCGGACAGGTACGCCGACAGCGTGGTGTTGTTGTCTTCGTAACGCTGAATTTTGGCGTCTTTCGGTGCCACATCAGTCAGCGCCAGATCTTCCACCGCACCACGGGTTACGCCGATGGTTTTGCCGGAAAGCGCGCTCAGCTCCGCCAGCTTGTCGCCCTTCGCGCCAAACACGCCGAGGAAAAACGGTGCATAAGCGTTACTGAAATCGATGACTTTCTCACGCTCGGCGTTCTTCCCGAGGCTGGAGATCACCAGATCCACTTTATCGGTTTGCAGATAAGGTACGCGGTTGGCGCTGGTGACCGGCACCAGTTGCAACTTAAGTTTCATCTTGTCGGCCAGATACTGCGCCATGTCGATGTCATACCCTTCCGGCTGCAGATCCTTGCCCACCGAACCAAACGGCGGAAAATCCTGCGGCACTGCCACGCGCAGCACGCCGCGCTTCTGAATATCCTGCAACTGATCGGCTATCGCGCCCGATGCCTGAAGAACCAGCATTGCAGCACCTGCCCACGCCAACAGCCGTTTGTTCATGTTCATAGATTATCTCCGGTGAAAGGTTTTTGGAACGATAGATTCTTATAAACATGACTTTGCAACGAATGTGCCAAAAGCGGTTCAATCGAAAAAATGTGGACGAAGTCACGCTATGACAAGGAATTACGGGGAATGGGGACTGTTTGGGGTGGCGCCTTTTGCCCTGTGGCAGAGCAGAAAGACGCGAAAAGTAAAAATGGCGGCGCACCGTCATTGTGCGAAGGCACCAAAAAAGCGCCCTGTTTGAACCTGAATCGGGAATCAGCGCTGTTCGAGTTCGTCGAGATCGCTGTACATATCGTTTATCTGATGAATTCGCTGACGCCCTGAGGCCAGCATTTCGTGCAGCAACGCGTTGCTGAGCAAATTTGCCAGACTCATCGCCGAAGAATAGCTGTCAAACGCCGACACGCTGTCGAGTGGCGTCGCCAGATGCCAGGTCGCCAGTGCAGTCAGCGTCTGCGCCTGCGGTTCGCAGACAAGCAGCACCGGCACGCCCAATGTTTGCAACTGGGTCAGAATGGCCTTCGCCATGCGCGGTCTGCGGCGGAACGCGACGAAAATCACCACATCCTGCGCGGTCAGGTCTACCAGTTCTTCCGCCAGCGTCTGCCCCGGCTGCGGCATCATCATCACGCCTGGTCGCACCTGAATCAGCTGCTGGCGCAGATGCAACGCCACCGGATAGCTGTTGCGAAAGCCCAGCAGACGCACCTGCCGCGCCTGACTCAGCGCGGCGGTCAGCGCACTGAACTGCGCGCCGTCGATCTGATTAATCCACTGTGTCAGGTTGGCCATTTCCTGCTTGTAGTGCCGGGACAACAGAGTGTTTCCCTGCACCGCATCGCGGCTGTCGGTCAGCGGCATTCCGCTCTGGCGCAGCGTGCGCATTTCATCGCGCATGTCGCGATAACTCGGGTAGCCGAGCCGCTTAAACAGGCGGCTGACCGTGGCCTTTGACACTCCGCTAAGCCGCGCCAGTTCTGCGCTGTTGTAGCTCATCAGGTCGTCAATACTGGCGAAGATAAAGTCGGCTACGCGTTGTTCCTGCGGCGTCAGCGCCGGGTAATGGTCGCGCAGACGCTCATCAATTTGTTTCATGTCCGACCCTTTTGTAACGGAAGTTTCAACGAATGGGCGGAACATACCATGCACTATGCTTGCCAATGCAAGCGAATTTATCCGTCAACGCGGCACTTTCCTGCGGATGTGGAACACCTCTTGCTTAACTTAATGACATCGCGCCCTCTTACCCTGCACGCGCGGACTGACATCAGCACATAAGAAAAGACACGCAACAAAGGACATCGCATGATTAACAGTAACAGCGCACCGTTAGGAATGGCGGTCACGCCTCATCATCTGGCGAGCCAGAGTGCGCTTGCGGTATTACGCGAAGGCGGTAATGCCATCGAAGCCATGGTGGCCGCAGCCGCAACCATCGCCGTGGTGTATCCGCACATGAACGGGCTCGGCGGCGACGGCTTTTGGCTGATTGTACCGCCACAGGGCAATCCGGTCGCCATCGACGCCAGCGGCGCGGCTGGCTCCCTCGCTTCTCTGGATTTTTATGCCGGTGACACACACATTCCGCACCGTGGCCCGAAATCGGCGCTCACCGTCGCGGGCACCGTGGGCGGATGGCAGGAAGCGCTGAACGTTTCCGCTGAATTTGGCGGCGAGCAAAAACCGCTGTCGCGCTTGTTGCGTGACGCGATCCGTTACGCCTCCGATGGAATTCCGGTCACCGCCTCGCAGGAAGCCGCCACCCGCTCCAAGCAGCACGAACTCAAAGACATCCGCTCTTTCGCCGACGTATTTCTGCCCAACGGAGAAGTGCCACGCGCCGGAAACCGCTTCACACAACCGCAGCTGGCACAGACATTATCGATGCTGTGCGAAGACGGACTGGGCAGTTTCTACCGGGGTGAACTGGCCGACAGCATGGCCGCCGATATGGAAAAGCTCGGTATGCCGGTCACCCGCGCCGATCTCGCGGCGTACAAACCGCAGCGCCGCGTGCCCTTGCGCCTCAAACACAGTAAGGGCGAAATCTACAATCTGACGCCACCGACGCAGGGGCTGGTCTCACTGGCGATCCTCGGCCTGACCGACCGTCTGTCACTCGAAAGCATGGACGAAGGCGCCACGATTCACAGCATCGTTGAAGCCACCAAACTGGCGTTCGGGCTGCGCGATCGTTTCATCACCGATCCACGCATGATGACGCAGGACGCCCAAAGCCTGCTCGATCCGCAGTATCTCGATGCCCTCGCCACCCGCATCAAACCGCACAGCGCCGCCGACTGGGGCAAAGGCAAAGGGCCGGGCGATACTGTCTGGATGGGCGTGATGGACAGCAGCGGGCTGGCGGTCTCGTTCATCCAAAGCATTTATCATGAATTTGGCAGCGGCGTGGTGTTGCCGGAGAGCGGCGTGCTGTGGCAAAACCGCGGCGCGTCTTTCAGCCTCGATCCGGATCATTTGCTGGCGCTGGCGCCGGGCAAACAACCGTTCCATACGCTCAACCCGGCAGCCGCCCGTTTATACGACGGTCGCACGATGGTGTACGGCTCGATGGGCGGTGACGGCCAGCCGCAAACGCAGGCGGCAGTGTTCATCCGTCACGTGGTACAGGGGCAATCCTTACAACAGGCGATCAGCGGCCCGCGCTGGCTGCTCGGCCGCACCTGGGGCGAAAGCTCCGACTCACTGAAACTGGAAGGCCGCTTCGAATATCCGACGCTCGCCGGGCTGCGCCAGCGCGGTCACGACGTCGAGCTGTTACCGGATTTCAGCGAAGCCGTCGGCCATGCGGGCGCGATTGTGCGCCACACCAACGGCATGTTTGAAGGCGCGTCTGACCCGCGCAGCAACGGCAGCGCTGCCGGTTTTTGATAAGGAGAAAACACCATGAAAAACACACCTGCTGAGCCCCAATGGGCTGCGTATGTCCGCCAGATGGAATCCGTACTGGCGCTGGAACTCGACGACGCACGTCGTCAGGAATTACTGGTGCAATTTAGCCGCATCGCGCAGATGGCGCAGCCGCTGATGGATTTACCGCTCGACCCGCGCCTGGAAATCGCCGGGGTATACAGAGCATGAAATCGTTAGAGAATTTCTCCATCAGCCAGCTGCATCAGGCGATTGCGCAGGGCCACATCTCCGCCAGCGAAGTCGCCACCACCACGCTCGACGCCGTCGAACAGGCGAATCCGGTCATCAACGCGTACACCCACATCACCCGCGACAGGATGCTGAGCGAAGCCGCGAAAGTCGACAAAGCCCGCGCCAGCGGTACAACGTTACCGCCGCTGGCCGGTATTCCTTATGCGGTGAAAAACCTGCTGGACGTCGCGGGCGAAGTCACGCTGGCCGGTGCCAGCCTCAACAGCAGCAACGCCGCCGCGCGGCACGATGCCTGGACCATTTCACGGCTGGCCGCACAGGGCGCGACGCTGTCAGGCATGTTGAATATGGACGCCTACGCCTACGGTTTCACCACCGAAAATAGTCACTATGGCGCGACGCGTAACCCGCGCGATCTTTCCCGCGTCGCAGGTGGGTCTTCCGGCGGTTCGGCGGCGGCGGTCGCTGCCGGTCTGGTGCATTTCACGCTTGGCAGCGACACCAACGGTTCGATCCGCGTGCCCGCCTCGCTCTCCGGCATTCTCGGCCTGAAACCGACTTTCGGGCGGATCTCCCGCAGCGGAAGCCAGCCGTTTGTCGCCAGCCTCGATCATCTCGGCCCCCTGGCGAGGTGCAGCGAAGATCTTTCGCAGGTCTACGACGCAATTCAGGGCACCGATCCGCAGGATCATTTTCAGGCTGACAAGCCGAATACCGAGACGTTTTCGCAGCTTAAGCGCGGCCAACAGGGTTTACGCACTGCTGTCCTCGGCGGATATTTTTCGACGTGGTGCGATGAGCACGCCAAAGCCGCCGTGCTGAAGGTAGCGCAGGCGCTGGAGGCTCAGGAAGAGATCGAGATGTCGCAGGCTGAACTGGCGCGTTCTGCGGCGTTCATCATCAGCGCCTCGGAAGGCGGCAATCAGTATTTACCCAAACTGCGCAGTATTCCTGAACAGTTTGAGCCACTTTCCCGCGAGCGTTTGCTGGCAGGCGCCATGATCCCGGCGGCGTGGTACGTGCAGGCGCAGCGTTTCCGTCATCAGTTTCAGCAACAGGTGTTGCCATTGTTCGACCATTGGGACATCTTGATTGCGCCAGCCACGCCGTGTCCGGCGACTTTACTGGGTCAGGAAACGATCCACATCAACGGTCTGGACCTGCCAACGCGCGCCAGTATGGGAATGTTGACGCAGCCGATTTCGTTCCTTGGCCTGCCGGTGGTGACCGTGCCGGTAACCACCGCAACGGGTCTGCCGATAGGGTTACAACTGATTGCTCCGCCGTGGCGGGAAGACCTGTGCCTGCGCGCCGCGTGGGCGCTTGAGCAACAAGGTATCGTGAAAGTCAGCAGTTCTTCGGTGATCTGACATTACCGTTTTCCAGGGTGAAGAGAGTTAATCATGAAAACTGACAATATTGACCGCCCGGCGATCCTCGCCGAAATGAATGCGGCATTTTATCGTTATGAGCAGGCGCTGATCACCAACGACACCGCCGTGCTCGACGAGCTGTTCTGGCATGATCCGCGGACTGTGCGCTACGGCGCAGGGGAAAATCTTTACGGCATCGAAGCCATCCGCGAATTCCGCGCTGCGCGCCCTTCTCAGGGGCTGGATCGCGATTTGATCAACACGACGATCACCACGTTTGGCGATGACATGGCGATCGCCAGTACCGAGTTTCGCCGCCAAGGTACGGACAAAATTGGGCGACAGCAGCAGACGTGGGTCAAAATGTTGAGTGGATGGAAGATTGTGGCAGCCCATGTCAGTTTGATGGTTTGATGGTTTGATCGAGAAAATTTCGGTTTTTCAATAACGGTGATCACCTGGCTTTTCGCGCCGAAACCGACCAAGAGAGGGAAGTGCTTTCCCTCTCTTGGATCTCTCCCCGCTTTTTCAAACACGCGCTGTCGCCAGACCGATGGACGTGTTCTGTGACCTCCGTGGAGGCGCAAAATCTTGCCGCTCCGCGGTCCCTTCGTTCGGTCTTCGAGCCATAGGTCTCGAAACACTCTCTCAGCAAAATTTTTTTATCGCGCCTTGGTGGGATCTTAAAAGCATCGCTAAGTTTTGGGGTTTGGGGTTTGGGGTTTGGGGTTTGGGGTTTTATTTGTATGTTGCTGTTATCGCCATTTGTCATAGCTGCTCGAGTCATTTCGAAATTTTAACAGGCTTTTTTCTCATCCTGAGCCGGTGAAGTTGTGACCTAAAACTTCTGGCCGCTTTCAAAAATCACGCCGGAGGAAGAGGTGGAAAACCGCGCGGCGTTTTGGCGCGGGTTGTAACCCGACCGGAGGGCACCGCACAGCGGCGGGATTTTGCGGCAAATGCGGTGGCTGCTGAAACATAGCCCGTTTGCATGGCACGTGTTTTAAAGAGCCCGGGATTCTCAAGGGGGGTGGCGACAGACCCCCCTTGAGGCCGGTTTGGGTGGCAACCCAAGGTCTTGACCTTATCCTTTAGCCGAAGCCGGATGCTCCCTCTCCCAGTGGTCGGCGATTTCCTGCCGCTTACACACCCAAACACGCTCATGTGATTCAACGTAATCGAGAAACCGCTGTAATGCGCGAAACCGTCCCGGACGGCCAAGTATCCGGCAGTGCATCCCAATCGACATCATCTTCGCAGAGGTTTCCCCCTCTTCATACAACACATCGAACGTGTCTTTCAGATAGGTATAAAACTGCTCGCCGGTGTTGAACCCCTGCGGGGAGGCAAACCGCATATCGTTGGTTTCCAGCGTGTACGGGATCACCAGATGCTGTTTGATTTCGCCGGAATCCAGTTTGACCGGTGTCCAGAAAGGCAGGTCATCGCCGTAGTAATCGCTGTCGTACTGGAAACCGCCCGACTGCGCGACCAGCTGCCGGGTATTCGGGCTGTCGCGGCCGGTATACCAGCCGAGCGGCGCTTTGCCGAATAAGTCACGCAGCACGGTGATGGCTTTTTCCATGTGCTCAGCCTCTTCGGCTTTGCTCATGTCCTGATAGTGGATCCAGCGCCAGCCGTGGCTAACAACGTCGTAATCTGCCGCTTTGATCGCGTTGACGATTTCAGGGTTACGCGCCAGTGCCATCGCGACGCCGAAGACCGTCAGCGGCAGGCCGCGTTTCTGGAATTCATTGTGGATGCGCCAGAACCCGGCGCGGGAGCCATATTCGTACAGCGAATCCATCGACATATGCCGGTCAGGGAAACTGGCCGCGCCAATGATGTCTGAAAGAAATTGTTCGGAACCGGCGTCGCCGTGCAGGACGTTATTCTCCGCGCCCTCTTCGTAATTAAGGACAAACTGCACCGCGATGCGGGCGTTGCCGGGCCAGTTGGCATGCGGCGGGCGCCCGGCGTAGCCGATCAGGTCACGCGGGTATGCTTGGGTAAAACCATAATCAGACTCAGACATAATGATCTCTCAGATTCAGTCCGGCAAAACGGCCAGACAAGGGTTTTTCCAGCGGGTAATCCAGATCGCCGTGTTTACTGGTCGTCAGGCGCAACGCCGCCAGCGACTCCACCATTTTGACGGCGGCGCTGACGCCGTCGATCACCGGAATATTCAGCTCCAGCGTCAGCTCCTGCGCCAGATCGGCCATACCACCGCAACCGAGCACGATAGCCCCGCTGCCGTCGGTTTTTTTCGCCGCGATACATTGCTCACGCACTTTCTGCTGCGCCAGCCCGCTGCCGTCTTCCAGCGATAACACCGGCAGATCGATGGCGTGCAGCGCCGCGCAGTGACGCTCGAAACCGTACTGATGTAACAAATGACGGGCGATGGTCAGCGTGCGCGGCAACGTGGTGACGATGGAAAAACGCGTCGCGAGCATCGTTGCCAGATGCATCGCCGCTTCCGCGATGCCAATCACCGGACCGCGCGCCAGCTCGCGCGCGGCCAGCAAACCGGGGTCACCGAAACAGGCGATAATATGGCCGTCCACGCCCGCGTCACGCCCGGCTTTCACCTGCTGTAAAACGCCGAGCGTCGCGATAGCCTCATCAAAATGCCCTTCTATCGACGGCGCACCTTCTTGCGGGCACACCGCCATAATTTGTGTATCTCGCGCCGCGACCGAGCGCGCGGTTTGTGCCATCACTTCAGTCATCGCACGGCTGGTGTTCGGGTTGATAAGTTGTATACAAAGCGCACGCGACATCAGCATTTCTCCTGCGCGTTAACCGCCCGTTGGGAGGCAAAGATCTGTGCGAAATCCGGCATCTGTCCGTTGCTCTGCTCGAAACGCAGGCTGGCGACGATGCTGTCGAAATGATGCGCCATGCTTTCGTTCAGCGCGGCGATATCGCGCTTTTTCAGCAGATCGAGAAGATCGTCATGATCATGACAACGACAGCCCTGCTGCCACGGCGCGCCCCAGGCGGCGATCGCCAGGGAGGATCGTAACGTCAGCTGAGAGACCGATTCGGTCAGGACTCTATTGCCGGAAATGGCCTGAAGCTGAACGTGGAAAGCAGCAGAAAGACGGATCGCGGCCGCACCGTCGCGCGCTTCGTGGGCGCGCTTTTCTTCCTGCACCAGTTTTTTCATTGCCACCAGATGCGTGGACTGACAGCGGGCGATCACCAGCGGCAGATTGGCGCATTCAAGAATTTTTCGGGTGGCGAACACGTCGCGGGATTCTTCCGCATCCGGCGTCGTCACGTGCGCACCACGCTTGGGCAAGATCGTCACCAGTTGCACTGCGGCAAGGCGTTGCAACACACGTCGGATGCCGGTGCGGCTCACGGAAAATACCTCCGCCAGCGCTTCTTCCGGCAATTTGCTGCCAGGTAACAGCTGGTGTTCGACAATCGATTTCACCAGCGCGTTATAAATGTGGTCGTCCTTATCCTCGGTAAAATAGGCCGTATTCAGCCCGTTCCAACTGGTCATTGCCGTTACTCCGTATACCGTTCGTGTATTAATCGTATACATGAAATAGATTTTTTGTATACAAAAAGTGAAATTTGGCCTGATTCGTGCAGTGCTCCTGTGACTGCTTTCATCTTTTGGCAGCCGGGATCCGGCTTCCGACTTTCACATGTTGTTTATGACAGGAGCACGATTTATGCCAAATCAGGAGATCACCTCCGCCACGGCGTCCTCTGAACAGAGCGCCGGGATCATCAAGCCTTATTACAGCCCGCGCCTGTGTAATGATGATTTAGCGCCAACGCGTCATCAAAACTGGAGCTGGTACAATATCTTTTCTTTCTGGATGTCTGATGTGCACAGCATGGGCGGATATGTCGTCGCGGCGAGTTTCTTCACGCTCGGCCTGACCAGCTGGCAGGTGTTGCTGTGTCTGTTATGCGGGATTTGTATCGTGCAGATTTGTGCAAACCTGGTCGCGAAGCCGAGCCAGCAGGCCGGAGTGCCCTACGCCGTGATTTGCCGTCAGGCATTCGGCGTGTTTGGCGCGAACATTCCGGCGGTCATTCGCGGACTGATTGCGTTCGCCTGGTACGGCATTCAGACCTATCTGGCGGCCAGCGCACTGATGCTGGTATTGCTCAAATTCTTTCCGTCGATCACGCCTTTGACCGTGCCGCACTGGCTGGGTCTGTCGGCGCTGGGCTGGATCTGTTTCGGCATTATGTGGGTATTGCAGGCGATGGTGTTCTGGCACGGGATGAGCGCCATCAAACGCTTCATCGATGTGGCAGGCCCGGCGGTGTATGTCGTGATGCTGATGCTCGCGGGTTGGATCCTGTATAAAACTGGCCTGAGCAATATCTCGTTCACGCTTTCCACCAAAACGCTGACCGTTGGCCAGCAGGGCTGGGAAATGCTGACCGCCACCGCGCTGGTCGTCTCCTACTTCTCCGGCCCGCTGCTGAACTTCGGCGACTTCTCACGCTACGGCAAAAGCATGAGTGAAATCCGTCGCGGTAACCGCTGGGGTCTGCCGTTTAACTTCCTGCTGTTCTCCATTGTGACCGTGGTGATCGTCTCTGGTACACAATCTCTGTTCGGCCAGATGATCACCGATCCCATCGAAACCGTCAGCCGCGTGGGTAACAGCGTTGCCGTGGCTCTGGGCTTGCTGACGATGATTATCGCCACCATCGGCATCAACATCGTCGCGAACTTTGTGTCGCCGGCCTTCGACTTTTCTAACTGCTCACCGCAGAAAATCAGCTTCCGCACCGGCGGGATGATCGCTGCTGTCGGTTCCGTATTGCTGACACCGTGGAACCTGTTCCAGTCACCAGAACTCATCCACTACACGCTGGACGTACTGGGCGCATTCATCGGGCCGCTGTTCGGGATTTTGCTGGTGGATTATTACCTGATCAAACGCGGCCAGATGGATGTCGATGCGCTGTTCAACGCCACGCCGTCGGGCCGTTACTGGTACCGCAACGGATTTAACCCGAAAGCCATCGCCGCGCTGGTGCCTGCCGTGGTGATTGGTCTGCTCATCAGCTTTACGCCGAGCCTGCATCAGGTGGCGAACTTCAGCTGGTTTATTGGCGCGTTGCTTTCCGGCGGCTGTTATCGCTTTATCGCCCGCAACGATCGCGTGACCAGCGGCGAGATGGGCTACCTGAAAACCGAAGCGGAATAATAAGACGGTAAGGAAGGAACATTGCCAGGACGGCAGAAACGACGAAGCCCTGAGTGATTTCTCACTCAGGGCTTCTGAATAGTGGCGGAACGGACGGGGCTCGAACCCGCGACCCCCTGCGTGACAGGCAGGTATTCTAACCAACTGAACTACCGCTCCGCGTTTTGTTCTGGTTAAGAACGGAGCGGATATTAAGGAATCAGCGCCATCGCGTCAATGCTTTTCCTCTCGTTTTCAACCGACTGCACAGTTTTTCTGCATCCTGCGTATTTTAAGTGCAACGACCATAAAATGAGGGCTCAGGAACGCCAGAGGCAACTGCCGCCCTTTTTCACCACCAAATCCAGACGCTCTTCATGCCACGTCAGCTCCTGCTCGCTGGCGTTAATCACTTTCAGCCCCGACGCCGGGCGTTTAATCCGCTGGATCCCCTGCCCGTCAGCACCCGTATTTTGCTCACCCTCGTGGGTGAACTTGATGCTGGTCTGGCCGCCGGTCATCATCAGATAAACTTCAGCCAGAATTTCGGAGTCAAGCAGTGCGCCGTGCAGCGTTCGTTTGCTGTTATCAATCAGGTAGCGATCGCTTAGCGCATCGAGGTTATTACGCTTGCCGGGAAACAGCTTACGCGCCATCGCCAGACTGTCGGTAATCTTACAGAATGTCTCCGTTTTCGGCAGATCACGTCCGAGCATGTCGAATTCGTAATCCATAAAGCCGATATCGAACGTCGCGTTATGAATGACGAGTTCGCCGCCGCGAATGTACTCAATAAAATCGTCGGCGATGTCGGCAAACGTCGGCTTATCCGCCAGGAATTCGTCACTGATGCCGTGAACGCCGAAGGCTTCGGGATCGATCAGGCGATCGGGTTTGAGATAAACGTGGAAATTGCGGCCGGTCAGGCGGCGGTTTACCACCTCAACGGCACCGATTTCAATAATCCGGTGTCCTTCGTAATGGACGCCGAGTTTGTTCATACCGGTGGTTTCGGTATCGAGAACAATCTGTCTGGTAGGAGAAGAAATCATATTGCAGTGCTCGCAGCGCTCGTTTATGTCAGACTTGGCTTTTACATTTGATGGAAGAGTCTACCAGAGATGACCAAACAGGTAGAAATTTTCACCGACGGCTCCTGCCTGGGCAATCCCGGGCCCGGCGGTTTCGGTGCGATTTTACGCTACAAGCAACATGAAAAAGAGTTCAGCGCCGGTTTCCGGCTGACCACCAATAACCGCATGGAAATGATGGCGGCCATTGTGGCGCTCGAAGCGCTTTCCACGCCGTGTGAAGTGACGCTCAGCACCGACAGCCAGTATGTGCGCCAGGGGATTACCACCTGGATCCACAACTGGAAAAAGCGCGGCTGGAAAACAGCAGATAAGAAGCCGGTGAAAAACGTCGATTTGTGGAAGCGTCTCGACGCTGCCATTCAGACGCATCAACTGAACTGGATGTGGGTAAAAGGCCATGCCGGTCACCCGGAAAACGAACGCTGTGACGTACTGGCAAAAGAAGCGGCGGGCAATCCGACGCTGGAAGATGTCGGGTATCAGGCAGAGAAGTAAGCGGCTGCGTGCCGCTCATTCTGCGTTTCGCCTCATCTGATCTCAGCCCGCTCGTTAACGCCTGCCTTATTTAGTCCCGATGATCTTTTCGATAATTCCGGGTCGCACCGACGGCCTGCGGGATTTTCTGCTTGTGCGCAGGCACCTTTTTGGCGGTTGGCGTCAGCGGGAAGGTGCGCTTGCGGGCGATGATCAGCGTCATACAGCCCAGCGCGGGCAAATGCGTGCTCAGCAGTTTCCCACCGTTCTTTTTCCACGGCAGCACATGAAAGCGCCGGTGAACCATCACTTCGTAATTTAATAATGAAAGCCAGTCGAGCAGACGCATCTGAGTAAACAGGCGGCTGGTGTAGGGCTGACGTTTGCGAAAAAATGGCATCAGCTTGCCAAGCCCCAACAGACTCAGCGGATTAAAGTTGCTCAGCACTATCCAGCCGTCATCGATAAGTACCCGATCCACTTCACGCAGAATGCGATGAGGGTCTTCGGCATAGGCCAGCGTATGGCTGAGCAGGCAGGCATCCACGGATTTCGCGGCAAACGGTAAATAATAGGGATCGCCCCTGACATGCAGCCCTTCACCCTGCGAGGCAAAATTCACCTGATGCGAGATAGGACAGGCTTCGGCGTTGAGTTCGGCACTTAATGCGCCGATTTTCAGCAGGTGAAAACCGTACAGTTTCCCCCACCAGGGTTGCAGTTGTTGCTCAAGCGCGGCACGGTAGTAGTCGCCGCACGGGATTTCATCCCATGAAGCCGGAGCAACAATGTTCTTACGGGCGCGGGCTGGTCGCATATTTTATTATCTTCTTTCAAGCAGTTGCCAAAGAGAGGTTGCCATGAATCTTATCAGTATTCCTGCGTTACAGGACAATTACATTTGGTTGCTCGATGACCAGCAAGGGCATTGTCTGATCGTTGATCCGGGCGAAGCTGCACCGGTATTAGCCGCGCTGAAATTGAAGAATTTAACCCCCACAGCCATCTTGCTAACCCATCATCATCATGACCATGTAGATGGCGTAAACGAGATTTGCAGCCACTTTCCTGCTGTAAAAGTGTACGGACCTCACGAAACTGAGGATAAATTTTGTCAGATTAGTCTTAAAAATGGCGAAAAAATGGAAATCGGCGGTCTGGAATGGCAGATCTTTGCTACGCCAGGACATACCTTAGGTCACATTTCATACTATAGCGCCCCTTATCTGTTCTGCGGAGACACGATGTTTTCCGCCGGCTGTGGCCGTTTGTTCGAAGGAACACCAGAGCAAATGTACCAGTCGTTTCAACGGTTAGCTGCACTGCCTGATGAAACATTAGTCTGCGCTGCACATGAATATACTCTCTCAAACCTTAAGTTTGCGCGGTCGGTTTTACCCGACGATGATGATATTCATTCTCATGAGCACAAAGTGCAACAAATGCGTGAAAAGGGGCAATCTTCCCTGCCTTCAACCCTCGGTCTTGAGCGTAAAATTAACGTGTTTTTACGTTGTGATGATGTTGATTTACAAAACAAATTAAACCTTAACGATCCGTTAAAACCTGCCTGGGGTGTTTTTGCCCATTTAAGGGCTCTCAAAGACAGCTTTTAAACCCAAAGGTTGTGTTTTTCGCGCAAGCAAAGTATTATCGCTCGTCTTTTAAGCAACTATGACACACACATGAAGGCATATGCGATCCTAATAATCGCCTCCATGTTGCTTACGGGTTGCCAGGCGTCCAGGCAGGGCGCGCAAGAACCCGAGCAATATGCGCAGAGTTTGTCTTCAGCAAGTCAAAGTGAAGAAGCAAGACAGTTCACAGGTGATGGCCGAGCGGCCTCTGGGGGATGGTTGAATGGAAACGACGCCGCCTCTCAGCAAAATTTGTGGAACTTCATTGGCGACGAGCTGAAGATGAAGGTTCCGGATAACCCCCGGATCCGCGAGCAAAGAGTTAAATATTTAAAGCAGAAGAGCTATCTCCACGATGTAACATTACGGGCAGAGCCGTACATGTACTGGATCACCGAGCAGATTAAGAAACGTAATATGCCGATGGAACTGGTACTGCTACCCATAGTGGAGAGCGCTTTTGACCCCAGAGCAACTTCGTCAGCTAACGCTGCCGGGTTGTGGCAAATTGTGCCAGAGACGGGTCGGAACTATGGTTTGAAACAAAACCAGTGGTATGACGGACGCCGCGATGTTGTGGCTTCGACAACTGCTGCGCTTGATATGTTACAACGCCTGAACAAGATGTTTGGTGGTGACTGGTTACTGACAGTGGCTGCGTATAACAGTGGTGAAGGTCGCGTGATGCAAGCGGTTAAAGCGAATAAAGCAAAGGGACTCCCGACTGATTTTTGGTCACTGTCGCTTCCTCGTGAAACGACGATTTACATCCCTAAGATGCTGGCGCTTAGCGATTTGTTAAAAAATAACAAGAAGTATGGAATTCGTTTGCCGAAACCGAGTGAAGACCGCGCACTGGCGCGTGTTGAAATCGGACAGCAGATGCAATTGACACAAGCGGCGGAAATGGCTGGTATGTCCCTGACCAAGCTTAAGTCGTTTAACACTGGCTACAAGCAGAATGTAACCGCGCCGAATGGCCCGCATTACATTGTTCTGCCGATGGCGCATGCCAACCAGTTAAAAGATTCTCTGGCTGATGGCGATATCGCCGCAGTGCAGAAAACTCAACTGGCCAGCAACACTCCGTCAGGTGCAAAACAGTACAAGGTTCGCTCCGGCGACAGCTTGTCCAGTATTGCAGCCCGGCTGAATGTGAAGTCTCGTGATCTACAGCGTTGGAACAATTTGCGCTCAGCAGGCGCGTTAAAAGTTGGGCAAACACTGCAGGTGGCGGATAACAGCGTCAGTAATACCAGTGTGAACGGTGGCAGCATCACGTATCAGGTACGTAAAGGCGATTCGTTGTCGAGCATTGCCAAGCGTCACGGCGTCAACATTAAAGATGTGATGCGCTGGAACGCGACAGCGGACAACCTGCAGCCGGGTAAAAAGCTAACGCTGTTTGTTAGCAACAAAATGAGCCCGGAGACCTGACAGGTTCCGACCATAAAAAAGCACCCTGAACATTCCGGGTGCTTTTTTTTATGCTTTTTTTTTGCAGGATGCGGTTACTGAATTAACGGTGTACCGGCCAGAAACTCCACCCGCAGCGGGTTATGGTCTGAGGCGCGGGTTTCCATCACCGAGGCGTTAGTGACGCTTAGGTCGCGATAGAAGATGAAATCCAGCGGCCTGCCAAAGGCGCGTTTACGGTAATCGGCAGGGAAACGCACTTCCTCCAGATGAATATTCCCCGCAAAGCCGAACAGCGCGTTAATACGCTGCTTGCTCCAGGCGTTGAAATCCCCCGCCATGATCACCGGCCCTTTATGGTTAGCGATCTGTTCGCCAATCGGCTCGAGCTGCTTGCTGTAAACGTCGATACCCAGACTGAAATTCACCGCGTGAATGTTCACAACCATCAGTAAACGACCGTCTAGCAGCGGATACACGGTGACGAGTGCCGATTTAGCGAGCCTCAGGAGTGGCTCACGCTCACGCAACGGGCAGCAGTAGACCGGATGTGCCGCAGACAGCGTCATCACGCCAGAGGGATGCTGAGGCAGCATGAACGCAGGCACCTGATCGGCGGCCAGATAATTGGACGTGGCGTAGCGGATCAGTTCCGGCGTGGTTTGCGCCTCCTGAAGTAACACCAGTTGGGCATCTTTGCCGAAATCCCTCAGTACTGACAGCCAGTCGGCACGCTGTTGTTTGAAGATATTCCACACCATGACGTGCAAAATATTCGAGTTGGGCAGCGCCGCGCCCGGCGGCAAATCCGGCCCCAAGTGTGCGAGGGCTCCCGGAAAGATTTGCTCAGCGGGCTGACCTGCGACATACCTCATTGCATATGTTTTTTTTCGCACGCTAATCGCCTGTTCACCCATTTTATTGATGCTATGTGAGAGACGTTCTCTCAGCGAAAGTTCAGTATACGCCCGCAAAAGCTCAGGCCAAATCTGTTTACACTGGTATACAACTTGTCCATATCTACAGGCTAGCATAAAAAAACGGCCCGCCAGAGGCGAGCCGTGATAACGCTTAACATAGACAGATCAGGCGAGTGCCGGTTTCCCCTTTTTATCTAAATATCCGCTCAGGCGGATGAGCAGCAATGCGCCGAGCACAATGACCGCGCCAATCCACGGCGTTTGCACCAGCCCAAGCGTTGACACCACTTGCCCGCCGATCACCGAACCTAATGCGATACCAATGTTAAACGCGGCGATATTCAGCCCCGAGGCCACGTCCACGGCGTTTGGTGTGACCTCTTCGGCTTTCTGCACCACGTAAACCTGTAATCCCGGCACGTTAGCGAAGGCGAAGATGCCCATCACCATCACCGTGATCAACGCCGGAATGCCGAAACCGGAGGTGAACTGGAAAACCAGTAATATCAGGGCCAGCGCAGTAAAGATGATCGTCAGGGCTTTTACTGCACCGTGGCGGTCCGCCAGTTTACCTCCCCAGATATTGCCGATGGCGACAGAAATCCCATACGCCAGCAGGATCCAGCTCACCATGCCTGCCGAGAACCCGGCCTGCTCCTGCATCATCGGCGCTAAATATGTGAAGGTGGTGAACACGCCGCCGTAGCCGAGCGCAGTGACCGCATATATCAGCAGCAGGCGTGGATTCATCAGCACTTTTAGCTGATCGGCAATACGCGCTGCCGGTTTGTTCTTGATGTTATTGGGCACCAGCATCGCGCTGGCAATAATCGCAATCACGCCAATCATCGATACTGCGAGAAAAGTTTCGCGCCAGCCAAAATGCTGGCCGATAAATGTCCCGAGCGGCACGCCGGTGACCAGTGCGACGGTCAGGCCGCCAAACATCAGCGCAATCGCCGACGCGGCTTTTTCTTTCGGCACCAGACTGGTGGCGATGGTCGCGCCAATTGAGAAGAACACGCCGTGCGCCAGTCCGGTCAGCAACCGCGCCATCACCAGCGTGTTGTAATTCGGAGACTGCCACGCCATCAGGTTGCCGAGCGTGAACAGCACCATCAGGCCGATCAGCAGAGCTTTGCGCGGTACGCGGCCAGTGAGCGCGGTCAGCACCGGTGCGCCAATCGCCACGCCGATGGCGTAAATGGAAACCAGCAAACCGGCGGATGGCACGGAGACGCCCAGTTGCTGCGCGATAGTCGGGATCAGCCCGACGATAACAAACTCAGTCGTTCCTATAGCAAACGCGCTGATGGTCAGTGCTAATAGTGCAAGCGGCATAACCTTTACTCCACAATGAATTTCGATTCGATGGCGGCGATTATGGGCTTGTGCTTAAATGACAGAAATAGCCAAAATATCAAATTATTTATGCTGGAGTAACAACAATGCGAGCCAGTTCTGAAGAGTTGTTGACCTTTGTCACCGTGGTGGAAAGCGGCAGTTTCAGCCGCGCAGCAGAACAACTGGGGCAGGATAATTCCGTGGTCAGCCGGACGCTGAAACGTCTTGAACAAAAGCTCGGCATCACCCTGCTCAACCGCACCACGCGCCAGATCAGCCTGACACACGAAGGCGAGCGGTATTTCGTCCGCGTGCAAAAAATCCTGCATGACATGGCCGCCGCCGAAGATGATTTGCTGGAGAACCGCGATGATCCGCAGGGATTGTTGCGCGTCGATGCCGCGACGCCGGTCATCCTGCACGTCATCACGCCGCTGGTGGCTGAATTTATTGAACGTTTCCCGAAAATGTCGCTGGCGCTGTTTTCTTCAGAGAGCAATATCAATCTGATCGACCACAAAGTGGATGTCGCGATCCGCGTCGGCGAACTCGAGGATTCGAGCCTGCGGGCCCGCAAACTGATGCTGAGCTACCGCAGCGTACTCGCCTCGCCCGCCTACCTGAAAAAGTGGGGAACGCCACAGAGCGTGGATGAGTTGCTAAAGCATCGTTGTCTGGGCTTTAACGAGGTGCTGGCGTTGAACAAATGGCCGCTGCTGTGCACCGACGGTCAGCAGCTGACCATCGCGCCGTTTATCAGCTCCGGCAGCGGCGAGACACTGCGCAGGCTGTGCCTGGAGGGCAACGGCATCGCCTGTCTGTCGGATTTTATGACCGAAGAGGATGTACAGCGCGGGGATTTAGTGAAATTACTGGTACCGGAGGTTATGCGGATTGCGATGCCGCTGCATGCGGTGTATTACAGCGACCAGACGGTGAGTACCAGGATCCGGTGTTTTATTGATTTTCTGAGCGAAAAGCTCGCTAAAGCTGATAAGTAATCGTACTTGATTGCGAGTGCCGGGCAATAGTGGGCTTTCAGGCAGTTCTGCTATTGCCACAAGTTCACCCGCTCAGATCATTCGTAAAAACCAACACTAAACCCTTTGCAAAAAATGGTGAGATGGCGCGATCAAAAAAACCTGCCGAACGGAGCGGCCTGAAGACCTGTGGCTTCAGGACCGAGAGAGGGAACCGCGCAGCGGCAGGGTTTTGCGCCACACGCGGAAGTCACAGAACACGTCCATCGTTCCAGCGACAGCGCGTGTTTGAAAAAGCGGGGAGAGATCCAAGAGAGGGAAAGCACTTCCCTCTCTTGGTCGGTTTCGGCACGAAAAGCAAAGTGATCACTGCAAGTGAGAAACCGAAACATTCCCGCTCTCCTGAGCGCTCAACGCGCAATATCAAATTGCGCCCAGACGCGCTGAGTCTGAGAAATAAGCAATCCCGATCCCACATCAAACCCATATTCCTCCGGTGCCATCACTCCTTCCGAAACGGCGACTGCGGTCATCACCGCGCCTCTGACCCCACACCATAACCGGCTGTTGGTGTCCGGTTGAGTAGTAAATTTCCCGGCTGCAGGGTCGAGGCGGATCCGGTCCATCTGCCAGACGCTGCCGCCCTGCTGTTTGAGCCACGCCTCACGCAGGCACCATAGCTGCCAGAATGCCGTCTGCGGGCTAGCCTGCCCGAGCAGCCATTGAAATTCGGTGTCACTGAAAGCAGCCTGTGCGATATCCAGATAGCGGGGACGCGGGCGCATTTGCTCGACATCACAACCGGTTTCCCCGGCGGCGCAGAGCACCAGCTGCAGGCAGTTTTTACTGTGACTGAGGGAAAAAGAAGGTAAAGAAGGATCGACAAAAGACGGTTTGCCCTGCGGCGAAATTTGCATCGCAGGCAGCATTTCGCACCCTGTGAAAGTAAACATCGCTTCGGCCAGCAACGCCCTGCCCGCCAGCCATTGCTGGCGGCGGGCGGAGTTCATGCCTTCACTTTGAACGATAAGATCATCAGGCAAGCGTGACAGCGAAAAGCGGTCATCCAGCGAGGCGGTAACCAGACGCGCAGTATTCATCCGTTACGGCCAGCGGCGGAAAACCAGCGACGTGTTAATGCCGCCGAAGGCAAAGTTATTCGACTGAATAAATTCAGTCTGAATATGCCGCGACTCGCTCATGATGTAATCGAGTTCGCCGCACAGCGGATCCGGCTGCGTCAGGTTGATAGTCGGTACAAACCGGTCTTCACGCATCATTTCCAGCGACATCCAGGCTTCCAGCGCACCACAGGCGCCAAGCGTATGGCCAAAGTAACTTTTCAGCGATGAAATTGGCGTTTTGTCGCCAAATACCGCCGCCGTTGCCTGACTTTCTGCGATATCCCCGCGATCGGTTGCCGTGCCGTGTGCACTGATATAACCGATCTCAGCCGCCGGAATACCGGCGTTTTTCAGCGATTTTTCGATACAAATTTGCATGGTCGATTGCTGTGGCTGCGTAATATGTGCTGCGTCGCAGTTAGTGGCAAACCCGACAATTTCGGCATAAATCGTCGCACCGCGCGCCTGTGCATGTTCGAGAGATTCGAGGATCAGTGCGCCTGCGCCTTCACCAATCACCAGACCATCTCGCTGTGCATCAAACGGACGCGGTGAGCGTTCAGGATGATCGTTCTGCTGGCTGGTGGCGAATAAGGTATCGAAGACAGCCGCTTCCGACGGACACAGCTCTTCTGCGCCGCCTGCCACCATTACGGTCTGGTAACCGTGTTTGATGGCTTCATAGGCGTAGCCGATGGCCTGACTGCCCGAAGTGCAGGCGCTGGACGTCGGGATCACCCGCCCTTTCAGGCCGAAGAACAAACCGGCGTTCACCGCCGTGGTGTGCGGCATCATCTGCACATACGTCGTGCCGGTGATGTTGTTGGTATGCTTTTCCGTCAGCATGGTCGCGAATTCGCTGACCGGCCCGGTGCTGCCGGTGGACGAGCCAAACGCAATGCCGGTTTCGCCGTCGGTCAGGATCGGGTCATCAAGCAAACCGGCCTGTTCCAGCGCCAGTTCGACCGCGCGGGTGGAAAGCAGCGAAACGCGCCCCATCGAGCGGATGCGTTTTCGCGTGTAATGCGCAGGCACCACAAAATCATCGACCGGTGCGCCGAGATGCGTATTCAGCCCCTGATAAATCAGCCATTCGTCCATGTGGCGAACAGCATTGCGACCCTGTAGCAGGCGAGCACTGACGTCGGCCCAGTGGTTGCCAAACGCCGTAATCCCTTTCATCCCGGTGACCACCACACGATGCGTCATACCATGCCTCCGTTGATGGAAATCACCTGACGGGTAACGTAACCGGCGATGTCCGACATCAGATAGCTGGCCAGCCCCGCAACTTCCGCAGCGTTGCCCATACGCTTAAGCGGGATCATGCCCATGGCGGCGTCGAGCGCCGGTTTTTCCATGTCGAGCATGCCGGTATCAATCAGCCCCGGAGCGATGCAGTTGACGGTAATTTTGCGTTTCGCCAGCTCCAGCGACAGCGCTTTGCAGGCACCGATAATGCCCGCTTTGGCCGCGCTGTAATTGACCTGTCCGCGGTTGCCGGTGATACCTGAAACCGAGGAAAGCGCGATAATACGACCGCCCTGACGCAGGCCTATCATCGGCATTACGCAGGGGTGTAAAACGTTGTAGAAGCTGTCGAGATTGGTGTGGATCACGCCGTCCCAGTCTTCGTCAGTCAGCGCCGGAAACGCCGCATCACGGGTGATGCCCGCATTGTTTACCACGCCGTAATACGCGCCGTGAGCCTCGATGTCCGCCTCAATAACCTCGCGGCACTGCGCGCGGTGACTGATGTCAAACTGCACAATGCGCCCCTCACCGCCGGATTCGACGATCTGTTGCAAGGTACTTTCGGCGCCTGTTTTATCGCTGTGGTAGTGAATCGCTACCAAAAAACCGTCTTTCGCCAGCTGAATGGCAATGGCTTTGCCGATCCCTTTGCTGGCGCCGGTGACTAATACTGAACGCGTCATTCCTGCATCCCCTGAGTTAATTTTATTATTTCATCCTTGTCTGGCTGATACGTATTCAGCCGTCCTTTGGCAACCTGTAGGTTGTCTTGTTTGCCCTTAATACTGATAACACCTTCAAAGCTCGCGATTTTTTCATCGCGTAATACCATGGATACGTCGATCACTAATTCACTGCCCGCCGCAAATTCGGGCACAGTGCATTTCAGCCCGCGCCCGCCAAGCAGCATGCCTAACTGCGGCGATTCGCCGGAGTGCGCGCCATGCCAGCCACTCCACACGCCTATCGTCTGTGCAATAAGTTCGAGAGCGTACCAGGCAGGCAGCGCGCCCTGCGCATTGAGAAACGGCGCCAGCACGCTGTCTTTCGAAACGTTCACGCTGCACCGTGCGGTTTCAGCGGTGACTTCAATCACGGTTTCCAGCAGCACCATCGGCGCGGCATGAGGCAAGAATTGCGCAGCGTGTTGAGTGCTCATGACGGCCTCCCGATCAGAATGCTGGCATTGTTCCCGCCAAAGGCGAAGGAGTTGGACAGGATAACCCGTTTGATGAGCGGCTCTCCGGCTTCTGCCAGCCAGATGTCCGGCAGGCTTGCATCCCGCGGCGTCAGCGCAAAATCCTGATGCGGCAGACTAAGATTATGCGTAATGATAAGCCAGCTCAGCGCCGCCTCAGTCGCGCCCGCCGCTCCCAGCGTGTGGCCGGTGAGATGTTTGGTCGAACTGCACGGCGTGCGGTCACTGAACAAACGATGGATGACGGCGGCTTCCACCTGATCATTAAGCGGCGTCGCGGTGCCGTGGGCGTTGATATAACCGACGTCATCCGCATTCAGTCCGGCCATATTCAGCGCCATGTTGATCGCACGCTCAGCCCCCAGCCCTTCCGGATGCGGCGCAGACATGTGCCACGCATCGGAGGATTCGCCCACTCCCAGCAGCGCCACATCCGCCGGTTCCCTGGTCAGCAGGATAAGCGCAGCGGCTTCCCCAATATTAATGCCGTCGCGGTTTTGCCCGAACGGCGTACACCGCCCGTGCGACAAGGATTCGAGACTGTTAAAGCCGTTGATCGGCATCCGGCACAGGCTGTCTGCGCCGCCGACGATTGCCGCATCCACCAGCCCGGATTCGATCAGCCGCTTTCCGCTGATGATGGCCCGCGCGCTGGACGAGCACGCCGTGGAAAGCGTGTAAGCCGGTCCGCTCAGATCCAAAAATTCAGCCATAAACTGCGAAGGATCGCCGAGTTCCTGTTGGGGATAATCATAACCCTGTGGGAATTCACCGTGCTGATGAAAATAGCGCACGGCCTCTTCACCCTCGGCAATCCCGGACGTACTGGTACCCATGATCACCGCAACGCGATCTTTGCCGTACTGCGCGATCGCCGCCTGGATTTGTGTTTCGATCTGCGCCAGCGCAGCCAGTAAAAGCTGATTGTTACGGCTGCGGTGCGACAGGAGATCGGCCGGGATCGCGGGCAGATCGGCGGTGACCGCGCCGAGCCAGATCGGACGGTCTTCCGTCAGCCAGCCTTCCTGCAAAGTCATACCCGGCGAACTGCCCGTCGTAAGGCTTTGTGCAATCTGCGCAACGTCATTGCCCAGCGCATTCACCATGCCCACGGCCGAAAAGTAAATCATGTTAGTCACCGACATTCTGGATGGTTATCTGGTAGTGAAAAGCCTTCTGGGCAATAGACACGGGCTGACGCGTGCTGCCCTTCGGCAGGTAATCGATGCGTGTGATCGTATTGCCGTGGTTATCCAATAACGTACGGCGCAGCGGTTCATCTTTCAGTTGCCAGCCTGACGGCAACAGCGGTTGCCAGCTTTCTGCCGGCCAGTAGCTGAACATAATATCGGCCAGAACCTGATTTGCTGGAGGTAAACCGTCAATCTTTATCGCCTGTTCGGTGTGGATCCCCTGTTGATCGTAGACCACTTTGAACAGGCGGATCCCAAGCGGGGAGAGACCCGCCAGCTGCAATGATTTTCCATCGGCGTTTAGCAGAACCAGTAACGACTGCTGTTTGCCCTTCACGGTGGCGGTCAGCAGTTGCTGTTGATTCACCGGTGTTGCCAGCTGCGGCGAAGGTAATTTCACCTGCACGCCGGGTTTCAGCCAGGCCTGCGGCAGCGTCTGTGCGGGAGGAGGAGTCGCGCAGCCGCTGAGAGCCAGCATCAGAAAAGCCAGTGCCGGGAAAGTGAATCGGGTCATTTTTTACGTCCTCTTTTTTTAACCGGCAGGGTCAGCGGCGAAAGCAGGAAGGCAGTCAGAATGCCAAAACTCAGCACGATACCGAAACTGCTGATCGCCTGCGTGGCGCTGAAGACCAGCATCCCAAAGGTCAGCAATGTGGTCACGACGGCCATAAAAATCGCAAACATCGATGTGGTCGGCGTCCCACGCGGATTGGTGAAGAACAGCGTGTAATTTATGCCAATCCCCAGCACCAGAATCAGCGCCAGCAATGAAAACAAATTAAGACTGTGGCCGCTGTAGCCCAGCGCCGCGACGCCCATGGCCAGTGAAAGAACGGTTGGCACCAGACAAATCAGCCCGTGTGGCAGGCGAAAGCGCCAGAGATAAATCGCGGCGATCACCGCCACCGCCAGACCGAGTAGCCAGGTCAGATAGACGCGGTACTGGGAAAAGAGACTGCTGAATTCGGTTTTGCGGTCGATCCAACCAGTACCCTGCACCGACGCCGCCAGTGCGCCCATCGCGGCGCTGTCTTGTACGCCGTTCACCGGGATTAATGTGGCGCTGCGGCCATCGGGCAGGGAAAGCCATAACAGGCGCCACCCCTGACTGACGACGCTGTTAAACCACGTCCGGGGATCCAGAGTTTGCGGGCTGAGATCGGGCGTCGGTACACTGACACCCGCCTGTTGTAACTGAGTGACAACCTGTGGCGCACGCTGTCTGAGCAGTGTTAAATCACGATTCTGTTGCGCCTGCGACGGCAGCCCGATCATCCGGTAGCCGTCGATCACGCCATCGGCTTTGGCCTTCGCCAGTTTCGGCCTTAACGCTTCGAGGCGTTGCAGCGTTTGCTCCGCGTTATCGCCGTACACTACCAGCCATTTCTGATCGTTGGTCTGACCGGTCAGCGCGGCAATTTGCTGTTCCTGCTGCTGTAACGCGGCGGGCAGGGATTGCAAATCGGCAATATCATCATTCACTTTTAGTTGTGCCATTCCGCCTGCCGCCAGCAGGAAAATGGCCAACGGCAGACCGATGCGCACCGCGTTGCGGCTACGCCACGCCAGAAGCCAGCGGAAGATCAGCGCCAGCCCCGGCGTCGGGCCAACTGGCAGACGTTTCGACAAATAGGGATACCAGCACATCACGGTAATACAGGCGGCGCTCAGCCCGGCAGCGGCAAACACCGCCAGCTGTTGCAGGCCGGGGAAGGGTGCAATCAACAGCATCAGATAAGCGGCCACCGTGGTCAGCAGCGCCATCGATAACGCCGGAAACAGCTTTTTCAGGCTTTCCAGCGGCGTAGTGTTTTCACCGTGGACTCGCCGCTCAGTGAGGAAGTACAGCGTATAGTCGGCAGAAATTCCGACGATGCTGGTACTGAGCACCAGCGTCATCACGTGGATTTCGCCAAACACACCCAGCGTAAAGACCGTGCCTGCGAGCGCACCAATCGCGATGGAAAGCAGGCTGAGCAGCATCGGCAGGATCGAGCGGAACATCAGTAAGATCAGCAGGAAGACACCGACAACCGACGCAGCACCGATGGTGGAAAGATCGTGTTTAGCCTGCTGGCTGGCGTAGTTGCTGTAAAAAATCGTGCCGCGCGCCAGCACTTTCGCCCCCGGCCAGCGGGCTTCAAAAGCCTGCTTTACCGCATTCAGGCTGGCAACGGTTTTCTTGCCGGTGGTGATGTCGTACGACGAGGCTTTCAGTTCGCCATGCAGCAAATACCAGCTGCGCCCCTGTTTGTCGCGGGCCATCAGCCAGCCTTGATCGAGCGTCATGCCGCCACTGTTTTGCTGCTGCGCCATCTGCGAGGCACGGACCAGCAACAGCGGATCGTTGGCCAGTTCTTTCCCGCTGACACCAGCAAACGCGGAATACACCTGACCCAAGATCCACTGGCTTTGCGCTTGCGCGCCCGTCGTTAAGCGCTGGCGGGTGGCTTCATCGAGCAAAGCATTGCGGTGCTGATAGTAGAATTTGCCCCATTCCTGCTGGCGCTGCGTGTCCATCGGCCCTTCGACCTGACTCAGTTCAGGCAGGGCCCGCAGCTGTTTCAGCCAGTCGTTGAGCGGTGCAACGCCCGCCTCCGGCGGCGGGCTGACCAGCCACATCAGCTGGCGATCGAGGCGCTGCGTAAAGCCATCAGAAATGGCATGTGGAATATTTTCTCCCTGCTGCTGCGGTAAAAGCGCCAGCACGCTGCTGTTGATCTGGCTGCGTGGCAATAGCCAGAACAACGCCGCCACCAGCAGCGCAATAATCAGCAGCCAGCCTTGTGCCGCACGGCGATGAAGATCAGGACGCAAAATGGCGTTTCTCTTCATCGGTCAGCGTGGCTGGCGACGTTGTCTGATTGAAGAAGCGGATGTGCGTCGCGTCGCCCTGCATATCATTGATATCAATATTGTTCAGGAACGTTTCCCCATGTAGCTGGATGCTGCGGAACAGGCGGTTCAGCGGCGAGACTTTCGGGGTCAGAATCAGCGTCCATGCGCCCTTTCCAAGGTCAGTAAAGCCGAGCGTGAAGTTTTGCTCCAGCACGCGACGATCGGCATGAAAAAGCGCACTGAGCAGCGAGTTGAACTGGAACATCTGCGGGTTGGTGTCCGCCGTAACGACCTGCGGATCCTGTCCGGCCATGATTTGCACCATGCGGCTCTCGGTCAGTAATAAGGTCAGGCTGAAAGGTTTATCCTGCTGCCACCACAACCCCTGCTGCTGGGCGATAATCAGATTCCCGCTGGAGTTCAGCGGCTGCGCCATCCCGCTGATCGTCCGCTGCTGGGCAAATTCGGTGCGCAAAACCGGCACCTGGCTGAAACGCTGTTGCAAATCTTCCAGCGTGACCGCCTGAGCGGTGATGCTGAAAAGAGTTAGCAGAATAAGCAAAAGCGATCTCACAGGCTGACTCCCGTTTTATCGAACAAAACCTGCGGGGAGACGAAACACATCTCTTTAGTTTGCGCATCCACCGCCACCTGCAGGGTGTAACCGGTTGTCGTGCGTTTACCCGTTTCGATATCAAAGATCTGATAGCCGATCCGCAAACGATTTTCGATCTCTTCCAGCTGCGCGCGGACTTCAATGCGTTGTTCGAATAACACCGGCGCGATGTATTTCAGGCGCGTGTCGACAATCGGCCAGACGTAGCCAGAGGCCTGCATCTGGCGGTAACCGTAGTCGAACTGTTTCAGCAACTGCTCGCGGGCAATTTCCAGATAACGGAAATAATTACCGTGCCAGACGACGCCCATTGCATCAGCGTCATGAAAAGGCACGGTGATTTCAACACGGGTGGAAAAACGCGGCTCGTTAAAACGGGGATCAAGTTTGGACGTCATATCAGTCAGGTTTCCTGTCAGAGGCATCATCCGCGGGATGCTGCCAGAAATCATAAAAATTGAACCAGTCATGAGGCGCAAGCAGGCTGTAATGCTCCAGACGTGCAGCGAAGCAGTCAACCGCCTCCTGCAATGCCGGCAGACGATGAGCTCGCGGAAGGATAAGCGGGTCGGCAAAAGACTCACAATAAATATGCAGACGCTGTTGCTGCATGATGCCAAATATCAGCATGACCGGCGCACGCAATGCGGCGGCCAGAATAAAAGGCCCTTGCGCAAAGGCGGCCGGCTTACCCAGAAAATCACTCCAGATGACGCGGGAATGATCGCCCCGCTGGTGCGAACTGGCAGACGTACGGTCGCCGACAATCGCCACCCATTCTCCGGCATCGAGCTTTTCCTGCAAAAGGATGGCGGTATCCGGCCCCATCTTGCTCACCTGAATCAGATTCACCAGCGCCTGCGGGTTGATCTCTTTCATCACCTGATTAAAGCGTTCGGCATTATCGGTGAAAACCAGTGCATTAACGGTTATCTGATAATTAAGTGCGCCTATCGCGCGGCAGGATTCGATATCGCCCAGATGAGAGGCCAGGATCAGCGTGCCGCGACCGGAGGCAATATGCGCTTCGCAAATTTCAGGATGCACCAGCACCGCATCGGTCAGGGTATTATCGCCCTGCCAGCTCGCCAGTTTACTCAGCATTGATTCACCAAATCGCATGAAATGCCGGAAGGTGCTGAGCGGATAAGGCAGCGTGATATTACGCTGTGCAGCTGTTTCGCGAATGCGGTCGAGATAGCGGGCGGAGGCCGTGCGCTGAGTGCGTCCGGTCAGCCAGAAGTAGCCGATCACCGGGTAAAGCAGTACGCGAAAAGCGCGATAGCCAAGCAAGCGATAAACGTTGAGCATCAGACGGATGCCCCACAATCCCTGACGTTCCGGCGTCGCAGACCAATGTTCATTGTTCTGCGAACTTTGCCGCTGACGCAGTAAAAACGGTATGCGCGGCAGCATGCCAAAAAACAGCCGGGTGTGCATCCAGGAGATCTTAATGTTGTCTTTCACCGCATCAAAATGCGAAACGCCATCGGCGGGATAAGTCACCCGCGTCGGCAGGAAGCGGCTGCGTGTTCCCTGCCAGTAAAGGCGTACCATAATTTCCGTATCGAAATCCATCCGCAGCCCCAGACGGTGTTTCGCCATCAGCGCCAGACATGGCTTCAGAGGATAAACACGAAACCCGCACATGCTGTCTCTGATCGAGAAAGACAGAGTTTCCACCCACACCCAGAAATGGGTGACGTAACGACCATACAGCCGAGATTTGGGCACGCTGTCGTCATATACCGGCTGGCCGGAGATCAGACTATCCGGATGTTGACGGGCTTCTTCTAACATGGCGGGCACGTCTGACAGCTGATGCTGACCGTCCGCATCGACCTGGATGGCATGCGTAAAACCTTTCTCAGCGGCCAGCTGTAACGCGGCCATCACCGCCCCGCCCTTGCCCTGATTCGAAGGCAAACGCGTCAGGCTCATCCAGGGTGTTATCGCGGACAGACGTTCCAGTTCATCGGCGGTCGCCGCATCACTGCCGTCATCCACCACCAGACAGGGCAAATCGAAAGGCCGGAGACGTTCCAGCACATCTGCCATCATGGCGCCGTGGTTGTAACAGGGAATAATCAGGCAGGGAGAAAATTCATCTTGTTGGTTCATGGACATAGGATAATTTTCCCGCTGCTGGCGACCGCGTTGCCGAGACTGTAACGGAAAACCAGCCGATGTTTTTCTTTCAGCCAGTCGATTTGCACATTGACGATTTCACCGGGCAGTAATGGACGTTGAAATTTCACTACGTCCATACCGTAAAAAACCTTATCCAGCCCGAGAAACGCGCTGGCATAATCCATCACCCAGTTTACCTGGGTGACGCCGGGCAAAATCGGCGAAGACGGAAAATGGCCACGGAACCAGAATAAATCTGCTGAGAGCTGCAGTTGAAGGCTCAGGCTGGTGTCGCTGATTTTTTGCTGGCTCAGCACTTCAGGCATCATCATAAAAACATTTCCTGTAATTCAGCCGCAGCGCGTTTGCCTTGTTGGTTAAGAGGGATAGCCGGAACAATGCGCCAGTAACGCGGGATGGAAACCGGTGAAAGCCAGGTGCGCAGCGTCTGGCGCAGCGTGCCGATAAATGGGTTGTGTCCCAGCTCGCGCCGCTGCTCTTCACCGGCTGCGGTCAGAACAAGCACGGCAGCAACGCAGACCCGTCCCTGCTTTTCGAGCGTCAATGTGCAGGCTTCGGATACCAAAGCCAGTCCACACAACCGCTGTTCAATCTCATTTAACGAAATCCGTTGCTCAGCGATCTTCACTACCCGATCTTTACGGCCAAGCAGGTAGAATTGTCGCTGATCTGGCAGGGTATCGACCTCATCACTGAGGATGATACCCTCTGTTTGCGGGATCAGCGGAGACAGCAGGCTCAGAGTGCCGTCAGCGCGGTGGCTAAGATGTATATCGTCGAACAGCGTCCAGGGAACATCCGGCAGGCGATGCGCAATCACCCCGGTCTCGGTGGTGCCATAGATTTCTACGGGAACCGAACCGCAGGTGGCTTTAGCCAATACAGCGGCGTCGCGCGTCAGGGGTCCGCCTGCCGAAAAGATTTGCCGCAACTTTGCAGTTTCCAGTGAGGGATCCAGCCGTGTGAGAAATGCCGGGCTGCTGGTAAGTACTAAAGGATGGGCGCAGGCAAGCGTCTGCAACTGTTCGTGATATTCGATGCTTTTCGTATAAAAAGGCAGGCCGAGAGACAGTGGCAGCATAAAGGCGAATGTCAGGCCATACATGTGATGCGGGGCAACGGTGGCGGCAAAATACGCCCCTTCGAGACATTCGCCCCAAAGTGTGGCGAGCCACTGACTTTCGCGTTCCAGGCAAGCTACCGGTTTAGTGATTTTTTGCGATTTTCCAGTCGAACCTGAGGTAAATAAAATCAGCGAGGCGTGCTGCGGCCATTCCGGCAAAGAAGAAGAAAAAGAGTCAGCGGTTTCGCAGGAAAATGACAGCGTCGGGCAATCTAGCTTGAGTGGAAGATCGGTGATCAGCGCGTCGAATTCATCCCGCTGTTCAGCCAGCACGGCTTGACGAAAATGGCCGGGCAACACCGGCGTTTTACTACTGTAGAGAAGTGCCAGCAGCGTAACGGCAAATGCATAGTTATCTTCCAGACACACCGCCCAGCGCAACGACGGTAAGGCCTGTAGTTTCGTGATAAGCGACAAGACATCACGACGGAATTCGCGCTGTCGCCATTGACGACCTTCGCTCCAGGCGACCAGATGATCATCAGCTCTTTGCGCACTTAGCCATTGATTCATTGGAAGCGTCATGACCGTTGCAGACGCTTTCTGACTGTCCATTCAATACCCATTAATAAGCCAATTAGCAGATAACTGATCCCGCCGTTATAAAGCGCCCACAGACCCACATCGCCGTTCAGGCAGGTATATAAAGCCAGAGAACCATTAAACACAAAGAAGATGCACCAGACTTGCGTGACGCGTCGGGTATAACTTACCCCTGCGGGCGGTAAATCAGGTTCACTGAGCCGGGCAAGGCGTTCCACAATGGATTGCCGGGCACCTAATGAACTGAAAAATAAAACGAACAGCAATAAATTCACCGCGACCGGGTAATACAACAACAGGGAGGTCTCGCGTAACAAAACGCTGATGGCCACCAGCGCAATGCCCGCTAACGCAATCGCTTTACCAAAAAAAGTCAGCTGGCTGAGCTTTCCGCGAAAGGTCAGCAAACGCAGAATAAAAACGCTCCCAAGCAGCGGAGCAAGAATACCCATCCCCCAGGTTTTCAATCCGCACCAAACCGCTATCGGATAGGCAACTATCGCCAGGATAGTTACCCATCGGATAATTGAGGCGACAGAGTCCCGGGCCTTAGACACGTCAGTTACTCAGCGGGCGTGTTAAGTAACTCATCAATGGCATCCACGACGTCCTGAACGGTGCGCACTGACTTAAACATTTCTGGCTTAATCTTTCTGCCGGTGGTTTTCTGCAAATGAACAACCAAATCGACAGCATCAATGCTGTCCAATTCCAGATCTTCATATAATTTTGCATCTGGTTTGATATCACTTTCATCCACTTCAAACAGCTTGATTAATAACTCGCTAATCTGCTGGTAAATTTCTTGCTTCTGCATAGGACTCTCTTTAACCACGCTGCACTGATATAAAACGGGCGAGGCTTTCTACAGAATAAAAATGCTGGCGCATTTCCTGGCTTTCTGCCGAAAGGGTCACGCCGTATTGCTTTTTAAAAGCCAAACCTAATTCAAGGGCATCAATAGAATCGAGTCCCAAACCATCACCGAAAAGCGGCGCCTCGGTCTCTATCTCATCCGGCGTCATTCCCTCCAGATTGAGGGTCGTAATGATCAGTTCTTTTATCTCGTGACTTAATGAATCCATGACTTATTTCTCGTTATCTTGAATATTACTGCGCATCAACTCTGTGCGTAAATGCTGTGTCAGACGTCTGGCTGCTAAGGCCAGCGAAAGGTCATGGTCATCCATAAAATCCATTACTTTCACTTTATCGGCAATCGTAATGACAAATTCAGGTTTTACGGGCGGTATTTCATACCATTTCCCATGCTTAGTCAGCATGGGCGGATGGCAGGAGATATGCACAATCCGTACATCGCTCCCCGCTCGTAGCGCAATGTTCGCGGCCCCACGTTGTAGAGTCATCGGCTGACCGGGCAAAGAGCGCGTTCCCTCGGGGAATATTAATAACGTTCCCCCCGCCTGCAAACGTGCCTCGCACGCCAGTAACAAAGTATCCGAACCTGCATTCACCAAATACCCTGCTGCTTTAATAACGCCGCGCAAAAAAGGGTTCTGCAATAAAGCCTGCTTCACAATGCAGTCACAGCGTGGCATACGCGACGCGAGGATCACATAGTCGAGAAGGCTTGGGTGGTTTGCAACGACCAGACAACCGGCATCCTGCTCAAACTTATCATCGCCGATAAACCGATAATCCATCACACCAAACATCCGTAATCCGCCAAGGAAAAAACGGAAACTGTTACGAATACTGTTCAATGTCATACGGTGCAACCTCTCCGGCTGACGGACAATCAGCCGCAACAGGTTAAACCATATGATTGATAGCAACAGCCCGCCAATTCCGAAAAGCGCGAAAAAGAAGCCTGTTGCAGCCCATCGCCACATCCTGTTCGCAAGGGAAGAAATTTCGTAGGGTAATACAGAGATGTTTCTCACAAAGTATGCACCCAGTGCCAACGGCGACGTTTATCCGCATCGACGTAAAAGTTAGGAGACGATGTAAGGTAACCCCGCAGGAATTGTAAGCTCTGAGGAAGGGTAACCGCATCAATATCATCCGGTGAAGTTACGTTGCTACATTGCAATGTATCACCCGCGGTTAATATTATTCCTACAGCATAAGGTAAAAACTCAGAATTCACCGATTTGTCATACATCGGCGGTATTTCACCTTCGAAGTCAATCAACATTACCCGGCTAGCGCCGCCAGCGAGTATCGCTTGAGCTTCGAGTAACCCTTGTTGAAAACTGTCGTTACCTGCCGCCAATGAGGTGATCGGCAGCGGAACTTTGCTAATAATCGTCAGCCAGCCAGCGGCGGTATTATGTACCGACATCGAGAACTCTGTGGGAGAAGTCGATTGCTCATCGGCCAGAGCATGCAGGATTCGTCCTGTGCGCTCGAGCTCACCGTGACGGCTGGTAAAAATGGCAGCATCAATATTATTCGAGGCGAGTAATGAGAGCCCTGTATTCACAGCCAGTCGGCTACCGATACTCATACGCCGTGCAGACATCATCGGGATATGGGACGTTTTCGGGAATTCCCCGGAAAACATATTGATATCAGGCTGATTAGCCCACTGGATCCAGTTTTCGCAACTGTCGATTCCCGCAGCGAGAGCCCGCCAGTCAAGTATATCCAGTGAGAATTTCATGATGAGTTATCTTTATGAATTTGCCGAGCTAAGACTCTATGATATTTGATTGCTCGTTGCATCTGCAATCTATCGGGCAGTCATAGCGGATCGAAAATTTCTTTAACGTGTTTCAATGCTGTATATATTATGACTGAATATTAGATTTTAAAAAACTGGATTATGACGATATATAGCGCGGATTACCTTTAATAATTAACCAAACCAATCATAAACAAGAGCGAATAATAATTATTATGAAATAGAAAAATAATCATTTTAATATTTAATTTGGCTTAATTTTTCGTAATCAGATAAGTAGTAGTCAGTAATCAGGGCAATGTTGGCCAGATAATACTCAAAATAATGCGTGAGAATTGAAATAGAGAGGGAATGCATACCTTAAATCACGAAAAAACAAATGCAAAAAACCCTGAATCTTTCGATTCAGGGTCTGTGCAATTAGTGGCGGAACGGACGGGGCTCGAACCCGCGACCCCCTGCGTGACAGGCAGGTATTCTAACCAACTGAACTACCGCTCCACCGGTTCTTTCACTCACATCAGAAAACGTCTGATACAAGTTTGTTCCTG
>Ga0209847_1000007_pt1 | contig 254207 bp, 204 predicted proteins | sample OrgsoiDNA_201060_FD_185808 | JGI IMG/M metagenome (GOLD analysis project Ga0209847, IMG submission 185808) | Permafrost soil microbial communities from the Arctic, to analyse light accelerated degradation of dissolved organic matter (DOM) -... | ecosystem: Environmental > Terrestrial > Soil >... | reverse complement strand
CGTTCCAGATAATTAGGTATCTCTACGTGTTCCTTAGACGCCTTCTTATATCGATGGCCAGGCTGCTGACAGCTGATGAGATTAAGTTCTTTCATCAGCTTTGTTGCCCGCCAGCGGCTCAGTTTTACGCCTTTGGTGGTGACCATCGCGGCAATATTACGTGCACCTGCGGAACCATTACTTTCGCGATAGCTTTCACGAACAAGGCCCAGTAATGCCACGCGTGCGGCATCAGGCTTCTTTGGCTGCCGCCAGTATTTATAGCTGCTGCGATGAACCCCAAACACGTTGCACACAACGGCAACAGGAAACCGCGCCCTGAGTTTCTCAACTAATGAGAACTGTTCAGGGAGTCTGACATCAAGAGCGCGGTAGCCTTTTTTAATATATCCCTTTCCATTTCAACGCGTTGGAGTCTTTTCTTCAACTCACGTATCTCAATCTGCTCAGGTGTCATTGGTGAAGCTATGGGTGATTTCCCCCCTCGCTCTTCTTTCAACTGCCGGACCCACTTGTCCATCGTGGATTTACCGACATTCATTGCCGTGGCAGCGGCGGCAACGGTGTAATGCTGATCGAGTACAAGCTGGGCGGCTTCGAGGCGAAACTCGGGGCTAAAATTGCGTCTGTTACGTCCGGTCATAATGTCACCTGTTTTGACTATGAGGTGATGATATCACCTCTATTCAGGTGGCCAAATTCACTATGCCACTACAAGGCCCTGTAAATATAAGATGAGGTTTTCTCTTCGTCTTCTACCAGTAGTAATCTCATGTTGCCTGTCTCTATCATGATAGCTTTTGCACCTATCTGCTTTTTTCACAGTATAAATGCCGCAAGCCAACGCCAGCCTGACGTCAAACTGACATTTTTGACAGTCAGGATAAGCCGGACTCAATTTACCTTGGCCCATATTTTCATGGGGGGCCTTTTTTAAGAGGGGGTAGCTTGCTGGAGATTAATATTGATCAATCCAGGAAAAAGCAGTATGAGGCGATAATAATGAATTGGGTTGTCGGATTTGATTTAATTCTTGGCTATTCCAACAGGAGTGATAAATCGTAATGGAAACATAAAAATAAAAATAGTGAAATAAGGACAGCATTTCAGTCATTCTTTTGGTAAGTCTCGTCTATTTTAAACACAGGTGAGACTATGACGAAATCTGCGATAGACTATGCTCAGCTATATGGACCTAGGAAATTTGTTTCAATGAAAATCAGCATGTCGGTTTATCTGGAAAGGATATCTGAATGAGAAAAGGTGATTTTAGTGATTTTGCCGTATTTATAGCTGTAGCCGAAGAGGGGAGTTTCACTCGTGCAGCGGCGAAGTTGGGGCTATCACAGTCTGCAATAAGTTATACGGTTCGTATGCTTGAGCAACGCCTTGAAACTCGCTTGCTGTCACGAACCACCCGCAGCCTGTCGTTAACAGATGCCGGAGAGCACCTACTTAAAGCGTTGAAACCCGCCTTTGAGTTCATCGACCATGAAATTGCGGCACTTAGTTCCCAACGTGGTAAGCCTGCAGGAACAATTCGTATCACCACATTTCGCCATGCCGCCAGAACAATACTGCTTCCCGCTCTCACATCATTTCTAAATGATTATCCTGACATCGTGGTCGAGATAAATGTAAACGAAGGTCTGACTGATATCGTTGCTGGGCGATTTGATGCCGGTATTCGCATGGGAGAGCAGGTGCAGAAAGACATGATCGCTGTCAGAATTAGCCCAGATATTCGTATGGCCGTCGTCGGCTCTGCATCCTATTTCTCTGCGAAAAAAATCCCCATTACACCGCGTGAATTGAATGAACATCAATGTGTTAGCTATAGGCAGAGTTCAGGAGGTGGTCTTTATGCTTGGGAGTTTGAAAAGGAGGGCGATACGCTGGAGGTTCGTATTAATGGCTCATTGATTATTAACGACAATGAAATGCTGGAAGATGCCGCACTTAGTGGTTTGGGCCTAGTCTATACCTTTGAAAGTCATGTTATTCAGCACATTACTGACGGGCGTTTAATCCGTGTATTGGGGGACTGGTGTCCACCTGTATCAGGTTACCATCTTTACTACCCCAGCAGGAAACAACATACGTCCGCCTTTGCGCTTCTGATTGATACACTTCGCTATAAGGGCTAATGCAGGATAAATCTCTCAATTGGTTGTTTTGTAAATCTATGTGCTGGAAACCTATTCATAAAACCCCTTTATAGGTGCATGCAAATTATCACCTCTAATCGAACAGCTTTTTTCCGGTTATTCTCTCCTTAAGTTATGCGTGTAGATGATTTTTTTCTGTTCATTAATAGCCACACTGGGGAGTTTATATAATGAAAAAAATATTTATCGGTACCATTACCGCGTGGAGTTTGTTGTTTTCTGCAATAGGATATGCACAGGATACAAAACCGCACGGATATATGATTGCAAATTATGATATTAAAGATCAGGTTGGTTTTCAGAAGTATATGGATGCAGCAGGAACACTTGCACCAAAATATCACGGTACCGTAACCGTTTTTAATTTGAATGCTACCGCCGTTGAAGGGCATCCTCGATCGGTTATTGCCATTGCCGAATTCCCTAGCCTTGCTGACGCACAGCGCTTCTACAATTCACCAGAATATACGGCAGCTAAAAAATTCCGCATCGCATCGACCGAAGGTTCCGTGATCTTAACCGAAGGGTTTATGCCACAAAAACCGTAGGAATAGCGGCTCCTTGATTTAGCGGCAACAATCATATAGATACGAAATAAGGACACTTACATGAGTAATACTAGCGATATCGGATCTAAGCAGGAAAATTCCCTTTTGCTGGGCCGTCGACAAATGTTGAAAGCCGGTTTGACCCTTGCGACATTGCCGATTGTGGCCGCTATATCTTCGGCGGCGATAGCAGCGAGTACGTCAACAGCAGCAATCGCAATACCCGTTAGTAGCGATGAATCTGATACATTCATCAATGGACTGGCCGACTTAATGGCGCATTCAACTCGAACGCCTGTTTTGAGATGGCCGAATGAATACGGTATGGAGTTCGAGGAAATTTTTTTTCCTGCAATTGATGGCGTGACGGTAGAAGGCTGGTTCATTCCTGCTGATTCCGATAAATTGATCATCTGTAATCACCCGATGCCATGCAACCGTTATGGCTACCCAGGACACCTGGAGCCTTGGACAAACTTTGGCGGTTTCGAGGTGAATTTTCTGCCTGAATATAAAGTGTTGCATGATGCAGGCTATAATATCATTGCTTACGACATTCGTAATCATGGACGCAGTGGGATGGGGAGCGGTGGTGTCAATGGTCATGGTATATTGGAATATCGTGACGTTATTGGTTCTTTGCGCTATGCAAAATCTCGCGCAGAAACGAAAAATATGAAAACTGCACTTTATAGTCGTTGTTTGGGTGCGAACGCTACCATTGTAGGTATGAAGAAGCATCCTAAAGAATTTACACACGTTAAAGCGTTATTAGCGCTTCAGCCTGTGACGCCGCGCGTATTCGTTGAGAAAGCTGTAGAGGCGCAAAACATTGCAAACGGTGTAGAAAAATTCGATATAGCGTTTCACAGAAGAACCGGTTACCACTTAGCGGATGTGTGGCCGATGGAATATGCCAAGGCAGTCACTTTGCCTACGCTTGTTGCGCAGGTTCACAATGATTTTCTGACGAAGCCATCCAATGTGCAGGAAATTTATGACACAATCTCTGCAAAGGACAAAAAGTTATTTTGGATCGAAGGAACCGACCAGCGTTTTCAGGGTTATAACTATTTTGGAAAAAATCCAGAAGTTATGCTTGACTGGTTTAATCGCCATGTCTGAATAATTTAATTTCGAGTGGCATATTTAGTAGCGTGCTAGGTATCTGTAACCCTGCAATTCGCATTTTCCACATATATCCATATTTGGCATGGGTAAATGCTATTCACTGTAAGTTGAAAGTGACCGAGGATATTTTATGGGTGGCATAAGTATCACACAACTATTAGTCATCGCTGCGATTATTATTTTGCTCTTTGGAACAAAAAAGTTGAGCAGTCTGGGTGCTGATTTGGGTGCGTCGATTAAGGGTTTTAAAAAAGCGATGTCAGAGGGAAATGATCAAACAACAGTTGATGGCGAAAGTAGGAATATCCCTCCATCAATAAATGATCATCGTTTTAATGATGAAGTTGACGCAGAACAGAAAAAGTAAAAATTAATTTCACTGACTATTTTTTGGCAAAAACGTAATTAAACTGGCGGAAAAAATTACGTTTCAGCGATATTTATCGTCTCATTTGGCTGGATTTCATACATTACGGAACCCATTTTTTTATTTAACTTCATTGGGCGAAGATATTGCCGAAATACCAGCCAAATACGATGCTATTGATTTATTTCGCAAAATCATTCCGCGCAAAAATGTATGGCGCGACAGATCCTTCTCGATTCACATCTAGGTAATCCGACCACCATTGCATCATCGCTTTACGAGCGTCGAGATATTCTGCTTTATGGATGTAAGCCGCTCGAACGCTATTGCGTTCCTGGTGACTCATCTGCCGTTCAACCGCATCCTGTGCCCATAGACCAGACTCCATCAGGGCACTACAGGCCATTGCCCGAAACCCGTGGCCGCAGATTTCATCTTTTGTGTCATAGCCCATCAGGCGTAGCGCCTTGTTGACCGTGTTTTCACACATCGGTTTATACGGATTGTGATCGCCGGGGAATACCAACACCTGATGCCCGGATATTTCCCGTATCTGTTTCAGGATGATGATGGACTGACGGGAGAGCGGCACAATATGCGGGGTAAGCATTTTCGCGCCACGTCCTGAATAGCGGACACCGGTTATGACTTCTCGGGTCGCTGGAATGGTCCAGATTTTGTTTCTGAAATCGATCTCAGACCAACGCGCGAAACGCAGTTCGCTGGAGCGGATGAAAAGGTGCAGGGTGAGTGATACTGCCAGGCGGGTTAACTCTCGTCCTTGCTGGTAGTCCTCAATGCGAGCCAACAGTACCGGCAGTCGCTCCAGCGGAAGGGCGGGGTAGTGGCGTTTAGCAGGAGGGGCGATGATACCCTCCAGATTTGCCGCCGGATTGTTCTCTATTAACTCCTGATGTACGGCATGACGCATGATGTTGCACATATGCTGTCGGGTACGTGCTGCCACTTCCAGCAGACCTTTTTTCTCAATGCCTTTCAGCAGGTCGATAAAATGACGAGGTCTCAGTTCAGTTACCGGCAGGTGTCCAATTACAGGAAATATATGATTGTTCATGCTGGCAAGCAGACGGGTTGCGTGGTTCTCTGACCATGTTCTGTTGCTTTTATGCCACTCCAGTGCCACATACTTGAAGGTTTTTTCTGGTGTGGAAGGGGTTCTTTCAGCAGAGCGCTGTTGTGCTGGATTGATATTATGCGCCAGCAATTTACGGATACCATCACGCTGTTGACGAGCATCAGCCAAAGACACGTCAGGATAGGCGCCTAAGCCAAGGCGAGATTCTTTTCTATTGATACGATATTTGAGATACCAGAGACGTGAACCGCCTGGATTGACCAAAAGGTATAGACCGTGCGAGTCGGAGACTTTGAAGGGTTTTTCGGATGGTTTTAAGCTGCGGATTTTTGTGTCGTTAAGAGACATTTGGGGGTCACTCCGTCATCGAACCAACATGACCCCAAATCTGACCACCAAATTCTCCCGATGCGGAGGGAAAACTGAAAATGCATCGGGAAGACTTTTCACGCTAACTAATTGAATTCGAATCACATAGGGATTCGCAAAGCGGCATGAAAACAAGAATTTGGCTCCTCTGACTGGACTCGAACCAGTGACATACGGATTAACAGTCCGCCGTTCTACCGACTGAACTACAGAGGAATCGTGTGAACGGGGCGCATAATATCCAGAGGGCGCCTGGGTGTCAACGCTAAATTCGATAAAATACTCTGACTGCTCAGCATCTAATCAATACGGCTGAAAATCACCATTTTGAGCCTGAAAAAATGTCTTCTCAGGCCGAATTAACAATCACAGCGCTGTCCACGACGTTGCCGTGCCAGCGGGTCTTGCTGATAAAAACGGGTGAAATGGCCATATACCAGCGGAAACCTGTCGGACAGTAATTCTGGCGCACTAAAGAAATATTCGGAAAGCACCGCAAAACACTCGGCGGCATCGGTTGCGGCGTAGGCGTCCATGCTGGCGGCTTCTTCACCGACGGTGTCGATCTCATCTTGCAGGTTCTGCATCGCGGCCTGCAGGTCATGCTCCCAGGCAACTACTTCCCGCAGCGGGATCGGCGGAATACCGGTGACTTCGCCGCCGTTACGCATATCCAGCTTGTGCGCAGCTTCGTGAATGATGAGATTAAAGCCGGAGTTATCAAACGAATCTTCGATATCCTGCCAGTTCAGCACGATAGGGCCCTGATCCCAGCTCTGTCCCGCGTGGATTTGCATACCGGCGTGGATCAACCCGTTCTCGTCCTGCCACGGCGTATCAACCACGAAAGGTGAAGGATAGAGCAGGATTTCATGAAAGCCATCAAGCCACGCCGCGCCCAGTTCCATTACCGGCAGGGCGAACAGCAGTGCGATGCGCGCCTGCATCTGTTCGGTCAGCACGACGCCCTGCAACGGCACCAGCCTTTTTTGTTGCAGCAGCTGGCTGGCGATTTGGATCAGGCGTTGCTGCTCTTCTGCGTTAAGCGAGGACAACAGCGGGATATTCAGCGCGTCATTCCACGCATCTGATTTCTCGATTTTCAGCTCATTTGCTTTCCACGGCCACTTAATCATCATTTTGCTCGCAAAGTGATTACGTAAACTGTCAGTGCATGAGGCTAAAATGTTACTCCAAAACAAGTAACTTCAATAAGTTAGCGTCGTGCTGCACGAATTCTGAGTGGATGTTACACATCCGCTGATTTTAAGCAAAATGTGCAGTCATCTAATAAGACATAGCTCACGTTATTCCTATAACCACTTTTCGACAAAATCATTCGCCGCTACCGGCTTGCCGAAAAAGTATCCTTGCAGGAATTCGATCTGGTAAGGCGTCAGGTAATCGACCTGCGCCTGTGTCTCGACGCCTTCGGCGACAATGACCATTTGCAGGCGCTTTGCCAGATCGATCACGTTGTCGACAATGTGCCCGGCCAGCGCGTCGGTGCCGATACGGCCAATGAAACTTTGGTCAATTTTTAAGATATCAATGTGGAATTTTTGCAAGTACGTCAGGCTGGAGTGGCCGGTGCCGAAGTCATCCAGCGCAATCAGGACGCCCATCCGGCGCAGCCCGTTGAACAGACTCTGTGTGGTCTCCGTTTGCTCGATAAGCTCGCGCTCGGTGAGCTCAAGCACCAGTTTAATCGGATTGGCTTTGAAGGCATCGATGAAGGCTTTGCAATCGTCCACCAGCGTCAGATCTTTAAAATGGCTGGCGCAGATGTTAAAGCCAAAATGGAAACCTTTCGGCAACTCAGCGGCCAGCGGGCCAAACTGTTCACGCACCTGTTCCATCATGGCGCGGGTCATCGGCACAATCAGGCCGCTTTCTTCAGCCAGGGGGATAAACTGATAGGGCGGGATCAATCCTGACTGCGGATGCTGCCAACGCATCAGCACTTCGCAACCGGTAATCTGATGGTGGGTGCCATCCACCACCGGTTGCAGGTACGGAATAAACTGCTTCTTCTCCATTGCCGCTCTCAGCGCCGTTACTGGCGTCGCAAACCGGCCAAGCAGCTGGTAGATCATAAAGGCAACAAACAGCCCGACCAGCGGGAACAGCACCAGACTGGCGGTGGCGTAATCGAAGATATAGCGCCAGTGATCGCTTTTGCGGATCACCAGCCGCATCTCATACGGATATTGTTTCGACGCCAGCATCATTCGCTCGCCTGCCGGCCAGCCTTCTTCACGATGAATTTTGCCCTGATTATCCATCCACTGATCGCCGATTTTCAGCACCAGATAAGTATGGGTGCTGAGCAGGTTGAGGATGTTATGCAGGAAATAGCCATCGACGCCAATCAGAACGCCGTTGCCATCAACGTCGCGACGATAAGCGATCAGCGGATGATCCGGCGTGACCGCGTTACCGCTCATCAGCAGCAGTTGCCCGCCTGCGTAGTCGCCCGTTGAAACGTAATCAATGTTATGGCCAAACAGGGAGGTACAGTAAATGGTATCGCCACGATACAGATTAACGGTGCGCACGTTCGGCACTCTGGCGACCTGCCAGCGTAAGGCCTGAATCGTGTCTTCGGTGCAGGGCGTTCCGACGAGATCGTGAACGGCATCCGCAGCGACAGTGGCATTACTGAGCGTCATATCCACCAGACGCACGGATTGCGCCAGGCTGGCGGCAGTGTCTTTGCGCAGGCCCTGTGAGGTCTGCCATGAAATGGCCAACGTGCCCAGCGCGGCGACCACCAGAAAAGCCAGTATCGACAGACAAAGTCTGAATCGCGGGCGGTATTGCCAGGGTACGGAGAGAGCCAAAGAAGTATCCACCAGTAAGAATTTGTGAAGGCTGACTCTCTTTAATATAACGCATAACGGGTGGAGTCTGCTGGAAAGGTGACGGGATGAAGCGGGAATTTTTTTCGTTATGTGCCTGAAGCCCAAACCGAAAAATCACTTTGTGCGGTTTCAGTTTGCAGGGTCGCCTAAAGTTTGTAGCATAAGCCTTTACGCCTGTCAGACAACAACACCAGGACGACCCCATGCTTCCCCGCCTTAAACTGCTTTTGTGTGCCGCTGCTTTATCCCTTTGCGCGACCGGCTCTGCGCTGGCCGCCGATGCGCCTTCCTACGGGCCGCAGTTGCAGGGTTTTGATTATCCGTTTCCGCTAAAGCAGTTCTCCTTTACCTCCCAGGGTGCGCCGTTGCAGATGGGATATCTGGATGTTTCGCCGGTGGGCCGCAAGAACGGCCAGACGGTGGTGCTGATGCACGGTAAAAATTTCTGTGCCGCCACCTGGGGCGACACCATTTCGGCGCTGGCCGGGAAAGGCTATCGTGTGATTGCTCCCGATCAGGTCGGTTTTTGCTCATCGACTAAACCCAGCCATTATCAGTACAGTTTCCAGCAGCTGGCTATCAACACTCATGAACTGCTCAAAAGCCTGAAGATCACCAAAGCGGTGATTGTCGGCCATTCGACCGGCGGGATGTTAGCGACGCGCTACAGCCTGATGTTCCCGGCGGAGGTGTCGAAGCTGGTGATGGTGAATCCGATAGGGCTGGAAGACTGGAAAGCCAAGGGTGTGCCGTACCGTACCGTCGATCAGTGGTATGACCGCGAGCTGAAAACCTCGGCAGAAAGTATCAAACAGTACGAGCTGAAAACCTACTACGTTAACAAGTGGAAACCGGAATATGACCGCTGGGTGGATATGCTGGCAGGTCTGAACAACGGGCCGGGGCATAAACTGGTGGCGTGGAACTCGGCGCTGATATACGACATGATCTTCACCCAGCCGGTCGTTTACGAATTCAAGAACCTCAGGGTGCCGACCACGCTGATGATCGGCACCGCTGATACCACGGCGATCGGCAGCGACATTGCACCGGCGGCCGTGAAAGCTAAAATCGGCCATTATAATGTGCTGGGCAAACAGGCAGCGAAGCTGATCCCGCATGCGAAGCTGATTGAATTTAAAGGACTTGGCCATGCGCCGCAGATGGAAGAACCGGAGAAATTTAACGCCGCATTGCTGAAAACCCTGGCGAAATGAGGTTTGCCACACCATGAAAAAAACCGCAGCTTCTGAGGGCTGCGGTTTTTTTTCATCTGCATTTTGTTGTTATCAGTGATTAACGCAGATTATCCGGGAAATTAGCCGGTAGCTCGCTGGCTGCGCAGGCGATCACGGTATCGTTATCTGCACCGCAGTCACGGACGAAAGTGATGGTGGCGAATTCGTCGATCACTTCAGTCGGATACGCCGGGCCTGCGTCGCGATAAGCATTCATCAGCGGAATATGGTCGTTCTGGAAGCAAATAGTTTTTTCCGGATTGTTGATCACCCAGCGCGGGAAGAAGATGGTGCCGTGGAAAACGTTATCGCCCAGATTCACAATCAGGCTGACGTCGGTGCCGGTCGGCTCGGTCCACGAAATTTTATACACATCAGATGCCACGCGGACGATGTAGGCTTTCTGGTCTTTCACCCAACGGTTACCCACCAGGCCGCTGTGAATGCGGTAATCCAGAGTTTCGCCGTTTTTCACATAGATTTCATAGTTCCAGCCATTGTCGTAGGTATACACCACATGTTTGCCAACGAAACCGCTCAGGTCATGTTTATCAAAGTTGCTCATGGTCATTCTCCTCAATGTGTTCGGGATGAAACATTTCGTTTCGATGGGAGAATAATACGCCGCAAAAATTTGATAAAAAAACGCTGATATCCGATAAAAATAATCGGATAAATAGATGTATTATGCGCTGAGTGAACGGCTTTTAGAAAAGGATAAGAGTATGGCGCTGCCAAGAACCACGCTGGAACAATGGGTTGTGCTGCAAACGGTAATTGAGCAGGGGAGTTTTGCACAGGCGGCGACTGCGCTGAACCGGAGTCAGTCATCGGTAAGCTATGCGTTAAGCGGATTGCAGGAGCGCCTCGGCTTGCCGCTGCTGGAAATCACCGGGCGCAAAGCTTTGCTGACCGAGCAAGGGCGCGCGTTGCTGGCGCAGGCGTCGCCGCTGATCTCTGCATTTTTGCAACTGGAACATCGTGCCGCCGGGCTGCGGGGTGGCGTGCGCACTGAGCTGAGTCTGGTGGTCGACAGCGTGTTCCCGAAAGACCGCTTATTCCGCGCGTTAAAAGCATTTCAGCAGCAGTTTCCTGACACGCAGGTGCACCTGACGGAAATCCTGCGCGGCGAAAGCATTGAGCAATTAAATGAACGGTCAGCGGATTTGTACATCACTACGTTGGCTCCTGAAAATGCCATTCACGGGCGTTTTCTCCTTGACGTGGATTTCGTACCGGTGGCGAAAAGCGATCACCCGCTGTTTCAGTTGCCCGCGCCACTTTTGGCCGAAGATCTGGCGCGCTTCCCGTTAATCTCGGTGGCTGACCGGCGTTCGCAGCGCACGGAGAATCGCGCCACCGGCCAGGCGGCGAACTGGACATTCACCACGGTGGCCGCGGCGATGGAGGCGATTTCGGTTGGTGTCGGGTACGGCTGGCTGCCGCTGGGAAGTATCGAAAAAGTGCTGGAAAGCGGCGTGCTCAGTCGCCTGATGCTGGCGGCGAGAACCGTGCGGCAAACAGCGCTGTATATGGTGACGGATAAAGAATCGCAAAACTTTGATCAGACGATCGGCGCACTTTCACAGTGCATTCTGGCGGAGTGTGAAGTGCTGCCCTGAATTTCAGGGCAGCCACCGTTCATTTTACGGCTTTTTACAGGCAGCGAGGATATCCAGCTGCGGGTCGCGCTCGCTGGTTTGCACGTTCATCACGCTCAGTACGGTGTGGAACAGGTTATCCTGCGACACATCATTCTTCGCCGCATTCGCTTTCAGGCAAGACATATCGATCCCCTGCGCCTTTACATAACCGTCGGACAGCCAGAACAGCATCGGCACGTGCGTCTGCTGCGCAGGAGCGACGCTGTACGGCGTACCGTGCAGATACAGACCGTTTTCGCCCAGCGATTCACCGTGGTCGGAAAGATAAATCACCGCCACATTGTACTTGTCCTGATACTGCTTCGCCTTTTCAATCACCTGCGATACCACGTAATCGGTGTAGCGCAGGGTATTATCGTAGGTATTCACCAGCTGTTCCTGCGTGCAGTTTTCGATGTCACTGCGCGGGCAGTCCGGGGTGAACTGACGGAACTCCGGCGGATAGCGTTTTGAATAGGTCGGGCCGTGGCTGCCGATTAAATGCAGGCCGATCAGCGTATTTTTACCGTCGGACTTAATGTCATCGTCGATATTTTGCAGCAACGCCATGTCGTAGCAGGTATCGCCATCACAATATTTACCGTCTTTTTTGGTGTCGATGATGACGTTCGGCACGCGGTCGCAGACGCCTTTGCAACCTTCGTCATTGTCTTTCCAGAACACCGACACCCCGGCTTTATGCAAAATATCCAGCAGACCTTCGCTGTTGCGCGCACGGTTGGCGTCATAATTGGTGCGTTTCATGTTGGAGAACATGCAGGGCACCGAAATCGCCGTTGCAGTGCCACAGGAAGTCATGTGGTTGAAGAACACCACGTCCGGCGTAGCCTGAGTGTATTCGTTGGTCGGTTTAGCGTAACCGTTTGATGACTGGTTCTGTGCGCGGGCGGTTTCGCCGATCACCAGGAATACCAGATTCGGTTTCTCACCGGATTTCTGCACCAGTTTTGCATCGTTACCGATGCTCTGGAACGGCATCTTTTTGGTGAAATAGCGATGATTCATATACTGGAACGCGCTGTAGAGATAGTTGGTCGGCACGATTTCCAGATTCAGGGTGCGGTTGTTGCGCCCGACTGAAGCGTAATCTTTGTAGAACACCCCGGCGAGGGAAGCAACGATCGCCAGTGACACGATCATTGAGACCAGCCGCACGCCCAGACGGCGCAGAGGTGTTTTTTCGTAACTCACCGGTGTGAGGAACAGCAGGACAGCCGGTAATAAGCCGGTGAAGATAAACCACAGCACCACCTGCAAATTAAGATAAGACGTCGCTTCCGCTGATTGCGTCTCCAAAATGTTTTCGATCATCCCGCGATCAAACACCACCTGATAGGTCATCATCGCGAAGCTGGCGAGCGCGCTGACCGGCAAAATAATGATGAAGAAGGGTTTAAGCAACGGACGGAAACTGAATGGGGTGAACACAAAGTTCAGGGCGAAGAAAAGTACCACCGGAATGGTCAGCGCAAACGCCAGGTTATAGGCGGGCAGCGCATGCAAAATGCGATAAAAATGGAGCAAAATTGGCAGGTTGACGACAAAGGTGAAATACAAACTGAGCAACAAAGTCAGCCTAAAGTAGCTGATCTTCGGACATAAATAGCGCAATGAGAACTCCCAAAAAACTGAAGGTTGCTGGCGTTACCGGCGTGAAACCATAACGCCTGTAAATGAATTGTCGTGAATCATAATATTGCTAGCTTAAGAAAGCCTTAATAGAAGTGTCACAAATGATTCACAGCTCTCATTTTTAAGAAAGGTTCAGAAAATAAATAAAATATAGTTGGCTGGGTTTACGCCCCTGAACCCTTATGCTGGGCGGCATAGCAGGAGAGTTGCGTGAAAAGTAATCCGCCTGTTTATAGCTTTCTGAGTGCACCTCCCGACTCATTCTGATCTTCCCGCTGATTAATCCAGATTCGGTTTAATTTACTACTGACGTTTACGGCGTTCGGCTTTTGCACGCAGAGCGGTTGTCAGAAGGATTTTGCGTTGATTTCATCTTCGGCCACAATTGCGGCCAGCAGTATCATTGAACCCGGTGTCATTATCGGCCCGCACGTTGTTGTCGGGCCTTTCTGCTTTATCTCTGCGGGCGTGCGGATCGGGGAAGGCACCGTCATTGCCTCGCACGTCGTCATTAATGGCAATACCACTCTCGGTCGTGAGAACCGAATTGGCATGGGCTCGTCAGTCGGCGAAATCAGTCAGGATTTGAAGTACGACGGTGAACCGGCTCGCCTCGAAATCGGAGACGGAAATGACATTGGCCGTCACTCAACGTTGCACCGTGGCACGGCGCAGGGCGGCAGCGTCACGCGGATTGGCAATCAGAATATCTTTCAGGCAGGGGTGCACATCGGGCATGACTGTCAGGTGGGGGATCACACCACCATGGGCGATCACAGCGGGCTGGCCGGTCACGTCACGCTGGGAGATTATTCTCAGCTCGGCGCACTGTGCGCGGTGCATCAGTTTTGCATCGTCGGTACCGGGTCACGCCTGCTGGACAACACCTGCGTAGTGCAGGACGTTCCGCCTTATGTGCTGGCGAACGGTAACCGCGCGGTTCCGCTGGGGATTAATGAACGTGCGCAAGCCTTTGCCAGGGCAACTGCCGACGAACAGCGGGTGATCCACCATTTGTATGATTTGCTTTATCACCAGCAGGAGCCGGTAGACGTGGTGAAACTGGAGATTGAACGGCTCAGCGTGGAATATCCGATGCTGCGCCAGTTCAATGATTTCTTTACCCGCTCGACGCGGGGCATTATTCGCGGTTGATTCGAAATACGCCCCGCACCGAAACGTCAGGCTTCCAGCGCCAGCAGAGCGAAGGTCGCCAGCCAGTGTTCGCCCATGTAATCGCTGTCGAGATGTTCCAGCGCGCTGTGCAGGTGCGCATGCGCCGCATGGCGCAGGCATGTGGCTCGCGGGTCACCGGCGGGTAACGCCGAGGCCAGCGATCGCTGGCACCAGGCGCGGCTGAGGTTCAGCCCGTCCAGATGACCAATTTTGCCATCGCTGCGGTCAGTGACGGTGGCAGGCGTGAACAGCGTCGCGGGCTGGCCCTGTGCCAGATCCGGCAGGAAATGCCCGAACCACGTCACAAACTCTTCCCCCGGCAGCACGCGGCGCATCAGCTCCGCTTCCATCAGCGAGGGTGATAAAAACTCATCACCGCCCGGTTCCCACGCCTGACAATTTTTGTCATCAAGATGCCAGCGCAGCGCCGTTTCTTTAATCAGCTCACTCAAAGACTCATGCTTCACGCAGCGGGCGTAATCAAGCGTCAGCGCCAGCGCAAACGCGGTGTTGAAGTGGCTGCCGACGCGCAGCGGATAGGTCGCCTTTGGCAGAAAAGCGGTAAAGCTTTCTTCGAAGAAGCGGGTCATCGGCGCGAGATTTTTTGCCCAAACAGCGGCCTGCGGCAGCGCCATTTCATGGAGTTGCTGCGTCAGTGCTAAAAACCATGCCCAGCCGTAAGGCCGCTCGAAGCCTGCGTGTTGCGGCTGTTGCAGATAAGCCATTTCACCTGCAACGTTCTCTGCGGTGAAATGTTCACCAACCATCGCAATAATCTTCCCGGCTTGCGGCAGGTCCGGGAATTTATTCAGCAAGCGCAGCAACAGCCAGTAGCCGTGTACGCAGGAGTGCCAGTCATAGCTGCCGTAGAAAATCGGATGCAGCTGTCGCGGCGTTTGAGCGTCGGCGGCGCTGCTCATGGCGTGCATAAGTTTATTTGGAAACTCACGCGTTAAATGATTCAGCGCCAGCGAGGCAAAACGTGACGCCATTTCTGGCGTCAGTTGCGTTGTCGTCATCGTCTTTCCTTATCAGAAGCGGAACACAAAGAAGTACATGAACGCCGTATTCACCAGCAACAGCAGCACGCCGGTTTTCCACTGCGCCTTGATCACGCCGTTTTTATCCTGCAATTCGAGCAGAGCGGCGGGGACGATATTGAAGTTTGCCGCCATCGGTGTCATCAGCGTGCCGCAGAAACCGCACAACATACCGATAGCGCCCATGATTGCCGGGTTACCGCCCAGTTGATTAACGATAAGCGGCAGGCCGATACCGGCAGTCATCACCGGGAACGCGGCAAACCCGTTACCCATGATCATGGTAAAGAGCGCCATACCGAAGGTGTACGCCACCACAATCGCCAGCGGGGAGCCAAGAGGGATAATGTTTTTCACCAAATCTGCCACCACGCCGCCGACGCCAGCCATCGCAAACAGCGCACCCAGCGCGGCAAGCATTTGTGGCAGGATTGCCGCCCAGCCGACAGTATCCATCGTCTGTCCACCGGCTTTAATGGCTTTCACCGGCGAATCGCGCAGCATAATCAGTGCGGCAAAAAAGGCCACCAGCGTGCCGATCACCAGAGAAATCAGCGTAACGTTTTTGGCTTCTACGAAAGGCGTGTATTTCAGGGTCAGCGTGCCAATCAGCGTCACAACCGGGATCAGCAGGGCGGGGATAAACAGCTTGTTGCGAAAACGTCGGGCGCCCGCTTCGCGTTTTTCAATCATTTCCGGCTGTTCGCTGTCGGTTTTGCCTTTACCCAGTTTGCCGGTACCGGCAATCACTGCCAGCAGGATCGCCAGACAGCCGGTCACAAAGTGCGGTAACTCGCCGCCAAACAGGAAGGTCACGCCGTAAACGCCCCAGAACAGCGCGTTCACATAACGGCGGGAATTGCTTTTATCGCGCAGATTGAAGAAGGCATAGGCGCAGAACATCAGGCCTGCGAGGATATACACTGACTGAAGGTTGATCATTTCGCCGCGCTCCCGTGTTGGCTGTCAAAACGTTTAGCCAGCGAGCGGTCAAGCAGCCATAAACGGATAAAGTGAATAATCAGCGCCGCGATTGCGGTTGGGATCGCCCATACCGACAGGTGCAGCGGCTCGACGTCGATACCGTACTGCGCGAGGAAACCTTTGATAAGCAGGATGGACTGCACGGCGATAAAGATGTCTTCGCCAAAGAATACTGCCACGTTGTCCGCTGCGGCCGAGTGGGCGCGGATCTTCTGGCGCACGTCGTTGGGCAAGTCACCGTACTTAGTGGTCGCGGCGGCTTCGGCCATCGGGGCGATCAGCGGACGAACCATCTGCGCGTGACCGCCCAGCGAGTTCAGCCCCAGCGCGGCGGTCATCTGGCGCAGGAAGAAATAGAGCATCAGAATTCGGCCTGTCGTCGCAACGTGAATTTTGGAGATCAGGTGTTTCGCCTGTTCTCTCAGGCCGTTGCGCTCGAGTAACGCGATAACCGGTAATGTCAGCCAGATAAGCCCCATGTAGCGGTTTTCGGTAAATGCTTTGCCGAATGCACTGATGATTTCAATGGTCTGCATACCTCCGGCCAGTCCGGTCGAAATCCCGGCCACGGTCACCACCAGCAACGGATTAAACCGCAGTGCAAATCCCAGCACGACGATTGGAATACCAATTAACACCCACATATGACTACCCCTGAACGAATGAATACGATGTTGTGTTTTTTGTTTTAAGTGCGGTTCAATGCGAAATACACCGGAAATAACAGTGGGTTATTTCTTATAGCGATTTCGCATAAATAAAACCGAGAGGCGGAAAGTAACAAGCGTTTTGCACGAACGCAAGATACAAAGGCAGGGGAACCATAGGAAATTATTCTGCACACGGCCCGTTTTGTTATTGGACAAAATAGTCAGCTGGCTGTGAATTATCAGGCAGCGAAATTGACGGGAGAAATGCGGTATTATCAGAATAATTAACCCGACAACACAGCGCGGGTTAATTAAAAATGAGCAGGAGGAAGAGTATGCGCAGTAAGATTATTCGTCGTCTTCATCGCCGTAATATTTCACGCCGAGTTTGATCAGATCCCGTCCTTGCGATTTACGATGTAAATTGCTGTCACGCAGAGAATAGACGCAGCCGCAGTATTCCTGCTGGTAAAAGCGTTCACGCTTACTTATCTCCACCATCCGCGCTGCGCCGCCTTTTTTACGCCAGTTGTAATCCCAGTACACCATGCCAGGATAGGGCGCAGTGGCACGTTCGCCACAGCCGTTAATCTGCTGCATATCTTTCCAGCGCGAAATACCCAGAGAACTGGAAATAGCACTGAAACCCTGTTCCCACGCATAAAGCGCGGTACGCTCGAAACGCATATCAAAACACATGGTGCAGCGGATACCACGCTCAGGTTCATTTTCCATTCCCCGTGCGCGTTCAAACCAATTATCAGTGTCGTAATCTGCATCAATAAACGGAATGCCATGTTGTTCGGCAAACCGCATATTTTCTTCTTTGCGCAGCACATATTCTTTTTGCGGATGAATATTCGGATTGTAGAAGAATATCGTGTATTCGATCCCGGATGCCTGAATAGCTTCCATCACCTCTCCCGAACAGGGCGCACAGCAGGAATGCAGTAACAGCCGGTCATGCCCTTTTGGCAGGGACAGTTTTTCACGAAGTAATTCAGACATCATATTCACCCGGTTTTCAGATTTTCTTTATTCAATACATTACCCAGGATGATAGAAGACCTCGCCGTTGTGTCAAAATTTTCTTAAGCGTTTCCGAACGCACGCCGTTGCGCTGCAAGGTTAGGTGCTATGATAACTGCCACATTGAGGGCGAGGCCCGGGACACGTTGGTTTAAGGATGCAGGCAATGCAAATTATGAGATCGAATCACATTCGCTGGCTCAGTTTGTTGATTGTGATGGGCGGGCTGTTGTTGATTCTTCCTCTTCATTTACTGGCGTGTTTTATCGCCGGTTTTGTGGTGTACGAGCTGGTGAATGCCCTGACGCCACACTTTCAGAAAATCATCAGCGGCGAACGGGCGCGCTGGGTTGTGGTGGCGTTTATCAGTACCGTGGTGGTCAGCTGCTTGATCATCTTTGTTGCAGGCATCGCGGATTTCCTGATGGAAGACATGAAAAACCCGGTGGCGTTTAACGCGATGGTGTCGCGGCTGCTGACCGATGCGCAGAGCCGGTTATCGCCGGTATTACTGCATTATTTACCGGCTAACATCGAAGAGTTACAGCGCACCTTCCTGCAATGGCTGCGTGAGCACATCGTGATGATTCAGACGTTCGGAAAAAATGCCGCACACGTGTTTGTCACCATGCTGATCGGTATGATTCTGGGTGCGATTATTTCACTTCAGCGCCACACTAAGGGCGAACATCATGCGCCGCTGAAAAAAGAGCTGCTTGATCGGGTGAACTTACTGAGCGCCGCGTTCCGCAATGTGGTGTTCGCACAGTTCCAGATTTCGCTTATCAATACCGTGTTGTCGGGCGTATTCCTGTTTGGCATTCTGCCACTGTTTGGCATCCATCTGCCGCTGGCGAAAACGCTGGTCGCGCTGACCTTTGTCTGTGGTCTGCTGCCGGTGGTGGGTAATCTGATTTCCAATACGCTGATTTTCATCGTCGGGCTTTCGCTGTCGCTGTGGGTGGGTGCGCTGGTGCTGGGCTATCTGATAATCATTCATAAAGTGGAATACTTCCTCAATGCCCGCATCGTGGGCAGCCGTATTAAGGCAAAATCCTGGGAAGTGTTGCTGGCAATGGTAGTGTTCGAGGCGGCGTTTGGCATTCCGGGCGTGGTTGCGGCACCTATCTATTACGCTTACCTGAAAAGCGAACTGAAAGACGCCGGTTTGATCTAATCCTTTCTACATCTCTTCTCAAAAAATGGCGCTGCCAGACGGCGGCGCCAGCGTCTGGCTATCGGATTGTCCTGATTTAAAACTCCTGAAAAAAACAGATTCAGGCAAGTAATGGCGAGGATCGTTATATTTGTTCTTCGCCTGAACGCGTCATACTTCTGCGGTGCCTGCCTTTTGCAGTGCGCAAGTATTCCGTCAGCCCTTCAGGAGAAATAAATGACTCTTAACGTTCGTGGTTTCGCTGCACTTTCAGCGGATGCGCCTCTTGCGCCTCATAATTTTGTTCGCCGTGACCCGCGTGATACCGACGTTGTGATCGACATTTTGTACTGCGGCGTGTGCCACTCAGATATCCACCAGGCGCGCAACGAATGGCACCAAAGTATCTATCCGATGGTGCCGGGACACGAAATTATTGGCCGCGTGAAGCAGGTCGGTGCGAAAGTCAGCAACTTTAAAGTCGGCGAGTTTGTCGGTGTCGGTTGTATGGTCGATTCTTGTCAGCACTGTGAGTCCTGCGCGGAAAGCCTGGAACAGTACTGCGAAGAAGGCGCAACCATGACCTATAACAGCTACGATCGTCATGACAACATGATGACCTACGGCGGTTATTCCGAACAAATCGTGGTCGCAGAAAAATTCGTTCTGCACGTTTCCGAAAAACTGGACATCAAATCCGCCGCACCGCTGCTGTGTGCCGGTATCACGACCTTCTCTCCGCTGAAACACTGGAAGGTTGGCAAAGGCCATAAAGTGGCCGTTGTCGGTCTGGGCGGTCTTGGCCATATGGGTCTGAAATTTGCCAAAGCGCTGGGTGCAGACGTGACATTGTTCACCCGCTCGAAAGGCAAAGAGCAGGAAGCTTACCGTCTTGGCGCTGACCACGTAGTCCTGTCTACCGATGAAGAGCAAATGGCGGCCGTGAAAAGCCACTTTGACTTTATTCTCGACACCGTGCCAAACGCACATGACCTGAACCCGTATCTGGATACCCTGAAACGCGATGGTACCCACATTCTGGTCGGTCTGATCGAGCCAATCGAACCTGCGCTGCACAGCGGCAAACTGGTGATGGGCCGCAAAACCGTTGCCGGTTCCCTGATTGGCGGTATCGCTGAGACTCAGGAAATGCTGGATTTCTGCGCTGAGCATGGCATCACCTGTGACGTGGAAATGATCGACATGCAGGACATTAACGGCGCTTACGAACGTATGCTGAAAAGCGATGTGAAATACCGCTTTGTTGTTGACATGGCTTCACTGAAAAACGCTTAACCCCCTGATCTTGGTTAAATAGCGACCTAATGCGCCTGCCAGCTCGCGGAGCAATCCTCACCGGCAGGCGCATTGTGGCGAAATTTGAGCATAACTTCTTTCTGTGGCTTCTCGGCTTGTAACGGCAGTGGTATCCTGCTGCCTTTCGCACGGCGAAGGAAAACCAGTGGCTAAGAGTTTTGATGAACTCATCAGAGATATGGATCTGATGATTGAACATGTGGACAGCCTGAAAAGCCTGCCTCCGCGGGCTGCAGAGCCAAGTTCGAGGGCGGCTGAGAAACCGGCATACGACTCCTTTGGCGAGATTTTTGCGCTGAAGGCGGTGATGCGCGCCTTTATCTCGTCCGTCGATACCATCGTAAAAGTGCAGATTGCGAAGAAAGTTGAGCAGGACATCGGTCATCTGGAAAACACCGTGCGATCTATTGGCGGGGGAAGTGCCAATGCCGAAGACGTTGCGCAAATCACCGCTTATGTGCGCAACGCCGTTTCTGAATTAATGGATTAACCGCGCGCGTCATCGCGTGAGCGAACAAATAAATTCTGCAACTTTCTGCCAATAAACGCCGATCACCTTGAGTGACCGGCGTTTTTTTTGGTTGAAAGGGTGAGGTCGGGCGATAGGCGCACGGGCGAAAAGCGTTTATTCTTCGCCTATTATTCATTGCTGGCGTTTCTTATGGCCCAGGACTATCGCTTTTTCGCGGCAACCCGCCGCCGATGTTTTGCCCTTTTGTTTGAACACCGCACCCGCAGCGGCCGCCGGATGGAAACATTCTGGATCGCCGCCTCGTTACTGAGCGTCGTGGTATTGTTTTTCGAATCCAGCGCGAGCGATCTCTTTCCCAATACGCCGGACATCCTCTGGCGCTTCGGTTTGCTCGAGCTCGGCTTCACCGCGCTGTTTAGCGTGGAGTACGTGTTACGGGTGTTGTGTTCCCCCCGTAAAACGCATTATCCGGTGAGCTTCTTCGGCATTATCGATCTCTGCACTGTTTTACCGATGTACATCTTATGGATGATGCCGTCACTGGCCGGTGCTACCGATCTGGTGGTTCTGGTGCGATTACTGAGGGTTCTGCGCGTACTGCGCGTGCTGAAACTCCTGCGCTATATGAATGATGCCGGTATCCTTTGGCGCAGCCTGATGCGTGCGCGGCGCAAGCTGAGCATCTTCTTCGGGTTTGTGGCGATCATTCTTTGCCTGTTCGGCGGGCTGATGTTTGCGGTGGAAGAGGGCAAGGATGGCTTTACGTCGCTGGGCGCGTCGGTGTACTGGGCAGTGGTCACGCTGACCACGGTGGGTTACGGCGATATCACTCCGCATACGGCGACGGGCAGAATGCTGGCTTCTATTCTCATTTTGTTGGGCTATTCCATCATTGCCGTACCGACCGGAATTTTGACGGCTTATATGTCACAAGAGTTGGAAAAGGGGCGGGCGGCCCGTTCTTGTCAGAATTGTCTGCATTCCGGGCATGAATCTGATGCAAAATTTTGTGCGCACTGCGGCGCAGTTCTTGATTCAGATAGATCTCAACCTGTTGATAAATAGACCTATAGTTGCTCAATGATTGTACTGACTGGTTCATAAAAAGACTATTTTTCGGCTTTCCCTCGACATTGCGTTAAAAAGAGTTGCTATTAAATGGCAGTCATGAGTAAATACGTCTCGGCCTGTGGTACAGACCTATTTATGCACGACATCCTGAGTAAAGTTGTTCCAATTTAAAGCGTTATCCATGATAACCCTGCTCTGACGAATTTCCTTCTTAGTGCCTCCATAAGTAACGACTGAAATCCGGCTATAACATGCCCATGGTGGCGAAATTTATTTTTAAAAGGTAATTCTTATGTCAATGATGAAAGGTCAGGTTAAGTGGTTTAACGAGTCTAAAGGCTTTGGCTTCATCACTCCTGCTGACGGCAGCAAAGATGTGTTCGTACACTTCTCCGCTATCCAGGATCAAGGTTTCAAGACCCTGGCTGAAGGCCAGAACGTACAGTTCACTATCGAGAACGGTGCTAAAGGTCCGTCTGCGGCTAACGTTACCGCTATCTAATTTTGCTTCCTCACTGTTTCAGTGATAAAGCAAGATGACAAAAACCCGCTCATGCGGGTTTTTTTACGTCTGTCGTTTGTGCAAAGGGCAAAAAAATGCCCGCAACGTGGCGGGCAAAAATATTTCTTATGACATTCATTACGTACTCCCTCGGGGGTGAGCACGCTGAGATTATAAAAGAAATAACCGTCAGGATTCTGGCGCTAAATAGTTAAGAAATTGAAAATGAGTTTTCCTGCGTTATCTTCGGGTTTTTTACCCGCTTTCACCTCCCACCGTGCTTTTCTCCGGCAGTCTGTACTACAATAAAGACAATTGAAAACCATGGGATAACCTGATGAAAGTTAATGATCTTGTCACAGTAAAAACAGACGGCGGCCCGCGTCGCGAAGGTAAAGTACTTGCTGTAGAAGAGTTTTACGAAGGTGTGATGTATCTGGTCGCGCTGGAAGATTATCCGGCAGGTATCTGGTTCTTCAATGAAGGCGATACTAAAGACGGAACCTTCGTCGTACCGCGAGACAGCGAAGCCTGAATCTCGCCGTAGTGATCACTTCCATAAAAAAAACACCGGAGCCATCGCTGCCGGTGTTTTTTTGTTTGGCGTTCAGTAAAGCGTATTGCCGTCAAAAATCAGAAGGTTTCCCAGTTCTGCTCGGCGTGGGTGCCTTTGTCTGAACGTGCAGCGCCTGGCAGGACGCGTGCAGCGGGTACACGATGTACCGCCGGACGCTGTGCAGCATCAATCTTAAACACTGCAACCGCCTGCGTCAGGCGCGCTGCCTGCTCTTCCAGAGACGCGGCGGCGGCAGAAGCTTCCTGCACCAGCGAGGCATTTTGCTGCGTGACGCCATCCATTTCAGAGACCGCCAGGCTAACCTGACTGATCCCCCGGCTTTGCTCATCGGATGCCGAGGCGATTTCGCCCATAATGTCGGTGACATGGCTGACCGCCGTCACAATTTCAGACATTGTGGTGCCTGCATCGCCGACCAGAATGCTGCCTTCGCCAACAAAATCCACCGATTCTTCGATCAGTGATTCGATCTCCTTCGCTGCCTGTGCGCTGCGTTGTGCCAGATTACGCACTTCGCTGGCGACTACCGCAAATCCACGACCCTGCTCACCGGCGCGGGCGGCTTCTACCGCAGCATTCAGCGCCAGAATGTTGGTCTGGAAGGCAATACTGTTGATAACATTGGTGATTTCGGCAATTTTGGTCGAGCTGCGGGAAATGTTTTCCATGGTGCTGACCACGTTGGCGACGATTTCTCCGCCTTTTTGCGCTTTATTCGACGCTGCCGCCGCCAGTTTGCTGGCGTGATGGGCGTTTTCGGAGTTTTGTTTCACCGTAGCGGTGAGCTGCTCCATGCTGGCGGCGGTTTCTTCCAGCGCGGCAGCCTGCTGCTCGGTACGTGAGGAAAGGTCGGTGTTACCAGAGGCTATTTCGGTCGAGCCCTGATAAATCGACACCGCGCCTTCGCGTACGGTCAGCACGGTGCTGGCCAGCGAATGCTGCATGTGATCGACATTGCTGCTTAGCACGCCGATTTCATTCCGTCCGTTGTTCTGCGCAGGTTGTGTGAGATCGCCTTCGGCTATCTTCTGGATACGCACCACCAGACGGTTCAGCGGATTGATGATCACTTTACGCATCACCAGATAGGTGATGAACGTCAGCACCAGTGCCAGAAGGAAAGCGCCGCCCATCAGGGCATAACCCAATGTGGCATCATGCTGTGCTTTATCGTTGATTTTATTAGCGGTTTCGGTGCGGTAAGCAATCGCAGCCAACAGCGGAATATTATTGGCCAGATCCAGCTCACGCACGGTTTCTGCTTCCTGAGAAATCACTTCCTCAAAATGCGCCTGCTGCGCGGAAGCCATCATCGGTTCCATACCCTGCGTCATGTACGCGACGTAGGATTTTTTCAACGGTTCATCGAGCGCCAGATCGGTGGCATTTTTGCCCGGACGGTTGATGTAAGTATCAAAAGCCGTCTGCGATTGTTTAAGACGGCTGGCGGCGTCAGTAAGGTTCTTTTTGAAGACGTCCTGATCGCCGACGCGCGCGGCCGCAGCCGCCTGAATCAATAACAAACGCGCTGTGCGCAGGTGATTGGAACTGTTCGACAGCGCCAGACGGATTTGCAACTCCTGCGTGGCATTGGACAACGCCGCGTTACTTTGTTTGAGGAAGAAACTGGAGGTGCCGATGGAAACGGCAAACAGGAACAGGATCCCCACTAAAATCTGGCTGATCAGAGTGATGAGGCGAATATTGCTGATAAAAGAGGTTCTGGTATTTAAATTTAAAGGAGTATCCATTTTTTTCCGCTCTGTTAATCCTGTTCACCGGCGTAGAAAGTCGGTGAGTGACAGCGATATAGGGTCTGCCTGCGGGCAAGTCCTGTCGTGACGAAAACACGCCATATAAGGACATCGGCAAATCAGCGCGGAGATTGAGTTTATATTTGCGACGCGGATCTCATTTCGCAACTTTGTGTAGCTTTCTACAGGCTATGCAAATGCATAGCCTGTAGGAATAGCTGGAAATGGAAGAAAACTATCGGACATAAATACCGTCTGTAAGCTGATCACATAAACGAACAACGTGGTAAATAATGTGTTTGTTCGGTGATTTTATTTTCCGCTTTATATTTCCTTTATAAGATGACACTGTTTTGGTTTTTATTTGCAGCTTGTCCGAAATTTCAATGGTGCCATCCCCCGACATCCACATTCTCAGCATCGCCGATTCAGAACGGCTGAGCATGACGGGGCGGATATCCAGTACACCGCTGCTGGCAGGGTTTTGCGCCTGCGGCAGCCGCGGGTGATTCAGCAACTGTTTGAGGGTTTCAGCCTTAATGGATTTCGAGGTGATAATCACGTTCTTGCGAACGAAAACGTATTCTTCAAAATGAATACGTGTGCTGGACATAAAAATAAAAAATAGTGTGTCGGAATATTCAGTAATCAGCGCTCGCAGGCGAGATTTACTGTCCGCATTGGGTTGCATGCAATCTTCATTAATAAACACCACTGACGGATTCAGATTACTGCAACTTTTTTGCAGTTGGTCGAAGTGGCTGACGTAACTGATGTCATGGTCAACGGCGAGAAATTGCTGCAATCCAATACGGGTAAAACGGCAGGGATCTAAGATTATCGTTTGCATAATGAGTCCTCACAGGACGTCCTTGTTCGGCGTAATGATTGGATTCGAACGTAAGAAATCTCAAAAGCACACAGAATGTGCTGACTCTCTTTTTCGCATGAAAAATACGCAGTTTCAAAGTTTTTTTTAGCGTTTAAAGACAGTTAGCGAATTAGATTAATTTGGTTTATGTCAGGATTTACTTTGTGACTGAACAAAAAAACGTGGGAATTAAGACTAATCCTAAAGGATGTAAGGACATAGCAGGAATACTTATTAACAGATGTGTGATTATAACGTCTGGGAATACTTAGCACTGATATGAAGAGGCGCAAAATGCTTCAAAACAATTCACGCATTGTAAACGGCAAGTTAACAGGACGCGATGCAGGCCACCGCGTCCACAAAATTTACCAGTACGACTGCCAGCATTGCGTCAGGCGCACCAGCGCTTCGACATAAAAATAGTCTCCCCAGCTGCAACATTCATCCACGCCTTTACCGCTCGCCATGTGATACACCGAATGCTTAAGCAATCCGTCACAATCTTCCTCATCGCGCACGAGGTAATTGTCGGTCAGGGAATCCATAATGCGCAGCGCCATTTCTTCATAGCAGGCACGCAAATCGTCGGTAGCGGGCAGGGTGGTGGCCAAATCCAGCAACCCGCAGACCGCAATCGCCGCCGCCGAACTGTCGCGCACGGCATCGGTACCGAGCAGGGCTAAATCCCAGTGACACACGTCGTCTTCGGGTAAACGATTGAGGAAGTAATGCGCCAGCCGACGCGACAGTTCGACCTGACTGTCATCGCCAGTGTAGCGATAACTGAGCAGGAATCCGTAGATCCCCCACGCCTGTCCGCGTGACCAGCAGGAGTCATCGGCGTACCCCTGATGCGTATTGCCGAAACGCGGTTCGCCGGTCACGGTATCCATGTAATACGTGTGGTACGTCGAGGCGTCCGGGCGAACGATATATTTTGCTGCCTGTTCTGCATGTGCGCGGGCGGCCTCGGCGAAGCGCGGTTCGCCGGTTTGTTCACTCGCCCAGTACAGCAGCGGGAGGTTCATATTGCAGTCGATGATCATCCGCCCGGCCTGTTCCGGATCCTGCAAATCGCCCCATGCCTGAATGATTTTTGCTTTGGTGTTGAAGCGTTCCATCAGGGCTTCAGCGGCCAGCAGCGCGAAGCCGCGTGCCTGACGGTTGCCGGTCAGTTTATACGCGCTGACGCAGGATAAACTGTAAAGAAAGCCCAAATCATGCGTCGCGGTATCAATGCGATTGGCGATGCGATTACCAAATGATGTCACCTGTTTTTCCGCTGCGTGACGGTAGCGATCGTCGCCGGTCATCTCCCATGCCAGCCACAGCTGACCGGTCCAGAAGCTGGTGGTCCATTCGACGTTGTCGGTCAGTTTATAGTGGCCGTTTTCGCAGGTTTCCGCCGGAAATTTATCGCCAAACTTTTCCACGTTGCGGGAAATCTTACTCAGTACCGTCCGGCGCGCCCGCTGCATTTTTTCGGCAAAGGCAATCCTGTCTAACTGATTCAGTTCGATCGGCAATAAATTCTCTTTCGCGATGTTCATCGTCATAGGTTCTCCCGTTTTCTTTTCAGTAAGAAATTCAATGTTTCAGTGTTTGGCTGGCGTCAGTTCGGTCAGCTCATCCGGCGATTTTTCCGGGGCGGGCGTGCCATCGCGGCGGCTCTGGCAGGCGGATAACGTAAAGGCTGATACCAGCGTAAAGAACAGCGCGATACCGCCCATAATCAGATAGGTGTGTTCAAATCCGATGCGCTGATACAGGTAACCGGCAGGCGGAGCTATCACAATCGAACCGACATAAATCATTGCCTGATAACCCAGCAGGTACATGGTGGCGTTGACGCGTTTGCTGAAATGCTCGGCGATATATTTGAAGACTGAAATCAGCAGCAGAGAAATTTCCAGCCCGTAAAAGGGTTTGATGATCGAGATAAGCAGCGGGTCGTTGGTCAGTCCGGAGGCAATCAGACGAATACCCACCACCGCTCCGACCATCAGCAGACCCTTTTTGGCGCCAAAATAGTTCACCAGGAACGGGATGGCCATCATCATCAGGAATTCAAAACCGGACTGCACAGTGCTCAGATAGCCGTACCACGCGTTGCCTTGCTCTTTTGTGTCAAAGAAGGTGACGAAGTAGCGCGAGAACTGCTGTTCAGCCACAAACATCATCCAGGCAACACCGGCAACGTACAGCGAGAACATCCAGAATTTGCGGTTTTTCAGCAGCAGGATCACATCGCTGAACACGATCTTTTGTTGTGCGATCACGTCGTTATTTTTCAGCTCTTCACTGCCGATTTTAAGCGACAGCAACACGCCCAGCATGACCAGCGACGTTGCGCTGCTCAGGCCGAAGTTCCACGCCGGAGAGAGGTTAAACAGCACACCGGAGAACGACGCGGCCAGTGCCCAGCCGAGCGATCCCCACATCCGGACCTGCCCGAACTCCATGTGATACAGACGGCTGAAGCGATCGGCGTAGGATTCCGACGCGGCGACACCGGCGTACCAGCCGAGGCTGAGATACAGCGCGCCGACGATAATGCCAATCATCAGATGGCTTTCAAGCAGCGGCTGATAAACAAAGATAAAGAACGGCGCCATCAGCGCGGACACCAGCACGACAAAATAGAGCAGGGATTTGCTCATGCCGATCTTGTCCATAATGTAGCCGTACACCGGCTTCATGATCACCGCGAAAACACCGTTAATGGCAAAGACGGTACCGATGCTGATGCTGTCCAGCCCGGCCTTTTGTCCCAGCCACAGGGCGTAGAGCCCGAAGCTGGAAGACCATGTGAAGAAATACAGGAATATAAAGCTACTCATTTTATAGTAAGCCGATTTACTGGCTGTTTTTATGGCTTTCATAGTGACTCCTGAAAGATCTGCCGTTATTGACTAAAGAGTGTCAGACCAGCGAAATCTGGCCGCTCTGCCCCTGATATTGCCAGTGCAACCAGTCGCCCTCGTGGGTGATCTCCGGCACGGCCAGCGTGCTGATGTCCTGACTCGCCGAGGCGCATACTGCGCTTATCAGCCAGTGTGAACCCGCGGGGTAAGCGCTTTTAAGCAACGGAATGACGGCGGTTTCGGCGAACATAATGCTGCTGTTGGGAGGCGTCACGACCGTGGAGGCTTCGCGCAATTCCTTGTCATCTGCGCCGACAATCCGACTGATGCCGTTGCGCGCCGTCACTGTAATCGCCTGCTGACCTGCAAAAATTTCAGCTTTTGTTGTCGGATCCTGGATCACTGCAAAGCCACCTTCGGCGGTATCAAGCGGACGCTGATTTTCCAGATGATGAATACGCAGATGCCAGTCACCGCAGGGAACCAGCCAGGTGCGCACTGAGACGTCCTGCCACGGCAGCCAGCGCGAATAAATGAATGATTCGGTTATCCGCGTTTCCACACAATCGCGACGTCCGCGAAAATACCCGTCACCTTCGCAAAGCATCAGCATCGAGTCGCAACCGGCGTGATTCAGCCCGTAACGGCCACGATCGAGCGTGAAACCGAACTCACTGGAATAGGCGAATTTGGTGTACTTGGCTTCGGTATTGACGAAGTTATTCAGTTCCAGTTGCCCGGAGGTCAGCATCACCACGTGCTGACTTTCGTCGTCGCGCATCAGGATCTGATTCGCGTGAGGAATGCAGTGTGTACGCGCAAGTTCTGGCAGCGGTGCTTCCTCCGCCTGCCAGAAAGCCTCCTCCTGAGGCAGTGCGAGGATCAGAAACAGTTTGCACGCCCAGTAAGGCGAGCCTGGTGCGTTGTAGTCTTCAGCCATCACCAGATTCGGCGTGTGATAGCCAATACTCAGTACACCGTCGCGGTCAAAAATCGGCTGTTTCAGCCAGTGGCGCAGATGGCGCAGGATCAGCCCTTTGATGACGCCCGGCGTAAACACTTTGAGCTGGCTGTACGCCGCCGCACTCCAGAAAGCCGCTTCGGCAAAGCGATAGGTCAGGCTGCGGCCAAACGGCACGGCCTGACCGCCGGCGGAGAAAAGGGTGATAAAGTCTTGTGCAAACAGCTCTGCCCGCTGGCGCAGCATATAAGCGCGGGTGGCATCCACATCTGCCATATTTTGCGCGTACAGCAAGCCGTAATAATGGAACGCCATGGAAATGTAATAATCACGCGGCCTGCCGGGGCCGTCGGAATACCAGCCATCGCCCAGATAATAGGTTTCCATCAGGTCAAAACGGGTGGCGACGGCGTTGCTGTCCCATGGCAAACCGGCCTTCTTGAAGCCCATCTGCACCATGATCGGGAAGAAATTCCAGTTGTTATTGGGGATCACTGCATCGCGCCCCTGATCCAGCCAGTCGGCCAGATTTTGCTGTTCCTGCGGCGTAAAATGCTGCAACAGACGCTTTTCCAGCAGCGCCAGCCCGACGCCAAACGCCGCCATTTCGACGCAGCGCTGATCGAAATCGCGGATTTTTCCCCAGTACTGCGGATGTTCCGGGTCGGTGCCGTGGCGAATAGCATCAAGATAGAAGGGCAGATCGGCGCATTCGCCGCCGCCGGCCAGCAGCGGGAAAATTCCCCACAACATGCGCGACAGCGCTTCCATTTTGGCAATCTCTTTGCCGTAGTGGGTGGTGGAATTCCCAAGGTCGATGCCACTTTCGCCTTTTTGGGTATAAGGCGACACCGCCGAGAGCAGGTCATTCAACAGATATTGCACGTCATCGCGAGTACGCAGCGGATTATCAGTCTTCACTTTATTTGGCGTCATAAAAGCTCTCCCGGTGAGGTGTTAAGGGACCGGTAATTAAGGTTTTTATAATTTGAAATATTATTTCAATTCTCTGTGTCGCGATTGAAATATAGAGAAATGGAAAATGCTGATTGTTACGGGGCTCACAGAATCATGCGAATTTTTAAATTGTCATGGCGAATTTGGCGGTAAAACGGCTTAAATTATAAAAAACAGACCGAAAATTGTGTTTTGTTGTCATCCGCACTGTCAATGAAAGGAAAGAACGAATGCCGGTATCCGATTATCTGGAACGTATTGCCCTTAATGAACGTCAGGTTTCTTTTAATCGCATGAGCCGCGGCAGCGCCAATTATTTCCACTGGCACCAGTGTCTGGAATTGCTGTTTGTCAGCCGGGGCTACGGCATCGTGATCGTCGATAATCAGCAATACACGTTAAGGCCGGGCAGGCTGTTTGTATTTCCGCCCTTCAAGCTGCACAAAGTGTTTGTCGAAGCGGACGGCAATAATGCCTACGAGCGCACCACTATTCATCTCGACCACCTGCTGCTCGACGGCTGCCTGCAATCGTTCCCGCAGCGCCGCGCCCGTTTCGCGCGGTTATGGGATGCGGATCGTACTGCACACATTTTTGACCTCAGTGATTTCGCACCGCACATTGAAATCATCCTCGAGCAGTTCAATCAGCTTTCCGAACAGCAGACACATCAGTGGGAAGAGATAGCCATGCTGGTATTACAGCTGATGGCGTTTATGCCTGCGCAGGAGGACACGCCGAAAACCATCAGCCGTACGACGGCGTCAAAAGTGATGCAGTGGATCGAAGAAAATTATGAGCAGAAGTTTGCGATGGCCAGCCTTTCGGCGGCGGTGGGGCTTTCAGAAAGCTATATTTCGCGGGTGTTCGGGCAGGAAACCGGCGGATCAATTCAGGATTATCTTGCCACCCGCCGGGTGAAGCGTGCCTGCGAATTGCTGCGGACAACTGACCGCCCGGTGGAAAGTATCGGGTTACAATGCGGATTCGCCGACGCGCCGTACTTCATCACCCGTTTCAAAAAGATGATAGGAAAAACGCCGCTGCAATATCGCAAAGCGGCGTTTTCGTTGTTGCAGTGAGATAATTACGCCTTCTGCCAGCTTGCCGGAGAAGCGCCGAGCGGGGAAGCGGGCAGACTCCAGCGCCACGACGTTTTGGTGAGCGACACGGGGGGAAGTAACCGCCAGCCTGCGCCCCAGACGGTGTGTTCCGGTTGCGGCGAAAAGTCATCTTCACCTGCTGCATCAATCACCGGCTGCTGGGTAGCATTATCCACATCGAACGCCGTCAGTTCACGTGCTGTCCGCGCCAGCGATAACCGTGTTTCACTGCCCTGATGGGTAGTAACGCGCTGCGCCAGCCCCTGAATCACCGCCGCCGCCATCAGGTATCCTGTGACGTGATCCAGCGCCTGAACCGGCAGTGGCACCGGTTGATCACTGCCCGATTGCTGCATACCAAACTCTGCAATTCCGCAGCTCATCTGCACCAGACTGTCGAACCCGCGACGTTCGCGCCACGGCCCGTTCCAGCCGTAGGCGTTCAGACAGACATCGACCAGACCAGGCGACAGCGCACGCCGCTGCTCGCTGCCGTAGCCGAGTTTATGCAATGCTCCCGCGCGATACCCGTGAACAATAACGTCAGCCTCGCGCAGCAACGTTTCGAAGCGATGCCGGTCCTGTGGATTGTGCAGATTCAGCCGGGCGCAGTGTTTACCCAGCGTGACGTCCGCTTCCTGGCCCGGCTCGTCCCAGCCAAAGGGATCGATGCGCAGCACGTCCGCGCCCAGCCCCGCCAGAAAACGCGTGGCGACGGGACCGGCGATAATCCGGGTCAGATCCAGAATGCGCACGCCCGCCAGCGGACGCTCCGCTTCTAACGCCCAATGTGGCGGCGCGGCAGGTGCGCAAAGTGAACGCTGAAACAACGGCTCATTTTCCAGCGATTTTCCCTGCACATGGTGCTGCCAGTCGCTGACACTGAACATCTGAGCGGCACAACCTCCCGCCTGGACCACCGCCTGTTCAAGTTCCGCTTTCTTCCACCGGGCAACCCGCGGCGCCAGTTCCTCGCGGCTGTTGGCCTTACCGAACACCGTTTCGACCACTTTGCGATGCGCAGGCGCGTTGGTGTGCAAACGGATCCATCCGTCGGCGGTGGCGTAATCGCCCGCCAGACTGTCCCAGGCCGGAGGAAGCGCCCAGCCATCAGGTTTCAGGCTGCTTTTACACCAGAGCGATGCCAGCCGCCGGTCCACGGTTACGGCATCCGCGCTGCCGTGCTGAGGGGACAACAAATGCGACAACGCCTGCGCCGCCACTGCGACAGAAGCGGCGATAAGCGGCGTTACCGGATAGTAAGCTGGCAGATTTCCTTCGCCGGTAACAGAAAGCGCGGCGGGCAGGGATTCGACACCGGTCAGCTGTGCGTAAAGTTCGCGGGTTTTTTCCCGGATGATCTCACTGGACATGCTGGAACTCCTGAGTGCGGGGCAACTGTTTTGAGATATTTGTATTTACAAATTTATAACATTTTGAACAGTGTGCGCCAAATAAGGGAGTGAGTAGTTAAGAATTAAGCGGTTTATCCCGGTGCCCGCAACAGAATGCTCCTAAAACACCCGCAATCTACGCACCAAAACAGCGCACTTTAAACGCTTTAAACCGGCGTTTTTGAAAATACCCTCAGCCCCTGACACTCGGGGGCTGAGCGGTGTGTGATGTGCTTACTTTTACAAGCAAAATATTAGCTGAATGCATTCAATTTCTTATACTCGGCATGTGAATTTTACGTTAGCCTTAGGGTCGAAATTTTTGAACACCGCGGGGGCGGCGCCCTGAGGCGATGCCCCCAGATTTTTTGCCCAGTACAGGAAACGATTCTGGCATGGAACGAAGAGCATTTATTCAAGCTTCAATGGCATTCGCCGCCTGGTGCGGTGTGCCGGCTATGTCCACACTGTTCACCCGTTCCGCTGAGGCGGCAGAGGCGAATGTGGCTGACGGTGGCGAACTGCCATTTGATTTCAACGCCCTGCAAAAGATGGCGAAGGACTTAGCAGACAAACCTTACGGCGGTGCGCCGCTTCCTTTACCTAAAACGCTGGCCGAGCTGACGCCGCAGGCCTACAACGCCATTCAGTATGATCACGCCCATTCGCTGTGGAACGGTCTTCAGGACCGGCAGCTGGACGTCGAACTGTTCCACGTCGGCATGGGCTTCAAACGCCGTGTGCGCATGTATTCCGTCGATCCGGTTAAACATCTGTCGCGCGAAATCCATTTTCGCCCTGAACTTTTCAACTATCACGATGCGGGTGTAGATACCAAACAGCTTGAAGGTTTTTCCAACCTCGGGTTCGCCGGTTTCAAGGTCAACAAAGCGCCGGAACTGACGCGTCGTGACGTGGTGTCTTTCCTGGGGGCGAGTTATTTCCGCGCGGTGGATGATACCTATCAGTACGGTCTTTCAGCGCGCGGTGTGGCGGTGGATACCTTTACCGATCAGCCGGAAGAGTTCCCGGATTTCACTGCCTTCTGGTTCGATACGCCGAAACCGGGCGACACCACATTCACGGTCTATGCGCTGCTGGACGGCCCGAGTATCACCGGTGCCTACAGGTTCGTGATCCACTGCGAACCGACCCGCGTGGTAATGGAGATCGAAAACCATCTGCATGCCCGTGAAGACATCAAACAGCTGGGCATCTCACCGATGACCAGCATGTTCAGCTGCGGCACCAGTGAGCGTGGCCGCTGCGACACCATCCATCCGCAAATCCATGACTCCGACCGCCTGCAAATGTGGACCGGCAACGGTGAATGGGTTTGTCGTCCGCTGAATAACCCGAAGCGTCTGCAATTTAACGCCTTTGCCGATAACAGCCCGAAAGGGTTTGGCTTGCTGCAACTCGACCACGAGTTCAACAATTATCAGGACGTGATTGGCTGGTACAACAAGCGGCCAAGCCTTTGGGTGGAACCGGTGGGTGACTGGGGGAAGGGCGCCGTTAACCTGATGGAAATCCCGACGACCGGCGAAACGCTGGATAACGTCGTGTGCTTCTGGCAGCCGGAAACCCCGGTCAAAGCCGGTGCAGAGTTCAGCTTCAGCTATAAATTGTTCTGGAGCGGCACGCCGCCGCACCGCAGCCCGCTGGCGAATGTGCTGGCGACCCGTACCGGTATGGGTGGATTCCCGGAAGGCTGGGCACCAGGGGAAAACTATCCGGCGGTCTGGGCGCGTCGTTTTGCCATCGATTTTGTGGGCGGAGAGCTGAAAGCCTTTGCGGATAAAGGCATTGAGCCGGTGATTAACGTCTCTCACGGCAAAATCCAGAATATCGAGATTCTGTATGTGCAGCCGTTCGACGGTTACCGGATCCTGTTTGACTGGTATCCGGATAGCGATTCTGTCGCACCGGTTGAGCTGCGTATGTTCCTGCGCTCCGGCCAGACCGCGCTGTCTGAAACCTGGCTGTATCAGTATTTCCCGCCGGCGCCGGAAAACAGGAAGTATATCGACGATCGCACGATGAGATGATCCCCTTTATCCTCCCTGCAACTCGCAGGGTTGTGGGGATTCATCATTCCAGATAACAGAAAGCCCCGATTCGCTCGGGGCTTTTTGCTTTTCTACTGTCTTGTTTATGCAGAAGAACCGGACACAGGATCTGCATGGGGTAAAACAAGAGCACTGCGCTGACTAAGGCGGAGACGGCAATCAGAACGCCTTGACCAGCATGCCTGTTTGCGGCTGTTGCTGAGGATTTCTCAGCGCCGCGTCGAAAGATTTTTCGACTTCTTTCAACTGTTGCAAGAATTCGTGTGGCGAGAACTCGTGTGGTTTGCTGCTCATATAGGCCAGGGCCAGTTCTTTGGCGTTGTAACGTTGAAAGTTATACATGCTGTTCCTCATTCATTTCAGAAGTTAGTAAAGGTGTGGCTAACAGCAAGCTGGCTGACTTAAAACGACGGACCTTTGCTTACGACGTGCTGCCAATGAGGTGCATTTTACGGGAAAGATTGATAAGTGAAAGCCGGTGGTGTTTATGCATTTGATAGTTGAAACCTAACAAAGGCAGTCATATTGGTTGTGAAGTCGAATAGTCTATTTTGGTGATTAATTCATCAGTAGACTATATTTTTCGTGGGGATAAATCATCCTGATAACAAATAAAATTTCTTTGCAAGTCATGCTGTTAATGTGAATTAAAAGGGTGGGCGAACCGGGCTGACTGCGTTACCTTTGAATGAGTCATTCACATCAACATTGTCTACGAAAAGAGGTTTTTATCATGAGTAAATTTATCTTTTCTTCGCCAGGAAAATACGTTCAGGGAAGCGGTGTGCTGGATGAGTTAGGGGAATATTTACCGGCGCTTGGCGGCAAATCTTTCCTGATTGCTGATGACGTGGTCTGGGGCATTATCGGTGACCGCGTCAAGGCATCACTGAAAAAGGCGCAGGTCGAATTCCACTACGAGCGTTTTAACGGTGAAGCCTCTGCCAGTGAAATTACCCGTCTGGCGGGCATTGCGCGTGATGCCGGAACGCAGGTGGTGGTCGGTCTCGGTGGCGGTAAAACCCTTGATACTGTGAAAGCCATTGCCGATGAGCTTAAGCAAAACGTGGTGATCGTCCCGACCGTTGCCTCTACCGATGCGCCATGCAGCGCGCTCTCGGTGATTTACACCGATGAAGGTGTGTTCGAATCCTACCGTTTCTACAATAAAAACCCGGATCTGGTGCTGGTTGATACCCACGTCTGCGCGCAGGCACCGGTACGTCTGTTCGCCTCCGGTATCGCCGACGGCCTGGCGACCTTTGTCGAAGCGCAGGCAGTATTGCGTTCCCATTCACATTCAATGGTGGGCGGTGACCCGACCATTGCCGGCATGGCGATTGCCGAAGCCTGTGAAAAAACGCTGCTGACCTACGGCTACAGCGCCTATACCGCCGTCGAGCAAAAACTGGTCACGCCCGCAGTGGAAGCCGTCGTTGAGGCCAACACGTTGCTGTCGGGTCTGGGCTTCGAAAATGCCGGTCTTGCAGGCGCACATGCGATCCACAACGGTTTTACGGCGATTTCCGGTGATATTCACCACCTGACGCACGGCGAAAAAGTCGCTTATGGCACGCTCACGCAGATGGTGCTGGAACAGCGTCCGGACGAAGAAATCGCGAAGTACGTGCGTTTCTACCGCGCGATCAAAATGCCGACCACGCTGAAAGAGATGCATCTGGAAAACGAAACTTTCGCCAATCTGGTGAAAGTGGGTGCGCTGGCTGGCGGGGAAGGCGATACGCTCGGCAACCTCAATCCCAACCTGTCGCCGGAAGACGTCGCCAGTGCGATTCTGGCCGTGGATGCGTTCAGTAAGTCTGTGAAGTAAGTTTTTCTGTCCTCCCCCCGTGAAGGGGGAGGACGTCAGGTTCATTAAACCCGTTCCATCACCCAGGGCAACACCACAGGCAGCTGCGAGAGCAGATACAGCACCAGCCCGATAAATGCACCGACCAGCGTGCCGTTGATGCGGATAAACTGCAAATCCTTGCCGATGTTCAGCTCTATCTGGCGGGACATATCACGCGGATCCCAGCCTTTGACCGTATCGCTGATGTGGCGGGTGAGGAATGCGGCGAAGTCCGGCGCGACTTTCCCGGCGATGGTTTCCATTTGCAGATTCAGCGATGACCGCAGTTTTTCATCCTGCGCCAGCGCGTTGCCCAGCCACTGGCCGGACTCGGTGACTTTGGCCAGTACCCGTGAATCCTCGTTTTCTAAATCTTCCTTCAGCCAGTTTCGCATATCACCCCACAGTTGCAGCACGTAGGCGTTCAGCTTCTCGTCATCTTTCAGATACTGTTTAATTTCTTCGGCTTTCTGCGCGGTCGCCGGATCGTTTTGCAGTTTCCATATAAAGCTCTGTACCGAGCGGTCAAACCCTTTGCGGAAGGCGTGGGTTTTGTCGTTACCCATATCGTCGAGCACCGAATTCACCGCATTAGATACCATATCCGCGCCGTTGCGCCCCAGCCAGCCGGTCGGCAGCAGCCTGGCAGTCATCGGATGTTCGCGCTTCATCCAGCCTACGATCTGCGCAGAAATAAACGTCCGGGTGCTGTCTTTGGCCAGCAAAATCTCCAGCTGATCCATTGCCTGATCCAGCAATTCCTGATGGCGGCCATTTTTGGTCAGACTTTCCAGCAGCGTGGCAATGGAGGCCGACAGGTCGATTTTGTCGATCACACGGTAAATTGCGCGGCGAATGAGCTGTGCGATGCGCTGGTCATCGGTGACATCCAGAAAGCCACGGATCAACTTCACCGCATATTTGGCGAAACGCTGCGCGTTCTCCGGCGCATTCAGCCAGTCGGTAAGCATCTGTGCCGGATCATGCTGGCGGATCAGGTTAATGAGGGTGGCGGGTGCGAGGAATTTCTCCTGCACAAAGACCGCCAGATTGTCGGCGATTTTGTCTTTATTCCGGGGGATGATCGCCGTATGCGCGGAAACAAACGGCACCGGCACGCGGCGAAAGAGTGCCACGACGGCGAACCAGTCGGCCATTGCGCCAACCATCGCTGCTTCGGAAATGGCTTTAAGCCCTGAAACCCAAAAGTTCGGCGGCAAAAAGAGGGTGATGACAAACAAGGCCGCAGCAATCAGCAGCAGCCCCAGTGCGTTACGTTTACTTCGGCGAAGCTCTTGTTCTTTATCCATTGCCCCAGTGTAGGAAGCGAAAAGCGGGCTGTCAGCTTTTTTTCCGGATGTTACAGTAAGTTGATAAAATGAGAATTATTCTTGATATGACACAAGGTCTCATTAAACTGCCTGCAATCCGTTTTCAGGCATCCACAATGAGAGCATTTCATGGAGTTGTTACGCGTCGTTTTTAAGCAGTATCGCTGGCCGTTTTTAGGCGTCATGTTGCTGAGCCTGCTCAGCGCCGTACTGGGCATTGGCCTGATCGCTTTTATCAATCTCAAACTGATTGAAACGACGAACGCTTCGCTGATGGTGTTACCGCAGTTTCTCGGATTGCTTCTGTTGCTGATGGCGGTCACGCTCGGCTCGCAGCTGGCGCTGACCATTCTCGGGCACCACTTCATCTACCGCCTGCGCGGGCAATTCATCAAACGTATTTTAGATACCGATATTGAACGCATCGAGCAAATCGGCAATGCGCAACTGCTTGCCAGCCTCGGCAGCGATATTCGTAACATCACATTGGCGTTTGTGCGCCTGCCGGAGCTGGTGCAGGGGATTATCCTGACCATCGGCTGTGCGGCGTATCTCGCGTGGCTGTCGCCGGAAATGCTGCTGGTGACGGTCATCTGGCTGGTGATCACCATTGTCGGCGGCTTCAAACTGGTCTCCCACGTCTACAGCCATCTGGCCAAAGTGCGTGATGCGGAAGACAAACTGCAAACCGATTACCAGAAAGTGATCGAAGGGCGTAAAGAGCTGGCGCTCAACCGCGAGCGCGCGCGTCATCTGTTTGATGATGTCTATCGCAAAGACGCTGAAGAGTACCGCCACCATATTATCCGCGCTGATACCTTCCATCTAAGCGCCGTAAACTGGTCGAATATCATGATGCTGGGCGCGATCGGCCTGGTATTCTTTATGGCCAATACGCTCGGGTGGTCGAATACCGACGTCGCCGCGACCTATTCCCTGACGCTGCTGTTCCTTCGCACGCCAATGTTGCAGGCGGTGGGCGCACTGCCGACGTTACTCAGCGCTCAGGTAGCGTTCGGTAAACTGAAAGCCCTGAAGCTTGCTCAATATGATGAAGCCTTTACGCCGCCGTTAGCGCCTGCGCGCTGGCAGACCCTGGAACTGCGCGATTTGGTCTTCCGCTATGAAGGCAAAGAAGAAAGTGCCGGTTTTGGCGTCGGGCCGCTCAATCTGACCATCACGCGCGGTGAACTGGTGTTCCTGATAGGCGGCAACGGTAGTGGTAAATCGACCATGGCGATGCTGCTGACCGGTCTCTATCAGCCGCGTTCCGGGCAAATTCTTCTCGACGGCGTGCCGGTCACGGCGCAGAACGTCGAACAATATCGCCAGATTTTCTCCGCCGTGTTCACGGATTTCCACCTGTTTGGCCAGCTGATGGGCCCGCAGGGCCAGACGCCGGATCCTTTGCTGGTGGAAGACTGGTTGCAACGCCTGAAAATGAAAGAAAAACTCCAGATAAACGGCAACGAAGTGACCAATCTGCAACTCTCCGCCGGGCAGCGTAAACGTGTCGCGCTGTTGCTGGCCGCAGCAGAAGGGCGTGATTTCCTGTTGCTCGATGAATGGGCAGCCGATCAGGATCCGCAGTTCCGCCGTACGTTCTACCGCGAACTTTTACCGCAGCTGCGCGACATGGGCAAAACCGTGCTGGCAATCAGCCACGATGACCACTATTTTGAACACGCCGATCGTCTTTTGGAAATGCGACAGGGTAAACTTAAAGAGCTGCACGGGCAGGATCGCGCTGACGCCAGCCGTGATGCAGTCGCACAAATCGGCCTTTAAGCGCCGTTTTCTGACATAAAGGAAAAGTCATGAACTGGAATGAAGTGATGGTATGGGGCATCAGCGGCGTGGTGTTGGCCGTGTTGATCAGCCTTTTACGTAAAAAGGGCAAAATCGGTCGCCTGCCCGGTATCATCCTGTTTTTAGTGCTCATTATCGGCGGGAATATTTTATGGAACGCTGTGATCAAACCGCGCGTCATCGGGGAAAGCGAAGAGCAGAAAATCGATCAGGCGCTCGCTGAACTGCCGCTGTATGGCACCATCAAAGCGCAGGAGCCGGCGCTGTACGCACAGATCCGCAGCAATATTCTCAAGATGAAAAAAGACGGCAAACCCCAGCAGGAAGCCATTGATACGGTCAAGCCGATGGTGTCCGAACTGCTGTCGAAACGCATTGTTCATGCGCCAGATGCCGCCGTGAATGCGGCCATGCAGGTCAATCTTGAAGAAATGCAAACTCTGCTGGCGCGCAAAGACGGCACCTGCTTTAAGTTTCTCTATCCGCAGGTCAGCGGCGGGGTGAATACGGCAGAAGTGCTGCCACCGGCGCTGTTTAGCAAAGATCTCAGCACCATGAATGATTTACTGCTGGCGACCGGCCCGCAACAGAGCGAATTTCCTGCTGCGGTTAGCACAGAAAAAGTCATTCTGATGATGGCACCGGTGCGTCAGGCGCTCGGAAACATGTACGGCGACCAGTTGCAGATGTTCAGCGACCTGACTAAGCCGGACGTTGATCGCGAGAAAGTGTGCGAGATTTCCATCAGCCTGTATTCCGGCATTCTGGCCCTTCAGCCAGCGGACTCTGCGGCGATCCTGCGCCAGATGTTAGGCAAACCCAACTGATCCGCACGGACAGTGCGCGTCCGCGTGCTGTCCGCTTAATGAACCCGGCTGACAAACAGATAATCCCTACTACTTTTCCCATTAAGAACAGGTATTCTTAGCCGCAGAGTCAAAAACAATAATTCCCCGAACTTCCGGAACCCTTTTTCTATGCAAAAATTTTTAAGAATGCCGCTGTTACTGGCATTGTTGTCATGTCTGATGATGACGCCCGCGCTGAGTCAGGCTGATGAAGCTACCGGGCAATCGGCGGCGGCTCAGCCGGTTAAAGTGAACGCCAGCACGGCGTTGCCTGCGCTGCAAAAACGTTTGGACCAGCTGAAACAACAGGTCTCGGCGGCCAAAACCGACAAGAAATTCACCGGCCTGAACGACGGCGCGCAAAAGCTTGCCGAAGACGCCGACAAACTGGCCGTGGCGCTGGCACCGCAGCTCGAAGAGGTGCAGGCGCAGCTGGACGTTCTCGGCCCGGCACCGGCGGCAGGTACGCTGACCGAAACCCCTCAGGTGATCAGCCAGCGTAACAAGCTCAACAACAGCAAGACGCTCCTGACCACGCAGATCGAACAAACCAAAGGCATCGCCACCGGTGCACGAAACCTGTCTTCCCAGATTTCTGGCATGCGCCGTGATGCGCTGAAGACCCAAATCGCGCTGAACACCGGCAGCGTTCTTGGCGGCAATTTCTGGTCGCCGCTGATTACGCCTAATGATGACGATGCCGCGCGTTTCGATGATTTTGGTTCACAGGTGCATGACGCCTGGACACAGGCGTGGAGCGAAGACTGGCGGGCAGGCACCGGTATTTATCTGTTGCTGGCGCTGGTGATTGGCCTGTTTGGACGCAAGTTGCTGGACCGTCCGATGAACTGGATCCTGCCGCGCTGGTTGCCTCACGGACGTTTTCGCCGCAGCTTCCTCGCGTGTTTCACCACGCTGAGCACCACTTTTACGCTCGGCATCAGCGTGCAGCTTCTGTGTTACATCTTCACGCGGCTGCCCGACACGTCGCAGTGGGTGAATGAGTTTGCCGAACAGCTGGTCGAGCTGACCTATTTCTCCGCTGTGATCGCCGGTCTGGGTATCGCGCTGCTGTCGAACAGCCATCCGTCATGGCGTTTGCCCGGCATTGCAGATCCGCTGGCGAAAACGCTGGGTTCATTCCCGATCCTGCTGGCGTCCTTTATTTTCCTGTTCGGGATTATCGAACAGCTGAATAATCTGGTCGGCGCGAGCATTGCCGCCACTTTGTTTGGCAACGGCTTAGCGGCGTTGCTGGTGGCGCTGAACTGTCTGATTGCGCCGGTTCGTGTGAACCGGATGCGCCGCAAAATGCGCGCCGACGGCGAGCAGACGGAAGCGCGTTCAACGATCGCAGGACTTATCCATCTGCTGATAAGCCTCACGGCATTCGTCATTCTTATCGCGTTGCTGATTGGTTACATTCCTCTCGCGCGTTTCGTGACCTTCGAACTGCTGTGGATCGGTCTGGTGGTCAGCAGCCTGTATCTGCTGATCCACTTCTGGGTGGATTTATGTGAAAGCGTATTTTCTGACACCACACACAGCGGCAAAATCCTCAAAAGCACGCTGAGCGTTAACGATCGCCATCTGTCGCTGGCGGCCACGCTGTTCTCGGCAATAGGTAAAACCGCACTGTTGCTGATGGCCGCCGTCGCGCTGCTCAACGGGACTTTCGGGACGACCACGCCGCTGGAGTTGCTCAGTAAAATCGTCGACATGTGGGGCGGTAAAGGCCTCGAAAGCCTGAACATTATTCCTGCTCACGCCGTGAATGCCGTGCTGTGTCTGGTGGTGGGCTGGTACGTCCTGCGCTCTGCCAAACGCTGGCTGGATAATGATTTTCTGCCAAAAACCATGATGGATCGCGGTATGCGCGCCTCGCTGGTGACGCTGTTCACCAACGTCGGTTACGTGCTGATCATCATGTTGACGCTGTCGTCGCTGGGTATCGAATGGAACAAACTGGCGTGGATTGTCAGCGCCTTGTCGGTCGGTATCGGTTTTGGCTTGCAGGAAATTGTGAAGAACTTCATCTCCGGCCTGATCCTGCTGACCGAACGTCCGGTGAAAGTGGGCGATTTGATCAGCATCAGCGGTGTGGAAGGGGATATTCGTCGGATCAACGTCCGCGCCACGGAAATTCAGCTCAGTGATAAATCTACGGTCATTGTACCGAACTCGCAGCTCATCTCGCAGAACGTGCGTAACGCCACCATGGGTAACGCGCAGGGCGTCGCGACCATCGTGCTGACCTTCCCGCTGGACATCGATCCTGAACAGGTCCGCACACTGTTACTGGATGCCTACAACCTGCACGAATCCATTCTGGAAAACCCGCCGCCGTCGGTGAGTTTCAAAGAGCTGGGCCCGACCGGCATTGTGTTGAGCGTCACCGGCTACGTCAACAGCCCGCGTATGGTGGGCGGCACGCGCAGTGACTTGTTGTACGAGATTTTGAAAATGCTGCGTGCCGCGGAGATCAGTTTGAGTCAGACGCAGACCATGGTGCTGGAGCAGCCGTTGGCGAAGATCGCAGCGGCTGAGGATGAATCCTAGTTTAACTCTTAAACTGCTTTGCTCCTCCCCCTGCGAAGGGGGAGGCCGGGAGGGGGTATAGCTGGCAATAAATTTGTTAAAGCACACTTAACTTATTGATTTTGCATTAATACCCCACCCCAACCCTCACCGTTATAGGGAAGGGAGCAGAACGAATCAATTTTAATTTGTCTTTGTTTTTTTGTCTTGATGAACGGTCAGGTTATGACCTGAAAAGCCGCCCGCCGTCGCCCCCCGATGCCTATGCATCAAAAGATACACCGCCGGTACCACCAGCATCGACAACAGTGGTGCGCTGAGCATCCCGCCGATCATCGGCGCGGCGATGCGCTGCATCACTTCCGAACCGGTGCCGCCGCCCCACATAATCGGTAATAAACCGGCCATTATGGTCGCAACGGTCATGGCTTTTGGCCTGACGCGCAGCACCGCCCCGTGGTGAATGGCGTCGCACAGTTCAGCTTCCGTCAGTTCGGTTTTGCCTTTCAGCTGGTGCTGCACCGCCTGATTCAGATACAGCACCATAATCACCCCGAATTCCGCCGCTACGCCAGCCAGCGCGATAAAACCTACGGCGGCAGCGACCGACAGATTGTAACTAAGCAGATACAGAAGCCAGACGCCGCCGGTAAGCGCGAAGGGAAGCGTCGCCATGATCAACAACGCGTCCCGCACGCTGCTGAAAGTGACGTACAACAGCACGAAAATGATTGCCAGCGTAAACGGCAGAACAACTTTCAGCTTAGCCGTCGCGCGCTCCAGATACTCAAATTGCCCCGACCAGCTCACCGTCACTCCCTCCGGCAGTTTCACCTGCCGATTGACCGCCTGCTGCATCTCTTCGACGGCGGATTTCAGATCACGGCCTCGCAGATCGACGTAAATCCAGTCCGACAAACGGGCGTTTTCGCTTTTAAGCATCGGCGGACCGTCGGTGATGTTTACCGTCGCCAGTGCCGAGAGCGGCACCTGTGCGCCGGAGGCGGTCAGCACCGGTAAATCGCGCAGCGCCTGCACGTTGTCGCGCAACTCACGCGGATAGCGAAGATTAATCGGATACCGCTCGCGGCCTTGCAATGTTTCTCCGATATTTTCACCCCCCACCAGAGTGGAAACTAACGATTGCAGCTCAGCCACCGTGACACCGTAACGTGCCGCCTGCCGCCGGTTGATATCAATATCGACATAGCGCCCGCCTTCAAGTCGTTCCGCCAGCGCGGAGGTCACGCCCGGCACGGTTTTGACGATGTGCTCAATCTGCTGCGCCACGGCCTCGATTTGTGCGATGTTATTGCCGTTCACCTTGATGCCGACCGGGCTTTTGATGCCGGTCGCCAGCATATCCAGCCGGTTACGGATCGGCGGCACCCAGACGTTGGCGATGCCCGGCAGCTTCACGGCATTATCCAGCTCACTGATAATTTTGTCCGGCGTCATGCCTGGCCGCCACTGGTCGCGCGGTTTAAAGCGGATAGTGGTTTCAATCATGGTCAGCGGAGCGGGATCGGTGGCGCTGTCAGCGCGTCCGGCTTTGCCAAATACGCTGGCAACTTCGGGCACGGTTTTGATCAGGCGGTCGGTTTGCTGTAGCAGGCGCGCGGCTTCGCGGGCGGAAATACCCGGCAGCGTGGACGGCATATACAGCAGATCCCCTTCGTCGAGCGCAGGCATAAATTCGCTCCCAAGCTTTGCCAACGGATACAGCGACACCAGCAGGAACAGGCCGCTGAAGACCAGTGTGGTTTTCGGGCGTTTCAGCACCGCCGAAAGCACTGGCTGATAGGCCGCAATCAGCCAGCGGTTGATTGGGCTGGCGTTTTCATCGGGAATTTTCCCGCGAATGAAATAGCCCATCAGTACCGGCACCAGCGTGATCCCAAGCCCGGCGGAAACCGCCATCGCGTAGGTTTTGGTGAACGCCAGAGGTGAGAACATCCGGCCTTCCTGCGCTTCGAGAGAAAACACCGGAATAAACGACAGCGTGATGATAAGCAAACTGCAAAACAGCGCCGGACCGACTTCCACGGCTGCGCGCTCCGACACCTGCCAGTAATCGGCAGACGTCGGCTTTTGCCCCGGATGGTCGTGCCGCCATTGCTCGAGCACTTTGTGCATATTCTCTATCATCACAATTGCCGCATCGACCATCGCGCCGATGGCAATGGCGATACCGCCCAGCGACATAATATTGGCGCTGACGCCCTGATAGTGCATGACGATGAAGGCGCCGAGAATGCCGAGCGGCAGAGTGATGATCGCCACCAGCGCCGAGCGGAAGTGGAACAGGAACAGCGCGCAAACCACCGCGACTACCGCAAACTCTTCGAGCAATTTATGTGACAACGTCACAATGGCGTTTTCGATCAGCGGCTGGCGGTCGTAGACCGGCACGATTTCTACCCCGGCTGGAAGAGTGCGCGCCAGTGCGTTTAGCCGCAACTTCACTGCTTTGAGCGTTTTCAGCGCATTCTTGCCCGAGCGCATAACGATCACACCACCCGCCACTTCACCTTCACCGTTCAGCTCCGCCACGCCGCGTCGCAGCTCAGGGCCGGTGCGCACGGTGGCAACGTCAGAAAGCAGTACCGGAATGCCGTTGCTGGCTGTCACCACCACGTTATTGAAATCCTCCAAACTTTTCAGATAGCCGGAGGTGCGCACCATATATTCGGCTTCACCCATCTCCAGCAGCGAGCCGCTGCTTTCCTGATTGGCGCTTTGCAACGCCGCCACCAGCTGCTGATGCGTCACGCCACGGGCGCGCATGCGCTGCGGATCGGCGACTACCTGATACTGGCGTACCATGCCGCCGATGCTGGCAACTTCCGACACGTCAGGCACGGTTTTCAGGTCATAGCGTAGCGTCCAGTCCTGCAACGCGCGCAGCTGTTCCAAGCTGTGTTTACCGGTTTTATCGACTAACGCGTATTCGTAAATCCAGCCGACGCCGGTGGCATCCGGCCCGAGCGACGCTTTTGCACCGGACGGCAGCGCAGACTGCACCTGGCTGAGGTATTCCAGCACCCGCGAACGTGCCCAGTAAGGATCGGTGCCGTCGTCGAACAGCACGTAAACATAGGCGTCGCCAAACATCGAAAAGCCGCGCACGGTTTTTGCGCCTGGCACGGAGAGCAGCGTGGTGGTGAGTGGATAAGTCACCTGATCTTCAATGATTTGCGGTGCTTTACCGGGATAGCTGACGCGCACAATGACCTGCACGTCGGACAAATCTGGCAGGGCGTCAAGCGGCGCTTTCTGCAATGACCAGATGCCCCAGACCGCCATCATCAGCGCGGCCAGTAAGACCAGCAGCCGGTTGCGCAGCGACCAGCGGATCACGAAAGCAATCATAAATGACCTCCGTGCGCAGGCGTATTGTTCCCGGCGGCTGCGGGCTCAGAGGCGGAAGCCGCGGGCAACGCGCTGCGCAGACTGGCTTCGGAGTCAATCAGGAACTGCCCGGAAGTGACGACCCGCTGGCCTTCTTTGAGGCCGGAAAGTACCTCGGTCCATCCGTCACGCGTCGCGCCGGTGCTGATTTCCTGCGGCGTGAAATGCCCGTTGCCGTCGTCGAGTAACACTTTGTTGCGGCTGCCGGTCTGGATCAGCGCTTCCTGTGGAATAGCCAGCACCGGCGTCTGCTGGTCAGCGGCCAGCGTGAGATTGAGATACATGCCGGGGCGCAATTTTCCCTGCGGATTGTCCATCACCACGCGGGCTTTCAGCGTGCGGCTTACCGCATCGACATCCGGCAGAAGCTCACTGACCGTGCCACGAAAGCGTTCATCTGGCTGGCTTTCTGTTTCGGCGGTGACGTTACTTCCCGCATGAACCTGACTGGCGGCTGACGGCGGATAATCCATCACGATCCACACCTGTTTCAGGCTGGTCAGCTCAAACAGCGGCTGGGTTGCGGTGACCTGTGCGCCTTCACGTACGCTCAGCAGGCTAAGGTAACCGTCTTCGGGCGCGGTAATGTCGATGCGCGTCTGCGGCTGGCCGGTGCGGTCAACGCTTTTCAATACGTCTTCCGGCATAAACTGTAACGCCAGCCGCTGGCGGGCAGCGGCGCTCAGGGGGTGATCGCCGAGCTGGCGCACGGCCAGATATTCCTGCTGCGCGGCAGTCCAGTCGGGGATCCACAGCGTTGCCAGTTTCTGACCTTTTTTCACTTGCTGTTGGCTGGCGGAGACGTACAGTTTTTCCACCAGGCCGCTGGCGCGGGCGGCAACGGTGCGCAGGCTGCGCTCGTCGGCGGTGACCGTTCCGTAAACGTTCAGCGGTGCGGAGATCACGCGACGCTGCACGGCTTCGCTGCGCATGCCCAGATTTTGCTGCTGGCGGGCGCTGACCGTCACGCCACCGTCGTCCGTCACTTCATCGGCGTAACGCGGCATCAGATCCATATCCATAAAGGGTGATTTACCGGGTTTGTCAAAACGTTGATCCGGCGTCATCGGGTCGTACCAGTACAGCACTTTGCGTTCGGCAGGAACGGCGGCGGTGTGTGTCGCAGCAGGCTGGCTGTGACGCCCGAGCCAATAACCGCCGGCGAGGGCAGCTATCACGGCCACGGCCAGCAGACTGTAAGTTTTAGCGGATGTCATCAGTGATTCTCCTGTGGCGCGAGGTAGCGCAGGGCAACCCAGTAGCGGGCGACGTCCAGTTCGGCATTGCGTTCCGCCAGCTGGCTGTCGAGCAGACTGCGGCGGGCATCAAGGACATCATTCAGGCTGCTTTTTCCGGCGCGGTACTGTGCCTGAATCACGCTGATGCGCTGTTGTTGCAAGGGTATGACGTCATTTTTTTGCCGCTGCCAAAGGATGCTGGCGGCCTGATACTGCGCGATAAGCGTGGTCAGCTGCGCCTGATGATCGCGCACCAGCTGCGCCAGCCGGTCATTGCTTTCCATCGCCATCGATTGATCGGCGGCGTGATCTTTGTCCTGCCGCGAGGCGGTAAACAGTGGCAAATCGACGGTAAACATCACGCCCGCCATATCGTCGTAGTCGTCGGCACGGTGCGCGTAATAGACTTCAACGCCGACGTCCGGCAGTGCGGCAATCGCCGATTCTGAGGACTTCGACTGCGCGACTTCCGCTTCGCGTCGCGCCTGAAGAATTTCCGGATGCTGACCGACGCTGTCTGCCTGTTGAACTTCAGGCGGCAGCGCGCTGACCGGTGGAACAGCGCCGTTGATTTCAGGCTGATCAATGCCCGTCAGTTGGCTCAGGCGGGTACGGGCCAGCTGGACATCGCGTTGCGCCTGGGTGAGTTTGTCCTGCATGCCGATGAGGGTCAGGCGGGCGTCGAGTACCGAGGCAGGCAGGGCGCTGCCGCTGCTGACCCCACCGCGCTGCACGCCAATCTGCCGCTGGCTTTCATCCACCAGCTTCTGGATTTGGGAGATATTTTGTTCGCCGATCGCCAGCTCCATCCAGGCCAGCGCTGCGTCCCTTTGCAGGCGGGCGCGGATACTTTGGGTCGACGCCGCGATCTGGCGCGATTCAGCACGGAAGGTGTCAGCTTTACGCTCACGCTTACTGCTGCTGACGTAATCCTGCATGATGCCGATGCGCTGCATGGTCATACCTTCGCGGGTAAACCGGCGGTCGTTATTGCCGCTGACCGGCAGGTTTTCGATACCAAATTTCAGCTTCGGATCCGGCAACTGCATGGCCGAATCGGCGCGGTTATCCAGAGCGTTAATCTGATGGCGGCTGGCGGAAAGCTCGGCGGAATAATCCTGCGCGGCGACCAGCGCCTGCGGCAGAGAAACGGGTGTGGCAAAGGCGCCGACCGGCATAAAAGCCAGCAGCCAGTGCCACGTCACCCAGGGGTGACGCGGTAAAATGAACATGGTGGATCTCCCGGTCAGCGTGTCAGCGGCGTCAGCGTCTGTAACTGATAAGCGGACTCAGTTTTGACAAAGGTGAACGCCACCGGCGTACCGGCGGGCAGGGAGTTGGCGCTGATTTCCGGCGGCAGACTGAAATTCATGGTCATCGCCGGCCATTTCAGTGCCGGAATGGCGTGATGAGAAATACCGACGCTGCCGGACTGCCATTGGGTAATCACGCCTTCCGATCCAAACGTCTGGGCATCTGGCATTGTCATTGTGGTGTGATCTATTGGCGCAGTATCGGCAAAGGAATAAGAGGAAATAAAGAAAAGACTAATGAGCGAATATTTAAATAAAACATGCATGGGTAATACTCCAACTGTCATTGGAAACTTTCAATGGAAAAGAATGGCCATTATTCTGGCAAATAAATTTCATTTAATGTCGGATGCGGAAAAACACCCGTGACAGCGGGGGCTATTCTCTAAATCGGCAGAACCGGACTTCAGCAGGAGGGGCGGTGACAGGGGGGGCGATCCAGTCGGCGGTGGTGACGGCGGTACGCGCATCCACGGTGGTCAGGGCGAGTGTCTGTACGACGGGTAAAGCCAGTACCGGTAAGGAACTGCCGTCGGACTGGGTTCTTTCCGGTACGCAATGTTTCTCGCACAGCACCGTCTGGCTCTGCATATGCTCTGTTGAATCAGGCATTTGCATAAATTCATTATGCTGCATCTGCGTATTTTCCACCGGCGGACGCATGTCACACTGATGGCTGGCGAGCGCCAGTTGGGCGTTCAGCATCAGCCAGCATAATGCGAACAGCAACGCACTGGCCCGCTTGCCGGGCAAGCGCAGCGAATGCATAAACTGTGAAATCGCGAAGCGGACTGACATAGCTGAAATATTTTCCGTCGGGAAAGATGCGAATGAGTATATAAGGAATTAAGGCGGGCTGGGAAGCAAAAATAAAATAAAGACGGGATTACATTGTCAGGAAAATTAAAGACAGCGAATAACAGGAGAATATGTTATTCGCTTGTAAAAGTTATTCGGTGATTATTTATAACCAGCCGGATTTTTTCAACTTCCAGTACAACCACACGCAGCCGACAAAGGTCACGCCGAGCGTCACCGGATACCCCCACCAGTCATCCAGCTCCGGCATGTTTTTAAAATTCATGCCGTACAGGCTGAAGATCACGGTCGGGATTGCCAGAATTGCCCCCCAGCCCGCCAGCCGCTGCACCACTTCGTTCTGATGCACCGACACCAGCGCCAGATTTACGTGCATGGCGTTGGAGAGCATTTCGCGCATGTCGTCAGTGGTTTTGATCACCTGATTGGCGTGGTCCTGCACATCGCGAATATAGGCACGCAGGCCTTTTGGCACCAGTTCTTCGTAATGATGGCTGAGTTGGTTACAGATATCTTCCATCGGCACGGCGGAGTTGCGCAGGGAAAGCAAATCACGACGCAGGCGATACACCTGCTGCACAGCCTGCTGGTTAAAGGTGTTCTGGAACATCAGCTGTTCAATGGCATCGAACTGCTCGGTGTACTGATGCAGGATTTCCAGATAGTTATCGACGATGGAGTCCAGGATGCAGTAAAGCGCATACGCCGGGCCTTTCGCCAGCATATCCGGGCGTTCTTCGGCGTGATTGCGTACCTGCAAATAGCTCGATGACGCACCGTGACGGATGGTTATTAGGAAGTTTTTACCCAGAAACATGTGCGTTTCGCCGTACTCGATGGTTTCTTTTACCTTCTGTGCGGTGTGCGCGACGATAAACAGCGACTCGCCGTACTGCTCGATTTTGGGCCGCTGATGGGCGGTCAGCGCATCTTCAATCGCCAGGTCATGCAGGCCGAATTCCTCCTGAACGCTGCGCATGTAGCTGTCTTCCGGCTGCCACAGCCCAAGCCAGACAAAGGTATCCGGCTCTTTCAGCACTTCGCTGATGTCCTCAACGGTCACATCCTGCAACCGCTTGCCGTCGCGATAGGCAACGCTATTGATCACTGAATCACAGCTGGGCTTTTTCTCTTCTGTTGCAATGTCGTTCATTATTTCACCCGATTGTTATTCAGGAAAAAATCCCGCTGATAGCAGGATTTTCAGAGTCTGAACAGAATAGCGTAGTCTGGCGAAAATGCGCTGATCGGGAATCTTAAAAGAGTATGTCACCCATCGGTCGAGCGGCTGATTTCTTCCCAGGCGTCGATATCGGCACTCATCTGTTGTAATTTCTCGCGGACATACATGACGGCGTCGCTGCCGAGCAACAGGGATGCGGGAGGAGCAGGACTGTCGATAAGCCGCAGGATCGCACGGGCTGCCTTTTGCGGATCGCCGGGCTGATGGCCGCTGCGTTTTTCTCGTGTTTCGCGGATCGGTCCGAAAAGCGGATCGTAATCGCTGATGCTGCGCGGCGAGCGCACCATAGAACGTCCCGCCCAGTCAGTGCGAAATGAGCCGGGCTGAATAGCCGTAACCGCGATATTAAAGGGCTTGAGTTCTTTGGTCAGGGTTTCGGAAATACCCTGCAAAGCGAATTTACTGCCGCAGTAATAACTGATGCCGGGCATAGTGATAAATCCTCCCATCGACGTCACATTCAAAATATGACCGGCGCGACGTGCGCGGAACGCGGGCAGGAAGGCTTTTATGACAGCCACGGCCCCAAACACGTTAACGTCGAACTGATGCAGTACTTCACTCAGCGGCGACTCCTCCATGATGCCTTCGTGGCCGTAACCGGCGTTGTTCACCAGCACATCGACCGGGCCGGTTTCGCGTTCGACGATGTCTGCGAGCGGGGCGATCGCGTCGAAATCTGTGACATCCAGGATCCAGCCGGTACTTCGGCCAGGCACCAGTGCATCAAATTCCTGTTTCGCCTGCTGATTGCGCACAGTGCCCGCGACGCGGTGGCCTGCCTTCAGCGCTTCTTCTGCCAGCGCGCGGCCAAAACCGCTGCTGACACCGGTGATAAAAAATAATTTTGACGGGTTCATGATTTGCTCCTTTTTAACGGGAGTTCAAGAGTAGAGTGTGCGAAGACAAATCCCCAGACCGGTTCTTCTGAGATGTTTGCCTAATCCTATGCATCATCTGTACGGGGATAAAATACAGTGTCACACTTCACCCACATCCCGGTTTATCCATCAGGCAAACAGCACATGACCCTCGCCAGCCAAATGACCACGCTTCTCGACCAGCTGACACCGCATGAGGGCTACAACCTCACGCCGTTGGCGGATGTGCGTTTTCTGCGTTCTAACCGCCCGCTGCTGCGCACGCCTGTGCTTTACGAGCCGGGCATTGTGATTGTGGTGCAGGGCAGTAAACGGGGATTTCTGGGTAATGATGTCTATTTGTATGATGCACAGCATTATCTGATGGTTTCAGTGCCCGTGCCGTTCACTATGGAAACGGATGCCAGTGACGTCGAGCCGATGCTGGCCATTTACATGCGGCTGGATTTTCGCGTTGCAGCCGAGCTGTTACTGCTGCTGGAGGCACAGGGTATGCCGGAAACGGAATCACCACGCAGTATGGTTTCCAGCCCGATGGATGACGCGATGCGCAGCTCCGTTTTCAGATTTTTGCAGGTGATGTCTTCACCCGCAGATGCCGTAATTTTGGGACCGGCGATGGTGCGTGAGGTGTATTACCGCGTTCTGACCGGCCCTCAAGGGAAAACCTTGCGCAGTGCGCTGACGATGCAAGGCCAATTTGGCAAAGTGGCGAAAGCGTTGCGTAAAATGCATGCGCAATTTAATTCGCATCTGGATGTCGGGGGGCTGGCAAAAGAGGCGGGAATGAGTGTGCCAACGTTTCACGCTCATTTCAAAACGGTGACGCAGACCTCGCCGATGCAGTATCTCAAATCCACACGTCTGCATCAGGCCAGATTACTGATGTTGCGCCATGAGCTGACCGCGTCAGCGGCCAGCGCACAGGTAGGTTATGAAAGTGTGTCGCAGTTCAGCCGCGAGTTTAAACGTCTTTTCGGGTTGACGCCGCTGAATGAAATAGCGCGGATGAGGCAAAATTTTAGTCTTCCTGCCCCGATTACGCCCTCAGATTTCATTTCATCACACTGAACCGTTACGGTGTCACGCCTGACGTCGTCTGTACTTTCACGTCCGGCGTCGCTGCCGGGCCAAACACGGTGTAGGTCGGTAAATCTACGTTCTGATACGGCTCCCAGCCGCCGCCCAGCGCTTTATACAGCGAGACCAGATCGGTGCTGGTTTTCACTTTCGCCTCGGCGGATTGCTGATGCGCCTGTGCCAGCTGGCGCTGGGCGTCGAGCACGTTGATAAAGGTCGAGAGCCCCTGACGATAGCTGTCGCTCGCCAGATCAAATGCTGTCTGCAAGGCTTCAGTGGTCTGATCCAGACCGCTGACCTGATCCTGATCGGTACGGTAGCTGACCAGCGCGTTATCCACGTCCTGCAAGGCGGTGAGCACCGTCTGGCGATAGTTCAGCGCGGCGTTGGCCTGCTGCGCACGTGAGAGATGCACGCTGGACACCAGACGTCCGCCCTGGAAGATCGGCACGGTGACGGAAGGGCCGACGGAGTAAAAATGGCTGCTCCAGTTATCGAGGTAGCTGGCATCGGTGTTGCGCATCCCGAACTGGCCGGTGAGCGAGATGCTCGGGAACAGCTGCGCAACCGACACGCCGATATTGGCCGTCGCGGCGTGCAGATCGGCTTCGGCTTTGCGTACGTCCGGTCGACGGCGCGCCAGCTGCGAGGGCACGCCAACCGGCACGGCGGCGGGCAGGGTGGGCATCGGTTTCGGCGCGGCAAGTTCGCCATCCAGCGAGCCCGGTGTCTGGCCAAGCAATACTGCCAGCCCGTTCATCGCCTGACGCTCCTGTGCCTGATACTGAGGCAGTTGTGCGCGCAGGGAACCTAACTGGGCACGGGCGTTTTCCACGTCGAGCTGTGGCGAAAGGCCGTTTTGCTGACGGTTTTGCGTCAGGTCCAGCGTCTGCTGCGCGACGTCGATCTGAGTCTGAATCGACGCGGTAATACTTTGCGCACCGCGCAGTTGCAGGTAAGCGCGGGCAACTTCGGCCTCAAGCGACACCAGCGCATCATTACGCTGCTCGATTGACGACTGAGTCTGCGCATTGGCGGCTTCTACCTGACGACGGGTGCCGCCGAACAAATCCAGCTCCCAGCTGGCGTCGAAGCTTCCCTGATACAAATCCACCGGCCTTGTGGCGGTGTCGATAGCGCCTGAGGCTTCAGGGCTGAGATCGTTAAGCTGCGAAGAAGCACCGCTCGAATCCAGAATGCCTTTCAGGCCGAGCTGCTGCCGGGTGACTTTGGCGTTGCCCTGTACCGATGGCAGCCACGCGCCCTTGGCCTGCGTCACCTGTTCGCGCGCACCTGCGATGCGTAACACCGCCTGCTGCAATGAGATATTCCCGGCAATAGCGCGGGTCACCAGACTGTCGAGTTGCGGATCGTTAAATGCTTTCCACCACAGCGGGTTCGGTTCAGAAGGCAGAGCCACAGACGCGCCATCGGCGTCTTTCGGCTTGCTCATATCGTTAAATGCGCCGGGCGTCGCGGTCTGCGGTTTTTGATAGTCCGGGCCAACGGAACAGGCGGTGAGGGCGATCGCCATCAAGGACAGCGTAAAAAATCGGGTCTTCTCTAACTTCCGGGTCGTATTCAACTTAGTGTGCTCCGGCATTACCTTCGCTCTTAACAGGCGAAAGCAGGAAACAAAATGGGATCAAAATAACGGCGACGATGGCGCAATAACCGAACACGTCGATGTAAGCCAGAATGCGCGACTGCGACACCATCTCCTGGTACATCCGCGCGGTGGCCAGCTGCATCGGATCGCCCAGCACATGGGCGAAATCGCGGATGGCGACGGCGCTTTTGCTCACGGCCTGATTAAACTGTTCGTTGAGTGGCGACATGTTGTGCACCATATGCGCGCTGTGCGCCTGCGTTCGCTCGGTCACCCCGGCGGTGGCCAGCGAAATGCCAATCGACCCGGCGACATTACGGAACATGGTGAACAGCGCGGCGGCATCGGCGTTCATCCGTTGCGGAATGGTGATGAACGCAATAGTGGTCAGCGGCACAAACAGGAACCCGAGGCCGATTGACTGCGCGCTACGGAACAGCACCAGCGTTTCGAAATCGACGTTTGGCGTCAGCCGTGCCGAATAGACGAACGACGCAGCCAGCAGGAAGAACCCGAAGGCAATGATGTAACGCGTCTGCACAATCGGCATCAGTTTCAATACCAGCGGGATCGACAGCACGATGAGTATCGCGCCGGGTGACATCACCAGCCCCGAGAGCGTCGCAGTATAACCCAGCTGTTGCTGCGCCAGCTGCGGGATCACCACCGAACTGCCGTAGAGGATCATCGCCATACCGGCCATCAGCAATCCGGCTACCGCAAAGTTTTTATCTTTCAGACAGCGCAGATCGACCACCGGCTTTTTGGCGTACAGCAGCCAGTAAATTGCCCCGACAATCCCGGTCGCTGCCAGTACCGCGAAAGTGACGATAAAGCCGGATTTAAACCAGTCGTCGTCCTCGCCGCGGTCCATCATTACCTGCAAACAGCCCAGCCCCAGCGCAATCAGCCCGATACCGATGTAATCAATGCTCAGTTTGCCTTTGGCCTTACGTTCCCATGGCGGATCTTCCAGCAGCTGATAAATCGCCAGCAGGGCAATAATCCCCACCGGGATGTTGATCAAAAACACCCAGCGCCAGCTGAAATGGTCGGTAATGTAACCGCCGAGCGTCGGGCCTACGACCGGTGCCACGATGATGGCAATCGAAGAGAGACCAAACGCCTTACCGCGATCGGCTGGTTTGAAGTAATCAAGCAGAACCGATTGCTGGATCGGCTGCAAACCGCCGCCGAAGAAGCCCTGCAAAATGCGAAATAAAATCATCTGCCACAGTTCGGTGGCGATCCCGCACAGGAATGAACAGACGGTGAACATCCCGATACAGATCAGGAAGTAAGTTTTACGGCCCATCACGCGGCTGAGGAATGCAGAAATCGGCAATACGATGCCGTTGGCGACTAAGTAGGAGGTCAGTACCCACGTCGATTCATCGTAGCTGGAAGAGAGCGAACCGGCGACGTGCGGCAGCGCTACGTTGACAATCGTGGTGTCCAGAATTTCCATGAACACCGCGATGGTGACAACGGCAGCAACCGCCCAGGGATTGGCCTTGGGTTTCCAGTAACTGCGGTCTTCGGTCATTCGACGGTCACCGTCGGATCAACAGACAGGCCGAGTGGCAGAGGCTGTTTCGGATCCAAACCACTGTCGATAACGATTTTGACCGGTACGCGCTGAACGATTTTCACGTAGTTACCGGTGGCGTTTTCTGCCGGGAAGGCCGAGAAGCGTGAGCCGGTGCCTTGCTGGACGCTGTCAACGTGGCCCTGCAATTTGATATCGGGATACGCATCCACAGTGATTTCGACTTTGTTGCCCGGACGCATGCGCTCAAGCTGAGATTCTTTGAAGTTAGCCGCCACCCAGATGTCTTTAGAAACCACCGAGAACAGCGACGAACCGGCCTGCACCAGTGTGCCGAGCTGCACGTTACGCTTGGTGACGTAGCCGTCGAACGGTGCGCGTACCTGTGCATAAGACAGATTCAGCGTGGCGCTTTCCAGCTGGGCTTTCGCCTGTTCAACCTGTTGCTGACGGGCTTCGACGTTGGTTTCAGCCTGACGAATTTGCAGCTGAACCTGCGCGGCAACCTGCACCTGCGCTTTGGCATTCTCTAAATCCGCAGCGGCAGACCGCACCTGCGCGTTAGAGGAATCGATATTCTGTTGCGTGGTGGCACGCGGATCGACACCGCGCTGACGGCGGAAATCGGCGGTGGCATTCATCAGGCTGGCTTCGGCGCGCGTCTGCTGCGCTTTAGCCTGCGCGAGCTGTGCAGGATATTGCACTTTTGCCAGATCAAACTGTACCTGCGCCTGATGCAGCTGTGCGACGGCCAGCCCGAGCTGCGCCTGCGCCTGATCGCGCTGCGCGGTGGCGTCACGCGGATCAATTTCCACCAGCAGATCACCTTTTCTGACGAACTGGTTATCTTTCACCGACAGGCTTGTCACGTACCCGGCAATTTTCGGCGCGATGGTAACGGCATCGCCTTCAATAAAGGCATCATCTGTATTGACCTGATCTTTGGTCATCAGCCACCAGACCAGCGCGACAATCAGCATGACCACCACGACAATCCCCAGAATAATCAGCGGTTTTTTACCGGGACCTTTACCTTTAGCTTCGGACTCATCGCTGTCTTTAGGGTCTTTTTCATTGTCGGCGTCTTTGCTGTGTCCTTCTCCCGATTTAATCTGGCTTGAATCATATTCAGTGTTTGCGTCATCCGACGCGGAAGGTTTTGGCTGGTTATCGTTTGTCATAATGCTCTTCTGATTATCGGCGGGGCTGACCGGAACAAGGAAATCTTGTTTTAACCTAGATTGTATTGATGTAAATGCAAGTAAATATAGGTCAACAAACCTTTGCGAGAGCACGAAGATCCAAACCATAGGGAAGCTCCGAAAACAGCAAAAGGATGTATAATGCAGACCTGGTGTGTGTATTTTTCAAATAAAGTTGATTTCTGCTTCAGGAACTTCCTGTGATGACTTCCCAAACTGCTGTACTTCCGCGGGGCAAACTATGAGCCGTCCTGCACCTTCTTATAAAGGTCTGACGCGTATTGCGTCACTGGTGTCGTTGTGCGTGGCGCTGATTCTGGTCTGCGTTAAGGTCTGGGCCTGGGCAGCGACCGGCTCGATCGCGCTGCTCACGTCGGCGGCCGACGGGCTGGTGGACGTGCTGGCGTCGATGGTGACGCTGATTGGCGTGCGCTACGCGCTGCGCCCGGCGGACAAGGGGCACCGTTATGGTCACGGCAAGGCTGAAGCCGTGGCGGCGTTTGTACAGGCACTGCTGCTGGGCGCAGCGGGGCTGGTGCTCGGCGGCGAATCCATCGGACGCATCATTAACCCGCAACCGCTGGCGCAGCTCGGTTTAGGTATTTGGGTCATTATCGGCAGCTCGATTGCCGCTACCGGCCTGGTGTTGATGCAAACTTACGTCGTGAAACGCACCGGCTCGACGGCCATTGCCGCTGACCGTGCGCACTACGTCACGGATGTCGCGGTGAACATTGCGGTGCTGGTGGCGCTGATCCTCGAGCGTCATCTCGGCTGGACCCGTTCGGACTCCATCGGCGCACTGCTGATTTCCTTCTATATGATCTGGAATGCGCGCGGCATGGCGGCGGATGCCCTCAAGCAGTTGCTCGACCGTGAACTGGATATTGTGGATCGCAAACGGGTGAAAGCGGCGGTGCTGAGCGTTGAAGGCGTGCGCGGCGTGCATGATATCCGCACCCGTAACGGCGGCGACCGCGTATTTGTCGAGTTCCACGTTGAAGTTGACGGTGCGTTGTCGGTCGATATCGGCCATGAAATCGGCGATGCCGCTGAAATGGCGGTCAGCAAACTGTTTAAATCCGCCGACGTTACCGCACATCTCGAGCCTGATGGCATCGACGATGACCGGCTGGATAACGTGCTGCTCTGAGTTCTTTTGATTATTTTCTAAAATAAAACCCTGCCGGAACAATGGCGGGTTTTTTTTCGTTATTAAATCGCTTGCAATAAATTCTCATTCTGGTTTTTATGGGGGTGATTTAAAAGTATAAATTAAATGACTGTAAATTTTTTAATACTCCTGAGTCATTAAGTTGATATGCAGGGTTATTTAGCTAAGCTAAATATATTATTAATATAATCTAATCTTCCGGGAGTAGATGTGATTATATGTTGCTGTTATGATTTTTCGTCGTATCACTAACTTGTTTGTATTGGGTTTATTAACCTGACAAGATCGTTAATTAAAATCTATGGATGAAGATTATGGGCATGGAGAAAAAAGCACTCGCGCTTTGCATCACACTGGCAATCTCTAATAGTAGCTTTGCTGCTGAAGAAAATATTTACCAAAATAAAGAAGAAATGACTGCGCGTTGTGCAGACTCAGCCAATGTAAACCAGGCAAATCGTTGTAATCCTGACGACCAAAACGAAGAGTGGATTGCTGCGGGTATTTCAGCTGTTGCGCTGGCCGCAGGTGTTGCGATATACAATAATCATAACGAAAGTGGCGAGCATCACGCTGCAGATAGCATTACGCCAATACCAGACCCTGTTCCTGCTCCGACACCAGACCCAACACCAGACCCAACACCAGACCCGACTCCAGACCCAACACCAGACCCGACTCCAGACCCAACACCAGACCCCGTTCCCGATCCCATTCCGGACCCCATCCCGGATCCGGAACCCACAACCATAATTACCACTATCACTGACGACATTAATGGCATCGGTCAGGGTGCCATTGGCGTGCTGATTGAAGGTACCCCAACGGAAACGACTATCAATGCCAACATCACTGCCAAAGACGGCGGGACGGGCATTCAGATAAATGGCGATGACGCGACAGTCACGAACAGCGGCGACTCATTTATTGATGGCGAGGGTTCAACCGGTATTTTTATAAACGGGGGTAATGCGGATGTTACTGCTTCCGGTGATGCCAGCGTTTCTCATGACGGAATTGGTATACGAATTGATGGCAATGATACACGTATTGATTTACACGATGAGGATGGCAATGTTCCGACTCTGGATATCAACAGCGGAGGCCGCTGGGTGGTGCTTAACGGAGACAGTTCGACATTGTCAATTGATACCATCAATGCGGTGGTCCAGGACGAGAACTCTGCTCTGATTCAGGTCACAGGCGAGGGGGCTTCGTTGTCGCTGAGTGGCGATGTTCTGGTTGAGAATGCGGCGCATGGCATTGATATTCTAGGTAATGACAGCAGTGTCTTGACCAATTCACTCATTACCGTGAAAGATGAGGGATCGCAAGGCATTAATATTGCCGGCATGAATTCCAGTTTTACTAATACCGGGGATATTAATGTAAGCCTCAATAGTACCGGGGTGAAGATAGCGGGTGAACAAGCTAAAGTGTTTGTTGATGGCAATATCAATGTGACTTCTGTTAAGGATAGCAGCGATATATTGCAAGGTGCTACCGGAATTGATATTAGCAGCAACAATGCGCAGGTGAAATTGAATGGTTCAGTGGCGCTTAGCAATCAGGATATTGATACCACAACGACGGCAGTGGCGAGCAGATCTCTGCAAGGCATGGTCATCACTGGTAATAATAACGACGTACAAATTACTGGGGCTGTAGATCTCAATGCTGCCGGAAAATTTAAGTCTGGCTTAGACTGGCAAGGTGTGTTGGTTAGCGGAAGTGATAATAATATTTCTATTACCGACGGTGTGAATGTCAGCCTTGATACTAAAGGCGTGAATAATTCGCCGCACATTGTGGGTATCAACGTCGTGGGAGCGAATACTGCCGAAATCAGCGGTACTTCAACTGTCTCCAATCAAAGTAACCGATCAGGCTATACAGAACTGGCCGACATCAGCGCCGGTGGGCGCTTAGTGCTGACTTCTGACTCTTTGGTCAATGTGAATTATGCATTAGTCGGAGCCGGTGTCGTGCCAGAGGCAGGTGTCCTTCAGGCACATGATGCGGGAACCAATATTAATAATCAGGGTGTCATTGACGCTTCCCATGCAGGCTTTGCTGTCATTATGGCGGCGGATAACGGTGCGTCTGTCATTAACAGTGGGACTGTTCTGGCTACCGGGCTGGGAGTGACAGGCTCTAGTGACAAAGCAGCGACTTTGCTGGCGAGAGGGGAAGGGTCTTCGGCTTTAAATAGCGGGACAATAGAAGTTTTATCAAAAGCGTCACCTTCTACTGCCGGTGGTAGCGCTCCGATTTATCCATTGAATGCCTATTATGGCCTCAACTATGCCTTGCTGGCGAATGATGGGGCGTCAGTCACTAACGTTGACGGTGGTGTGATATCAATGGAGGGACGGGCGCTCTTTGGCGTGGCTGCCAGTAAAAATGGTACTGCGATTAATGAGGGCGAAATCCTTTTAGACGGCTTCTTACCTGTTACCGACAGTGAAGGTAACATTACTAGTGAGACCCCCTATATATTAGATAACAAGGCGGCTTACTTCCGCGGGGCCGGATTAGTTGCAGGCAGTGTGAGCGCGGGGTATGGCGATAATGCTACTGCGCTCAATAGCGGCACGGTCAGTATCAATAACTCAGGCTTCGGTATGCTGGCGCTGAAGGGCGGCACGGTAACCAATCAGGGGAATATCAATCTTACCGCTGATGCTGGTGTTGTTAGTGACTCATCGACCAGCCAGTTGATTGGCCTCGGTGCGATGTATGGCGGAAAAGCAATCAATGACACCACCGGTGTCATCAACATCAACACCGATATTGGCCGCGCATTTTACGTCGATTCCGGACAAGGCAGCAGTATTGTCAATAAAGGCACCATCAACTATATGGGGGCGCCTGACGACGGTTCGCACACGGGCAGCACGCCTACGTTGCAATCTTTGCAAGGTTACACCGTTGGTACCAGTGCAAACGGCTCAGCGGGGCAGTTTAACGGCAGCAATATCGATGTTTCCGGGGTGACGGTGAGTACCGGCTTTACCACTGGCACAGCGGCGAAAACTGAAACCTTCGACAATGTCTTCCAGGGCAGCAACATTGCGGGCGCTGAGAACATCCAGTCTGATTCGGTGGTATGGAATGCACAGGGCACACAAGATGCCACTGGCAACGTGGATGTAACCATGACGAAAAATGACTACCGCGACGTGGCTGACGACAGCGTCAGCAGTGTAGCCGGGGCACTGGAAGCCGGTTATTCCAATACGGCGCTTTATCAGTCTCTCAACCTGAAAAGCGCAGCGGAAGTCACTAATGCGATGCGTCAGATTTCTGGCAGTACGGCTACCCGCGCATTTAATGACGCACGGGTGCTGAGTCACCGTTTTGACATGCTGGCGGAAAAAACCGTTGCTGGGGAGAACGGTTTGGGTTTCAACGTGGTCGCCAAAGGCGATCAGCGTGCGGAACTGAGTGGCAACGCACGCTATGACATGCTGGCGCTCAGTCAAACGCTGAACCTGAACAGCGCCCAGTCGCTGAATATGGAGTACGGTATTGCAAGGCTCGACGGCAATGGCGACGTGACTTCTGCGGGTGATAACAGTCTGACCGGCGGCTACAGCCAGTTCTTTGGCCTGAAACACAGCCTGAAATTGGATGAAAATCTGAGCTGGGAAAATGCCCTGCGCTACGATAATCACCAACTGGACAGCAGCCGTTCAATCCGGTACGGCAGCGTGAATGAAGTGGCCAATGCCAGCAATTCACAGCAATATATCGAGATGAAAACCGCACTGACGAAAGGCTATGAACTGCGTGAATCCCTGAAATTTACACCGTCCATTGGTGCCAAACTGCGTCATACCCGCGATGGTAGCTACGGTGAAACCGGTGCGAATGATTACAACCTGAAAATGGATGCGGCCACTGAAACTGCTGTCGATGCTATTGCCGGAATAGAGTTAACGTATATCGGAAAAGACGGTTGGGCGGCGACGGCGAAAGTGGAGGGCGGGCCAAACCTGTCTTATAGCAAAAGCGCGCGCACCGGTTCGGTTCAGGGAGCATCTGGTCAGCAGTTTAGCGTGAATGACGACCAACACGGCGGCGGTATCAACAGTCTGTCGCAGTTGGGGGTCAACTACCGCAATGGCAATAAAGCGCTGGCCGTGGACGCCTTTAACTGGCAGGAAGATGGCATCACCGATCTGGGCATGATGATGAACGTCAAAGTGGATTTCTGATGTAAACCTGTCATAGATGACGTAATTGAAAAAAGCGGCACCCGTTCAGAAGGTGCCGCTTTTTATTTTTACCTTGCTCAGTCAATGCGTCCGCATGCCCGCTGCTGCCATCAGCAGCTTAAAGACCGAGGCGACAGCAAACAGCGCCAGCACGCTGCCCAGCCAGATCATCGCCATCCAGCCGACGCGTTTCCAGAACGGCTGTTTGATGACGGTATCATCGTCCATTTCTCTGATCAGCTTTTTCATTTATCACCTCGCATTCATCAATGATAGCCCTGGTCCGGCGTCACTTTCCCCCGGAAAACGTAGTAGCTCCAGAAGGTGTAGACCAGAATGATAGGGATGATAAACAGCGCGCCGACCAGCATAAAGCCCTGACTCTGCGGCGGCGATGCGGCTTCCCAAATGGAGATCGACGGCGGGATGATGTTTGGCCAGATACTGATCCCAAGGCCGGTATAACCGAGAAATACCAGCGCCAGCGTCAGCAGAAACGGCGTGTGGTGAGCCTGACGGTTTACTGCGCGCAGCATCCACACTGAAACCAGCACCACCAGCACCGGCACCGGCAGGAACCAGAACAGGTTTGGCCGTGTGAACCAGCGGGCAGCGATGTCGCCATGGGTAAGCGGCGTCCAGATGCTGATGATCGCCAGCACCGCCAGCAGGGTGAACAGCAGCGGTTTAACACGGCTGTGCATATTTTCCTGCAACGCACCTTCAGTTTTCATAATCAACCAGGTGCAGCCCAGCAGAGCATAAGCGACCACCAGCCCCAGTCCGCAGAACAGATTGAACGGCGTCAGCCAGTCCAGCGCGCCGCCCGCGTAGGCGCGGTTCACCACAGGAATGCCGCTTATCACCGCCCCCAGCACCACGCCCTGAGAGAACGTCGCCAGCACCGAGCCGCCGATAAATGATTTATCCCACACATGGCGTTTCTCCGCGCTGGCCTTGAAACGAAACTCAAACGCCACGCCGCGAAAGATAAGACCGAATAACATCAGTGTCAGCGGGATCGCCAGCGCGTCCAGAATCACCGAATAGGCCAGCGGAAATGCGCCGAACAGTCCTGCGCCGCCGAGCACCAGCCAGGTTTCATTTCCGTCCCAGACCGGGGCGACGGTGTTCATCATTACGTCACGCTCATGTTCTTCTTTGACCAGCGGAAACAGCAGGCCGATCCCCAGATCGAAACCGTCCATCACGACGTACATCATTACGCCAAAGACGATAATCAAAAACCAAATCAGCGGCAGATCGATACCCATATCAGACTCCTTTACCTTCATCGTCGAGCGACTCTTTGATGGCCGAGAGCGGACGCGCCGGTGTGCGATGCTGCCCCGGCCCGCCATGTTCGCTGCTTTGCCCTTCATGCGCCTGCGGGCCTTTGCGGATAAGCTTCATCATGTAGACATACCCCACGCCGAATACTGATGAGTAAATCACCACGAACAGCAGCAGGCTGATGCTCATCTGCATCGCTCCGTGATTCGATACGGCATCTTTGGTGCGCAGCAGGCCGTATACCACCCACGGTTGCCGCCCGATTTCTGTGGTAAACCAGCCTGCCAGCAACGCGATAAGCCCTGAAGGCCCCATCCATAAAGCAAAGCGCAGGAAGGCTTTATTCTCATACAAATTGCCGCGCCAGCGCAGATACAGGCTCCACAGCCCCAGCACGATCATCAGCATTCCCAGCCCGGCCATGATGCGGAAGGTGTAGAAGATGATGGTTGAGTTCGGGCGATCTTCTTTCGGGAAGGATTTCAGCGCCGGAATTTGCTGTGACAGACTGTGCGTCAGGATCAGGCTGCCGAGATAAGGTATCTCGAGGGCATAACGGGTTTCCTCGCGATCCATATCCGGATAACCAAACAGGATCAGCGGCGTCGGTTCGCTGTCTTTATTCTCCCAATGACCTTCAATCGCGGCGATCTTAGCGGGCTGATATTTCAGGGTATTAAGCCCGTGCGCGTCGCCAAGAAACGCCTGGATCGGCGAGACAATCAGTGCCATCCACATCGCCATCGACAACATGGTGCGCATCGCGGGTGTATTGCGGCCTTTCAGCAAATGCCAGGCGGCAGACGCCCCGACAAAAAACGCCGAAGACAGGAACGCGGCGGTGGTCATGTGCAGCAGGCGGTAGGGGAAGGACGGGTTGAAAATTACCTTAAACCAGTCGACCGGGATGACCTGATTGTTAACGATTTCATATCCCTGCGGCGTATGCATCCAGCTGTTCGACGCCAGGATCCAGAAGGTGGACATCAGCGTTCCGAGCGCCACCATACAGGTTGCGAAGAAGTGTAACCCTGGACCGACGCGGTTCCAGCCGAAGAGCATGACGCCGAGAAAACCGGCTTCGAGGAAGAAGGCGGTGAGCACTTCATAAGTCAGCAGCGGGCCGGTAATACTGCCGGCGAACGAGGAGAAAAAGCTCCAGTTAGTTCCGAACTGATAGGCCATCACCAGCCCGGAAACCACGCCCATCCCGAAGTTCACGGCAAAAATTTTCGACCAAAAGTGGTAAAGGTCGCGATATTCCTCTTTCCTGGTTTTCAGCCACATCCCCTCGAGTACGGCCAGAAAACTGGCCAGCCCGATGGTGATAGCGGGAAATATAATGTGGAAGGAAACGGTGAAGGCGAACTGTATGCGTGCCAGCTCAAAGGCATCCAGACCAAACATAAAACCTCTTTTTTTGCAGGTGAGCCCTTTAACCAATCATAGGTGGTAGAACCAGGGTGGTTAAAATTTATTCAAAATATGGAGTTTATCGGGGAGGAGATTGAAACATGGTGAGGATTTGTATAACAGATACAATATGGTGATGGATATATATAACAGTTCGGATCTCTCCTTCCCCTGCCAAGGGGAGGGTTGGGGTGCGGTATTAATGTAAAATCAACAAATTAAAGTGTGCTTTACCGAATTTAATGGCAGCCATACCTCTTCCCGGCCTGCCCCTTCGCAGGGGAGGCGCAAAGCGCCATAGTTAAAAATGCTGAGAGGGCGCCGCAGGTCGGTGTGAGCCGACGCCCACGATTTGATATTTGAATTTGAAGGCCACTAGTGCTTCGGCTCAGGCAAGGACAACTGTTCTACTCTCTCTATTGCGCTGCGAATTGCGCCAAATTCAATCTCCCCCGGCATATTCCCCATATCCGGCGTGCTCAGACTCCGGTCTATGATCACCGCCAGATCCTCCTCCGTGATCCCCACGGCAAGCTGAGACAGCTGCGTCGGGACGGCGCTTGCCTGTGCGAGTGCAATAGCGGTTTGCAACTCCTCGTCGCTGCGACCTTCCAGCGCCAGCAGGCATAAATTCCCATAGCCGACCAGCAGACCATGCGCGACATAACGGGTCTTGGCGCAGGCAGTGAAGCCTTCGTATAAGGCATGTGCCGCGCCGGTGTGTGCGCCGTTACTCATGATTGAGGTGAGTCCTGCATAGAGGAAAATTGCATCGAGAACCTGCTCAAGCGCGTTGTTCGCTTTGCCTTCCTGCACGGCAAAACAGGCGTCGGCGGCGAAGTGTTCGATGAGGGTGTAGCAAAGTTCGCTGTTGGTGCGGGCAACGCCTGCCAGGCCGGTGAGCTGGGTGAGATCGCTGATGGCGCGATATTCGTACCACTTCGCCAGCGTATCGCCGATGCCCGCTGATAACCAATGCAGCGGGGCAGTGGCGAGAAGATCGGCGTCGATCACCGCAGCCGCCGGGCCGCAGGGGAGAGGGAACATATCGCGAAACTGGCCGTCCTGGTGATAACGAAACGTCAGCGACGTGACGGCGGAACAGGTCCCCGCAATGCTCGGCAAAGTGACCACCGGAATATTGCAGGCAACGCCCGCCGCTTTAGTGGCGTCGATGGCTTTGCCACCGCCGGTGGCGATGATTACTTCCACACCCTGCGTGCGGAAAATGTCGGCCAGCCGGTTGATCTCTTCCTGACAACATTCGCCACTGAAAATTTCGCTGCCAAGATAGCTGACCATCTGCTGCTCCAGCTGATCGGCGACTTTCGCCTCAACGCTGGCAATCGCGCGTTTGCCGCCGACCAGCATGGCGCGCTGGCCCAAACGTCCGCACATTGCGCCCAGATGCTTAATCGCCCCGCGCCCGCGCAGAACGCTGGCAGGAAATACCAAACGGTGGGTGAACATAATAGCCCTCAGAAAACGCAGTGTTTTAAAAAGTATAGAAGGCGCATTGGGGAACGTGACAAATTCAGCGGCGACGCTGGCGGACGGCGTCGTGGGTTTTGCGCAGGGCATCGCGCGCGCCCGGTAACCGCTGGGCGATGCCGATATAAAGGCAATCGATGATCAACAACTGGCTGGTGCGGCTGGCCATGGCGGCGGCGCGAAAACCCAGCTCGCGCCCGCTGGTCAGCAGCACGACGTCAGCTTTGCGGGCGAGGGGAGAACGTCCCCCAGCCGTGATCGCCAGTGTGCGGGCACCGGCGGATTTCGCCTGCATAAGCGCATCAAGAACGCCGGTGGTTTCGCCGGAGTGCGAAATCGCCAGTGCGACGTCGGCAGAGGTGAGCTGACAGGCGCTGACCAGGCTTTCATCGGTGCTGCCGTACGTCTGGGCGATGACGCCAACGCGGCGCAGCTTTTGGCAGAAATCCTGGGCGACCAGCGCCGATGCGCCTGCGCCGTACACATCGATGCGTCTGGCCTGCGACAGCACACTCACCGCCTTTTCCAGCGTTTCACCGCTGAGCAACTGCGCCGTGGCACTTGCACCTTCCACTTCAAATGCCAGCAGTTTATGCAGGATCTGTTTCGGCGTGTCGTCCTCGCTGATGTCCGCCACCAGCGGCTCACCGGCAGGCGCTTTACGTGGAAGTTCGGCGGCTAATGCCAGCCGCAGCGCGGGATAACCTTCGAAGCCTAAGCGTCGGCTGGCGCGCACCACGGTGGCGGTGCTGGTCGCAGCGCGTCTGGCCAGTTCCGCCACGCCGAGACGGGAGATAGCCGGCGGGTCGCTGATGATAAGGGTGATCACCCGCTGTTCCGCCTGTGAAAAACTCCCCTGTAACGCCGCTAAGCGCGACTGTAAATTCATCACGCTCATTTGCTATTTTTCCAGTTCGCGCAGATGGTCATCTTTGCGCAGCGTCATCAGCGCAAACAGGCTGACGATACAGGTCGCGACCACGTAATACGCCGGAATATCCAGATTGCCGGTTTCCTTAATAAGACCGGTGATAATAAGACCCGCGCAGCCGGAGAACACCGCGTTGGATAGCGAATAGGATAAACCGAGACCGGTATAACGCACGCGGGTCGGGAACATTTCCGCCAGCATCGCCGGGCCGGGTCCGGCAATCATGCCGATGGTTGCCCCGGCGATCAGTACCGCAACGCCTTTCACCAGCAGGCTGCTCTCGGGGTTTTGTAACAGGTGCAGCAGCGGGAAGCTGAGGATAATTACCGCCAGCACCGCCGCCATCATCACTTTTTTACGGCCAATTTTGTCGCTCAGCCAGCCGGAAGGGAGGATGGCTATCGCAAAACCGACATTCGCCAATACTGTCGCGACCAGCGCCTGTAAGAACGTGGCGTGCAGCGAGGTTTGCAGATACGAAGGCATCACGACGAGGAAGGTGTAACCACCCGCCGACCAGCCCATCATGCGGCCAATCCCCAGCGCGATGGCTTTGGCGGTGGCTACGGCAGAGGCTTTCTCCGCGGCGGTTTTTTGCGCTTTCACTTCCGGCTTTTTACTCGCCACAAAACTCGGCGTTTCATCGAGTTTTAGGCGCAGCCACAGCGCGACCAGCCCCATCGGCAGGGCGAGCAGGAACGGAATTCGCCAGCCCCACTCTTTCATCTGCGCGTCTGGCAACGTCTGAACCAGGATCGCCACCAGCCCGACGCCGGTCAGTAAACCTAATGAAACGGTGAACGACTGCCATGCGCCGTAGATCCCGCGCTTGCCCTTCGGAGCGAACTCGGTCATCAGCGAGACCGCACCGCCGAATTCACCTCCGGCGAACAACCCCTGAAACATCCGCATCAGCGTCAGTAAGAGCGGTGCTGCGACGCCGATCTGGGCATACGTCGGCAGCAGGCCAATGATGGCGGTGGCGACGGTCATCAGTAAGACGACGGCGATCAGTGTCGGTTTGCGGCCAATGCGATCGCCAATGCGGCCAAAAATAATCGCCCCAATCGGACGGCAGAAAAACGCCAGCGCGAAGGAGGCGTAAGTGAGCAGTAAGCCGGTCAGGCCGGTCTGGCCCTCCAGCGTAAAGAAATTACCGGCGATAAGCGTCGCCAGATAACCGTACACACCGAATTCGTACCATTCGATAAAGTTGCCGACGGAACCGGCGACAAGTGCCCGACGGGACTGACTGGCGCTGGCTACAGCAGGGGAAGTCTGGCTGGTCATCAATAACCTCAGGTCAAAAGCAGAAAAGGGGATGTAAATAATTTTCTAAATTCAGGTGATCATTATGTCAATAATTTTCATGTACCGGACAAAATAAAAGCGAAATCTGTGGGGTTGAACCGAATTTAAAGAGGAATACGCAGGCGAAACAAAACAGGCGATACCCGAAAGCATCGCCTGTCTGTGGAATAAAAGGGGGAGTGAAAAGGGTCAGAGCGTGTGGATGTCGATCCCATCGCCGATGTTACTTTTCTGGTAATAAGCGCGTGGCACTTCTACCTGATACTGTTTGTCGGCGTAAGCGACTTCCAGAATGAAACGCTCGTTTTCATACGATTCTACCGGGATAAACCCGAAGAAACCTTCCGCCACGCTGATGGTGCGCGAAGACGGAACGGCATAACGGTGAACAATCCTTGCTCTGAGCGGCTGCTGAGTGCCAGTTAACATATTCCATACGCGGTTAACGGGTTGCGACAGCGTGTCAAGCACGTCTGAGGCCAGCGAGTTGAGAACGGACTTCTTCATAGTCATGATGAATACCTCGTTGGTCTATATAACCTAATTCTTATAATTATCTGCGGTTAAGATCCAATGATTTTTAACGCTAAGCTTAGTCAGGTTTTGTAAGCCTTTGGCGGATTTAGAAATTACTCCGCCATTGTTTTGCGTCTTTTGCCGGATTTACGTTCTGCTAGCAATAACGGACAGGAAGGGCACATCGCGTGATCTGCCAGATCGTAGCGCAGACAGCACTGTTTACGGTATTGCGGGCTGTCGGGATCGGCTGGGTTTTCCGGGCGCAGCGGCTGGAACAGCGGATTTTTACCGCCCAGGCGCAGCTCACGGGATTCCATCAACGCCATGCCGTCAGAGATATCCGCGTTCGCCAGCTCCGCCTGCTTCACGCCCCAGCCGACGCGGATTGCCGCGTTACTCCAGTAAATACCCGGCTTGAGACCGGAGAATTCTGCCAGTGCTTCACACACCGGGCGCAAATGCTGCTCGATCATTACATCAAACCGCGCCATTGGCTCGGCGGAGGTCAGCGCTTCGCCTTCACCGTCGAGATATATCTGCGCGGGCAATCCTTCTTCCTGCATGCACAAATAGACGTTTTGGGCGGCGATAGGCAGCTGCCAGCCGTGGCGCAGGGAAACGATGACCCAACTCGGCAAAAGGGTGGCGAAATACCATTGTGACCACATTGAGATCCGCGCACGGCGTTTGTCGCACTGCGCAGCGTCGGCAGCGTTGGCATCCAGATAGCGTTTGAGCACGCTGGCGCAACCTTCGGCCGTGGTCAGATGCGACATCGGCACGGCGTTGGTCACCAGCGGCGTCAGCGGTTTGAAGGTGTCCGCCACCCAACTGACGGGCGTATCGCGGAAACTGTCGAGGAGTCTTTGCATTGTCGATGTCGAATGGGATTCGGCGCTATAAATCATGGAGGTAGAGTAGCGAATATTGAAGCGGAATAGTAATGATTTCGATTTAGATTGCACAAAACACCACACCGCGCACACGGCGGGGCGCAATGGCTATGCCCCGCCGTAAAGCTGAGGCTTACAGCACGTTACTTTGCAATACCCACACTGCCGCCTCGACACGGGATTTAAGTTTCATCTTTTTCAGCAGATGTTTAACGTGCACTTTCACCGTGCTCTCGGTGATGTTCAGCCGACGGGCGATCATCTTGTTCGGCAGACCTTCGGCAATCAGCTTGATGATGTCACGCTCGCGCGGCGTCAGTGACTGAATATCCCGGTCGCCGCTTGGACGGCTTTCGCGCAGGCTGGCGGCCAGCACGGGTGTCAGTGCTTCGCTCAGCACCATCTTACCGGCGGCGGCGTTGTGCAGCGCGGTCAGCAAATCTTCCGGCTCCATATCTTTGAGCAGATAACCGTCGGCACCGCGCTTGAGCGCCGTCACGACGTCATCTTCATGATTGGACACGCTGAACACCACTACGCGGCCTGAAAGCGAGGTCTGGCGCATCTTATCCAGTGTATCCAGTCCGTTCATGCCGGGCATGTTCAGATCCAGCAAGATCAGGTCGGGATCGAGCTGTTTCGCCAGTTCGACGCCTTGCTCGCCGTTGCTGGCTTCGCCGATGACTTGCAGGCTGGTGTCGAGCGCTATCAGCTGTTTGACGCCGTTACGCAGCATAGGATGATCGTCAATCAGCAAAATGGTGGAAGGGGTGATGTCGTTCATACTTGCTCCTGGGGATTGATAGGCAGGGCTTCCGGGCGGAAACGCACCACAACTTCAGTGCCGCCGTCCGGGCGCCGGTCAAACCGGCAACTGCCATGTAGGGTACTGGCGCGATCCTGCATGATGATCAGGCCATAATGATTTTGCCGTTCGGCGTTAAGCGCAATGCCCTGACCGTTGTCGCAGATGCGCATAGTGATCTCTCCATCGTCGCAGTGCAGGGAAAGCGAAACCTGCGTTGCCCTGGCGTGTTTGTGCGCATTGTTCAGCGCCTCGCGGGCGATGTGCAGCAGATGTATGCCCTGATTGGCAGGGACGGAACGCGGCGGGATCTGATAATCAAAACCGACCGTCAGTCCCATGCGGCGCGAGAATTCATCTACGGTATGTTGCAGCGCGGCGCGCAGGCCGGGCGTATTGAGCGTCAGGCGGAAGGTGGTCAGCAGTTCACGCAACTGACGGTATGCGGTGCTCAGCTCATCACGCATTTGCTGTAACAGATTCTTGTCATCGTCGGAAAACGATTCGGCGTGCATCTGCAGGCAGGCGACCTGAATCTTCAGGCAAGAAAGCGACTGTGCCAGCGAATCGTGTAGCTCACGGGCAATGGCCGATCGTTCTTCCATCAGCATAAGTTGCTGCTGATGTTCAGCCTGACGCGCCAGCATCAGCGTACTGGTCAGCTGTTCGAGCAGGGTTGTCACCAGCTGTTGCTGATCGTCGTCAAGATGCTGACCCGGTGGCAGCTGCGCCAGCAGCACGCCGTAGTTCTCGCGCTCATCGCGCAAACTCCAACTCAATGATTCGCCGTTTTCATCCGCGTGTTCCCCGACCTTCGGGCTGACCGGCTGGCGCGGCGATGCGTTGCTAAATTCGTTAAAGACTTCGGCGCTGTTGTTCTCATACAGACGCAGCTGAACCCCGCTTAACGGGGTCAGAGACTGCAACTCTTTCAGCACCGGCTCCATGCGCACTTCCAGCGGTTCGCTGGTGTGCAGCTGGCGGCTGACGCGGTACAGATAATCCAGTACCTGATTTTTTTGTTGCAGGTCGGCGGTTTTTTCCGCCACGCGCTGCGCCAGATTATCCACCATTTCCGCCAGTGCCAGAGACATGCTGTTGAGCGAATCACCCAGAATATCCATCTCGTTATGCGCATCACCGTTCGCCACGCGTTTACGCTCATAGCGATGGCTGAAATCCCCGGCAGTGATGGCGCTGGCCTGAGACAACAGCCTGCGCCATGGCGTCAGCAGACGGCGGCGCAGGAACCAGATAGTGACGGCGAGCAGCAGCAGGGTGACGGCCACCAGCGCGCGCTGGATCAGTGAAATCTGCTGTAAATGGTTTTCGGTTTTGTGTTCGAGAGTGGCGACCAGTACGTCAAGCTGGCCGACAAACACTGCGACGTTGGCGGAAATATCCTGCGGACGTTTGGCTGCCAGCACCTGATCGCGCAGCGTGGTTTGCCAGTAATTACGCAGTGCCAGAAACTGCGGTTGCAGGTTTTCACGTTCGACCGCCTGCAACAGATCGGCGCTGTTCTGATCGTCTTCCATCTGACGAATGTAAGCGGTGTTTTTACCGCTGAGCGGCACTTCCGACAGCAGCCGGTAACTTTGCATACGCAACGATCCGGCCTTATTGATCGCGTGTGCGTTGCCTTCGATACTGCCCGCCATCCACGCCGCCATGCTCATACCCCCGATGCCCAGCAGGCCGAGCAGCAGCATCAGCAAAGTGATTTGGCTGACCAGCGACAGAGAAGGCAATGCGCGTTTAAGCATGGATCGGGTTTCCGGTGGTGGTGAAAATCGTTAAGTAATTGGTTATATACCGCTTAGTGCTGAACTCGGCACGGTGTAATGGGGGGCATTTTTTATGATCCGGATGACTTTCCCTATACCCCTTTGTGATTACTCCTTTATTTCCTCCTGCGGGGGAGTCGGGAAGGGAACGGGAGGATTAAGGCATCAACCTGATGAATTATAGTATTTTTTTGGAAAGCAGCCCGCTACTCACAAAGGATCCATGATGATTTTAACGCCTTTTTCCACCTGCCGTTGGGTTGATTTGCATCAACATCCCTAAGCGGTGCTCTACCTAGTGTGTGCGACATAACTCAACCATTACAACAATAACGCGCGTCAACTCGAGGTTCTTATGTCACACACATCCGCTTCACCGACGAAAAAACCGTCCCGCCTGTTGCAGGACTGGCGTCCGGAAGACCCGGCATTTTGGGAAAAAACCGGCCACAAAGTCGCCAGCCGAAATCTCTGGATCTCCGTGCCGTGTCTGTTACTGGGTTTCTGCGTCTGGATGCTGTTCAGCCTGGTTTCCGTAAACCTGAACAAAGTCGGTTTTAACTTCACCACCGATCAGCTGTTCATGCTGACTGCGATCCCATCCGTTTCCGGCGCACTGCTGCGCGTGCCTTACTCCTTTATGATCCCGCTGTTTGGCGGACGCCGCTGGACGGCGCTCAGCACCCTGTTCCTGGTTCTGCCTTGTGCATGGCTGGGCTTTGCGGTGCAAGACACCACCACGTCATACAACACGTTTTTGATCATCGCGTTGCTGTGCGGCTTCGGCGGCGCAAACTTTGCTTCCAGCATGTCTAACATCAGCTTCTTCTTCCCGAAAGCGAAGCAGGGTGGCGCGCTCGGCATAAACGGCGGTCTGGGCAATCTGGGCGTCAGCGTGATGCAACTTGTGGCTCCGCTGGTGATTTCCCTTGGTGTTTTTGCTGCATTCAGCGATACACAAACGCTGGCAAATGGCTCAGATATCTGGCTGCAAAACGCTGCGTGGATTTGGGTGCCGTTCCTGGTGATAGGTACTGTTGCTGCCTGGTTTGGTATGAACGATCTGGCGTCGTCTAAAGCGTCGATCCGCCAGCAGTTACCCGTGCTCAAACGCGGTCACCTGTGGATCATGAGCGTGCTGTATCTGGCGACGTTCGGCTCGTTTATCGGCTTCTCCGCGGGTTTCGCGATGCTGACCAAAACCCAGTTCCCTGATATCAACATTATGCAGTACGCCTTCTTCGGCCCGTTCTTCGGGGCACTGGCGCGTTCTGCCGGGGGGATGCTGTCGGACCGTCTGGGTGGCATCCGCGTGACGCTGGTTAACTACATTCTGATGGCGATTTTCGCCGGTCTGCTGTTCCTGACCTTGCCGGTCAACGGTGTGGGCGGTAACTTCCCGGCCTTCTTCGCCGTGTTCATGGTGCTGTTCCTGACAGCCGGTCTGGGCAGTGGTTCGACTTACCAGATGATTGCCGTGATATTCCGTAAACTGACCACCGATCAGGCGAAAGCCCGTGGTGCGACCGACGAAGAAGCCCTGCGTGAAGCCGTGACTGACACCGCTGCGGCGCTTGGTTTTATCTCTTCCATTGGTGCTATCGGCGGGTTCTTCATCCCTAAAGCCTTCGGGACTTCTCTGGCGATGACCGGTTCGCCGGCTGGCGCGATGAAAGTCTTCCTGGTGTTTTACGTGGTATGTGCATTGATCACCTGGCTGGTGTACTGGCGCAAGCTGAACAAAGGCTTTGCGACCAAACGGGTCAAAAACTGAGTCAGCGAAAGTGACAGGAATTAACTAAAGGGGCTTCGGCCCCTTTTTGCTGCGCGGAACTTACTCACGCAGGAATTCAGAAAATTGCAGATTTAGCTACTGTGTGTGTTTTCGTTATCTCAGGGTGCCATGCCTGCTTTTTAATATGCGCGTATCGCGTTATAAATTAAGGCGACGACAGACATTTTTGGAGAATGGCGCCTGATGAAAACAGTACACCTGGTTGATCCTGAATTACGTCCTTTACTGGCACTGATGCCCGAACGGATCCTTGAGGCGTCGGTTCTGCCTGCGATGCGTGAGGAACGTCAGCGTGCTGCACTGCAAAATCTGTCACAGGATGATGGCCTGGATGTGGCGGTCACCGGACATCTTATTGACGGTGCCGAAGGAACTCCCCCGGTACGGGTGGCAATTATTTCGCCGCGTAATGCCGGGGCAGGCCGGATGGGCATCCTTCATATTCACGGTGGCGGATATGTATTGGGCAGCCCGGAGCAATCGATGCCGCTGACGCGACCGACTGTGGCAGAACAGGGATGTGTGATTGTCTCAGTAGATTACCGACTGGCACCCGAAACGCCTTTCCCCGGTCCGCTGGAAGATTGTTACACCGCGCTGGTGTGGATGGCCGAACATGCCGGGGCGTTGGGGATCGACCCGCAACATATAGGCGTGATGGGTGACAGTGCGGGTGCAGGATTAGCGGCGGCGCTGGCGCTGTTGGCTCGCGATCGCGGCGGGCCAAAACTCGCTTTTCAGAATCTGATGTATCCCATGCTTGATGACCGGACGGTAACCGAGCCGGACCCCAATCCGGTGACCGGCGAGTTCGCCTGGACACGGGCAGACAACCAATTTGGCTGGCACGCCTTTCTCGGTATCGAACCCGGCGGCGAAGATGTCTCCTTTTATGCGGCCGCGGCGCGTGCAGAAAATCTCAACGGCTTACCCCCTGCGTGGATTGGCGTGGGTTCGATAGATTTATTTCTTGATGAGAATATCGAGTATGCGCGCCGGTTATTACGGGCGGGTGTCCCGGTGGAGTTAAGTGTTTATCCCGGCGGATTCCACGGTTTCAACGGTGATGCGACCGTTGCGCTCGCACGCCGTGCCCGCGAGCAGCGGCAGAATGCGTTATCGTTTTTCAATCCGTTGCGTCAGTGAGGGTTCGGCCAGTGAGTTGTCAGGCCAGCGGGTAGAATTCGCTTTTTCAGAGGGGAAGAGCATGGCGGCATCAGGCTCTTATTTTCAATAAAACCGCATTAAAAAACCGGCTCACTGGCCGGTTTGCATTCGCAAAAACATCAGAACATATTTGCGTTAAATATTTTAACGCTAACTCCAGACTAGACCGATGCGCGCAGATAGATACCTAAAACGCTATTTTATTTGAGTTGAGCGTCATAGGACTGATTCAACGCGGAGCATGTTCATCCTCCCGGCATCGCCGCGCCGCTGGCAAAAAACCACACCATAAAACCGACTGCGCCAGCCAGTACGATGACCGGCGGTATAAATTTCAATTTCATTTTTTGTTGTCCATTACTGATCGATAATCGCTGAGCCCTGATACCACGGCCCGCAAAAACCCACCGAGCCATTTGAGATACTGCAATCGTGATAAGAACCGTCTGAGGTTTTGACGGCAGCCTGCCCCTGATACCAGCCGCCGCAGAAGGTGACGCTGCCATTTGAAACGGTGCATTGGTGATACGCGCCATCTTTCATGACCGGCACGGAATCTGACTGTGCCCAACCGGCGCAAAAGGTGACACTTCCGTTAGAAATCGTGCAGTTCTGATAATCTGCCTGACTGGCTGCACTCACGGTGATTAATATCGCAAACAACACCTTTTTCATATTATCTCCCTATAAATATGGGGCTTACTATAAATGAGTTGAATGTGTTCTGCGGCAGGGTTTCTGAGTTATCCGCAAAAACAAATGTCTTCAATGTGCGATATCATACGTTATGCATTATTTGGAAAAGGCCAGACGAACAAAAATCCGTTCACACTGCATTCCAGATTACTTACCTAACTCAATGAAATAAAAAACTTTGGACATCAAACAGCTCATCTATTTATGTAATCTCGAACGCGAGCGGCATTTTGGCAGGGCGGCGGAAGCCAGTTTTGTCAGTCAGCCCACGCTGTCGATGCGCTTAAAAAACCTCGAGAAAGAACTCGGGCTGAATCTCATCAACCGTGGGAATAACTTTGAAGGTTTCACCGCCGAAGGGCTACGGGTGCTGAGCTGGGCGCGGGAAATCGTGGCGGTGTATGAAGGGCTCAAGCTGGAAGTGGAATCGCTGAAACAGGGCATGAGTGGCACGTTGCGCATCGGCGTGATGCCGCAGTGCAGCGTCTCGCTGGCGCAGCTTATCAAAGCGGTGAGTCTGGTGCATCCGGGGCTGGATTACCGGGTATCTGAAGTGAGCGCCGATCAGCTGATCGAAGCGCTCAGCAGCCATTCGGTGGACGTCGGCATCGGTTTCTTCGAATTCTCTACCCTCAATGAACTGCGCTTCCAGCTGGTTCCGATCGATGACGGCGGCGTTGACGTGGTTTATCACCCGGATCACTTCCCGGAATTGCAAAAGCTCAGTCTGATCTCCGCCGAACAGGCCGTGGCGTTGCCGCTGTGCCTGTCAGAACCGAGCCGCTATTTCCGTCGTTATCTGGATAATTTCTTCCGTCAGGCCGGGCTGGAACTGCATCCGCGCCTGGAAAGTACCTCGATATTTCAGCTGATGCAGGGCGTCTTTGTCGGCATCGGCTGTGCGTTGGTGCCGCGTGGTCATCTGATCGACGAAATGAATCCGGCGCTAAAACGTTGTCCGCTGGATATTACGCCGATGAGCCGCCATGCCGCGCTGGTGGTTGCCGAAGCAGGGCGGTCAACACCGCTGGCGCAACACTTCTTCACCGCCGCCGGGCTGTGGTTAGCGCAGCAGCCTATTGAGAAATAAACGCACACTGTTCAGTGCCGATTTATCTCATGAAATCCTATTGATGTAATGGATGTTTGGGCTCAAGCTTTGCGTTATGACTTAAGTAAAATGGATGGAACGACAATGAAAACTTTAAAAACGGTGATTTTAGCCGTGGCGGCAAGCGGTATTTTACTGGCTGGCAGCGCACAGGCATCGAACAATCTGCTCGGGCAACTTCAGCAGGCGGCTAACGAAGGGCTGAACGGCGCGGGCAAAAACACCAACAGCACCGGCACGACCTCTTCGCTGACCTCACTGCTTAGCGGCGGCGACAGCGCACTGACTTCGACCAGTGCCAACAACGTGGCGGGTGTGTTGCAGTACTGCGTGAAAAACAACGTACTTTCTAAAGCCAGCACCGAGAATGTGAAAGATCAGCTGCTGAGCAAACTGGGTATCCAGACCGCTTCCGGCGCGGAAAGCCAGGATTACCAGCAGGGGCTGGGTGGCTTGTTGAAAACCGGTAAAGACCAGAGCGTGGATCTGAATAATCTGGGCAGCGGGTTAACGCAGGTGAAAGAAAAAGTAAAAACCAAAGCATGTGATGTGGTGCTGAAGCAGGCTAAATCGTTTATTTGATTTGGCTGCCATGCATCCCGGCAATGTTTCAGGTATGTCTGCTATTGCCGCAAAATCCTGTCACGTCATGATTTTTGCATCCGACCATACGCAATGTAAAACAGTACACGGACAGCTCCCTCCCCTTCGAAGGGGAGGGTTGGGGTGGGGTATTGATGCCAAATCAATAATTTGACGTTTTCTCCGACAAATTTATGGCGTGTTATACCCCCTCCCGTCCTCCCCCTTCGCAGGGGGAGGAGCAAAGCAAACCTGCTCAGTGCTTTTTTTTATAATGATGGGATGGCGTGTTTAAAAAAGCGAGGGAGATCAACGAGGGCGGTGCTTTCCTCCCTCGTTGGCGGTTTCGGCGCAGGGCGTTAAGCGATCACTGCCATTGAGAAACCGAAACTGTCTCGGTCAGATTTTAAGCCATTTCAGCAGCAGCCTCTGCAACTACTCCGCGTAGACCTTCTCTTTACTCTCACACAAATCCTCGATCAAACAACTCCCGCACCGCGGCTTACGCGCAATGCAGGTATATCGCCCGTGCAAGATAAGCCAGTGATGGCAATCGAGCATAAATTCCTTCGGGACGACTTTCAGCAATTTCTCTTCGACGTCCTCGACGGTTTTTCCCGGCGCAAACTTCGTCCGGTTGCAGACGCGGTATATGTGCGTGTCGACGGCGATGGTCGGCCAGCCGAAAGCGGTGTTGAGCACCACGTTGGCGGTTTTACGGCCAACACCCGGCAGGGCTTCCAGCGCAGCGCGGTCTTCGGGGACTTCACCGTTGTGTTTTTCCAGCAAAATGCGGCAGGTTTTGATCACGTTCTCGGCTTTCGAATTGAACAGACCGATGGTCTTGATGTATTCCTTCACGCCGTCCACACCGAGCGCCAGAACGCAAGCCGGTGTGTTGGCGACCGGATACAGCTTCGCGGTCGCTTTATTGACGCTGACATCCGTGGCCTGCGCGGAAAGTAGCACCGAAATCAGCAGCTCGAACGGGGTGGTGTACACCAGTTCAGTGGTCGGATGCGGGTTGTTATCCCGCAAACGGCTGAGGATCGCGATGCGTTTTTCCTTATTCATGCACACTTCCTTTTGGCAATGTTTCTTCGGCCGCGACGTGTTGCACGGCTTTCCGCGCTTTCATGCGCTGATCGATCAGGTATTTCGCCGCCAGCAGCAGGCCGAGGCCGATAAAGGCACCCGGTGGCAGCATCGCCAGCAGGAACGGGTTATCCAGATGAATCACTTCGATGCGCAGGACTTTTGCCCACGGACCGAGCAGCAGATCCGCACCGTTAAATAACACGCCGCTGCCGAGAATTTCACGCATGGAACCGAGCACGAACATCGCACAGGTCGCGCCGAGTCCGGTCATCGCGCCGTCGAGCGCCGCCAGATGCACCGGACTGTTCGCCGCGCAGGCTTCCGCCCGCCCGACCACAATACAGTTGGTTACGATAAGCGGAATGAAGATCCCCAGCGCCTGATACAGGCCGAACGCGTAGGCGTTGATCAGCATTTCGACAGTACTCACCACCGAAGCGATAATCAGCACGTAAATCGGAATACGAATTTCATCCGGGATCCACTTACGGAACGCCGAAATCATGCCGTTGGTGCAGGTCAGTACCAGTGTGGTCGCCAGCCCCAGGCCTAAGGCGTTAGTCGCGGTGGACGTCACGGCCAGCAGCGGGCAAAGCCCCAGCAGCTGCACCAGAGAGGAGTTATTGGTCCACAGACCCTGAACGATTATCTTTTTGGCTTCACTCATCACGGGCTCCACAAGGGGTGAGGTGGGAAAGCTGAGACGGTACCGTCCCGATAAATAACGCTGTCCGCTTAACGGAACGCACCACGGCGCGCGGGGTAATGGTCGCGCCGGTGAATTGATCAAACATACCGCCGTCTTTCTTCACTGCCCAGCGCGCGTCTGCCGCGCCGTTGACGGTCTGATTGGCGAAATGCTTGATCCAGTCGGAAATACGCACTTCAATTTTGTCGCCCAGCCCCGGTGTTTCATGCTGTTCCAGCACGCGGGAACCGTACACTTTGCCGTTGAAATCCGCGGCAACCAGTAACTGAATAGCACCAGAGTAGCCATCCGGTGCCGTGGTTTCTACCACGGCGGCCACCGGCTTACCCGCCTTGCGCGCCAGATACATCCGGTGTGGGGTGGCAGTGCCCAGTGATTCATCGGTGACGTTGTAACATTCATCCTGCAGGTTGTTATCATACACGCTGGCAGGAATGACCTGATCAAACAGCGTCTTTTGCTGTAACAGCGCCTGATGCTCGATAGTCGGCTTGGTCAGCAGGTTGACGATAGCGGTCATCCCGGTCATCAGTGCGCCAAAGAAAGCCAGAATCAGGCCGTGGCGTCGCATTGTAGCTAACATAATTCTTCCTCAGCGATGCCCGTAAACGCGCGGCTGCGTGTAGTGATCAATCAACGGTACGGTGATGTTGGCCAGCAGAACGGCAAAGGCCACGCCGTCAGGATAACCGCCGTAAGTGCGGATGAGCCAAATCAGTAAACCAATCAATGCACCGAATATCAGACGGCCTTTCGGCGTCGTCGATGCTGTTACCGGATCGGTCGCGATAAAGAAAGCGCCCAGCATCGTTGCACCTGAGAACAGGCCGACCAGCGGCGAGGAGTAGCTCTCCGGCGCCAGACCCCAGGCGAGCGCGGCGCAGAATGTCAGCATGCCGAGCATCGCCACCGGAATGTGCCAGCTGATGATTTTACGCCACATCAGGAACAGGCCCCCGGCCAGGAACCCGAGGTTAATCCACTGCCAGCCGAGACCGGCCAGCGAGCCGCCAAACAGCGGGGTGGCGAGGATCTGATCGGCAGAATGGCCTGAGCGTAAACCGGTTTTAAACGCATCCAGCGGCGTCGCCTGCGTCACGCCATCGACGTTCATCTGGAGCTGATACGCGCTCAGATCCTGACTGTTGTGGCCGGTGAAAATGGTCAGCAGCGTGTCGGTAAAACTGACGTGATGATGCTGCAACGCATCCGGTGGCAGCCAGGTGGTCATCTGCACCGGGAAGGAAATCAGCAGCACGACGTAACCGACCATCGCCGGGTTAAACGGATTCTGACCCAGACCACCGTACAACTGCTTGGCGATGATAATGGCGAAAATGGTGCCGAGCACCACCATCCACCAGGGGCCGAGCGGCGGCAGGCTGACACCCAGCAGTACCGCAGTCAGCAGGGCACTGTTATCGCCCAGCCGTTTTTTTACCGGTTGTTTGCGCAGCTGCAATACTGCGCCTTCCGCCAGCAGCGCAATGGTGATTGCCAGCGCGAGCTGAACCAGCGTGCCGTAACCGAAGAACCAGACCTGAGCTATCAGGCCGGGAATACACGCCAGAATCACCATCATCATGATGGTGCTGGTGTTCTGGCGGTTATGCGTAAAAGGTGAACTTGCGATCCTGAAGGCCATTTATTCCTCGTTCGACATGGTCTGAGCGGCTTTACGGGCCTTAACTCGGGCGATCGCAGCAGCGACGGCGGCTTTGCGTGGATCGCTTTCTTGTTGTGATGGTTCTTTTTGTTCTGACTCTTCGCCAGCGGCGGATTCCAGCGCGGCGGCCTTTTTGGCTTTCGCACGGGCAATGGCCGCAGCGACGGCGGCTTTACGTTTATCGTCAGCGGAAGGTTCTGCCGGTGACGTTGTCACTGATTTCTCCACGGCGGCTTCTTCACTGACACCCTGCGCGGCAGCCGCTTTTTTGGCTTTCACACGGGCAATAGCGGCGGCCACGGCGGCTTTGCGGTCATCTGCGGCCTCTTCGGGCGCAGCGATATGCAGCTCGCTGTCCGTCGCTTCCACCACCACGCCGGTTCCGGCTTTTTTTGCCTTCATCCGGGCGATGGCAGCAGCGACGGCGGCTTTACGGTCGTCACCGGCGGTCGGGGCAGTTTGCGGAACGGGTTCAGACGCGACCGGAATTTCCTGCTCAGCGGCGGCCTTTTTAGCTTTCGCGCGGGCAATGGCCGCAGCCAGTGCGGCTTTACGCGGATCGGCATCGGCGGATTCTGTCGCCACGTCAGCAACCGGCGCGTCTTCCACCGGCGTTTCATCGAGCTTCACGGCGGCTTTCTGATGTTTCTCTTCACGCGCTAATTTCTCGCGTTCCATACGCGCCTGTTTGGCTTCAAAGCGGGCTTTGGCTTCGGTCGCACGGGCGGTTTCAGTGTCGATGGCGCGGATTTCGGCCTTTTCCTGCCGGTAATATTGCACCAGCGGAATGTTGCTCGGGCAGACATAGGCGCAAGCGCCACATTCGATGCAGTCGAACAAATTATGGTTACGGGCTTTCTCGTGTTCCTGACCTTTACTGAACCAGTAAAGTTGCTGTGGCAGCAAACCGGCGGGGCAGGCGTCGGCGCACAGGCTGCAACGGATGCAGGCTTCTTCCTGCTCAGGCTGACCGAGTTCGGATTCAGACGGGGCCAGCAGGCAGTTGGAAATTTTAACCACCGGCACGTTAAGCGATGGCAGGGTGAAGCCCATCAGAGGCCCGCCCATGATCACCATCTTTTTGTCGCCCTGCGGCTGCAATGCGCCTTCCTGCATCAGATGCGCCACCGGTGTGCCAAGACGCGCCCAGACGTTGCCCGGTTTCGCCATCGCTTCGCCGGTCAGCGTCACCACGCGTTCGATCAGCGGTTCGCCGTCGATAATCGCGCGTTTGATGGCATACACCGTGCCGACGTTTTGCATCAGCACGCCGATAGACGACGAGTGATGGCCTTTCGGCACTTCGAGTCCGGTCAGAATTTTGGTCAGCTGTTTGGCGCCGCCTGAGGGGTATTTGGTCGGCACCACACGCAGTTGGAAGCGCACGCCAGCGGCGAGATCACGCTCTGCGTTGGCTTTGATGGCAGCGTTAAATGCAGCAATGGCTTCAGGCTTGTTGTCTTCGATACCGATAAGCACGCGTTCAGGATGCAGCATATGGCACAGAATGCGGGTGCCTTCGAGGATCTGATCCGCATGCTCCTGCATCAGCCGGTCATCGGCGGTGATGTAAGGTTCGCACTCGGCGGCGTTGAGAATAAGCGTGCGGGTAGAGGTCAGTCCGCCCGAGAGTTTGCTGGCGGTCGGGAAGCCCGCGCCGCCGAGACCGGCAATACCGGCCTGACTGATGCGCTGATTCAGCTCATCGGCGGAAAGCGTGCGGTAGTCGGCGATAAATTCGCGCTCGCACCAGGTGTCCTGACCATCGGCGTCAATCAGTACGCAAAGCTCTTTAAGCCCGGAAGGGTGCGCAGTGATGTGCGGCTCGATGGCAGTGATCACGCCGGAGGTCGGTGAATGCACCGGTACCGTACGGCCACGGCCTGTGGTCAGCGGCTGACCTTTCAGTACGCGGTCGCCCGCCTGCACGCACAGTTCGCCCTCAGGCCCAAGATGTTGCTGGAGAGGAATGATAAAGCGCTCAGGCAGCGGCACGTTGCGCAGCGGAACGTGGCTTGACTGAGTCTTCATTTCCGGCGGATGGATCCCGCCATCGAAGTCCCAGACTTTGTCTTTTTTGAGCGCGGCAAACAGATTAAACATGTTACTCCGCATGGATGACCTGAACCGGAATGGATTGCATATCCCACTTCCAGTTTGCTGTGGTGGTTTTGATCGGCAGCATTTCGATGCAGTCCGTCGGGCACGGCGCGACGCACAGATCACAGCCGGTACATAAATCGGTCACAACGGTATGCACGGCGCGGGTGGCACCCACGATGGCATCGACCGGGCAGGCCTGAATGCACTTGGTGCAACCGATGCAGTTGCTCTCATCGATGTAGGCAACGCGGCGTACGGGCGCGGCGGCAGCGGCGTCTTCACCCATCGGTTGCGGCTCGACGTTGAGCAGCGTGGCGAGTTTCAGCATTACCGCTTCGCCACCCGGCACGCATTTATTGATGCTGTCGCCATTGGCGACGGCTTCGGCGTAAGGCTTACAGCCGGGATAGCCGCATTGCGCGCACTGGCTTTGCGGCAGGATATCGTCAATCTGATCGACAACCGGGTTGCCTTCGACGGCAAAACGGCGCGAGGCGTAGCCCAGCAGCAGGCCAAATACCAGCGCCAGAGCGGTCAGTGCGGCAATCGCTACCCATAATTCAAACATCAGAATTTCACCAGACCGGTGAAGCCCATAAAGGCCAGTGACATCAGACCGGCGGTGACCAGCGCAATGGACGACCCTTTGAACGGTGCAGGGACGTCAGCGACCACCAGACGCTCACGGATGGCGGCAAACAGCACCATGACCAGTGAGAAGCCGAGCGAGGCGGCGAAGCCGTACAGCGCAGATTCCATAAAGCCGAACTGCTGATTGATGTTCAAAAGCGCCACGCCGAGTACGGCGCAGTTGGTGGTAATGAGCGGCAGGAAGATACCCAGCAGGCGATACAGTGACGGGCTGGTTTTGCGAACCACCATTTCAGTGAACTGCACCACCACAGCGATGACCAGAATGAACGCCATCGTGCGCAGATAGACCAGCTCCAGCGGCATCAGGATGAAGGTGTTGACCATCCACGAGCAGATATTCGACAGGGTGATAACGAACGTGGTCGCCAGCCCCATGCCAATAGCCGATTCGAGCTTCTTGGAAACGCCCATAAAAGGGCACAGGCCAAGAAACTTCACCAGAACGAAGTTATTCACCAGCATGGTGCCAACAAACAGTAATAAGTATGAGGTCATGACAATAGCCCGGACATAATAAACATTAAAACTTCAGGGTTATTCCGTGAAGGTTTCTTTCACCCGCAGTGAGCGCTTAAAATAAGGCACAAACACCGCAGCGGCTAATAACGGTAACAATAAGTTACGGACAGCCAGATCGTCGGTAATCGGCGAGAAAGCAAAGGCTTTTACCGCCAGTAATACGGTACACAACAACCAAATAATATACATTTTCGGCAAGGCTTTGGCGCGCTTGCAGAATTGCCACAGTACAGCGACGGTAAATAACCCCATCGCCAACGTGGTCACTACGGAGAAATACCATTGCAGGGTAAATGCCTGCGAATTGGTCAGCAAATAATCCCGCGATTCCGGCATAAATAATGCCATGGAAAACAACGCCAGCATTAATACGACGCTCATCAGTGTCACAATCAGATACGCCATCGGAGCCAGTAACCATCCGCCAATACGTTTGTAGCCCGGAATATTCGACATAAAAAACCTTTATTACGCGGGTTTTTCCACCCGGACAGCACAGGGAGTCTTTCCCCACCTTCAAGGCGCAGTAGCTTAACCTGAGAGATAATTTCTCGTTATCGTATTTATGTGATCAATATCCCCTTCATTTCGGAAGGGGATTTGCAATGAATGGCGGATTAACGCACAGGCACCAGAATTTCCGTCGCGACAATCACCACAATCAGGCCAACCAGAACCGGCACGGAAGTACGTTTGACGACTTCAAACGGGGAGATTTTTGCCATACCGGCGACGGCGACGATCACGCCGGAGACCGGTGAAATCGTACGTCCGAGGTTAGAGGCCTGAAGCATCGGGATCACCAGATACTCCGGGTTAATGCCCATTTTTGCCGCCAGTTTCGGGATAAGTTCAACGAAGGCATAGAAGGAGGCGTTACCGGAACCGGTCGTCATGGCGGCCAGTACGGTGATCACCACCAGAACCAGCATCATAATAATGCTGCCGGAACCGAAGTTCTGCGCCAGTCCGATCAGGCTGCTGATGAAGCCGACGGTGCTCAGCCCTTGCGCGAACACGCCTGCCGCGACCAGTAACATCACCACGTTGGCGAAGGCATCCGCCATGCCGCGATAGGCGACGTCCAGACCGGCGAACACGATTTTCCCGCTGCGGTTGCGCACGGTTTCAATCAGTGCGGTAAGCAGCATACAAATCACCAGAATGGTGATGATGTGCAGATTCGGTCCCCATTTGCCGTCGAAAATTAGCACGCCGATGATGGGTGTGAAGGGAAGAATGGCGTAAAACGCGGGCGCGTTGGTTTCCACAACGTCATCTTTATTCGAATCCACGGCACCCACCAGTTCAGAGGTATCGCGTTTATCCAGATAGCGTTGCCAGAAGAAGTGGGCGACGGCCATCGCCACAATGGCGGCGATAGAAATCGGCAGGGTGACTTTAAATGCGAAATCCACCAGCGGCATGTTCGCCGCCTGCGCCGCCAGCACCACGTCGCCGGAGGTCGGAGAAAGAATGATCGCCGCAGGCGACGCACAAATCGCCGCTGCCGCACCGCGGCTGATGCCGACGTTGACCATGATCGGGAACAACGTTGCCATCAGCAGCACGCCCAGCCCGGTCGCTGAGGAGACGGCCAGTGACATCAGGCACGCCAGAATATAGGCCGCGACCATCAGGATATACGGGGAGTTGATCATCCGCAGCGGGCGGGACGCCAGCCTGACCACCACGTCGTTTGCGCCAATATGCGTCATGTAAGCCGCGAAACCGCACAGCATCATGATCATCATGCCGAGATCGCCACCGCGGCTCATCAGCAGAATTTTGACGTACTCGACGATATCCGTCGTATTCCAACCGGTGCTCTTCGCGCCCTCCGGCAGTACGCTGTGGCCCATCAGCGCGCTTATCACCAGCAACAACAACCCGCCCACCATCAGCACGCCGGTTGGCGAATACCCTTTGATGATGTATCGCCCGACAAACACGGCGACCATCAGCCCGATCAGCAATTCCCACATACACAGACTCCCCGGAAGTTAAATTTGGACAAAGGCGGGCACTGTGAACAATAAATGCGGTGCGTGTTATGACGCCCATCAATGATTGGGATTGAAAGGGGGTGGGGATTTGGGAAATGTGATGGGGGGCTGGCATCAGTACGCGGGCCGCTCCCTCCCCTTCGCAGGGGGAGGAGCAAAGTGCCATCTTTTGCAAAACCTCAAAGTTTCGGGATTTCCCGATAAAACCCAACGCCTATCAGCCTGCCAAACAAGAACGGAATAAATTTCCGCCCGCGCAGCCACGCCTCCATACGGGATGGGGGTTTAGTTCTTTTCTTCTGCCCCGCACGACTGATCATAATCTGCAATGACTGTGTCGCCCACGTTGGAAACGTCCGGCGGCGCTGAATGCGTTTCAGATGCCGCAACGTCAGCGTTCCGGATTTCAGCGGCTGCGTAATAATATTGGCTGTCGCCACCGCGTCCTGAATCGCCAGATTTACGCCCACGCCGCCAATCGGCGACATCGCGTGCGCCGCATCGCCGATGCACAGCAGGCCAGGTTTTGCCCATTCTTTGAGGCGGTCAATGCGGATCACCAGAAGGCGCACGTCGTCCCAGCTTGCGATATCTTCCTGCAAACGCGCACGCCCGAACGGCGAAACCTCGGCCAGCAGATCGATAAATGGCGGAATGCCCTGCGCCTTGAGGGCCTCGAGGCTGTCCTTTGCGATCGAGTAGCCGCACTGCCAATAATCGCCGCGGTCGATCATGATGAAGTTTTTCTTCGGCCCGCGATGCCCCATTGACCACTCAGGGTCGTCCGGGCGCTTGTTGATTTTCAGCCACAGCACGTCGCGCGGTGCGCCGAAGCGGCGGATTTCCATGCCAGCCTGTTCACGCACAATGGAATTTCGCCCGTCACAGCCGACCACCAGATCTGCATGAAAAGCCTGTTGTTCGCCATCCACCTCAGCCATCACGCCGGTGACCTTGCCGTTATCTTCCTGCAAGGACAACATCTGCGCGTTGTGGATCAGACGGAAATTGGGCAGCACGGCGGCTTTACCGGCAATGAAGTTTAGGAAATCCCACTGCGGCATAAACGCAATGAATTTGCACTGCGTCGGCAGATGGCTGAAATCCGCCAGCGTGGTTTCCTTGCCGTTGATTTCGCCGTAGAGCTTTTCGGCGCGCTGATGCGGCAGTTTCAGAAATTCATCGAGAAAGCCGAGCTGCCAGATAATGTCCAGCGTCGAAGGGTGAATAGTGTCGCCGCGAAAATCACGCAGGAAATCCCGGTGTTTTTCCAGCACCGTCACGTCAATGCCCTTACGTGCCAGCAAATAGCCCAGCATTAAACCCGCCGGGCCGCCGCCCACAATGCAACATGACGCCGCGGCGGACTCAGTATTCGGTGACATAACAACCTGCCTGTCAAAATGAATTTACATGATAACAATTATCATTTGCGCCGATGCGCGTCAATCGACCTGACCTCTCATTACCATTGGCGGAATGCGCCACGCCGGAACAACGCCTGCACGTTTCACGCCCGTTTCGCCTGCAAATTGCACCACGACGATCTTTTCCTTTCACGTCCGTTTTGAATGTAAAACAAGCAATATGCTAATAAATCATGCGGTTAAACCCTGTGCGCAAAACTGGCAGACAAATTGCAAAGTGGTCCACAGGTTGAGTTGTTGGGCCAATTTTGGCAGATGCGCGGAGACACAGATGCACGGTGAACTGAATTTATTGCACCCGATCGCGCCACAGCAGAGTGACACGCTGGTGCTGGATGCGCTGACCCGGTATGTGGCGCAGTCCGGCACCCGTGTGGGGGAGAAATTACCGCCGGAGCGCGTACTGGCCGAAGGGCTGGCGGTGAGCCGCAACACGGTGCGTGAAGCACTCAAACGCTGGGAAGCACTGGGAATAATCCTGCGTAAAAAGGGCAGCGGAACTTTCCTGCAATCGGAAGTCACTGCCAACGACAGCTTTCTGTCGCTGCGCTTCAAAAATGATTCCGCCACCATGCTGCACGCGCTGGAAGTGCGCCGGATCATCGAATGCGAAGCCTCGGCGCTGGCGGCGGTGCGCGCGACGGAGAGTGATTTGCTGTTCATCGAACATAAGCTGGATGTGATGGAAAAAGTCCACCTGAGCGTCGGCTCCGCCGGGGCTGAAGACTGGCAGTTTCACGCCGCAATTTACACCGCCGCGCACAATCCGCTGCTGTTGCAGATGGTCGGCGGTATCTACGACCTGCTGCATGCCTTTTTCGAATCGCCGCCGGAACAGGCGCTGTTTAGCGATTCGTTTCCGCTGCACCGCACGTTATTTGAAGCCATCGCGCGCCGTGAGCCGGAAACCGCACGCAGGCTGAGCAACGACATTCTGAACATAACTGAACGCGACATGAAGGAAGTGATCAATGCAGCAAGATGATAAAAGCCAGCACGATGAATTGTCGGAAAGTACCCGTTTAGTCCACGACGCGCGTCACGATCGCGGGGCGATCTCGCCGCCGATTTACCAGTCGTCACTTTTCAGTTTCACCGATTATGACAGCATGATCGCCCGTTTTCGCGGCGACAGCGACCACGCGCTTTATTCCCGCGTCGATAACCCGACGGTGGTGGAATTGCAGAAAAAGGTGGCGCAGTTGGAGGGCGGCGAAGCCTGTCTGGCGTTCGGCAGCGGCATGGCGGCGATCAGTAATGCCATTCTCAGCGTGGCCGGTCCCGGCGACAAAGTGGTGTGCGTCAATCACGTTTATCCGGATACCTACCGTTTCCTGCGCGGGTTCTGCACCCGTTTTCAGATTGAATCTCAGTTTGTCGACGGCAGTTCGCTGGCCGTTCTGGAAGAAGCGATGCAGGGCGCGAAGCTGCTGTATCTCGAAAGCCCGAACAGCTGGGTGATGGGCGAACAAAATCTGCGGGCGATTGCTGAATTAGCGAAAAAATACAGTGTGGTGACGATGATCGACAACAGCTGGGCGTCGCCGATTTTCCAGAAACCGCTGGCGGCGGGTATCGATCTGGTTATCCACTCTGCGTCCAAATACATCAGCGGACACAGCGATGTGGTGGCCGGACTGGTTATCTCCGGCGCTGAACGCATCAGCGCCATCAGCCGTAATATCAGCCCGTTTTTGGGGGGCAAACTTTCCGCCAATGAAGCCTGGCTGCTGCTGCGCGGCCTGCGCACATTGCCGCTGCGGATGCGTCAGCATCATGAAAGCGCACTCCAGCTGGCGCACCGCCTGCAAGGTTATTCGCGCATCACCAGGGTCAATCATCCCGGTTTAGACCCGCTGCCGACGTCGACCCTAACCGGCTACAGCGGCCTGTTTTCCTTCGAACTTGGCGACGGCATCGACATTCCTGCGTTCTGCAACGCGCTTAAGTTATTCCGCATGGGCGTCAGCTGGGGCGGTTTCGAAAGCCTGGTGATGCCGGCGGTCTCCGTGCTCAATCAGGCGGGTGAATTCAATTCGGCGATTGATTTCGGCGTATCGCCGCGGGTGATCCGCATTTCCATCGGCCTGGAAGATACCGAAGATTTGTGGCGCGACCTGAAAAACGCCATTGAAAGCGCCTGTTTCTGAAGATTTTTCTCAAAGACTGTTCCTGTGATCCGACCCTTAGCTCCGTGGAGAATCAAGATTATGCGACACCCGAAACGTCATGTGCTCAGTCTGCTGGCTTTAAGCGTCAGCCTGTTTTCCTGCGCCAGCTTCGCCGCCACCAAACTGACGCTGGTGGAAGTGATCACCAGCCCGGCGCGTACCGAAATGCTGCAAAAAATGCTCACCGCCTACAAAGCGCAACATCCGGACGTTGAGATTGAAGTGGTGTCGCTGCCGTGGGGGCAGGCGTTTGAAAAACTGGGCACCATGATCCAGAGCGGACAATACCCGGACGTGGTGGAAATGCCGGACACCTGGCAGGGGTTGTACGCCAGTAACGGCATGCTGGCGGATCTTGAACCGCGTCTGAAAAGCTGGAACGGCACGCCAGACTTAACCGACAAAACGCTGACCATGGCGCGCTCTTCCGGCGGCACGGCAACGATGGTTCCGTATGGTTTCTACCTGCGGGCAATGTTCTGGAACAAGAAACTCTTCCAGCAGGCCGGGCTTACCGAAGCGCCGAAAACGATGGATGAGTTTATGGCCGATGCCAGGAAAATCAGCGCCCTCGGCAATGGCATCAGCGGCTACTGTATGCGCGGCGGCGTCGGCGGCACCAACGCGTGGATGATGTTTATGGCGGCGATGAACGGCTCGCCGGAGTTCTTCGACAAAGAGGGCAACAGTACGCTGACGCAACCGGGCGCTATTAAGGGCGCGCAGTTCCTGGTGGACATGTATCAGAAAGGCTATGCGCCGAAAGACAGCGTCAACTGGGGCTTCAATGAAATCGTCTCCAGCTTCTACTCCGGCAAGTGCGCGATGCTCGATCAGGATCCCGATGCGTTAATTGCCATCAAAAACAGCATGAATCCGGACGATTTCTCGGTCGCGCCGATGCCGCTCGGGCCGAACGGCAAAGCCTATCCGACCATCGGTTATACCGGCTGGTCAATGTTCAAACAAAGCAAAAATCAGGATCAGGGCTGGGATCTGATCTCATTTCTCAGTAACAAAGAGAACAATCTGACGTGGTCGAAATTTGTTGGCACGTTGCCGATTTATAAAGGCGCGGAGCAGGACGCTTATTACCACGCACCGCAGTTTGCCGGCTGGTTTGCCGAGCTGAACAGCCCGGATTACATTCCGCTGACCATGCCGACGCACCTCAAAGGCTGGGGCTATTTTAACTCGGTCATCGTCAAAGACAGTTCGCAGGAAACGCTGCTCGGCCAGAACGACACCGAAAGCATGGTGAAAGACTGGGCGAAGTACCTGACCAAAGAACAAAAAGCGTGGCTGGCCGCGCAGAAGTAAGGTTCACCGGCTCCGGCAACTGCTGCCGGAGCGCAAATTTCCCTTTGTTGGAGACGCGTCATGATGTTGGAAGTTTCACCACCAGACACCGCTGCCGCGCCGCGCTTTCCCCGTTTGCGGGCGCTGCTGGAACCCTGGGTGTACCTCAGCCCGACGCTGGTGCTGATCGCGCTGTTTATTTTTGTTCCGATGGCGATCGGCATTTCCTATGCGTTCCAGAATATTCAGCTGCTTAACCCTTCCGACACCGGCTGGGTCGGGCTGGATAATTTTCGCACCATGTTTGACGACCGGCATTTCTACGCCGCGCTGCGTCACACCTTCAACTGGACGCTGACGTCCTTAGTCCTGCAGTTCGCGCTGGGTCTCGGGCTGGCGTTGCTGCTTAACCGCGAATTCGCCGGACGCGGCTGGGTGCAGGCACTGGTGTTTCTGCCGTGGGCAGTACCGGCATTTCTCTCCGGCCTGACCTGGGCGTGGTTGCTCAACCCGGTGATCGGCGTGTTGCCGTACTGGCTGACCGATCTGCACATTATTTCCGAGCCTTACAACATTCTGTCCGACCCGCAACTGGCGCTGTACGGGCCGGTGGTCGCCAACGTCTGGTTCGGCATTCCGTTCTTTGCGATCACCTTGCTGGCGGCGTTGCAGTCGATCCCGAAAGATTTATACGAAGCGGCGGCGATGGACGGTGCGTCCGGCTGGCAGCAATTTTGCAAAGTAACGCTGCCGTTTCTGGCACCGATGATTGCCATCACGGTGATGCTGCGCACCATCTGGATCGCCAATTTCGCTGACCTGATTGTGGTGATGACCGACGGCGGTCCGGCGAATTCAACCTCGATTCTCTCGAGTTTCATTTTCACGACAGCCTACCGCAAACTCGACTTTGGCTATGCCTCGGCGATGGCGGTCTTCCTGCTGGTGCTGATGACGCTTTACGCGCTGGTTCTTCTGCGCATCCGCCATCAGTTATTGAAATAAAGGAGCGCCACATGAATGCATTGTCATTAGGACTCTGGCTGCGCAAAGGCGGCCACCGGCTGGGGATCCTGTTCTACCTGATCTTCTCACTGTTCCCGATTTACTGGCTGATCAAAATCTCGATCACGCCGGACAAACTGCTCTACAGCGAAGGCGTCAAGATGTGGCCGGGTGAGATGACGCTGGTGCATTTTCAGCGCGTGTTTACCGAAAGCCAGTTTCCGCTGTATTTCTTTAACAGCCTGATTGTCTCATTCGGCACGGCATTCCTGACCACGGTGATTGCCGCCGGTGCGGGTTTTGCGTTTTCCCGCTTCAGCTTTAAAGGCAAAACGGTGATGGCGGCGCTGCTGCTGTTCACCCAGATGTTCCCGCTGGTGATGATTCTCGCGCCGATTTACAAAGTGATGGCACCGCTCGGACTGACCAACAGCCTGCTGGGGTTAATTCTGATCTACACCGCGTTTAACGTGCCGTTCGCGACCTTTCTTATGCAGTCATTTTTCGACAGCATTCCGAAAGATCTCGAAGAGTCAGCGATGCTGGAAGGGTGCAGCCGTTTTATGGCGCTGCGTAAAGTCATCATCCCGCTGACCTTGCCGGGCATGGCCGCCACGCTGGGATTTGTGTTTACCGCGGCGTGGAGCGAACTGTTGTTCTCGCTGATGTTAATTAACAAAAATGACGTGATGACCTTCCCGGTGGGTTTGCTGAGTTTTGTGTCGAAGTTTGCGGTTTCCTGGGGCGACATGATGGCGGCGGCGGTGCTGGCGCTGATCCCTGCCTGTCTGTTCTTTGCGTTTATTCAGCGTTACCTGGTTCAGGGGCTGACTGCCGGTGCGGTAAAAGGATAATTTTATGGCTCAGATTACGATTTCCGATCTCCAAAAACGTTACGACAATGTCGAAGTGCTGCGGCACATCAACCTGACCATCAAAGACGGCGAGTTTGTGGTGCTGGTTGGCCCGTCCGGCTGCGGTAAATCCACCTTACTGCGCACCATCGCCGGACTGGAGCTGGCGACGGCGGGGGACATTCACATCGGTACGCGGCTGATGAATCAGGTTGCGCCGAAAGACCGGGATATCTCGATGGTGTTCCAGAGTTACGCGCTCTATCCACACATGACGGTGGCGCGCAACATGGGGTTCAGCCTGGAAGTGCAAAAGCGCCCGAAAGCAGAAATCGACGCCGCCGTGAATAAAGCCGCCGACATTCTCGGCCTGACGGCGTTATTGCATCGCCGCCCGAAAGAGCTTTCCGGCGGGCAGCGCCAGCGCGTGGCGATGGGCAGGGCGATTGTGCGCGAACCGCAGGTGTTTCTGTTCGACGAACCGCTCTCCAACCTCGACGCCCAGTTGCGCGGCCAGATGCGCATTGAAATTAAAAGTCTGCATCAGAGAATGCGTAACACGATTGTTTACGTGACCCACGATCAGGTCGAAGCCATGACGCTTGCCGATCGCATTGTGGTGCTCAACCACGGCCTTATCCAACAGGTCGGCACGCCGCTTGAGCTATACGACACGCCCGCCAATAAATTCGTCGCCAGTTTTATTGGTTCGCCATCGATGAACTTTATCGACGGCACGATAGAGATGGGCGATACCGCCCCGCAGCTGCGTATCAATCCCACCCTGACGCTGCCGGTAGATCCGTCCATTACCGGCCTGCAAAGCGGCGCGAAAGTCATTTACGGCGTTCGCCCCGAGGCGATTGTGCTCTGCACGCCAGACGCGCCCGGCGCGCTGCCGCTGGATGTGACCTTGATTGAACCGACCGGTCTGAGTGAGCTTATTCACGGGACATTGGGGGGTGAAAAACTGAGCGTTTACAGCATGGTGAGATCGGGGGCTGCGCCGGGGGACAGAGTGTGGGTGACGATTGATACCGGGAGGGTGCAGGTGTTTGAGGGGGGGAGTCAGAGGCGGCTGGCGAAACAAGGGGAAAATTGATTTTTTGCAGAGGCCGCTAAAAACTCAAAGACAATTTGGTTTGCTCCCTCCCCTGCGAAGGGGAGGGTTGGGGTGGGGTATTAACTTTTACTAGACCAGAACACTTAAGGGGGTGGCGATAAGCCCCCCTTAAGGCCCGTGTGGATGGTAACCCACGGTTTTGACATGGAAGTTGATTTTCAACAGCAGGCCACTGGGCAGCCCGCCCAATAAAAATTATGCCGGTTTAGCCTCCGCCAGCCTCATCAACCTAACCCCTACGCCTACACCCACCACCAGCATCAAACTAATAAACACCGCGATCCCATTCCACCCGTACGCATGCCAGAAGAATCCCCCCAGCGTGCCGGCCACACTCGAACCGGCGTAATAACAGAACAGATACAGAGAGGAAGCTTGTCCTTTCGCACGGCGTGCGCGCCTGCCTATCCAGCCGCTGGCGACGGAGTGGGCGGCGAAGAAGCCGCCGGTGACCAGGATCATCCCGATGAAAATCAGCCAGACCGGCGAAAAGGCAGTGAGCAGAATACCGGCCAGCATGATGATGATTGCGCCGATCAGTACCGGGCCACGGCCATAGACGCCGGTCAGCACGCCCGCTTTCGGCGAACTGTAGGTGCCCATCAGATACACCACTGACAAAATCCCGACGATGGCCTGACTCATGTTGTAGGGCGTGCCGAGCAGGCGATAGCCGATGTAATTAAACATCGTCACGAAGCTGCCCATCAGCAGAAAACCTTCAACGAACAACAAAGGCAGGCCGCTGTCGCGCCAGTGCAGTTTAAAGTTAATGAGCAACTTGCGCGGTTTCAGCGAGCTGGCGCGGAAATGCCGGGAAGGCGGAAGGATTCGCCAGAACATAATGGCCGCCGCCAGCGCGAAGAGGCCGACTACCGCAATCGCGATGCGCCATGAGAAGAAATCGGTCAGCACGCCGCTGACCAGACGCCCGCTCATGCCGCCAATGGAGTTGCCGCTGATGTATAACCCCATCGAGAAGGCCACCACGCTCGGGTGAATTTCTTCGCTCAGATAGGTCATCGCCACCGCCGCAACGCCGCTGAGCGAAAGGCCAATCAGGGCGCGCATGACGAGAATGGCATCCCAGCTTTGCATAAAAGAACAGACCAGCGTACAGCCTGCCGCGAGAAGCAGCGCTACCACCATCACCGATTTCCGCCCGACCGCATCCGAAACCGGCCCGGTAAACAGCAGACCAATAGCCATCAGTCCGGTAGATAACGACAGTGAGAGGCTGCTGGTCGCCGGTGACACGCCGAAATCATGAGACAACACGGGCAGGATCGGCTGTACGCAGTACAGCAGCGCAAAGGTCGCGAGACCCGCTGAGAACAGGGCGAGTGTTACCCGGATAAACTGCGGTGTACCACGTTTGATAAAGGGCGATTTTGGATGAGTGCGGGCGACGGGGGTGTCAGGATTGAGTTCGTCGTCGTTGATCAGACTTTTGTCAAAGGGCGATCCGGATGGTGCAGCGGTATTCCGCTGGGTGGTTTTCACTGTAAATCCTTAACGAAGGTAATAATAAAAACTATTTGAAAATGTATGAAAATTTTAACAGTGGGCTTTATATTGTCTAATATATTAATTTCACGAAAACGATATTTATAAGATATCAATCGGAGTTACACCCGCGCCATGAGCCACATAGAACTGCGTCATCTGCGTTATTTTATTGCCGTCGCTGACGAGCTGCATTTCGGGCGGGCGGCGGAGCGGCTGCACATCTCTCAGCCGCCGCTGAGCCAACAAATACAGGCGCTGGAGGCGCACGTCGGTGCGGCGTTGTTTTATCGCAGTAACCGCACGGTTCGGCTGACGCAGGCGGGCGTGGCATTTCTGCACGAAGCGCGGCAAATTTTGCAGCGGGTAGAAGAAGCCTCAGAGCAGGCCGCGCGGATCCATCGCGGTGAGTCCGGCAATCTGACGCTCGGGCTGACCTCCTCGGCACCATTTTTACGCCGGGTTTCGCGCACGCTGCACCGTTTCCGCTTAACCTATCCCGACGTGAATATTCGTATTGAACAGCTCAACAGCAAGCAGCAGATCGACCCGCTGCTGGAAGGCAAACTGGATTTGGGGATTATGCGCAACGGCGACCTTCCGCCGCAGCTGGCGCATCAGCTGATATGGTCGGAGCCGCTGATTGCCGTGGTACATAAAGACAATCCGCTAAATGATTTGCCCGCGGGTGAACTGACGTTTCAGCATCTGGCCGATCAGCCGTTCGTGTTTTTCTCCAAAGATGTCGGCACCTCGTTGTACGACGATATCCTCGACCAGCTGAAAGCACAGGGGATCACGCCGTATATCACACAGGAAGTGGGCGAGCCGCTGACCATTATCGGGCTGGTGGCAGCGGGGCTGGGCGTGTCGATTTTACCGGCGTCCTATCTGCGCATTCAGGTCGACGGCGTGAGGTATTTACGCTTCGGGGAAATGCAAGGCACCACAGAACTCTGGCTGGTGAATCACGCCGAAAGGCCGATGACGGCGGCGACCAGGGCGTTTATGGAACTGATGATGGAAGAGGACGGCGTTTGACATAAGATAAAAGCTGCTGTATTTCCAGTCAATTCCGAACGTGTTTTCGCGCAATGTGTGCACCAAATCACATAACGAATCAAATAGTTGACGACATATAGCAAAAACTCCACCATAAGCCTCTAATCTTTATTTTGAAGCGCGAAAATAACAGGAGTTCCTTGAGTGATCCCCGATGGGCAGCCCGGCCATATTGATCAAATCAAACAAACTAACGTCGGTGCTGTGTATCGCCTGATCGATCAGTTTGGTCCCATTTCGCGCATTGAGCTTTCCAAAAAAGCCCAGCTGGCACCTGCCAGTATCACCAAAATTGTCCGTGAACTGATTCAGGCACACCTGGTGCTGGAAACGGAGTTTCAGGATCCCGGCAGCCGCGGGCGTCCGGCAATCGGTTTAGCGCTCGACACGCAAGCCTGGCACTATCTTTCTGCCCGCATCAGCCTCGGTTCTATCACGCTGGGGTTACGCGATCTGAGCAGTAAACTGGTGGTGGAAGAAGTGTTGCCGCTGCCCGAAGAGGCTCCGCAGTCGCTGATGCAGCGCATCATCGTAGAAATCGATCAGTTCTTTATCCGCCATCAGCGCAAACTTGAACGCCTTACTGCCATCGCCATTACCCTGCCGGGGATGATCGACGCGCGGCGCGGCATCGTTCACCGTATGCCGTTTTATCACGATGTGTTCGATATGCCGCTTGGCGATACTCTTTCCGCCCATACGGGCTTGCCGGTATACGTGCAGCATGACATCAGCGCGTGGACGCTGGCGGAAGCCCTGTACGGCGCATCGCGCGGCTGCAAAAACGTGGTGCAAATTGTTATCGATCACAACGTCGGCGCGGGGGTTATTACCAGTGGACGCGTTTTGCACGCCGGCAGCAGCAGCGTGGTGGAAATCGGCCATACGCAGGTCGATCCTTATGGTAAACGCTGTTATTGCGGCAATCACGGCTGTCTGGAAACCGTCGCCAGTACCGACAGTATTCTGGAACTGGTGCGTCAGCGTCTGACCGCTTCAGCCCCCGCGAGTTTATTGCACGGGGTATCGCTGACCATCGAAGCGGTATGTGATGCGGCTAACCGTGGCGACCAGCTGGCGCGTGACGTCATCATCGGCGTGGGGCAGAGCGTCGGGCGGATGTTGGCGATCATGGTCAATCTGTTCAATCCTGAAAAAGTGCTGATCGGTTCGCCGCTTAATTTATCGCAGGATATTCTTCATCCGGCAATAATGTCTTGTATTCAACAGCAATCCCTTCCCGCATATAGCGAAAATATCAAACTCGAATCCACGCAATTTTATAATCAGGGGACTATGCCTGGCGCGGCATTAGTTAAAGACGCGCTGTACAGCGGGTCATTGCTGATAAAACTCTTACAAGGCTAAGTTTCTTATAACGTTAAAAACTGATTTAAAATAAATCGGAATAAGCTTTCTCGCGCTGGTAAACAAAACATTGCGCTAACGCAAACTGCTCGCATCTCGCATCGCCTAGACTTTCCGTCGTTACTTTGTCTCTGGGCGTGTTTTTCCGGAGACTATCTTTCAATAAAACGGAGAGATCCCGGAGCCTGAATTCCATGTTAACGCACTTTTTCGTCACGGGTACGGACGCTCGTGTAGGTAAAACCATTGTCACACGTGCCTTGCTTCAGGCTTTAGCCGCGCAGGATCGCTGCGTTCTGGGCTATAAACCTATCGCGACTGGCAGCCAGGAGCTGGCCGACGGGGTTCGAAATAAAGATGCGGTAACTCTTCAGCAGTCATCTTCTATTGCTTATCCTTTTAAGAAAATAACGCCGCTGGCATTAACAGATGAAGATATTTATGCCAGTGAAATACCGAAAAACGTGTTTGAAATAATGACAGACGGCCTCAATTTTATGCGTGAAGAGGCTGATTCGGTAGTGGTTGAAGGATGTGACGGCTGGAGAACCTTGATTACTCCACATCTTTTATATTCCGACTGGGTACGCCAGCAAAATATGCCGGTGGTGCTGGTTGTCGGTATTCAGGAAGGCTGTGTCAGCCACGCGTTATTAACCGCGCAGGCCATTATTGCCGACGGATTACCGTTGTTAGGCTGGGTGGCAAACCGAATTAATCCATGCCTTGCTCATTATCAGGAGACTATCGAAGCGCTTACCGCGAATATTTCCGCGCCGCTGCTCGGTGAAATTCCTTATCTGCCACGGGCAGAAAGCCGCGATATGGCGAAGTTTATCGATCTCTCCAGTTTTAATCTGAAAACGCTGACCAAAGCCTGATTGGCTGCGTCGCCACGTTCGACATCGATTAAACGGTTCCGGCTTCTTCGCCAGGAGCCGTTTTTTTTGTCTATAATTCAGGATTAGCTTTAATGCATCAATCTGAAGAAAAAAGAGAACATGGCCGTTACGCACTCATCTGAACACTCACCCGTCGTTAAAAATGCTCACCGCCCGCTGATCCTCATCGCCTGTATGTTGTCGATGTTTATGGCCGCCGTAGAAGTGACGATTGTCGCGACCGCGATGCCGACCATTATTGGCGATCTCGGCGGTTTCTCGCTGCTTGGCTGGGTATTTGCAGTCTATTTACTGACGCAGGCGATCACCGTGCCTGTGTATGGCAGACTGGCGGATTTGTACGGTTGCCGGAAGATGTTTTTCATCGGCACTACGCTGTTTTTGATTGGCTCGGTGCTGTGTGGTTTTGCGCCTTCGCTCGGCTGGATGATCGGTTTTCGCGCCTTGCAGGGGCTGGGTGCCGGGGCAATCACGCCGATTGCCACCACGCTTATCGCCAATGTTTACGGCCCGCAGGAGCGCGCCAAAGCGCAAGGTTATCTATCAAGCGTGTGGGGCGTTTCGGCGATCGTCGGCCCGCTGATGGGCGCGTTTATCGTTTCGCATTTTCACTGGGCGGTGGTGTTCTGGGTCAACGTGCCGATCGGGCTGGTGGCGATGGGCATTCTGATCAAATACCTGCCGCCGGACGGCCAGCGTAAACAACATCAGCTGGATCTGGCGGGAACCGGATATCTGACGCTTTCAGTGGCCGCGTTGCTGCTGGCGCTGTTGCAGGCCGAAGTGCTCGGTTACTGGGCGCTGGGGCTGATTGCGCTGGCGGTATGCAGCGCGCTGTTGCTTATCCGGCAGGAACGACGGACGCCGGAGCCGCTGTTCCCGCTGGAGCTGTGGCAAAGCAAGGTGATTATCGCCGGGAATATCGGCGGCCTGATTATCGGCGCGACCATGATGGGAATTAGCGCATTTTTGCCGACCTACGTGCAGGGCGTGCTCGGCGGCACGCCGCTTCAGGCGGGAACCACGCTGGCGCTGATGTCCATCGGCTGGCCGCTGGCAAGTATGCTCAGCAGCCGTCTGATGCAGGCGACCTCTTACCGCGCCACCGCGGTGTTCGGCGGGATTTTGCTGGTCGGCGGCAGCCTGGCGTTACTGTTGCTTTCACCGACGTCGGGCCTGTGGGTTGCGCGTCTGGCGGCGTTTTCGATTGGTGCGGGAATGGGGCTGTGTAACACCACGTTTATCGTCTCAGTGCAAAACAGCGTCGGCCCTGCGATCCGCGGGATTGCCACGGCATCCACGCTGTTTACGCGGATGCTCGGCTCCGCCATCGGTACTGCATTACTCGGCGCGACGCTTAACCTCAATCTGCAATACCGTTTGCCGGAGATTGCCGATCCGGTGCAGCAACTGATGGAGAAAGCCACCCGCAGCGCGATGGGTAATGACCAGCTCGGCGCGCTCACTAACAGCGTGGCGGCCTCGCTGCACTGGGTGTTTGTGGTGTCGGCGGTGATTTCCGTGCTGGCCGTCGCTGCCGGTTTATTGATCCCGGCAGGTGACCGCCCGCACGCAGAACCTCAGCGCGAAAGTTAATTCATGCCTGGCGTTGCGAAAGCCTGAATGCGGCTAACATCAGCGTCAGGCTCAGTAATACGGCGACCGACGCCATCGCCATCCCGTCACCCACCGAGCCCTGTTCAAACTGCCGCCAGACAAACACCGACACCGTCTGCACGCCCGCCGGAGAAAGCAGCAGGGATGTCACCAGTTCGCGCGACGCGACCGCAAATACCATCATCATTGAGGCCAGCAAACTCGGCAGCACCAGCGGCAGCAGGATCAGCCGCAATGTCTGCGCCGCCGATGCGCCGTGAACGCGGGCGGCGGCATCCAGATTACCGCCAATCTGTTTCAGCGCCGCGCTGACGTAGCGCACCGGATAAGGCAGCAGCAGGCAGCAGTAGGCCAGCAGCAAGATCCCCCAGGTGTTGTAAGGCGTGACCGGCCAGAAACTGCGGTTCCACGCCAGAATCAGCCCGACGCCGACCACAATACCCGGCAGAGCGGCGGGCAGCAGTGAAAGCCCGTCGATCATGGCCGCGCCGCGAATTTTCCGCACCACCACCAGCCACGACGCCAGAAATCCGGTTGCGCCAGCAATCAGTGCGGTCGCTGACGCCAGACTGAGGCTGGTAGAAAGCGCACTCAGCGCGTCACCGTGGACGTCAAACAGCGCCGCGAAGTGCCGAAGTGTCAGATTGGAAAACGCCAGTCCGCCTGACAGCGTGCCGGAAAATGCCGTTGCCAGCATAGATGCCAGCGGCAGCGCGACGGCAATCAGCGCCACCAGTGAAAACAGCGCCAGCACCGGAAACGTCCAGCCGGACAGCGGCTTTGGTGTGACGTCCGCCGGTTTGCCGGTCAGACTTTCGACATTTTTCCCCGCCAGCACCGCGCGCTGCACGCTGTAAGCGCATAACGCCATCGCCACCAGCACCAGCGAAAGCACCGCCGCGCCCGGCAAATCTATTGGCCAGTCTGCCAGCCGCTGCTCGATACCGGTCGTCAGCATCAGAATACCGCTGCGCGACCCCAGCGCGCCGGGCACGCCGTATTCCTCAATCGACAGCGTAAATGCCAGCAGTAAACTCGACGCCATCGCCGGTAACGCCATTGGCAGGGTGATGCGGATAAAGGCCTGAACTGCGCCCGCGCCGTGGATCCGCGCGACATCCGCCAGCCGACTGCCGCTGGCAGCCATGCTGCGCGAAACCGCGAAATAGACCACCGGAAAAATATTCAGCGTCATCACCGCAATCATGCCCGGCAGCGAGAATAAAAACGCGTTGAGATGTAACCAAGGCAAGAGCTGTTGCACATAACCGTTGGTCTGTAACGCCAGCATCCACGACAACGCGGCGATATACGGCGGCAGCAAAAACGGTACCAGAAACAGCACGTCCCACAGCGCAGCACCCGGCAGCCGGAACAGCGCGCGCAATGCACCGAGTGGCACGCCGATAAGAGCACTGCACAACGCCACGCCCAGCCCGACTTTTAACGTTGTTGCGACCAGAGCCAGCATCTGCGGTTCGGTGAACACACGGGAAAAGGCAGTGAATGGTGCAGAATAATTGCTGGTGTCCAGATGCGGGAAAATCGCCTGCAACACCACAAAGCTGACCGGCACGGCGACCAGCAACAGCAGCGCAAGGCCGGTCACGCCCGGCAGAAAAGCGTTCTTATTCATGATTCGGTTCTCAGAACGGGCTGCACAACACGTGCGCAGCCCGGCGGGCGGTTATGGCTGGGCGAAGAGTTTAGCGAAACGATCGAGAACGTCTTTGCGTGAGGCGGACGCTTTCGGATCTTCCGGCAGCAGTTTCAGGGATTTAAACAGCGGACGTTTGGCATCGATGTCCGTGCGGGCAGGCATCAGCCAGGCTTCGGCAACCAGCTGCTGGCCTTCCGGCGACAGGGCGTAATCGATAAAGGCTTTAGCCTCTTTTTGCTGCTGGCTGGATTTAAGGATCATCATCGGGCGCGGGGCGATCACAGTGCCGCTCTGCGGGAAAATCACTTTGACGGATTCACCGTCCTGCATGCTGGCGTATGAGACGTAATCCACCGCGCCGAACACCGCCGCTTTCGCGCCCTGTAACACCGGCGTCAGCGCCTGCGCGTTCGGCCCGGCGATGATCATGCCGTTGGCTTTCAGGTCATCAAACAATTTCCACGCCTGCTGCGCGTGGGCATTCTGCAACCCGATCAGCAGATCCAGTGAGGCGCCGGACAGGGAGGGATCCGGCGTGGTGACTTTGTCCTTGAACTCGGGTTTGGTCAGGTCACCCCAGTCTTTCGGCTCAGACGTCCCGCTTTTGGTGTTCCACACAATCCCCAGCGCGGAAATGCCTTGCGCCACGTAATACGGCGTCTTGAACTGCGCCGGAACCTGCGCCGCGTTCGGGCTCTGATATTCCAGCAACCAGCCGCGCTGCCTGAGATCGGTCGCGGTATCCCATGACGCTGAAATCAGCACGTCGGCGCGCGGATTGGCCTGTTCGGCTTCGAGTCGCGCCATCACTTTGCCGGTGGTGGCCTGAAACACATCGACTTTTACGCCAGTCTGTTTTTCATAGCCCGCCGCCAGTTTTTTGGCCAGCGAACCCGGCCCGGCGGTATAAAGCGTCAGCGCCTGTGCGCTGCCCGCTGCCATTGCGAGAGAAAGAGTCATTGCAGTCATTACGCCTGTTTTGGTTCTGGATAAATGTGTGCGAGTCATTGAGTCAATTCCATCAGAGGTTAAGCAACAAAAGGGGAAACAACGGAAGCATCATTCAGGTCAATACGGGCGATCGCGCCCTGATCCATATGCGCAATCTTGTGCGCCAGTGCGCGCGCTTCGTGCCGGTCATGGGTGACGTACACCGCCGTGGTGCCGAGCTGGCGCAACAGCGTCGCCATCTCTTCACACAGGCTTTCGCGCAGATCGCGGTCAAGATTGGAGAGCGGTTCGTCGAACAGCAGAATGCGTGGCTCAGCGACAATCGCCCGCGCCAGCGCCACACGTTGTTGCTGACCACCGGAAAGTTCAGAAGGGCGTCGTGATGCGAAATCTGCCAGCCCGACGCGATCGAGCGCAGCCATCACTTTTTCCTGCAAAAGCGCGCCACGCACTCTGCGCATTTGCAGCGGAAACGCGACATTTTGCCGCACGCTCATGTGTGGCCACAGCGCGTAATCCTGGAAGGCCATGCCGAGATTGCGTCGCTCCGGGGGCAGGCTGAAGGTGCCGCTGGCAACAATTTCGCCGTCGAAGCTGATCTGCCCGGAGGCAGGGTGCAGTAAACCGGCGAGCATTTTCAGCAACGTGCTTTTGCCGCAGCCCGAGGGGCCGAGCAGGGCGAGGATCGTGCCTTTGGGGACAGTCAGATTGACGTGATTGAGTACCGGTGTGCTCCCGAAAAAATGAGACACCTGATGGAGGGCGATAGCGGGAGGAGAAGCAATGCGCGGGGGCGCATTCCCGCCTGTAAAAGCTGGAATGTTCATGACGGTACTATCCTCTTTGGGACTTATTGGTGCAGCTGAGCCTAAAGAGAGTGTGTGACGCAGACATGACAGGTTTGTGAATGTAGAGATTTGACGGTGCAGGCGGGGAACCGGCACCGGATCATCGTATGACTGTTTTATTGCTTATATTGCTGTTCGCCCCACGCCAGCATGCCTGCCAGCAGTGGTTTCAGGATACTTTGCAGTTCACGGGCTTTCTCTTCGTCATAGGCGAATGGCTCGATTTCTTCCATGTAATTCACCTGCGCCAGTTCCAGCTGAACCGCGTGCTGATGGATATCCGGCTGACCATATTCACGGGTGATGTAGCCGCCTTTGAAACGCCCGTTAAGTACGTGGCTAAAGCGCGTCTGTTGCAGGCAAACGCCTTCCACCACGCCGCTTAAACCGGGCGAACAGCTCGCGCCACTGTTGGTTCCGAGATTGAGATCCGGCAGTTTGCCATCGAACAGACGCGGGATTTGTGAGGCAATAGAATGTGCATCAAACAGCAGCGCATAGCCGAATGCCTCTTTCATCCGCGCAAGTTCTGACGCAATGGTCTGGTGATACGGCTGCCAGATTTGCTCCAGATACTGCTGGCGCTGAACCACGGTCGGCTCCATCCCGGCTTTAAACGTCGGGCGGCCATCAAACAAGGTATCGGGGAACAGGCCGGTCGTCGCAGTAGCGTAGAGCGGGGTATCGTCCGCAGGACGGTTGAGATCAATCACAAAGCGCGAATATTGCCCGACCAGAATGCTGGCCCCGAGCGCACGGGCAAAATCATACAGTTGCGGAATGTGCCAGTCGGTGTCTGAGAGCGGCAGCGCGGCGTCGGTCAGTCCGCTGGCGACCTCCGGCGTCAGGTGCGTTCCGGCGTGCGGAATGCTGATCAGCAACGGGGCAGTTCCCCGTACGAAATGTAACGGTTCGGCAATAACAGAATTAGCTGAAAGGCTCATAAACGAACTTCTCCACGCAGGTGACCACGAAAAATAACGGTGCAGGGCAGTTGTCCGCCCAGCCAGTAAACCAGTTCCGCCGGACGCGACAGCGGCCAGTGAATAAAATCGGCGACCTTGCCCGCTTCCAGCGTGCCGTGAGAATCCTGCAACCCCAGCGCCCGTGCGCCGTGACAGGTCACACCGGCCAGCGCTTCTTCCGGCGTCAGGCGAAACAGCGTACAGCCCATATTCAGCATTAAGCGCAGGGAAAGCGCCGGAGATGTCCCCGGATTGGCATCGCTGGCCAGCGCCATCGGCACGCCGTGAGTGCGGAAGTGTTCCACCGGCGGGCACTGCGTTTCGCGCAGCAGATAATATGCGCCGGGCAGCAACACCGCGACGGTGCCACCGGCGGCCATCGCTTTGGCATCATCTTCGGTGGCGTATTCCAGATGGTCGGCAGACAGCGCGTGATGGCGTGCGGCCAGCGCGCTGCCGTGCAGGGAGGAGAGCTGTTCAGCGTGGAGTTTTACCGGCAGGCCGAGGGATTTTGCGGCATTGAACACACGGTCGACCTGTTCTGGCGAAAACGCCAGATGTTCGCAAAATGCATCCACGGCGTCCGCGAGGTTTTCCTGCGAAACCGCCGGCAGCAGGGTGTCACAAATTAGCTGAATATAATCATCTGGCTGGTCTTTGAATTCAGGCGGCAGCGCATGGGCGGCAAGGCAAGTGGATTTCACCTCGACCGGCAGCATATGGCCGAGCCTGCGGATCACCCGCAGCATTTTAATTTCGCTTTCCACGCTCAGACCGTAGCCTGATTTAATCTCCACGCAGGTGATACCTTCTGCCAGCAGCGGTTGCAGGCGGAATAATGCCTGCGCCAGCAGTTCATCCTCGCTGGCGGCGCGGGTGGCGTTAACCGTCGATAAAATTCCGCCGCCCGCCGCGGCAATCTCTGAATAACTCACGCCGTTCAGTCGCTGTTCAAATTCGGCGCTGCGGTTACCGCCAAACACCAGATGTGTGTGGCAGTCGACCAGCCCCGGCGTGATGATCCCGCCGTCGAATTCATGTTCGATGGCATGCGGATAATCCGGGCAGTCAGCATCAGGGCCGATCCACAGGATCTGGCCGCCGCTGACGGCAATCGCACCGTTTTCGATCAGGTTGTATTTCCCGTCCCGCATGGTGACCAGTGTGGCGCCGCGCCAGACGCTGTCACATTGCGAGGAGGGTTCAGAAGAGAAATGCGGGGACAGCGTTAAGGGCATGACGGGCTCCGGACAAGGTTGATCTTGTATAGACAACTAAAGTCAACCTAGCGCATAACCCGAAAACCGGCAAGCGAAAAGGGTCTTAACCGTGACTGGTGAAGCGTCCGAACAGCTGATAACGGGAACCGGCGTAGATCAGCCGCGCCGACGTAACCACGCGGCTGCCGCTCCAGGTACGGCGGTGGATCAGCAGACAAGGCTCGTGCTCGCTAAGCTGCAACAGTTCGCGTTGCTCGTCGCTGGTGCTGACGGCTTCCACGCGATGCTCACCGGCGGTCAGCGGTGCGATGGTCATCAGATAGGTGTAGGGCGACTGCTTGTTCAGCACTTCTTGCAGATAATCCGGGGCCATTTCCGGATTCACAAAACGCTCTTCGATTTGTACCGGCACATGATTTTCGTAATGCACGATTTGTGAATAAAACAGGATTTGCCCGAGCGCAACGTCCATCTGCTGCGCCTGTGCGGCATCCGCCAGCCGGGCTTCGCACAGCAGAATTTTGCTGTCGTGCTGATGGCCGCGCGCAGCGATTTCATCGGCGATGTTGTGAACTTCCAGCATCGGCGTATAGGCCTTGGCTTCGGCCACGAAGGTGCCAACACCCTGCATGCGGATCAGAAAACCTTCGCTGGTCAGCTCCCGCAGCGCGCGGTTGATGGTCATGCGGCTGACGCCCAGCTCGTTGGTCAGCTCGCTCTCGGAAGGCACGCGCTGGTGCGGTTTCCACACGCCTGCACGGATCTGGCTGACAATCGCCTGTTTCACGCGCTGATAGATAGGGGCGGGGGTGTCGCTCATTGCGGCCGCCAGTTCGGACAATGTCTGCTGGGACACTCCCTGTTGCGCTGCACCAGAATGAAAAAGTGGTGTCGGCTCCGACATGTCTCGTACCTCGCTCGTTGATCTTGCTGAATTGTTATCCGTTCACAGCCCCGTAGTGTCCCCCACGGGCAGGCAAACGAAAAGAGGACGGCGGAAACAAAAATCAAAAAAATTCCTGTTGCAAGTTTACAGCGCAATCAGGCATATGTATATGTATAGACAAGTTGATTAAAACAGTAGCAGTTGTTTATCAAAAATTGCATTTATGTTTCCCCATGTTGATTCAGGAACGATGTCATGGCTGCTTATTTTGCTTCACGCGCGTTACTTGCCGACGGCTGGGCGCACGATGTTCGTCTGGAGGTTGACGCTGCCGGAATGCTGACGGCGGTGACGCCGGGTGGCGACCCGCAGGGCTGTATCCCGCTGTCCGGGCCGGTAGTGCCGGGCATGCCGAATCTGCATTCGCACGCTTTTCAGCGGGTGATAGCCGGGCTGGCGGAAGTTGCCGGAAATCCGCAGGACAGCTTCTGGACGTGGCGCGACCTGATGTATCGCATGGTGCAGCGCCTTACGCCTGAGCAGACAGGCGTCATCGCCCGCCAGCTGTATATCGAGATGCTCAAAGGCGGTTATACGCAGGTCGCCGAATTCCACTATCTGCATAACGACATCAGCGGGAAGCCGTATGCCGATCGCGGCGAAATGACCGCACAGCTGAGCGCGGCGGCGGAGCAGGCGGGCATCGGCCTGACGCTGCTGCCGGTGCTGTACAGCTACGCCGGATTTGGCGCGCAGCCCGCGCAGGACGGGCAAAAACGCTTTATTCAGAACGTCGATAGCTATCTGCAACAGCAGGAGGTGATCCGCCAGCAGATTGGCGGAAAACCTTTGCAAAACGCCGGTCTGTGCTTCCATTCACTGCGCGCCGTGACGCTCTCGCAAATGCGCGAGGTGCTGGCGGCGGGCGACAAAAATTCTCCCGTGCATATTCACATCGCCGAACAGCAAAAAGAGGTGAACGATTGCCTCGGCTGGAGCGGCCAGCGGCCCATCACCTGGCTGTATGACAATCTGGATATTGATAGCCGCTGGTGCCTGATCCATGCCACGCACGCCGACCGTTTTGAATTAGCCAGCATGGCGAAAAGCGGCGCGGTAGCGGGATTATGTCCGACCACCGAAGCTAACTTAGGCGACGGTATTTTCCCCGGCGTGGAATATCTCGGGCACAACGGCCGCTGGGGGATTGGTTCCGACAGCCACGTCTCGCTCAACGTAGTGGAAGAACTGCGCTGGTTCGAATACGGCCAGCGTCTGCGCGATCAGCGTCGCAACCGCCTGACGCTGCCGCATCAGAATCAGCATTCCGTCGGCGATGTGCTCTATTCCCACGCCTTACAGGGCGGCGCACAGGCATGCGGCGTCGCGACTGACAAGCTGGCCGCGGGCTATCGTGCCGACTGGCTGGTGCTGGATGGCCGCGATCCCTATCTTGCGGCGGCCAAAAATAGCGAAATTCTTAACCGCTGGTTGTTTGCCGGTCACAGCGGGCAAATCCGCGATGTTTATGTCGGCGGCATCGCGCGCATTGTCGAAGGCCAGCATGAACAGCAACAGGCCGCGGCGGCAGATTTCCTGAAAGTACTGAATCAGCTGGCGGAGGGTGGCCCATGAACGGCTGGCAACCATTCAGCCTGATGGGGCTGCCGGTCAGCCCGTGGCGCAACGGCGGCGGCGAAACACGCGAAATCATCAGCGTTCCGGCAGGAAGCGCGAATTTTGACTGGCGCGCCAGCATCGCGACCATTGCACAGGACGGCCCGTTCTCGGTTTTCCCCGGCATTGACCGTTCGATAACGTTACTCAGCGGTGAGGGCGTTCATTTGCTGGCTACGCCGGATATCCGCCATTCCCTCAGCCGTGTCGGAGAACCCTATTCGTTTCGCGGTGAAGACTTGGTGAGCGCCCGGCTGCACGGCGGTGTCACCACTGATTTCAACATCATGACCCGCCGAACTGCCTGTCGTGCGAAGGTGATTTCTGCCCGCCAAACGCTGGCGGTTTTGACTGAAAACGGCGGCGTGATTTACGTCCTGAGCGGTGACTGGCAACTGCCGGACGGCGCGCAAATCGGACAGGGCGACGGCTTTTACTGGACGGCAACTCTGGAGAAAAACCCGGTTATCGTCAGCACAGAACACCCTGACGGCCTGCTGCTTTGGGCGTCAGTCATTACGGATTAACGGTCGCAAACAACAGCCCGACAGATTTTGTTCGGGTTTACGTTTAGCTTAACTTGTCTATACAGGAATAGATTATGGCTTCTTCATCCTCAGAATTAACCCTTTGCCATCTGCAACCGGGTCAGGTTGATCTACCGACGCTGCGCCAGATTTATCAGGGTAACGTCCGCCTCGAGTTGGCGGAGCACGCGCGGGCAGATGTTCAGGCTTCTCAGGAGACGGTTACGCGCATCGTCGAATCCGGCAAAGTGGTTTATGGCATTAATACCGGCTTCGGCAAACTGGCGCAAACGCGCATTCCGGCGGAAAGGCTGGCTGAATTGCAGCGCAATCTGGTGCTGTCGCACAGCGTCGGCATTGGCAAGGATCTGGCCGATAACGTGGTGCGTCTGGTGATGGCCACCAAAGTGCTGAGCCTCTCGCGCGGGCATTCCGGTATCCGCATTGAAGTGATCGATGCGCTGATCGCCTTATTCAACGCCAGTGTTTATCCGTGTATTCCTGAGAAAGGTTCCGTGGGCGCGTCCGGCGATTTAGCGCCGCTGGCGCATCTTTCCCTGATGCTGATAGGCGAAGGTCAGGTGACGGTTAAGGGGGAGAAAGTGTCAGCGGTGGAAGGACTGAAAACGGTCGGGCTGACACCGTTTGAGCTGGGTCCGAAAGAAGGGCTGGCGCTGCTCAATGGCACGCAGGTCTCAACCTCGCTGGCGCTGTCCGGGTTGTTTGAAGCCGAACGCGTTTTTGCGGCAGGTCTGGTGGCGGGCGCACTGTCGCTGGAAGCCATCAAAGGCTCGGTGAAACCGCTGGATGCACGCATCCATCAGGCTCGCGGTCAGGTGGGGCAAATCGCCGTGGCGGCGGCGGTGTCCGAATTGCTGGCAGGCAGTGACATTGTCACGTCGCATTCCAACTGTGGCCGCGTGCAGGATCCGTATTCCATCCGCTGCGTGCCGCAAGTCATGGGCGCGTGTCTGGATAACCTTCATCACGCCGCCCGTATTTTACGTATCGAAGCCAATGCGGCATCCGATAATCCACTGGTGTTCGCCGAAAACGGCGATGTGATTTCCGGTGGCAATTTCCACGCCGAACCGGTGGCCTTTGCCGCAGATATCCTCGCTCTGGCGATTGCCGAAATCGGCGCGATTTCCGAGCGCCGGATGGCATTGCTGCTTGATACCGGGCTTTCCGGCCTGCCGCCATTCCTGGTCAACGACGGTGGCGTGAACTCCGGCTTTATGATTGCGCAGGTGACCGCCGCCGCGCTGGCCTCTGAGAATAAATCCCTCGCGCATCCGGGCAGCGTGGACAGCCTGCCGACCTCGGCCAACCAGGAAGATCACGTCTCAATGGCGACCTACGCCGCGCGCCGTCTGGGCGACATGTGCTTTAACACCAGCGTCGTGGTGGGCATTGAGGCAATGGCCGCCGCGCAGGGCATTGATTTCCACCGTCCGCTGCAAAGTTCGCCGGTACTGGAAAACGAGCTGAAATCCATCCGCGCCGATGTGCCGTTCCTTGAACATGACCGCCTGATGGCACCGGACGTTGAAATGATGCGCCTGTGGGCCACCCGTGAACGCTGGCCAGCGGCGGTTGAAGCGCTGTTGCCGAGTTTTGCCTGATTCTCCTGACCCGATAAAGGAACCGAAAATGAACGCTCCACAAAAAACTGCCGTTGCCCGCGTTGTTCGTGCCCCGCACGGCACAGAAATCAGTTGCCAGAACTGGCTGATCGAAGCGGCCTACCGCATGCTGCAAAACAATCTCGATCCGGACGTCGCCGAGCGCCCGGACGATCTGGTGGTGTACGGCGGAATAGGCAAAGCGGCGCGCAACTGGCCAGCGTTTGAAGCCATTCTCACCAGCCTGCGCGGGCTTCGCGAAGACGAAACGCTGCTGGTGCAGTCCGGCAAACCTGTCGGCGTATTTCGCACTCACACCGACGCGCCGCGGGTGCTGATCGCCAATTCCAATCTGGTGCCACATTGGGCGAACTGGGAACATTTCCACGAGCTGGATAAAGCCGGGCTGATGATGTACGGCCAGATGACCGCCGGTTCGTGGATTTACATCGGTGCTCAGGGCATCGTGCAGGGCACTTACGAAACCTTCGCTGAAGCGGGGCGTCAGCATTACAACAGCGACCTGCGCGGCAAGTGGATTTTAACCGCCGGTCTGGGCGGCATGGGCGGTGCGCAACCGCTGGCCGGTGTGCTGGCCGGAGCCTGCGTGCTGGCGATTGAATGTCAGGAATCGCGTATTGATTTTCGTATCCGTACCCGGTACCTCGACCATAAAGCGCACAGCATTGATGAAGCGCTGGCGCTGATCGAGAAAGCCTGCGCCGAGAAAAAAGCGATTTCCGTTGGCCTGCTGGGCAATGCGGCCGAGCTGATGCCGCAGCTGGTGGCGCGCGCGAAAGAAGGTGGCCTGCGCCCGGATATCGTCACCGACCAGACTTCCGCGCACGATCCGCTGAACGGCTATCTGCCAGAAGGCTGGAGCGTAGAAAAATGGCAGGCAGCGCGTCAGTCTGACCCGCAGTCAGTTATCAACGCGGCCAAAGCCTCGATGGCCAAACACGTGCTGGCGATGCTCGATTTCCACGCCATGGGCATCCCGACCGTCGATTACGGTAACAATATCCGGCAAGTGGCGAAAGACCAGGGTGTGGCCAACGCTTTTGATTTTCCCGGCTTTGTTCCGGCGTATATCCGTCCGCTCTTTTGCGAAGGTAAAGGCCCGTTCCGCTGGGTGGCACTTTCCGGCGATCCGGAAGATATCTACAAAACCGACGCCAAACTGAAAGAGCTGTTCCCGGATAACGCCAACCTGATCAACTGGCTGGACATGGCGCGCGAGCGCATTGCGTTTCAGGGGCTACCGGCGCGTATCTGCTGGCTGGGGCTGGGCGAGCGTCATATCGCCGGGCTGGCGTTCAACGAAATGGTGCGCAACGGTGAGCTTAAAGCGCCGGTGGTGATTGGCCGCGACCATCTGGACACCGGCTCCGTTGCCTCTCCCAACCGGGAAACCGAAGCGATGAAAGACGGTTCCGACGCGGTTTCCGACTGGCCGCTGCTCAATGCTTTGCTTAACACCGCAGGCGGCGCGACCTGGGTCAGCCTGCATCACGGCGGCGGCGTCGGTATGGGCTTTTCACAACATGCGGGTATGGTGATTGTGGCAGATGGCACCAAAGAGGCGGATGCCCGTCTGGCGCGCGTGTTGTGGAACGATCCGGCGACCGGCGTAATGCGTCATGCCGATGCCGGCTATGAACAGGCGGCAGCCTGCGCAGAGCGCAACGGGCTGAACTTGCCAATGATCTGATGCGGTTCTCAAAGCCAAAAGCCCGCTTCGCGTTAACCGTGAAGCGGGCTTTTTTCCTTTTATCCGGGCGCGTTACGCGATTTAAGAAAGGCTAATCGCCTGAATTAAACCGCAAAACACCCCTTTATTCCCCGATCGGGTCTTACCGATTTCTGGTCTACTGGATAGCATCAGACAGGTGCAAAGCCAAGCAGGCGGGATTCTGAGGGCTGAGGCCGTCCAAAAAAATACCCCTGGAACAATGAACACCCTTCTTCTTTCAGACGCCTGAACTGCTCGTCGGTTTCCACGCCTTCGGCAGTGGTCTGAATAGCCAGACTGCGGCTCATGCCGGTGATGGCGCGGATAATCGCCAGCGCTTCCGGGCTGTCCTGCATATCATTGATAAACGATCGGTCAATTTTGATTTTGTCGAACGGGAACGACCGCAGATAGCTCAGCGATGAATAACCGGTGCCAAAATCATCCAGCGCAATGCGCACGCCCAGTGCCTTAAGTTTACGCAGCGTGCCGACGTTGCCGAGCGTGTTATCCAGTAATACCGATTCGGTGATTTCCACTTCCAGCCTTTCCGGCGCCAGCCCTGACGAGGCCAGTGCGGATTCGACAACCGAGACCAGACCGCTGTTTTTGAACTGGATCGGCGAGAGGTTCACCGCAACGGTCTGGTTCCCCGCCCAGGTGGTCGCTTCGCGGCAGGCTTCATGCAGCGCGAACGATCCCAGACTGTGGATCAGCCCTGTTTCTTCGGCAATGGGAATAAAATCGATCGGCATGATCAGCCCGTTTTGCGGATGGTGCCAGCGCATCAGCGCTTCATAACCGATCACTGCATCATGTTTGGCATCTGTGATCGGCTGATAGTAAAGACGCAGCTGATTGCAGGTAATCGCATCGCGTAAATCCAGTTCCACCAGACGGCGTTTGCGCGCGGCGGCGTCCATCTCAATGCGAAAATCTTCATAACGGTTGCGGCCGTTGCGTTTGGCCTCATACAGCGCCATGTCTGCACAGCGCAGCAGCTGATCCGGCGTGTTGTCCGGTGAATCCGCCAATGCAATGCCGATGCTCAGGCCGACCGACAGCGAATGGCCGTCGACCATCACCGGCGGACGCACGGACTCTATCAGGCGTTTTGAGATCTGATGCGCGGCAGCGATATCTTTCAGACCCGGCAGTACCACGGCGAACTCATCCCCGCCAATGCGCGCCAGCGTATCGTCATCACGCAGCGTCATGCGCAGACGTTTGGCAATCGCGCGCAGCAACTCGTCGCCGACCTGATGGCCGAGCGCATCGTTGACGTTTTTGAAGTTGTCGAGATCCAGACACAGCGTGGCGGTGTGGGTGCGGGTGTAGCTGTCTTGCTGCAAGGCTTCGCTCAGGCGCTGGCTGAACAGAATACGGTTGGGCAGGCTGGTCAGGTTGTCGTGATGCGCCATGTGGTGAATGCGCGCGTGCGCTGCGTGCTGATCGGTCACGTCATCGGCAATCATCATTACGTAGCTGGTTTGTGGATCGTGCCCGCGGATCACCGAACTGGTGGTTTGCAGCGTGCGGTCACCGATGGCAGTCAGCAACTGCTGCTCACTTTTATGCACGCCTTCGGCGCGCAGACATTCGTCTGACTGTTTATTGATAAACGAACTCAGGCCGACGCCCATACAGTCCTGAGGGCGCTTACCAAGCATTTCTTCGCGCGAAATCCCGAGCAGACGCTCAGCCTGACGATTCACCAGCAGAATTTCCCGCGATACCGCATTTTCGACGATCACCGACGAAGGAATATTGGCGATCACGGTATTGAGAAACTGGGTGAGGGCGGAGAGCTGCTCGCTGTTCGATTCGGCCAGATCTTTGGCGTACATCAGCGCCTGTTCGTTTTCACGACGCTCGGTGACGTCACGGGTTATCTTGGCAAACCCGATGATCTGACCGGCTTCGCGCAGGGCTTCGATGATGACGTGCGCCCAAAAACGCGAGCCGTCTTTGCGCTGACGCCAGCCTTCAGATTCATAACGGCCAGTTTCGCGCGCTGTTTCCAGCCCGTGCTGCGGCCAGCCGCTCTTTTTATCTTCTTCAGTGTAAAAACAGGAGAAATGTTTCCCAACCACTTCCTCAGGCGCATAACCTTTGGCTCGCTGCGCACCGGCATTCCAGTTCGCCACGGTGCCATCGGGTTTCAGCATATAAATTGCGTAATCTTCAACGCGTTGAACCAGCAACCGATACAGTACGTCAGAATCTTCGTTCATTTTAATTTGCCTGCTAGCTGGCCGCCTCTGTGCGGGGTCCTCCCAAATCAGAGTCCGGCTGAATAGTGCGTCTGTTCCCGACGCATTTTTGCTGTGATGTGTGATGAAACGTTAGCATAAGATAATTCTTAGTTCGTCAAATTTTGCTTCTAAGATGCTTAAAATTAAGCGTTTTTAGCAAAAAGAGCGGCCTTAAGTTAAATTCCACTTTTGGGTTTAAATAGGCGTAATGGTTATCGGCAGCTGTCTCAGGAGCTTTAATGTGATGGCACAAAAAGCTTAAGGATTTTGCGCTGAGGAAAGAAGGGGACTGGCGGCCAGAAAAGACTAAGCCGCAACAGAGTGCGGCTATTTATCGGGGAAGTGCTTAGACCGGGTCAGGCGCGGTTTTTATCGGGGGAATAAAAGGGTCCGTCTGCCACTGAATCCCGCAAAATAAGGTCAGAGGTAAACTGATTTTTTTCTGATAAATATCCGCCGTCGAGCATCGAAATAATCTGATTAATGACTTCACTGACCATATCACTCACCGGATCTTTTACGCTGGAGAGTGCGGGAATTAAAAACGGTGCGGTCGGAATATTATCAAACCCGATCACCGAAACCGCATCAGGCACTTTAATTCCGGCATCGCTGAGTTGCTTCATTGCACCGATCGCCATTTCATCGTTACTGACGACGATGGCGCTGAACGAGTGGTCTGCGGCAAGCAGAGCGCTGACAGCCGCCGCGCCGCTGGCCGGTGACCATTTTCCCTGCACAATCAGTGATTCACGTACCGGCAGACCGGTGGCGATTAACGCGTCTTTGTAGCCAGACAGGCGTTCAATGGCCGTCGGGGAATCCATCGAACCGGTAATAAAAGCAATATCCCGATGACCGCGGGCGATCAGTGCCTGCGTTGCCTGATAACTCGAGCCTTTATGATCGCAATATATGCAGTGGCTCTGATGTTTTCTCAATTTACGGTTCACCACCATCACCGGCTTTTTATATTTATCGATGATCAGATCCATTTCATCGACCGATAAAAAGCGCGGATAAATAATGATCCCGTCGCAGCGTAAATCATGCAAAAACTCGATAGCTTCCTGCTCTTCAGCGGCGCTGTTTTTGCCATCCACCAGAATCAGTTGACGCCCGTTGGCATCGAGTTTCTTGGCCGCCTGTGAGATTAACTCGCTGAAATAATTGCCGTTATACAGCGTATTGGTCACCACCAGCCCGATACACATGGATTTACTGGTCGCCAGATTGCGCGCCAGTAAATTCGGGCGATAGCCGGTTTCTTCAATGGCCCTGAACACCTGATCTTTCGTTTCCTGGCTCACATAGCCTTTCCCGGAAAGCACGCGGGACACCGTGGCTTTGGAGACGCCTGCTCTGGACGCCACTTCCTGCATTGTCGACATCAGGCACACCTGAAAGAGAAAAAATGTTGCGTCATTCTACACATTTCTGCGGATTTTCGCGGATTTCGCCGCGTTAAGCCTGTGCATGGAGATCATCATCACAAAAATGAAACAGGGTTGTGACTTTTTATTGAAGTCGGCGTCAGATCTGCACATTCTCGTATGTAACCGGTTACCTATCGTTTCAGAAACACATTACAAAAGCGCGTTCCGGCCAATTTTCGCAAACAGCATCGTTCATAACCCTATGAATCTGAGAGAGTTACCCTCATGTCTAAGAATTTTGCAGCAATGTCGCAGTCGATTATCAGTGCTATCGGCGGCGCAGGGAACGTCGCGGCGGTTACGCACTGCATGACCCGTCTGCGTTTTGTTCTCAACGACGCCTCCCTGGTTGACGGCGAAAAACTCAAAGCCATCACCGGCGTAATGGGTGTGGTGCGCAATGAGCAACAGTGTCAGGTGATCGTCGGCAACAACGTGTCTCACGCCTACGCCGAAGTCCTTAAACTGTTGCCGGAAGGGCTCTCTGGCGCCAGCGGCGTACCGGTTAAAAGCAAACTCACGTTACGACGCATAGGTGCGGGCATTCTCGACGCGCTGATCGGCACGATGTCCCCGCTGATCCCGGCGATCATCGGCGGTTCAATGGTCAAACTGCTGGCGATGATCCTCGATATGACGGGCGTCTTCGAGAAGGGCGCATCAACGCTGGTGATCCTCAACACCATCGGTGACGGCGCGTTCTTCTTCCTGCCGGTGATGGTCGCGGCCTCGGCGGCGGTCAAATTCAAAACCAATATGTCGCTGGCGATTGCGATCGCCGGGGTACTGCTGCATCCGGCATTTATCGATCTGATGGCCAAAGCCGCGCAGGGGCAAAAAGTTGAGTTCATCGGCATTTCCATTACGGCGGTGAAATATACCTACACCGTCATTCCTGCGCTGTGTATGACGTGGCTGCTGTCCTACATTGAGAAATGGGTTGATCGCATTACGCCGGTAGTGACTAAAAACTTCCTTAAACCGATGCTGATCATGCTGATTGCCGCACCGATCGCGATTGTGATTATCGGCCCGCTGGGCATCTGGATCGGCACCGGGATTTCGGCGGTGGTGTATACCGTTCATAGCTATCTTGGCTGGCTCTCGGTCGCCATCATGGGCGCGGCGTGGCCGCTGCTGGTGATGACCGGCATGCACCGCGTGTTTACGCCAACCATCATTCAGACCATCGCCGAAACCGGCAAAGAGGGCATGGTGATGCCGTCAGAAATTGGTGCGAATCTGTCCCTCGGCGGCTCCTCGCTGGCTGTGGCGTGGCGTACTAAAAATCCCGAACTGCGCCAGACCGCTCTGGCCGCCGCGGCTTCGGCGATCATTGCCGGGATTTCAGAACCGGCACTGTACGGCGTCGCGCTGCGCCTTAAACGCCCGCTGATCGCCTGTCTCATCAGCGGATTTATCTGCGGCGGCGTCGCCGGTCTCGGCGGGCTTGCCAGCCATTCGATGGCGTCACCGGGGCTGTTTACCAGCGTGCAGTTCTTCGACCCGTCGAATCCGATGAGCATCGTCTGGGTATTTGGCGTGATGATTCTGGCGATTGTGATTTCCTTCTTCACCACGCTGCTGCTGGGTTTTGAAGATATTCCGGTCGAAACGCCGCAGCCGAAAGAAGACCAGGCAACAGATGCCGCGATTTCCACACCCTTTGCCGCTGCGCAAAGTGCAGTAAAAACACATTGAAGACAGAAGAGGACTTTCTCATGGCAGCATCACCATTCCCTGACGGTTTTTTATGGGGCGGCGCGATTGCCGCCAATCAGGCTGAAGGCGCCAGTTTTGAAGGCGGAAAGGGCCTGACGACGGTGGACATGATACCGCACGGCGCGCACCGTCTGGCGGTGAAAACCGGGCAGGAAAAGCGTTTCCAGCTCAAAGAAGACGAGTTCTACCCGAGCCATCAGGCAATTGATTTTTACCATCGCTATAAAGAAGACATCGCGCTGATGGCCGAAATGGGGTTCACCGTGTTCAGAACCTCGATTGCCTGGAGCCGCCTGTATCCGAACGGTGACGAGGTGACGCCAAACGCGGAGGGTATCGCCTTTTACCGCGACGTCTTTGCCGAATGTAAAAAATACGGCATCGAACCGCTGGTGACGCTGTGCCATTTCGATGTCCCGATGCATCTGGTGGTTGAGTACGGCTCATGGCGCAATCGCAAAATGGTCGAGTTTTTCGCCCGCTATGCGCGCACCTGTTTTGAAGCCTTCGACGGATTAGTGAAGTACTGGCTGACGTTCAATGAAATCAATATCCTGTTGCACAGCCCGTTCTCCGGCGCGGGTCTGGTGTTCGAAGAGGGTGAGCATCAGGAGCAGGTCAAATATCAGGCCGCCCATCACGAGCTTGTCGCCAGCGCACTGGCCACCAAAATCGCCCACGAAGTGAACCCTGAAAATCAGGTCGGCTGTATGTTAGCGGGCGGTAATTTTTATCCGCGCACCTGCAAACCGGAAGATGTCTGGGCGGCGCTGCAAAAAGACCGCGAGAATCTGTTTTTCATCGACGTACAGGCACGCGGCGCGTACCCGTCTTATACAAAACGCGTGTTCGCCGAGAAGGGTATCGTCATTGCGAAAGAAGCGGGCGACGACCAGATCCTCAAAAACACCGTCGACTTTGTGTCATTCAGCTATTACGCCTCCCGCTGCGCCTCGGCGGATATGAATGACAACAACAGCAGCGCGGCCAATATCGTTAAATCGCTGAAAAACCCGCACATCGAAGTCAGTGAATGGGGCTGGGGGATCGATCCACTCGGCCTGCGCATCACCATGAATATGATGTATGACCGCTACCAGAAACCGCTGTTCCTGGTTGAAAACGGCCTTGGCGCGAAAGATGAGATTAACGCACAGGGCGAAATCCTTGATGATTACCGTATCAGCTACCTGCGCGAACACATCCATGCCATGGGCGAAGCGATCAGGGACGGTATTCCTGTCATCGGCTATACCTCCTGGGGATGCATCGATCTGGTTTCTGCCTCGACCGGCGAAATGAGCAAACGCTACGGCTTTGTTTATGTCGATCGCGACGACAGCGGAAACGGCACGCTGGACAGAAAAAGGAAGCAATCGTTCTGGTGGTATAAAAAGGTCATTGCCAGTAACGGCGGGGATTTGGCGTAAGGAATACAGTGAATAAGCAGGCCGGGGTTATGCCGGTCTGCCTGTTACTATTTCACACTAATTCTGGTCATGCAGTAATGGCTGCAACCTCGAAAACTCATTTTAAAAAGCTCCGATTTTTTCAGCATAAAGGCGAGGTTTTTAAACCGCCGTACTCGCCCGCAACTTCAGTCTTCCCGCCATCCGAACGCGTGTGGCGGCGTCTTCGCCGGAACAAATATACTCCACCGCCATTCGTCCCAGTTCGATATACGGCAGCTGTACGCTGGTCAGTTTCGGCGTCATTTGATCGGCGATGCGCTGATCGTCGTATCCGGCCACCAGAATGTCCTGCGGAATGCGCAGATGAAGTTCGGTCAGTGCCTGATAACAGCCCAGGGTCATCCAGTCGCTGGAACAGAAAATAGCATCGGGCGGTTCGGGGAGTTTCATCAGGGCCAGCGTGGCTTGATAAGTTTCGTTCAGCGACCAGTTGGTGGCCATCACCCGTTGTTCATCAAAGGGCATTCCGGCCTGTAACAATGCCTGACGATAGCCTTCGAGGCGCATTTCGCACGCCTCCATCCAGTGATCGCCCATGATGTGGGCGATACGGGTTGCTCCCTGATCAATAAGATGGCGGGTTATCTGCAAAGCGTTGGCGCGGTCGTCAGGCAGGAAGGTGGGCAGTAGCGGGAAAGCGCGGTCGTAAACATTCAGCAGCACGACGGGAAGCTCAGTCTGATGGGCAAAAAATGAAAAATCAATCGCCTGCGTCACCGGCGACGCGATGATAATTCCGGTACAGCGACGCTGACTCAGCTGATGGATAATGCGCACCGCCAGCTCCGGATCATCACCGTAATCATAGAGGGTCAGCAGCGTATCGTGGCGCCACGCCGCTTCGCGGGCTTCACTCAGAGCATCGACAAAGGGATCGTAACTCGGCATAGCGTTGATGAGCAGGGCTATCTCTTCCTGACCGTTATCGCGATGCGGCGCGGGCATTTTTTTATACCCAAGGGCCAGGGCGGTGCTGATCACCCGCTGACGGGTTTCTTCGCTGAGTTTTATGGAACGTGAGTTGTTTAATATCAGTGAAACCGTCGCCTGGGAAACGCCTGCTTCCCGCGCGATATCACTCATCGTCACTTTGTTTTTCTTCTCCATTTCCCTTTTCCCGTCGCCCATTTTTCTCTTCCTTTGCACTATATCACAGCCCGTATTTTGCCAGACCGCCGCATGCGTTGCTTAAAAAGAGTGTGATCCGAATTGCATAACCTGAACGTGCGATTTGCAGGCAATGCAGGTAGATAATAAAAATTAGCTAATAATATTAGTTGTTGCATTTTACCTCTTAAAACGAACAGGAGATCACCATGAAAGAGCAGTGGAGCCAGCAGCAGGCGGCTGAATGGGGAAAACAACAAGGCTGGATTTGCGGATTCAACTATCTGCCGCGCACGGCAGTTAACTGGACGGAACTCTGGCAGAAAGAAACGTTTGACGTGCCGACGATCGATCAGGAGCTCAGCTGGGCGCACGCGGCGGGGTATAACCAGCTGCGTATTAATCTGCCGTTTATTGTCTGGCAGGCGGATCGCGATGGTTTGCTGGCACGCATTGAACAGTTTCTGGGCCTCGCCGATAAACATCAGATAGCAGTCATGTTGACGCTGATGGATGACTGCGGCTTCTCCGGTGATGAGCCTTTCCTCGGGCCGCAAAAAGCGCCGGAACCGGGCAAGCATAACAGTCAGGCGGCAGCCAGTCCGGGGCGCGACGTGGTATGCAATCGCGACATGTGGCCGGAAGTGGAACGGTATGTACGTGACGTGATCCACCATTTCCGCACCGATCCGCGCATTGCGATTTGGGATTTGTACAACGAACCGGGCAATCGCGGCACTTTCGCCACCGGGCTGGAAGAAGTGTTGTATGACGAAAAGCTGGAAGTTTTTGCGCTGGAGCTGATGCGCCAGGCGTTTGTGTGGGCTAGGGAGGAAGATCCTGTCGCACCGCTGACCGTCGGTGCATGGCATTTCTCACAGGATCTGGATCAGCCGGAAAGTGAATTTTTCACCCATCCGATAGACGTCGCGGCGGCAGAACTCTCGGACATCATCAGTTTCCACGCCTATGTGGCGACGCCGAAACTGCTTCAGGCGCTGCGTTTCTGGCAAAAATTCAATCGTCCGATGCTGTGCACCGAATGGCTGGCGCGTCATGTAGGCAGCGTTTTCGAAGAGCAACTGCCGCTGTTTTGCGCATTCAACGCCGGTTGCTATCAGTGGGGGCTGGTGCGCGGTAAAACCCAGACCACGCTGCCGTGGCCGGTGGTGCGTAAGGGTAATCATGATTATGCCCATCTCTGGTTCCACGATGTGCTGGATGAGTACGGTATTCCATTCCGTCGTGCCGAAATGGATCTGGTCCGCCGTTTAACACGCATGAAATAATCCTTCTTAACAGGCAGCACAGGGATGTGCGAGGCAATGAATAATGACGATTTCAATGAAAATCCCTTCCAGGGAATTAGGGTCTTATTTTGGTTACGGGTTGGGGCAGTGTTTTAGTTTCGGTTTAGTCGGTTCCTTTATTAACTATTTTTATACCGACGTATTGGGTATTTCCGCGCTGGCGGCGAGTACGATATTTCTTGTCGCCCGCGCCTGACCGCTTTTTTCGCACCGGCGTCTGACGATGACGGGTATTTTATGGCGACGGTGGTGGTGATGATTATCGGCCTGTTATCGGGTGAAGTGTTTGAAGAACCGGGCGAAGTGAGCGGAAAACCGTTGGAAGTTTAAGCCGACTGACGTCGGCAGACCCCGGCTGCCGGGGTCTGTGCATTTTCCTAAAACCTGTCCCTGTTTCCCCCCGATTTCATCAGCAGCCATAAAAACCACGGTGCGCCGATCAGTGCGCAGAGCAGTCCGGCGGAAACCGGCCATGGCCAGGCGATATTACGACCAAGCCAGTCGGCTGTCACCATCAGCAACCCCCCATACAGTGCCGCGACCAGGCACTGCGAACGGAAATGGAACGCACCGCTGTAGCGCGCCAGCTGTGGCGCAATCAGCCCGACAAAACTCAGCGGGCCGATAAGTAACGTGCCACCCGCCGTCAGCGCCGCCGCGAGCAGTAAAATCAGCATATTGCTGCGCCGCAGCCCGACGCCCATTGCCCGTGCGGTGGGGTGTCCCAGGCTGAGCAGTTGCACCCAGCGGTGCAGCAGCAACGCCAGCGGGATAAGCACCAGCGCCTGCGCCGCACCCCATAATGCGCGATTTGCCGTGATGCCCGCCGTGGAGCCAGTACTCCAGTTGAGCAGCATCATCGCGCGTGGATCGCCGCTCATCAGCAGCAACATGCTCAGCGCCATGCTCAGGTTGGTAAGACACAGCCCGACCATCACCATGGACTGTGGCTGAAAGCGCGACCGCAGTCCGAATATAAACAGCAGGCACGTCGCCAGTAAACTGCCCGCCAGCGCCGCCGGAAAAAGATCTGAGAGCGGCTGATTGAGCAAAATGACCATCAGTACCACCATCAGCGAAGCACCGCTGCTGATACCGAGAAGCTCCGGGCTGGCAAGGGGATTGCCGCTCTGGCGCTGGATCAGCACGCCTGCTACCGCCAGCATCGCGCCTGCGCTGAGCGCCCCGAGCATTCGCGGCCAGCGCCATTCCAAAAGCGGCCAGAACGCGGATGCCTCCGGCGACCGGTTGAGGAACAGCGAGACGGCGATGCCGCCGGTGAGGATAAGTACCAGCGCTGTCAGATGTGCCCGTGTCAGCACTCTGGCGGGCTGCGCGCCGAAAGGCGAGGGCGTGATCAGCGGATTGCGCTGGCGGAACAACAAAATCAGCATCAGCGGCGCACTGAGTAACCCCGAAAGTGCTCCGGTCGGCAAATCTCCTCCGGCAGGCGAGAGAAACTGCGCCAGCTGATCTACAAGCGTCAGCAGCAACGCGCCGCACGGCGGCACAAACAGCAGCTGAAACCGGAACGAGCGAACACCGGTCAGGCGGATAAGCGCTGGCGCGGCCAGTCCGATAAAGCCAATGATCCCGATCTGGCTGGTCACCAGCGCACTGAGCGCCACGGCGACGGCAAGGGTGGCGATCCTCACTTTCACCACCGGCACGCCCAGCGCACCGGCATTTTGGTCTGAGATCCCGATGAGCATCAGTGGCCTGGCCAGCAGGGCGCTCATCGCTATCAGCGCCAGCACCGGCAGCAGCAAAAACTGCGTCGGCTGCCAGCCGCTCTGGCTGAGGGAACCGGCCTGCCAGCTGAATAAATCGCTAAGATAATCGTGATTGAACAGCACCATCAGCGTGTTGATGGCGTTGCCGTAGAGGCTGATCACCATGCCGGTGAGGATCACTTTCAGCGGATCCAGCCCCTGGCGGGCAATCAGAAAATAGAGCAACAGCGCGGTCAGCGCGGCACCCGCCAGCGCCAGGTTCGTGAGGCCGAACACCAGCAGGCCGGGGAACACAATGATGCTGGCAGACATCGCCAGATTGGCACCGGCGGCAATGCCGAGCGTCGCCGGTTCCGCCAGAGGATTACGCAGGACCTGCTGAAACAGCAGTCCCGCCAGCGCCAGCGCCATTCCGCTAAGGATGCCGATCGCCAGACGCGGCAGAAAACTGTAGTGCATCAGCAGACTGGCCGTGGACCCGGAGTTATGCTGGAGCCGCGAAAGATTACTGAACAGCAAAAACGCGCATATCAGCATCAGCAACAGGGCGAAAAGCCATGGAAACACAGAGCGGGAAGGTTTATGCATGGCGATTACCCTCTCCGGGCGCCGCCGCAATATGCTGCGCCAGACTGACGGCGGTGGCGAGCCCGCCAAACGGGAAGAAGTGCGAAAGTTCTCGCGCGCGGCCAGCGGCCACCAGCGGCAGTTGCTGCCACAGGCCGTCAGGCTGGCGCAGGCGGGAAACGCGGGTCAGCGTGGTCGGCAACTCGGTGTAAAACAGCCAGTCCGCCTGCAGGGAAAACAACCTCTCGACGCCGACGTTGGCAGTTCCCATCGCGCCCACCGGCAGCGTCCAGGCATTGCGCAATCCGAGCTGCGTGAGGAGCGCATCGGGCAGGCTGTTCGCACCGTAGACCGTGACGAATTTACCATCCTGACTGCGCACGACGACCAGCACCTGTTGTCCTTCGGCCTGTTTAAGCTGTTGTTTGTATTGCGCGATGGCGTGATTAGCGTGGTTGATAAGCTGCTCAGCTTTTGCCGTTACACCGAGTTGACGCCCCAGACTGCGGTAAAAGGTCAGTAACGTCGGCCAGAGCGGACCGGCGGGCGGATAGACCGGAACTACCTGCACCGGCGCAATGCGGCGCAGGCTGTCCTGAATGGCGGGGGCGAGCATATCGCTCAGGATAAGCGTCGGCCTGAGCGCGGCGATCATCTCGATATTCGGCTCCCAATAGGGGCCGATATCCTGAACAGTGGCCGGTAAAACGGGCGTGGCGATGCGACGGCGAAAATAGCCGCCGTCGGAGACCGCCAGAGGGAGAATGCCCAGCGACAGCAACGCCTCTGCGGCCAGCCAGTTGATGGCGACGATGCGGTGCGCTGATGCGGCGGCCAGCGCCGCCGGTGCATTGAGCAACGGCAGCGCCAGCAACGCCTTCAGGCAGTTACGACGGCTGAGTAACAGACCTGACATCAGAAGCTGTATTTCAGTGAGCCGATGAACGTGCGCTCTTGCCCCGGATAGCAGCTGGTGTCGTCGTCACAGGTGCCGACATAGTCATGATCCAGCAGGTTCTGAATGTTGAATCCCACCGCAACATGCTTATTCACCTGATATTTCGCGCCTGCATCGACCAGTGCAAAGTTTTTCACCGGCACAGTATTGGCGTTATCGCCATACATACTGCCGACATACCGTACACCGGTGCTTAGCATCAAGCCGTCCAGTACGCCCTGATGAAACCCGTAATTCAGCCAGGTTGAGGCCATATGTTTCGGCACGTTGGCCTGCTCGTTACCGCGATCGCCATTATTACTGGCGGTGATTTCGGTTTCTGTATAAGTGTACGACGCCAGCACATCGAGATTTTGCGTCAGTTTCACCGTGCTTTCGGCCTCGATCCCGCGTGAGCGGACTTCACCGGAGGCCACCTGATAACCGGTGATCAGGTTGTTGACTATCTCGTTGGTCAGCACGTTGCTTTTGGTGATATCAAACGCGGCGAGCGTCAGCAGCATGCTGGCGTCCGGCTGATATTTCACCCCGACTTCATACTGGTGCGCCTTACTGGGATCGAACGTGCGGTTTTTGCTGTCGGTGCCGCTGTTGGGTACGAACGATTCGGCATAGCTGATGTACGGCGCGAGGCCGTTGTCGGCCAGATAGGTCAGCCCGGCACGACCGGTCCAGGCGCTTTTATCCAGCCAGCTGGTGCTATCATTCAGATTATTTTGCGTGCGCATACTGATGTCATCGTGGCGACCGCCCAGGGTCAGCAGCCATTTTGGCGTCAGTGAAATCTGATCCTGCATATACAAGCCGAGTTGCGCGGTGGTCTGGTCATTATTGTTCAGGGCGTAGGTCGGATCGGCGATATTCATGCCGTACACCGGATTGTAGATATCCAGCGACGGAGCAACCGCGCCGAAGCGTTTGGCGTTGCCGTCAAGACGGCTGTAATCCAGTCCGGTTAACAGGCGGTGCGTGACGGAGGCGGTAGAGAAATCGGCCTGCAACTGGTTATCGATATTGAACGCGTTCATGTGTTCATCGAAACGAATCGCGTTGCGCGATACCGTGCCCGTGGTGAAATTCACCGAGCCGGGCAGCAGGTTATTCAAAATGGTATCGGTTTGCCCGTAACGCACATTCTGGCGGAACTGGAACATATCGTTGAACTGATGGCTCAGCTCATAGCCCAGGGTAAACTGCTCCTGACGAAAACGGTTGTAGTTGTAATCGCCCAGCAGGGTATCGGTGACCTTTCCGCCCGGTTTGGTCAGTACGGCGATGGTGCCGCCGGAAGTGTCACGCAGGTAATCGGCACGCACGGTCAGGCTGGTGTCGGCATTCGGTAACCAGGTAAAAGAGGGCGCGAGGTACACGCGGTTGTCTTCCACATCCGGGCCGTCGCGATACTGAAACTGAGTATCGCTGTCGCGGGCAACGCCGATAACGCGATACAGATAATGGCTGTCGTCGTCAATTTTGTCGCTCATATCGAACTGCGCCTGACGGCGGTTGAAATTACCCAGCTCCAGTTCCACATCATGCACGCCCTGTGCGGACGGCAGTTTGCTGACGCGGTTAACGATCCCGCCCGCATCACCCAGCCCAAACAAGGTGGACGACGGCCCGCGCACGATATCAATGCGCTCCAGCGCATAGGGTTCGGTGCGGAAATAGCTGTAACTGTTGTTGAGCTGGCGCAGTCCGTCGCGATAATCGTTGGTCGTCAGGGCGTTGAATCCGCGGATGTAAATCCAGTCATACCCTTTAGGGTCGACGCCGTAGGTTTCGGTTTTGACGCCCGGCACATAACGCAGCGCTTCAGTGACGCTTTGCACGTTCTGCTGATCCATGCGTTCACGGGTCACGACCGAGACCGACTGTGGTACTTCCAGCAGCGGCGTGTCTGTTTTGGTGGCGGAGCTGGTTTGCTGCGGCACACTGGAATAGGGGCTGGATTGCCCGGTGACGGTCAGGGTATCGGCTCCGGCAGGCTGCGGCGCGACCACCACGGTGCCATTTTCGATGCTGTAACCTAAACCGCTGCCGCCTAACAGGCGGGCCAGCGCGGCTTCCAGCGTCATATCGCCCTGCAGGGCGGGCGCGTTTTTATTGGCAACGGCGTCAGGGGCGGCAATCAGCTGAACACCGGCCTGCTGCGACAGCGCATTCAGCGACTTGATCAGCGGCTGTGCCGGAAGGGAGATCTGAAGAGCGGCGGCGTGCGCCAGGGCGAACGGTGAACCGATGCCTAACGCCAGTACGGCAAGGCCAGATTTAACGCGGGCACCCTGATAAAAAGTAAAAATGGTCATGCAATTTTCCCCAGAAATAAATCAAATAAGAATCATTATCCTTTCTGAAGACGTGACGGACGCCAAAACCCTGACGTCGTCTTATGAATATTTTTACTTTTTTTTTACCGGGGCCGGTCAGCGCTTCTGGATCAGCGTTTCGCCCGCCTGCGTAGTGATTTTCACCGGCAGCACTTTTGGCAGCGCCTGGGCAAAGCTGTCCGGGCGATGTACGTTGAAACTGCCGCTGACGCGCAGGGCAGCAACGTCCGCGGAGGCCGGGCTGTAAGGCACGTCACCGTAGCGGGAGAACTCAGCCAGCGCCAGATTTAGCGGTGTGTTGTCGAAATTAATGCGCGACTGCCGCCAGCCAGCGACAGCGTCCGGCGCGAGCGGTTGCTGACGGGTCAGGTTACCGCGGGCATCGCTGGTCACCCGCTGGGTGGCGCGCAGTACCAGCAGATGCCGGTCATGGCCGTTCATATCCAGCCGCGCCATGGCCCGCCAGCGGAGATTCTCCAGCCAGGCGCGCGGACCAACGCGCACCGCTCCGCTGCTGACCGCCACGTCGATACCCTCACCGCTCATCGATTGCGGGATATAGCGCACGCTGAACTGGGTGCCCAGCACGGTCACCCGCGACGGGCCGCTCAGCACCACAAACGGCTTATCTTCCAGATGCAGGACCTGAAACCAGACCTGGCCTTTGCTCAGGGTGACTTCGCGCCGCTGCGGGTAATACACGACCTGCAATTGCGTTTCGGCATCGAGGCTCAGCACGGTGCCGTCGGGCAGGGTGATCTGCTGTGATTCACCGCGGCCTGTATGCAGTTGGGTTGTCATGACCGGTGGCGCGAACATCTGCCACGCTGGCCAGATCAGCACAGCGCACAGTAAGGCGGCCAGACCGGCACTTTGCCAGAAGGCGCGGCGTGGAATTTTTCGCGGCGCAGCAGGCAATGAAGCCCGCAAACGAGACACGTTTTCCTGCGGCAATTCCCCGACACGCTGCCACAACTGCTGCGTGGACGCATAGTGCGCGGCGTTATCCGCCTGCGCCAGCCACGCGGTAAACTCCCGCTGCTCGCGGGTGGACAATCCGTCCTGCTGCCGGGTCAGCCAGCGTACGGCCTGTTCTTCCGGCGACATTAGCTCGTTAATGGCGCTATTCATCGCGGCCATCCTTATTTTTGTGGCTGGCGTTCCTTCCGCTGTGCTCCTGCTGCCAGAGGTCATTACTGGTCCGGCAGGCCATCATGGCGCGAATAATATGCTTCTCTACCATGTTGGTAGAAATCCCCATCTGGCGGGCGACGTCTTTTTGCGACAGCCCGTCAAAGCGATGCAGGATAAAGGCTTCGCGACATCGCGGCGGCAAGGCTTCTATAGTGTTAGTCATCAGCTCAGTATACTGATTTTCTTCAATTAATTCGTAAGGCTGAAGATAAGAGGGCGCAGCAAAATGCTCAGCATCCGTTTCTTCCGAGGCATCAGTGGATGAAATGTCCGGGCGACGATAGTGATCGACCAGTAAATTTTTAGCGATGCGATACAGCAGACTGCGGTGCGAGCGGACAGGCGCGGTGACCGTCAGCGCCCGGATGAAGGTTTCCTGCGCCATGTCTTCTGCATGTTCACGGTCACGCAACTTCCGGTTTATAAACCGATATAATTCAGTGTAATACTTCTCGAAAGCAGGCACGTGATTCTCTGGGATGGTGGCGGCGATGCCTATATTACGCATAAAATTTCGGGATGTGGATTATTAAATGATAATCATTCGTGATGGGCGACCTGCGCTATCAACAGCAGAGCATAACGCAGGATTATTGAGGGCGCGTTTGCGCTACTTAGCCCGGTGTGGTCCCTCGTCCATGACCTTGACCTCAAGCCCACCCATTTATCCATCACTTTTCCTTATATCGATTCCACCCATATTTATACTTTTATATTCGTAGCAGCCGCTCGTCTCCTTATGCAATTCTCTGACCCACAAAAGAAAAACACTATTTACCGTCAGGTTGAATATTTAGGGCGTGAGCCCTCTTAAGACTACTTATAAGGAAAAACTATGGCCGTTTTAAACTTCAAGAAAAGCACGCTTTCCGCCGGTCTTTTTCTGGCGATGACCAGCATCACCACTTTTGCTGCCCACGCGGACCAACTGGCGGATATCAAAAAAGCCGGTGTGGTAAAAGTGGCGACTTTCGATTCCAATCCGCCGTTTGGTTCTGTTGATGCCAAAACTCATGACATCGTCGGTTATGACGTCGATTTTGCTAAAGCCCTGGCGAAAACGCTGGGCGTGAAACTTCAGCTGGTGCCGACCAACCCGGCCAACCGTATTCCGCTGTTGCAGTCCGGTAAAGCGGATCTGATCGTTGCAGATATCACTATCACGCCGGAGCGCGCGAAAGTGGTCGATTTCTCTATTCCTTACTTCGTCACCGGTCAGCAGTTCCTGGTGCCAGCCGGTTCACCGGATAAGCTGGATGCTTACGCCACGGCGCGTATCGGCGCGGTGAAAGGCACCACCGGCGAGCAGGAATTGCATAACCGCTTCCCGCAGTCGCGCGTGCTGTCGTATGACGACATTCCTCTGGCGCTGTCGGCGTTGCGTAACGGTAACGTGCAGGCGATCACCCAGGACAGCACCATTCTGGCCGGATTGCTGGACGGCGCGCCGGACAAAGCCAAGTATAAAGTTTTACCTGAATTGCTGAGCAAAGAAGAGATCGGCGTTGGCGTGAAAAAAGGCGAAACCAGCCTGCTGAAAGTGGTGAATGACGAGCTGCTGAATCTGGAGAAAAACGGGCAGGCGGTGAGTATTTATAACGTCTGGTTCGGTCCGCAGACTAAGTCTCCGCAGCCGCGTCTGTTCAAGATTGAAGCGAAATAAGCGTCACTGACTCAGGGCAGGCACATGCAACAAGACACTTTATCAACCGCAGCGGCGTCTGCGGTTTTTTCACATCCATCGCCTGACAAAACCGTCGCGGTGGAATTCCGGCAGGTCAGCAAAGCCTTTGGTCATCACGAGGTGATCCGCCATGTCGATTTACAGGTCGCGAGCGGGGAAGTGGTGGCGGTCTGCGGGCCTTCCGGCTCCGGAAAATCGACGCTGATCCGCCTCATCAACCAGCTGGAAACCGTCAGCAGCGGGGAAATCCTTATTGATCAGCAGCCCACCCGCAACCTCAGCGGCGCGGCGCTGCGCCAGTTGCGCACGCACATCGGCTTCGTGTTCCAGCAGTTCAACCTTTACGCCCACCTCACTGCGCAGGACAACGTCAGTCTGGCGCTGATCAAAGTGCATGGCTGGAAGAAAAGCGAAGCGCGCGAAAAAGCGCTGGCGCTGCTGACCCGCGTCGGTTTACGCGACAAAGCACTGCATTATCCGGAGCAACTCTCCGGCGGGCAGCAGCAACGCGTGGCGATCGCCAGGGCACTGGTGACTGATCCGAACATCATTTTGTTTGATGAACCGACGTCGGCGCTCGACCCGGAGATGATCGGCGAAGTGCTGCTGGTGATGCAGGAGCTGGCGAAAAGCGGCATCACGATGATTGTGGTGACGCACGAAATGAGTTTTGCCCGTGAAATCGCTGACCGGGTGATTTTTATGGACGGCGGCGAAATTCTTGAGCAGGCCGCGCCGGAAGAGTTTTTCCTGCGGCCAAAGCATCCGCGTGCGCAGCGGTTCCTGCAAAAGGTGTTGTTCCCGCTACATCCGGAAAAAGAGGCGACGTTATGATCTGGCATCCGGACTGGGCGGGCGTCCTCACCGGGCAGCCGTTGCAGTGGATCATCTCCGGCTTTCTGACCACGCTGTACGTCAGTATTATCGGCAGCGTGCTGGCCACGTTGCTGGTGGTATTGCTGCTGGCGCTGCGGCTGAGCAACTCGCGCGTGGCGCACGGCGGCGTGTCGGTGTTTGTCTCCGTCTTTCGCAATACTCCGCTGCTGGTGCAGCTGTTGTTCTGGTATTTCGCGGCCTACGGCGCACTGCCGCAAACCTGGCGCTTTTACATCGGCGATAACCATCCCTGGGCGGTGTTTCCGGGCAATATCGCATGGCTGACGCCGGAATTTTTGTGCGCGGCCTGGGGGCTGGCGCTGTTTACCGCCGCGTTTCTGGTTGAGGAAGTGCAGGCGGGGCTGAACTCCGTGCCGAAAGGCCAGACGGAGGCGGCAATCTCGCAGGGTTTCAGCCGGTGGGCGCTGCTACAGTCCATCCTGCTTCCGCAGGCGCTGACCAACGCGTGGCAGCCGATCACCGGCCAGTACCTCAATCTGATGAAGCTCTCCTCGCTGGCGACCGGCATTGGTTTTGCCGAACTGACCTATCAGGTCAGCCAGATAGAAAGCTATAACGCCCATGCGTTCGAAGGGTTTGCGGTCGGGACGTTGCTGTATCTGGCGCTCGGCCTGATCCTCGGCGCGCTGATGACGCTTTTGGGTCCGAAACGGCCACAGCGGCGGCCGCAGGGCATGTTAACGGAGACGCCAAAAGATGGAATTTGACTGGTCGGTTTTGCAGGATAACTTCACCTACATGCTGTGGGGAAGACTGGCGGACGGCGAACCGGGCGGCGTATTACTGACGCTTATCATGGCCGTCTCGGCGGGTGTGCTGGCGCTGTTGCTGGGCGTGGCGATGGCCGCGCTGGCATGGCGGTTCGGCGGCTGGACGCGCAAAATGCTGTTTGTGTGGGCGTCGTTTATACGCGGCATCCCGCTGATTTTTGTCATCTTCTGGCTCTATTTCCTGCTGCCCGTGGTGTTCGGTGGTTCGATCCCAGGCCCCTTGACGGTGATTGTGGCGCTGGCGTGGTTTACCTCGGCGGCGGTGATGCACACCACGCTTTCGGGGCTTGAATCCTTACCCGCCGGGCAAACCGAAGCCGGAATTGCATCGGGGCTTGGCAAAATCAGCGTGCTTATCAACATCCTTTTGCCGCAAGCGTGGCCGAATCTGTTGCCGTCGTATCTGGGATTGTTTATCGCGCTGGTCAAAGATACCTCGCTGGCGTTTATCGTCAACGTGCCGGAGCTGACCACCGTCGCCGGACAGGTAAATAACCGGGTGCAAATTTACCCGGCGGAGATTTTCCTGTTTGTCGGTCTGATGTACTACCTGCTGTGCGCTTCGCTGGCGTATGTGGCGGGAAAAGGGCTAAAGCGCCGCCGTCAGGCTGCGCGCTGATCCCATCACCGGCAGCGAGTTGATCAGCTGCTGCGTCCAGGGATGGGCAGGCCGGTGGAAGACATCATCGACCTGCCCGTGTTCCACCACGCTGCCGTCTTTCATCACCACGACGCGATCGGCCAGATGATGCACCACGCCTAAATCGTGTGAGATAAACAGCAGGGCGGTGCGGTGTTCCGCCTGCATCTCGGCCAGCAAATCCAGCACCTGAGCCTGAATGGAGACATCCAGTGCGCTGACCGGTTCATCGGCCACTAAAAGCGCCGGATTGGGTGCAAAGGCGCGGGCGATGGCGATGCGCTGGCGCTGTCCGCCGGACAAATCACGCGGATAACGCCGCAGGAAACCCGCGCCGAGCTGCACTTCCTCCAGCAGCTGACGGATACGTTTCTGGCGTTCATCGCCATAAACCCCGACGCTGTCCAGACTCTCTCCGATGATTTTTTCCACGTTATAGCGCGGATCGAAGGAGCTCAGCGGATCCTGCGCAATCAGCTGGATGCCTTTGCGTTGCAGCCGCCGCTCAGATTCCGGCGTCTGGCTCCAGCGTCGCCCCTGAATAGTGATGGTCCCCGAGCCGGGCTCGACCAACCCGAGCACCATGCGCGCGACCGTGGTTTTGCCCGAACCCGATTCCCCGACGATCCCCAGCGTTTCTCCCGCCGCAAGCCGCAGGCTGACGTTATTCACCACCGTTTTACCGGCGTACTGTTTGGATAAGTTTGTTGCTTCCAGCACCGGCACATCGTGCGAGATATTCTTGGCGGGCAGCGGAATGCCGCGCTGACCGGAAAGGCGCAGTCCGCGCGTGGCGGGGCTGGGCACGGCGGCCAGCAGTTGTTGCGTGTAAGGATGCTCCGGCTCGTTCAGCAGTTTTTCGCCGGTGCCTTCTTCAACCACCTTGCCCTGATGCATCACCAGTATCCGGTCGGCCAGTTGCCCGACAACCGACAAATCATGGCTTATCAGCAGCAGGCTTTCACCTTTGTCGCGCCGCTGTTGCAGCAGATCCAGAATCTGTTTCTGCACGGTCATGTCCAGCGCCGTGGTGGGTTCATCTGCAATCAGTAAACCGGGATTACCGGCCAGCGCGGTGGCGATCAGCACCCGCTGACGCAGCCCGCCGGAGAGCTGATGCGGATAGGTGCTCAGGCGGTTTTGCGCATCGGGAATGCCGACGGATTTGAGCAGCGCGAGGGTCTGTACATTCAGTTCGCGCAGGTCGGCGTTGCGGTTGGCGGTCAGTGCGTCGCGCAGCTGCTGACCAATCTGGCGCAGCGGATCGAGTGACACCAGCGCGTCCTGCAACACGTAGCCAATCTGGCTGCCGCGAATTTTGCGCCAGCGGCGCTGGCTGGCGCCGAGCATGTTTTGCCCGTCGATCACAAACCTGTCAGCGGTGATGCGCGCTTTGGCATCCTGCAAACCTAACAAACTGCGCGCGGTGACGGTTTTTCCGGAGCCGGATTCGCCGACAAAGGCGAGGGATTCCCCGCGTTTTAGTTGCAGATTCAGGCCGCTGACTGCCGCTTTCTCGCCGTCCGCCGACGGGAAAAAGATCGAGAGATTACGGATATCGATGAAAAGTTCGCCGCTCATGGTTGTTTCCCTTCAAAAGTAGCCTGCCAGTAACGTCCCAGCGTGTTCACCGAAATGACGGTCAGAGTGATTGCCACGCCCGGCCAGACGCCGATCCACCAGGCATTGCGCAGATAGTTACGCCCTTCGGCCAGCATCAGCCCCCATTCGGCGGTTGGCGGCTGCGGTCCCATGCCGAGAAAACTCAGCCCGGCGGTACCGATAATCGCGGTCCCTAAACCGAGCGTCGCCAGCGCCGGAACATGGGCAATCGCATGAGGCAGAACGTGACGCCAGACCAAAACATGACGTTTGAGGCCCAATGTGCGCGCCTGTTCCACATACCCCGACGACATCACCACGAAGGTCTGCGCCCGCACCACGCGGGTAAATCGCGGTACGGAAGCGACGCCGAGTGCAAAAATCAGATTGGTGGTGCCGGGGCCGGTAAAGGCGATCAGCATCAGGGCCAGCAACAAATCGGGGAAGGCGGAGACGACGTCTGTCGCGCGGCTGATCAGTTCATCCAGCGGCCCTTTCAGCAGACCGGCCAGCAAACCGAGCAGGCTGCCGATGCTCACCGCTACGGCCATCGCCGCGAGGCTTATCAGCAGCGAATAACGGCTGCCGTAAATAATGCGCGCCAGCACGTCGCGCCCCAGCTGGTCGGTGCCCAGCCAGTGTTCAGCGGAGGGCGGCAGCTGCGCATTGACCGGATCGGCATTCAGCGGATCGTAATGGGTAAGCCACGCGGGGAAAATCACCGCCAGCACCACCAGAAAGAGATACAACACCGCCAGCACATAACCGGCGGAATAACGGCGTGTAAACCGCAACGCGGCAATCGTCTGGCTCATGAGTTTTCTTCCCCGTCAGTATCGCGCAGGCGCGGGTCGATGAATAAATAGAGAACGTCCACCAGCGTGCTCAGCACCACGTACACCAGTGCGGAAAAAATAGCCACCGCCAGCACCACCGGTAAATCTTTGCCCAGCACTGCATCGACGGTGATTTTCCCCAGACCGGGGCGGCCAAAGACCTGTTCGGTGATCACCGCGCCGCTGAGCAATCCGCCGATCAGCCAGCCGGTGAGGGTGACCGCAGGCAGCGCGGCGTGGCGCAGGGCATGGCGTAAACGGATGGTGGCGTTGCCCAATCCCCAGGCGCGCAGCGTCAGCACAAAGGGTTCATCGAGTGCGTCTTCCAGCCCGCGTCGCAGAACCTGAGACACCACGGCACCCTGCGATAAACCCAGTGATAATGCCGGCAGCACCAGCGAGGAAAAACTGCGGTCGCCCGCTACCGGGAACCAGCGCAACGTAAAGCTGAAGATAAACAACAGCACGATCCCCAGCCAGAAGGAGGGCGTTGAGGCCAGAACCAGCTCGACAGAACCGGCGACACGCTGCCCCCAGCGACGGTGCGCGGTGGTCACCGCCATCAGCACGGCAAACACCAGGCTGACCACCAGCGCCAGACCGGTAAGTTTGAGCGTCGGCCACAGCTGGGACAGCACCAGTGAACTGACGTCGGTATTGAGCATGTACGAACGACCAAAATCACCGTGGATCACGCGCCATAAATAGTGCAGATATTGCATGTACAGCGGCTGATCCAGCCCCCATTCGGCGCGGATTGCCGCTTCAATCGCCGGTGTTTGTACCTGTTCGCCCATCAGTAAACTGACGATATCACCTGGCGCGAGGTACACGCTGATAAAGGACAGCGTCACCGCCGCCCAGAGCACCAGCGCGCCGCTCAGCAGCCGCCGGAGGATCCGCCATCGCCATGACGGCGCAGTGTCAGGCAGCCGTGGTGAACCAAACGAACTTTCAACCGTCATGGAACAACTCCTTTAGTGCTTGCTCAGCCAGACGTCGTAGGCGTTTTCCGGCATCTGTTTAAACGGACGGAAGCCGACCCCGTGAACGTAAGATGCTGCCGCGATCTGGTCTTCCGGTTCATACAACGGGATGGCCAGCGCCTGCTGCAAAATGGCGAAATGCTGCAACTGGCCGTAGAAGGTTTTGCGTTCGGTGTTATCCAGCGTTTGTGACGCGCCTTTCAGCAGCGGAATGATTTCCGGCGCATCGGTGCGGCTGTAGTTGATAGCCCCTCCCGCGTTAACCGGCAGGTAATGGTTTTCGATATCGATGCCGTCAGTGTCGGTGTTTGAGTTGGCAATCGAGCCGAATTCCCCGGTTTTACGCACTTCGGTATAAGTGCCGGAATCGACATAACGGATTTTTAAATCGATGCCCAGCCGCTGCCGTGCCTGCGCCTGCAAGGCCTGCAACAGCACATCGCGCTGATCGCGTACCGTCGCCTGCGCCTGAATAATCTCGATGGACAGCGGCTTGCCGTCTTTAGTCCGGATGCCGTCCGCGCCTTTGGTTTTCCAGCGCGATTCATCCAGCAGCTGGTTGGCGAGCGTCGGATTGTTGCCGTATTTATTGACCAGACTGGCGTCATACAGCGGATCAACCGGTGAAGTAATGCCCCAGACGCGGGTACGTTCACCGCGATAAATTGATTGCAGGATTGGCGAAATATCCAGCCCCTGTAAAATCGCCTGACGGACTTTCACTTCCTGCGTCGGGCCATATTTCACGTTAAGAAACAGCGAGTAGGGCGTGCCGGTATTCAGGGCATGCTGATAGGAAAAATCAGCGTTGTCTTTGAATTCACCGGCGTCATTGCCGGACACGCCTTCAATCACATCCACCTGACCGGAAAGCAGCGCGCCGGTGCGCACCGAGGATTCCGGCAGGAAGCGGTAGGTTACGCCTTCGAGATAGGCCGGACCCTGATGTCTGGCATTGGCCGACGCCCAGTGGTAATCCGGGTTGCGCACATATTCAATCTGCTGGCCTTTTTCATAGCGTTTGAGAATGAACGGGCCGGTACCGGCGAGATCCGTACCGCCCGCTTTGAGCTGCGGCGAGGTCCAGGAAGACGGCGAAATCAGCTTCAGGCCAGCGGCGAAGGAGAGAAACGGGCTGTAAACCTGTTTGAGCGTAATGCTGACAGTGTGTTCGTCTGGTGTGGCGACGCTCTCAATGCGGCCCGCCAGCGCGCAGATACTGGAACCCGCGCAGTAAGCCGGATCCTTCGCATGACGGAAGTTTTCCGCCACGGCATTGGCGTTGAGCTTCTCGCCGTTAGAGAATTTCACGTCATCACGCAGGGTGAAGGTATAGGTTTTGCCATCTTCGGAGACCGAATAACCGGTCGCCAGCCACGGGATATAACCGCCGTCGGGCTTGCGCGCTAACAGGGATTCATAGGCGACGCGCAGGATAAGTTCGGCTTTCGACTGGCCGTTAAGCTGCGGGTTGAGCGTATTGGGTTCGGTTTCCACGCCCCAGGTGAGCGTTCCGCCGGACTGCGGTTGTCCAGCGGCGTACAGCGACTGGCTGGAGGACATGACTAACAGCGTTAAAGCAGAAAGAGAGGCGACGGAGACTTTCATATTTTTCCCATTAAGGTAATAAGCCAGACAATTTTCGAATATATAAAACGAATAAAATTCACGGTCCTGTTATGTGGAAGGGTGATTCCCGTAATGATTATTAAAGGTGCGTTGCCAGTATGTAAAATCACAATATTTGCTTATCAGAGAAAATAAATGACTTAGGCGTTTATTCCTCCGCGCTTATTCCTTTTTAGAGAAACTAAATGCTTTTTTCTTCGTGGCTTTAATGCGCCTGACCTCTATTTTTAACGCAAACGTTGTTCATCCAATTCAGCTTCAAATTAAGCCTAAAATTAAGGAATTCCATTGACTATTACCTCTCGCAGTCGCCTGAAAACGCTGGTCGGGGCAGGGAGCGTGGTGTACGCCTCCAACGACGAAGACCGCCGGACCGGCATTACCCGCGCCATCGCCCTGGCTAAAATCGCTGAAAAAGAGAAGATCACCGGGTTGTTCACCGCCGATTTATTGCAGGCCGATCCTGACGGGCTTTCCGGTTCAACCGGCAGTCAGGATCCGCTCATCACACTGGCGGCGCTGAGCCAGGTCACCTCGCACATCGGGCTGATTGCCACGGTCTCCACCACGTTTCAGCACCCGTATAATCTTGCGAGGCTGATCGGCACGCTCGATCACGTCAGCGGTGGTCGCGCGGGCTGGAACGCGGTGACGTCCTCTGTTGGCGAAGAGAACTTTGGTGAAATCACCTTACCCGCACCCGAAGTGCGCTACGCCCGCGCGACAGAATTCATTGAGGTCATCAACGCTTTATTTGACGCCAACCAGCCGGACGCGGTACGTCGCAATAAAAGCGGCTCGGTCAGCATCGATCCACGTAAGTTGCAGCCGATCGACCATCACGGTGATTTCTTCCGCGTACAGGGGCCGCTGAACGTTCCGCCACCGCCGCAGCACCGTCCGGTGCAGTTTCAGGCTGGGCAATCCGAAGAAGGGCTGAAGCTGGGCGCGAGACTGGCCGAAGTGATTTACACCTCGCAGCCGACGCTCGACGACGCAAAAAGTTTTGTTGAACGTGTGCATCATCACGCCGATGCCTTTGGCCGCCGTGAAAACCGGCCACTTATCATGAACTCATTCCATTCGATCATCGGCGAAAGCCCGTCTGATGTGGCGCGGCGTCTTTTCGAGAAGCACGAGCGGATCGATTATGAGCAGGGACGTCTCAAAGTTGCCGACATGCTGGGCGGAGAGATTGACCTGCGTGATTTCGCTCTCGATCAGCCAATCCCGCTGCGGTTGCTGCCCGACATTGAGCAGGTCAACAGGCGGCGCGGACGTGCGGAAATCTTCAAGCGTTTCGCCCTGCAGGGTCTGACGCTGCGGGAGTTAATCATTCAGGCACAGGAAACCGGCCACTGGTTCACCGCCGGAACTCCGGAGACGCTGGCCGACGCCATCGAGGAACGCTATCGCGCAGGCGTGCTGGATGTCATTTCACTGCACGGGCTGGGGCAGCCGGACCAGGAGGATTTGCTGATAAACGGGTTATTGCCGGAGTTGAGGAAAAGAGGGCTGATTGATACGGAGTATGGAGGCGGGGATTTTAGGGGAAATCTTGGTCTGGCGCAGAAGCCGCTGCTGTAACGGCTTTTAAAGTTTGACCGGGAATGTTTCGGTTTCTCAATTGCAGTGATCGCTTAACTCCCTGCGCGGTCCCTTCTCTCGGTCCTGAAGCCTCTGGTCTTCAGGCCGCTTCGTTCAACAGGATTTTTTGATCGCGCCATCTCAGGATTTTAAAAAAACTAAAAGAAAGTTTGCACAACGTATTTGGTTTTTTTGAAATGATCCGAGTGGGTGAAGTTGTGACCAAAAAAGCGCTGGTCGCGTTCAAAAATCACGCCGGAGGAAGAGGTGGAAAACCGCGCATTTTTTTGCGCGGGTTGTAACCCGACCGGAGGGCACCGCGCAGCGGCGGGATTTTGCGGCAATAGCAGAAATACCTGAAACATAGCCGGGATGCATGGCACATGTTTTAAAGAGCCCGGGATTCTCAAGGGGGGTGGCGATAGACCCCCCTTGAGGCCGGTTTGGGCGGCAGCCCAAGGTCTTGAAATTGAAATTGAAATTGAATTGAAATTGAATTGAAACTTAAGCCAGAGCGGCTTCAACTGCAAACTGATTCTCCGGCTCCCTCAACCCCAAATTCTCCCTCAACGTTTCCCCTTCATATTCAGTACGATACAGCCCACGCTGCTGGAGCAGTGGAATGACAGTTTCCACGAAATCATCAAACGCCGTCGGCGTCCCCCCGCGAACGATAAAACCGTCTGTCGCCCCCGAGGTGAACCAGTGTTCCAGCCCGTCGGCGATATCTTCGGCAGTACCGAAGAACGTCGGGCGCGGGGTAGCGGCTTCCAGTGCGGCCTGACGCAGCGTCAGCCCGCGTTCGACAGCGTTGCGTTTGATTTCATCGGTGGTGCTGCGGAAACTGTTTTGGCCGAGATCGCCGATGTCCGGGAACGGCGCATCCGGGTCGTGCTGGCTGAAATCGTAATGCTCAAAGTAGCGGCCAAGATAGTCGAGCGCGCTTTTCAGCGTTACCAGCTGTGCCGTTTCCTGATACTGACGTTCGGCATCCGTGACGGTGTCACCAATAATCACGCTGATGCCCTGAAACACACGGATATCCCCGGCATCGCGGCCATTTTCCACCAACTGACGGCGGACATCATCGCGGAACTCACGTGCCAGTTCGGGGGTTTCCTGACGGGTATAGATCGCGTCGGCGGCTTCGGCGGCAAAGGCTTTGCCCTGATCGGATGCTCCGGCCTGAAACACCACCGGACGCCCCTGCGGTGACCGGCCAACGTTCAGCGGACCCTGCACCGAGAAGTATTTTCCGTGGTGATTGAGCGTGTGCAATTTATCCGCCGCAAAAAATTCGCCGCTGGCTTTGTCACGCACGAACGCATCTTTCTCCCACGAATCCCACAAGCCTTTCACCACGCTGACATATTCGCTGGCGATGCGGTAGCGCTCGTCGTGTTCAGGGTGTTTATCGCGCGAGAAGTTTTTGGCGGAGCCTTCCAGGGGAGAAGTCACCACGTTCCAGCCCGCACGGCCGCCGCTCAGGTGATCAAGGCTGGCGAACTGGCGTGCAACGGTAAACGGCTCGCTGTAAGAGGTGGAAAGCGTCGCCACCAGCCCGATTTTTTGGGTGACTAACGACAGCGCCGACAGCAGGGTGATCGGTTCAAAACGGTTGAGAAAATGCGGAATGGATTTCTCAGTAATAAACAGCCCATCGGCGACAAATAAGAAATCAAACTTTGCCTGTTCGGCTTTTTGCGCTAATTGCTGACAGAACTGAATATTTATACTGGCGTCGGCCACGGCGTCAGGGTGTCGCCATGCGGACATATTTCCTGATGCGCCCTGAATAATCGCGCCCAGACGGATGTACTGTTTATGGCTCATGTTTTTTCCTTATTTATAATTCATTTCCGGCGCTATGCCAGCGCACGTAATTCATTGAGGGAGCGAACAGCGGGCTTATTTTCCTGCACGTCGAACGCATGCTGATCGAGTATTTTTCGCAGATACACCAGTTCGACGCCCAGCGGATTGGTTGCGGTGTGAAACGGCTCGTAGCCGCGCCGCTGATAGAGACTCGTCAGCCACGGGTGTTCGATTGCCGTCGCCAGATACACGGCCGGGGATTTCAGCGTATCGCGCAAAAATGTTTCTTCCACGTAGCGGATAATCTCGCGGCCATAGCCTTGCCCTTTGGCATGTTCGGCGACGGCAAACCAGTGAACGAAAGGCCAGGGCGCCAGATGATTTTTTGCCGGTGTCCACTGAAAACGGGTGGTCAACGTGGCGGTCAGCCCGGCGTCAGTTTCCAGCACATAGGTGGTTTCGCTGCGGATCACTTCGCGCACGTCTTCAACGCTGGCGCGGGTGATGGTGAAATGAATATTGTGCTCGAGCAGCGGCGCATATGCCTTTTGCAGCAGGCTGTGCAAGGGAGCGGCGTCAGACTCATTGGCAAGACGAATTCGATGGCTCATCTTCAGCTCCTCATGCCAGCGCAACGCTGGTCGTGGCTAACAATTCCAGTGATCGCAGGCGTGCCTGAGGTTGCGCCAGTGGCGTATCAATCACAAATTCTTCGATACCGTACTGCGCCTGCAGGGCTTCCAGTTGACGATGAACGTCTTCACCGGTGCCATGCAGCACGGCGGATTTACGCTCTTCAATCTCATGGGAAGCCGCTTTCGACTGGCGGGTATACAACTCGGCCTGCTCCAGGCTGCCGACGTTAACGCTCTGTCCGTCGCTGCCGGTCACGCGGTATCGCTGGCTGTTGTCCACCAGACTCGCTGCTTTGGCGGCGGTTTCGGCGACGATCACCGGTACAGCGAGCAGGGCGCGCTTACCGTTGCTGTCGTGGGAATAAGCGGAAAGGGCGCGGGAAATATCGCGTTCATCCGCATTGAGATGGGCAGCAAACACAAAGTTCCAGCCGAGGCTCGCCGCCAGACGGGCGCTTTGCTCGCTGGCACCTAACAGAAAACGCGAAGCCGTCTGCGGCGGTTGCGGCGTTGCTGACAGCCGGTCATCACCCTGGCCGCGAGCCGGTACGGAAAGCCAGTCATCCAGCTGGCGCAGCTGGCGGGCGAAGTCGCCTTTGCGGGCGGGATCGACAGCGTATTGCAGTGCGTTGGTGGAGAGCGGCAAACCGCCCGGCGCTTTACCGATACCGAGATCGACGCGTCCCGGCGCAAGCGACGCCAGCTGATTAAAGTTTTCGGCGACTTTGAACGGGCTGTAGTGTTGCAACATTACCCCGCCCGACCCGACCCTCAGCCGCCGGGTGTGTGCAAGGATCCACGCGATGACTATCTCAGGAGATGAAATCGCCAGCTTGTCGGTATTGTGATGCTCTGCCAGCCAGAAACGGTGATAGCCCCAGTGCTCAGCTTTCTGCGCCAGTTCCAGCGTTCGCCGCAGCGCCCCGGCGGCATCTTCATGATCGTCTTGCGGACTTTTTTCCAGCAAACTCAAACGGTATCCCATCGTTATCCCTTTTTTTGACACACTCTGTTAACAAGGATTATTGAAGTCAGGGAGGGAGGATGTAAAAGAACAATAGTAGCTATTCAAGTGCAGGAAATGAGATAGGGGGGTAGGCGTTTGCTCATCCCACTGCAAAGGGGGGAGGCCGGGAGGGGTATTACCAACGACTCAGAATATTACCGAATTTTTGCAGCGATAAAACTCACAAGCAAAAACAGGCGTAATAAAGAAAGCAACGCTCGCGACTTTATTAACACTCAATAAAATAATGAGAACGATAAGTGACTCACACTTTATACCGCTTTTATCGTGAAGATATAATTTCTGTGCAAAGCAATAAGACGTTTTTCTTATGAATACTTTTTTAAATTTATAGTTTTACCTTGAAATTATCCACTCCGTCATCTACTACTTAGTTGGAGCCTGAACTCGTTGTTTATCGACGTGTTTATTGCTTAACAGGGTTATTATTAACAGGCGTTGGGCTAGCCGATATTCGTTTTTTTTACTGGATAAATTTTAATCAGAGGCTTAAATGAAAAAACATCATGCATTGCTGGCTGTGGCTTTGACGGCGTTTCTCTCTACCAGCGCATTTTCTGCTCAACTGATGAAAAAAGTTGATTTTGAAAAAGTGGAATCTCAGTATACAAAAGTGGGTTCTATTACCACATCGAATAAAACGTCGCAATCTGGTGCTCTCGAAGATCTCTCTAAAAAAGCCGATAAAGAAGGCGGCGACGTCTTCGTATTAACCTCCGGCAATACCAATAATAAAATCCACGGCACCGCTGACGTTTATAAGAAAAAGTAATTCTTTATTCCAGAACTCACGCTCGACAAGATGCCCATTTAACGATGGGCATTTTATTTTTTTGGATTTTTATTGCAAATACCTCACGTCATTTCAGCTTTTCTCGCTTGGGTGTTGTCAGCACTACCCCCTATTTTGATTCAATCGCCAGTGCGCCGCACGATACTCATCACATTCCCATTTTGATCCCACATTTCTCCAGATCTCCGTAGGATTTTCATCGTTTATTCCTACAATATTCCCCGTACTTTGATGTTACGGAAACGTTAACTGACGAGGCGATAAATGAACACTTCATCTGAACAGTATCTCAGCGCGCTGGGCGCAAATCAGACGTTGTCACCGGCACAGCTTGATGAGCTGGAGACTAAAGGTTACGTGGTTATTCATGATGTTATCGATAAAGACTGGCTGGAAGATATGCGCGCCGCGTTTGATTCGCTGGTGGAAAAAGAGGGCGATAATCTGGCGGTGGAACATCATCAGGAAGCCACGGCGACCCGTATCGCAAACATGATCAACAAGGGAACGGTGTGGGAAAAGGCATGGGCGCATCCGCTGATCCTTTCCGTATGTCGCCATATCTTTCAGGGGCCGTTCAAAGTTTCCAGCCTGAATGGCCGTGAAGCATTGCACCGCGGCGGGCATCAGCCTCTTCATGCCGACTGGAAAAAGCCGCGCCCGGATTTCCCTAAGGTGCATCTGGTGAACGCCATTATCGCGATTGACGATTTGAGCGCTGCCAACGGTGCGCCGCGCATTATTCCCGGTACGCATCACCGCCCGGAGCTGCCGGAGGACGTGCTGGCCGACTGCGGTTTGCCGCATCCCGATGAGGTGATTTTCGAAGCGCCGGCGGGCAGCGTGATGATCTATAACGCGCATGCCTGGCACGGCGGCACCAATAACAATGCCGGGACCCGCCGACGTGTGCTGCACAGTTTGTATATCGACCGCGAGGATATGCAGCAGCAGGACCAGCGTAAATGGCTAAGGCCTGAAACCGCCAGCCGCCTGACGCCAGCGCAAAAATGGCTGCTCGACGTGCTCTGAATTCCCTTCCGTATGAAGCCTGACCTGACGGTCGGGCTTTTTTATTTTCGCAATTTGCGCGCGGTCACAGACTCCGGATCCCGCATAACATCGATGTTGTTACGGGTATGTTATGGTAAACGGAAATCCCCGGAGGCCACGATGCTGACAGACGTGATAGAGACACTTTTCCGCTCGGTTTCGGGCAGCGGGTCACTGGTGATCCGGTTTCCGGATAACTCACAACCGCCGCCGGAGCTGGCCTGCGTGGTGAGTTTTCCGCGAATAGAATTTGTGGTCGAAGGCGAAGTGCATGACCGCAACGTCACGGCGGATAAAGGACTGCTGAGGCAGGGCGATGCAATATATATTCCCGGCGGGAAGTGGAATCTGACCGTCTGGGATAAGCCAGCGGTATTGTTGAGCATTCTTTTTAGCAAGGAAAAACTCGGTTTCAGCCTGCAATTCTGGGATGGCAAAGTGTTCACTGGCACCGATAAACAGAGCGTGCCACGTCTTGGGCCGCGCGTCGGGTCATTTTTGCTTCAGGCGATGAATGAAGTCGTCTCAATCCCGGAAGATCAGCAAACCGCTCGCTGCGTAATGGCCGGGTTGCTTAGCCATTGTCTGGAACAGCTGTCCAACCGCGCGCAGGTGCTGACCCGCAGCGGTGCCCTGTTTGAGGTGGTGAAAAGGTACATCGATGAAAATGCGTCACTGCCGCTGACGCGTGAAAATGTCGCGAAGCGATTTCACATCACGCCGAATTATCTCTCTCACTTGTTCAGAAAATCCGGCGATATTGGCTTCAGCGAGTATCTCAATCACGTCCGCCTGGAGCGCGCGAAGCTGCTGCTCAAAGGCTATGAGCTGAAAATCAAAGAAGTCGCGACTCACTGCGGATTTGTCGACAGCAACTATTTCTGTCGTGTGTTTCGCAAAAGTACGGCGCGATCCCCTTCGCAGTACCGCAGCCAGTGGCTGAGCCAGCTGCCATAGCGCACTATTTTTTGCTCAGCGTCATTCCTTCCGACGGCAACGGCAATGCGGTTTTGTAGCGCACCTGCTTGAGAGCAAAGCTGGAACGAATATTAGAGACGCCACGGATCTTAGTCAGGTGGTCCAAAATAAAATGTTCCAGTGCGCGGATATCCGGCACTAAAACCCGCAGAAGATAATCCGCATCGCCGGTCATCAGATAACATTCCATCACTTCCGGGCGATCGCCGATCGCTTTTTCAAACACGCTCAGCGCATCCTCCACCTGTTTCTCCAGACTGACCTGAATGAACACGTTCACGTGCAGGCCCAGTACCGCGGGCTCTAACAGCGTGACCTGCTTGCGGATCACGCCCAGCTCTTCCATGGCTTTCACCCGGTTGAAACACGGCGTCGGTGAGAGATTAACGGAGCGCGCAAGGTCAGCGTTGGTGATCCGCGAATTCTCCTGCATGGAGTTAAGGATGGCGACGTCGGTCCGGTCGAGTTTTTTCATCAGGGTAAATTATCCTTAAACATTTAAATCGGCAGATAAAGTGACTCATAAAACAGGCTAACACTACGCTAATAGGAGAAATTACCCCGTTAGATCCAGATAAAATTACCACATAACATTTCGCAGTGGAGAAACGATTGTGGGAACTGAGGGGAAATCTTTGACGGCGTCGGCGCAGGATCAAAAAAGCGTGAAACTGAAGGGAATTTTGCTGCTGATTGGGGCGATTGTCGTCTGGGGCGCAAACTGGCCGGTGATGAAATCAGGTCTTTCGCATGTCTCGCCGATCTGGCTTTCTTCACTGCGGTTCGCCACCGGCGGGCTTTGCCTATTCGCACTTCAGGCGCTGACCGGTAAGTTACGCTTTCCGCCGCGCAAGGACTGGCCGCTGGTGGTCAGCGTCGGGTTATTGCAGATGATGACGTTTACCGTGCTCGGCGCGATTGCGATGACCGAAGTCCCGGCGGGCCGCTCGGCGGTACTGGCCTACACCACGCCGCTGTGGGTGACGCCGATCGCCGTGCTGTTTTTCCGGGAAAAACTGTCACGCCGCCAGCTGACCGGTACGCTGCTCGGCGGTGCAGGCGTCGTGGTTTTGTTCAATCCCTTCACCTTTAACTGGAGCGATCATGCGCTGGTGCTGGCTAACCTGATGCTGCTGACCGCATCGTTCACCTGGGCGATGTGCATTTTGCACCTGCGTCACCACAAAGGTGTGTGCAGCGCCTACCAGCTGGCACCGTGGCAGATGTTGCTGGCCAGCGTGCCGCTTATCGTGATGGCGCGCGTTGTCGAAGGGCCGTACGACGGCGACGGTTCGGCGTCGTTGATCGAAACGCTGTTATTCATGGGGCCGTTCGCTACCGCGTTTTGTTTTGTGGCGGTGAACGCCGCCAGCATGTGGCTGTCGAGTACCAGCATGTCCACCGCGATGCTCGGTGTGCCGGTCATCGGCCTGCTGATGTCGGTGGTGTTCCTCGGTGAACATCTGACGCTAACGCTGGCGGCAGGGTTGTTAATTATTTCGTCAGGCATTTTGATTGTGACGATGAAATCCCCGAAGCGCAGGGCAGGACGCGATAAGGTCAGCGGTAAAACCGTCGTGGCAGGAGAAAACATTTAAATCATATTGTCACGTTCCGGTATTATTACTTGTTTATGCTGCCTTTTTCCCAGCGTTATCTCGGAGTGACAAATGCATCAATTGGTATTGTTAGTTTCTTTGTTTTGTATGGTCAGTTCGGCATTTGCCAGCCCGGATCCGGCGACATCTCTGGCCTCGGCGATGAATCAGCGAATGCAGGTGATGAAAGATGTGGCGGGTTACAAATCCGCACATCATTTACCGGTTGAGGATTTGGTTCGCGAGCAGAAAGTGCTGGCCGCCGCGCAGGCAGAGGCGGGCGAGGCGGGTGTCGATCCTCAGTCCGTCGCACCGTTTATTCAGGCGCAGATGGATGCTGCGAAAGCCATTCAGTACCGTTATCTGGCCGACTGGCTTTCCCGCCCTGAACCGGACTGGAAACCGGCAAATCTTGAAGACGTCAGAGCGCGGATTTCGCAATACGATAACGTCATTCTCAAAACCATCAGTGAGCAGTTAAAGTCCGGTGGATTCAGCGACGGTGAGCGGGCGCAGTTATTGAGCCTGCTTAACGCGCCGCAGCTGAGCGGGGCTGACAAGCAGCGCCTGGTCGATTCACTGGCGCTGATTAAACCGAAAATACCCGGTCAGTAAGTTCTTGCGGTGACCGTGCGCGCGCGCTTCGCCGGTGCAGTAATTACGATCAGGCATCCCAAAATCAGCCCGATGCCGATCCAGCCCATCACCGGCAACCTTTCACCGACGATCATCACAGCGAGCAACGCTGCGACGGCTGGTTCCAGCAGGGTAAGGGTGGTGGCGAGACTGGCGGGAATGCGCGCCAGCCCGTAGCCGTAACAGACATAGCCGATAAACATCGGGATCAGCGCCATGTAAATGCCGACGGCGGCGTTCGTCATTGATGCCAGCAATGGCGCGCCGGTGGCAAACAGCACCGGCATCAGCAAGATCCCGCCGAGCCCGAAGGTGGCGCCCATCGCCGTGCGGGAGGGAATGCCGCGCTGCATGAGATGACGTGCCGCCCAGGAATAGAGGGCGTAGGTCAGTCCGGCGAGCAGGCCGAGGGCGATGCCGATAATGACGTCCGATTGCTGCGCGGTTGACGCGTGGTTGGCGTTTTCCGCCACGCACAACAGCACCATTCCGATGACACCCACCGCCGCGCCGGTCATCCAGCGACGTGTGAGCCGTTGTCCGTCGAGACAATATTCGATGAGTGCTGAAAGCAGCGGGGCGGATCCGATGGATATGACCGTGCCGACCGTCACGCCCGCAAGATGCATGGAGGCGTAAAACGCCAGCGGATAAATGCCCACCGCCAGCGCCCCGGTCAGCAACATCCCGCCGTTCTGGCGCAGACTGACGCGGCTTCTGATAATGCCCCGCAGAGCGATCAGCGCCTGTAACAACCCGCCGACGCCCATTGCCACCGCGCCGATGGCAACCGGGCTGACCTCTGGCGCAAACGTCGCTGCCGTACCCGTGGTTCCCCACAATAATGCGGCGATCAATACGCCGCCTGTGCCTGACATGCGGTCCCGCTGATTCATCCTTCGAACGCCGCCATCATCCCGGCGGCCATCGCCTTCGCCTGCCGGACGCATTCGCCGTTGCCTTCCAGCCCGGCGCGGGACATCGCCCCTTCTAGCAGGAAGGAAAAGTGACGTGCCATCCGCTGCGCTTTTGCTTCGTCACCGTCCATCATGGTCAGAAGGTGAGTTGTCAGGATCGATTCAACCTGTTCTTTATGCCCGCGCACCGCGACTCTGCCCGGCGCACCGGCTGGCAGCTCCGCCGCAGCGTTGAGCAATCCGCACCCGCGAAAACCGCGCTCATAGGCAAATTCAGCGTGATCTTCGTAGGCCAGAAATACCGCCATCACACCTTCTTTGGGCGTCGAGGCCTGTTGCACACGGCGGGCATACAGCGCGAGCCATTCGTCGTGGCGGATCTCAAGATATGTCGCCACCAGTTCGGCTTTCGATTCAAAATTGTTATAGAGGCTTTTCTTGGCCACGCCGGCTTTTTTCACAATGGCATCGATGCCCGTTGCGGCGATGCCATCGTTATAAAACAGCACGCTGGCCGCGCCGAGCAGACGATCGCGGGCGCTTTGGGCCGGGGATTCAGGTAATGACATGGCGGTGTTTTTCCTGTGCAAATCAGCAAGTAGGTAGACCAGTCTACCTACTATTAAAAAAGGATGAAAGAGGACGGTGAGGTGGGTTAACCGTGCCTTTACTGTGGGAAAGCGCCATAATCCGCTAAAAGCCGTTTCGGGACAGCGGGTTGACGCTGTCTGGCAGAGCAAAATGTCGTTAACTTTGAGAAGGAGTAAATCATGCTTCATGAGTGGCTGAATGCCTTACACGTTATTGCCGGGGTGTTATGGATTGGCGGGATGATGGGGATGGCAATGGTTTTTGCGGTCAGCGGGAAATCCGCTGCGAATGACGCCAGCCGTGCGGCGTTGCTCGATTATGTCCGAAAATGGAATCGCTGCGTCACCAGCCCGGCGATGCTCCTGTTGTGGATTGCCGGGATTTGGATGATTGTCAGCTATGGCAAATTCCCGCACGCGTGGCTGTTGATCAAAATGGTCGTCGTGGTGCTGCTTTCCGCCATTCACGGGATGCTGTCCGGCGAACTTCGCCGCCGCGCAACCGGCCAGCCAACCAAGGATTTCGCCATTTTGCGCAAAGCTTCCGGAATTATTGTCGCCGCCGTGGTGGTGATTGTGGTGCTGGCGGTGATCAGACCGTTCTAAATCACGCATCCGATTTCTATAAAACAAAAATCCACGCTCAGTCGTGGATTTTTTTTCGCATCAATTTCGTAACAATCACTAAACATTTTCAGCTTAACCTGATGGCGGGCCTGTGAGAAACTCACAATGATTGCGCAAACATTACAATTTGACACCCGAAACCAGTGGGCAATGCTTTGAATAACAATACTAAAATAGAAAATAACCGACTCCGTTCCGCCACGCTTGAAGATGTGGCCAAAGAAGCCGGGCTTTCACCGATGACGGTGAGCCGGGCGCTGAACAACCCGAAAGTGGTGCGACCGGCGACCATCGCCCGCGTGATGGACGCGGTGAAGATAACCGGGTACATCCCTAACATGCTGGCCGGAGGCCTCGCGACCCGCCGCACCAAGCTTATCGCGGTGGTGGTGCCACAGATTAACAACAATATGTTTGTCGATACCGTGCAGGCGATCGGCGATGCGCTGGCGCTGCGCGGTTATCACATGCTGTTGTGCATCGTCGGCTATGAGCCTGAAGATGAGACAGATATTGTCGCCACGCTGCTCTCGCGCCGCCCGGACGGCATCGTGCTGACCGGTATTCATCACACTTCTGAACTGAAAAGAATCATCCTTAACGCCAATATTCCTGTGGTCGAAATCTGGGATTTGACTCCCACGCCTGTCGACATGCTGATCGGTTTTTCACACGAAAAAGTCGGCAACGCTGTCGGAGAATATTTCCTCGACAAAGGTTTCACCCGCTTTGGTTTTATCTGCGCATCAGACCGCCGCGCGGTGGTAAGAAAAAATGGTGCGATCGCCGTATTACGCGGGCGTCCGGAGCATGAGATCGAAGAGCTGATGGTGTCGCGTCCGGCGAATATGGAAGTCGGGCGTAGCGCGCTGCGGCAGATGATGGCGGGGGACAAACGTTTCGACGCGATCATTTGCAGCTCCGACACGCTGGCACAGGGCGTTATCATGGAAGCGGAAGCACAGGGGCTGCGGGTACCGCAGGATGTGTCGGTCATGGGATTTGCTGACCTGAACTTTGCGGCGCATAACCGCCCGGCGATCACCACGGTGAGCGTGGATAAATGGGGCATAGGTATCCGCGCGGCGGGGATGCTGGCGGATAAGATCGAGGGAAAGGCGGTGGGCGAACCGGTAGTGGATATAGGGTATTCGTTGGTAATTAGGGAATCGGCGTAAGGGGAGGGGGTGCCACGCAAAACCGGGTACTGCTTTGCTCCTCCCCCTGCCAAGGGGGAGGCTGGGAGGGGGTATTGCTGGCGATAAAGTTGTCAGAGCAAAATTTAACGTGTGGATTTGACGTTAATACCCCACCCCAACTCTCCTCTTCGCAGGGGGAGGAGTAAAAAAGCTCGGTTTCGGCGCGAGAGACCAGGGGTTCACCGTGATTGAGAAACCGAAATTTACTCAAACAATTATATTTAAGAATTTCCTCTCTAATTTCACTTAATAATCTCATTCACTCTGAATGTTAGAAAATGTTAGCTAACAATATCATCAACAAATAACAAAACATTCCGTCGTGAAATTATATTTCTCGAGGTGAGTGATTAAGATTGCAAAAGGAATTTTTGATAATCAATGCTATTAAATCTAAATAATCTGTAATCAATTATGTTATTTAAATAATTGTTTTATATAGGTAATTTATCGATCAGATGATCTCATGTTATTGTCACCGCATAAACGTTATGGAAATAAACGTTTATTTTTGATGTTGCAGTGATATTATAAATTTGTACCTAAATAACAATAATATCCAACCCAAACTTAACATCAGGCATGTGAGAGTCGTCATTCTATGCTCCTTCAAAAGAAAACTACCCGTCGCAAGTTCTTACTTGGGTCGCTGATGGCATTGCCCGTCGGGACCATCATGATGAAAGGGCTGTCAGCAGCAGAAGCGGCTGAAATGGCTGCCCCGGATTTACTCGATTATAAACCCGTCTTTTTCAGCGCAGAGGAATGGCAGTTTATTATGGCCGCCGCCGATCGCCTGATCCCCGCCGGGGGCAAAGGCAAAGCGCCAGGTGCGCTGGAAACCAATGTGCCTATCTTTATCGATCAGCAAATGCATGGCGATTTCGGTGAAGAAATCTATATGCAGGGGCCGTTCAACGTGCATGCGCCTGCCACCATGGGCTATCAGATCCCCTTCCGGCCGCAGCAAATCTACAAAACCGGTATTCGCCTGGCGAACAGCTGGTGCCAGCAACATCATCAGAAAGCCTTCCATGAACTCGCCGAACAGGACAAAGACCAGGTTCTGACGCAATTGCAGAAAAACGATATCCACTTTGCCGATCTGGGCGAAGAGAGTCTCGTTGCCTCGCAATTTTTCGGTGAACTGCTTTCAGACACCAAACATGGTTACCTCGCCGACCCGATCTACGGCGGTAACAAAGGGATGAAAGCGTGGATTGCCATCGGGTTCCCCGGCGCGCGCGCCAGTTTCACCGAATGGGTGAAACAGCACAACGTGCCTTATCCGCTGGGGCCTGTGAGCCTGCAAGGCGCGCGTGCCTGAGGGCCGCGTCTTATTACCTTTTCTGATGAATGACAGGATTAAAGATGGCACTAATAACAAAACCTGAAGTCGACGTCGTCGTTGTCGGCCTCGGCTGGGCGGGCTCGCTGATGAGCATCGAGCTGGCAATGGCCGGGCTGACCGTGCGTGCGCTGGAACGCGGCGGCGATCGTGGCTATGAAGAATTTGCTTACCCGAAACCGGCGGATGAATACGCCTACGCCGTGCGTAACAAAGTGATGGCCACTCCGGCGCAGGCTGCGGTGACCGTGCGGTATAACATGAGCGAAACCGCGCTGCCGACCCGTAAATGGGGCGCGTTTGCGCCGGGTACGGGCGTCGGCGGTTCCGGTCTGCACTGGACCGCGGTGTTAATCCGCCCGACGCCGACCGATTTAAAACTTAAAACCTATGCGGACGAAGCTTATAAGCCGGGCATTTTGCAGGAAGACATGCGGATCATGGATTTCCCGTTCACCTGGGATGAAATCGAGCCGTATTACACCAAGTTTGAGCACATCTGCGGGCAGTCCGGCAAAACCGGTAACCTGCGCGGACAGATTATGGAAGGCGGCGATCCGTTTGAAGGGCCGCGCTCCGAGCCTTATCCATTGCCTGCGCTGGAAGATACCCTCAACAGCAGCATGTTCGCCGAAGTCACCAAAAAGATGGGCTATCACCCGTTCCCGAACCCGTCGGCCTGCGTCTCCCGTGCATGGACCAATCCGTACGGCAACCAGATAGCACCCTGTAACTACTGCGGGTATTGCAGTAAATATCCGTGCCTGAACTACTCGAAAGCCTCGCCGCAGACCGCCGTGATGGACGCGCTGAAGCGCATGGATAACTTCTCCTACGAAGTCCACGCCAACGTGATGAAAGTCGAGCTGCATGATGACAAGAAAACCGCCAAAGGCGTGATCTACATTGATGCGCAGGGCAACGAATGCTTCCAGCCGGCAAAAATCGTGGTGCTGAGCAGCTTCCAGTTCTGCAACGTACGCCTGATGCTGCTGTCCGGCATCGGCAAGCCTTACAACCCGATCACCGAAGAAGGTGTGGTGGGCCGTAACTACGCATTCCTGAGCAACGGCGGCTCAACGTTGTTCTTCAAAGATAAAAACTTCAACCCGTTCGCCACCGCGGGCGCGACCGGCCAGATGTTCAACGACATTTCACCGGGCAACTTCGACGGAGCATCACTCGGCTTTATCGGCGGCGCGAAAATTCACAGTTCTCAGGCGACCGGCACGCCAATCAGCACGTCGCTGCCAAAAGGTACGCCTGCGTGGGGTACCGGCTGGAAAGAGGGCATGGAAGAGTGGTACGGCCATTCGATGAAAATCAGTATCACCACCACCTGCCAGTCTTATCGCGATATCTATCTCGATCTCGATCCGAACTACAAAGATGAGTATGGCTATCCGCTGCTGCGCATGACCTTCGACTGGAAACAGAACGAGCTGAAGCTGCAACAGTATCTGAAGGGCATCGTGAGCAATATCACCAAAGAGCTGAACCCGGACAGCTACAGCGAAAGCTTCTTGCCGATGGATGCGCACTTTGACCTGACCAAATACGTCTCGACGCACAACGTCGGCGGCGCGGTGATGGGCGATAACCCGAAAACCTCTGCGCTGAACAAGTTCCTGCAAAGCTGGGATGTGCATAACGTGTTTGTGCCGGGCGGCAACGCGTTCCCGCAGAACTTCCAGGCTAACCCGACGGATACCATAGGCGCGATCACCCTGATGGCGGCGCAGGCGATTAAAGATCAGTATTTGAAAAACCCTGGCCCACTGGTGCAGGCATAAGCGGAGATGAACTCAATGAAACTTAAGCGTTTATTTATCGCAAACGCCTTGCTGCTGGGTGCCGGTTTGATGGCCAATGCACAAGCTGAAACGACGTCACCTGACAACGCGGCTCTGATTAAACAGGGCGAATATGTCGCGCGTCTGGGCGACTGTGGTGCCTGTCATACCGTTGCCGGAAAACCGGCGTTCTCCGGCGGGCTGGCCATTAACTCGAATCTCGGCACCATTTATTCGACCAATATCACGCCGGATAAAAACCACGGAATCGGCAACTATACCGAACAGCAGTTCTCCGACGCGGTGCGTAAAGGCGTTCTGCCCGATGGCACGCGTCTGTACCCGGCGATGCCGTATCCTGATTACGCCAAAATCAACGATCAGGATATGCACGCGCTTTACGTTTACTTTATGCAGGGCGTGAAAGCGAGTACCGAACAGCCGCCGGAAACGGATCTGAGCTTCCCGTTCAGCCAGCGCTGGGGTATGCGGTTCTGGAATTGGGCGTTCGCGTCCGATAAACCTTTCCAGCCGATTGGCGGGGCAACGGCGCAGGTCAACCGTGGCGCGTATCTGGTGGAAAGCCTTGGGCACTGCGGCAGTTGTCACACGCCGCGCGGCTTTGGGATGAACGAAAAAGCGCTCGACAGTAGCGACTCCGATTTCCTCGCGGGCGGCAGCCTGAATAACTGGGATGTCCCGTCGCTGCGCGGCGTGGCGCACTGGAATCAGCAGGAAATCGTCGATTATCTTGGTAAAGGGCGCAACGACAAAGCGGCGGTCGGCGGTGAAATGACGTCAGTGGTCGAGAACAGTACGGCGCACATGACCGATGACGATCTCAATGCTATCGCAGCCTACCTGAAGTTCCTCGGCGGCAATCCGCCGGTACCGGCAGCGGATACGCAGAAGGCCAGCGCAACCGAAGCCAAACTGACGGCAGCGAAGAACCTCAGCGAAGGCGAGCGTCTGTATTTAGATAACTGCGGTGCCTGCCACTTTGTGACCGGCAAGGGCGCACCGGGCGTGTTCCCGCAACTGGATCAGGCGACGATTGTTAATGCGCAGGATCCTACCGGGCTTATCCATACGATCCTCGCCGGTGCGCAGCAGCCTTCCACGGCGCGTGCGCCGTCGACGCTGGTCATGCCGGGCTTTGCCGCGCGGCTGTCCGATGAAGAGGCCGCGCAGCTCGCGACCTTCATCCGTCAGGGCTGGAGCAACAACGCTCCGGCGGTGTCGGCCAAAGACGTGAGCGAAGTGCGCAAAACACTGGCGCACTGATGCTCATCATGTCGGTGATGTAGTGTGAAACGGCCTCCCCAAAAAGGAGGCCGTTTTCTCAGGTTTTTGATGATGGGTGCTTTGTTACACTCTGGCACAATGCAGTCTGTCCGGCACAGACTAAAATAGGGTTTTAACACCCGCTGAGCTGTTGATTTCACGATGAAATGGTTAACCAAAAATGCTGTCTTGTTCTCTGTTAAAACCTGTATTGCGGCATTTTTAGCTTTATATATCGCGCTGGAGCTCAATCTCGATAAACCGGCGTGGTCGATGGTCTCGGTGTATGTCATCTCACAGCTCTATTCCGCGTCTACGCTTTCCAAAGCGACATACCGCTTTCTCGGCACCGTGCTGGGCGGGCTGTTTATCTTCCTGGTCTATCCGTTTACCGTCACTGATCCCATATTGTTCAGCCTCAGCGTGTCGCTTTGGGTGGCGTTCTGCCTGTATCTTTCCTTGCACGACCGCACGCCGAAAGGCTATGTGTTTATGCTGGCCGGATACAGCGCAGCAATCATGGGGTTTGCGGATGTCGATACGCCGCTGTCGATCACCTACACGGTGATTTCCCGCGTGGAAGAAATCACCGTCGCCATTTTGTGCAGTACGCTGATCCACATGCTGGTGTTCCCGGTCAAGATGCGCAATCTGCTGGAGAACAGCGTCAGCAACTGGTACGGCAGCGCAAAAAAACTCTGCAACGAGTTGCTGACCGTCGAAGCGAAAGAACCGTCCCCGGAGCGCGAACACATTCTGGTGCAGATGGCGAATTATCCGGTCAATGTCGAAGCATTGATCACCCACTGCGTGTTTGAAGGGGATTCGGCGCGCAGGCTGATCCGTCTGGTGTCGGCGCAGTATCAGCATCTGTCGTATCTGATCCCGACGCTGACCGCCATCGAAAAACGCCTCAGCCTGCTGGCCGAACAGGGCATCGCGTTCCCGGATTTTGTGTCAGAGACCTTCAGTCAGTTTTTGCTGTGGCTCAACAGCCCGGAGCAGAGCGGCAATGCGCAGGCAATTCAGGCGGAAATCCGCGTCTCGCAGGAGCGCATCAAAACGCTGTATAACCGCGGCGAGATGAGTGCCGAAGAGGGATTGCTGCTCATCGGCCTGCTGGAACGTTTACAGAATTTCATTCAGATCGCGGAATCTTATTTCGGGGTGAGTGAAAGAGTCAGTCAGGTGGGTAATGACAAAAAAGCTGGCAAGCTTAAGCTGTTCAGGCGTCATAAAGATGAAGGGATGATCCTGCTTTCCGCCTTCAGCGCCTTTGTCGCGACCATGGTCGGCTGCATCTTCTGGATTGGTACCGGCTGGCGCGACGGCGCATCCGCACCGATGATGGCGGCGGTCATCTGTTCGTTTTTTGCCTCCCTCGACAGCCCGATTGCTTCGATCCACGTCTTCTTAAAAGGCGTACTGATTGCCATCGTTATCAGCTTTATCTACGCCGCGGTGTTTATCCCGATGGCGGAAACATTTGAAGCGCTGGTCATCTGCCTCGCGCCCGGTTTGCTGGCATTGGGGCTGGTGATTGCCAGACCTTCCACCAACTTTATCGGGCTGATTATTGCCACGCAGATCCCCGGTTTTATCGGCATGAGCCATGATTTTAAACCTGACCTGCTGGTTATCGTGAATGCGTCGATTTCGACGCTTGTCGGCATTGTGATTGCGCTGCTGACCACCGCGTTAATTCGCAATAAACGTCCGTCGTGGACTGCCAAACGCGCGCTGCGTAAGGGCATCAAAGAACTGCTGCAATTCACCAACGAGATTAAAATCAATGCGTCTTCGCTGCTGTCGCGCCAGCAATACGTCGCCAGCATGCTGGATAAAGTGAATATTATTCTGCCGCGAAATAAAATCGATCCTATTCCCAACGTCGCGCTGGGTGGCAACTTAATTACTGAGATCTGGCTTGGTGTGAATTGCTACGATTTCTATGCCCGCCATCAGGATATTTTACGCAGCCACACCTTCGAGGCCGACGGACTGATGTATGAAATTAATACCTACCTGAAGTCACGGCTAAAGAATATTTATGTCGGCCCGCCGCAAACATTATTAAACGAGTTAAACCGGTCACTTATCGAACTGGAAAAACTCTGCCGCGCCGATATCCAATTGTTCGCGCCATTATTCCATCTGTTTAATATCCGCATGGCGCTATATCCGACACAGAGGTGGCCTGCGGGGGATGTTAGCGTAAGCGCTGCATAAAAAAATCCACGCTTTTGCGTGGATTTTCGTTTCTGACAGGTTGTGTTGCCGATCAGAACATCATGACCATCCACGGGTAGGCGATAAGCATCATGCCGCCGAGGAAGATGGCACCGAAGATGGTGCCCAGACGCCAGTAGTCTTTGGTTGGCAGGTAACCGCTGCCGTAGTAAATCGGGCTCGGGCCGGTACCGTACGGGGTGATGATCCCCATTACGCCCAGCGAAGTCACCATCATCAGGCAGTAAACCGGCATGTTGATGCCCGGAATGGCCGCTGCGATAGTCAGCATCGCCGGTAACAGGGCGGTGGTGTGCGCGGTGGTACTGGCGAACAGGTAGTGCAGCAGGAAGAAGGCAATCAGCAACATCACTGCCGCGACTTGCGGGTCGAAGCCGTCGAGCAATTGCCCGCCTTCTTTACCCAGCCAGGCGATAAAGCCAACGCGTGCCAGACCGTCTGCCAGTGCAACCAGCGTCGCAAACCATGCGAAGGTGTTCCAGGCCGGTTTGTTGCTGATAATGTCGTTCCAGTTCAGCACGCCGGTCCACAGCATCAGAACCACCACCAGCAACGCGGCCAGCGCCGGTTCAATCCAGGCGGCGGCAAAAATCCACATAAGCAGCGCTGAACATACGAAGATCAGCAGCAGGATTTCGTTGCGCGACAGCTTGCCCAGTTTTTCCAGCTCACTTTTGGCCCAGCGCGGCACTTCATCGTTAATCTTCACTTCCGGCGGATAGAACCAATAAGCCAGCAGCGGCATGGTGAGGATCAGCAGGACGCCAAGCGGCAGGAAGGCGAGGAACCACATGCCCCACGAGATTTCAAAACCGGTGATGCTTTTAACCAGCGCCAGTGCAAGCAGGTTCGGTGCCAGCGCCGAGAGGAACATCGAGCTGGTGATACAGGCTGCGGTGATCGCCACCCACATCAGATAGGAACCGATTTTACGTGCGCTGGGGTCGTTAGGCTTGGAGCCATACAGCGGCGGCAGGTTAGCGATAATCGGATAGATAGTCCCGCCGCTTCGTGCCGTGTTGGAAGGCGTGAAGGGCGCGAGCAGCAGATCGGCGAAAGTGATGGCGTAGCCGAGCGTCAGACTGCGACGGCCAAGATATTTCACCAGAATCAGTGCCAGACGGCGGCCAAACTGTGTTTTGTCATATCCGGCGGCAAACATAAATGCGCCGAAAATGAGCCACACCGTTGAGTTACCAAATCCGCTGACCGCCCATTTAAACGCCTCACCGGCCATTTTAAATTTCGGGTCGGCGACTTCAGCCGGGCTGAACAGCAGCCATTGGCTGAACAGGGCGATGACCACCACGCCGGTCAGGCCGATCACCGCACCCGGTAACGGCTCGAAAATCAGACCGACAATCACCCCGACGAAGATGGCAAAGAAGTGCCACGCATAAGGATTCAACCCCGACGGCACCGGTGTCAGCAGCAAAATCACCGCCACCAGCACCGGAAGGAACAGCATGATCAAACGTTTCTTTAGCCCCGCAGAGGCAGGAGCGGCCTTCGCGGGATCATTCAAAGCGGATGTGGGTTTCATAGTTTTTTCTGCCCGTTATTAAAAGTGAGCCTTACGCCCGGATCTTTATGTTGACGTTATCTGGAACTTTTTGTTTTAAACTGCTGCGGTAGATATTTCACGATGACATCTGAAATAGATTAATTTCTCTCGTGAATAGGCTGACGTATTACTAAAAGATAAGGAGGTATACCACGGCGGATATTATCCTTCCCCGGTCTCATTCCCATTTATGGCATTAACACTACTTTGTGTGTGGTTATATTTTTGACCAAAATTCCTGCTTTATGAAATGTAGAGTAAATTTCTGCAAAAGCCAAATTGAGGGCATAACCTGCTGATTTTGTTCGGAGGAATTCCCATGTTAATCAAAAGTTGATTTTTGTCAACTCATGGTTAACAATTGGAGGGATATTTGCGTCAATGCTGAGTAATTAAACAACTCCTGTCCATCAGATGTTTATAAAGACACTGTCTCTTCTATTAAAGAAAGCAATTTAAATTTATCACCTGCACCGGATAACTTAATATAGCGGTAAGTCATTCGCCCACGAAAAAAATCAAAGCGTTTACATTTTGGAGTCGATTACAATGAATAAGCTCACCCCGGTTCTTAATCCACTTATCTTGCCCAACGGCGCGGTGCTGAAAAACCGCCTGCTGATGGCACCGATGACCACCTGTACCGGCTTTTATGACGGCACGGTGACCAGTGAACTGGTGGAATATTACCGCGACCGCGCTGGCAGCATCGGCACAATCATCGTTGAGTGTTGCTTCATTGACCGCATGGGCCCGGCCTTTCCCGGTGCGATTGCTATCGACAGTGACAACAAAATCCCTGGCCTGAAAAAAATCGCCGATGCCATTAAATCCAAAGGCTCGAAAGCGGTTTTGCAGATCTATCACGGCGGCCGCATGGTCGAGCCGGAACTGATTGGCGGCAGAACGCCGGTGGCGCCAAGTGCGCTGGCGGCACCGCGTGAAGGCGCGACCACGCCGAAAGAGCTGAGCGGCGAAGAAGTCGAGGTGATGATCACCAAATTTGGTGACGCAGTGAACCGTGCGATTAAAGCCGGATTTGATGGCGTGGAAATTCACGGCGCAAACACTTACCTTATTCAGCAGTTCTACTCGCCAAACTCTAACCAGCGCACCGACAAATGGGGCGGCGACCGCGAGAAACGCACAACTTTCCCGATGGAAGTTCTCGAGATCACCCACAAAATGGCGGATCGCTTTGCCGACGACCATTTCATTATCGGTTACCGTTTCTCGCCGGAAGAGCTGGAAGTTCCCGGCATTCGCTTTGATGACACCATGTACTTGCTGGAAAAACTCGCCGCGCGCGGGCTGGACTACGTGCATTTCTCCGTCGGGCAGCTGCTGCGTCCTTCTATTGTCGATACGACTGACCCGACGCCGCTTATCACTAAATTCCGTGCGATGCGTTCTGAAACCCTGGCCAAAGTACCGGTGATCGGCGTGGGTGGCGTGGTCAATAAAGCCGATGCCGAGAAAGCGCTGGAGTACGGCTTTGATCTGGTGGCTGTGGGTAAAGCGTGCATCGCCTATCCGGACTGGGCCGATCGCATCATTAATAACGACCATCTGGAACTGTTCATCGACAGCAACAAACGCGAAGAACTGAATATTCCGGAGCCGCTGTGGCGCTTCTCACTGGTTGACGCCATGATCCGCGACACCAGCACCACTGGCCGTAAATACAAAGCCGGGGTGTATCAGGAGAAAGTCGAAGCCGAAGCGCTGAAACTGAAAATCAGCGTGACGCTCGATACTGACCGTATCACTGATATTTCTCTGGTGAAGGACGACACGCTCGACGTCGATTTCACCACCACCTTCGAACAGCTGCGTTCGCGCATTCTGGTCGCCAACAGCCCGCACGTTGATGCCATCACCGGCGCGACCACGCAGAGTGAGGCGCTCAAGAAAGCGGTGTCACGCGCGCTGACCACCTCCAGCAAAGAGCACGTCATCGAAGAAGGCGGTAATCCGCAGGCACCGCAAAATTACGATGTGGTGATCGTCGGCAGCGGCGGTGCAGGGCTGGCAGCGGCAATTCAGGCGCATGACGAAGGCGCTCACGTCGTCATCATCGAGAAAATGCCGACCATTGGCGGCAATACCATTAAAGCCTCGGTAGGGATGAACGCGGCCGAAACCCGTTTCCAGAAAATCAAAGGTATCGAAGACAGTAAAGAGCTGTTCTACGAAGAAACATTGAAAGGCGGCAAGTTCAAAAACAACCCGGAACTGCTGCGCGAGTTTGTTGAACTGGCCCCTGAGGCCATCGAATGGCTGGCGGCGAAAGAGATTGAGCTGAACGACATCACCATCACTGGCGGCATGAGCATCGACCGCACGCATCGCCCGGAAGACCGGTCGGCAGTGGGCGGCTTCCTGATCAGCGGTCTGGTGAAAAACGTCAACAAACGCGATATCGAAGTGCTGCTCGAAACTTCCGTCGCTGAGATTTTGTATGAGAATGGCGCAGTGACCGGCGTCAAAGTGGTCGATGAGTACAACGACAGCCGCATTCTGAATGCTAAAAGTGTCATCGTCGCTACCGGCGGTTTCAGTGCTAATCGCGAGATGGTGGTGAAATATCGCCCTGAGCTGGACGGTTTTGTCACGACCAACCACAAGGGCGCGACCGGCAGCGGTGTCGCCATGCTGCAAAAAATCGGCGCGGATACCGTCGATATGGGCGAGATCCAAATCCACCCGACCGTTGAGCAGACGACCTCCTATCTGATTTCAGAGTCCATTCGCGGTGGCGGGGCAATTCTGGTGAGTCAGGCGGGCAAGCGTTTCTACAACGAGATGGAGACCCGCGACAAAGTCTCCGCAGAGATCATTGCGCTGCCGGAGAAAAGCGCGTGGGTGATTTTCGATGAGCAGGTTCGTGCCAACAACAAAGCGGCGGATGAGTATATCGCCAAAGGATTTGTGCTCAGCGCCCCGACGCCGGAAGAGCTGGCGGTGAAGCTGAACATGAACCCGGTCGCGCTGACCGAGACGCTGGAGCGCTATAACCTGTTTGTGGTGGAGAAGAAGGACGAAGATTTCGGTCGTACGACGGCGCTGCGTCACCCGCTTAACAAGGGGCCGTTCTTCGCCATCCGTATCGCGCCGGGCGTGCACCACACCATGGGTGGCGTGGTGATTAATACCGACACCGCCGTGCTGGATGCGCAGAAACAGCCGATCACCGGTGCATGGGCAGCAGGTGAAGTGGCGGGCGGCATCCACGGTGCTAACCGCATCGGCGGTAACGCCGTGGCCGATATCATCATCTTTGGTATTCTGGCAGGACGTAACGCGGCAGCACTGGCTAAACGCTGAGGTCTTAAGACTTCAGATTGAAATAAAAATCCACGCGCCGGCGTGGATTTTTTTTGCTGCCGCACAAACAAAAACGTCCGCCACAGTGGGCGGACGTTTTCAGTCATTCAGAACGCTAACGGCTGAGGATTAACGGTAAACCAGACCGACGATCGAAGCGGAAAGCAGGCTGACCAGCGTTGCGCCGACCAGCAGGCGGAACGCAGCACGGGCGACCATGTTGCCCTGAACTTCTTCGATACTTTTTACCGCACCGGCAATAATCCCGACGGTAGAAATGTTGGCAAAAGACACCAGGAAGACGGACAGGATTGCCACGGTGCGCGGCTCGAGGTGTGCGATCAGGTCTTTCATCTGCAACATCGCCACGAATTCGTTGGCGACGATTTTGGTGCCCATGATGCTGCCTGCGGTCAGGGAATCATGGCTCACGATGCCGGTTAACCAGGCGATCGGGTAGAACAGGTAGCCGATGATGTCCTGGAAGCTTTTACCAAAACCGCCCATGAAGATGGCATTGATCATCGCCAGCAGGGCGTTGAAGCCGACCAGCATCGCCGCCACGATCATCGCCATTTTGAAACCGGCCATGATGTACTCACCCAGCATTTCTACGAAGCTGTGTTTCGGTACAGTAAGCTTAGGCATTTCATTATCCGCTTCGTCGGAATACGGGTTTACCACCTGCAATACGGCAAAGGTAGAAAGCATATTCAGAATAAGCGAGAGCATCACATAACGTGGTTCCAGCAGGGTCATGTAAGAACCCACAATCGACATGGAAACGGTGGAGATTGCGGTTGCGGATAATGTATACATGCGGCGTTCATTCAAGTGCGGAACAATATCTTTAATCGCTATAAAGTTTTCAGATTGCCCGACCAATAAAGAACTCACGGCATTAAAAGATTCCAGTCGCGGCATTCCGTTAATTTTAGATAAGAGATAACCGATCCCTTTAATCATTAATGGCAAAATACGCAGGTGCTGGAGAATACCAATCAGCGCAGAAATAAAGATGATTGGACATAATACGAATAAGAAGAAACTGAACTGGTTATCATTTACCAGACCACCAAACACGAAGTCGGTACCGACGCGTGCGTAGCTCATCAGATTGGTGAACACGCCGGAGAGGCCGGAGATCAGGTAGACGCCTGCCTGGCTGTAAAGCAGAACCCAGGCCAGTACGATTTCGATCACCAAAATTTGCACGACGTAGCGCAGTTTAACGCCGCGTTTGTTGTAGCTAATCAACCAGCCAATGCCGAATATCATTATAAGGCTAAGTAAAAAATGCAATATATTTGACGTCATGGAGGATCCAAATGATGTGAGTGGTGTTTTAAGCGCGAACTATAACAGCAACCTCACAAAACTCATCTGCTTTTTTCATTGCGTTGCGCACAGGTAATCGATTGCGTTCAAAAAAGAAACAATCAGAGTCGGCTATTTTAAATAACGCACCGAAGTGGTGAGAATTTTATTAGTTCGCACTGATTTGGTGAACGGAATTATATTATGCAGTGCATTTCTGAATGCATTACTGTGTCCGGTATCACCTGCAACCTTCGCAAAACCCTCGCGGAAAATATGTTTACACAAGGACATTTTGTTAACGCTGAGATCCGCATCAAAGCGGTTTTGGATATTCAACAGGCGCCATGTTGCCTCATGCGTATAATTGATAACTGTATGATAAAAATAGAAATAACACCGATGGCATAGCAGCAGGGGATCCGGCTGTGCTAGGGTGATTTTTTGTCTTATATTGACCTGCTCATAAATCAAAACCTGCCAATAATGAAAATCTGTCAAAAATGAAAAAAAATCACGATTTAGCCGTTATGCATTGGGGAACGTACCGCGTCACCACCGAAGACGGCGCGTTAACCGCCGTGGCGCCAGTGGAATGGGATCGCAATCCGTCTGAAATCGGCCAGTCACTGGTCGGTGCCGTCGATGGCAGCAGCCGCGTTCGCCGTCCCGCTGTCCGGTTGGGATATTTACAGCACGGCAGCGCGTCGCGCGAAGGTCGCGGCAAAGAGCCTTTTGTAGAAGTGAGCTGGGAAACCGCCTTGTCGCTGGTCGCCGGGGAGCTGAAGCGGGTGAAAGACACCCACGGCAACGCCGCGTTTTATGCCGGTTCCTACGGCTGGTCGAGTGCCGGACGTTTTCACCACGCGCAGAGCCAGCTGCACCGTTTCTTTAATCAGTTCGGCGGCTACAGCGGCAGCACCAACACTTACAGTCTGGCCGCCGCTGAGCGGTTACTACCGCACATTATCGGCGACCTCGATGTTCTGCAAAAGCAACACACCCACTGGTCAGTACTGGCGGAGAAGTGCGAGCTGTTTGTTGCCTTTGGCGGGCTGCCGCTGCGCAATGCGCAGGTCAACGGCGGCGGCGCGAACGATCATTCCCTGAAATACTGGCTGCAAAAAATGGAGCAGACCGGCACTCGCTTCATCTACGTCAGCCCGGTGAAGAACGATCTTTCGGGAGTACAATCCGCCGAATGGTTATCCCTCAAACCGGGCAGCGATACCGCGCTGTTGCTGGCGTTGAGCTATGTGCTGATTGACGAGTCGCGCTATGACGCAGATTTCGTGGCCAGCCACACCGAAGGGTTTGAAACGTTCCGTGATTATCTGACCGGGCAGAACGACGGCAGGCCAAAAACGCCGGAGTGGGCCGAACCGCTGACCGGCGTAGGCGCGGAGGAGATCCGGGAGCTTGCCCGTGAGATGTCGCAAAAACGCACCATGATCAACATTGCCTGGTCATTGCAGCGCGCAAGGCAGGGTGAACAGACGTTCTGGGCGACGGTGGCGCTGGCGGCTTTGCTGGGGCAAATCGGCACTGCCGGTGGCGGGCTGGGGTTCGCCTACGCCTCGACCAATCTGGCGGGATCGGACCGCCGTACCTTCTCCGGCCCGCGTTTGCCGATGGGGCAAAATGCGGTGAAACAGCCGATCCCCGTCGCGCGGCTGGCTGACATGTTGCTTAATCCGGGCGCGCCTTATCAGTTCGACGGCAGTCACTGTCATTATCCCGATATCCGGCTGGTCTACTGGGCGGGCGGCAATGCGTTTCACCATCATCAGGATTTAAACCGGCTGACGCAGGCATGGCGTAAACCCGACACCGTGGTAGTTCACGAACAATACTGGACCGCGCAGGCCAAATTCGCGGACATCGTGCTGCCGGTGACAACGTCACTTGAGCGCGATGACATTGGCAGTTCCAGCAATGACGGTTTTATGATTGCGATGCGTCAGCATATTACGCCGGTGGATGAGGCGCAGAGCGACTTTGCGATTTTCTGCGGGCTGGCGCAGAAGCTGGGTTTTGGCGAGACGTTCAGTGAAGGGCGCGATCCGATTGCCTGGCTGCGCCATATCTATGAGATTTCTACTCCGCGGGCGCAGGCCGACGGCATCGAACTGCCTGATTTTGATGATTTCTGGCAGCAGGGCAAGCTGGAATATGCGCGACCGGATGCGCCGCAAATCTTCCTTAAAGCGTTCCGTGATGACCCGGTGGGTTCGCCTCTGACCACGCCGTCCGGCAAAATTGAGCTGTTTTCGCAGACCGTGGCCGACTTTGATTATGAAGAATGTCCGGGACATCCTTTCTGGTACGAACCTGAGGCAAAGGCACAGCAGGAGATCAGCACGCGCTGGCCGTTGCATCTGCTTTCCAGCCAGCCCCGTACGCGGCTGCACAGTCAGTACGATCAGGGTACGGTCAGCCGTCGTACAAAGATACAAGGCCGCGAACCGCTGTGGCTGCATCCGCAGGACGCCGCGCCGCGCGGGATCTCCGAAGGCAGCATCGTGAGGGTGTTTAACGATCGCGGGGCGATTCTTGCAGGTGTGCATCTGAGTGAAGACCTGCGTCCGGGGGTGGTGCAGATGTCGACGGGTGCATGGTATGACCCGCAGGATCCGGCACTGCCGGATTCTCTGGATAAACACGGTAACCCGAACGTACTGACTGAAGATCGCGGCAGCTCGCGGCTGGGTCAGGGGTGCAGCGCGCAAAGTTGCTGGATAGACATTGAACGCTGGGATGCGCCGCTTCCCGACGTCACCGCTTTCCAGCCACCGGCGTTTGTGAATGCCGGTGAGGGTCCGCAGCACAATTAGAAAACCTGCCTCCTCTGGCGTTTCTTTGCGCGATGCCAGAGGAGTTTGCTCATACAGCAGGTCAGCCCTTCAGTTCCCACGCCTTCACCGCAGTCTTCATTTCCAGCCCCTTAATGATGGATATATGTGAACAGGATAGGCGCGTGAATCCAAGGCACCGGACACAGTCCGCGTTTCATGAGGTTAGCCAAAAGTCTCAGTCACGGCTTTGATAAAGCTGCGAATTTTCACTGTCTGCCGTAAACCCGCCGCCGTGAGCACGTGCATCGGTCGCGAAGGACACGTGTAATCAGGCAGTATTTGCACCAAACGCCCGGCGTTGATTTCTTCCCGCAATACGTCTTCCGGCCCCTGCGTCACGCCATAACCTCTGATGGCTGCGTGCAACAGCGCCCGCCAGTCATTCGCCCGAAAACGGCCTTCAGGGCGCACTTCCTGCGTTTTTCCCTCTTTAGTGAACAGCCAGCGGCAGGGCGACTGTGGTGACCAGATCCCATAAACCAGACAGGAATGCTGCGCCAGACAGGCGGGTGTAACCGGCGTGCCATTCTGCGCAAGATACTCCGGCGAGGCGCAGGCAATCAGCCGGTATGGCCGAAGCGGATATGCAATCAGCGGGCCGTCGTGCAGTTCACCGATGCGAAGGATCACTTCATAGCCTTCCTCCACAGGATCGACCATGCGATCGCTCAGCGTCAGCTCCACCTGCGTGCCGGGATAGTTATCCAGATATTCTGTAATGAACGGCGCCAGCATTGATGCACCAAAGGTCACCGGCGCATTGACGCGAATAATGCCTGATGGCGTGGCTTTCATCTCCAGCGCGATGGCATCAGCCGCCTCAGCCTCGGCAAGCACGATTTTACAGCGTTCATAGTAGCTGCTGCCGATGTCGGTCAGATGCTGGCGGCGGGTCGTGCGGTTCAGCAGCGCTGTGCCCAGCCGCGATTCCAGCCGGGCGATATGTTTCGCGACCATCTGCGGGGATATGCGTAACGCCTCTGCCGCCGCCGCGAAGGATCCCAGTTCGGCGGCTCTGACGAAAACGTTCATGCTGGTGAGACGATCCACGATTCGCTCCTTTTTGTTGTTTGTCTGTGCTGATGGCGAGTATTTATCAACGCAGGGTGTCGAATTATTCTTAACCTTCTGACAGACAATTGAAAGGTGAGAATCATGAAAATAGGCATCATCGGTGCTGGATTTGTAGGACGAGCGGTGGCGAAACAGGCGATCAAGGCCGGACATCAGGTCATGTTGAGTAATTCCCGCGGGCCGCAGACGCTGTTCAGCCTGAAGCCAATGATTGGCTGTGAGACCGGCACCGCCACGGAGGCTGCCATATTTGGCGAGATTGTGGTTATCGCCGTCCCTCTGACCGCCATCGGGCAACTGCCGGTTGCGGAACTTGCCGGAAAAGCAGTCATCGACGCCGTCAATTATTATCCTGAACGCGACGGGCAGGTGGCGGAACTCGATCAGCAGACGACGACCACCAGCGAATATCTGGCCGGTTTTCTGCCGCAGTCGAAAATCACCAAAGCCTTCAATGCTATTCAGATGACCGATCTCGAAACCGACGGCCTGCCCGCCGGAGACCCCAAACGCCGCGCATTGCCGTTGGCCGGTGACGATAAGGCAACCAAACAGATCATCATCAGTCTTTACGATGCGTTTGGTTTTGACGCGGTGGATGCAGGCGCACTGTCAGAAGGCTGGCGCTTCCAGCGCGCAATGCCGAGTTATTGCGTGCGGATGACGAAGGCGGAGCTGGAGGGGGTTCTGGCGCAGGCGCGTCGGCCTGCACCCGTGGCAAATTAGCTGGCCACATTTCCTGTTGCTTAATAATGGCTAAGTAATCAATAAAATCTTTGATGGCAAAGGGCGGTTCAGCTGTACTGTTTTTGAAAGTCATGCCAAATAACAGGATGAAACGGTGAGCAATCAGACAGCTGAACCCCTTCATAATGTATTAATCGTATTTGTTATTTTTTCAGATCGACTTAAATAAAAAATCCACGCTCTCACGTGGATTTTTTATTCCTGCCTGAAATCCGGTTTATTTAATTTCAGTCACAAAGTTTTCGCGGCTGCGACGTACTTTCTTCAGGTTTACCAGCCAGTCACCTTCGTTGGCGCGATAACCCAGCGGGAGCATCACCACGCTGCGTAAGTTCTTCGATTTCAAATCGAGGATTTCATCCACCGCCGCCGGATCAAAACCTTCCATTGGTGTGGCATCCACTTCTTCGAAGGCTGCTGCAATCAGCGCGGCGCCAAGGCCGATATACGCCTGACGGGCAGCGGCCTGATAATTTGCTTCGGTTCCGCGATCGGCGACGATACCCAACAGCATCTGACGATAGTTTTCCCAGCCTTCGTTTTTAAAACCACGCACGTCGTTGGTCAGATCAAACATCATATTGACGCGGTCAGCGGTGATGTCGTCCCATGCAGCAAAGACCAGCAGGTGTGAACAGTCGGTCACCTGCGCCTGATCCCAGGACACTGTTCTGATTTTTGCGCGGACGTCAGGATTGGTTACTACAAAGAGTTCGAACGGCTGGAGCCCGCTCGACGTCGGTGCGAGACGCACGGCTTCTACGATACGTTCGAGTTTTTCAGCTGACACGGTTTTCGTTGCATCAAATTTTTTGGTCGCGTAACGCCATGCCAGTCTTTCGTTTAAGGTCGTCATCTTGTTTTCCTGAAGGAGTAAGTGTGAAGCGGTGCGCTTGCCTTTTGGGGATCATTTTTATCAATAGCGGGGGATGATCGCATGATCTTTGGGGGGAGGTTTTGTGAATTTGAGCCCTGCACTGTGCGCGTCCCGGCTCCCCCATGGCAGCCGCAGCCTAAAGACTTTCCCTATAATGAAACGCTTTTGGTGGTCTGAAATGCAACATCACTGACGTTGCATTTCTCTTTCTTCACTTATTTCTTCTTATTGAGCATCGATTTTAAATCGGCAAACGGATTATAGGTTGCTGCATCAACATCGTTTTGCGCGTCTTCTCCGGCCACAACCGTTGAGCCGTAAAGATCGGCTTCGGTGTACTTCGAGTGCTCATGGTCATGACAATACAGACACAATAACTCCCAGTTACTGCCATCTTCCGGATTATTGGTATGGTCGTGATCGATATGGTGAACCGTTAATTCGCGCAGATTGGAATAAACAAATTCCCGCGTGCAGCGTCCGCATACCCATGGATAGATTTTGAGCGCTTTTTCACGATAGCCGCTTTCCAGACGCGTATAGTTTTTTGGGATCAATGCCATGACGATGTTACCTGTTACAAAGTGATAATTTTACGAAAGTGAACCAATATATCCCGTAATGGGGCCGAAGGAGAAATGAAAGAGGGGGCAGAGAGGGACTTTTTATGGCGCGGTAAAAAGAAAAATCCACGCCGTGGCGTGGATTTTTAATCAACATTCAGGTCTGTGTGAAGCGAATCTTAACTCAGACGTTGAACCGTGAATTTAATTGTATCTTATTGATATTTATTTTTTATTTAATAATTAATTTTCAGAATACTCATTCTTGTACTCATTTTGGAGTTGGCTTGCTTTCGTAATGCGAAGGTCGTAGGTTCGACTCCTCTTATCGCACCAATCAAGCATCTCTCAAAGTCTACTCCAGTTCACTGAAACCCCTTATAATCAGCATCTTCCAGCTCTCGCTTGTATTCTGACGTCTACTGACACACCCCAAAATCTACATGCATATGGGGGTACATTTGGGGTATGTGCTGTTCGGTATTATGGATATACCCCCAGTGAAACTTAACGCCCGTCAGGTTGATACCGCAAAGCCAAAAGATGAACCTTACAAACTCTCTGATGGTGGGGGACTTTACCTTTTGATTAACCCTAAAGGAAAACGCTATTGGCGGCTTAAGTACCGTGTTGCTGGCAAGGAGAAGTTGCTTGCTCTTGGGGTTTATCCCGACGTAACTTTGGCTGAAGCTCGTAGTAAACGTGAAGAGGCTAAAAGGGGCATCGCTGTTGGGATTGCCCCCAATGTAGCGAAGAGAGAAGAGAAACTAGCCCGATGCCCTCATTGCCGAATCAGCCTACCGAGAATTTTTGCAGAGAGATCCGACGCTGCTAACCAATCAGAGACAAAAGGAAAAGGAGGACATCCGTGCTCAAGAAGTTGAACGTCACCAGTGTAGGAGTTTTATACAGAAACTTACTGTGTGGTTTGTTCGTGTCACTAGAGCATGAAATGCATTCTGCACGGTTCGCCATCGGTGAGCTCATTTCCCGTTAGCAGAGTCAGTTCTGACAGCAAATAGATAAGGATAATTGCCGCCAGTTCTGCATCCATGTAACAGCTACACGTATGTTTATGCAGAACCAATTCAACTTCATTCTGATGCGAATGACCCACAAGCATTCGCATGCCTTCAAAATTTCTGCTTGAAAAGCATGCTTAATCAATAAATTAATTTTGATTGCATTTTGGTTTGAACACTTGCGATTTAGACGTATTATTTTGAGATTAATCCACTTGCCCAACCTTCATTGCTGCTTGTGAGTGTGCGTGAGGAATATTTTTAAGGTTATACATCATGGAGTTATGGAAGATTCTGGCGGCGATTTTAGTCATTTACTTGTTGTTTTTTAGAAAGAAAAAACGTAAATCTCCAAAGTCTTATGCTTCAAGCCCCGTGAAAGCACCGCCAAAAGAATGGAAAAAAGAGGCGGTTGTGCGAAACGATGATAGTGAAGACGATAACCTTGCAACTTTTACATTGAGCGGTGGCCGGGGTGTTGAACTTCGGGTGACAACCAATCATTACCGGAATACCTCAAAGTCAGTAGGTGCACTAGCTCGATGGGTACTTCCGGGTGAGATGATAACTGTAGCTGGTGTAGCAATTAGCGGTGGCCACATTTACGTGGGGCAACGTATGAAGCCCTCCGGTCAGGAATCAGGCGGCTATTATGACGATGGAAGTGAGGCATCATTAATTGATGACACATGTAAGATAAAACCCACTTCTTATATTTACGAGGACAGTTCATTAGGATACTGGCCCAGTTTTTCCTCTCTTTCCCCAGAAGCACGCGGTGCGTATGTCAGTTGGCTCGCCAGCGATAGATCTGATCCATCATGTCCTATCGGCTATGTTTTTATCTACCTCTACGGCCTAGAAAGAAAAGCGCTTGTAGATTCCACCGACCAAAAATTCCCTGATGCTGAGTTCCGTAATCTGTTCAATGAAGTCGCTCGGTTAAGATCGGTATTCACTGAGAACCGCTCATTCCGTGGATATTCGGCCCAATTACTCGAAGCCATGTCTATTCTGCGCCCGAACATGGGCTTAGCCACTGAGCTCGATAGCGATTCAGGTTTCAGCAACAGCATGCAATTTAAGCTGGCTCTGGCAAAAACTGTACATGAAGGAGTTCCTGTATCAGCTGAACTGGCGTTGAACTGGGTAATAAACCATACCGAGTATTCGCTGCGTACCCCGGCTCGCCGCTGTGCTAAAGAGTTTGCTGCGCTTTTCAAACGGCGTTACACCCTCAAATATGGTGAAGGGATGGTCGTTAAGGCGAATAAAACGCGCCTAAGGTTAGATTACACACCAGCAAGTCCTAGTTTGCGAGGTGTTCGACTTCCTGTTCCCGACCTGCCTGATCCATGTGCGTTGAAGAGCCCTGTCCAGAAAATTATGGCTCTTGCCGACATATGTACGGATGAACTTGATGCTTATAGTCGCTACCTTGGTAGGAAAGGTACGTCAGTCAATGATACTGCTGCATTTATGTTGCTACCTTCAGAGATCGTTAATGAAAGCGCAGAAAAAATATTAAGTTCATTCAAACTCTGGGCTGATGAGGCGATCCTAGGCAAGGAGGGGTTAGTCTCAGTTGCTGACTTTTGGGCACATATGAATGCCAGTTGCCCCACTAAGATCAATAAAAAAGAGGCCGATTTGATGCAGGCCTTTGCTCTGAAGATGGGCTACAGTCTGGCACCTGACCCGTATTATCACCATGTGAAGGCAGATGTTGATGGTGCACTTGTTCTATTCCCTGCCGCCGAAGGTGGACGTTTCTCACCTTCAGCTGAATTTATCTTAGCTGTAATGACTCTCAGATTAGGGGCGATGGTTGCCTTGATTGACAATTCTCTTGATCAAGCCGAGCAGAAAGTGCTTGAGAATGCCATCAACAACAATCCTGGCTTCACCGATGATGAAAAGCGCTCTCTACATGCGTACTTAACGTGGCAGCTTCATACCCCAGCCAATATGACGGGAATGAAAAGCAGGGTTGAGTTGATGGGGGCTGCGGAAAAAGCTGCTGTGGGTAAAGTTATCGTTAGTGTTGCCTGCTCAGATGGAACAATAGCGCCTGCCGAGATTAAACAGCTTGAGAAGATTTATTCAAGTTTGGGTCTGGATCCCTCATCTGTCTCGAGCAATATCCATCAGCACTCCGCAACTGAACATGATCTCGTCTCGTCTGTACCAACTGATCAGCCAACGGCAGGGTTCACACTGGATGCTAATGTACTTGCCCGACACGAATCTGCCACGGATGATGTTCGTAAATTACTGAACACAATTTTCACCGAAGAAGAACAGGAAGAGCCAGAAAGCGCTCCAGCATCATTAACGGAGGCGGGGGGCCTTGATTCCGCACATAGCCAGCTTTATCGCAGTTTACTGGAGAAAGAACAGTGGTCCCGGAAAGAGGCGACAGAATTGTGCGGAAATTTGAACTTGATGCTCGGCGGTGCGCTTGAGGTGATCAATGACTGGTCCTATGCGGTGGTTGATGCTCCGGTACTGGACGATACCGATGATGATATCTGGGTTGACCTGGAAATTGCCAAAGAATTAGAGGGATAGTGAATGTCTGTAACACGTATAAGAGTGAAAGAACGCGACGCTATTATTCAGTCACTTAAGTCAGGTGTAACGCCAAGGATAGGCATTCAGCATATCCAGGTTGGCCGCGTGAATGAGATCACCGCTCTCCATCAGGATATTGAGAGGATTGCTGACGGTGGTGCAAGCTTCAGACTTATCATCGGTGAATATGGTTCTGGTAAAACGTTCTTTCTGAGTGTTGTGCGCTCTATTGCGCTGGAGAAGAAGTTGGTGTCAGTCAGTGCTGACCTTTCTCCTGACAGACGTATTCACTCATCGGGAGGTCAGGCTCGTAATCTCTATTCTGAGCTTATGAAAAACATGTCCACCAGAAACAAGCCGGATGGTAATGCGTTACTTAGCGTTGTTGAAAGGTTCGTTACGGAGGCAAGGAAGGAAGCTGACACGGACGGCTCCGAGGTTTCATCAGTTATTCATAAACGCCTGGCAGCACTGTCAGATATGGTCGGCGGATATGACTTTGCGAAGGTCATTGATGCATTCTGGCGGGGGCATGAGCAGGATGACGAAACGCTAAAATCCAATGCCATTCGCTGGTTGCGAGGAGAGTACACCACTAAAACTGATGCCCGTAACGATCTCGACGTTCGGACTATTATCTCAGACGCTTCATTCTATGACTCTTTGAAGCTGATGAGCCTTTTTGTCCGCCAGGCAGGCTATGCCGGTCTTTTGGTCAGCCTCGACGAAATGGTGAACCTCTTTAAACTGAATAATACGCAAGCAAGAACAGCGAACTACGAACAGATTTTGCGGATCCTGAATGACTGCCTGCAAGGCTCAGCCGAGAACATTGGTTTTATCCTCGGGGGGACGCCAGAGTTCCTTTTCGAACCGCGCAAAGGTCTTTACAGCTATGAGGCGCTCCAATCACGTCTGGCGGAAAATCGGTTCGCGCAAAAAGCAGGAGTGATTGACTACTCGTCTCCCACTTTGCATCTTGCCAGCCTCACCCCTGAGGAACTGTATATTTTACTGAGAAATCTTCGCCATGTTTATGCAGGCGGAGAGCCAGAGAATTATCTGGTACCAGATGAGGCACTGACAGGATTTCTGCATCACTGTAGTAAAACCATTGGAGAGGCTTACTTCCGTACCCCCCGTAATACCATAAAAGGTTTCCTGGACATGCTGGCCGTGCTGGAACAAAACAGAACGATGAACTGGCAAACACTAATCGAGGGTGTGGCGATTGAAGAGGACAGGCCCAGCGATATGGATGACGCCATTATAGAGGAAAGCGATGACGACGACGGACTGGCGAACTTCAAACTATGAGCAGTGCCTATGATAGTCTCGATCCCCGCGTCCGTAAGTGGGTTTACAAGCAGGGGTGGTCTACATTAAGGCCCTTGCAGGAGAGTTCTATCCCGGCAATTTTAGCCCGTGATCGAGACGTGCTAATCAGTGCAGGCACAGCAGCGGGTAAAACAGAGGCTTTCTTTCTTCCTGCCTGTTCGGCAGTTGCAGATCTCACTAATGGATTTGGCATCGTCTATATCAGTCCGTTGAAGGCATTGATTAACGATCAGCACCGTCGTCTTGAGAGCCTTGGAGATGCATTGGAAATGCCAGTGACTCCCTGGCACGGAGATGTACCACAAAGTACAAAGAAGAAGGCTCGGACGAACCCTGCTGGCATTTTACTGATTACACCTGAGTCACTTGAGTCTTTGCTCATAAACTCAACGGGCTGGCTCAAACAGGCGTTTTCTTCAGTCGCATACATCGTTATTGATGAGTTTCATGCTTTTATTGGCTCAGAGCGTGGTGTACAGCTGCTTTCTCTTCTCAATAGAATTGACCATGTGCTAGGACGCCAGGTAAATCCAATTCCCCGCGTTGCGTTGAGTGCCACGCTGGGGGAACTGGAGAAAGTGCCTGAACTGTTGCGCCCAGACAAACGACTCCCCTGCGTAACTATTACAGATAGTAATAGCACGGCCTCTCTTCAGGTACAGGTCAAAGGGTACCTGGAGCGAGTACTCCAAAAAGAGGAAGAACTTCAGAGTTCAGCTGAACATGACGTTTGCGCTGACATTTTTAGGCTTTGCCGTGGCGATTCTCATTTGGTCTTTGCAAACAGCCGAAAGCGCACTGAAAGCATTGCTGCAACGCTGAGCGACATGTGTGAGGAACATATTGTTCCCAATGAATTCTTTCCCCACCATGGTTCCCTTGCCAAGGAATTACGTGAGGCGCTTGAATCTCGTCTTCAGAAAGGAAATTTGCCCACAACAGCTGTTTGTACAATGACGCTCGAGTTGGGAATTGATATCGGTAAGGTTAAGTCGGTTATACAAGTTACGCCTCCGCATTCTGTTTCCAGTCTGCGTCAGCGTATGGGACGTTCTGGGCGACGCGACTCCCCATCAGTTCTAAGAATGCTAATTACAGAAAATGAACTTACTGTGACTAGCAGTATCGTTGATCACCTACGGCTGCAGTTGGTCCAGTCGATGGCAATGATCAGGTTGATGATCTCTAAACAATGGTTTGAGCCTGCCGATTCCCGACAGATGCATTACTCCACGCTGCTACACCAGATTCTTGCAATTACCGCGCAATGGGGTGGAGTTCGTGCCGATCAGCTCTGGTCACAACTATGTCAAACAGGCCCGTTCCGTAATGTGGATTTAGGCGATTTCAAAAGCCTGCTTAAACATATGGGGGCATGTGGCCTGCTCACTCAACTCGCTAGTGGAGAAATGGTTGTTGGGGCAGAGGGGGAGAAACTGACTAACCATTACACGTTTTATGCCGTGTTCAACACACCAGAAGAGTTCCGCATTGTCACCGGAAACAGAACCCTTGGAACAGTGCCTGTGGACTCCCCACTGCTACCAGACCAACACATCATTTTCGGTGGGCGGCGCTGGAAAGTGACAGAGATCGAGACAGAGAAAAAAGTGATTTATGTAGAGGCAACTAAAGGCGGTCAGCCACCACAATTTAGTGGGGGAGGAATGTCTGTTCATGATGCCGTACGTCAGGAGATGCTCGCTATCTATAGGGAAGGTGACTACCGCATAGCGATACATAGCAAGAGAGTAGATTATGCCGATACTGCCGCCAGAAACCTATTTGCGGAAGGCTGTAGTAACTTTCAGCGTTATAACCTGCAAAATGAGTATTTTATTGCGAGTGGGCAACAATGTTACGTAATCCCATGGATGGGGGATAAAGTTGTGAATACGATTACAGCCTTGCTTATACGTTGTGGTTTTAAAGCTAATTCTTTGGCAGGTGTTATCGAGATTGATGATGCAAGTGTAGCAACTGTTCAACAGGCGCTTAAAAAAATGCTGTTGTCAGGCTTACCATCTGCATTTGATCTTGCCGAAGATGTTCCAGAAAAGTTCTTAGATAAATACGACGAGTATTTACCAGAGTCCCTGCTTGCGAAAGGATTTGGGGAAAAAGCGTATGACATTGAAGGTACTCGTATTTGGTTGAAGCAGCACCTTCAGTAAACTGGTTACGTAATAAGGGGGAGATGTTCCCCTTAAGATAGAGGCCGTTGATGTTACCAATGTCCACTCTTCGGATCTGCCAGAAATCGAGGTCATAAGGTCTGCTTTGAGCGAGAAGCAGACACATGAGATTATAAAATATCAATCGCCATCTGGCACATTAAACGCTCATAAGTTTAATCTCGGCTACCTTGATACTCGATAACATTAGCAAGTAAATGCGGATGTGCATCCTTCAATTCAAGCAGTTTTCCATAGAATCGATCTTCTTTTATATTTGGGAACATATAACTAGGTTCTCTCTTACCCTCATAGTCAAAATCTTTATCGAGATATATTATAAAATCTAAATCAGTGATTGCAATGTTACGTTCATAATCACTAAATAATGGTAAGGCACAATTTTGCCTTAGAACCCTCTCAGGTCTGTATGTTTTAAATAAATCAAATTTTTCAATTAGAAATTCAGTTTTTTTTACTGGGGGGTCTCTAAAACGAAATCCATAAATAACACCCTCATGTTCGCCTTTTTTAATCTTGCTATGATATGCATTACCATGCGAATTAAAAAGAAACTTATAGGTGGCAAAAAATATAGCTGTTTCAATATCAAATGATATGTCTAAACCAGCTGTTTGAGTGGCATAATGCTGTTCCACCCGCATAATATCGTATGAATAAGAACTATCAAAGAACACGTTCGGATTGTTGGGCTCGAGCTCTTGAAGGACACTGAGGGCACTCCTTTGTTCATCTTGAATAATATTGAATGAGTACAGTTCCTCTTTTTGTCTATATAAACCAGGAAATATAGATAGTTCCCTTCCGTTTTGATCTGCTCTTACTGGGTTCGGGATTTTTCGCTTATAAGTATATTGAGATGCTTGACCACGAAATGAAAGCGTGCCTTCATTAATATAGTGCTGCCTCCTTGGTTCAGATAAAATTTCCTCTATATCCTTATAGTTTTTCGCTGTAAATTCCGTGAAGTTAGGTAATTTTTCGAAAACATTATCTCCTTTGATATATTTAACAAAATCATCAATGTCAAATAAACTGGAATGCTGTTTGTTGCCATACATTTTATCACTAACACTCAACCATTTATAACCTGAGAATGGATCATGAAAATTTCTGAGTATATAGCCTGAATCTATTACATCATTTATCAATTTTTCCGGAATTTTTTTATCTCGTAGTATTTCAATAAGTCCATCGCTTAGCATTTATTTACCCCTTTTTATTGAAAATAGAATTTCACGCCTTAGTAAATAGATTTGATGGTCATTATTTACTCATAACATTAACTTTTGTAAGAAACATTTCTTCTGTACATTTTTATTGGTCTTGAACCAAAACGACCTCTGCCATGGCCAAAAATCATCGAACAAACAACGAGTAATGACATGATGGTGCTTGTAACAACAAACCAGTTTACAGATTTAGTCTCTCCAAGAGAACGAATTAGGTTTTGGTCAAATAAATATTTTACGCCAAGAAGAAGCCAAATAAAAACAAAAACAAAACTTACAATTTCATTTATTTTAGAAACAGAATATGTTAGCTGGGGATGAACGGTTTTATACAATGGGCCTGTAAAGGCATCTTCAAGTAAATCAACATGAACCTCCCAATGCCTCTGCCACGACTTACTGCCTATATTAGTAAAATGCCAGGCTAACGAAAGCACAAAACCGATACATATCAAAAAATACACTTCAACATGGTTAAATCTATCATACTTGACATAATTTTCTGATGAAATTAAAGCAAAGTAACCTACAAATATACTTGCAATGAATGCCCAAAAGTATGTTGCTCTTTTCCAATACATTTCAATTTCAAAATTTCTTGTTGCCCATGCCTTCTCGAAGGCTTTTTCTGCCTTATCTGGACATATATTCACTAACATGTCCATGTACTCTTTCTCGGTAAGTTCAGTCAGTCCAGATGTCTTACTGGAATATATGTATTTAATAAAACTCATTTAAACACCTCATGCAGGTTGTAGATTATCCGCGATGCGCCCTCAGCAATGAGGGCCACCGCGGAGATTGTCAGGCTGATTTCGCCAATTGCCGATGCAGGACCTGAAGACTAGTTCCCGCCCCTGCCCATGCAGCAGCCGAGCCGACCACATACAGGTTTTGCTTGGCGCGTGAGACGGCTACATTTATTATGTTTGGCGGGCTTGCCGCCCACTGACGCGCCCTTTGCTGACTCGCTTTCGGCGCACCCAGCAACAGGATTACCGTGTCTGCCTCTCGGCCCTGGAACGTGTGGATTGTGCCTACACGATCACGGCACCATTCATCCAGTTTTACGCCGAACGTTCGTAGCAGGTCGGTTTCTCTGTCGAGACGCCGACGCATGTTCTGCTCTACGATCTTGAATGGTGTAATGATAAATACGTCCGGATTTGTAATGCCCGATGCTGCCAGCTCTTTGAGCATTCGTACAACCGCTTCACCCTCGTCAGGGCACCACTTCGTCTCAGCATCGCCATTGATATCCACCCAGTGAGATCTCCCTAAAGCCGAGCCGATAGATCCTGGTCTTTTAGGCCCGACAGCATGGACCATCTGCCCGGCATAGGCGATGGAGTTAGAAACATCGAACATTGGGTTCTGGCAACGCCTATGAACGAGGAGTGGCAACCCGACTTCTCGATCACCCACATCCATGACGAAGGTGGATTTGAAGCGCGATGCCTGATCAGCAAGGGTCTGCGTGGATGCTGCAGGGGCAGACCATTCGATCTGGTCAATGTTGAAGAACTTGCAGATTTCGGTGTTCAGCTTTTCAGGAAGTGAAACCACAGGTGGGATTTGCAACGGGTCGCCTACCACGATGGAGCGCTTTGCCCGCATGATAGCTCCAACTGCTGCTTGAGGAACGGATTGGCCCGCTTCATCTACCAGAAGCCAGCCAATACTCTCTGGTGGCAGATCCCCAAACATGGTCAGTACTGAGGCAAACGTTGTTGATACAGTCGGCACCACCATGAAAAGGCTTGACCAAAGTTCGGGGAGAAGTCCACGGTGAGCAGGAGACTGGAAGGCACCAGCCACCATGCCCGACATCAATAGCCCAAGATTGTGTTGCAAGCGGTTGGCCGAAGCATCTATGAACGTTTTATGCACAGCCAGGGCAGCGGCGAAAAGATCCTCCCGCAGGTGATGAACCTCATCGGGAAGCCATGGCGCAGTTAGGTGTACAGCCTCGTGCTTGCGCTCGAAGAATCCCTCATCAACGACCCTGTCTCCCATGCGGCTTCGTGCCTGTTCCTCGGTCTCTTTCAATTTCGAAACAGCCTGACATTTGCTGGAAATTTCCTGGTCGAGTTGCTGTAACTGCGACTCAGTATTGCTCCAATTAGTCCTTGCAAGCTCCAGGGCACCGTCCGTCCCCTGCGCCCGTAGGACTGATTGCTGCAAGGTCTCAGAGAGCTTCTGCAGTGTCGATCTCCACGACTTCCAGGCCGCAGTAGCGAACAAGCGGGAGAAGAAACCTGGACGGCAAGCTAGATGGCTGTTGAGCATGATCTTGTCCTGCTCGATCTGCGATTCCGCCTTCTCATGCTCCCGTTGGCAGGATTCAGTAATCTGGCGTGCCTCTTCGACGGCTTCATTCAGGCTCGGACGACGCTGTTTAACCCTCTGAAGTTCGTTGGTCGCCCCCTTAAGCGCCCGGATATCCCGGCGCATCACTTCGATGCTTGCGATTTCAGCGTCTACCTTCTCCTTGAGTTTAAGAAATGCGGTTCGAGCTTTCAGCCAAGCCGCAGCAGCATCCGCTTCGTTGGTGCTGGGCCGCTCATTGACGACTACGCTGGGCATCACGCGATCAATGATTGCGCCAGTTTGTTCGTCCTTGATCTCACGTAAGACGTTTAAGCCGCGAGCTGCTTTCAGGTAGGTAAGGAAACCACCGTCTTCATTCCACCAGAAACTTTGCTGGAATGCACCTCGGTTGCTGCTCTTGCCGAGAGCCGCGGCGATCAATCCCCAGGTTTCGACAGGATCGGAGGGGATGTCCCCCTCGGTCTCGGCTTCGAAATAGCCGGCGCGTTTGGGATTCGCAATCAGGTCGCTGATGGACCGGAAGTAGGCGATCTGTTCATGGCGACCATTGGCTTCCTTGAGGGGAAGCTCTTTACTGACGTTTTCGACCGCTTTGTTATTGGAGGAGGCTACGACGATCTCATGGCCCCTCAAGGATGCATGTAACTTGTAGAAGTGCAGGAATGCATTGGAACCGAATGCCAGCTTCTCGCCTGTTGTGGAAAAGGCATCCTGCGGTTTATTGAAGCCGCACATCGCCGTGGCCCGATCAAGAATGCACCCAACGACAATATCTCGCAGAAGAGTGGTCTTTCCAGTACCAGGGGGCCCATTGACACCGATGATACCTGGAGCATCATTCAGCTCAGCACGCGCCGCATTCACGGCAGCCTGTTGAAGCAATACCAATGGATGGCCGCCTTTCGAAGGCCAACGAGCCTGCGGCATGAGCGACGGTGCGACGAAAGGCTCAACTGCGGAAATGGGCGATAGCACGTCGATTTTTTGGTCAGGCCTGCCAATTCCCATGTAGCGGCGCAAACCGGTTCCGGCTTTGCCCGTCTCGAGCAATTTGGTTGCTTCACCGAGATCTTCAAGATAGAAGGAATTCAGTAACGAAGGTTCAGGCGGCGCCTTGGCCTTGAAATGATGAAACACCTTAATCGCGAATGTGGGTGGCTCAACCAAATGCTCGGGTACACCGAACTTAGACACAAGCCATTTATAAGCGTTAAGAACGACAGCTAAATCGATCGGTATGGGTTCTCCATCCTCGTTGTGGCGGCGAACTATTCGATCCAGATGCTCGATAATGCGCGGCTCAACATTCGGCCAATTCCCTAAGCTCCCAAGCTTCAGGTCGAGAGCCGGCTTGAGTGCCCAGGCAAAACTGGAAACGGCAACGCCTTTGTCCTCAAGCACATAGCCTTCTTTGTCGATCAGGATCGAGCCGATGGCCGCTTTCTTACCATCCGGGCGTGAACGCTCCTCATCCTCGCCAAAAACCTTGACCAGCTCGTCCGTTGCCTTGTCGAGAGTAATGGCGCCGAGGACGACCTCGAAATAAAGTCTATGCTTGGGCTTGCTACGGGCATTCGGTCCCCATGGAACTCCTCGCTCTAATAGGGCAATCCTGGAGCGATCGCCGGTTGCCATATCTTCAGGGCGCTTATAGCTTTGAGGCGACAGTGCTTCGATGGCTGTCCATGCTGCCAGTATTGCTCGCGCATCATTCGCCTTATTTAACGGAGAAATAGATGGGAGCGTACCTAGATCGATTTGGTCTTTGTCGAATTTCTCTCGCATGGCAGAGTCTGGGATGGCCTTCGGTTGCAGTTGCCCTTCCGCTGCAGGCGAATTGTTGGGCACAACTCGAGAAGATTGTATGGACACCGAATTGGGATGGCGTGTTGATGGGTTGGAAGCCGACTTAGTGACCACGCTGTGGCCGCTAAGTGCAGTTAGAGATTGCTCGATTTTAGACGTCAGCGTCCGCGCCCTGGCAGTGTTGCGAAAGGTCAGCTCGCTCAACAGCTGTTCAAGTTCACTAACATTGTTGCGGGACTGTTCGAAGATTGCTTCCAGATCGAAGATAGATTTTTGCGCATACTGCCGTGTATTCATTTATTTCTGCGGCTCCATATCCCTTCAGTTAAGAGATATTATGCTAATTAGATTGATTTCTAAAACTAATAACTTGCACTCTTGACCCAGATCCAAATCTCGGTGGCATGCTCAACTGGCTGCTTACGTGCGAAGACGCACTCTGTGCAAATCAATATAATGCAGGTTCGTTGTTATGACTTGATGGTTGAGGGTGTAGTGGTCAACAAAACTGGCCACAGCTTTAGAGTTTTTCCAGAACAATCGTTCTGATTCATTCGGCGTCAAACCACCATTATATTAATGAGGTCTGAGCTGACTGTAATATCCTGTGATGTAATTCGTTATTGCCGTGCTTATCAGGCGCCCACTCTGTTTTCAGGCTTCTGAAGAACCGTTCCATTGGGCTGTTATCCCAGCAATTTCCACGGCGACTCAGGCTTTGCTTTATCTGATATCTCCACAGTAACTGTCTGAAATTCCTGCTGGTATAGTGACTGCCTTGATCCGAGTGATACAGTAAATTAGCCGGTTTTCCCCGTGCTTCCCAAGCCATCAACAGGGCTTTAGCTGTCAATGCAGAATCCGGGAAAAATGACATCGCCCAGCCAACCGGTTTACAGGAAAACAAATCGAGTACAATAGCCAGATAAGCCCAGCGTTTTCCCGTCCAGATATAAGTCACATCACCGCACCAGGCATGATTAGGCTCGGTAACAGCAAACTGGCGATCCAGATAATTAGGGATCTCAATGTGTTCCTAGACGCCTTCTTATAACGATGGCCAGGTTGCTGACAGCTGATAATATTGAGCGCTTTCATCAGCTTTATTGCCCGCCAGCGGCTCAGTTTTATACCTTTGGTGGTGACCATTGCGGCAATGCTTCGCGCTCCTTCTGAACCGTTACTTTAGCGATAAACTTCACGCACAAGGCTCAGTAATGCCACTCTCGTGGCGTCAGGCTTCCTGGGCTGCCGCCAGTATTTATAACTGCTGCGATGAACCCCAAACACGTTGCACACAACGGCAACAGGAAACCGCGCCCTGAGTTTCTCAACTAATGAGAATTGTTCAGGGAGTCTGACATCAAGAGCGCGGTAGCTTTTTTTAATATATCCCTTTCCATTTCAACGCGTTGAAGTCTTTTCTTCAACTCACGTATCTCAATCTGCTCAGGTGTCATGGGTGAAGCTATGGGTGATTTTCCCGCTCGCTCTTCTTTCAGTTGTCGAACCCATTTATCCATCGTGGATTTGCCGACATTCATCGCAGTGGCAGCGGCGGCAACGGTGTAATGCTGATCGAGTACAAGCTGGGCAGCCTCTAGGCGAAACTCGGGGCTAAAATTGCGTCTGTTACGTTCGGTCATAATGTCACCGGTTTTGACTATGAGGTGATGATATCACTTCTATTCAGGTGGCCAAATTCACTATGCCACTACACTGATGCGTAGCCGTCGATCGAAGGCAGGCGCTGATTGGAAAGAAAAGGGCAGTAATAGAATTGCCACTCTTGACCGAAGCATGTCTTGGAGAACGTCTGCTCCTGGCACAAAGTGGACCCTGAAGAATGAGTTCTATCCTCGTGGTTCACTAAGTGTAGTAAGTTCTACTCGAATCCTGCTATCCATTTGTCCAACATATCAGCCCATTCCTGCATCATCACCCTACGTTCATCAAGATAGGTCGCATGGTTATATGTGCGGCGAACATTGTTAGTATCAGCATGGGCAAGTTGAGCTTCAATAGCATCAGGTCGATAGCCCATTTCGTTTAAACGCGTACTTCCTGTAGTTCTGGTAGCATGGGGGCTATAAATACCACTCCAACCGAGGCTTTTCAGTAACTGTCGCAGAGAGTGCGATGTCATTGGACCTAGCGGATTATCCCTGCCTGGAAAAAGATGCTGCCGATATCCCGTTAGTCCGTGTAGTGTTTTGAGCATGTTGACGGCTTGGGAGGGGAGGGGAAAAACATGTTCTCTGCGAGCTTTCATGCGTGTCGCCGGAATGGTCCATAGGGCGTTATCAAGATCGAATTCTGTCCATTCCGCTTCGGTGGCTTCTGCAGGACGCGCCAATGTCCACCACATAAGCCACATACAATAGTTAACCTGATATGAGCCGCGACCGTTATCAAAACAGCTTAATAGCTTCCCGATTTGCTGTGGACTCAATGCCTGTTTATGCTGTGTCTTATTGGCGGGGAGGGCCTTGCGCACAGGCCATACAGGATCGCTATCTGCTCTGAGTGTCGCTACCGCGAGCTCGAAAATCGATGAAATAGTCCGGCGGGCTTCAGCGGCAACGGACGGAGCGCCGCGCTTAGCCGTTTCCTGAAGAATTTTTAGAATGTGGTGCGGGGTTATTTCCCTGACAGGGAGCTTACCTATTGCGGGGAAAACCACACGCTTAAGCATATCTAATCGCCGCGTTTTGGTGATTTCGGCCCAGTCTTTCATCTGCAACCACTCTTTAGCGACTAGCTCAAAGGTGTTGGATGCGTCATTGACCTTGCGGATCTTATCTAACTGGCGAGCCTGAGTAGGGCTAACTCCATTCGCGACTTGTTTACGCGCTTGCTCGCATTTCTCGCGAGCTTCGGCAAGTTTAACCGTCGGGTACTCACCCAGCGCAAACATGCTGGATTTACCGTTAAGTTTAAACCGATAGCGCCACGCCTTTTTGCCATTAGGTTTAACTTCAAGGTATAAGCCATTGAAATCGTTGAGACGATAGAGCTTTTCTTTCGCTTTTGCTGTGCGGCATTGAGTATCAGTGAGCATAACGATTCCTTGTATATTTATTATACCGTTATTGTACTCACTAAAAATAAAGATGGAAGTTTGATGTACTCACCTGCGTACTCATTTTTGACTGCGCTTCTACGAAATCATTTGAGACGCTATGAAACGAAAAATCCACGCAAGTGCGTGGATTTAATAATTTTTTGTGAAACTCATGAGATTCAATGAAGCCTCATGAGACAACACATTTTATTTAGACGTTAAACAGGAAGTTCATCACGTCGCCATCTTTCACAACGTACTCTTTGCCTTCTGAACGCATTTTGCCGGCTTCTTTCGCGCCTTGCTCACCTTTGTAGGTGATGAAGTCTTCGAACGCGATGGTTTGTGCGCGGATGAAGCCTTTTTCGAAGTCGGTGTGGATTTTACCCGCTGCTTGTGGCGCGGTGGCGCCGACTGGGATGGTCCATGCGCGGACTTCTTTCACGCCAGCGGTGAAGTAAGTTTGCAGGTTCAGCAGCTCATAACCGGCGCGGATCACGCGGTTCAGGCCCGGCTCTTCTAAGCCCAGTTCCTGCATGAATTCTTGGCGGTCAGCGTCATCGAGTTCAGCGATGTCAGATTCCACGGCGGCACAGACGGCAACGACGACGGAACCTTCGGCTTCGGCGATTTTACGCACGATGTCGAGGTACGGGTTGTTCTCGAAACCGTCTTCGTTGACGTTGGCGATGTACATGGTGGGTTTCAGCGTCAGGAAGCTCAGGTAGCGGATGGCCGCTTTGTCTTCTTCGGTCAGATCCAGCGCGCGCAGCATGCCTGCTTCGGAAAGCTGTGGCAGACATTTTTCCAGCGCAGCCAGTTCGGCTTTCGCATCTTTGTCGCCGCCTTTGGCTTTCTTCTGTACGCGATGGATGGCGCGTTCGCAGGTGTCGAGGTCGGACAGCGCCAGTTCAGTGTTGATAACGTCGATGTCATCAGCCGGATCCACTTTGTTGTTTACGTGGATGATGTTGTCGTTCTCGAAACAGCGCACAACGTGGCCGATGGCTTCGGTTTCGCGGATGTTGGTCAGGAACTGGTTGCCCAGGCCTTCACCTTTGGATGCGCCTTTTACCAGACCGGCGATATCCACGAATTCCATGGTAGTTGGCAGGATACGCTGTGGTTTTACAATCTCGGCCAGCTGGTCGAGACGCGGATCGGGCATTGGCACGACGCCGGTGTTAGGTTCGATGGTGCAGAACGGGAAGTTTGCTGCTTCGATACCCGCTTTGGTCAGCGCATTGAACAGAGTGGATTTACCGACGTTCGGCAGGCCGACGATACCGCATTTGAATCCCATGTTTTTCTCACCTTAATATCTTAGTTATCAGGTAATTAAAGTTAATTGCCTGATGTAATGACCATATTACGCCGCATTATACACGGAATAGTGATTTTTCTCGAACCGCTTGTGATGTGGTGGGCAAAACGTCATGGATTAAACCTTGCCTCGCTTTGCTCATTTTTAGATACTTGTCACAATTTTTTAACTGACTGGAAATGAACCGGATGTTTTATGTTTAGCCCGCGTGGTCTGAAGTTGTCGGAAGTGAAGAATGAAACGCTGGCGGGATTTGTGGTGGCGGTGTCGATGATCCCGGAAGCGGTCGGGTTCTCGCTGGTGGCCGGACTGTCGCCTATTGTCGGGCTGCACACGGCGTTTATTATCGGGCTGGTGACGGCGCTGTTTGGCGGAAAACCGGGAATGGTCTCCGGCGCGGCGGGGTCTATTGTTGTGGTTCTGATGAGTCTGGCGGCTCAGCACGGCATGGGATATGTGCTGTGGGCGACGATTTTCGCCGGTGTGATTCAGATTTTGATCGGCGTGTTCCGGCTCGGGAAGTTTATCCGGCTGGTGCCTCTGCCAGCGGTTCACGGATTTGTGAACGGGCTGGCGATTGTGATTATGCTGGCGCAGTTGCATATGATCGCCGGGCAGGGTCCGCTGATGTACGGGCTGGTGCTGCTGGCAATTGCCGTCGTCGTGCTGTTCCCGAAACTGACCAAAATTATTCCCGCTTCTCTGGCGGCGCTGATTGTAGTGTCGGCGGTGGCGATTGGTTTTAACCTGCACACGCTGCGGGTCGGCGATCTGGCGGATATCTCCGGTGCATTGCCGCACTTCAGTTTGCCGGTAGTGCCATTTAGTCTGGAAATGCTGAAAGTTGTGCTGCCTTATGCGGTGGTGATCGCGCTGGTCGGCCTGATTGAATCGCTGCTGACCATGACGGTGCTCGATGAAATGGGCGGCCATAAAGGCAACGGTAACCGTGAAAGCATCGCGCAGGGCGCGGGCAATACGATTTGCGGGCTGTTCGGCTGCTTCGCCGGTTGCGCGATGATTGGTCAGTCGATCATCAATTTCACCTCTGGCGGGCGCGGGCGTATTTCCGGCATCGTCGGCGCGATTTTACTGATCCTGTTCGTGGTAAGTCTGTCCGGTTACATCGGTTTGCTGCCGGTGGCGGCACTGGCGGGGATCATGCTGGTGGTTTGCTACAACACCTTCGAATGGAGCTCGCTGCGTCGTTTTCGTCGTATGCCGAAAGCCGATGCGCTGGTGATGGTGATTGTCACGGTGATCACTATATTCACCGATCTGGCGGTCGCGGTGATAAGCGGCGTAATTATCTCGGCGCTGGTTTTTGCCTGGCAGCAGGCGCGTATCCGCATTCGTGAGCACAAAACCAAAGGCGATCTGACGGTCTATAAGCTGGAAGGGCCGCTATTCTTTGGTTCGGCGGCGTCGTTCTCGGAACTTTTTGAGCCGAAAAACGATCCGCAAAACGTGGTGCTGGATTTTGCCGGTACGAGGGTGATGGATTCGAGCGGCGTGGAGGCGATTGATAAGCTGACGGCGCGGTATATCGAGGCCGGGAAAACCATCCGACTGCGGCATCTGAGCAACGACTGCGTGAGCCTGCTGAAAAAAGCCGGACCGTTCTGTTCGCATGAACTGGATGACCCTGAGTATTACGTCGCAGAAGATACTCTCTGACATGCAAAAGGTGCCGCCTACAGCCGCACCTTATTTATCAATTTAACATTCATTATTAAGTGATTGCTTGTATCTTATTTTAACCACGATATGTATTTTACCTGTCTTGTTACTTTCAATAAATTTATTTATTCACTAGGGTTAATTATGCATGGACATTTATTTATATAATTAATATGTTTAAATTTTCTAATGGTATTGAATAAAATGATTAAACTGGTTGTTGATATAGAAATAGAGTACATGCTTTTTACTATGAAACATTCATCTTCCGGATACTGTGTAGGCTTTTGCTTAAAATGGTTGGGGGATATTTTAAATAAAAATAAACCTGGCTATCCAAAGGGTGTTTTTTTTGTCGATGTAAACGATAAAGCTGAACTTATCAAGCTGATGGAACGCGCCAGAAAAAAACATGACTCTTATGAAACCAATCGTCAGATCTATGGAAGTAGGGTTGGCAACCCAGCCGCACAAGTTGAGTTTTTTTCAAAATATAATGACTATAAACAGAGGGATCTGGAGAAAAAAAGTGGGCAGGCAGGACTGTTTTATAAGTATTCTGACGTTATAAATGGGGATATTACCGGCCTAAGCCGCTATCCGATCGCATCTTTGCCTAAACAAGGTGTCATGCTAACCTTTGCTTTTAACCATGAAGGAGTTCAGGCATCTCATGCTGTCGCCGCAGTCAGAGTGAGTGAGGAGATATGTTATTTCTTCGATCCAAACAATGGCGTGTATGAAATCATCGACAGAAATCCAGAATTTGAAATAGGTTCTTTAATTTCCCGAGTTTATGGGTCTCACCGAATCCAACAACAAGTCGTTGTCAGTCAGTCACGTGTATGGTGATTCAATAAAAAGCTGCCGCATAAAAACGGCACCTTTTTTCATTGCGTCAATCAGTCATTACACCAGAACAAACATCCCGTATGGGTGGATTTGCAGGAAGAAATTATCGCCTGCGGTTGGTTGCAGTTGCGTGGCGTTGACCTGCAACAGCAGCGATTGTCCGTGCCAGTCCACCGTCACTTCATACTGCGGCCCCATATAGGCGACATGGGTGATCACACAGCGCTGGCTGTCTTCACCCTGTAGCCCGAGAGTGATCGCTTCCGGGCGTACGCCGACCGTACATTGCTGCATTCCCGGCGCGAACGCCGCGGGTTTCGGGATGTGGTAGCCGAAAATTTCCACCGTGTCGCGGTGCAAATCCGCCGGGAAGACGTTGGCGTCGCCCATAAAACTCGCCATAAAGCGCGAGGCAGGCTGGCGGTACAGCTCCTGCGGTGCGCCAATCTGCATGATTTTGCCCTTGTTCATCACCAGCACGGTGTCGGAGACCGCAAAGGCTTCGCTCTGATCGTGCGTGACATACAAAGAAGTAATGTTGAACTGCTGTTGCAGCTCGCGGATTTTTTCGCGCATGCTGCGGCGCAGGTTGGCATCGAGGTTACTCAGCGGTTCGTCGAACAGCAACACTTTCGGTTTGAGGATCAGCGCACGGGCTAGCGCCACGCGCTGCTGCTGCCCGCCGGAAATCTGATCGACGTAGCGGTCTTCAAACCCGTCCAGATCGACCAGCGACAAGGCTTCACGCACGCGGTCGCGGATCTCGGCTTTCGGGCGTCCGAGCATTTTCAGGCCGTAACCGATATTTTCCCCAAGCGACATATGCGGGAACAGGGCGTAGGACTGAAACACCATGCAGATATCACGCTGCTGAATGGAACGGTCGGTGACATCTTCGCCGTCGATGAAAATGCGGCCTTCTGACGGTTTTTCCAACCCGGCGACCATGCGTAAAACCGTGGTTTTACCGCAGCCGGACGGGCCAAGCAGGGTGACCATTTTACCTTTCGGGATCGCCAGATTCAGGCCTTCCAGTACGGTATTGGTGCCGAAACGTTTGGCGACGTTTTTCAGTTCAACGAAACTTTGCGTGGTTTGTGCCGGTGCCGGTTTAACCGGGTGTTCAGTGGTCATGGTCATGTCAAAGCACTCCAGAATTATTGGCCGGTTTTGGCTTTTGAGCGGGAAATACGCGCTTCACCAACCAGATAGTCAAAGATGAAAATGATCGCCAGCATGACGACGATGAGGATCGAACCGTAAGCAATCGCCACGCCGTATTCGCCGTCTTCCACGCGGTTGAGGATGTAGGCAGTGGCGACGCGGGTATCCGGCGTGACCAGAAACACGATGGCGCTGACGGTAGTGATAGCGCGCACGAAGCTGTAAATCAGCGCCGAGAGAATGGCCGGTCGCAGCAGCGGCAGCAGGATGTACATCACCGTGCGCATCGATCCGGCACGCAGGCTGAGCGAGGCTTCATCCAGCGATTTATCCAGCTGTCCGAGCCCGGCGATACCGGCGCGGATGCCCACCGGCACGTTACGCATCACCATCGAAATAATGACAATCGCCGCGGTGCCGGTCAGGTAAACCGGCGCACTGTTAAAGGCCAGAATGTAGGAGATCCCGGCGACCGTGCCCGGCACCGCGAAGCACAGCATGGTACTGAACTCGATAGTTTTTTTGCCACGGAACTGCTGACGCACCACGATGTAGGCAATCAGCAGGCCAAACAGCGCGGTGATCGGCGCGGCGATTCCCGCGTAGAGCAGGGTGTCGAGCAGCGACGGCCATGCGCCATCTGAGAAGCCCTGACCAAACAATTTGGTGAAGTTGGCGAAGGTCAGCGTGTAATCCACGCCCCAGTTGACGGTGAAGCTGCCGTAGAAAATGCTGCCGTAAAGCAGGGCGTTGAATGCCACCCACACCGCCAGCAGTGCGGTGACGCCCCACACCAGCGTCACCGGCAGCGGCTGAACGTCGCCGCGTGACGTTTTACCGGAAATGGTGACGTAGGAACGTTTGCCGATCCACATGTACTGCACGCAGAACACCAGCAAGGAAAACACCAGCAGGATCACGCCGAGCGTACTGGCAGCCTGATAATCCAGCTGCGCGCCGGTGATGTAGAAATAAATCTGCGTGGCGAGCACGTCGAAGTTGCCACCGAGCACCAGCGGGTTACTGAAATCCGCCAGCGACTGGACAATGACGATGAGAAAAGCGTTGGCCAGTGCCGGTTTGAGCAGCGGCAAAAACACGCGGTGGAAGGTCTGCCAGCGGCTGGCGCGCAGGGTGTACGACGCTTCTTCCAGCGACGGATGAATGGTTTTGATTGCGCCGTCGAGGATCATAAACGCCATCGGCGTGAACGCCAGAACCTGCGCCAGCCAGATGCCGGTAAATCCATACAGCCAGTTAGTGTTGGTCAGCCCGAACCAGTCCGCCATGAACTCGGTGAGATAACCGGAGCGGCCCATCATCAGCGTCACGCCGAGGCCAACGATAAACGGCGGGGTGACGATCGGCAGAATCGAGAAGATACGGCCAATCACCGCTGACCGTTTGGCGATGCGCGTGGTGTAAATAGCCAGCACCAGCCCGAAGAAAGTACAGCCGATACCGACGGCCACCGAGAGCAGGAACGAGTTCCAAATCACCTGCAAAATATGCGACTGGCCAAGCACTGCCATAAATGCCAGCGGCGCGAAATCACCGGTGTCGTTGGTGAACATCGGAATGAAAATCGCAATGCTCGGATAAATGATGAAGACGGCGATCAGCGCGATAATGCAGATGAGCGAGCCGAGTACGAAGCGGTCGCCGCCCAGCCATTCAAGTCGTGAAAGCGCCAGCGAGCAAATCGCGCCCAGCGCAATAAACATCAAAATGCTGCCGTAGCCCAGCCCGCGCCCAATCAAGGTGGCGCTGACAATCATAAACAGCGCGCAGAACACCGACCAGGCGGCATCAAACTGATGACGGCGACGGGCTTCCAGCCGCTGTGCGTAACGCGGGCGGAACAGCAGTGCCATCGACAAGATCAGCCACAGCAGGCTGAGGTTCAGCCCGGACCAGCCGTAGGCGGCAAGGATTTCATCCGACGTGGATTCGAGCAGACCGTAGTCCAGGCTCCACGACGGCAGCAGCACAAAGGCCGCCAGAATCAGCCCCAGCCAGCCGAAAACCGGGTCGCGGCGTCGGGTGTCAGGCAGCGTTAAAGAATGAGACATAACGTCCCCTTATTAAGAGAGAAAAGGTGTTGGCGATAAATAATTTTTTGCCCCTCCCCGTAGCCGGGGAGGGGGCTGAATCCTATCAATGTGTTACGTGGGCTTTTATTGTGTCTCTTTGCCCATCTTCACTTCGTTGACCCATTTGGTGATCAGTTCTTTACGCATATCGGACGCGCCGTACTTGTCCATATCGTAATTGATCAGTTTCAGGTCGCTCATTTTCAGCGAGTTCGGGGAGGTTTCTGCGGTGGTGTTGGTCAGGATCTGATAGGACTGGCCTTTCTTCCACGCCAGTTCTTGTGCCTCTTTGGACAGCGCCCAGTCGACAAACAGTTTGGCGTTATCCAGATTGCGTGCGCCTTTCAGAATACTGACGCCGCCGATTTCATAGCCTGAGCCTTCGCACGGGGAGATCAGTTTCAGCGGTGCGCCGCTCTCTTTTTCCTGAGCGTAATCATGCAGGAAGCCAATGCCGATGGCGGTTTCGCCGCGTGCAGCATTACGGGCCGGGGCGATGCCGGATTTGGTGTATTGGGAAATGTTGGTGTTGAGCTTTTTCAGGTAATCGAAAGCCTGATCTTCGCCCCACAGCTGCGCAAAGGTGGCCAGCGCGGTGTAGGCGGTGCCGGAACTCTGCGGATCGGCAATCTGAATCTCGCCCTTGTAGACAGGGTTGGTCAGATCCTTCCAGCATTTCGGTTCGGGCAGGTTTTTCTCTTTCAGACGGTTGGTGTTGACGCCGACGCCCAGAATGCCGATATACACGGCGGAGGAGTAGTTACCTTTGCGCTTGGCCGGATCCTTGAAATTCGGCATGATTTGCGCAAGGTTAGGGGAAATGTATGCCTGCAACAGATCCATCTCACCCGCCTGCGACTGCGGATCTAAGGTGCCGCCATACCAAACGTCAGCCTGCGGGTTTTTCTTCTCCGCTTCTACTTTCGCCAGCGTGCTGCCGGAGCCGTTGCGGATAAAGGAGGTTTTGACGTCATACTTTTCGCCAAAGGCTTTGGTTTCTTCTTCACACATGGCGTTGGTGGCGGAGCAATACACCACCAGGCGGCCTTTGGCCTGTGCGGTACCTGTGAATGCGGTCATGGCAATGGCCGCGGCGAGGAGGGAGTAGGTGAGTTTAGATTTCATGGTGTTTACCTTTTTCTTGTTATGTTGCAGGACAGAGAACCTTGTCAGTTGTCCGGCGGAGCGGACTGTAATTCGCGTTTGCTGATCCCGGCCATCATCATGGGCATCAGCAGCAGCCCGACGCATGCCGAAGCCATCGTCAGTACGGCAAAAAATCCCCACCAGCCGTAGTGTTGCATCACCACTGCCAGTGGCCACCCGGCCAGCGCCGCGCCGAGGTAGGCGAACAGGCCGAGGAATCCGGTCACCGTGCCCGCCGCGTCTTTATGTGAATATTCCGTGGCCGCAAGACCTATCAGCATTTGCGGGCCGAAAACAAAAAATCCGATGCTGAAGAAACTCAGCGCCAGCAGCCCGAAGTGATGCACCGGCGCCAGCCACAGAGCGGTGACGGTCAGAAACAGCCCCAGAGAAAACAATAAAATCATCGGTGCGCGCTGCCCGCGAAACAGCAGGTCAGAGCCCCAGCCGGCGAACAACGCGCCTAGCAAGCCGCCAAGTTCGAAAAGTGACAGTGTCGCGTTTGCACTGAGCAAATTGACGCCGTGGTTCTCCGCCAGCCAGATATTGCCCCAGTCGTTGAGCGCGATGCGGATCAGGTACACCAGCACGTATGAGACGCCGAGCAGCCAGAGGGTGCGGTTCTGCAAAATCGTCTCGCGCAAAATCTGCATCATGCCCATTGGCGGGCTTTGCTGTTCCTGGCGGAGCTCCAGCGGATCACGCCGCCATTCACCTACGGTCGGTAAGCCTTCCTGCTGCGGTGTGCCGCATAGCTGGCGACACAACCACAATCCGAGAACAATGCCCACCGCACCCGGTACCAGCAACGCCGCCTGCCAGCCCCAGGTGGCCGCCAGTAATCCTGACAGCAGCGGAACCGCCGCACTGCCAATGTTGATCGACGTATTCCAGCAGCCCCACCAGAACCCGCGTTCATTGCGTGAATACCAGTGCGTCAGCAATCTGGCGCACGGCGGCCATCCCCAGCCCTGAAAGAATCCGTTCAGCGTCCACACAATCAGCAGTGCAGTCAGCGAATGGCAGAAGGCGAACAGGATATTCAGCACGCCGGTCATCAGTAACCCGACGCCCATAAACCAGCGGGCTCCGGTACGGTCGCTGTAGATCCCCGAGATAAATTTTGAGCCGCCGTAGGCCAGATAAAACAGCGTGCCGAGCAGGCCGATATCGCCTTTGGTCAGCCCCAGCTCCATCTGCATCACCGGCATCGCAAAGGTCACGCTCCGACGGGTGAGATAGAACGCGGCGTAACCGATAACCATCGACAGCAATAAATGCACGCGCCAGTAACGGTAGTTTTTATCCACATCAGTGGCGGATAACGGCGTTGCGGTCATGGTGTTCTCCAACGTATTGAGGCGAGTGTAGGCGGGTGTTTTGTCGGGCGGATGAGACAAGGTTTTAGATGACTAGGAATTATTCCTAGTCAGGGCGGTGTTCTTTGCAAATTTGTGGGCAACTTAACAATTATGCGCGTACCCGCCTGCTGGCTGAGCACCCATTCGCCGCCGAGCGCCCGGACCCGTTCTTCAATTCCGCGCAGCCCGAAACCTTCCTGCACTGGCTGAGTGAAGCCGATGCCGTTGTCGCAGACGTCCAGTACCAGCATAGGGTGTTGTTCGGTCAGGCTGACACGTACCTCGGTGGCTCCGGCATGCTTGTTGATGTTGTTGAGCAACTCCTGCACCAGCCGGTAGAGCGTGAAAATCAGAGTATCGTCGGTAGGCACGCCCGGCAGCCGGTAATCCAGCTGAAAATCGATGCCCTGCTGCGCGAAGGCAAATTCACTGGCCAGATGATGCAGGGCTTTATCGAGCGCCATTTCATCCAGCACCGGCGGGCGGAGCTGGCGCAACAGTTGCCGCGTGGTGTGGTGAATACGCTGGGAAAGTTCGCCGATCTGCTTTGCGGCCGCGTGCGTGGCCTCACCGTGCGGGCTGCGGTCGACCAGCATCGCCTGGATCTGGATCGCCGTGATGTTCTGGCCGATTTCATCGTGCAGCTCGCGGGCGATTTCCTTGCGAACGGCCTCTTCGGTATGCACCAGCCGTTCGGTCAGCTGGCGTCGGGTGTGGAGTTCCTGCTCCAGCTGCAACCGGTAGCGATTGAGATGCGATGCCAGCTGTTGCTGACGGCTGATGGCGATCCCAAGTCCGATGCCGAGCAGCGCCTGCGTCGAGAGAAACAGTTCCAGCTCCAGCAGATCGTGAAACGCGCCACTCATCTGGCGCGTGACGGTGATCATCAGGCTGCCCAGTATCGCCGCCAGCACGCCGCCTTGCCAGCCAAAGGCATAGGCCATCACCACGTTAGGCAGGAATACCAGAATGATCAGCAGCCTTTCCACTTCGGGTGCCAGCGTCATTTGCAGACAGACGGCGAGGGCGAAGAACAGCGAGCACCAGATCAGTAACGAGGTGCGCAGCGGTGGATCGGGGATCTCCTGCGCCAGCAGGTTTTGCAGATGTTGCTGCTTGAGGTATTCGTAAATCAGATAGATGAAAGGCGTCAGCAGAATACCGCCGGTGAACGAGGCGAGCAGCGTCTGGCTCAGCGGCGAACTCAGCCACAGGCCTGGCATGGCCATCTGTAACAGGCTGTTGCCTGCCACGGCACCGAGCAAAAGTAGAAGCCGTTGCCAGTAGAGGGTAAATCGTCGCCAGAAATGCTGCACCAGCGCGGCGGGGATCAGACTGAGGAACGGCGAAAGCAAAATAATCCAGTGCGTCTGCAACTGTTCGCTGTGCAGCCAGACGGCAATGCCGAGCTCCGACGCCAGCATCGCCGGCCAGTAACGGCGCGAAAGCAGCGTCATCAGCGCCAGGCGTAAGCCCTGCGGCAGAAGCAGCATCGCCTGCTGACCGTTTTGCGTGAGGTAAAAACTGATCGACCACAGCGCCAGCCAGCACAGGCTGTAGAAAATGGCGAGAAACAGCGTCAGGCCAAATCTGCGCATCAGGCGAGCAGGTTATGCTGGATGGCGAAATGCACCAGTTCGATAGTGGTTTCGCACTGGAGTTTTCCGAGGATATTGGCACGGTGAACGTGCACGGTTTTATGGCTGAGTTCGAGCTGTTCGGCGATGGCCTTTACGCTCAGCCCGTTGACCAGTAAGTCGAAAATCTCGCGTTCGCGCGGCGTCAGCGCCTGAAGCGCTTTCGGCGTTTGCTGGCTCTGGCGCAGCGCCAGCAGGGCATCTGAGCAGAGATAACGGCCACCGGCGTGAACCGTGCGCACTGCCTGCACCAGTTCTTCAGGACCGCAACGCTTGGTGAGATAGCCGCCGGCACCGGCGTCCAGCGCGCTTTGCACGAAGGCCGTGGTGTCGTAAATACTCAGAATAATGGCACGAAAATCAGGCCGCTGATGGCGTATGCGCGAAAGCAGACTCAGTCCGCTTTCGTCGGGCATGGCGATATCCATTACCGCCACGTCAATGTTCATTTTCAGCAGCGACGACCACGCGTTCGCCGCCGAGGCGTACTGGCCGACAATCTGAATATCGGGCTCAAGGCCGAGCAGCTGGGCAAAACCGGAGCGGACCACTACGTGGTCATCAATCAAAGCAACGTTAATCATTAGGCGTAACTGAATGTAAATGAGATTCGCATAATGCTCATGAATAGTTGCGATTGGCAACAAGGAGCTCAGGAATTGCAGGGCAGGTAACGGAATTTTAGTTACGGCAGGGGGCGGCGGGAAGAAAAGGGCGCGAAGACTCTCCGCGCCCTGTCAGAAAGCGTTACAGCTCGGCTTTGAAGCTATGCAGGCGGCGCATGGTTTTTTCCAGGCCTTCTTTCATCAACAGCTCCGTGCAGCGCAGCGCTTCATCGATCGCATCATCAATCAGCTTTTGCTCATTGGCCGGTGGTTTACCCAGTACGAATCCCACCACTTTGCTCTTATCGCCCGGATGACCGATGCCGATCCGCAGGCGGTAGAAGTTCGGGTTATTGCCGAATTTGCTCTGAATATCTTTCAGACCATTGTGGCCGCCGTTACCGCCGCCGAGTTTGATTTTCGCCAGCCCCGGAGGAATATCCAGCTCGTCGTGGGCCACCAGAATTTCTTCCGGTTCAATGCGATAGAACTGTGCCATCGCCAGCACCGCTTTGCCGCTGAGGTTCATAAAGGTGGTCGGCACCAGCAGACGAACGTCCTCACCGGCCAGAGACAGCCGTGCTGTATAACCGAAAAACTTACTTTCTTCTTTCAACTGCTGATTGTGCTGACGGGCGAGGAGGTCGACATACCAGGCACCCGCATTGTGACGGGTTTGGGCATATTCGGCACCGGGATTGGCCAGCCCGACAATTAATTTAATGCTGCTCACGGTTTTCGCTTCTTTATCTGGTGAGGTTTAGGCGCACAGTTTACCTGCCTGTCAGTGCCATGCCAAATAAAGGGCGGGGGAAAAACCACTGATAGCGTCGAAAATGAATAATGCCAACAGATAACTATTCACCCTGCGAACGTATATGTCTGGAAAACGTAAAGTTTTGTCACTCATTGTTCGTTGAATGTGATCGTTGCCGCAAAGTGAACCGGTTGGGACGTCTATAGTTAAGGCAGGAAAAGACAAGACAGCAATGATGCTAAATGAACGCTATCTGGAGGTGACATATGAAACGTAAAACCGCAACAAGACTGGGCAATGCCCTGATGGGTCTCGGTTTGCTCACAATGGTCGGTGGCGTTGGTTATTCCATTTTAAATCAACTGCCTGAGCTCGGACTGCCGCAGTTCCTGGCGCACGGCGCGATTGGCAGCATCTTTATTGGTGCGATTTTATGGCTGGCCGGTGCGAGAGTCGGTGGACGTGAACGTGTAGCCGATCGCTACTGGTGGGTACGTCATTACGACTCACGTTGCAGTAAGTCTCATCGCCATTCCTGATGTAGCTTGAAGGCTGGACATAAAAAAACCGTTGTCGCTCACGCCACAACGGTTTTTTGCATTTCTGATGAATCAAAACATTTAAAACAAAACGCCCCTGAAAACAGGGGCGTGATGATTAATGCTCGAACATCGCAGAAATGGATTCTTCGTTACTGATGCGGCGGATAGCCTCGGCCAGCATACCTGACAGTGTCAGGGTACGGACTTTCTTCAGCGCACGAATTTCAGCGGAGAGCGGGATGGTGTCGCATACGATCACTTCGTCGATGACGGAGTTACGGATGTTTTCCACTGCATTGCCGGAGAAGATCGGGTGAGTTGCATAGGCGAATACGCGTTTTGCACCGCGTTCTTTCAGTGCTTCAGCCGCTTTACACAGCGTGCCACCGGTATCAATCATGTCATCAACCAGAACGCAATCACGGCCAGCGACGTCACCGATGATGTGCATCACCTGAGAAACGTTTGCGCGTGGGCGACGTTTATCAATGATGGCCATGTCGGTATCGTTGAGCAGTTTAGCGACGGCACGGGCGCGGACAACGCCACCGATGTCCGGAGAAACCACGATTGGGTTTTCCAGGTTCTGTTGCAGCATGTCTTCGAGCAGGATTGGGCTGCCGAATACGTTGTCTACAGGGACATCGAAGAAGCCCTGAATTTGCTCTGCGTGGAGATCCACGGTCAGAACGCGGTCAACGCCAACGCTGGAGAGGAAATCAGCCACCACTTTCGCGGTGATAGGGACACGGGCTGAACGAACCCGGCGATCCTGACGTGCGTAGCCGAAGTAAGGAATAACGGCGGTGATACGACCGGCGGATGCGCGGCGTAAGGCATCAACCATCACGACCAGTTCCATCAGGTTATCGTTAGTAGGCGCGCAGGTGGACTGGATAATGAAAATATCTCCGCCACGTACATTTTCGTTGATTTGCACACTTACTTCACCGTCACTGAAACGACTGACGGCGGCGTCACCAAGGCTGGTGTATAAACGGTTGGCAATACGTTGTGCTAGTTCCGGGGTGGCGTTACCAGCAAAAAGCTTCATATCAGGCACGAGAAGAACCTCAGGCTTGCGTCCAGGGAAGACATTGGCTTTTGGCACCACCGGGCGGTGAGCGGTACCAAAGCATTATGCTCACGAGAAAAAACTTACCCGTCATACTTCGAGCCGCAGATGCGTTGGCTGCTCTCATTCACCCAAATCACTTACATGAGCAAGCTCGTTGGGAGTCATTCGATTGCCGCCTTCCTGCAACTCGAATTATTTAGGGTAATAAATCTTGAATCTTAAAACAAAACTCGGTGTGAATAAGTTGTAGCAAGTAGCTGGCAAAGAACAGACACAAAACGACTGTGACGCTCTACGCTTTGCCCGCATCCCTCAACCAGGTTTCACGAAAACGGTGCAAGGGCGAGATGTTAACGCCTTTCGCGACAAAACCCCGCATCCACGATGGGGCTTTGTCTAAAACGTGACGGGCAGCAGATTCGGTGTCGAATTCGGCAAACACACAAGCCCCTGTCCCAGTCAGTCTTGACGGCGCGTATTCTAACAGCCAAGAAAGTAGCTGTTCAACCTCGTAAAATCGTTTTCTCGCAATCGGTTCGCAATCATTTGCGTAAGGCGTGTTCAAAAGCACATTAACAGTGCGTTTTGGTGTATTTCTGGTCAGTTCAGGATCGCCGAAAATCACCGGGGTCGGAATACTCACGCCGGGGTGGGCAATCAGAAACCATTTTTCCGGCGGTTCTACCGGGTGCAAAATCTCGCCGACGCCTTCAGCAAAGGCCGCATGACCTGTCACAAAAACGGGCACATCGGCACCGAGGCGGATACCCAGCTGCGCCAATTCGGTATCAGAATAGCCACAATTCCATAACGTATTGAGCGCGATGAGCACGGTCGCTGCGTTGGACGAACCGCCACCCAGACCGCCGCCCATCGGGATTCGTTTTTGCAGAGAAATCTCCGCACCCAGAGAGACGCCCGCGTGTGACTGCAACATACGCGCGGCGCGGATAACCAGATTCTCGTCATCCGCCACGCCGTCCGTTGGCGTGGTCAGCACGATCGCGCTGTCATCACGTACGGTAAAACTCAGGCTGTCGCCGTAATCCACAAACTGAAACAGCGTCTGCAAGTCGTGATAGCCGTTCGGGCGCTGCCCGGTGATATAGAGGAACAAATTGAGTTTAGCCGGAGACGGCCACAATTGCTGCGTCATCTCAGTTAAGCGTCCAGTTATCCATTTTCAGCTTGATGCGTTGTTCGCCCTGCGTCATTTCCAGACGCTGCGGCAGGGAAGGTTTGGCATCGTCGTCGTAGCTTTGATAAACCACGGTGCCCGGTTTGCCGTTCTGCGTGAACTTGACCTGCGACAGGCGGTACTGGCTGTCGAGGGTGAAATCGGTGCCATCACCCGGCAGGCCGAGCATCCACAAACGCAGATTATCCAGCGGGATCGACATACCGGTCAGCTTCTGGATCATGTCGTCTGGATTGTCGCTGGTGTAACGCTTGCCTTCATTATTGGTCAACTGCGCCACGCCGCTTTGTACTTTTAGCTCCATTTCGGTGCTGCCGAGCGGGTTAGTCAGCAGTAAACGGTAGCTGTCGCGGGAATATTGTTGCCAGAAAAAGCGGGCATAGACTTTCTGTTTATCAGAAAGATAAGCAAAAGAGCCGCGGGTCTGATAGTGGTCAAGCTGTTTGACCTGAGCTTCGTGTTCACGCCATTGCGCAGACGTCGGGCTGGTCGCCGGGCCTTTGGGCGTATTAAAAGAACACGCGGCAAGCACTAAGCTTGCAAGAGGGAGAAGGCGAACAAAATGGGTTTTACGCATTGGCATAACAGATTAAATCCTTTGTGCGATGGCGAAATGTTGTTTTGGTTAACAAAATGACTCGATAAACCAAAAGGTGCCAGGACAAATTCGGCGTGCGCTAGTTTAGCACAGCCAACGCATCGGGTGTTCTCAACCCTGTGCTGATGATCGGTGATACACCTGTTTTGGGACAATGCTGAGGGGAATACTCTCTGCGCGGGGGGTAATCGAAGGGCTAAAGGACGTCACCCTGACCTTGTTTCAAGGTCAGGGTGACGTGAAATAACATTTATGATCTTAAAATGAAAAAAAATGTTTCTTATCTGTTTTATTCATTTTCAGTACAAGCCAGCTATCACCCAGTCTGGGGTACACGGAACTCATATATTCATTAATGAAATCTGAAAATTCATTTTTTCTTTGAAATGTAAATTCACCTTTATTTGAATCAAAGAAACGAATGGCGTCAAGGTCGTTGGTCAGGGAATAGCCCATCGCATGTACACCCAATACGCCATTAATAATAATGAGTCCATATAAGGGGGCAGTTTGAGAACCTATCGCCTCCTTAAAAAGGGATGTAGTGAATGCGCTATCAATGTTTCCGGTGAAAAAATTTGTTTTAGAACTGGCTAAATTAAGATTGCGTTTATGCCCCCACTTCTTAACTTGTTCAGCAATGACCGTATTGTAGAGTCGTATGTTATTTTTAGCGAAAGCACTGCCAGAACTGAGAATCAGCTTGTCATTATCGTCAAAATAGAGATTGTCCGTTTGCGAGAGAAGAGACTTTTTCAGTTCTTTCACATGCCACTTTTGCCAGCGTGATACTCTCGATTGTACTTTGTTTTTCTCAAAGTAATCTCCATTCATTTTATATTTACTTGTTGCATATAACCATGCGAGAGCCAGAGAAAAACAACACCCATCATCGTGTTTTTTTAATTTTTTATGACCTGAAATATAGCCCTCTTGATTGAATGACATTATTTTTGACATGCTTGCTCTTCTTTTTTCTCTTGTATGGGATAATGAAAATAATATTGCCATGGGGCAAGGTAAGTAGCAGCTGAAACGATCTACATGATATATTTAATAACTCTACATATTGAGTGTTGATAATTAATGTCTTTCTTGTAATGGAGAAAGTTTATTTTTGTTGTGGGTAAAATGTCAGAAATAAAAATCAATGAGATAACTGGTTTTTTTACATGTCTGCCCCGTTCGTCGCTGGGATTCTTCTGGCAGGGTGCTGCAAACGCAAAGATCAGAAAAGCAGAACCAAATCCACATCAGGATTTAACCGATGATGCTGTACGCCTTTTATTGATCTCGCGCATCTTGTAGAATGCGCAGCAGACGTAAACCCATACTATTATAAAGTATAAGCCGATAACCGCTTCCCATATGACCCTGCTTGCATTAGGTATCAACCACAAAACGGCCCCGGTGTCTCTGCGGGAACGGGTAACCTTTTCACCCGAGACACTCGATCAGGCGCTCTCCAGTCTGCTCCAGCAACCGCTGGTGCAGGGCGGCGTGGTGTTGTCTACGTGCAACCGCACTGAGCTGTACCTCAGCGTCGAACAGCAAGGCAATCTGCAGGATCAGTTAGTGAAATGGTTGTGCGACTATCATCATCTTAGCGAAGATGAAGTGCGCAAAAGCTTGTACTGGCATCACGGGAATGAAGCCGTCAGCCATCTGATGCGCGTCGCCAGCGGGCTGGATTCACTGGTGCTCGGCGAGCCGCAAATTCTCGGGCAGGTCAAAAAGGCCTTTGCCGAATCTCAAAATGGTCAGGCGGTTTCCGGTGAACTGGAGCGTCTGTTCCAGAAGTCCTTCTCCGTCGCAAAACGTGTGCGTACTGAAACTGATATTGGTGCCAGTGCCGTTTCTGTTGCATTTGCCGCCTGTACGCTGGCGCGTCAGATTTTCGAATCCCTTTCAGAAGTGAGCGTGTTGCTGGTCGGTGCGGGTGAAACCATCGAGCTGGTCGCGCGCCATCTGCATCAGCATAACGTCCGCCATATGATGATTGCCAACCGTACCCGCGAACGTGCGCAGGCGCTGGCAACTGAAGTCAATGCGGAAGTCATCAGCCTGCAGGATATCGATTCCCGTCTGGCCGAAGCTGACATCATTATTAGTTCGACCGCCAGCCCGCTGCCGATTATTGGTAAAGGCATGGTGGAACGCGCATTGAAAGCCCGCCGTAACCAGCCAATGCTGATGGTGGATATTGCCGTTCCGCGCGATATCGAGCCGGAAGTCGGCAAACTGGCCAACGCCTATCTGTACAGCGTTGATGACCTGCACAGCATCATTCAAAACAATCTTGCCCAACGCAAAGCTGCCGCTATCCAGGCAGAAACTATCGTTGAGCAGGAGAGCTCCAACTTCATGGCCTGGCTGCGTTCGCAGGGAGCCGTTGAAATTATTCGTGATTATCGCTCGCGTGCTGATATTATTCGTGCCGACGCAGAAGCCAAAGCCATCGCAGCGATTGCGCAGGGCGCTGACGTCCAGGCGGTGATCCATGAATTAGCCCACAAATTGACAAACCGCCTTATTCACGCGCCAACCCGTTCTCTGCAACAGGCAGCCAGCGACGGTGATGTGGAGCGTTTGCAAATTTTACGCGACAGCCTCGGGCTGGGTCAGCAATAGTTCCTCCTTTTCTCACAGGGTTAAACACCACGCATGAAGCCTTCTATTGTTGCCAAACTGGAAGCGTTACAAGAGCGCCACGAAGAAGTGCAGGCGATGCTCGGCGACGCCAGCGTTATTGCCGATCAGGACAAATTTCGCGGTCTTTCCCGCGAGTACTCCCAGTTAACCGCCGTTTCTGAGTGTTTTCTGGCCTGGCGTCAGGCGCAGGAAGATTTAGAAACCGCCGAAATGATGCTCGACGATCCCGAGATGCGCGAAATGGCGCAGGACGAAATCAAAGACTGCAAAGCCACCATCGAAGAGCTCGAAGAAAAATTACAGCTTCTCCTGTTGCCGAAAGATCCTGATGACGAGCGCGGCTGTTTTCTTGAAATCCGTGCCGGAACCGGTGGCGATGAAGCGGCGATTTTTGCCGGTGATTTATTCCGCATGTACAGCCGTTACGCTGAAATGCGTCGCTGGCGCGTGGAAATCGTGAGCGCCAGCGAAGGCGAACACGGTGGTTATAAAGAAGTGATTGCCAAAGTGATCGGCGAGGGCGCTTACGGCCAGTTCAAATTTGAGTCGGGCGGACACCGCGTTCAGCGCGTGCCTGAAACCGAATCTCAGGGGCGTATTCATACATCCGCCTGTACCGTGGCGGTAATGCCAGAAATCCCTGAAGCCGAAATGCCGGAAATCAACGCCGGTGATTTGCGCATTGATACCTTCCGTTCCTCCGGGGCGGGCGGTCAGCACGTTAACACCACCGACTCCGCCATCCGTATTACGCACATTCCCACCGGTATCGTGGTGGAATGTCAGGACGAGCGTTCACAGCACAAAAACAAAGCCAAAGCGTTGTCCGTGCTAGGCGCGCGTATCCGTGCCGCCGAAGTGGCAAAACGCCATGCAGAAGAGGCTTCAACGCGGCGGAACCTGCTGGGTACCGGTGACCGTTCTGACCGTAACCGTACCTATAACTTCCCGCAGGGCCGTGTCACCGATCACCGTATCAACCTGACGATTTACCGTCTGGACGAAGTGATGGAAGGCAAACTGGATGCACTTATCCAGCCGATCGTGCAGGAATATCAGGCCGATCAGCTCGCTGCGTTGTCTGAGCAGGACTAATGGATTTTCAGCACTGGCTGCGTGACGCCACCGCGCGTCTGGCCGGGGGCGAAAGCCCGAAGCGTGATGCGGAAATCTTGCTCGGCTTTGTGACTAGCCGGGCAAGAACTTTCATAATGGCGTTTGGTGAAACAGCACTTTCGGCTGAGCAACTTCAACAGCTCGGGACTCTGCTGGCGCGCCGCGAGCGGGGGGAGCCGGTTGCCTATCTGACCGGCGAGCGCGAATTCTGGTCGCTACCGCTCTCGGTTTCCCCTGCCACGCTGATTCCCCGCCCTGATACCGAATGTCTGGTGGAACAGGCGCTTGCACGCTTGCCGCAAGAACCAGTTAGGGTACTGGATTTAGGTACCGGCACCGGTGCGATTGCTCTGGCGATTGCCAGCGAGCGTCCGGACTGCCAGATAACAGGTATTGATCTGCAACCCGCAGCGGTCAGCCTGGCGCAACATAATGCGCAAAAGCTCGCCATCCCCAACGCACGTTTCCTGCAAGGCAGCTGGTTCACACCGGTGGCCGGTGAAACCTTCGCGCTTATCGCCAGTAATCCGCCGTATATTGACGCCGCCGATCCCCATCTGGCTCAGGGTGACGTACGTTTTGAACCGGCGAGTGCGCTGGTTGCCGATAATGCCGGTCTGGCTGATCTGGCTCATATTATTCTCAACGCACCGGCGTATCTTCAGCAGGGCGGCTGGCTGTTACTCGAACACGGCTGGCAGCAGGCGGATGACGTTCAGGCGCTGATGCAAGACGCCGGTTATCAGCAGGTATCGACCGTAAAAGATTACGGCGACAACGATCGCGTAACGCTCGGGCAATGGGTGTAGCCATCTAACCCTATAATAATTCGAAATATCCGAGGAAGCGGGCAATGACCTACGTCTGGATAAAAAATCTGCATTTGCTCACTATTACGCTGAGTATTACGCTGTTTGTTTTACGTTTTTTCTGGAAATGGGCGGGTTCTGCTATGATGCAGAAACGCTGGGTGAAGGTCGTGCCGCACGTGGTGGACACGTTGCTGTTATTAAGCGGTATCTCGCTTATCTTCATCACACACTTTTATCCGTTCAGCCCACAGGGAACCTGGCTGACCGAAAAGCTTTTCGGCGTTATTATCTACATCGCGTTAGGTTTTGTAGCCCTGAGCAAGCGCCCCGTTAGCCAGAAAACACGCTGGCTGGCCTTTATTCTGGCCCTGGCTTGTCTCTATCTGGTTCTCAAACTGGCGCTGACGAAAATGCCGCTGCTATTGGGATAACTATGAGTACCCTTGCTGATTTCGAATTTAACACTGCCCGTCTCAGTGCCGGAGTGATCAAAGTGACAGAGTCCGTGCGCTTTGATTTCAATGCGGAAGATGTCCGCCGTCAGTTGCAACTGCTGGTTGATGAAGCGCGCCGTGCCGTGCCTGAAGATCTCGATCAGGATCAGCAGCTCGAAGTCCTGATTGAACTGTTTTACCGCACCTGGGGATTCGGCGGCGCGGGCGGTGTGTATCGCCTGTCCGATGCTATCTGGATCGATAAAGTGTTGGCCTCTAAGCAGGGCACACCGGTCTCGCTGGGTGTGATTTTTCTGCACATCGCGCACGAACTTGATTTACCGCTGATGCCGGTCATATTCCCCACGCAGCTGATCCTGCGCGCAGACTGGCTGGATGAAGAGATGTGGTTGCTCAATCCTATCAACGGCGACACCCTTAACGAGCATATGCTCAGCGTCTGGCTCAAGGGCAATCTCGGCATCACGGCAGAAATCGAAGACGACGATCTGGAAGAAGCGGAAAACACCGTGATCGTGCGTAAAATGCTCGATACGCTAAAAGCAGCGCTGATGGAAGAAAGACAGTTTGAACTGGCGCTGCGGGCAAGTGAAACCGTGTTGCAGTTTGATCCGGAAGACCCGTACGAAATCCGCGATCGTGGCCTGATTTACGTGCAGCTCGATTGCAATCAGGTGGCGGTGTCAGATCTTAATTATTTTGTTGAACAGTGCCCGGAAGACCCGATTTCAGAAGTGATCAAAGTGCAGATCCATGCGATTGAACACAAGCACGTGACGCTGCATTAATTTATTATTACCTTACGTTATCATCTGACGAGTATCGAAAAGCGCCTCTGAAGGCGGTCGCAGATGAAGGATTTATCACTAAAAAGGCCAAAGCATGAAACATAAAGTGGTTAGCATTCAGGACATCAACGTCGCCAACGATCTGCCGTTTGTGTTGTTCGGTGGGATGAACGTACTCGAATCGCGCGAAATGGCGATGCGCGTGTGCGAACACTACGTCACCGTGACGCAGAAACTGGGCATTCCTTACGTTTTCAAGGCGTCTTTCGATAAAGCCAACCGCTCATCGATTCATTCTTACCGTGGTCCGGGTCTCGACGAAGGCATGAAGATTTTCCAGGAGCTGAAGCAGGCTTTCGGCGTGAAAATCATCACCGACGTTCACGAATCCTGGCAGGCACAGCCGGTCTCTGAAGTGGTTGACGTTATCCAGCTGCCTGCGTTTCTGGCGCGTCAGACTGACTTAGTGGAAGCGATGGCGAAAACCGGCGCAGTCATTAACGTGAAAAAACCACAGTTCGTCAGCCCTGGTCAGATGGGTAACATCGTCGATAAATTCAAAGAAGGCGGCAACGATCAGGTCATTCTGTGCGATCGCGGCAGCAACTTCGGTTATGACAATCTGGTTGTCGACATGCTGGGCATGAACGTGATGATCAATGCCACAGGCGGTCATCCGGTCATCTTCGACGTGACCCACGCCCTGCAAACCCGCGACCCGTTTGGCGCAGCGTCCGGCGGCCGTCGTGCTCAGGTTGCTGAGCTGGCGCGTGCGGGTATGGCGGTCGGTATCGCCGGTCTGTTTATCGAAGCGCATGAAGATCCGGCTAACGCGAAATGCGACGGCCCGTCCGCACTGCCTTTAGAGAAACTGGAACCTTTCCTGGTTCAGATGAAAGCCATCGACGATCTGGTGAAAAGCTTCCCGGCACTCGATACCAGCAAATAATCTGGCGGTATCGGAATGAACAAAGGCGACCACTGTGGTCGCCTTTGTTGTTTACGGGCTTCGGTTAATTTATGGGATTCACGTAAAGTGCTTCCTCCAGCTTGCCGTAGAAACTCAGTTTCCCTTCGATCGGCTGCATCCTGGCGCGGGCCAGGGTTTTCAGCGGCTGGAAGGGAATTTCAGCGATGCGAACTTCGGTCCCTTCCGTCAGGTTGTCGATGAAGTTGCGTAATGCATTCACGCCACCGGCATCCAGCACCGCCACGCGATCCCACAGTAAAACGATCACTTTCTTGCCTGAGCTGCGTGACTGTAATTCGCTGAAGATACGTTCGGCGGCGGCGAAGAACAGCGGGCCGTTGATACGCATGACCAGCATATTGTCCGGCGTCTCGACCGGGACTTCCGTCAGGCGGGTGAGTTTAGCGATACGCCGCATAAACAGCAGCGAGGCCATCACAATACCGGCGGTGATAGCGATCACCATGTCGAACAGCACGGTGAGGCTCATGCAGGTCAGCATCACCAAAATGTCGTCTTTTGGTGCGCGGCGCAGCAAATCCACCACTTTATGGGCTTCGCTCATGTTCCACGCGACCATCAGCAGCAATGCGGCCATCGCCGCCAGCGGCAGCCAGGAAAGCCACGGCGCGAGCACCAGCAGGGCGAGGATCACCAGCAGTGAGTGAATGATGGCGGAAACCGGTGAGGTTGCCCCCGCGCGGACGTTCGCCGCCGAGCGGGCAATGGCTGCCGTCGCGGTGATACCCCCAAAGAACGGGCTGACGATATTACCGATACCCTGACCGATCAGTTCACTGTCCGAGTGGTGCTTTTTACCGGTCATTCCATCGAGTACCACGGCGCACAGCAGCGATTCAATCGCGCCAAGAATGGCCATCGAAAAGGCTGCCGGTAATAATGCCTGTACCAGCGACCAGCTCAGGCCACTGCCCTGATTCCAGGGGAGCGTGAACTGCGGCAGGATCGCCGGAATGCCGTTGCCCTGTGAACCATCAGGCAGAAGATAATGAAAACGCGAACCAATGGTGGCGACCGGATGTCCGGCCTGCATGAAAATTGCCATCACCGCGCAGCCCGCCAGCAAAGCCGGAAGATGCCCCGGTACGCGCAGCCCCAGTTTCGGCCAGAAGATCAGCACGCCGAGCGTCACGATACCTATGGCCGCATCGCCGAAATCCAGCGTCGGCATGGCCATCACCAGCGCCGCGACTTTACTCAGATAGTGCTCCGGCACCGTCGCCATTGTCAGCCCGAAGAAGTCTTTGAATTGCATGGTACCGATAGTGATGGCAATCCCCGAGGTGAAACCGAGCGTCACCGGCAGCGGAATGTATTCAATAAGACGGCCAAAGCGCGCCAGCCCCATCAGCAGGAGAATGAAACCGGACATCAGCGTCGCCAGTAATAAACCGGAGAGGCCAAACTGTTGTGAGACCGGGAAGAGGATCACCACAAACGCGGCGGTCGGTCCGGAAACGCTGAAGCGAGAACCGCCGCAAATGGCGATCACAATCCCTGCTATCGCTGACGTATAAAGCCCGTATTGCGGCGGAACACCGCTGGCAATGGCCAGCGCCATGGCGAGTGGGATCGCGATGATCCCGACAGTGACACCGGCAATGGCATCTTTGAGGAGACGTGGGAGAGAGTATTTTTCATGGAAACAGGCATCAATCAGAGCACTGAACAGCCTGACACGGCGACTTCCTGAGGTATTCATACGGCGTAAACCACCTGACGAAAAAGGATTGAAAAGAACACGGGTTATCCATTACCCGAAAGCGCTAGCTTACGCCGATCATCCCGACGTCATCTAGATGTAAATCAAGGAGTGGCAAGGCTCTGGCCTGTAACCTGTGCGCCAGTTTAATTCCCTGCAATGTGACACGTCCCGCTATATTTAACTGTCGGGAACAATCAAGGCGTTGATCATCTATATTTAAGTTAAAACCCGTAATTTGGAGAGAAAAGCGTGAGGGGACGCATTTATCTATGCCGGATATATTATCGCTCAATAGCTTGTATGCGGATATTTGCGTTACGTATGCCACGCTGTCGATCATCTTTTTTGTCCTGAGTCGCAGCGAACCCTTCACCTTTAAAGGAGCGCACTGGAAACGCATCGTCTTCGGCGTAGTGGCGGGATTTACTGCCCTGTATTTGCGTAACAACCGACTGGTACTGGTCGACGACTTATCCTTCAGCTTCGAAATGCTGCCGATGATTTTAGTGACCTTTTTTGGTGGCTGGCTCAGCGGGCTGTGCAGTTTTATTGTGGCGTTTTTATTCAGCGGCATGTTCACCCTCAATAATCTGTTTATCGCCATTATTCTTTGTACGCTGTTCACTTTCCGTGTCTGGCAAAGACGTAAACACCGCGAACTGTATATCACCATCATTTTGGTCGGTATTTTCCGCCTGGCACTGGTATCGGGTATTCATGGAATCGACGTTCCCTGGTCAGAACTGATTTTTTATCAGATCATTGCCGCCGGTTGTATGATCCTCTGTTATCACGCGCTGAATTATAAAGAGATGTACATGAGCAAAGTCTTCACCATTCGCGTGAAGGCCGCGACCGATGAACTGACACAAATCAACAATCGCGCCAGCATCGATTACTGGCTGGCGCAGCGGCAGATCCAGCGCGAAGCCTGCGGGCTGATCCTGCTGGATATCGATAACTTCAAGCACGTGAACGACACACTCGGGCATCTGGCCGGAGACCGGGTGCTGATAGAGGTAGGGCGTTTATTACGGCATCTGACGCGTAATGATGATTTTGCCGGGCGTTACGGCGGCGAAGAGTTTCTGGTGATGACCTCGAATTACGATCCCGATACGCTGCTGGCGATTGCCGAACGTATCCGCAAAGAAGTCGAGGATTGCCTGATTATTCTTGAGGATGGCAGGGAATTAAAGGTGACGGTGTCACTGGGTGTTTCGCTGTATCTGCCGGGAATGATTATCCGTAAATCGCTGAAACTTGCTGATTTGTCACTGTACGAGGCCAAAAGGCAGGGGAAGAATCGCGTCGTCGGCAGTTCTATTCTGACCCTGGCCGCACTGGGTGATAAACGTCCGCCTTCCCGATACCCCTGAGAACGAAAAAGAAAAGGAGCCAGTCACCGGCCCCTTTTTTACTGCTGTGCGTACGTGACTTCCGTGCGCGTTACTTCTGCGTGCCTTCCTCAATTTTTGGCGGGGAGGTCAGGTCTGCGGCTTTTCGCATTTTTGCGACGTCCTTCGCGGTGACCGTCGCTGCCGCCGGATTGCCAAACTGCTGGCTGACGTAGTTACTCAGCGTGGCAATCTGCTCGTCGTCCAGCTGGTTAGCGAAAGATGGCATCATGACTTCACCTTTCTCCATGTGGCGCTGAACGCCATTCAGGATAACCGACACCTGATTGCGGTTGTCGTAAGACCCGGTGTTGGAATGGTTGAACAGTGACGGATAGGCGTGGAACCCTTCGCCAATTCCTTCCCCGCCTTTACCGTGACACGCGGCGCAGCTGGCGTTAAACAACGCCGCGGCGGATTTATCCATCGACAGACCCTGTGCGCGCACCGGATACACATCCTGATTTTTCTGGCCCCATTCATCGCGCGGTTTAGTTTGCTTATCATCACTCACTGCCGGAACGGACCGGATGTAGGTGGCGATGGCATTCAGATCGCTGTCGGATAAATGCTGGAGACTGTGCTCGATGGCTTCACCCATCGCACCGGACGCCGAGGCTTTCCCGGCGACAAACCCGGTTTTCAGGTAAGTCACCAGCTCTTCCTGCGACCAGTTACCGATACCGGCGTTTTTATCCGGGGTGATGTTAAACGCCACCCAGGATCCTAAATCACCGCCGGAAAAGGCGTTGTCGGTATCCATGCCCATGGTCAGCGTGCGAGGTGTGTGGCAGGTGCCGCAGTGCTCAAGTGCTTCGACCAGATACGCGCCACGGTTCCATTCGGCGGATTTCGACGGATCGTTTTTCAGCTCACCTTTGTCGAAGTTAAACCATTTCCAGACGCGCATGCCCCAGCGCTGGTTGAACGGAAACGACAAATTAGTCTGCGGTCCGGCAGAATGTACCGCCGGTTGCGACATCAGATAGGCTTTGATCGCCAGCACGTCTTCGCGTTTCATTTTGGTAAATGAGTCATACGGCATTGCCGGATAGAGCTGCTGACCCTCTTTACCCACGCCTTCGCGCACAGCCCGCACAAATTCATCGTCCGTCCAGTTGCCGATCCCAAACTCTTTATCGGATGAAATATTTGTGCCGTAAATCACCCCGAAAGGGGACGCCAGCGGATAGCCGCCGCCAAATTTTGCGGTTTTATCCGCACCCGGCGCCGTATGGCAGGCGGTACAGTCACCGGCGATCGCCAGATATTCACCACGTTTAATTAGCGCGGCATTCTCTGGCGTATCCGCTGCCCAGACGCTGGTCGCCACCATTAATGGCAACATCGCCAGCATGAAATTCATTTTCATTGCTCAATCCTCAGAAAATCAGGCCAGGCTTTTCAGCACCGTATCCGCCATGCGTAAGGCCAGCGCCGTACCGGACAGCGTGGAGTTCACCGTCGAGGCCGACGGCATGATGCCGGTACCGGCGATAAACAGGTTCGGATGATCGTGGGTGCGACAGTCGCCATCCACCACCGAATCCTTCGGGTCGCTGCCCATAATCATGGTGCCGGTGATGTGCTGGTTGTTGTCGTACACGCCACGCTTGCTGTACACCACGTCGGTGCCGCCCATTTCTTTGACAATCTTCTGGAAGTCGAGCATCGACTGGTCATAGCCGCGATGAACGTATTCCGGGAATTTGTAATACACCTCAAGACGCGGAATACCCCATTCGTCTTTTTCGGTTTTGCTTAAGACGACGCGGTTTTCCGGCTCCGGCAGCATTTCCAGCAGACATTTGAGCTGAATAAACCGCTCAGACTGAAAAGTCAGTTTGTCGTTCAGTGCTTTGCCGTAATAGCCCTGGCGTACCAGACGCTCAGTCAGATATCGCACCGGTGAGGTGTTGGCCACATCAATGCGCAGCGCGGAACGTTCGCCACGGAAGTCACCGTCGCGCAGATTGTTGATACTGCCCGGACGCATCGGGCCGCGGCCAAAATACACCGGCTCATCGGCGTAGAACTCAACCGAGGTCCCCGGATGATCCATCAGGTTCCGTCCCACCATGCCGGAGCTGTTGGCGATACCGTTCGGGTATTTGTCGCTGGTAGACATCAGCAGCAGTTTCGGGCTTTCGATACCGTTGGCGGTCAGCACGAACCGTTTACCGGTGACTTTGTGCATCACTTTGTCGGCATCGAGATAATGCACGGCGACGATTTCACCACTGTCATTGGCTTCAATTTTGCAAACCACGGCGTTGGCGATGACGCGCACACCGGCTTCGATAGCTTTACGGGCGGAGATACCGCCGTGGTATTGCGCATCAATCGGGCACACCGGCATACAGTTATTGTTACCGCAGCAGGCGGGACGGCCATCGTAAGGAATGCTGTTGCGCGCCTGCGGGCCAATACCCAGCACATAACCCAGTTTGGCGATGCGTTTACTGATGCGGTCAAAGCCGTAAGGCAGCGGGATACCCGGCAACGGATAGGGCTGCGAACGCGGGGAATCCAGCGCATCATCACCGGAAACGCCCATCTGGATTTCGGCTTCGGTGTAATAAGGTTCGAGATCCTCATAGCTGATCGGCCAGTCGCGACCTATGCCGTACAGGGTTTTAATCTTCATGTCGTTCGGCAGCAGGCGAAACGCTTGTCCGGCCCAGTGCCAGGTGGTGCCGCCGACGCCGCGCAGATATTGCGCCGCGTACAAATCCGGGCCTTTCTGGATCAGATAGTTATTATCTTTTGGCTGGAATTTCGGCTGCGGAGCCCAGGGTTTCGGCGGGTACGGCTCGGTGAAATCGCCTTTCAGCGGCGACTGGCGGAACAGTTCCACCGCTTCATCGCGTTTAATGACTGGCCCTGAATCGAGCATCAGCACGGACACACCGGCTTTGACCATTTTCAGCGCCGCCAGGGAACCGGCAATACCGGCACCGATGACGACAACGTCTGCGTTCAGTGCATCAGCCATGAGCGTTTACCTCCAGAGTGTTTTGTGGCGCGGCGGCAGGTTTGTGGATCCAAAAATTCGGCTCGCCCGGCGCATAGCTTGGAGGCAGCAGGTTATTTTTCAGCAACTGATAGCTGACGATATTTTCGAATCCGATGCATTGCTGACTGCCCGGCTGGCCGACCACGCCGAGATACCAGCCGCTGACCAGTTGCTGATACAGCTGCGCCATTTCAGCCGGTTGCTGTGCTAACAGCTGATGCAGGGAGTCGCCGGTCACGTCACCGTGTTCAGCAAAGAGTGCCAAAAGGGCATCGAGCTGGGTGTCGAGTTTGGCATGATGCAGCCAGCCGTAGAGTGCCTGCGCGAGATGGGGTTCCAGCGCATCCATACCGGTCAGCTGTCTGGAGAGCCGCATAAAGCTGTCGGGCATAGTCACGGCTGAGGCCAGCGGCGGTGCGGCATGAGCCAGTGTGGCAAACACGCCACCGCCCAGCAGGTGACTGCCGATCCCGGCGGCCAGCACGCCCGCAGTGCCGAGAACCATCCGGCGACGAGAGAGATTGATCATTGTGTCTTTTCCATAAAACGGCCACGGGCGTGGCCATTAATCAAACTGTTTCGGGTGTGGTTATTTCAGAACGCTGGCGGCTTTCTCAGAAGACTGATTATCGATCTCCTGCTTCGGTGTGCTGACGCCGACGGCGCCGACCACTTCGCCGTTAAGCGTCAGCGGGAAGCCGCCGCCGAGCGCGACCGCGTGAGGGATCGCCAGAACCGTGGTTTCGCCGCCCTGCAAACGTTGCATGAACTTCAGCGAAGGGGCGTGATAGAGGGCGGACGTGCGGGCTTTGCCAATTGACGCCTCAACGCAACCGGCCGGAGAACCGTCCAGGCGCTGGAAGGCCATTAATGAACCAGATGCATCAACAACGGCCACGCAGCCGGTGCTGTGCTGTTCCGCCAGCGTCGATTTAACGCTGTCGATGACTTTTGCGGCTTGCGCATTATCCAGCTGAGGATGATCGGCAGCAAATGCCGGGGTGGCGGAAAAAAGAAGTGTGGCGGCACAAACTAACGCGCGCGAAGCGTTTTTTTTAACAGACATAGACTCATCCCTTGTAGCAGTAGCAACAACATTGCTTTGAAAAAAAGTATATTTAAATCATCAGGTTTTAAAACAATAACGGTAACTGGCCGGACGCTTAAGCACGTTCTTAAAGCCAAATTAGCCACAAGATTATTGTTTTATGTTTCGTGGATGTTAATTCAATTAACAAAGCAGAAGAAGTGACGGTTGCGGCGGGTGACTAATCAAAAACAGGAATTTCAGCGGATAAAATGCGCAAATCGGGCTGGCAGGCCTTATGGAATAAGGATTGAACATTTTGTGCGAATACGTACCAATTGATCCGTTGTGATGAATGGAATGTGATCGAGTTAACAAAAAAGCCTTCCGGTCGGAAGGCTTTGTGTGGTGTGAAGGGGATTATTTTGTCGGTTGCCAGCTACTGCGGCATTCGTCGCGGCGGAAGTTCAGCACGCGGCTGCGGTTAGAAATCAGTTTCACGTTGTAGCCCTGAAAATACAGGCAGAAGTTTTTCTTCCACGGGCCGTCCGGCAGTTCCACCAATAAACGCCCGGCACCCAGCGACGTCAGCTGACCGCTGGCGCGCAGTGTGCCGACGCCCATCAGCAGCTTGTCGCCTTCGATATCAAACGCGGCTTTTGATTCCGGGTGATACCAGCGCCCCTGAACCATTTTCAGGCAGTTATTAGGTTCTACCGGCGTGAAATAACGCGGGGCATGGCCGATTTCGCCTTTAATGGCTTTACCGTCCCAGCGCAGACGCATCGGCATATGCGCCGACAGCGTAATGGCCTCACCGGCATCTTCGCCCTCATACAGGTTATCTGCGGAACCCAGATAGCTGGCTGTGCCGTTGCTGACTTTCAGCCAGTAGGGTTCAGCGGTGCTGGCGTAAAGGCCATCCGGCAGGGCGTGGCTGCGTGGCGGAAGCGGGGTGGCCAGCAGCGCCGACATCACCTCAAGCGCATGGGTGTACGCCGTGGTGTCTTCGCGGTTCGAGACCAGCGCGACCCCGATATCCAGTTCCGGATGCAGCAGGAAGTAGGTTTTGTAACCGGCGTGCGAACCGCCGTGGCCGTAAACCGTATGTTCACCGATTTGCGTTGAGGTGGTGCCCAGCCCGTATGCGGAAGGAATATCGCCGTGCAGATAACGCGTTTGCGTCAGGGTTTTCAGCACGCCCGCGCCGGGGCCAGTATTGCTGAGCAGGCTTTGCAGCCAGACGGAAAGCGACCGCACGCTGCCGGTCAGGCTGCCGGACGCCGAAAGATGAAGACCGGCGACGGCGGTTTTCCAGCCGGTCACATCCTGCCAGTAACCGGGTGCCAGGTTGGGCACGATGTCGAACCAGGTTTCCGGCGCGTGGAAAGCGATGTCCAGCGGACGCGCGATGTGCTGTTGAAGCAGGTCTTCAAACAAAATACCTTTTTGTTTCAGGATCTCTTCCACCAGCCGGTATCCGGTATTGCTGTAAGAAATCTCAGTGCCCGCCGGGAAATTCAGCGCGCCGTCTTGTGCCAGAAACGCCATGATATCCCCGGCGTCGCTGACGTTGTAGACCGACACACCGAGCAGCGAGAGCGTTTCGCGCACGTCCGGCAAACCGCCGGTCATGTCCAGCGCCTGGCCGACAGTCACCTGTGACATCGGCGCTTTTAGCTGCGGTAAATGCTGGCCCAGCGTATCGCTCAGCGTAAGGCCGGCGTCGCTGCGCAGTAACGCCAGCGTGGCGAAAATGTGCTTGGTGACTGAGGCGTAGCGCACCACGGAATCGATGCTGAAGGGTTCGGCGGTGGTCAGATTCGCCAACCCGCCGGTGGCGCTGCTGCGCAGAGTTTTACTGTCGAAAAGGGTGATGGCGCCGCCCGGTTCGCCGGGTTGATTCCAGCTGCCGGTAATGCGTTTTGCCGCTGCCTCAGCCGCCTGCCACTGTAATGCAGACTGTGCGGTGGATGTCATAAACGTCTCCCAATACTGTCAGTCAGTGAATACTTTTCAATGTGCCCGAATGAAACGTTCAGCCGGTTCATTCGGGCTCTTCAAGACTGAGACTCAACGATCGTAATTCTGCTGTATGCGGATGGCTGACGTTGCCCACCCGTAAATCGTCCGCGCTCAGAAGCTCGACCATTTCACCACCAATCATCACGCCAATGCTGGTGCAAAGATGCGTTACGACCGCCAGATTGTGGCTGACCAGAATATAGGTCAGTTTGCGTCGCTCGCGGAGATCACTCAGAAGGTTGAGGATCTCGGCCTGTACCGAGACGTCGAGGGCGGAAGTCGGTTCATCAAGCAGTAAAATCTCGGGTTCTGAAATCATCGCCCGCGCAATCGCCACGCGCTGACGCTGCCCGCCCGACAGCTGATGCGGAAAACGAAAGCGTACAGCCTGCGGCAATCCCACTTCGGCCAGCGCTTCGGCAATACGTTTTTCGATGTTAAGAAAACCATGCACGATCAGCGGTTCGCTGAGGATACGGTCGATAGTCTGGCGCGGATGCAGTGAGCCGTAGGGGTCCTGAAATACCATCTGCACGCGGCGGAAAAAGCGTTTCTGACGCACCGGCATCTGATCTTCACCCCCGATCACCATTTCTCCTGACCATGACTGATTCAGCCCCGCCAGCGCGCGCAAAATAGTGGATTTTCCCGAGCCGCTTTCGCCGACGATGCCGAAACAGCCTCCCGGCGGGACGCTGAAGCTCACGCCTTTGACGACTTCGGTATCATCGAACGCAATGCGCAAATTATTGAGAATAATCTTGCTGTTATCGAAAAATTCGCTGTTAAACGTAGAGTGTTCTGTCATGAGGTTTTCCATGCTTCATCACGCACCAGCACAGGCAGTCTGTCGCGGGGATGTTTCAGCGACGGCAGGCATTCCAGCAACCCGCGCGTGTAAGGATGTTGTGCTTTCAGCAAGTCTCCGGCCTGTAACGTTTCGACAATCCGCCCGGCGTACATTACCGCCACGCGATCGCAGAATTTCGACACCAGCGGCAGGTCGTGGCTGATCAGAATCAGCCCCATGCCACGGCTGGAAACCAGATCGTCAAGCAGACGTAAAATCTCGGCCTGCACGGTGGCATCCAGCGCGCTGGTCGGTTCATCGGCAATCATCAGCTCCGGATCGGGCGCCAGCATCATGGCTATCATCACGCGCTGGCCCATACCGCCGGACACTTCATGGGCATAACGCTGCGCAACTTTATGCGGGTCTCGAATGCGCACCTGATCGAGCAGTTCGATGGCGGCGTTCATCGCCTGTTTTTTTGTACCGCCTTTGTGCGTCTGCCACGCTTCCGCGACCTGTTTACCCACCGGCATCACCGGATTGAGGGAATATTTCGGGTCCTGCAAAATAAAGCCGACGCGTTTGCCACGGATCTGGCGCATCTGTTTTTCACTGGCGTTGCGCAGATCGATACCGTCAAACGACAGCGTTTCGGCGCGGCACTTGGCGCTCGAAGGCAGCAGATTCATCAGGCAGCGTGCGGTCAGAGATTTACCTGAACCGCTTTCGCCCACGATGCCAAATTTCTCTTTACCCAGCGACAGCGAGACACCGCGTACGGCATCAAAACTGCCACTGTTGGTTTTGAATGTGATGTGCAGATCTTTGATATCAACCAGCATCATTGCTCCTTAGGATCGAGGACGTCACGCAGTCCGTCGCCGAGGAAGTTGAACGCCAGAGACGTCACGAAAATCGCAATTGCCGGAATTAACGGCACCCACCACTCGCTGAACAGAAAACGGCGTGCGGTGGCAATCATCGCCCCCCATTCCGGTGACGGCGGCTGTGCACCCATACCGAGAAAACCCAGGCTGGCGGCGGTGATAATGATCGAACTCATGTCGAGCGTGATACGCACCACCAGGCTTGGTACGCAGAGCGGCATAATATGACGCAGCACGATGCGGGCGGAGGTTGCGCCGGTCAGACGGCAGGCGGCGATATAATCGGTGCCGCGTACCTGCATGGTTTCGGCGCGCGCCAGACGGGCGTATGGCGGCCAGGCGGTGAGGGCGATCGCCAGAATGGCGCTTTCGATGCCCGGACGCAGTGCGGCGACAAACGCCAGCGCCAGAATCAGACGCGGGAAGGCGAGGAAGATGTCGGTCACGCGCATCAGCAGGCGATCCACCCATCCGCCTGCATAACCGGCTACGCAGCCTATCAGCAGACCGAGCGGGGCCACGATCGCCACGACGATAATCACCATGCCCAGCGTGATGCGACCGCCATACAAAATGCGGCTCAGCGTATCGCGGCCAAGTTCATCGGTGCCCAGCCAGTGCAGGGAGGAAGGTTTGGCTAAACGGTGCGCCAAATCCTGTGCGCCAGGATCGTAAGGCGTCAGCCACGGCGCGCAAATCGACACCAGCAGAACGACCAGCACGGTGAACAGGCCGGTTACGGCCAATGGATTTTTGCGCAGACCGAGCCAGATGCGGTAACGGCGTCCCCACACGGCCTGCGTGCGGGTCAGCGGCGTATCCGCCAGCAGCCAGGCGCGGCTTCCGGCGCGGGGTGGCGAGGTAACAGGAATTGAAGTCATTTTACGCGGGGATCCAATAGTCGGTAGAGAAGGTCGGCCAGCAGGTTCAGCAGCACGTAAATCGCGCCAATCAGCAGCGTGGAGCCGATCACCGGGTTCATATCCGCATTCATCAGCGAGACGGTGAGATATTGTCCGAGACCCGGCCAGGAAAAGACGTTTTCGGTGACCACGGCGCCTTCCAGCAAACCGGCATACGTCAGCGCCAGCACGGTGATGAGCTGCACGCCGACGGTTGGAAAGGCGTGCTTCCAGATAACCCGTTGCGCCGATAAACCCTTGGCGCGGGCGGTGATCACATATTCGCCGCTCAGCGCATTGAGCATAAAGGTGCGGGTCATGCGGGTGATGTAGGCCATGCTGAAATACGCCAGGATTAGCACCGGCTGCGCCATGTGTGCCAGCGCATCCCAGAATGCCCCCATGTCACCGGCGATCAGTGAATCCACCGTTAACAGCCCGGTGACCTGCGGGATCATGTCCTGATAGATGATGTCCTGACGCCCCGGCCCCGGCGCAATACCCAGCGCAGAGTAGAAAATCAGCAGGCTGAGCAAGGCCAACACAAACACAGGCAGCGAATGACCTGCCAGACACACCACGCGGATGGTCTGGTCAATCCAGCTTCCCTGACGCGTTGCCGCCCAGACACCCAGCGGAATGCCGACCACGGCCGCAATAATGATGGCAGCGGTCGCCAGCTCCAGCGTGGCGGGGAAGAACCGGGCGATATCGGTGGTGACCAGATTGGAGGTCAGGGCGGAACGGCCTAAGTCACCGTGAAACACCTGACTGAGGTAGTGGAAGAACTGCAACCAGAGGGGCTGATCCAGCCCCATTTCGTGACGAACCCGTTCAACGACTGCCTGCGGGGCGTTATCGCCAACCGCAGCCAGAACCGGATCTGTCGGCATGACGCGACCGATAAAAAACGTCACTACCGACAGACCAAACAAAGTAAGACAAACGCTGATGCAGGTACTCAGATAGCCTTTGAGTCTCTTGCTCACGCTTTAACAACCTTCTCGTAAGGGCTGGTGCTCATTACAGTCAATACCACACCGGAAATCACGTTACGGCAGGCGGCGGTCATGGTCGGTTGCAGCATGATGATAAACGGGCTGTTTTCCATATGCTTGGTCTGCAGCTCTTCGTAAAGTTTGATACGAGTGGCCGGATCCGACTCTTTCAGGGCTTTGGTGCTGAGATCGGAAATGCTTTTATCCTGCCAGCTGCAACGCCACGCCAGCGTACGGCTTTTAGCGGCATCGGTATTATCTGGATTGCTGCAAAACGCTTCGGCGTTGGAGTTCGGGTCGAAGTAATCCGCGCCCCATTGGGTCAGAGCCAGCTGTTGTTGACGCGCACGCATCTTGGTCAGCACCTGACGGCTTTCCGCAGCCAGCAAGGTTACTTTTATCCCGACTTCGGCGAGGTTGGACTGCAATGCCTGCACGATGTCGGAAGAGGGTGACGCGGAATAGTGATCGAGCGTGATTTCGAAGCCATTAGGGAAACCGGCTTCGGCCAGCAGCGCTTTGGCTTTGGCGACGTCACGTTTGTACATGATGGTGTTAACCGCCGCCGGGAAACCTTCGGGCAGGAAACTCTGATGGATTTTGTGGGTTAGCGGCACGATATGCTGCTGAATATTCTCGTAATCAACCGCCCACTTCAGTGCCTGCCAGACCTGCGGTTTGGCCAGATTGGGGTGCGCAGTATTGGCGGAAAGCATGTAGGTTCCGGCGATGCCTTTACGCACCAGCGTGAAGTTTTTGTCGTTCATCAGCGGACGCAGCTGCTCGGTGGTCAGGTTGCGTGCGATGTCGATATCGCCTTTTTGCAGCATCAGCAGCTGTGCGGAAGGATCGATGATGTGACGCATAATGATGCGCTGGATGTTGCCGGCGTGCGGGTTATTTTTGTTGCTCTCAAGGATGACGGATTCGCTGACTTTCCAGTCGCGCAGCTTAAAGGCACCAGAACCGGCGCTGTTTTTCTTCAGCCAGGCGTTGCCCAAATCTTCACCTGCCTGATTCGCCAGACACGCGGATTTCTGCACGATGCTGCCGACGTTGGCAGTCAGGCAATACAGCAGGAATGATTCTGAGGCGGGTTCGGCGGTAGTGATCACCAGCGTTTCCGCGTCCGGCGCCGTGATCATTTTCTCAACGTTATCTTTGGTGTAACCAAACTGGTTGATGATGTACGCCGGGCTTTTATCCAGTTTCACCACGCGTTGCAGAGAAAACGCGGCATCTTCGGCGGTCAGCGGTTTGCCGTCAGCCCATTTGGCTTTCGGATCCAGCTTGAAGGTAAAGGTTTTTTTATCGTCGGAAGCGGTCCATGACAGGGCCAGATCGCCTTCGATTTCATCAGGGGAGGCCAGCTTAGGTTTCACCAGTTGCTGATACATATTGCCGGTTATTTCACTGCCTACGGACTCGAAACTTTCATGCGGATCAAGGCTGGTTATGATGTCGAGCTGGATAGCCATCACCAGAATTGACGCTGGCGTGGCAGCAAAGACCGAATCAAATTTGAGGTAAGACAGTGCAGGTATTGCGGAAAAACCGGTAACGAATTGACGCCTGGTAACCATAACAACTCCCATAGTGTTGATATATAAAAGTAAAATTAAGTATTACGTGGGCAAACCCTTGACTTCACCGCGGGCAACTGGCTTAAATGAAAAACCGTTGCTTTGCATGTTTCGAGTTTTCATATCGAAAAATCTAATGTGAACGACAACGGCTCTGTTCATCTTTAGTGCAACATGGAACCGGTGATGCACCTCATGCGAGCAAATCTCCGTTGTCTTTGTCACGCTCAATCAAAGGTAGACCTTTTTTATGAATAACGTAGCGCACGGAACTGAAGAGTTAATGCCGGTTTTTGATGGACATAACGACGTTTTGCTGCAACTTTGGACAGAACATCGTCAAAATCCGGAGCACGCATTCCTTCAGGGCCCGGCCAGCGGACAAATGGATCTGCCTCGCTGCCGAGAAGCAGGCTTTGCCGGCGGGCTTTTCGCCGCCTGGGTGCCGACTCCTGACGTTGATCTTGCAAAGACCGCGCCAGATCGTTCAGTCGATACCCAATTCTTACTGGAAGGTACTCAAAAACATCCTGATTTTTCCCCGACGCCATCTTTCGATTTTGCGCGCGATGTCACGTTTGGCATGATGGCGTTCCTGCTGCGTATCGAAGAAAAGTCGCAGGGAAAAGTAAAAATCTGCCGCACGGCGCGTGATATTCGTCACTCGATAGATAACCATGCATTAGCTGTGGTTATGCATATTGAAGGAGCGGAAGCGATTGATGCCGATCTCTATAATCTCGATGTGCTGTACAGCATGGGATTACGATCTCTCGGACCAGTGTGGAGCCGTCCGAATATCTTCGGACACGGTGTACCGTTCAAATATCAGACCTCGCCGGATATCGGACCAGGCCTGACAGACGCCGGTATCCGTCTGGTGAAAGCCTGTAATGCGAAACACATCATGATCGATCTGTCGCATCTGAACGAAAAAGGGTTCTGGCAGGTCGCCGAACTGAGCGATGCGCCTCTGGTGGCCAGTCATTCCAATGCCTTCAGTATCTGCCCACAGTCGCGTAATCTGACAGACAAACAGCTGGGCGCGATCAAAGAGAGTAAAGGCTTTGTCGGCCTGAACTTTGCTGTACCGTTCCTGCGTGAAGATGGTAAGAGAAGCGACGACACGGGTACCGACATCATGGTGCGCCACGTGGATTATCTGGTGGAACACCTGGGTGAAGACGGTGTGGGCTTTGGTTCAGATTTCGATGGCGCGTCAATGGCGCCGTTTATGGCTGACGTGCGCGGATTGCCGGTGCTGGTGGACGCATTGAGAAAGGCAGGGTACGGGCAGGCGTTGCTGGAGAAGATTTGCTACAAGAACTGGGTGAACGTTCTGGAAAGAACCTGGGGCGAATAAACCGGGTATGAGATCTGATGTCAGACTCTGAGTCACAAATAAAAAAGGCAGCCGTCAGTGGCTGCCTTTTTGTTGGGCTGTTTTGCGTCAGACTTATTTGAAGAAGTCTGCGCTCACGGTCAGGTTGCCACCGCTTTTATTCTGCCACTGGCGGGTAATGTGGTAGAACTTGGCGCCTTTGGCAGCGGCACGGTTCGCCACTTCCTGCGACACATCCGTGGTGCTGTTGAAGTGCCCGGTGAAGGTAGCAGAGTCAAACGGAACCATCTGTGCGGCGGTCACGTCATTCACTTCCTGAATTTTTGCACCGTTAGTTGCAGTGACAGTGTAACGCTTACCGGTGGATGACTGCGTTTCGAAGAAACGGCCAACGTCACGGCTTGGGCTGCCTGAGGAAGCCACGCCAGGAATTTCAACTTTCTTCGCGGCTGCACCACCGGCGGCCAGTGCGGCTTTACCGGCTTCGGAATCCGCAGGGATAGCGTCCGGATCCTGCACTACGCGTTTCGGTGCATCTTTTTTGTAGATAAACGCGGTGATGTACTGGTTGCCGCCGCTGTTGGCATCAATCTGGCGCACGATGAAGAAGGAGTAAGCCCCTTTATCTTTCGCTGCTTTGGTGATGGCATCATTGACGTCTGGCTGGCTGCGGTAGAATCCACTGACCGTGACGGTATCAAAAGGCTCAAGCTGATAAGCAACGTCTTTAGGCAGCTCGACCACGCCGTTGATCACACGATAATTTGGGTCTTTGCTCACTTCTGGCGCATCTTTTTTATAGATATCTGCAACGACGCGCCAGTTACCGCTATTGTTAGTGGTGTTGGTGTCCTGAATGTAGAAATAGTCAGCGCCGAGTGTATCAGCGCGACGTGATACGGCATCAGCCGCATCGCCAAGCGTGTTAAAACGCCCGGAAATAACAATGCGATCAAAGGGTTTGATGGCTGCTGCTTTCTGCGGGCTAATTTCCTGCGCGGCATGTGCAGCAGACAGCGCAGAAACAGAAAACAGGGCCGATACGATGATCGTTTTTGTCAGCTTCATAAAAAATCCTTTCACCTTGCGCAGTAATGTTGAAACGTGCTGAATTCTTGATGTGTAACAGGTTAGCGGCCGATTATTGCATGTAACAATACCGAGTGTCTCAGTAATTTATGGCAGTAATGCAGGCGTCAGCGCCATTACACCGTTCTTTTTTTGCTGACCCTAAGTTATATAAGTTTGAGGAATAATCCAAGTAGTGAAATAAATGTTAATTATTCACTATTTTCTAACTTTTATGCCCGCTGCCAGCGGCTCAGGGGGAAAAGGACAGAGTGAAAGATCGGGTGTTCGCCGCCTGATGAAGTGGATCAAAGGCGTATTTCTCAGGGTTTGCAGCAGGTTTGCGGTCCATATCAATTTTTTTATTATTAATTAACCGACTATCACTGCGATACGTAGATTATTGATTAGATATTCAGTAGGTTATAACCAGCCTGAAAAAACACGTTCCGGCGTTCTGTATAAGCCGGCAGGCGGGTAATTGAAATGTTATGACGATGACACAAATCATCAATGAAAAGGGTGAAGGGAATACTATGCGTATTGGTGTACCAAGAGAGCGGTTGACCAATGAAGCCCGAGTTGCAGCCACGCCGAAAACGGTGGAACAGCTGCTCAAACTCGGCTTTACGGTCGCTATCGAACAAGGTGCCGGGAAGTTAGCCAGCTTTGAGGACGCCGCTTACGAACAAGCGGGCGCGTCCGTGGTGAGTGGCGAGGAAGTCTGGCATTCAGATATCGTGTTGAAGGTGAATGCACCTGAAAACGATGAAATCGATAAATTACAGGCAGGCACCACGCTGGTCAGCTTTATCTGGCCTGCACAGAATCCTGAACTGATTCAGAAGCTGGCTGACCGTCAGGTGACGGCAATGGCAATGGATTCCGTGCCGCGCATTTCCCGCGCACAATCTCTGGATGCCCTGAGCTCAATGGCTAACATCGCCGGTTACCGTGCGATTGTCGAAGCCGCTCACGAATTCGGCCGCTTCTTTACCGGGCAAATCACCGCCGCAGGTAAAGTGCCACCGGCAAAAGTCATGATTATCGGCGCTGGCGTGGCGGGTCTTGCGGCTATCGGCGCAGCCGGCAGCCTCGGTGCTATCGTGCGTGCTTTTGATACCCGACCTGAAGTGAAAGAGCAGGTTCAGAGCATGGGCGCGGAGTTCCTTGAACTGGACTTCGAAGAGGAAGCAGGCAGCGGCGACGGTTATGCCAAAGTCATGTCCGAAGCCTTCATCAAAGCGGAAATGGCGCTGTTTGCTGCTCAGGCCGAAGAAGTGGATATCATCGTAACCACCGCGCTGATCCCTGGCCGTCCGGCACCGAAACTCATCACCAAAGAAATGGTCGCGTCCATGAAACCGGGCAGCGTGATCGTCGATCTGGCGGCGCAAACCGGCGGTAACTGCGAACTGACCGTGGCAGATAAAATCACCACCACCGACAACGGCGTGAAAATCATCGGGTATACCGATCTCCCAAGCCGTCTGCCGACGCAGTCCTCTCAGCTTTACGGCACCAACCTGGTTAACCTGCTGAAACTGCTATGCAAAGAGAAAAACGGCGAAATCGAGATCGACTTCGAAGACACCGTGGTTCGTGGTGTCACCGTGGTGAAAGCCGGTGAGGTTACCTGGCCTGCGCCACCGATTCAGGTGTCTGCGCAACCTCAGGCTGCCAAAGCGGCTGAACCTGTTGCAAAGGCCGAAGCCAAACCTGCGTCGCCGTGGACCAAATTCATCATTATGGCCGTGGCCATAGTGCTGTTTGGCTGGCTGGCAAATGTGGCGCCGAAAGAGTTCCTGTCCCACTTCACGGTCTTCGCGCTCTCCTGCGTGGTCGGTTACTACGTGGTCTGGAATGTCAGCCATGCACTGCATACCCCACTGATGTCGGTCACGAACGCCATTTCCGGGATCATCGTAGTGGGTGCGGTATTGCAGATTGGTCACGGTGGCTGGGTTAGCTTCCTGTCCTTTATTGCTGTATTGATCGCCAGTATCAATATTTTCGGCGGATTCACCGTCACTCAGCGCATGCTGAAGATGTTTCGTAAGAATTAAGGGGTAGCATATGTCTGGGGGTTTAGTTACAGCAGCATATATTGTTGCCGCTATTCTGTTTATTTGCAGCCTTGCGGGGCTCTCTAAACATGAAACGTCTAAGCAGGGGAACATCTTCGGTGTGACCGGGATGGCGATCGCGTTAATTGCGACCATCCTTGGCCCTGACTCCGGTAACGTCGGCTGGATCATCGTTGCGATGGTGATCGGTGGCGCAATTGGTGTTTATCTGGCGCGTAAAGTCGAAATGACCGAAATGCCGGAACTGGTGGCGATCCTGCACAGCTTCGTGGGTCTGGCGGCGGTTCTGGTCGGCTTCAACAGCTACCTCGATCACGGTGCAGTGCCGATGGAAGGTGTGATGGAAAACATCCATCTGACCGAAGTCTTCCTGGGTATCTTCATCGGTGCGGTGACTTTCACCGGTTCGATTGTGGCCTTTGGCAAACTGCGCGGGATTATCTCTTCCAAACCGCTGGCATTGCCACATCGTCATAAACTGAATCTGGCGGCGCTGGTGGTGTCATTCCTGCTGATGGTGACGTTTGTTCGTACCGAAAGCGTGGGTCTGCAAGTCTTCGCACTTTTGATAATGACCATTATCGCGCTGGGCTTCGGCTGGCATCTGGTGTCTTCTATCGGCGGTGCGGACATGCCGGTGGTGGTATCGATGCTGAACTCGTATTCCGGTTGGGCAGCGGCGGCGGCGGGCTTTATGCTCAGCAACGACCTGCTGATCGTCACCGGTGCGCTGGTCGGTTCTTCCGGTGCGATCCTGTCCTACATCATGTGTAAAGCGATGAACCGATCGTTTATCAGCGTGATTGCAGGCGGTTTCGGTACTGACGGTTCTTCGACCGGTAATGCGGAAGAGATGGGCGAGTATCACGAAGTGAGCGCGGAAGACGTGGCAGACATGCTTAAAAATGCCAGTTCTGTGATCATCACGCCTGGCTACGGCATGGCGGTAGCGCAGGCTCAGTATCCGGTTCACGACATCACGGCTAAACTTCGTGCCAAAGGGATCAAAGTGCGTTTCGGGATTCACCCTGTTGCAGGGCGTTTGCCGGGCCACATGAACGTCTTGCTGGCGGAAGCGAAGGTGCCTTATGACATCGTGCTGGAGATGGACGAAATCAACGGTGACTTCACAGATACCGACGTCGTGCTGGTTATCGGTGCCAATGACACCGTGAACCCGGCAGCGCTGGAAGATCCACGCAGCCCAATCGCTGGTATGCCGGTGCTGGAAGTGTGGAAGGCGCAGAACGTGATTGTGTTCAAACGTTCGATGAATACGGGTTATGCAGGTGTACAGAACCCGCTGTTCTTCAAAGACAACACGCAGATGCTGTTTGGTGATGCGAAAGAAAGCGTAGAGAAAATCCTGCGCGCGCTGTAATACATTCAGCATTGATTTGAAAAGAGAAAGGCCAGTCAATCGACTGGCCTTTATTTATTTCGTAAGAATTAAGGTTTAGGAATTCAGACGTTATTCGTCGTCATCCTCTTCATCATCGTCTTGCGTAATCGGGCATTCAAAATCGTCCGGCTTGATGGCCAGCAAATCGCATTTCAGATGGTCGATCACCTGTTCGGTGGTATTGCCGAGGAACGCCGCGGATAATCCGGTACGACCAATCGCGCCTAATACCACTACACCGGCCTGCAGATGTTCAGCCAGGTCTGGGATCACTTCTTCCGGCAGGCCTTTTTCCACGTGCGTGAATTTCTCATCAATTTGGAATTTCTGTCGCAATGCTTTCATGGCAATCAGGTGCTGACCACGAATTGCGTCGTTATAGACGCTGGGGTCGAAGTCCGGCAGCTCGATGGCAATATTAATTGGCGTAACCGGATACGCACCGACCAGATGCACTTCAGTCTGATTGACGTGAGAGGCCAGATCGATGGTTTCTTTTACCAGTTTGATGTTCAGCGGATCGTGATAGGGCTCTTCGCTGGAAAGGTTAACTGCAACAACGGCTTTACCGCCTTCAGGCCACGGCTGGTCTTTGACCATCCACACCGGGCAAGGACATTTGCGCAGTAAATTCCAGTCGGTAGGGGTGAAGATCACGGATTCAAGACGGTCGTGCTGATGAGCCATTTTTAGGAGCAGATCGTGACCAGTTGCAATGACTTCCTGAATAATCGCTTCGAAAGGTTTGTTGTGCCAGACCACTTTCACTTCAATCTGGATACCTGCTTCGATGTAGTACTTACACTGCTCTTTAATCCATTCAGCCCGTTCATTGATCACACTCTGTCGCATGCTGGTCCGTTCATCAGGCGACAGCATGGTGGTCATCTCATAGGAGAAATCATAAATAGACAGGAAAGCTTTGATTCGGCCACCGTTACGTTGCACCAGATAAACGGCGCGACGCAAAGCAGGTTGATCATCCTGATTGGGGTCTATAGCAACGAGTAAATTTTGATACTTAGCCATGGGGACTCCTTAACACCTGTGAGAGAACAGCGTTCACTGTATTAAGTACAGAGTAAACCAAGATTAAGCAATCGGACAGAGGAGAAATTGAGTCGGATCAACAAATTATTCGTTGCTGAGCCGACTCAAAATTTAACGATGTGGACTATCAGGCAGATACCGCAACAGACTGACCGGCTAATTGAGAAAGCATGGCATGATTCTCAATAGTAATGTACTTGCCTTTTACGCTCAGCATTTCTGATTTCTGGAAACGGCCAAGCAGACGGCTGATGGTTTCCACGGTCAGACCGAGGTAGTTACCGATGTCGCCACGGGTCATCGTCAGGCGGAATTCACGCTGAGAGAAACCACGTTCTGCGAAACGACGGGAGAGGTTATAGATAAACGCTGCCAGTCTTTCTTCCGCATTTTTCTTCGACAACAACAGGATCATATCCTGGTCGCCTTTGATCTCGCCGCTCATCAGTCGCATCATTTGCTGGCGCAGATTAGGCATTTTACCGGAGAGATCGTCAAGCGTCTCAAACGGGATTTCACAGACCATGGAGGTTTCCAGCGCCTGTGCGAAGCTTGGATGTTGCAGGCCGCCAATCGCATCAAAGCCGACTAAATCGCCCGCCAAATGGAAACCAGTAATCTGTTCATCACCCTGTTCGGTGATGGTGTAGCTTTTGATGGTCCCGGAACGGATAGCGTAAAGGGATTTCAATTCATCGCCGGCTTTGAACAATGCCTGACCTTTTTGGATCGGCTTTTTCCTTTCGATGATGTTGTCGAGCTGATCGAGTTCGTGCTCGTTCAGCGTGAAAGGAATGCAAAGCTGGCTAATGCTACAGTCCTGACAATGGATCGCACAGCCACCAGATTGGATACGTCGAATAATACGCTTTTCCGGGATCATAAGAGTCACTCAGGCAATATTGATATGGGTCAATTTTAACATCTTTTGCAGCGAGTGATAAGTAGCTTAATGGCGCGAAAAGAGCGAAATGTTTAAAAAGCACGATTTTTAATGGTTTTTTTTTCCAATTATTTTGATCTGCACGAGGTATTTAGACGAATTGAGAATCAATGAGATTTAGATATGGGTCAATTTATTCGTAAAAAATATATAAAAATTTTAACGAATACATTGGGTGAATCAATTTATCGTGGCTGAGGATATTCTTGGCGTCGGTTTTTGATTGACCAAATGCAAAAACGCTGCAATTGCAGCGTTGATTTGTCTCATCAAATTATCTTGCGAAATTATACGTCGCCTTCATTATCTTTTTCTACCGCTTCGTGAAGGCGATCCAGCATATCCGGGAAGGCCGACTGCACGCGGCTCCAGCTCGGGATAAAGGGCTTTTCACTCGGCGTATCGACAAAAGCCTGACCCGCTTCAATGATTGCGCCCGAGAACAGCTCTACCGCGGATTCCTCGCTATGGCGATCGAATGACAAGCCGTTCATGCGCGCATCATTCTCGAATCCATCGATCATATCCAGCGCATTGCGATAGTAGGTGGCTTTCAGAATGCGGAAAGATTCGCTGGTAATGTTGACGCCCAAAATCGCCATTTTACGGTACAGCGCTTTGGTGATGTCGATACTCATGCGCTGCAGGCCGTTGGTGGCGTCATCTTCTGACATCGGCTGGTGCTTATGGTCGTAATTATCGGCGATATCCACCTGACAGATACGGCGGGTGGCGGTGTTGCGGTGAAGTTCCGAAAGGACGCCGATTTCCAGACCCCAGTCGCTCGGAATCCGCAGATCATTCAGGACGTGGGTACGCATGGCGAATTCCCCGGACAGCGGATAACGGAAAGTACGCAGATACTCGAGGAAATCGGAGTGGCCGTAGACGATTTGCAGGGATTTGAGCAGCGGGAAGACCAGCAGGCGGCCCACGCGGCCGTTGAATTTCCCATCTGCCACGCGGGCATAATAGCCTTTACAGAAATCGTAATGGAAATTGGGATTGGCGACAGGATACATAAGGCGCGCCAGCATATCGCGGCTATAAGTGACAATGTCACAATCATGTAAGCCCACGACGGACGTGCGCCGCGAGGCCAGCGTGTAGCCGACACAGAACCAGACGTTACGGCCTTTGCCCGGTTCCATCGGTGAGAGATTTTCTTTTTTTAGCTCTTCATCCAGCGCTTTGAGGCGCGGGCCGTCATTCCATAAAATACGGTGACGCTGCGGCAGGCGGGAGAAAAACTCACGAGCAAATAAAAACTGATCGCGGTCAGCACGATCCAAACCAATAACAATTTCTTCCAGATAGGGGACTTTTGTCAGTTCATCGACAATTTTTGTCAGCGCCGGACCTTCAAGTTCTGAAAAAAGCGAAGGTAATATTAATCCCATTGAGCGTCGACCTGAAAACACCTGCAAATCGTATTCCAGTTCTTCAACTTTCCGGTTAGTCAAATTATGGAAATTAGTAATGACACCATCCTGATAAAAATCACTCATGCGGTATTCTCCAATTTTAGAATTGATAAAATTATTGGGAACAAACAACAGCTAAAGTATTTCTCTTCTCAATCATTTTTGAATTTCCCGTGCCGGGAGCGTAATAAAATGGTCCAGTCCCTGAACCCAGCCGTGCGGGCCAAACTCCGAGGTGCGAAATACCTGTGAAGCGTGGTGACGGCTCAGCGGCATCGCGTGATCGTGATGGCCTTTGATGACTACGGCGTGATCGACCGCTTCCAGCATTGATATATCATTCGGCCCATCGCCGAGCCCGAGAGTGATGACCGGCTTACCGCGCTGGCGCTGGTATTCGGCTGCTAACCACTGCACCGCCGGACCTTTTCCCGCATCGACTCCCATCACATGCCAGAAACGACCACCGCGGGTCAGCGCCAGACCTTCGCGGGTCAGGCATTTTTTAAAATGGCTAAAGTCCAGATCGTTGCCAAACCAGATCAGCGGCTCAGAGGCTTCACGTTGCATCGCCAGTGCTGCATCCGGCTCAGACAGTCCCGTCCAGATGGCGACCTGTTTGGGCGTGACATCGCCAAAACCGCGAAACTCAAAATCATACCGATGCCGCAACTCCTCAAGCGTATGGCGGATATCGGCGTAGCGTGCGCCAGGCACCGGGTTTTCAGGCCTCCAGCTGGCCGGGAAGTGGATCATGGCGCCGTTTTCGGCAATAAAAGGGAGATGCGTTAACTGTAAAGCAGACTGCAAGGCCGCCACTTCTGCGGACGTTTTGCTGGTGGTCAGAATCAACGGGATCTGCGCGGTGGCAAGCCGGTCCAGCCAGGGCTGCGCGGGTTCCCAGCTGTAATCGTGGTGGTCAAGCAGCGAACCATCCAGGTCAGTGAAAATAATTAAGGGATCATCAAGGTACGGCATTCTTTCTCCTCAATTGTGTGGCAGAACAGAGCCTCATTGATGTAAATGACTTTCTGCTCCAGCAGCTAAGTATAGATTCAAAAATGCCATTTATTACCGCAGCGCACATTTCAGGAATTTTTACCGGCGACGACGTGGCTTTACCCGGCGGTGAAATATCAGGATAATTTGCCGCAGTTCCACTGCGGTTTAGATGTCATCCTTTACTATTGCGCACCTTTTCTTGCCCGGCTTCGGGCATTCAGACGAGTCTTTCTTCATGTCTTTATCACCGGTTTTACTGCGTCACGCTCTGTTGCTGTCCGCCGTCAGTTTGTTATCCGCCTGCGATGGCGCGTCTTCCGTCGAGGACAGCGCGCTGGTCATCGAAGGCAACACCATGGGCACGTTCTATAGAGTCAGCATTGCGGGGGTCGATAAAAACCGGGAAGCGGCGCTGCGCGGGCAAATCGAGGCACAGCTCAAAGAAGACGATCACCAGTTGTCGACGTACAAAGACGATTCGGTGCTCTCGCGTTTTAACCAGTATCAGGGCAACGTGCCGCAGCCGATAAGCGCCGGGATGGCGGATGCCATTGTCACCTCAATGCGTATCGGGACATTAACCGGCGGCGCGATGGATATCACCGTCGGCCCGCTGGTCAATCTGTGGGGATTTGGCCCGGATAAGCAGCCGGTGAAAACCCCGACGCCGGAACAGATCGCCGCGGCGCGTGAGCGGATTGGCTTGCAGCATCTGAAAGTGATTCAGCAGAGTGACGGGCAGTACCTGCAAAAAGATTTGCCGGGAATGTATGTCGATCTCTCGACGGTCGGCGAAGGCTATGCGACCGATCATCTGGCGCGGCTGGTCGAAGGCAATGGCATCAGCAATTATCTGGTGTCGGTGGGCGGTGCCGTGGTGTCACGCGGCCATAACGCCAGGGGTAAACCCTGGCAGGTGGCGATTCAAAAACCGACTGACAAAGAGACGGCCGTGCAGGCAATTGTGGATTTGCAGGGCATGGGCATCAGCACGTCCGGCAGTTATCGCAACTATTACGAGCTAAACGGCAAACGCCTCTCGCATATTATCGATCCGGCGACAGGCGAGCCTGTCACTCACAAACTGGTGTCCGCGACTGTGATTGCGCCGACTGCGCTGGAAGCTGACGGCTGGGATACGGGTCTGATGGTGTTAGGAACGCACAAAGCGCTGGCGCTGGCGGAGCAGCAACATCTGGCGGTGTATCTGATCACCAAAGAGGGCGACAGTTTTAAAAGCTATATGTCGCCGCAGTTCAAAGCCTATCTCAAAGATCCGGAATAATGTGGTTCACAGAGGGTTATTCAGCGTCTCGCTGAGGAAATCCAGAAAGACCCGCAACGCCGGAGACTGGCCTTTGTGGCTGGCATACAACGCTGAAACCGAAGAGGGCGGCGTATGCCACTCCGGCAACAGATGTTGCAGTTCTCCCTGCACGATCCGCTGCGCGCAGGCGATTTCCGGCAGTAGTGCGATACCCAGCCCATCGGCGGCCGCCTGACACAGCACCAGCAAATTATTACTCACCATGCGCGGCGTCAGCGTTATTCTGCGCGGGCCTTCCTGCGGATGCACCAGTTCCCATTGCTCCCCGGCCCAGGGCGTTTTGCGCACCAGCGTGGGCAGTGCGCTCAGTTGTTCCACGGACGGTGGTGACGGCAGGGCGGCGATAAAGGCCGGGCTGGCGACAAGCACGTAGCGCAATGTGCCGAGCGGTTTGCGATGCAGGCCAGAATCCTCCAGTGGCTCGTTGTGCGAGCGGATCATGACGTCGAAGTTCTCCTCCAGTAGATCTACCGCGCGATTGATCGCCAGAAGCTCGAGCGTAATCTCCGGGTAACGCGTCAGAAATGTCTTCATCAACGGCGCTATCACCGTTTCAGCCATCATCACCGGTGCGGAAATTCGCAACAGCCCGCGCGGGCTATGCTGCAAATCATCAATCACTTGCTGTGCGGACTGCGCCTGTTCCAGCAGTTTCTGACATTCAGCCGCGTACCGTTCGCCTACGAGGGTGACGGAAAAGTGCCGCGACGTGCGCTGCAACAGACGCACACCGAGGCGCGATTCCAGCGCCTCCACGCGGCGGCTGAGCAGGGATTTCGATACACCCAGCGCGCGCCCGGCGGCGGTAAAACCCTGATGTTTTACCACGGCGGCGAAAAGCGCCATATCATTGAGATTGTCCTGCATGTCGATGCTTCCGCTTGAGTATTGTTGCTATTTTGCAACGATGCGTTGTGATATCAGGTATTTTGGATTATTACCACAACGATTACCCTGTACTCATTCTTATTAAGAGATGAAAACAGAGGCCCTTATGAAAATTTTACACCTTGATTCCAGCCCGTTTACTGAAGGCTCCGTATCCCGCGAACTTTCCGCCACGATTGTCGCCGAACTTTGTGCCCGCCATCATGACGCTGTAGTGACTTACCGCGATCTTGGCACCACGCCGCCGCCGCATCTTTCCGCCGCCGCCATGAGCATGCTGCATAATTCCCAGGAAGAAGTGATGACGCCGGCGTTAGTGGCCGAGCTGGACGGCATTTATCAGTCGATTGAAGAGTTGACCGCCTGCGACGTGCTGGTGATTGGCGCGCCGATGTACAACCACTCTATCCCCAGCAATCTCAAAGCGTGGCTGGATCAGGTGTGCCAGAAAGGACTGACGTTCCGTTATACGCCGCAGGGCGTGGTGGGGCTGATCCCCGGAAAAACGGTATATATCGCTTCCACGCGCGGCGGGGTGTACAGCACGCCGGAAGGCAAACTGCATGATTTTCAGGAGCCGTATCTGGCGTCGATTCTGGAACTGATGGGCGTGGCAGATTGCCACGTCATCCGCGCTGAAGGCGTTAGCCGTCAGGCGATTGGCCGCGAGAAAGGGCTGGCGGAAGGGCGTGAAACGCTGCTTCAGATCCTCAATGCCTGAAGCAGCGCGGCGATGTCGTTTATTGATTAATGTTTCGCAGTGCTGATCAATTCAAACAGCACCACGGTTCGCGAGGTGCACACATATTCGCGGCCAAAATCGAAGTTATGTTCGTTCACGTCATCGGGCTGGAAGGTATCGAGAATATGCCGCCAGCTCTCACCGTGTGCCACCGACGGCAGGGTGAACATGACGTCTTTGTGCGAGGCGTTAAACAGTAGCAGCACGGTGCTCAGCGATCCCTGACGCAGCAAGCCGGTTGGCTGTGCGCGGCCATCGAGCAGCATGGCGATGCATTTCGCGTGCGGATCGCTCCACGCGGCATCAGTCATTTCCGGCCCCTGCGGCTGGAACCAGCTCACATCCTTCACGCCGAGCTTTTCATGGACCGCACCGGTGAGAAATCGTCCGCGATGCAAAATCGGAAAACGTTTACGCAGGGCAATCAGCCGGTAAGTAAACAGCAGCAGCGATTTGCCTTTATCGCCAACGTTCCAGTTCACCCAGGCAATGTCGGTATCCTGACAATACGCATTATTGTTACCTTCCTGCGAGCGGGCGAATTCATCCCCGGCCAGCAGCATCGGCGTACCCTGCGAAAACAGTAGCGTTGCCAGCATGTTGCGCATCTGCCGCAGGCGCAGCTCATTTATTTCCGCATCGTCAGTCGGACCTTCGACGCCGTAGTTGGCTGAAATATTGTTATCGCTGCCGTCCTTGCCGTTTTCCCCGTTGGCGCTGTTGTGCTTTTTCTCATAAGAGACCCAGTCATTGAGGGTGAAACCGTCGTGTGCGGTGATGAAGTTCACCGAGGCGTAAGGCTTGCGTCCACGATGATTAAAGATGTCCGCTGAACCGGAAAGCCGCGTGGCAAATTGCGCCAGCTGGCCTTCGTCCCCGCGCCAAAATTTACGCACTGTGTCACGGAAGCGGTCATTCCACTCCATCCAGCCCGGCGGAAACCCGCCAACCTGATAGCCGCCGGGGCCGCAATCCCAGGGTTCGGCGATCAGTTTGCACTGGCTGAGGATCGGATCCTGACGGCAGGTATCAAGGAACCCGCAGCCTTCGTCGAATCCGTAGCTTTCGCGCCCGAGAATGGTCGCCAGATCAAAGCGGAAACCATCCACCTGCATTTCCGTCGCCCAGTAGCGCAACGAATCCGTCACCATCTGCAACACCCGCGGATGGCTGAGGTTGAGCGTATTGCCGGTACCGGTATCATTGATGTAATAGCGTTTATTATCGGGCATCAGCCGGTAATAACTGGCGTTGTCGATCCCTTTGAACGACAGCGTTGGGCCGAGCTCATTGCCTTCCGCCGTATGGTTATAGACCACATCGAGGATCACCTCGATACCGGCGGCGTGGAAGGTGGCGATCATCTGCTTGAATTCGTTCACGGTGTGCGTCGCCATATACTGCGGATGCGGCGCGAAGAAGCTCAGCGTGTTATAGCCCCAGAAATTATGCAGCCCTTTATCCTGCAGATGCCGGTCATCGGTAAACGCGTGGATCGGCATCAGTTCGACGGAGGTCACGCCGAGCGAGCGGATATATTCAACGATGTGTGGCGTGCTCATGCCGGAAAACGTGCCGCGCAGATGCTCCGGCACCGCAGGATGACGCATGGTGTAGCCGCGCAAATGCGTTTCGTAGATCAGCGTTTTTTCCCACGGGATATGCTTTTTGCGCGAACGCGCCCAGGAAAAGGCCGGGTCTATCACGCGGCACTTGGGCAGAAAAGGCGCGCTGTCTGTGTTATCGATATGCAAATCCTTCTTGGCGCTTTGCATGTCATAGGCAAACAGAGCGTCGTCCCATTTCAGGTCGCCGACGATTTGCTTGGCGTAGGGATCAAGCAGCAGCTTGGCCGGATTAAACCGGTGTCCGTCGTGTGGCGCGTAAGGGCCGTGTACGCGATAGGCATACAACAGGCCTGGGCGGGCATCCGGCAGATAGCCGTGCCAGACCTCATCAGTGTATTCCGGCAGTTCGATCACGTCGTACTGTTCGCCTTCGTCGTTAAACAGACACAGTTCGACTTTGGTGGCATTCGCGGAAAACAGCGCGAAGTTCACGCCCAGACCGTCCCACGTCGCGCCCAGAGGCACCGGTAAACCTTCGCGCACGCGGGTGGTGTGGCCCGAATCGAAACTGCGAACGATTTCGCCGTCGCTGTAAGGATGCATGATGCGCACACCGAGTTCGTCAACAGCGATGTTGACCTGGGAATTGGAGGGGACAGTGCGGACTTCATCAGTACTGGCTGTGGGTTGGGTCACTTTGCTGGATCGGGCTTTTGCCATTCGTTTCACACTCCTGAGCAGGTCAATCAGAATAAATCCTGAGAAAGAATTGAGCGAAAAAGATCCGCGGCTCATGGGGCCGCTTGTCCGTTGCTATCAAATCAGTGTAGTTGCAGTTCCGGCTTTTCCCCTGCCAGGGGCCAATTAACCGGCGAATAACGCTTTTTTTACATGACTAAAAAGAGGCATCTAACCGCGTATATCGAAAAATCAGTGGGGAGAAAATATTCCTTATTGATGCCTTTTTGCATATCACCAAAAAGCACACATTTCCCTCTTACTCGTTGATATTGAAGAATACGTTTCTCACGAAAATTAATGATGCAGTGTGATTTTCTCTTTTGAAATCAGGCTCCGATACTGGCCACAGAGAAAGCAGCAGCGAGCGATGAGACAACGAATCTTGGCCCACGCCGTCATCTGCTTTCCGACATTCACTTACATCTTTTTTCGGAGTCACGATTTATGATCACTACCAAACAAAAATATATGGTTTCCGCAGCATGGGAAAATGCTGACGATGTCTGGTCATCTTCCTGTTCAATTGACGTATTTAATATGACGGATACCGACCTGGAATCAGGCAAAGTTGAATTTACGCTTGATAACTCTCAGAGCGCTTCCGCCAACATCAACTTCCAGTTCGAAACCTGGAGCAGCCCGATTAAAGGCACGCTGATTGATGATTGCAGCGTGATCCCGGCGGGCGGCAAAGGCACTTTTGCCATTATGGTCGGCAACAACACCGGCGTGAGCATCGGTAATCTGCCGCGCGGCTTCAAAGTCAACGGCGAAGTGGCCGATCAGGTAGCCGATACTCAGGCACCGACCATACCTTCTGCTGTGAAAGTGGTGGCGAGCGGGGCGGTGACCCTGACCTTAGGCTGGACGGCATCTACCGATAACGTGATGGTGGGCGGTTACGAAGTCACGTATACCAACACCAAAACTAACGTCGTCAAAACTCAAAAAACTAGCACCACCTCGGTGACTCTGGTCGGGCTGACGGCGGAAACGGCCTACAGCGTTCAGGTACGTGCTTACGATATGGCCAGTAATTTCTCGGCAAAATCCCCGGCGCTGAATGTCACCACAGACAAAACCTTGCCGGATTCCGGTGATTACAGCTTCAACCACGCGCCGTTTATGGATTTCACCGGCTGGCCGACGCCGCGTCCGAGCGTGTTCGGTAAAGAGTCCGGTCTGAAAGCCTATACCCTGGGCTTCATTACATCTGCCGATATGAATGCCGGGAATGGCGCACCGAACTACCGTCCTTGCTGGGGTGGTCTGGTGAGTATCACTGATGCGAACGTTGGCGACTACGGCGCAGAGTTTACCGGTGATGCAACGGTGTCAGATTACGGTAAAGCAGATATCGCAGCGTTCCGCGCGGCGGGTGGCGATGTGGCGATTTCTTTCGGCGGGGCGAACTCCAACTTCCTCGAAGAGCACATTACTGACGTGGGTGAGCTGGCTGCGCTGTATCAGGGCGTGCTGGATAACTACGGCGTGAACCATATCGACTTCGATATCGAAGGCGGCGCGTTACAGCAGACTGAAATGCTTAGCCGTTTGCTGGCGACCATGGCGGTAGTGCAAAAAAACAATCCGTCACTGCAAATCGCCTTCACGCTGCCAGTTGATGGGCAAACGTCTGACGATTCCCAGGGCCTGACTTCCTTCGGGATTGATTTTGTGCGCATGGTGCATGACGCAGGGATTTCACCGGCATTGTTCAACGCCATGTCGATGGACTTCGGCGACGTGGCGCCACCGCCGGACATGTATACCGGTGTGGAAATGTCGATGCTGGCGATGCATCGTCAGATTAAAACCGTTTTCACCGAGTGGTCAGATGCCAAACTCTGGCGTCGTATTGGTGTGACGCCGATGTTTGGTATCAACGACACCGGCCCGAGTTTCACTACCGAGCATATGAAAAAACTGATCGACCTGGCGAAGAAATACAATTTCGGCACCATCTCCGGCTGGGATGCGACCCGCGATTACAATCAGGGTCTGGAAATGTGTCACACCAGCGATCACAACAACCTCTATCAATGTACTTATGAAGGCACCGAGTCTTACGCCTACAGCAAGATTATCGCGACTTATCAACATAAGGCGGTGTAATCCGCTGTCAGAAATACATTTTAGTTATTTAATTCGTACTGTTTAAATTCGCCGGTGTGAACCCTCACACCGGCATTTTTCGTCTGCATCATTCTGCAAAGTTTAACTTCTGTACTTAGCGGCGGCATTCACAGATATTCTTTCTGACCCGCTGCAATCAGGGCGGGCGCTGAAAGTATTTGCCGTCTTTTATGAAACAGGAGCCCCCATGACTATCGCGTTGCTAAGCCATGTCCCGCTGGACGCTGGCTATCCTGAACGTTTTGCCGCCGCCGGATTTACCCTCCATTTCGCCACCACGCCAGGGCAGCGCACCACGCTTTCCTGCGAACTTGCACAGCAAATTCAGGCCGTGTTAACCATCGGCAGTATTGGCCTGAGCGATGCAGAAATGGCAACGATGCCGCAGCTGGAAATCATCTGTGCGCAGGGCGTGGGGTATGAACATATTGACGTCGCGGCGGCAAAATCGCGCGGTATTCACGTCACCCACGGACCTGGCACCAATAATTCCTCTGTCGCGGACCACACGCTGGCGCTGATGCTGGCCATTACCCGCCGCATTCCTCAGTTTGACCAGGCGGTTCGCGGCGGTGAGTGGAATAAAGCGCGCTGGAATGTCCCCGGCATGGCGGGCAAAAAGCTCGGTGTCGTAGGGCTTGGCAACATCGGCGCGCTGATTGCCCGTCGCGCGGCGGGCGGATTTGATATGGCAATTGGTTATCACAACCGTAAACCGCAGGCGGATACGGCTTACACCTATTTCCACAGCGTGACCGAACTGGCCGCCTGGGCGGATTATCTGGTGGTCGCCACGCCGGGGGGCAAAAATACCGTCCGGCTGGTGGATGCAGCCGTGTTGCGCGCGCTGGGCGCTGAAGGATTTTTAATTAACATTGCGCGCGGCAGCGTGGTGGATACCGACGCGCTGACAGCCAGCCTGCAAAGTCATGAAATCGCCGGTGCCGCGCTGGACGTGGTGGACGGCGAACCGCAGGTGCCGCCTGTGTTGCTGACGCTGGATAATCTGGTGATCACGCCGCATGTGGCAGGGCGCTCGCCGGAGTCGGTCGAAAATATGCTGGCGCTGGTGCTGGATAACCTCAGCGCGCATTTCTCCGCCAGACCGGTGCTGACGCCGGTGCCCGAGTAAATCTGTAACCGCTGTCACTCTCTATAGTCGGAAAAAGCATAAGTAACCGCTTTTTCTTATTTGTCTGGCATACCCGCAGGCCGTAACAATAGGGTTTTAGAACAGACAGGGGCGACGGCGGTGAATTTTCAACAACTCAAAATTATCAGGGAATCAGCGCGATGCAATTACAACCTGACCGAAGTATCGAACATGTTGTTCACTTCGCAGTCAGGCGTCAGCCGCCACATTCGTGAGCTGGAAGACGAGCTGGGCGTCGAGATTTTTATCCGTCGCGGCAAGCGTTTGCTGGGGCTGACCGAGCCGGGTAAAGAGTTACTGGCCGTTGCTGAGCGAATTCTCAACGAAGCCCAGAACATCCGTCGTCTGGCGGACGTCTTCTCCAAAGAGGACGCGGGCGTACTGACCATCGCCACCACGCATACTCAGGCGCGTTACAGTCTGCCGAAAGTCATTAAAGCCTTCCGCGCCATCTACCCTGGCGTCCGGCTGGAGCTGCATCAGGGCTCTCCAAACGAAGTGCTGGCGATGTTGCTCAGCGGGCAGGCGGATGTTGCTATCGCCAGCGAGAAGCTGATGAACGACACCTCTGTCGCCGCGTTCCCGTATTACCGCTGGCACCACGCCATCGTGGTTCCGCAGGGGCATCCTCTGACGTTGCAGCATCCAGTCACGTTGCAACATCTCAGCGAACAACCGCTGATTACCTATCGTCAGGGCATTACTGGCCGTTCGCGGCTGGACGAAGCCTTCAGTCGTGCCGCACTCAGCCCGGATATCGTGCTCAGCGCGCAAGATTCTGACGTGATCAAAACCTACGTCGAACTCGGTTTAGGCGTCGGTATTCTCGCTGACAAAGCTTACGAAGCCGCCCGCGACACCGGTCTTCAGCTCATTAATGCCGAACATTTATTCGAAGCCAACACCGTCTGGCTGGGTCTGAAAAGGGCGCAGTTGCAGCGTAACTATGTCTGGCGATTTATCGAATTATGTAATCCGGGGTTATCAGTGAATGATATTAAGGAGAAGGTGTTTGCGTCGGGGCAGGAGAGTGAGACGGTAATTGACTACCAGATCTGATCGTGCGGGGCCGCGCAATGGGCGGCTTTTAACTTCAACTTCACGGTCAAAATCTTGGGCTGCCGCCCAAACCGGCCTTAAGAGGCGCCTCTCGCCGAGCCTCTTAAGAATCTCCGGCTCTTTAAAACATGTGCTATGCAAACGGGCTATGTTTCAGAAACTCCGGTTATTGCCGCAAAATCTCGCCGCTGTGCGGTTCCCCTCCGGTCGGGTTACAACCCGCACATAAAAAAAGCCGGTTCTAAACCGGCTTTTCACTCACATTAATAATCCCAAGGTTCGCTAAGCAGCAGGCCTGGCAATCACATTGCGATTTTCCATCCGTACTTCCGCAATCGCTACATCAATGATGTCACTCTGACGGTAGGCCACTTCGCCCTTAATCAGAACGGTGCCGGTATCCGCGCTGCATACCAGTTCGTCGCGCACGCTGTGCAGGAACGGAGCAGGGATGAAGGCGACGGCGCCGATATCTTGCAGGCGGACACGCAGGCCGCCACGGGTGACATCGATGATTTCCGCGCTGAACTTAACGTCAGTGCCGACTTTATCTTCCAGATAACGTGCATACAGCCAGTCACCGACGTCACGCTCGGCCATGCGGTTGGCGCGGCGGCGTTCTGCCAGCTGAACGGTCATCTCATCCTGTGGTTTTTCTGCAGACTGGTTGAGGATCATCGCTTTCAGCAAACGGTGATTCACCATGTCGCCGTATTTACGGATCGGCGAAGTCCAGGTTGCATACGCTTCCAGACCCAGACCGAAGTGCGGCCCCGGCGAGGTGCTGATTTCTGCGAAAGTCTGGGAACGGCGAATGCGGCTGTCGAGGAACTGCGTTGGCAATGCGTCAAGCTTGCGGCGCAGTGCGCAGAAGCCCGGCAGGGTCAGCAACTCTTCGGCGTTTGCTTCCACGTCGTTGGCCTGCAGTATGGTAACCGCGTTCTCAACCAGCAACGGATCAAAACCGGTATGCACGTTATATACGCCGAAACCGAGACTGTCGCGCAGGGCGAGAGCGGCACACACGTTGGCGGCGATCATCGATTCTTCTACGATACGGTTAGCGATACGGCGGTGCTCGGCGACAATCTCCAGCACGTTGCCTTTCTCACCCAGCACGAAGCGGTAATCAGGACGATCTTTAAACACCAGCGCGTGTTCTGTACGCCATGCACTGCGCACGTCACAGACGCGTTTCAGCAGGCGAATTTGGTCGGCAATCACATCGCTGGCAGGCTGCCATTCGCTTTTCTCATCCGCTTCAAGCCAGTCAGAGACATTGTCGTAGGCCAGCTTGGCTTTGGATTCAATGGTCGCGGCGAAGAAACGAATGTCGTTGCCCAGTGCGCCATCGGTGCCCAGCGTGACGGAACACGCCAGAACCGGACGGCTGACGTCCGGCCACAGGGAACAGATGTCGTCGGACAATTCGCGCGGCAGCATCGGGATATTAAAGCCCGGCAAATAGTTGGTGAATGCGCGTTTTTTTGCCGTGTTGTCGAGGTCGCTGCCTTCGGCGACGTACGCCGTCGGGTCAGCAATCGCGATGGTCATTTGCAGGGTGCCGTCGCCGTTGTCTTTCACAAACAGCGCGTCATCCATGTCCTGCGTACTGCCGCTGTCGATAGTGACAAAGGGCAGGGCCGTCAGATCTTCGCGGGTCAGACCTTCATCGCGCAGCTCGGCTATTTCAGATTTTGGCGCTTCACGTTCCAGATTGTGACGTGCCAGGGTGACCCACCACGGCGCGAGATCGTCGGTGCCGGTGGTGATCCACTCGGTGATTTCAGCCTGGAAGCTGTGATCGCCTTCTTTCAGCGGATGACGGCGCATTTCGGCCACACACCAGTCGCCATCGCTCACTTCGTGATTGATGTTGCGCATTACGCGGCACTGAATGGCATCGCGTAATAAAGGATGATCGGGAATGATGGAAAGACGGTCGTCTTTCTTGGTCACGCGGCCCACAAAACGGCTGAGAAAAGGTTCAACCAGGGTTTCCGGCTGGACGACTTCACGCTCTTTTTCGGTTTGCAGGGAGGCGATCACGCGGTCCCCGTGCATGACTTTTTTCATGTACGGAGGCGGAATGAAATAGCTTTTTTGGCCGTCTACTTCAAGAAAGCCAAAGCCTTTCTCAGTGCCTTTCACGATGCCTTCGACACGTGGAGTCTGAGAGTGAAGTTGCTGTTTTAGCTGCGCGAGCAGCGGGTTATCTTGAAACATATCGTCCAGGGAATTGGGGGTTAATGTGGCTCGATTAGCGGCAGACAGTTTTACGCGATCTGACCCCGTCGGGCAAGCTCTTATCCCCCTTTCGCCTCATAACCCTGAAGCGAAAGGGGGGATTTACGGCATGCCTCGCAAAACGGTTCAGGCGATACGTTGCAGATCGACCGTTTGCTCACAGCGACGGATGGTAACCGGAACGGCTTTCGAGGTCGGGGTGTGGGTCTGGTCGCCAAAGCTGGACATCGGCACCAGCGGGTTTGTCTCGGGATAATAGGCTGCCAGATTGCCGCGCGGAATATCGTAGCTCACCAGTTTAAATCCGCTGACTTTGCGCTCTACGCCGTCGTTCCACAGCGTTTCGATTTCCACCAGTTCGCCGTCTTTCAGCCCTAAATCAGCCAGATCCTGAGGGTGAATAAACAGCACTTCACGCTGGCCGTAGACGCCGCGATAGCGGTCATCCAGACCATAAATTGTGGTGTTGTACTGATCATGCGAACGCAACGTTTGCAGGGTAAACGGCGCATTTTGATCGCCCATCGGGATCAACACTTCCGGTAACGGAGCAGCGCTAAAATTGGCTTTGCCGCTTAAGGTATTGAAGTTCAGCTCCGCCGCCGCATTGCCCAGATAGAAACCGCCTTTGATGTCGCAGCGTGCATTAAAGTCCTGGAAACCAGGAATGGTCGCTTCGATATGGTCGCGGATCAGGTTGTAGTCATCCGCAAGGGCCATCCAGTCGAGGTATTTGTCGCCAAGCACCGCATCGGCGATACCGCAGACAATCGCGGTTTCAGAACGCTGCTCTTTCGACAACGGAATTCCCACGCCTTCGGACGCGTGAACCATGCTGAAGGAATCTTCGACGGTGATGAACTGCGAGCCGGTGGCCTGCATATCCAGCTCAGTGCGGCCCAGCGTTGGCAGGATCAGCGCTTCGTGACCCGGCGTCAGATGGCTGCGGTTCAGTTTAGTACTGATTTGCACCGACAGATCCAGATTGCTCAGCGCCTGAAGGGTACGCGGTGTATCCGGTGCTGCCGCAGCCAGATTCCCGCCGAGGCAGATCAGCACTTTGGCGTCGCCACGCAGCATTGCTTCCAGCGCTTCCACGGTGTTATGGCCCGGCGTGCGCGGCGGCGTGAAGTGATAGTGTTTTTCCATCGCATCCAGCAGGGCTTTTGGCGCTTTTTCGTCGATCCCCATGGTGCGGTTGCCCTGCACGTTACTGTGACCACGTACCGGACACAAACCGGCACCCGGTTTGCCAAGCTGGCCGAACAGTAATTGCAGGTTGGTGATTTCGCGCACGGTCGGCACGGAATGTTTGTGTTGGGTAATGCCCATCGCCCAGGTACAAATCACGCGTTCGGCATGCATATAGATAGCCGCGGCTTCGCGCAGATCCTGTTCACTCAGGCCGGACTGTTCGGTGATTTTTTCCCAGCTGGTGGCATCGACTATCGCCAGATAGTCGTCCACGCCAACGCAGTTTTGCGCAATAAATTCATCATCGAACAGGGAAGGCTGGCCGGAGGCGATGCGTTCGCGGTGAGTCTGCAACAGCGCTTTGACAATACCGCGCACGGCGGCCATATCACCCCCCAGATTCGGCTGATAGTAGGCAGAGCTGATGCGACCGGCTTTCGGCGTGACGACTTCCAGCGGTTTTTGTGGATCGGCGAAACGTTCTAAACCACGTTCACGCAGCGTGTTGAAGCTGACCACTTTCGCGCCGCGATCGGCGGCGTGACGCAGGCTGTGCAGCATACGCGGGTGGTTGGTGCCGGGGTTCTGGCCGAAGACAAAAATCGCGTCGGCCTTTTCAAAATCATCCAGACGGATGGTGCCTTTACCGACGCCAATGCTTTGTTTGAGGCCGACGCCGCTCGCTTCGTGGCACATGTTGGAGCAGTCAGGAAAATTGTTGGTACCGAACATGCGGCCAAACACCTGATAAAGGTAGGAGGCTTCGTTACTGGCGCGACCGGAGGTGTAGAAATCCGCCTGATCCGGGCTTTCCAGACCTTTCAGATGGCTGGCGATCAGCGAAAAAGCCGCGTCCCAGCTGATGGGTTCATAGTGATCGGTGGTGCGGTTATAACGCATCGGGTGGGTGAGACGTCCCTGATATTCGAGGAAGTAATCGCTCTGTTCGCGAAGTTTGCTGACGCTGTGCTGCGCGAAGAATTCAGGCTCGACCGCTTTGCGCGTTGCTTCCCAGCTGACGGCTTTCGCGCCGTTTTCACAGAAGCTAAACGTACTGTGGTTATCATCGCCCCAGGCGCAGCCCGGACAGTCAAAACCGCGACCTTTGTTAACACGCATCAGGTTGCGCAGGTTGGAAAGGACTTTCTTACTGTCGAAGACGAAACGGGTGGTAGATTCCAATGCACCCCAGCCACCGGCCGCGCCGTGGTAGGGTTTAATCTCAGTTTTGAATTTCATAATTATGCTTCGCAGGTGGTTTTTATCTGGTCTGTAAACAACCGGATCGACGAATTGTTAATCCGATTGTTAATTTTATGTCACAAGTTTAGGAGGGTGATGGGATTACGTCTAATCGAATGCCGTGATGGTGTGATAGAAGCTGTCTATCGCGAGGGTTTATCGGGGCGTAATGCAAATTTTCCGCGACAGGCGGGCGTTTAAAGTCAATTTCAATGGTTTCAAAAACAGCATCTTGCGATAACGAAAACTGATTACGTCAGTCACTGCCTGTTTTGGCGTTAAAGCATCCAACTTGTAACCGAATCGTTTCATTATGAAATGCTTAGCAAAAGACTAAGGGTTTTTCTGAACGCCATTTTCAGGCACCCTATGCCGCAGATCTCGATCTATGACTTTTTTGTATGATTATTTGTATAGATGCTGAGCGGATTTATGTTCAGGTCAATGCGGCACGTTTAAGGAAGATTCAGTGAAACGTAGTGTAATAAGTGTTTTATCTTGTGTGTTGTTGTTCTCTGCGGGCAGTGCGAGCGCTGTTGCGCCACTGGATTTCCCGGTTGTTCCCCCGAGCATTGATGCCGCGTCTTTTGTCCTGATGGATTACGCCAGCGGTGATGTGCTGGCAGCAGGGAACCCGGATGACCGTCGTAATCCGGCCAGCCTGACCAAACTGATGACCGGCTACGTGATTGACCGCGCACTGGATCAGAAGAAAATCACGATGAACGACATTGTGACCGTGCCGCAGGAAGCGTGGGTCGCTGGTAATAAAAGTCTGGAAGGTTCTTCGCTAATGTTCCTCAAGCCGGGCGATCGCGTTTCGGTACGCGATTTGATCCGCGGCATTATCATTACCTCCGGTAATGACGCCTGTGTCGCCATGGCGAATTATGTGGCCGGCAGCCAGGACAGCTTCGTTGGTATGATGAACAAATACGTCGTGAGCATGGGGCTGACCAATACCCATTTCGAAACTGTACACGGTCTGGATGCGCCGGGTCAGTACACGACTTCTTATGATCTCGCCAAACTTTCCCGCGCGATTATCGGTGGTGAACCTGAGGAATATCACATGTATAGCGAGAAATCGCTGACGTATGACAACATCACTCAGCAAAACCGTAACGGCCTGCTGTGGGATAAAAACCTGCAGGTCGATGGCCTGAAAACCGGTCACACCGAAAGTGCAGGTTTCAACATTATTGCTTCGGCCACGCAGGGCGATCGTCGTTTGATTGCAGTGGTCATGGGCGGGAAAAGTTCGAAAGGGCGTGAAGACCAGGCGCGTAAATTGCTGACCTGGGGCTTCCGTGAGTACACCAGCAAGCAAATTTTCAAAGCCAATCAGACCGTTTCCAGCGAGCACGTCTGGTTTGGGGCTAACGATCAGGTGAAAGTCGGTTCACTGAGCGATGTGTTCATCAGCGTTCCGCAGGCCGATGCCGATAAGCTGAAAGCCCAGTACGTGCTGACCAATCCGCAGGTCGAAGCACCGCTTAAAAAAGGTCAGGAGCTCGGCAACATCAATATCGTGGATAACGGTAAAGTGATCAAAACTGTTCCGCTGGTGGCGCTGGAAGACGTCGCGCAGGGCGGGATCATCAGCCGCGCGATTGATTATGTGAAGCTGAAGATTTAAAACCATTTAAATAATAGTTTTTCAGGAAATCCCTGGTGGCCTCACCGGGGATTTTTTTGCCTGTTATCTGGCGTCATTCATATCGCCAGAATTATTTTGACTGGAATCGTAATAATTATGTTGAATTAAATGTGATTACTATTCATCAATTTGATGAGATTTAATTAAAAATATTATATTTCTATGGATCTGCGAGGTGGTGAAGGATAAATAAAGATATCTGTGACCCAGGTCGTAGTTAAGAACTCGCTTTACATTTTTATTTTCAGTAATATTCCCAGCTTGCAATAACCATAAGATGTGTAAATGGGAATGCTTTTGATATTAAACTAAAGCTTAGCATGAATATTAATTGGTGGTAATTTAGGTTTTTATATAAAAGGAGTTATATTATGTCTGATACTCAAGAGCAAGAAAATATCATAACCGATCTCATTATTGAATATGCGAAGGATCAATCTCCGGAAACTCTAAGTGATTTAAAAGATAATTTTGATACATTTGTGGAGTCTAAGATCGGAACTTCTGATGTAAATGCCAGTAAAGTAGATGCGGCTTCAAAATTTGCTACATCTACCTTCGCCGCGATGGCAGAAAACAGTCGGGTAGCTTCATTAGATGCTCAAATTGCTGCAATGGATGCCAGTGGTGGACGAGGGAGTGCAGCATACATCGCGTTAGAGGCCGAAAGAAATGCAGCCGCCACTGCTGCTGCTGGGCATCGGGCTGATGCGGCTAAATATAATGATAGATACAATCTGCTTGATGGAAAACCGGTAAGGGCTGCTCAGGGCCTCTCTACGATGTTGGGGGCCGCAGGGAAGGTTGAATATGCTTACGATCTATATCAGTTATATAAAAAGGATCCGCAAGTAGCTGGAAAACAAGCATTTAAAGACCTCTCGGTAACATTGGCTACTGAGACTTATGGTACGCATGTGGGGATTACAGTGGGTGTAGGAATAGACCTTATCTACCGCGGCCACCCAGAATTAAATGCTTATAATGCATTAGTAGAGGGAGGGGTGATTGATAAATATGGGTACCGTATCCCAAAACGCGCTCCAAGTCTGGATTATGCCAACGCTCAGTCAAGTCCCATTATTTTCGACTTAGATGGTGATGGTATTGAAACAATCAGTAAATCGCAGGGGGTATATTTTGACCATGATGGGAATAATTTCAAAGAAAGTACCGGTTGGGTTGGTGCAGATGACGGACTTTTAGTCAGGGATATTAATGGGGACGGTCTGATCGATTCAGGTGCGGAATTGTTTGGTAATAACACCAGGCTTAAAAACGGTCATCTGGCGACAAACGGGTATGACGCGCTTAAGGATCTGGATGATAATAAAAATGGTCAATTAGATTCAGGAGATGCTATCTGGCAGCAATTACGTGTCTGGCAAGATGAGAACAGTAATGGACATGTTGATAGTGGAGAATTAACCGCGTTAGATCAATTAAATATAAAGACTATTGCAACGAAATATAGTTCGTCCACTTTTGTGGATGAGAACGGTAATGCTCACAGGCAAACAAGTACAATAACATTTAATGACAGTACTACAGCCGCTTCATCTGATGTGTGGTTTGACACAAACACTGCGGACACACAATACAGCGGTGAGTATGTTCTTACCGAAGAAATACTTGGCATGCCTTTTCTGAAAGGTTCAGGGAATATGACCGACCTGCATATTGCCATGAGCCAAAATGATAAACTGAAAGCACTTGTTGAGCAGTTTATTGCAAATCCTCTTGAGGCGAGTAAAAATAATCTGTTAGAAGATATTCTCTTCACCTGGGCTGGCGTGGAGAATGTTAATCCTACTCTTCGTGGTAATCAATTTGACGCCCGTAAAGTGGCTTTTCTCGAAGTGATTACCGGAGAGAAATTCAATAATACTAATCTTAATAGCCTGCCGGAAAAACGAGCAGCATTGCAAAAAGAGTATCAGGAGTATTATGATTTCTCTTTAGCCCGGTTAATAATTCAGACTGCTTATCAGGATGAATTTAATCTGATCACTGTCGAATATATAGATGATAAAATCTCATTAAATATTGATGCCTTTACTCAGTATCTTGCTCAAGAAGAAAAGACAGATGTCATTCACTTTTACGATGTCAGTTGTACTTTCTTAAACCTGCTTACTTATACTACTGACTTCAAAAATGAAGTGGAGCAAGTCAGTCTTTCATTTTCTAAATATAGAAAAGGCACGAGTGGAGATGAATTACTGATTAATGACGGAAATAAATCAGAGGTTTATTTATTTTATGTCGGGCACGGTCAGGATAAAATTCATTCATATAACAATAAACAGTACGGGGATGTTATTCGTTTTGTGGGCTCAATGGCAACATCTGCGAAGTTCGATAGATCGGGTAACGACCTCATTATTAACGCTTATGGCACAGAAGATTGCGTGACATTAACTGATTATTTTATTGGAAGTAGTTCTTCCACAAGTAATTACCGCACCAGCAGTTTTGTGTTTGAAGACGCTACGCTGACGGTGGAAGATCTGGCGGCAAGGGGTATGACGTATAAAGGCACCGAGGCAAATGACACATACTCTGGTTGGTATGGCGTAGACCGGATGACGGGCGGCGCGGGCAAAGATAGTCTGAATGGTGAAGCTGGCAGTGATATTTTGGACGGTGGTGCGGGTGATGACTGGCTGATGGGTGGCAGCGGCCAGGATACCTATCTGTTTGCCGCAGGGCATGGCAAAGATATGATTGATGATCCAGGTTACGCCGACGGAGGGAGTATTCTGCGTTTCTTGGGTGCGAAGGCTGCCTCGGCGACGTTTGAGAGGGTAGGAGCCAGTCTGGTAATCAAAGCTTACGGCGGCGGCGACAGCGTGACATTATGGAATTATTTTCAAGATAGCGAATCTTCGAAGAGTCATTACCGCGATAGCAGCATTGTTTTTGACGACGCTACGCTGACGGCGGAGGATCTGGCGACAAGGGTTATCACGTTTACCGGCACAGACGCGAACGACTCGCAGTCCGGTTGGTATGGCGTAGACCGGATGACGGGCGGCGCGGGCAACGACACCCTGAGCAGCGGTAGTGATAATGATATTCTCGAAGGCGGTGAAGGCAAAGATAGTCTGAATGGTGAAGCTGGCAGTGATATTTTGGACGGTGGTGCGGGTGATGATTGGCTGATGGGTGGCAGCGGCCAGGATACCTATCTGTTTGCCGCAGGGCATGGCAAAGATACGATTGATGATCCAGGTTACGCCGACGGAGGGAGTATTCTGCGTTTCTTGGGTGCGAAGGCTGCCTCGGCGACGTTTGAGAGGTTAGGAGACAGTCTGGTAATCAAAGCTTACGGCGGCGGCGACAGCGTGAGATTAACGAATTATTTTCAAGATAGCGAATCTTCGAAGAGTCATTACCGCGATAGCAGCATTGTTTTTGACGACGCTACGCTGACGGCGGAGGATCTGGCGACAAGGGTTATCACGTTTACCGGCACAGACGCG